>ERZ808258.9-NODE-9-length-224139-cov-8.766199_pt1 | contig 224139 bp, 196 predicted proteins | sample MGYA00521280_ERZ808258 | MGnify/ENA primary metagenome ERZ808258 (study PRJEB31516, sample SAMN03275585) | gut metagenome | biome: mammalia-associated habitat; material: feces | host: Papio cynocephalus | place: Kenya | collected 2012-07-19 ...
AATGACTTCATCTTGTTGATGGAATTCATTTTATTTATTGTTTCAAGTACATTCTTTTCTATATAAAATTTTCATTAACCAACCAATTTTGTGAAAGAATCAAAGTCATCAATAAGAATTCCCATCACCTTGTTCCCATTATCATCAAGAACATCAAACTGATATAATGGTTCAGTTTCTGAATCACCCGCATCACATACACTTCCTTCAAAGACATATTCCATTTCAAACTTATGATGTTGTGGTTGTTGATGTGGAACACCATTTATAATCATTGTTGAATAACTCACCTGATCAAGTATGAATGAATTTCCGTTCACTTGAAATCCATTATCAATAAATTGTTGTTTCAGTTCTTCAAATGTCATAAATTATAATTTTGAAATTTTCAATGGGGATGAAGTATATAAAACATCCTTTCCCATAAGTATAATGTGTTTCACTGTGTTCATATCATATGAAGTTTCACCACCAGAATCCACAAGTTCATCTGCAATATGTATATATTTTTTCAAAATATTCAATGATGATTCAGGTAAATCATAGCAGTCTTCCTCAACTCTTTGATCAATAAAGAAATTGATAATACCTATTACAGTATCCAATTTTGACAACTTTCCAAATGAAGGTTTTTCAATGCTTTCATCAATCTGCATATTCAAAATTTTATCAATACAATTATTGATATATTCTTCATTTTCAGATTTTATTTTTTGAAATGTTTCATAATTATTGAAACCATATATGATTTTTCTCTGTTCATCTCCCTTGATTGTTCTGATATAATGAAACCCATCATTTTCAAGTTTGATTTCTTTCTGAAGTATTCCGAACACATATTCATTCGGGATTTTTATACCATTATATTTTTCACATAGATGTTCAATTGCACCACTGCATTCTGTCCAGAAAAAATTGTCATAATTGCAAATATCATTTTTTATAATAGTATGAACAGCATCAATACCAAGTATTCTCAAAGTTTCATCAGTTGTCGCAGTTATACCAACATTTTTGAACCCACTCCTATAACTGGTATAAACACTTATTGCAATATATACATTATTATAGTATGCAATTTTTATCAGGGAAGAATTCTTTATCAAACTTCTTGCATTATCACATCCACAAAATTTGTCATATCCGGCAAATATGTACCCATCATTGAGAAAATTCCATATCTCCACTTTATTCTGTAAGATATAATTCCAATTTGAATCAGGAGTATACTCTATGATTTTATATGTCTTTATTTCTTCTACCTGTTCATTTATGAATTCATTATATGACTTTATATTTCTTCCCATATAACTTTTTATATAAAAATAACAAACTATCTTGATGTTCTTATTTTTTCAATGAACTCTCTCTGTACGTCCCCCACTGTTCCATTCACATAAAAGTTTTCATCACAGTAATCCCCCACAATCTTGTATACCTTGCTGAAAGGAATTGAATATATCTTGACGGTATTCTTTATCTTGTATCTCTTGATTGCATGTTTCAATGGTATCATATTTACCATTTTACATATGTTCTCATAACTGAAACTTCTCATCCATGACTGTCTGTCCGCATCCTCCACAGAAGGATATCTCTCGATATTCTGCATTATGTCAGTCCTATACAGATTGAAATACATCTCTATGAATTTCAATCTCACATTTTTTGGAAGTATGCTCAAATCAATGCAAAGAAATGAATCAGGATCTTTTTGACTTATTCCCATACTTATCAGAACCGGTCTCGCATTATATCTGTCTTTTGTCTGTGCGACATACTTCAATACATAGAATCTTCCCGGATAAAGAACTCTACTTGAACTGTCAAGAAAGTCAGCATCTGGGTTTACTTTCCCGTCTGTTCTCTCAAAATAGTTCACCCATTCAAGAATGTCATATTTCTGCATTCTTTGTTGTTATTTTTTATTTGTTTTTCAAGTTTATTTATGGAATAAATGACAATCAAGGATATTATATACAGTAGTGATGATTTATTTGAGATAAAAGTCCAGAAACAGGACAAAAGAAACAAAATGACATGGTTTTACTATATGGTAGACAAAAGATGGAAAGGTGAAGACATATGCACCCTTCAGTTTCATTATGTTGTTTTGAGACGGGAAAACTGTTTCTTTATGGCTTTCAAATGTGATGAATTTGAAAATATTTATTTTGTGGATCCAAGAATATCAATATTCAGAACTTCACCATCAAAATATCTTTTGAATCAAATTCAATATTCCGTATACAGCAATGATATATCAAAAAGAAAGGATGACCCGTCATTCAAGATTATGGAAAGGGAGATGAAGTCAAAGCATATTGACAATTTTCTTGACCTGTGTTATGAATACAATGATTATTCTGCCATAGGGACAGGATATACTAGAAATTTGAGAAATCTTGTGGTAATGGATATCGATGTGGACTGCACCAGACAGGACAATAAGGATGACCTGAAAGACCTTCTGTATAAGTTTGGCACAAGAAACAATTTACCGGATTTCATAATATTCAACAGGGAGTCAAAACATGTCCAGTTGCAGTGGCTGATAAAAAGTCTGGAATATAAGACCATTGACAATGAACTATATGAGAACACTTTGAAGGAACTATATATTGTCAAGAACAAGAACTGTGAGATGGTCAATAAAAAGACGGACTTCACAAAATTAACAGAAAATGGAATAATATACAGAAGATTCACTATGGCATTATGTGATATAAAGAATAAAAGAAAATTCGGGGACAAGAACTATACTTTCTGGAAAGCGAAGAATCCGATGTGTGCATTGAAGAAAAAATACAATCTTGAACTCAAAATGCCCGTGATGAGAGACGGTAAAATAAAATTTTTGTCAAATGAGGATATGGAATTTTACTTCTCGACAAAGGAAGTGAGACAGATGTATTATGATGAGGCACCAGAACTTGATGAATGGTACGGAAGAATTGCGGACATAATGGACAATATCGTAAAGAAGATTTCAAATGATACGGTGAAGGATATCAAGGATGCTGAGAATGTGATGGAAGAAAAACAAATAAGAAAAAGAAAGAATACCGATGAAAATCAGGAAGAAAGTTCATCAAGAAATGATTTTGTTCTTAACTGTTCAAGAGACACTACATGGAATATGATAAGACAGTTCAAACTTGACAGTGAAAAAATAAAATCTATGAAACCAGAACAGATGAAAGAGTTTCAAAATGAAGTATATAATGAAGTAAGAAATCAATATAAAGTTAAGGACAGTGAATATAAAGGAAATTGGCCCGGAACTACACACAAGGGGGAATACTCAATAAGCGAATTCAAGAAGACATTCATGAGTGGTTTCAACTTTGCAATAAATAAGGTAAACATACAAAACCCATATTCTTCTTTTGACAGAGAAAAATCATTGAAAACAAGACGGAAGAGAATGAATATGAATCTTGTTGTGGTAAATGAATTGATGTCAAGATATATGACAAGATCTGAACTTTTCAAACAGACGAACATATGTCTTCAACAAAACAATATGAGAAAGATTTCTTTGAGTACATTGAAAAGATATATATCCATACTTGATAAACTCACTGATGAAGAAAGAAATGAAATGATGAAAAATTCATAAATATAATAGTGAAATAATTTGAAAATCAGACCATTTCACATATTTGTTATATTTATTATATAGTTTTTTTGTTTATGAAATTACACATTGATGATACAAAAGAATATCTTGTAATTGATGAATGTTCCCAAAAGGAGTATGATCAGTTGTGCATTTCATATAACAAGGATGTGAAGAACGGCAGGTTTTCACCGGCATACAAGCACGGGACATGGGATGGTAAAATCAATTTCATAAAGGGGAAATATCTTCCGGCAGGAACATATCAGTATCTTTTCAATATATGTGAAGAATTCGGATTTACCTGCGAAATCGAAAATCTTGACATACTGTTTGACAATATGATAGATTATGATGAATTCAAGGAATGGTGTGATGACTTTTTCAAGGACAATGAGATAAAACCTAGATATTATCAGGTAGATGCTGCATACAAAGCATTGAAATACAGAAGATGTATGCTTCAACTGGCAACATCGGCAGGAAAGACACTCATATCATTTATAATTTTTGCATGGCTCTTCACACATAAGGATAATGTCAGGAAAGTTGTTATGATCGTTCCGAAAGTGGACCTCGTACTACAGCCCCGAGAAGATTTTTTTCGATATAATAACGGTAAACTTGACATCAAAATCCAGCAGATATATTCAGGATGTAAGGTTGAACCAGATGCTAATATTTTCATAGGAACATATCAGTCATTGTGCAAGGAATGTCCAGAGTATTTTGAGCAGTTTGATGCAGAGATAACAGATGAATGTCATTTGGCAACAAGTTCAAGTCAAATTAAGATTTCTGGGATGATCAAATGTCCATACAGAATAGGAGTATCAGGAACTATACCCACTACAAAATATGCTGACGGTCTTACTCTTGCAACAAATTTCGGTCCGATAATAGTGGATGTAAAAGCACAACAGCTTCAACAAGAAGGATATATCTCAAACTGCAAAATCTCACAAATAAGACTTGACTATACATCTGATCAACAGAAAGATGCTTTCAAAAATGCAAAGAAACAACTTGTAAAGGTGGGAAATGGAAAGGATATGTTTCAGCTTGAAAACAAGTATGTGAATGAAAGTGAAAAAAGATTCTTCATCATAACAAAACTCATCTCAAAAACTGACAAGAACACTATGGTATTGTTCAAGGACAGGGATTATGGAAAGAGAATATTCAAATGGTTGAAGGAAAATACCACAAGAATGGTTTATTATATTGATGGTGACATTGACAAGAATGTGAGAGAAGAAATAAGAAAGAGGATGGAGATAAAGGATGATGTGATACTGGTGGCCAGTTTCGGCACATCAAGTACAGGAATTTCCATCAACAAGATTTTCAACATATTCTTTGTCAGTAGTTATAAGTCCGTATCTACAGTTTTGCAGAGTATAGGTAGGGGATTGCGAAAAAGTGAGAAAATAGGAAAAGACTTCGTCAATATATATGACATATCTGATGATCTTTATTCCGGATGTTATGAGATGGCACATGCAAGGGAAAGAATAAAAATATATGAAAGTCAGGGTTTTCCTTATGAAGTGAAGAAACTGAAAATGTGAAAAGGTCAGGAAATTTCCTGACCTTTTTCTTATGATACTATATACTTTTTACCATCTGTTCTTATGAGTCCTGCCGTATTATCAAGAGAATAGTTTCTTTTATATATTTCAAAACTATTTACAGGAAACATAAACTCATAAAATTGAGACAACTGTGCATTATATTCAAGAACAACTTTAGGATCCTTGTCCTTTTCAGGAGCACCCACTATACTAGGAAGTATGATATTTCTACCGAATCCATTGAATATCACCACCTTTGCACCATATATGTTTATATTTGTAAGCATACCCGCATCAGTTCCATCATCAAGAACCTTTCCATTCAAAAATATTCCCAGTATTCCAGAAACTATTGAATCAAGTTTAGGATACTGCTGAGCAGATATTGCCAGACTCACAGGACAACCATAGTCTTCAATCTCTCCTGTTCTTGTATCTCTGTCTCCACAAAGATTCAGGAACACATTGAAAAGTCCATTGGTCTTGTTATGCCAATAATCCTTGGTAACATTGACCTTCATTTCACTCCACCATTTATTGATTTTGTTGGAATCTTCTTCAGCAGAAGAAAATGTTCTTATTGTATTGTTGATATAATCAATATCACCACTGTCAGATATGAAAGGATAACTGAAATCATTGACTCTCGACCATCCCACACTTTCTGTAGTAAGGAAGAAATATTGAGTATAATAAGGCCAGAGATCCTGTCTTCCATTCTTATCGGGAGCATAGGTATTGTCATAATTGTTGCCAGCTGCCCATGTAATATTATATTCATTCTTCAATGTCTGTGAATTGAGATCAATCTGTTTAGGAAGATTATACCTGAAATTGAATGCCCTTGACAAATTTGAATTAGTCATTGCATATCCAATAGGCACATATACATATTGAGATTTGCTGTAATCTGTATTTAATTTCTGGTCATTTTCTGTGCTTCTGTCATCACCATTTCTCGGATGACGTCTCCAAAGTTTTCCATTTGAATCCCTGAACAGAACCACAGCATCATCATCGGTAAGACCATTGTCAAATGAATAAACTATACTATCATCCTGATTTTTAGGTGTATTGATAATGCTGTTGTTCTTGTTAACAGGAACATCTGAAATCAGTTGCAAAAACTTTGACTTATCATTTGTCTTCATCCTTTTGTTATAATAATACATCACATTAGGAAGTATATTAGTATTCAGGAACATATCCTTATATACACCATTATAACATTTGTTCAAAAGATGTTGAGGTATTGTTCCCACTATATTAGTATATGCAAACACACCTGTCAAATCACAACTATAATAACATCCATAAAATATGTCAGGTGGAAGACAGCAGCAAGCAGAAACAATATCTAGACCATATTTGTCTTCCGTCATATGAACATCATTTGAATACCTATTCAAATCTGCCTTGATGTTATGGTTGTCAATGGATGTGTTTCCTGATGCAATATTGATATGTTCCACATAATTAGTAAAATTATTAACTGTATCAGCAACCACATCAGGAATACCTATCTTATATTCCACATATTTTGAACCACTTTTTATATAATATGTATCAATATCCTCATGACCCTTGATTACATCATATGATTGTTTGAGAGACACATTTTCTTCTGAATTCTGATCAAACCAACATGCACAATCAACAAACTTTGCTTCCCTGAAACAGTTATACATATCTGTTATGGATCCCATTGATGTATAATCATATGTTTCAAGTATAGCAGGAGAATATGTATCATCTGAGTTCATAATATACACATTCAGACTTACTTCCTTCTTTCTTCTCTTTGCAAAGAAATCATATGTAGGAAAATTCGAGAAATGAACCCCATAAAATGTATTTGACAATGCTGCAACTTTCGGAAGTTTCTCAAAGAAAGTTCTTCTTATATTCAAAGGTTTGTCATTACCATTCTGATCAGTTGCCCTACACTTATAAAATAATGAATTCAATGAAATAATATTTGACATTTCTCCAGACAATACTATTTCTTCACCATCATAACCCGTAATCTCACAATAACTGAATAGATTAGTCAATCTTTCTATCTTTGTATATTCCGGAAGAACTTCAAGTATTTTCTTGAAATTTTCATAATTAATCTGTTTGTTGAGACAAAACCCAGGAACTGTAGATGTGGATGATGCAAACATAACAGTCATATCAGTATTCTTTCCCCAATTGAAGAAATCATACAAATCTATTACAGGTAATATTGTTATCTCTGCACCGGAATGACTGAAAGAATCACTTATGAACATAAGTTTCTCACAATTTTTCAACAGTCCATCAATAGTTGCATTTGACAAATCACCATTCAGGAAACCTATCAATGTGGATACATTAGGACACACATCAAACATTCCTGTATAATCAACCTTCTGTTTTGCATTGACATTGAAAGAATTGAATGATGTTAAGTTCTTCAATTTCTTCCCTTCAGTCTCATTTTCTTTAGGACAAAGTATGTCTATAATTTTTATACTGTCAAGCAACTTACTGTAAGTATGGGATTCCGATGTTTCGCTATCCACACGTCCATATATAGACAATATCATTGATGACAAATTAGTTATCCTATATGATATATTCTCAAATGCATCAGATGATATTGACATATCTCCTTCCTTTATGACACCTGTCCAGTTAAGAACATTATCTGATGTATTTTTTTCAAAAGGAAGACTCAATATTTCCTTACACAAAAAAGTAACTCCTGTGGAATAATACAACATTGATATATTGTTCAATGAAGTATATGCTGACAAATCAGGAATGTTTGTATTCAAATCAGGATTCTTTGTGTCATGAACTATAGGAGAACTATTTGTAAAAAATATTCCTTTCTGTCCCCTGAAACAACTCTGTAATGATTCAATATATGAACATCTGTTTGAACCATACACATATCCATTGACTGAAGTGTGTATCACATTATCAGCATCTATATATTCATCTCTCAATTTTGCACCAGCAACAATCTTGTTTAGGAATTCCTTCACCTCATACAAATTTATACTTACATTACTTACATCCTGACCCCATATATTTCTATATGGATTTTCATTTGTATATTTTGTATTGAAATCATACTGTCTTTCAAATGTACTGGAAAGATCTGTGCAACTTTCATCAATACACATCTTTGTATATGCAAGTTCAGATGTACTCTTGTTATACCAACTCTGTCTCATACCATATCTTGGACAATTGAAAAAAGTATAACTTCTTGTGAGAGATATACAGGAATTCCTTCCCATTGTATCAACAAACTCAAGATTGATATTATTATTGAGAGTTTCAACCTTTACCTTCCTATCTGGTATCCTTATCACTTCTGTGGCAGGAATTCCTGACAGTCCGAGTGTTTCAAGTCTTGAAAATCCTGTAAAATCAAAAACTCCCTGAATCTTTGACTTGAAACTCAAAAGAGTCCCCATATTATCAGGATTATTTGCATCATAAACATAAGGCATTTCTATCACAATTGTCTCACATTTATTCTTGTCCCCCTCTGTAATGGACAATGATGCCAGTTTAGGACAACCACTTATCCTTACACTTCTGAAACCTGTCAATGACAAATCAGTCAATGCCTCATCTCCTACAATCTCAAATGTAGCATCCTCCCCATCAATAACAGTTATGTCTATTGACTGTATATTTGTATTCAACAGATTGAATCTTCCTGAAACATCACTTACCTTCAATATAGGCAGATTTGTCTTGTTCTCTGGTGTTCCAGAAATTATGAACCTGTCTCCTGTAAGAAGTTTTGAACCAGATATGACTATACTTTCTCCCGATGTGCAGTTCAAAGATGAAATGTTCACTGTTTGAAGAGCACTCAAATTTGTCCATTCTCCATAAAATCCTGAACCTGAAACATTGAGAGTATGTATTGACTGTCCATAAAGTCCATTGTTCTTTATGTCAAGTCTTCCTGAAAATGTAGGCATATCAAGTTTCACCACCTTTACTGATGCAGAATTGATTGTCAATGAATTATTTGTTCTTGCAAAAGAACTTCCACTATATACAATCTCTTCGAGCTTGTTTGAATCTATTTGATATGCATCTGTCAAGAAAGGTTCTATAGCACTTACATTTGTGAATTCCTTCGATCCCAGAAATTTTGTGGTGACAGTTTTCTGTGTAGTAAGTTGAATAGTATTCTCCATATTATCTCCAGCAAGAAGATACATCATATAATCCGAACCTCTCACAAGTATCAAAGGTGTGTTCAATGGTGCTGTTATCTTCACTGGTAGAGCATTGTTTGAAGACAATATTCTTGCCTTCTCTCCAAGTGAAAATGCATCCGTCAATAAGACCACATCAGGATTGTTGTTCAAATCTGAAATACTATCAGGTATAGGTATATATGTATTGTCGGAAATCCTGAGGTTTATGCCCTGCACATTGAACATTGCATCCATAAAATGAATACGTTTGTTCAACCAGTTTCTTACCTTGAATATACGACTACCATTGAATGCAGTACTGTTTGCAAGATATTTTGCAGATGTCTCCTCCCCATTTTCATTCAATGTAGTACCATAATAAAGATACTTCACCTGATAATTCAATGAAGCAAGATATGTAGGTATCTCACCTATACCTGTAGTAAAATAATTATCGACAAAATAATCAGCATTTCTCAATTCACCATCCTTCTGTCTCAACTTTGCCCAGAAGTTTTGAGGATAATTGAGATTTATCTTTGAATCAAGTCTGTTCAATATTGCCTTTGCATATTTGACTATGGCAAAAAGATAACTTGTATTGAAGTCAAATCCCTTACCCACATTATTGTCCCAGTAATCATAATCAATAGTTACTGGTGTTGTATATCCGTTCTTTACATCTGAATGCCAGTAATCAGTGGCTGCAAGATATGATACATCCTCACCTCCGGCATTATTCTCTCCATTAGCACAGTCCATATCATAAAATGCAACATAACATTTTCTACCATCCCAGGACTTGATATTCATATTCTTCAAGATTGAATCTACAAGTCCAAATATCATACATATCGTGTAATACTCTGATGCAGATGTATAATCCAGAATAGGTTCATTCTGTGTTTCCCCATCTGATAATGTTGTTGATATGCATCTCAATAGATTATTCACATCAATCTTTATATTATCAAATGTCAATTCATTCTCATACCATTCAGGTTCTTCCTTATCATTATACCTGAACTGATGATGTATATCTGGAACCTGATTTTTCACATCATATCTGTTTTCACATCCAGTTCCATTCTCTGTCTGACTCGACACTGGATTCTTGTCTATATTGGCAAAACAATATGCACCTGCCTTTGCCACAGACTCGACAAAGTTTGCCAATGTATCCTGTGCCCTGCTCAAATTCGTATATGTAAGTTTTGATGCCTTACCGAACATCCTTGTTCTTGAAGAATTATCTGGTGCAAACAATACAGATCTGTCAAACTGATGAAAGTCAAATGCCGCAAAATTGTCCTGAATTTCACCTATCGCCAGATTAGGATTAGGTGTATTCATACCTCTTGCAAAAACAAATGATGTACCATCAGATTGAGAAATTGTATTGAACATATTAGTTGTGTCCTCACTCGTATTATAACCGAGATTATAGAAAGACTTTCTACCAAGGTTGAAGTTATACACACCCTGATAATATACATTCTCCCCTATTCTGACAAACATCAAAATAGGAAACCCTTCAAGTGTGTTCTTTATATATTTCTTTATATTATCCTCAACAAGCAGACCTGTCTCAAACTTTGTGCAGACTTCATTTACAAACTTTCCTACTGATGTATTGTTTGCATGTGCGGAATCTGCAATATCTGCCTTCAATGTCCATTCCATTTCGGGAAGAAATGTAGAACCATCATTAGGATCAAAATTAGGAGACATCAATATAAATCCGGCATATTCTGTTTCTCCTGTAGTGGCAACCTTGAGAGAAAAGTTCTTTATCTTGTTCTGCATTGTAGATGTTCCCTGCAATGAAATCTGCCATTTTCCTGTAAGCTGATAAGCACCATATGTCATTACAGGAACATCAATGAGTTTCAAATTATTACTGTTTCCATTTTTCCATCCGTCACTCCAGTAAATCTTCACATCCTTTGTTCCGAAAGCAGTATCCCCATTAGGATATCCCTTGAAAATGTTTGTCTTCAGTTCATCAATGTCCTTCTGATCAGTTAGGTTGAAATCAACCATCATAGTAGGAATAGGCATATCCGGGACAATAGTCTCGACCAATGACTGACCAACTATCACATCCTTTCCATCAAATCTTATATTATCAACCTGCTGAAGTATTGATCTCTCCAATTTAGAAATAGTTTCATGTCGCATAGTTTCCTTATACTTCAAGTAATACCTATAAATCAATCCATCAACATTTATGGACTTTCCTTCATTTGTTGATGCAAGATAATCAATTTCAATAAGATTATATGCGACATTTACATTATTGAATTCAAACTTTCCAGCAGACAATGAATATATTCCGGTATTCTGGTTATTTGATTCCAATATACCGTCAATATAAAGATATGTGGCATAAATAGGTGTTGTATCTTCAAGACCTACCTTTGTTCTTACAATTTGAACAAGATGATACTTTGAACTGTCTGATGTATTATAATTGTCATCATAAGGCATCAGTATAGCCTTCTGTGAAGAGTCATCAGAAAACAATTTATCAGATCTCAAATTGATTTCAGCTGTATCGGAGTATCCCTGTCCCTGACCACCTTTAGGGGAATATATCTTGAGTATATTAGATGATTCAATATTCATTGAACTATACTGTATTCCCAATGAAAGAATAGTGGTATCATATTCAGCAGGTCTATTATAACACAAAGTATTTTCCAATGTAAAAATCTTATCTGATGTTTTCATCACAAATGGACTGTTTCCTGTTGAAAATGCAGGAAAGTCAGAAGTGTATGTATCATTACCCTGATTTGACCTGAAATAACTGCTTGCCATACCAATACCGGTAGGAAACCAGTCAAGATTTGATGATGTTGATCTTACATAAATGTATTTTATGGTAGGAACAATATCAGTAGTGTTGTCATACTTACTGTTGTTTGTCTTGAACACAAGTTTCTTCACACCCACAGTATCAAAAGGTACAGACACAGGATTTGTATTCTCAATCTGTTCCTGAACCGTAATATTATAGTCATTACTTGATATTGAAGGTTCATCACTGAAAGTATATGTATGATCATTCTCATTTTCAATACCATCATATGCTCCAAAATTTACAGTATAACTGTGTCTACCGGATATAATATTTCCTTCATATACCTTGTAATAAAATGAGACATAAGAACCCACATACACACATTTATCTGGTATTCCGTCAGTTCCTGTAGCAATGGCACTCATCAATTCATCAATTGTATCATACAGTATATTCTCTGGATTTCGTACATTGATATAAAGATGATTAGGTATCAATGTTATCCTGAAATGAAAAGGAGATTCGACAGGAGATGCATTTGATGAATATTTCAATATCACATCAACATCATATACACCCACATTACGGTCATCAAGAAAAGAAATTCCATTCCTTTTCAAATCATCAAGAGATATTTTCAAATGATCATTTGAAATGTCTGTAATTGTTCCATAATCCTTTGTCTGTTCACCATTAGTATCACCTATTTTATAATATACAGAAACATTTGAAACATTAGGTATATCAATCTTATATGATATGTCAATATAAGGATCAGTCTGGGTGGTACTTCCTATAAAATATTCATTAGCACTACCAAATTCCGCCTCCTGATTTCCATTATCGTATTTATACTTGAACTTGACACTGAAAGTATGAGGATTGACAATATAATCCTGTACAATTTGAGACAATATATCATAGTTAGAATCATAGAACTCAATCACAACCTTCCCATTTGTCTTCAAATTGAAAGTCTGCTTATACTTACACTGATTGTCTTCATTCAATTTATAAAACTTTGCAAGACTGATATCAGTTCCACAGGCAACCTTGAGATAAAAAGTATTACCATTACTATTTCTCACATTACCTTCAATAATATATTCACCTGGTTCAGAAAGAACAATGGTGTTCCCACCTGACTGCAACTGATATCCACCCAAGGCAATATAAAGAGATGGTTCCTTCTCATTTGATGACCCTCCATTTCCTGAACCATTTCCACCCACACCACCATAAGAGTAAATATATTTCATATTACTCTTCAGTTTGTCTATATCTTTACGGTGTTTGTCAAGCACATCATCAACAGTAGGAAATGAATTCAAATCATTTTCTATACTGTATCCTTTTGTTGCAATGACATCCTCACCTGTTATTATAGGATATATCTTATCACCTTTCTTTATTTTCATAATCCAAGTTAAAATTTGATATGCAGATAATTCTTGTCCGGTTCTGTGGGTAGTGTCTTCTCCCATCCACCATACATCATTTCCTTATATTCGGTCCAAACTTTATTACTGTATTTGTAATATTTCTTCTCATCAGTCCTATAACAAATATCACCTTCACTTACAGATTCAAGAGCATTCATCAATGTTTGATTTGATGCAGTATATTTATAATTCTGACAAAGATATGTGTTTGTCATATCCTTTGTTCCATAGTTCATCTGTGTAAATGAATCCTTTCCGTCTGCCTTGAATATTCCATGTATTCTTGACATTCTCACATCAAGTTCAGAACAGTCATTACTGAATTCAAGAATACTATACATAGGATATAACTGATTTGCATTAGGTGAATCAACAACAGTAGTTCCATCATCAGACCATGTGTTCTTTGTCATAGGAACAATTTTTGAAAACACCTGAACACAAGATGGAAGTTCCTTGTTTGACTTCAACTTATATCCTGTAGCCTGACACATTGAATATGATACAAAACCATCATGTTTTTCATCATTGACAGTAATAGGTGAACAACATCTTACAGTATTATTACCATCCTTTTCAAATGCAGACTTTCCATATCTGTCATAAAGTTCTTGAGGAACATATGGTGTCTTTGTGGAACTGAATATACTTGTTTCTACACCATCCTTTATAGTTGCATTGAAATCATTATTTTTATCAAGTGTTATTGTCCAATCAATCTTATAAACAGGTTCTGCACCTGCCTCATCTGCAAGAGTTGAAAACAATGGTTTTATACTGTCCTTACTGTCATATGTTTCACCATTATATGTCCATGAATATCTTTCTTTTACTGGATAAGAAAGTGCATATGTATGTTTATGTCCACCTATTACAATCTTGCATCCAAAATATTCAAGAAGTCTTGAACACCAGTAAATTCCCCTGTTTTCATTCACATTCAACTGATTTGTATTTGAACCAAGTCTTGATGTTCCTGTTGGATAGTTTCTTGTATATGTATATTGATCTGTCTTTGATTTATTCAAAGATGTTGCGGTGATGACAGTGAAAGGCATTTCATGCATAGCAAACACAAGTTTCTTATTCTCATTCTTCTTATTGTCATCCAACCATTCATACAGAGACTCATATACAGGTGTGAAATAATTGTGTATGTTCTCATCATATTCTCCTCCCGCATTTGTCTCTATGCCCGTATATATATTCACATACTTGTTGTTAGTTGAACAGAGACCAAACCACTTCTGTCCTATCGGTTCAGGAAGCTCGGAATTGAGCATCACATACATCACATTCTTTGTCTTGAAATAATATGTGGATGGTATATACCTGTCTGGGATTGAAGTAGTAACACCATCAACAGTACAATCATGTGCCTTCACAACAAGACTTTCTCCATTGAAGAACTTTCTGTTGTCTTCTGTTGCAGATTCAAGTCTGTCTTCATCCTTCAAGTCAAAACAGTAAAAATAATGGAAGAAATGGGAATTCGACTTGTTCGTGTCATTTCCTGTTCCAAGATTGTGTGGATCAATATCACAAAGGTCATTGTTGCCCACGCAGTTTATCTGTTCCATATGATTGAACAAAGACTTTCCTGCATTATAGTAGTCAAGCCATTCATTTATTCTTGAACCAGACTGTGTCATATCCCCTGTGTTTATCAGTATAGGGAACACCTTTGTATTTGAAGAATCTGCATTTATAACATCACACTCTTCCTTTATCTTCTTGTTCAGGAACTCGGCAGAAGCAGCCCATACCTGATACTCAATCCAGTGGAATCCCTGCTGGTCTGTTATCTGGTAAACCCTTCCTTCATAGGTTCTGGGTGAAAGTGTAAATGTATAAATCTCATTTGTATGTTCAAAATCAGGATTTCCATTTTTATCCGGACGACCCACAACATATTCATATACCACCTGATCAGATTCAGCATCAGGAAGCACAACAACACACTTATGTGCAGTAAACAATACATTATTCCCCGGAAACCTGTCAGTCATTCTTGCATATACAGTATTATTCACAAGTGCAGGATATTCTTTTCTTCTCGGAAGAGAAGTTTCCTCAACTTTATCTTCATCTACTTTTATATAAGACTGAAATCTTGACCAGTTTGTCTCACCTTTCTTTCTTATCCATACATATTCATCAAAGACACCACATGAAATCCAGTTGAAACATCTTGTATTATACACATCAATACCGAAAGAACAAGTAACCATGTTTGGTTTCTCACTGTCAAGCTGTGTCTTATCGGTCATCACGTTCCTGTTCTCATAAGATGCCTTCGGCGTGAACCTGCTTATTTTTATGATTTCATTACTCTTCGGATATCCTATGAATTCCTTGTCAAGATTCAGTATCTGGATATCTGTTGCCTTGTTGTATCTTGTCCTTGATCCATCCTTTGCATTGAACCCGTTGTATGCCTGCTTTGCAGGATCAAGAGCAAACATCAGTCTGAACATTGTGTTCGGGGTGATTGTGATACCTATACCACCAGCACCATTTGCATACCAAGGGTTTTCGGCTTCAACCTTTGCAGCAACAGAAGCAAAACTTGAAAATGAACAAGAATCAATAAACCTAGGGCTTGTAATAATCCAAGGAAAATCTCCCTTTGCATATGTAGATCCATCAATCTCTACACCTGTGGAATTCTTCTTTACCAGTACGGTATCCTCCTTCAAATCAGGTAATCCATATGTAAGACAGAACCTGTATGCTGATTTTACCTTACTGTCTCCTGCCACACTGGGACTTGTACCTCCGGTCGTCTTCACAACTTCCTGCTCAAACGAAAGAAGTTTTCCATCTTCATACCATTCCTTGTCATAAGTTCTCACCTTGATAAAAGCGGATGCATCATCATATTCTGCATGTTTTGCCCCCCTGACAAGATATGTTCCTCCAGCCTTTATCACACCGTCAAGTTCAAGATGATATACCTTACCCTTATAGTCATCAGCAGCTGGATTATAAAAATGAAGATATACTCCTGTCAAAGGAATATCAACATCCGATGTGTTTTCAAGTTCCACAAAAGAGTGTGTGCATCCATGAACTGTATCTGTCTGCAATGGAGCATAAAATGAAGAAAATCTCAATCTGTCTGATTTCTTTCCTGCATCTTTCTCATAGTTTACACCATTCTTTGTAGTATATTCACCACCTTTTCTGTAAAGAAAATCAGATGAAAATCCACGGACTGCCTGATAATTCTCGACATCATATTTACCAGCAGATGAACCGATTGATTTCATAAACTCATCAATAGTCTGTGCAGACTTGTCCTTTCCAACAAGATTACCTTCATTATCAACAGTAAATGTAAATTTCTTTCCTGTGTCATTATTGACAAAAGTGAAATCCGATATAGGTGCCAGAGACATATCACTGACAGACTCTATGACATCGGTATCATCACCATTGTCATCCTTCTTGTATTTTACATTTATGACGATACCCATCTTGGTAAGAGCATCTATAATTTCCTTATTTGTCATATTATCATCATTATTGTCATTATCACCAGAATTCTTGTTTGAACCGATGACGCACATCTTTCCATTTGATTTTATATAAAGCGTCTTGTTCTTCTTGTCCCACACAAGTTCATCTTCCTTGAGCTGATCAGTTATTCTGTCAAGTATTGTCTTGTCCTCCACAGACCTTATGGTTATATGAGACACACCATATTTCCAGTCATCCTCACTGGGAGCTGAAGAAATCACCTCATCCTTGAAATCCTCAAACTTTGTATAGTATTTCATCCTATAAAGAGTCATAGTGGTATATTCCTTATCGGAAGTATCACCGAACCTTATGGAAGAAATGGAATATCTTGCATCCATATCATATCTCTCATCCTGCAAGATATCATAATTATTCAAATATCCTTCATATATCTTCTCATCTGTATCATAATTTATTATCGAGAAATATATATAGTTGAAACCTTTCCACCTTTCAGACTCATCTTTTGATTTTGTATCAACCTTCCTGCTTATCACCATACATATACCATATCGACTCAGATAATTTCCTTGCATCAAAGATTTGAAATCAAATGATTTTGTAATGGTTTTGTCATCAAGAGACACAAGATTGAACCTTATATATGGTTGGTCTGTTATAAGATATGTTATAAGTTTTGAATCCGTAAGATTGTATAATGTAAAACTATCATATTCACCAGACTCACTCTTCACACCATCATGGAATTCTCCAGAACAGTCTTTGAATGTCAACTGACCATCAACACTCACATCAATGTCCCCAGCTCCATATTTGACAAAACTATGATTTTTGTCAAGATATGTATTGAATGTGATACTATCTGAAACTTCAGACAAATATCCAGGATCAATTGCCCATAATGGTTCATCAGTCTTTACATCCCTATAATCTTCAAGTTGTTTTGACTTTGCTGTATGTTCATCCTTATATGAATCAATACCATACTCAAATGAATTCTTCAGTCTTGCAACTTCGGCCTGAAGAGAACGGATTGCTTTCATCATAATGTCCAGATAAGTTCCATTGATGGAAGTTATGGTATTTGTAGTTGTCTCACCTGACAATGAATCACCATCATAATCAGTGATGATATACGGGTCTTCTGAACCATCAAAATCAACATCTGGATCATTTGTGGCATCTTCTGCCATCTTTTCTGTCATCACCGGTATGGAATACTTTGAAAGACCTTTTGAATCTGAACCGGTTCCTGTAACAAGTTTCCAGTTGTTTATGTCTTTGGACTTGTCAATTCCCTGTGTCTGCAATATCCAGAGTTCAGATGTTCTCTTAATGTTGACAACAAGACCCTGATAAGGAAACTTTATTGAACCATTTATCAAGTCTTCCTTACTATCTACAACAATTCTATTATCCAGAGGCGCAGTCGTCTGGACATCAAAATTGCTTGGAAAATTTATTGAACCTTTATATGTTTGAGACATATTTATCTTGTCAAATTTATTTCATATTGTGTAGGACCCTTTGTATCATATTCATCTTTTGTCCTTATATAACAATGATATAAATAATCTGGATAATCAGTTATTTTTATCTTCTTATCATATATCATTTCAATCTCTATATCATATTTCCCACTCACAGGATTATATTGTTTCACAGTGGGTTTTTTTTCAAAAGGAAGATATATCTTGAACTTGTTGAGATTTCCATCTTCTTCTGGTGGAACAGTTATTTCAAATGATACATCTTCATTATTTACATAATCTTGTAATGGTTGTTCAATGAGTTTACTTATATCACCTTTATCATCAGTGCCAAAATAAGTTGTTGCATAAATGGGATAAACAGATGTTATCTTTATTTCATTTGAAATAACTGTTCCACCTGTGTAGTTATCATCATATTTTTCACCATAACTGTCCTTGGGTTTTGGTCCTGCACCGAAAATAGTCGAACCTGAAATTACATAATTTCCTTCATCACTTGTTTCTCCCCATTTGCCAGAAGACATTGAAATATCAGTATTTGATGGTTCTCCGGCATAGTCTGTTCCATCAGACCATTTGCCTTTATCACAAGTAATGATTATGTCTTCTTTTGCAGGTAAGTTTGAACCTACCTTGACAAGTCTGTTTCCGGAATATGATATTGTCATACTTGGTTCTGATATTGGTTCAGGTGGTGTTCTCGGGCAAATCATCTGCATGACAATCTCACTCAAGGATTTGTCTTTCAATGCACCTATCGTGGTAGGGTCAAGTCCTCCCACTTGCATGGTATTCACCTTATCCGGAACATTTCTTATATTGAAATTGTCCGTTATCCTGCAATCACCTATATACAGGTTGTCTTCCTTTCCTTCATTATGAAAATGAATAAAGGAATTAGGATACTCTGTTTTTGTATCATTCAGTTTATCAGGATTCAAGACCTTATAAAACCCTATGGAATCTTTATTTTCAGTGTTCTCTGCCATAACTTATTTATGGAAATAAAAAGAAAAGGAGTTATTGATATAACTCCTTTTCACAAGTATTTGAAAAAATCAATTATAATTTCGATTTCACTCCAACAGTAACACCTGTAACAAATGTCTCCGCATCAATATCACAGTGAGCACCGGTAAGATCATAAGAACCAGCCTTTGCAACCTCAATTGCATCTTCTGTTTTTTCAGTAGACTCACCAAGTGTATATGCTCCTGCAACAGTAATGTCTGCACTTTTAAGACCAATCCAAGTCTTTGTTTCAGTTGTCAATGCTGTACCAACTGAACCTGTAAGAGCACCAGATGCATCACCTACATTAAATGAAGGAAGTTCTCCGGCAGATGCAAAATCAACTACAACCTTATCTGTAGGAATTGATGCAGTCACACCACCAGTCAAAACAGGAGTATTCTTACTGATTGTGGCATTTACAGTATTAAATTTTGCATAACCTGTCGTTGCCTCAAATGTGCTGCCCTTTGCCTTATCAAAATAGTATTTTACATCATCAGCATATGTAAGTTCAGCATCACCAGTTACAACATCCTTATATTTGATAGTAGATTTTGCCTGTGAAATACCTCCCTTTGCAAGATCAGCAGAAGCAACTGCAAATCCTGAAAGTTTCACACCACTCTTTGTGAATGACTTACCATTTATTGTAGATGTTGCCTGCTGGACTTTTACAGGAGATGATGCTTTTACTGTTCCGAATGAAAGAATATGATTATCAACTTTAGCTGTGGCAAGAACATCATTTGCAAAAGAATTTGCAGTATCAGCAACAAGAGAAACAGCACCTACTGAAACACTTGAAACAACATCAAAATCTGTTGTTTTTGCTTCACCAAGACCAGAATAGAACCATTGAGCAGCAGTATCCTGAACAGCAGTTCCCACAGTTACATTTGTGATTACTTCACCAGATGCATCCTCTTTTGCTGCACCAAGTCCCGTCACGATATCTGTACCTTCACCCACTGTAACATCACCCACTATAATCTTTGAAACCAATGCACCTGCATCTCCTTCATTACCAAGACCTGTTACAAATGTTTTCTTATCAGCCTTCAAAGAAGCCTTTCCAGGAATTACAATATCACCTTCACCATCAGTTTCCTCTGTACTTGCTGCAACATGAATTCCATTTACAAATTCAGCACCTTCCTTTGCAGTAATGCTCTTTACAAATGTAAGAGCAGCATCAGCAGCAGTATCGGATGCAACAAGAGAAGCAGATTTGATTGCACCATCAATAGATGTAACATATGCACCTTCAGCCCCATCTGCACCATTTTGCTTACCTACAGCAAGTGTACTGTTTACAGATGCAACAATAGCAGTATCATTTTTCTTGAGTGTAGGAAGACTACCAGCATTGAAATCAAAATCACCTTTTACAAGAACATTTTCATTGATGGTAACTTCACCACTTTTGAGTGCAGTAGGTATATTAGCACTTTCAGACTTACCGATTGTCTTTGTTCCATCAGCAGCCTTTGTAAGTTTGATGTATTTAGCTGCAACTTCAGTCTTACCATCAGCAGCATTGAGTTTTACAACATCACCATTCTTTGTAATGGTCAATACATCTTCAACACCTGTATAATCAACTGAAAGTTTGAGTGTCTTTCCTTCAACAGTAAGAACATCCTTTGCTGCTGCAGTAAGCACCACATTAGCAGCATTATCACTACCCACACCTACAATGGATACCTGATTCTCACCAGTTACTACATTCCATTTTGTACCATCATATACTGCCATATCACCTGCTTCACAAGCTATTTCATTGAATGTGCAGTCCGCAGTGATGAATACAAGATAACCTGCTTCAGGAGTTTTATTTACACCTTCCCTATATGTGATTATCCCATCCTCACCTACCGTACCAGCAAACTGGATAGGTGTCTTCACAAGGTCAGTAACTGTAGGAATAATTACTTCAAGATCAGTTATACCATTCCACACAGTTCCTGTGGTATCAGTCATTCCGTTTTTGAATGTAATGCCATGATGTGTGGCAATATCATACACCGTCCCACCTGCATTGATTTGCGAAATATAATTAGGTGTTTCAAGTGCAGCAGGATCTCCTACTGTGGTTGGCTTTTCATTTTTAAAAATCTCTGCCATAAATTTATTTGTTTTTTTTTTTGTATATTTTATATATTTATGTTTTATTGTATCACAGTCCATTCAAGAGGTCTTGTCTCAACCTCCTTCTTGACCTGATCTATTATCTCATTCTTTGTTTCATCATCTATTACTACTTCAGTCTTTATCTCTATGTTTCCGGGTCCATAAAGTTCTTCTCCATTGACAGTCTTCAAATTTTTCTTGAGATAATCATCTATGAATTCCCTCAACTCATTTTTCAGGTTTTCTTCAAGTCCGTCAAGTTCAACCTTTATGACTTCTATATCACCTTCAGTCTTCTCTATTCTTGCTTCAAACTCTTCAAGTCTTTCTTCAAGTCCTTCAAAAGTATCATTGAGAAGAATCATATTGTCTGGATTTCTATCCGGAGCAAACCAAATTTGATTTCCATTTCCATATATCCAGTAGAAACTTCCAGAATCAGGAAGTTCAGGTTTTGTAAGTCTATGTATGAATTCAACCCGCATATCTTATTTATGTCATTTTTCTTACAAACTTTCCGGAATTCTTCGCAAGTTCAATTTGAAGTTGTTCATAAGGTATCCTTGTCCATCCAGATGAAGTCTTCCTATATACATCCTTGACAGGTATCCATATTCCATTGTCCTTTATGAACAGACCACCCTTTATGACAAGTGTCTGTTCAAGTCCGTTCAAAGGTAATGTATAGTCTGTGTTTGTCAATGATATCACCCTGACAATGGATGAACCTATATCAATTATGTCATTTCCTTCAAGATTGACATCACAGACATCATTACCTATAAGATTTCCCACTACACAAGTTGTCTTATGTGGTTTCCCATCATATATCCATGAAAGAGTTCCCCAGACAAGTGTCGCGGTTCTTGGTGTCATTTCAAGTCTGTATGAACCCCTGACTGTATTATGATTGGGAGCAGAAACCTGATAATATATCATTTTGGAATCGGAGACATGTGAAATCATGGGTACTTCATCAATATCATATGTTCCTTCCTTTATTCCATATTTTACTGTAGGTGCTTGATTATTTACTGTACTCACAGTAAGACCATATCCCTGAACTGTTCCGTCATATACATAAGATTGATCAGATATGTCAATAGTTATGTCTGCACCATTTATAGTCCAGTTAGCATTCACTGTTCCAGTAAAATTACCTATACCTGTTGCAATTACAGTAGCTGTTCCTACATTTATATTGTTCTTATATGATAGTGTATAGTCAACATCCTTTTCAAGTATCTTATCTTCTGTTCCAACCGTCGCTATGACATTGGGTTCTGGTTTCTGTTCAAGACCTGTATATACAGTATTATCCGGAGAAGCAATAGATTTCAAATTTACAGCAACAACTTCGATAATCTTACTGTCATCCTTTGTGTCATTGTCTGTAAATGAAGCAGTAATATTTGATGTACCTACTTTGATACCTTTTATCAAACTCATTTCTATTGTTTCATTTATTATAATTATTTATGGTTTATTTATAAAAATCTGGGTTTCCATACAATTTGATATGGAATATGAAAACCCAGATTTGAATATAAAATTACTGTATCTCGGCAACAATAGGTGTACCTGAAGTGTATTTTGCATCACCTGATACATCCTTTGTTGCAGTTGATGTATATGTGGCAACAACAGCAGGAGTTGAAAGTCCACCATACTTGATTGTTGAAGGTGTGAGTGAAAGACTTATACTTTCAAGTTTGTTGATTTCTTGATTCAAACTTGTCAATGTTCCTGACAATGTCTTTCCTCCTTCACCAGTGGCAGTAATGGTATATTTCACAGTCCTTGATGTAGTTGTTGTTGTTGCATCACTTCCAAGTGTAGGTATTGAAACATTGTCTCCCACAAAAGCAGAATATGTGATTGTTCCATTTGTTACATTTCCTGATACCCAAGTAATCTTCTGATTTGCAGTTGATGTGTATTTTGCATAAGAAGATACATTTGATGCTGTGAGAGTAAGACCCTTTGCAGGAAGCAGACTTGTCTGTGTAAATGTAATTGTACCTGTAAGGTCTGCATAAGTCTTCTTTGTATCAACAACACAAGTTACCGTACAGGTCTTTGAACCAGACTTATAGTTATCATTTCCTGCGGCTGTTACTGTAATTACAACTGTACCTGCACCCACATATGTTACAGTACCATCAGTCCCTACAGTAGCATAGTTTGCATTTCCTGTTGAGTATGTAACTACACCCTGATTTCCTGAAGGAACAATCTTGAATGTATTATAACCGACAGTATTGTATATGGTCTTTGATACAGGAGAAATGGTCATAGGTTGATCGGCCTTACCAATATTGATGACATAATTTCCTGTCTTTGTTGCATGGTACTGTGCAGTTACCTGATAATAAACAGTATATGAACCGGCATTTACATAAGTAGGAACCGTTGTTGTAGTATATGTTCCACTTGCAGTGCCATACTTGATAGTTACAGTCTGTCCACCCTTTGTTGTTGCAGAAACACCTGTTCCATGTGCAGAACCATTATATGTATAATTCTGTGGATTTGTAACTGAAACAGTAATTTCAGCATTACCTGTTATCTGACAAGTAGCATCAAGTTTCTTTCCTGTTTGAGTATTACTATGGTTTCCATCAGGTGTAAACTTATACCAGATATAATATGTTCCCGGAACAGTAGCAGAAATCGTGGTTGCATCCTGTGTTCCCCAAGTAACATTATCAACAGTTGCTGAAGCAGATGTGGTATATCCCAGTGTAAAATGAGCAACACCTTCACCAGATGTCTTTGTTGCAAGAATCTGTGCAGATCCATTATAAACATGATTGCCAGAAACCGTTACAACAATATTTGCATCTGTTGCCTGATTAACCTTTGCAGAAGTTGATTTTGAATATGCACTTGAACTACCTACAGAATTATAATTTGTTGTATCAGTAGGAACAAAGTATGCATATACTGTAGTTGTTCCTATTGCAGTTCTTGATGTTACTGTAGTGTTGAAACTATCCGAACTTGCAGTGGAAACACTTGTCTTTGAAGTCATTGAACTTGTTGATTCACCCCAGTAAATTGTTCCCACAACACCAGCTCTTGCCTTGATATATGCAGTGTTGTGGTATACAACAGTCTGCCCTTGAAGTTCAAATGAAGGAGTTGCCTTGCCTATTGTAATCACATAACTTCCTTCAGCAGTATTATGGTTAGGTGCAGTTACCTGATAATAAACAGTATATGAACCTGCTGTTGTATAAGTAAGTGCGGTCGTTGATGTATATGAACCCTTTGATGTGCCATACTTGATAGTTGCAGTTTGACTATTTACAGTTGTTACTGAAATTGCCTTACCCTGTGCAGAACCATTGTATGTGTAAGACTGGTTAGGTGCGGAAACTGTGATGGTTGCATTGGTAACCGTAATTGTTGCACTTGCAGACCATGCACTTCCAGTATAGTTAGTGTTTGCAGAATAATATGCCTGAACATATGTAGTACCAACTATACTTCTTGAAGGATTATTCTTACTTTCTGTCCATGTCTTATTATCTGTTGAATATCTATAATTTGTTATTGATGCACCTGTAGCTGCACCAAATGTAGCAGAATATTCACTTCCTGTATAAACTCCACTTTTGCTTGTAGGATTAGGAATTGAAATTGACTTATTTGTAATAGTCAATGTATAACTTCCTTCAGCAGTATTATGGTTAGGTGCAGTTACCTGATAATAAACAGTATATGAACCTGCTGTTGTATAAGTAAGTGCGGTCGTTGATGTATATGAACCCTTTGATGTGCCATACTTGATAGTTGCAGTTTGACTATTTACAGTTGTTACTGAAATTGCCTTACCCTGTGCAGAACCATTGTATGTGTAAGACTGATTAGGTGCGGAAACTGTGATGGTTGCATTTGTTATTGAAACAGTATAACTTCCTGTTGCTGTATTATGGTTAGGTGCAGAAACCTGCCAATAAACTGTATATGTCCCCACTGTTGTATATGTAGGAGCAGAAGTCAAATTATATGTTCCACTTGCAGTGCCATACTTGATAGTAATTGTCTGACTATTTACAGATGTTGCAGTAATTGCATTACCATGTGATTTTCCATCATATACAAATGACTGATTAGGTGCAGAAACTGTAATAGTCGCAGCCTTGATTGTAAATGTTGAAGAAACTGAACCTGTATAGTTGTCCTTACCTGTTGCAGTGACTGTTGCAGTACCAACATTGACATTATTACTGTAGGAATATGTAAAGTCTGTCCCCACAACAGGATGACCGGAAACTGTAATTGAACCACTTACTGCTGGGGTTGGTGTAAATGCAGCACCTGTATATGTTACATCTGCTGCCTTTGCAATAGATCCCAATGGTTGTGCTTCAACTTTCAAAGTCTGTGTAATGGTCTTTGTTACACCACCATCTGTAAATGATGCTGTGATAACAGAAGAACCAACCTTTATACCTTTTATTGAACTCATTTTTATTATCTTATATTTTATATATTTATTTTATTCTACTTTTGCCACATTTGTATCACTTGATGTATATGTGGCTGTTACATCCTTTTTCCCACCTGAAGTATAAGTCGCAGTTGCAGTAGGTACTGATGATGCACCATACTTTATTGTAGATGGTGTCAATGTCAATGAAATACTTTCAAGTTTGTTCACAATATCAACAGATGAATTTGTTGCAGTTGTTCCATCTGTAAATGTGGTTCTGAATGAAACCTTGTCAGTTGCAGAAGTTGTTCCCATTGAAGAATGACTTATCCTTGTTCCACTCAAACTGAACCTGCTGTTCCCGTTTGATGTGATCTCAACCTTTGAAATACCAACACTGTCCTTTGAACCTGATGTATATGTTCTTGTGCAAGAACCGGTAACATCACCATATCCACCAGTTGCACTGAAATTATTGCTTATTGAAGTTGTCGCTGAATGTGTGGTTATTGCATTGTTCTGCTGTGTAGGAGCAGAAACCAACATACTTGTCTGTCCATTCAATGAAACAGTTATCAAAACTGCACCTGATTCATTTGCAGTATGATTTCCAACACTTGTCCCCCTTGAAGACAATGTTACCGCACCTGTTGATGTATTCACCATAGATGATGCAGACACACCTGTCTGACAGATGGTTGCATTTGCAACATACCATGTCACAGGATATGAAGCACTTGAATTTGCAACCAGATAGAAGAAGAATGTTGATGATATAGTTCCGGATGTTCCATATGTCACCCTGTATGAATATGTCTGCCATCTTCCGTATCCATAGTTCAATGTTTCCCAAGTTCTTGTAGTATTGTCTCCTGTACCATTTGATGCAAATTCTACCCTATATCCTTCAGGTATCCATGCATCAAATGTACAAACATATGTCGAACCTGCCGATCCTGTATATGCAAAATACCATCCACCCATGCCCGGTGTTGTTCCAGTACCTGTATGTGTTATCTTCAATGCAGCACCAGACTTGTTAGAGATACCAGAAGGATAACCTGATGTTATTCTTGCAGTGGAAACCTTTCCTGAACCTGCATTGTCATAAGTGTATATACTGTTATTTCCATTATAGAACTCTGGATCAAGTCTCAAACATTTTGCGGACGCATATGTTATTGTTGCTCCAGATGAAGGATAATCAGAACTTCCGGAAGTATATGTCCTTGTCTGTGAATATGTGAATGAAGGTGTTGCAGTCCCTCCAGATGCAGGAATAAGTTTATCCCATTTTATACCGAGAAGTATAGGTTTCGTTGTTGATGTGACAGCATTTGCAACCTGATCACAGGATGTGCAGGTATATGCAGCAGATGTCTTACCATTCATAGAAACCTTTACTGAAAGATTTGTCTTTGCACTTCTTGCGGATCCTACTGTTGTAGTTCTGTTTGTCCATATCACACTTCCAGTTGTCGCATAATTTGAAGACACACTGAATCCTGACGGAATTGTTCCAGATGATGTATATGCAAGTGTTCCACCTGAAGTAAGTGTTCCACCTGAACCGGACACACCATTCCATGTCCATGTCTGTGAGTATGTAACTGAAGGTGTCTTTGTTGCACCAGATGCTGGGAATGAGTCATATGCAAATTTTGTGATTGTAGGGGTATTATATACTTTTGAACCAGCAACCTGATTGAATGTCACATCCTTTGTTGAAGACTTACCGTTTGCAGTCGCTGTAATGGTCACTACAAATCCGTTTCTTGCGGATGTGGAAGTATTATTGTTTATTGACACCTGATTAGTATTTCCAAGAGAATATCCTGAAACCGCGGTCTTCACTGCATAAGAATATGTAGCCGATGTGTTTGACTTTGTTGAACCGGATGTATATGTACCTGACTGTGTTATGGAAGGAGACATAGTATATGTCTGTCCTGTTACAGCAAGTGCAATAGGTGATGTATGTGAAATCACAGGATTGTTCCAAGAAAGTGAATTTGTAATCGACGTTGTTGCATCCTTATATGCCTTGCTTGATGCTGTGTCACTATTATTTGTACATCTTATGACAACTGTATCAGTTGTCTCATTTGTTGTCATATTACTGTGAGACAATGTTGAACCACTCAATGAGAACCTGCTGTTTCCATTTGTCTGGATTGCAATTGATGCAGAATCACCTGTTGTAGTATGCCTGCTGGTATCCGTTGAACCTGACTGATATGTATAATTTGCAGTGTGATATGCACTGTATGATACAATTGCAGAACCCCCGGCAGCAGTCATACCTGAACCTATTGAGCAGGATGCTGCATATGTTATGTTTGATTCAGTCCTCCAGTTTGATGCATTGAGGGTAAGATTTCCAGAAACCTTTGATGTATCTCCTGCATTTTTAGCCACAATGACACAAGTATCGGTTGTATATTCTGTTCCCATATGTCTGTGTGTCAATGTTGAACCGGATATTGACCAATTGTTCTGCTGGGTTGTTCCTGTTACATTATTTGTATCAGAAGTCTTGACAAATGACACTGTTCCCGCTTCGCTTGTAGGATAATCCTTTGTGGCACCAGATGTAAATGTGGTATAGTATCTTCTTGTGTTTGTTACCGATGATGACAATGTAGGTTTTCCACCACCGCAGAGATATGCATTATTAGTATTGCTTGCAGTAGGTGTTGAAGGTGTCCCATATGATGATATACCACCATCCTTCTTTGCACTTTCAGAGTTTATCAGCTGATTTATACTTGACACAGTTGCGGAATTCGACTTTCCACCTTCTCCTGTAGCAGTATATGTAAATGATATTGTCCTTGATGTAGTAGATGTGGTCACAGTGGTTCCAAGTGAAGGAATTGACACACTGTTTCCGGACCAAGTATAACTTATTGACCCACTTCTTGTCTTACCATTATTATATGTAATGGTCTGTGAAGAACCGGATGTATTGAAATATGTTGTTATATTGCTTGTTGAAAGTGTTCCACCGGAAGCTGGGAAATATTTATTATTACTTGATATTGAAGGTGCAGAAACACTACCATAAGATGATATGCTTGTGGCAACAACATTCACAGTTATCTGTTTCACATCACTTGTAGAATTATAGTTTGTGGTAGCTGCGGCATATATGGTTATACTTACCTTATATGTTCCTGCGGCAGTTCCAGAAGGAATTGTCAATGTCTTTCCAAAAGAATCCAATGACCATCCGGATACTGTGGATGAACCACTATTTACTTGTAATGTATATGTTATATCACCCCCACTTTCAATACCCCACCTATTATCTGAAATTGTCAAAAATTTTGTAGAAACCAAAGATGACTTGGACTCAGCAGTATCAGTACAATATATAGATGATGATACAATTGGAGAATAAATTATATCAACTGTCTTTTTATTGACTGTCAGGGTATTTAATGCATATTTTATATCATAATTACTGGTCACATCATTTCCTGATGCATCTTTTATAACTGCTGCGGATGGAGTTACCGTATATGTTCCTGCATTGATACCATCTCCTGTTCTTGTCAATGTAATGGTATATGTATGTCCTGAAACTATATTTGAAGCAGTCGAACCATTGGTTTGAATTGCAGATCCATCATATGTCTTTGAATTTGACTTTGCAGTGATTGTAATAGGTCTCTTTGTGATATGCCAAGTATAATATCCCTTATCTGTGTCTGTATTATCAGACCATATATAATGAATAGTATCAACAAGTTTGAATCCTACATTATATTCTCCCACATTTGTTGCCTGTATTGTACCACCATATGTTATGATATTTTCATCTATACTTACAGTTTTTTGTACAGAACCATTATATACTGGACTGTTCACTGTAGGTATTGAAACCTTTGTCTTATCTTTCCAAAATTTTGCAACCAGTGAAGTACCACTAAAATCAATTAAGTGATATGCTACACCTACATTGTAAGTTTTTGCTGAAATTTGGTCATACCATGTATCACAATACTTCAATCCATTCACATCATATGGTCTTGGAAGAACAATGGGGTCTGAAGACAAATATTGCTTAGTATATGATTCTGTTAATGATATTTGATTTCCATTTATTACAGCATTAATACTACTACTAAAAGTAAATGTATCTCCATCATATTTTTCTACAACCTGAACATCAGCATAACTATACTTATCCCATTCAGTAGTAGTTGTTCCAGTGGAACTGTCTGTTATAGTTGTTGAATTACCAAGATTTGAAACATCTGTTATAAAATACAGATACAATGTTCCTGTACTTTTTGCATTATATGTATATGTTGTAGATTTATGTACACCTGATACACATATCAAAACATCATCTGAACTACCTGCATCATCAATAGATGATATTTCATCTGATGTAAATATACTCTTTGATAGTATAAATCCATCAGCATTAACTTCAGAATATGTATGTATTGAAAATGTATATATATAATCTTTTTTTACAGATATAGATACATAATCCAACAGATTATTTTTATTTGCAGTATATGAGAAATACTTTGCACCATCTTTATCTGTGTATGATACCCATGAATTTATTAAACCAGATGCACCATTATACACAGGAGTACCAGATTTAGCACCAATCCCCCATGTATATTCACCTGAATAATTTGCACCTTTTACATAATGTGTTGATAAAACTTTTCTTCCACTATTTGTTAATCCTGGTGCTGCAGGATTGTATTGCTTTGTGGAAAAATCATATATAAATGGATGAACAGCAACATTCCCACTATTATAACTATCAGATGTTCTATCATAAATCATACAATATCCAGATGAAGGTAAATTCATCTCAACTATTGCTGTTCCAAACAATAAATTTCCTGTCTTATCTGGAAAATTACTATCTATATTTACCGCAAGTAGTGTTGAAGATAACTTTATTGCCTTTGCATAAGTTGCACCTTTACCCACATATTTACTTCCATTAATATTATACCATGTATTTGTTTTTGTCAAAACTGATGGATTATTTGCAGTAAGATATGCACTTGTATATACACCATTATAATTTTGAGCAGTTACAGTTCCTCTTGCTTCAATATATCCATTTTTGGTAATAACATAACCTGCAGCTGCTTGTGAAGTTGAATAAGAATATGTTCCATTTGTATTTGTTGTACCTGTATTCAACAAAAGACCTGTGGATGTATAAAACTTTACAGTTGCACCTGAAATTAATGGAAATGATGTACTAAGTCCATTTTCAAAAACCTTTACATTTAGATACATAGTACTGTCCCCCCCCCATAGGTTACATCATTAAATTTTATAGCACCTTGTGAACATATATCTTCACATGCTCTACAATTTACGCACATTTCTGCATTCTGGACTTCAATTGCAGATATATATCCTATTGTATTTGTATGTGCAATCAATTTTATACCTTGACTACATACATTACTTACTGGAGTCTCACAGTTCTCACAGCATTTTATACACTTATTACATAGACTATCATCTATATATATCATATCTTATATTTTTTGTGATTTTTTCTTACAAGTTATTTATGAAATTTGTTATATTTCATTTATGAACAATATGTCAAATATTCCTATAGAAATGAAGAATGGATACATCCTGATACAGGATATCAAGGATGAGACCATCACAAAGTCCGGACTTTATATACCGGATGAAAAATATAATAGATTTGCAAGAGTGTTGAAGACCTATGAAGGTTCAATGCTCAATGAAGGGGACATAATATTGAAACCAATAGGAAAATCAACCCCTATTGTCATAAACAATGTCAAGTATGACTGCATAAGAGAAGGATTTGTGTTTGCAAAGGTGATAAATGATGAGTAATTTTTCAAAAGAGGATCTTCAGTCAATCAGTGAAATCATTGAACAATACAGAATGGTTTCATCAAAACTTTCAGGACACAAGAAAGAGATGGAAGACATTCAAAAAAAAGTGGATGAACTGAATGATGAACTGAAGAACATAATGGACAATGAAAAGAAACTGATGACAGAACTCCACAAAAAATATGGAGATTTCTGTCTTCAGGACATTTATAATGCATTAAACTTATGATAGGAGATTCAGACAACAACATTCTTGAAACAATAAAGGACAAGATACAAATCATTGTAGACAAGAAGTTTTCAAATGACAGATATGTCAAGAGAAAGATAGATGTATATAATGACAGGTATAATTTCTGCTGTCCGTACTGCAATGACAGTAAGGATCCCCGAAAAAAACGGGGAAACCTTTATTTCAACTCCCTTCATTTTCACTGTTTCAATTGCGGAGAATCGGTGGGGGTGAACAAACTTCTGTCGGATTTCAATGAGTCATTATCAAATGAGGACAGGATTGCAGTCCATGAAATACAGCAGAATTCAAAAAGATTTGAACCAAGACATTCTTCTGCACAGAGTTCAATATCAATGAGACTTCTTGAAAAACTGGCGGTTCCGAAATCTGTGTTCTTCAAGTCTCTTAACCTTATCTCACCTTATAAAAATGATTTTGCCTCTTCTTACCTGAAGTCAAGAAAGATAGACATAAGGGACTGGAAGTATTTTGCATTCCATCCAGAAACAAAGGAATTGTATATACTCAACACCACAAATCAGGACAGAATAATAGGATACCAGATAAGACAACTTGACTCCGATTCAAGAAAGACAAGATATCTTTCCAGAAGACTGACAAAAATGTATGATGAATGTTTTCATAAGGACATCAATTCCATTATAGAAAAACTTCTTCTTCTTGAACCTATGGGACAGAAATACATAGATGAAGAAGACGGAATAGAAAACATATCTGCAAATCTTGACAGAATATCGGGAATATTCAATATAATGAACATCAATATGTCAAGTACGATAACCATTATGGAGGGACCAATAGATTCACTCGGGATACCGAATTCGATAGCGTTGCAGGGAGCAAGCAAGTCATTGAACGGATTCTTTGACAATATGGACAATGTGAGATTTCTATTCGACAATGACAAGACAGGAAAGGAAATGTCAATAAGAAAACTGAAGGAACACAAACAAATATTCTTGTGGTCTTCTTATTTGAAACTGAAAAACATAAAGGACAAGATAAAAGATATAAATGACTTGCAAAAGAAAGACCTTCTTGATGTCAATCTTATTGAAAGATGTTTTTCAAATGATGAATTTGATGCAATACTTATATAAAAAGAGAGAACTTATAAAGTTCTCTCTTTGTTTTTTATTTATTATCTTTTCTTATTCCCTGTATCAAGATCATCATAGTATTTTATCTTGTCACCATCAATTCTCCATGGGAAATATTTTCTCATTATTTCCTTTATGACATCAAGTGTGTCATCTGGATATTTTGCAGAAATTGTAGTGGATTCATTGGAATTATCAACAAGACCATTTACAGTCTCTTCAATATCTTTTTCAGGATATGCTGCAAGAAGTGTTTCAGATGCTTTGACATAGTTGAACATACTCTTGTTCAATATGTCAGGAAGCTTTGTTATAAAACTTCCAACCGTGGTGGTGATGTCATTCTTATAATTCAGTCCGAACCACAGGAAGATGTTTGTCAAATCCTCATCCTTGAGATCATCTATCTTATCCTTATATCTGTCTGTGAACTGTTCAAAAATGTTCTGGATGAGAATGGTCGCCTGACCCTGATCATTTCCATTGAATTTTTGTGGAAGATAAGTATTAACAGGATCCGCAATTATTTCATCAAGACTTACGGAATTCATATGGTCTTCAAGCCACTGACATATCTCCTCGACAAAACTCTTGTCAAATATACCTGCAATTGTTTTTCTTATATCCTTTATACTCATCTGTGAAATATCATCAATATCATGATCAATCTCATATGAGTTTATGAATTCAAATGCACTCTGCCATCTGCGTGGAGATATAGGTAATACCTGTCTTGACTCACCTGAACCATTCTTCACCATCGAATGCCACCTAGGATACTCATCTCCTGACTTGGAATTCTCATCAAATATGAATTTCAAAAGAAGTTCATCACATCCTTTGCTTCTTGCCCATTCCTTCCATTGTTCAGGACTTGGAGTCAAATGAAACATCTTCTCAAAACGATCCTTTCCTGCCGTTCCTCCATTCCAATGACCCCATACTTCATCAATCTCATCATCATCACAAGGTCTGTTAGAACATGCTATAATCACCCACTTTGAACCAAGCTTCCATCCACCCATCTCTCTTGTGAGCAGGAATATCATCATCTGTCTGAACACATTGGGATCGGTTCTCAAAAATTCATCAAACATAATGATACCACCATTTCCAGTCTTGTGTGTATGTCCTTCATCATCAGTAAATACACCACCATTTGCATATGCATCAAGAAGTGCATCAAGATCATCATCACCGGATTTCCTGTATGATGGAAGCCATGACTGCGGAGCATATGTCACATCAAACTGTTTTGTTGCTTCAAGGGATGACTTCAATGCATCCTCTTCTTCAGGAGTAAGACTGTCGAGATATCTCTTTGCCTTCGGAAAAGCATCCGGATGCTGCCTGATTATATTCTGTACAAGTTTTGGTTGCGGCATAGTAGGCATCATAAAGTCTCCCATAGCCACATTAGGACAATCGACTGTAATCAATGACATCTCCTTTGAAGAATCACCATCTGCAAGTCTGTTATACTTGTTTATGACAAGATTAGGAACAGTGGACTTACCTATACCAGGTGCTCCAAAAATAAGCATATTTCTTGGAATCTTCTTCTCTTTGTTTCCTCTCTTGATAGGTTTTCCACCATTGAATATGGTGCTCTGTATCATTTCATCTATCTTCTGTTCAAACTCATGAACATCAATATCATCTATCTGATCCAGTTCTCCCGCATTACTGTATTTTGTTCTTTTCTTGACAATTCCTTCCCAATCTTCATTGAGCATACTCTCAAAAAGTTTCTTGTCTTCATCATCAAGACTGTCATAACACTCATTCACAATTGATGGTAAAGACATAAGGTTCTTATATTCAACAGTGTCCTTATATTTCTTTTCCTCCATCCATTTTGCAAATTCTTTTCCCTTGGGACCGAAATCATAAACTCCATCATCTGTCTTTTCCGGTGCTTTCGAATCACACCCGTTTCCTCCAGCATTCTTCACCTGATTACTCATATCTGCCGGAGCATATACATTCACAGCGGCATTTCCAGAAAACTTGTCAATCACCGCCTGCGGAGACACCACCGGAAGAACCTTTCCATCATTGTCAAAAATGGCAATGAAATTCTTTATCTTCTTCATCCCTATCCTGAAGAAGTCCTTCACCTTTGAAATACCCTTCTTTATGACATCTCCAAAGACCCCTTCATTCATCTGTTTGAGATATTCATCTCTGCTCAAAATATTTTTCATATGTAAATTTGAAATATAGTTATTTATGAAATTTTTATTTATTGTTTTTCACAGTCTCGGAGTCAATAAAAATAAGACTACCTGTCTTTATTTCCTTTTTCCATCTTTCCCGCAAACTTTCAGGAGCATCATATATCATCCAGAACGTGTGTTCAGGTGTCCTGTCTGCGACATTATCTTTTCCTGTCTCCTGTGCCACAGCATTTCTTAATGTGTTCTCTATTCCTTGATAATCAAACTCACCATCAGTAATTACCACATGAACATCATCCTTTTTCTTTTTCTTTGAATCTGCAAGAGTATTGACAACAATATCAACCATTGCAGACAATACAGCAGATGAACTTGTTCCTCCCCCACACTGGTTGATACCCTTTGAAACAATCTTCAATATTTCATCTGTAATATCACCTTCACTTCTTCTGCCAAAATTATCAACTCTGTGAATACCATTGCTTACTGTTGCCCAAGGACATATATTGATTCCTGAATATTTATATTTCTGTGAAAATACAACAAGAGACTTACAGATTATTTCAAGAAGTTCTGTATCAACAGAACCGGAAACATCAACATACACGTTCACATCCTGCGGATCCTGATCAACTTTCTGGTATTGCGGTCCAAGAGTTCCAAGTGCTATCCTTGACTTCCTTCTCCAGTCTATGGTGGTGTCATTCACCTTTGTTCCCGCCCTTCTTGTTCTTGTTGCAAGAAAGTCTTCCATAATCTCCTTCCATACATTCTTGTATTTTTCAGATGCGATATCGATTGCATCAAGATATCTCTTGATTACACTTGAATTTGAAAGACTGTTCCTCATCTCATTCTTTGCCTTCTCTATCGCTTTCGGATTATTTCTCTCCTTATTTCTCTCACGGATTTCATTTATCGCATCAATCGCATCCTGATCATATCCTGATTCTTTCAAAACCTTGTCTATCATATTCTTGTCTTCAATATAAGAACCAGTTCCTCCTATCGCTCCTGTATCCTCATTTCCTGATTTTTTCTTGGATGATGAATTTCCACCCTTATTCATCTTGTCCTTGAGATCATCAGCAAGTGTATTCAAATCATCATCCGTAATTTCATCATCACCTTTTCCTTCACCATCCTGTCCGGCTGTTTTTGAACCATTCTTACTTTTATCCTTACCTGATTTTTTTTGTTCCTTTTCCTTTTCTTGATTCTTGTCTGTATGGTTTTCCTGATTCTGACTTGCATTCTTGTTTTTCATGTTTTCAGGAAGATTGTCACCTTCACCACCACTGTCCTTATTCTGTTGCGGAGAAGGAATGTCAAGTTCTTCAAGTTCATCCTCCTTCATACCAGTATCATATTTCTTCTGCGGATTGGAAAAACCATCTGGACCCTGTGGACTATCAGAAAAATTAGTATTTTCAATGGCATTAGACATTTTTTTGATAATCTTCTTAACTGATGTAATAAATCCGTCATCATATGTTTGTCCATCATCTGATTTCTTCTGTTCAAGACTTTCCCTGATATAATCTTCAAAAGATTTCACCTGAAGATATTCCATACTCATAATGTCATCTATGTCCTTGTCCATATTCAATTCACCCTTGGCATTTATAATTCCTTTCTCCTGAAGTTTTTCCCATACTTTTTCATACCCATATTTCTTGATAAGACCTGCAAACTTGTTCCATGCATCCTTATATCCTTTATTCCATTCATCCGTAGTCTTTATAATCTGTTCATTTGATTTTTCATCATCTGGATCAACAGGAGGTGGACACATTTCTCTTAATCTGTTCATATACTCATCACTGTCCAGTATGTTCTCCATAGGAACAACAGACTTCTGTCCATATTTTTGATCAAGATAAAGTCCATGTATTTCATTTACAAGTTTCTCCTTTTCTATTATTCCCAGTCTTACAAGACTCTGGTTTACCTCAATATCGGCAGCAAGATTGTTGTCATGATGAGTCTGTGGTGTTGATGGTTTTCCATTCGCGGCAAGCCAGTTCTTTCCTCGTTGTATATGATTATACAAGACATGAAATACTTCATGCATAATGACTGCTGCAATAAGTTCCCTGTCCATCTTCAATGTGTGATATATGAATCCAGCATTCATATACAGATTCATATTCTCATCAACTGCCATTGTCTTTATCTGTCCACTATCCCTCAAATATATCACATTGAGTCTTGAACCGAACTTCATAGTTCTTGTAAATTCACTGAACAGATATTGAAGAGCCTTATCAACAGCATTCACAATTTCTTTCGGATTGACTGATGTCCCATCTTCAAATGTTATAGGACCACTATCTATGAATATCTGGTTGCATCTGTTCTGCATACCATCCATAAGTCCTTCATTCAAATGCCTTGCATTTATGAAAGTATCAAAATCCTGTATTATCGATAATTTTCTATCCATAAAATAAAAATGATTATTTTATTTATGAAAGATTTGGAAATATCAAAATGTTTTCTTATCTTTGCACCATAATAAAAAATAACAATATATGCAAAATGTAAATGAACTGATGAACAGACTTCATAATGGGATTGTGGAGTTTGAATACAAAAAGAAAGACGGAAGTATAAGAAAAGCAAAAGGAACACTATACCCAGAATTTCTTCCAGAGAAAGAAAATGAAGAAATCAAATTCGATGTTCAGGCAATAGATACATTACTTGAAATAAAAAACATTTCTTTTGAAGAATATATGGAAACAAATAATCTTGAATTATTGAAAAAAGAAAATGAAAAGTATGTGTTCATTCTCAATAGAAAGAAAAAAGAGAAACAAGAGAATACAGTCATTTATTATGATTTTGAAAATAATTCTTTCAGATCTTTTATAAAAGAAAATTTTATAAGAATAATAGAATAATTTTTTCTATAAAAAAAGTTTTTCTATAAATAAATTTTATATGAATTTTTTATTATAGAATTCTAGTTAACTATTGTTTTTTTTTTCTAACAATAACATTTTTTTTTATATAATATATACAAACGAGCCATATCACTTTTTGAAGACAATGTATTGATTTATAAATTGTTATCTTCAAAAAAAGTTATAAATTTGATAAAATTTTGAGTGTTATGAGAATAAAGATTTTTGACAAGATTTGGATAATTTTGAAATCATCATATCTTTGTATGAGATTTCCATTTTTGTATCCGAGAAACAGGTTTTCCGGAAGACATTATACAAACTGGAAGTTGCAGGAAAAATATACTTCAATTTACAGGAAATGGAGTGAATTTGCAAGGACACACCAGAAGGAATATTATAACAGGTTTGGTGATGTGAGTGTCATATGGATAGGTGCATTGTCAAACAGTTTTGTGAAACCTGAATATGTAATGAAACTCGCATCATATAAGGACAGGTTTCTTTATTTCTGGTATAAGTTCTGTGAGAGATTTCTTGGTTTTTTTCATTTTATCCCCGAATATACAGAACTTGATTTTATGCCGAAAGGTTGGAGAAAGAGATTTGGTATTGATTTCTGTAAGGAACTCAAAAGGGCGATACTTCATTCTGGTGGAAGAAAATATATGAAGGAATTCAGGATTCTTGACATAAAGGAGAAGTATGGGACATTGAGAGTATATGTGCAGGGAGAGACTGATGAAGTCAGCAGGGTGATAAGAAAGTATGAATACATTTCTGAATATGTCTGCATAGTCTGTGGTGAGGATGCTGTGAAATGTACAACAGGATGGATTTCACCGTATTGTGAGAAGTGTCTTCCTGAAACAGACGGGTGGATGTGGATAGATCCTGTGTATGGATGGAGTAATGGACAAAGAAGTGAGGAGAACAAGAAAAGGCATATGCAAGAAAGAAATAATGAATAACTTATGATTTTGAGATTTGACGAATTCTGCAACGAAAGAGAAACAATGGACATATGTCCATATGATTATCTCAATGAGACATTAACAGTGTCTATGGATGTGAAATTTGCAGTAGATGATGTTGTGAAATTTATTGAGAACAGAATTGAAGGAGATGAAATTATTTTCGTTGAAAAGAAAGATATCTTGAATTGTGAATGTGATATGTTCAGGTTCAGGTATAATCCTGTATGTAAAATATTTGGTTGTGATTGTGAATTCATTTTGACATTTTATAATATTATTGGTGATGCTTCAAATATTACGGATGAACAAGTCAACAATTTTGTATTGAAGAATAATTTCAATGCAGAGATGAACACAAGATCAATGGTTATAAATGAAATTTCTCATGTGAATTTTGTTATGCGTGGTCAATTGATTCTTTTGAATGGAAAGGTTTCAAAGTTTTCAAAATCCACAATTTCACATGAATTGAGACATGGATACATATCATATAAACTGTATGATGGTGTTCGGGAAGATGATTTGAAGAAAAATATAAAATCTACAGAGAAATGGAGAAAGACTTATAATCTTGCTGTGAAATATATACAGAACTATAAGGATAATGAAGTTGAGAGAAGATTGACTGATAAATCATTTTATAACCTGATGTATGCAATATATTCCTGTGATATAAGTGAAGTTGCTGCTTTTGCACAGGAAGCATATGATACCTGTATTGAATGCAAAACAAAGAATGAGATCATTAACAAAATGGAAGACACAAATCTGCATGAAATGATGTATGTGTTCCATAATGTTTTGAAGTTAATGAATGATGATACTGTTCAAAATATGTATTCAAAAAAGAAGCCTGATGATTTTCCCACAGTTCATCAGTTCATCAAACTTGTTAAGAAAAGATATAAGAAATCAAAGACAAGTTATGGGTGTATAATTACATTGTTGTGTGATGAACTTGATGAAAGAAATGAACATATTCTTATTGATGTGAAATAAATAACTTATGATTTTGAGATTTGATGAATTCTGTGATAAAAATGACAGAATGTTTGGAGTGAAGAAAGATGATGATTTTGATTATATCAATGAAACATTGTCTGTATCTATGGATGTAAATGATGCCACTGATGAAGTTGTATCATTTATTGAAAGTTATACTGGTGAAAAGATTACTATAGAACAGGGTGATATATGCAGTATTGTGAAGTTCAGGAAGAATCCTGTAATCAATGTTTTCGGGTGTGACTGTGAATTTGACTTGAAGATATATGAACTGCAAAATGATGTTAATTTGAAGTCATTTGTTGAGAATAATGATTTTGGAGCAAGAGTCATTGTCAATCATAATGTCATTGATGGAAATGTAAGTTTGAATTTTGTCATCAGGGGTGAGATTATTATGCAAAACAAGAAAATTGTGCAGAAATCCAGAACTATACTTGCACATGAGTTGAGACATGCATATGAACAGACCATGATATACAATGGTCTTCCAGAATTTGATTACAGGAGAATTCTCGAATTGTCAAGGAAATGGAGAGAAATATACATGAAGTGTGTCAATTATATAAAGTTGAGTGATAGTTATAAAATCATCAAGTTGTTTGATGGGCCAGAGTTTTATAAGATTTTATATGTGATTTACTGCTGTGATACCAGTGAAGTTTCTGCTCTTACACAGGAAGCATATGAAGACTGTAAGGATTGTGTGTCAAAGGATGAAGTCAAGACAAAGATGAAGAATACGGATTTGCATATGATTTTGAAATTGTTTGACAGTATTCTCCATATGTTTGAAGATGATGATATACAAAAAACATATGATAGAAACAAGAAAAAATATTATTTTGACGAGTTTCCTACAATTCATAATCTTTTGAAACTCATAATGAAGAGATATATGAAGATAAGATCAAATTATGGTAAGGTTCTTGCCTTGATTTGTGGAAGGTTTGATGAGAATGAAGGATTGAATTTGATTGATGTGAAATATTAAAAAGACTGACAAGTGTCAGTCTTTTTGTTATTTTTATGAAAAAAAAATATTTGATGATTGAAACCATTTCATTGTTCAAGGAAGATATTCCGGAAAGTGGATGTGTCTTTATGGGAGATAAGGACATAGATGATATATGTTCATATTATGATAACCTGAATGATGATGGTTCACATATGATGTCAAGTGATGATATTTGTACACCTATGTCTTGTGTGAAACTTATGGTTGATTATATTCCGGAAGAATTCTGGAACAGGAATAATTTGAAGGTTCTTGATCCTTGTTGTGGGAATGGCAATTTTGGTGCATACATTATGTCAAAGACTTCAATAGACAATATATGGTTCAATGAGATTTCTCCTGTGAGATATTCGAATTGTAAAAGGATTTTGAACCCGGAACATATATCAAACAGTGATTTCTTTGACATATATGACAGATTTGATCTGATTGTGATGAACCCACCTTATTCTGGTGGAGGAAACAAGAATCAAAGTCTGTCAAACAGATTTATAGAGTATGCTATTGATTTGTTGAATGACACTGGATATTTGTGTGTGGTTGCACCTAATAACTGGATGAGTTATAACAATGACAATACCACATTGAAGAAACTTTTGTCAAGGGGATCATTTATGGTCATAGACAATGACATCAAGAAATATTTTTCAGGTGTCGGCAGTTCATTTACTGTATTTTTGTGGCAGAAGGGAGTGTGTGGTCATAAAACAAGGGTTATGAACAATTATCTTTTGAAGGATGAACAGTATGTATATCTTGATGAGAATATGAAGTTCATACCTTTATATCTTTCGCAGGAAATTATTGATTTATCTGTGAAATGTGTTGGTGAAGAGAATGGTATTGATTATAGATGCGATCTTCATAACTTCACACAGAAGAATAAATTGAGGGATGAACCAGATGAAAAATATTGTTATGAGACAATTCATACTGCAAAGAAGACAAGATATGCAAATGAAAAACAGGACATATATGACAAATGGACGGTCATAATTCCTTTATCAAATTATTTTATACCTTTCATAAGAACAAATGTCAATGTTACACAATCAGTGTCATATGTTTCATTTGATGATAAAAAAGAAGCAGAAGAAATGGTAAGAACACTTGAACAGGATTATGTAAAGGTTCTTGTTCATTTGACAAGATATGGAAACTTCAATAATGTCATGTTGTTGAAACATATCAGATTGAATGATGTGGTTTTGAATGAAAATGAACAGAAGATTATAAAGAAACTTGTTGAGAAAATAAAATACTAGTTTCTTGTGATTTCTTTTGAACCTACTATGTTGTGTTGATTGTTTCCAATGGGGATTTTATTGCATGATTTTTTGCACAATGAAATAAGGATGTGCTCAACAGCAATAGGAATTCTTTGGTCAGGACTTGAATAACCAGCATTTATTCCTTTCCACATTACTTCTTCATTATTACCTTCACCATATAGATAAAGGTTGAAAATTACATCTGGATTATGTTTTTGAATGTTGCAGATAGTTTGGAGAACTTTATAATTGGTTGTTGAGTTTGTTCCCTTGTTTTCTCTGTATTTCTTCTTACCACAGTTGTATGACTGCAACCTTTCTTCCCATGTTTTCCTTGACATTCCTATTTGAAAATGAATTCAATATTGTCGATTATGCATGTGATGATGTAATCAATACCATTTATCTTTGAATAAGTGTTGTAGTCCTTTGTCTTGTTGTGGATAAACAGTTCTTCATCTTCTCCTTTTAGTTCACAGATGAAGTGAAAGTTGTCCTTTGAAACAAGTTCTTCACCTGTCCATTGTTTGAAGATGTTCTTCAATGAATCAAATTTGCAGTTTGATGACTTTATTTCAGTTTGTGAATGAATGAGTTCATCATCATTTTCAATTTCATCAGTGTCATCAGGGTCTGACCACAGGTTATATTTCGGATTTTCATAAGTTTTTGCTTCCTGAATAAATTGTTCAAAGGTTTTGATATTCATAGTTTGTTATTTTTATTGTGGTTTTATTTATGAATAAGTATGAAATTTATAATAGTCGGCAAGGCTGCTTCCGGTAAGGACTGGTTGCAGAAAAGGATGATTGAAAGTGGATATGTTCCTATGAGACAATATACTACAAGGGATAAGAGGGACAATGAATCAGGTGATGAATATCATTTTGTCAATGAAACTGAATTCAAGGAGATGGAGAAATCTGGGAAATTTGTTTCCGTCAATTTTTACAGAATAGGTTGGTATGGAATTTCAATGGATGAATTCAAGTCATGTAATGTTGCAATATTGAGTCCAGCAAATGTAAAGGACATATTTTCAAAGTATCATGAATTGAGAAGTCTTTGCAGGATAATTTATCTTGATATTCCTGTTGATGTGAGAAGGGAAAGACTGTCCGTGAGATATGAAGGTAAACCAGGAGATGACAATGAAATCAGGATTATGAACGATGAGAATGATTTTGCTGGGTTCAAGGATTATGATGTCAAATTGTGTGATGAAGGTGAAATCTCAACCTTCATAAATAACCTTACCCCCTTTCAAAAATGGTAGGTGAATGATGAAATCAAGTGATGTCTGTTGATATTTTCAACGACAAAATAATATATAATTTTATTGTTTATGAAGATAATAAAGCATAGCGGAGAGGAAGTTACTTTCAGCAAGTCAAACATCGTAAGGGCAGTTCAGTCTGCAAATATGAGGGTCAGTCTTGACAAGAGATTTACGGATGATGAAATCAAGGAGATTGCAAAGTGTGTTGAGGACAGGTGTAAGAATGAACCACACACATTGAATACAGGGGATATTCAGGTGCTTGTCGAGAATGAGATTATGAACAGAGGAAAGTTTGATGTTGCAAGGGAGTATATAACTTATAGATACCAGAAGGCATTGGATCAGAAGAAGAACACGACTGATAGTGCAATTCTTGCACTTCTCAATAACAGCAATGAGGAGCTGAAACAGGAGAATGCTAACAAGAATCCTATGATAATAAATGTTCAAAGGGACTATATGGCAGGAGAGGTGTCTAAGGATATTTCACAGAGATATTTGATACCTGAAGATATCTGGAATGCACATGAGGCAGGTATCCTACATTTTCATGATGTCGATTATTTTGCAAATTCTGAATATAATTGTTGTCTTGTGAATCTTGGGGATATGTTGCAGAATGGGACAGTTGTTTCTGGATTCGGTATTGATAAACCTCACAGGTTCTCTGTTGCTGCAACCATAGCATCTCAAATTGCACAGCAGGTTTCATCTTCTCAATATGGTGGTCAGACAATGTATATTTCAGATCTTTCACCATTTGTTGAGGAATCAAGAAAATCTTTTAGGAAAAGATTTATTGAGATGGGATTTGATGAAAAGAGTCCCGAATTTGATGACATGGTTGAAAAGATGACTGTTCTTGATGTTGAGGATGGAGTGCAGACATTTATGTATCAACTCAACACAATGTCAGGAACAAATGGTCAGGCACCGTTTATTTCATTGTTTATGTATCTTGATGATGTTCCTGAAGGAAGAGAACGTGATGATCTTGCACTTGTTTGCAGAAAGATATTTGAGCAGAGGATTGTTGGTCTTAAGAATCCATCCGGTGTGTATGTGGCTCCGGCATTTCCGAAATTGCTTTATGTGCTTGATGAAGACAATATCGCAGAAGACAGTAAGTATTGGGATTTGACAGTTCTTGCCGCTACCTGCACATCAAAGAGAATGGTGCCGGATTATATTTCCGCAAAGGTGATGAAGGAATTGAAGGAAGGGAATGTTTATGGGTGCATGGGCTGTAGAAGTTGGCTTACTCCAGCGTATGTTGATAAGAAGGATAACTGGAAAATCACTACAAAGAAAAAGGGTATCCCTAAATTCAAGGGTAGATTCAATCAGGGTGTTGTCACTATAAATCTTCCTGATGTGGCACTTACATCAAAGGGGGATATGGAGAGATTCTGGTATATTCTTGATGAAAGACTTGAACTTTGTCATAGGGCATTGAGATTGAGACACGAACATTTGAGAGGTGTGAAATCTGATGTTGCACCTATTCTTTGGCAGAATGGGGCAATTGCGAGACTCAAACCAGGTGAGACTATTGACAAACTTCTTTATGATGGATATTCTACCATTTCATTGGGATATGTGGGTTTGTATGAGTGTGTCAAGTATATGACAGGAAAAGATCATTGGATTCCTGAAGATGAAGGTGGTGCGCTTGAATTTGCTGAAAAGATAATGCAGAGACTCAATGACAAGTGCAGTCAATGGAAGGAAATTGAAAGAATATCATATTCTGTATATGGAACACCTGAAGAATCCACCACATATAAGTTTGCAAAAGCATTACAAAAAAGATTTGGTATAATCAAAGGAATTACTGACAAAAACTATGTAACGAATTCTTATCATATTCCAGTGTTTGAGGAAATTGATGCATTTAGTAAATTGTCATATGAAGCTCCTTTGCAGAGATTGAGTCCTGGTGGAGCAATTTCATATATAGAGGCACCTAATATGACAAACAATGTCGATGGTGTTCTTGCTGTCATCAAGCATATATATGAAAATATTATGTATGCTGAAATAAATCTCAAGCTTGATCATTGTGATGCCTGTGGATATGATGGAGCATTTGACATAAAGGAAGAGGATGGGAAACTTCAGTTTGTGTGTCCTAATTGTGGGGAGAAGGAATTTGATCACAGTCCTACTAAATTACGTCCTACACGACGAGTCTGTGGATACATTTCTTCAAATCAAATGAATCAAGGTAGAATGGGAGAGATAAAGGACAGGGTGGAACATTTGTAATATGAACAATATTTTGTCATTTGATGACTTCATAGGTTGCAAAGGGTCTTCCTATTTCAGTGATTATGTCTTGGAATCATTGTCAATATCCGCTGATGTTGACAATGAAACAAGACAGGTCATAAATTTTTTGAATAAATCTGTGAGAACAGGTGATGTAATAAAGAGTATGAGATATAAAGATATCTGATTATTTGTTATTTTTTTTTTGTTTATGGAAAATAAAGTGGAAATAGGAAATTGCATCTTATATCTGGGAGACTGTTATGATGTATTGAAAAATCTTCCTGACAACTATATAACTCTTGTTCATTCGGATCCTCCATATGTTGTTCATAGTGGTGCACAAAAGTCTGAGTGGTATGACAGGATAGGTGTGAACAGGCAACTGGACAACTTGAAGGATGCGGATATCTCAGATGGTTTTGATATGAATCTGGTTCTCACTGAACTTGAAAGGATATGTAAATGTCCGAATTATCAGTTGTGGTGTTCGAAGAAACAGTTTCCCGAACTTCTCAATTATGCTATGGGTAAGGGATATTCATGGCAGGACATAATGCTTTACAGGAACAATGCATTGCCTAACTTGAATGGAAAATATCAGGACAAGGATTATTGCATTCATATGTGGAAGGGGAGAAAGATAACAGGAGAATATAAGGATAAAGTTACAGGATATAACTGGAATATAGGGGGAAAGAAGGAATGGAATCATCCCGCACTGAAACCTGTTGAACCTGTCATTCATATGTTGAAAACTGGAAGTAATGAAGGTGATGTTGTTCTTGATATGTTTATGGGAAGTGGAACTACAGGTGAGGCATGCGTAAGGACAGGAAGAAGATTTGTGGGTATTGAAAGGAATCCTGAATATTTCAATATGACAGTGGAAAGAATAAGCAGGATTACAGATACACATATAAACAGTTTATTTTGAAATGAGCAAGATTATAAGAATAGATACTCTTCATACCGGAGACAGACATTCCTGTGCAGCAAACGGAGACGGGATAAGGATTGTGGTATGGTGGAATTACTGTGATATTCATTGTCCAGGATGTCATAACAGACAATACTGGAACTATGACAATAATGACTTTGAAGATTTCAGTGAAAAACATATAGAACTTGTGGTGGAAGAAACTCATAAGTATGAAAACATTTATAAGGGTGTGTCCATACTGGGGGGAGAACCGTTTTCAGTAAAGAACATAGATGATGTTATTGTATTTTGTGAAAGATACAAGGAACAGTGTCCAGACAAGGATATATGGATATGGTCAGGTCATACTTATGAATGGTTGAAGTCTCAGACTGGAAAGTATGGGGATGATGTGAAGAAACTTTTTTCTTTGTGTGATTTTCTTGTTGATGGACCGTTCATACTTGAAAGAAGAAACATATCCTTGAAGTTCAGGGGAAGTGATAACCAGAGAATAATTGACTTGAAAAATGAAAAGGTGATATCTTGAAGATATCACATCTTTTATATATCTAATTCTTCATTTATATTGTATAAATTTAGTTGAAAGAAATGATTGTGACTTGATATAAAAAAAAAATAATTTCAGGAGTCATATATGACTCCTGAAATGTTTATAATTTTTATTTGGTTTCAATATATTCAAATCTTTCTTTAAAGTATGGTGCATTTTCAAATTTATCTTTATAATCATCTGTTAAAATTATAAATACACCCCTAAAATAAATATGTGTGTCATTATCATAATTATGTGATTTAGGAATAAATATGTCAGTTATACCTGGTATATCATATCTATTATTGAAAGAATTTGATATTATATTTGATGTCATTATTTTTTTTTTCTATTACATCAGTTGGAAAGTCATTAAATACAATGCACTGATTATTTCCATTTTTTAGAAGTTCAAATAAACTATATTTATTCAAAGGTTCAATACCATTCATCCACAGAGAAGGTATTTTAAGGGTAGATAAAATGGATTTTAAATCTTTTGAAGAAAAATTATGAGACATATGTATGATTAATCCATTTTTATCAATTTCATTTGTCTCATAATGTAAGAATTTTTTAAAATCATCAAGAACATTTTTAAGAATGTATGTATCTTTTATTTCATTCTTTTCATTTAGTTTGTTGTGATTAACAAAACTGTTAAAATCTTTAATTTTTGTATACATTTTTTTTTTATATATTTATGTTTAAAAATATCAAAACATTCAGACATTGTACAAAGTATTTATGAAATTTATTGGGAATGATATACTTGTTGGCAATAGCAACTATATAAAAATCTAAAATTCAATATATTAGATAAAAGCTATAGAAATGCATCAACCTATTGCAGTAAGGTTACTTTCAGGCTTATGGATTTGCGGTTTTAGTAATGGTTTTATTACCAACTGATATATCATTCCCAATTTATTTTAAGTATTTATATGGTTTGAGTGCAATTTGTTTTGTTATTTCAATGGTTTGAACTTATTGACTTTCAGGAATTCCTTTATGTTGTCAAGTTCATATTTCTGTTCTGGACCAATATTGTAATGAAGAATATCATTTCTCATTTTGTTATCCATTTCACTAACTAATTCAAAGCCAGATAGATATGTAGTCATTGACTCTCCAGATTTAATTTTTGTATCTTTGTTTCTTCTTCTGGGTCTCACTACTGTTTTGAATGCAGTATAGTCCGTCATACCTTTTGCATGATTTTTTACCCAGTCAAACAAATCACAGAAGTCCATCTCGAACATAAGATATGATACACAAGTTTTCATTGCTATGTTGAACATCACATTATCCTTCTTGTGTTTCACTTTATGTAAGGAATTCCAAACAGCAAGTCCTTCATCGAAAATTGAACTTGATTGAAGACCATATGCGAACAACCATAGACCTGTCTGTTTTCCATAATATCTTCTACCCACATGTCCCTTAATTTCATGTGCGATTAATCCGTCAATGTCAGCATCTGAAAATCTTGAAGTTTTGTTGATATTCACATGCCCCATCTTCACGTTCATTCTCGGAAGCATTCCTGAATCTATTTCCACATCAAAGTCATAACCGAGATCATCAAGTGCATCTTCAATTCTTTCCTTTACTTCATCTGCATCTTTGTTTCTGTCATTCTTGAAATCTGGCTTCTTGTATGGATTGTCTTTTATTATCTGCAATGCATGTTTGTATAATTCCTTATCTACTGGATTTTCTCCTGGTTCATATGTTCCTTCTTCAAGTTTCTTTCTTTGTTCAAGACTTGATCTCATTGAATGAATCTTTTCAAGATAGAACTTCGATATATAACATTTGTCCTTTATTTCTTCAAAGTCGTCAATGAGTTTTCCGAAGTCGTCATACAGTTTCATATCCACTGAAGAATTCTGTATTTCAAGCTGAGGATAATACTTTTGTCCATTTTCCTTTGCTTTCATGAACTTGTCAAATTCTTCCTTTATGTTGTCTACTGTTTGTGCGACATACTTTGTGCGAAATTTTTCGATAAGTTTATGATATCTCTCATCAAGAATAAGAAGTTTTTTCTTTGTTTCATTGTCCATCAGGAATACACTGGTTGATTCCGCTATGAATTCTTCAAAATCAAGAATGTTTTTCATAAATAAATCATAAGATATTTTATTTATGACACAATTTGTTTTCAATCCCAGAACAGGAATGATGGATATAAAGAAGGATGATCAGATTTATTTTGCACAATCACAGGGTGGTGGTTTGAGAATTGATGATCATAAACATAATGTTAAATTTATTGTAAATAGAAATGAAACAATAACAAACATATTTGGAATTTCAGGTTCAAATGTTGGTATATATGATATGAGAGATGCAAGAATAATTGCGGAACGAGTGCTAAGGATGTTTGGATATAAACATAGATATGCTGATTATAAGATGTTTCTTCAAGGATATAAAAATAATGAAAACATCATAAAGTCATTTGATGAATTTGTGAATGAGGGAATTATTGGAGACATTGCAAAAAGGGATCTTACTGGTGAAATAAAAAAAGAGGATGGTCTGACTGTGGGTGTCATTGATGGAGAGAGATTGGTTATGCCTGCTGAAATTGATGGTAATCTTGTTGATTTTGATGGAAAAAAGTATGCATATGTCAAGGAATTGGACAGTTATTTTGCTGTGGTTGAAGATGATGATGATACATATTACAGATATAATCCAGAAATTTCAGGAAACAAAGTGAATATGGAAGAGTGGTTTTATACACAAAAACCTTTAAGGGAATATAATTTCATATGGTTGAGAGCTTTGATTGAAGCCATTGGTGAAGATTATTTATCAATTGATGATTTTTATGGTTTCCATACTGATTTTGGTACTACAGTAAATTATAGATGTGAATTTATGTTTGACAATGGTGAGGTATATTATGGATATGATGATAGGAATTATGCAATAAAGGATGCAATGGATGAGACATATGATTTTTTGAAAACAAACGGTATTGATGAAATTTCTTTCAAAAATTTCAGAGATACTTTTGGTGATGACTCTATAGATATTGACAAGATAAAGGATATACTTAAAGAAGATTATGAAAATTATTATAATGAACTTGATAATGATGACAAGATAGATGAACTTTTGAGATATGATGTCATCACTGATAATGATGATTATTTTGAGATGGATGATGATGGTGATCCTGACCACACAAGACCTACATTTGATCCAGATCTTTATGATGGTGATTATGCTGATGCAAGATTGGAGGATATGGGAGATAATGGTGTTATAGAAGAATATTTTGATATTTTTGGTTATGATAATATTGAAGACATTGTGGATTATGATGAACTTACAAAGATGATAGTGGATAATGATGGTCCAGAAAATACATTAGCATCTTATGACAGCAAGGAAAGGGAAGTTACCATTGATGGTGAGACATATTATTTTTATAGGAGAGACTGATGATTTTTGATTTTGAGACATTTATAAATGAGAGTAGTTTGAAGAAGTTGAAAGATGAACTGCATGGAGTTCTTGACAAGTCAGGGAGAAAGAGGATGAGACAGGAACTCAAGGATAATATCATCACGTTCAAGTTCAAGAAAAGAAATGGGGAGATAAGGAAGGCACATGGGACTCTTCATCCAAGTTATCTTCCTGCATTGAGGGGTGGTTCACCAAAACCGGAAAGACAGATGGTCTATTATGATCTTGACAAGAAGCAGTGGAGAAGTTTCAGATCTTATTCATTTATCAAGATTTTGAATATAAAACCCATCAAGGATGATGAAAAGGTGAAGAAAGTTCATAAACCGGAAGATGATGAAGAAATCAGGAAAGTTCATCCTGAACACAAGATTGAGAAGAGTGAAGAGTAGTTCTTCACTCTTTTTGTTATTTTTGTTGATATGGGAATTACGAAGTCAAAGGGACATAAGGAACTGAATGACAAGTTCTATACAAATCCTGAAATATCAAAAATGTGCATAGAACTGGTTGATGTTTCTGGGTTTGATATTGTTGTAGAACCCAGTGCAGGAAGTGGTTCATTTTCAAAGCAGATAGACATGTGTGTCGCTTATGATCTTGTACCTGAAAGTAATGAAATAATAAGGCAGGATTTTCTTGAACTTGATGTTGATGACTTGATAGGGAAGAATGTCCTGACAATAGGAAACCCACCGTTTGGTGTACAGAACAATCTTGCCGTGAAATTTTTTAACAAGGCGGCAGAGTATTCTTCCATAATCGCATTTATTCTTCCAAAATCATTTATGAAGTCATCTGTGCAAAATAGACTTGACTTGAGATTTCATCTTGACAAGTGTGTTGAACTGCCGAAGAATTCTTTTCTTTTGAATGGTGAACCTTATGATGTACCCTGTGTGTTTCAAATATGGAAAAAAGATAATCATAGAAGAATACCTGTGGGTGAAAATAGAAATAATCCATATATCAAATTTGTGAAGGATGACTTTGATTTTGCCATATGGAGAGTGGGTGGAAAATCTGGAGTTGCATATATTCCGGAAGACAAGTCATTAGTGTCAAGACAGTCAAATTATCTTGTGAAGAATGTTTCATTGTATGATGATAAGACTCTGGTCAGGATGATAAACGAGATTGACAAGGATTGTGTGAAATATTGTGTTGGACCCTAAAAGCATATCAAAAAATGAGTTGAATGGATATATGATTGAACATATAGATGAAAAAAGACAGCAGTCTGGATTTGATTTTGAAAGGGTTGTCGAAAGACTGTTCAGGAATGTTCATAGGGAAGGAAAGAAATATACGGATGAATTTGATGGTGAGATCAGATATGATAATGTTTCCATACCCTGTCAAATGAAGCATACTGTGTTATCAACAAAATCAATAGTTGAACTTGCTGATTTTGACAGGAATGTAAATAAACAGGAAGACTATATTTTGTTTATGGGTGTTAATAATGAAAACAGTTATAACAGATTGAGACTGCATTATAAAGACTTGATAATGTCCATAGACGATAATATAGATACATCATTGAGTGATATTTTTGTTTATCATATATATCCAGATAAACTGAAAATCAACAGTTCATTTATGGAAAGGATAAACAAGAGAATTGTCAATAACAGATATACAAGATGTATGGACATTGACAGAACTGACTGTGATTTCAAAGATGAAAGAATATTCAAACATAGTGTAAATACATCAACAAAGACAATAATGAACATACTGATTGATAAGTATATATCTGTTTGATAAATCTTTTCTCAATAGTGATTATGGTTATGTTGTCTATGAACCTGTGAAAGGTTTCATAACCCATATACCTGTAGATGGGTATGGTAATGTATATGATGATGTTGATAATGTTCCTGAATGTTATGATGCGATATTGAAAGTTGATTATACAAATTTGACTGATGACAACTGGAAGATTGTGAATGATTTTATAATAGATGAATACAACAAGGATAATGAAATTGTTTCATTGCATATAAAGAGAGATCATAGGAATCAGTATAGATGGCAGTGTTCTGTTAAAATAGTTGATATTGAAGATATGTTGTGTGATTATGATGAGAAGATGTTTGAACTGAACAGACATTTGAAGAATATATTGTCATTTGATGATTATATGAAAGAACATCCATTATGGAAATAAAATAATTTTGTTATTTTTATTTGTGATAAATTGAAAATTAAAATAAAACTATGAGTAAAATAATTGGAATTGATTTGGGATCCACATTGAGTGAGGTTGCTGTAATGGAGGGTGGTCATCCTACCATCATTGTGAATGATGAGGGGTCAAGAACAACACCATCTGTAATAAGTTTTGATAAGGATGGTGAAAGAAAGGTTGGATCTGCTGCAAAAAGGCAGATGGTGACAAATCCGAAAGGAACAGTCAATCTCATCAAGAGATTTATGGGTGGAACATATGATGAAGTGAAGAATAACATTTCTCATATTCAGTATGACGTAATCAATAAGGATGGGTTTCCGAAAGTATTGATAAATGGAAAGGAATATTCACCTGAAGAATTGTCTGCAATGATATTGTCAAAACTCAAACAGAGTGCTGAAAGTTATCTTGGTGAGACTGTGAAGGATGCGGTCATAACTGTTCCTGCATACTTCAATAATGAACAGAGGGAAGCAACAAAAAGAGCAGGTGAAATTGCAGGTCTGGATGTGAAAAGAATTGTTGCTGAACCTACTGCTGCAATACTTGCATCAAACATTGATATGTCAAAGGGTGGTAAGTATATGGTCTGTGACTATGGAGGAAGCACACTAGATATTTCCATTGCAGACATCTCAGACAATGTTGTTGAAATACTTGCATCAAATGGTGATGTATATTGTGGTGGTTCGGATCTTGATAAACTTGTGTCAAACTATATTGTTGATGAATTCAAGAAGACTGAAAATGTTGATTTGTCAAAGGACACAATGGCAATGAGTAGAATTATTGAAGCTGCCGAAAAAGCAAAGATTGAACTTTCAAATGTTTCAATTACTGATATCAATCTTCCTTATATCACAGCAACTGAATCTGGTCCGAAACATCTTGTAATGCAGTTGTCAAAGGCAAAGTTTGAACAGATTATTGACAATGAAGTATCAAAGGTAATCAATATTGCAAAGGAAGCATTGAAGAAATCTGGTCTAAAAACAGAAGATCTTGATGGTATTCTTCTTGTTGGTGGTTCTACAAGAATTCCGAAAGTTCAGGAAGAACTCACAAAGACATTTGGAAGACCACTTATCAAGAATGTAAATGTTGATGAAGTTGTTGCACTTGGTGCTGCTGTTCAGGGATCAATTATAAATGGAGATAAGACTGATCTTCTTCTTCTTGATGTGACACCATTGTCTCTCGGTATTGAAACTCTTGGAGGTGTGATGACGAAGATTGTGGATGCGAATACCACTATCCCCGTATCAAAATCACAGGTGTTCTCAACTGCGGAGGACAATCAGACTTCCGTTGAAATCAGGGTTCTTCAGGGTGAACGACCTATGGCAAACGACAACAAGCAGTTGGGGATATTCCATCTTGACGGACTTCTTCCTGCCAAACGTGGGACAGCTCAGGTGGAAGTTTCTTTCAATATTGACGCAAATGGAATTTTGAATGTGTCTGCAAAGGACAAGGCAACCGGAAAGGAACAGTCGATAAGGATTGAAGCGAATTCAGGATTGACCGATGCGGACATTGAAAGGATGAAGAAGGAGGCAGAAGCGAATGCGGAAGCAGACAAGAAGGAACTTGAAAAAACACAGACTTTCAATCTTGCAGAATCAACAATCTTCCAAACTGAAAAACAGATTGATGAATATAAGGATAAACTTACGGATGAACAGAAGTCTGGTCTTGAAAATGGGTTGAGTGCATTGAAGGATGCATATGAACAGAAAGATCTTGATGCAGTGAAGTCCTGTCTTGATATTTTGAATAAGACATGGAATGATATTGCGGAAGTCCTTTATAAGGATAAAGGAAATTCTGAAACTGAAAACAAATAATTGAAACAGGGAGGTTTGACAATCTCCCTGTTTTCATAAATACTTATATAAATTTTATCTTATGGCAGTAACACCATTTTTGAAGAGAATATCAAAGCAAGGAGGTACACTTTATGTATTTCCATCAGTCAGTCAGGATTTAACAAGAACTTTTGTATCAAATGATTATGAATTCAGGTTTAGTCATTTTGCATGTCTCAATCTTCCAGATATTATGTCTGGAAAATATAGTGATGGACTTGATAAGGGATTATATCTTGAAACTTTCAAGGAGATAGAAAATACAACATCTGATGGTATTGCAAAGGTTATCACGGAGGAATTCCAGAATTATATTATGAATTTTGAGACTGCCATACTGAACGGGGAGGGAGACAATGATGATTATGACAATGACATGATGACCACCGTTTCCGAGAAGGTTTTCTTCAACTGGTTGCAAAAGGTGGGAGGTATAAAGTTCAATGACAATGTTGAGGATTATACCGACTTGTCGGACAGGACTGTTCAGTATATAGGAGACATTGATGTGATGAACACCGTTGAGGTGAACGGAGACACATTCGAAGAACTTTATATTCATATTCCGAGTACTGTAGGTTCGAGCCCGAAAGTTTATTTCAGGGATGGTGATGAGACAGATAACAAGAATTATCTGGACAAGACTTATAATATAGGTGGAGATAAAAAAATCATAGGCAGATCAGGAGAATCCCCATATTTCAGTGATGAAAATAAAACTGATAGGATAAGTAGTAATGCCATTTTTGATGCTGATGGTGATAACAGTTATACAGGTGATTCCGGTCATACCATTGATTTCAGGAATTTGAGTTATGAAAACGGTGCAGGTATTTCCACTATGAATGGGAACAGTTCAGAGGATTTTGAATTCAATGCCATACTCATCTATTATGATTTTTTGAAGAAGACGGAAGATCCTGTTGTGAAGAAATATGTCACAAATCTTTATGGTATTCTCTTTCTTGACAATGTGACCGATTTGAATGACATTAAATCCACTGGAATAAGAAAACTCGGTTATATCCAGAGATATCCGAAGAAGAAGGAAACCATATATGGAAGTGGAAACAGTTTTGCTTTGAAGATTGATCTAAAGATTGACACCATCCCTGACACTAATACAGAAATTGTCAAATATACCGATCCTAACAGTGCGGTGTCGATGGATTTATATGAGAAGGTGATGACACAGTTGCAGAAATGTGTTGATTATTTTTATACACAGAAGAACGAGATTGTTGAATTGAGAAACAGGGTAAGTGAACTTGAAACAGTTCTTTCAGGTATTGACAGGATTTCAGACTTGCGTGGGGAGATAGACAGGTTGTATAATCTCTATGATGGGATGAATACAGTGGATACACAGACGATACTTGATTTGATTGACAAGAATTCACAGAAGATTTCTTCGATAATAAGGGGAGAAACAAATGCCAAACTTCAGTTTGATATGGACGTCATACAGAAAGGTGTAGGTGTGGATCTCATAAAGAACAGGGATACAAATAAGGTAGTAATAAATGCTACCCAGAAATATAATATGAATACAGTCTATACTGATGACAAGTATAGTGCAGTGATTGATGCAGATAATCCGTTTGACACATATGATGAGAGTTCAAAGACTATGTTCATACCTTTGACATATGGAGTCAATTTTGCAGTGATATATTATATTGATAAGGGTGCATGTTCAAAGAATATAGAGATTGACATTGATGATACCGAATACAAATGGGAGAAAGGTCAGTCTATGAAACTGTATTTTCATCCTGTGGATGAAAATGTTGGATTTGAAATTGCAAATGGATTTTCATTGAGGATTGTAATGGGAACATATGTTATAAACATCAATGGAGATAAAATGAATGGAAATAATCTTATTGAGATTGTTTGTATTGATGACAATAAGTTTATATATACAATAAAATAAGGGGATGGACACTGTAAATGGAAATACAACTACTGTAGTATATGGAAAGGGAGATGTATGTCTCAAATTGAATCCGTTTGACAATTACAGGATGTTCACACTTTATGACAACTGGAAGAGTGATGACAGGAAACCTTTGGATTTGTCGAATGGACAGAAGATGTATCTTATATTCAGGTCAAAGAACAAGGAAATAAGAATTCCTGAAATGGATACCATCGATACAAGTTATACTGTCGATAAGGTGAATGGTCAGGTGTTGTTCAAGATAAACCAGAAGAATGCTGTTGATATTCTTGCAATGGACACAAGGACTTTTTATATAACCAGAACATATGAGACTTATGATACATCCGGAGAAAAGGTATTGTCATCAGATGAGGAAGTGATGTATACAGGTCTGTGGAAGGAAGAGGGAACAAATACAATAGAAAACTATACTTCACAGATAAAGAGTCTTACAGATATTCTTGAGGAAAGAAATACCCAGATAAAGGATTTGCAGGAATCGAATGCTAAACTGATTGAACAGAATACAAATTTTGCCACCCAGCTTGAAACATTGAAGGACACTAATGACCAGTTGTCTTCACAGATAACTGAACTTGAGAAGAAGGTGAATGAGTATGAAAGTGGTGCAGAATATACGGGAACAATAATAGGTGAAGGGCAACAGATAAGTATCATATCAGGAAGGACATATACTGAAGATGAACTTAAAGAAATTTCAAAGAATCTTGAGGGAATTAAAATCAAGTGATATTTTTTTTGAAAAAGTTTGTTATATTTAGTTTGTAAGTTTTCAATGTTGTCCGTATGGACAATAGTTATTATAGTTATAAAAGTTTTATAAGTTATGAGTGATGTAAATTTCAATGAGCTTTTTGGAAGTTTTTCAGCTGCCGATGCGCTTGCAGCGACTGAGACAAAAAAGACTTCAGGTTTCTCAAATGGAGAACTTTATAAGCCATCCATCAAGGATGACAAGTGCAAGGATATGAACTACCGTTCACTTGTTCGTTTCATCCCTTTCTATCATGAGGGAAAATGGCGCACGACTCTTTCAAGGTGGGAGTGTTGGCTCAAGGATGTGAATGGTGAGAATGGTATCTTTGTAGTATCACCAAAGACAGCAGGAAAGAACTGTCCTATGCGTAATCTTTCTTATAAGCTTTACACATCCGACAATGCAATTGACAAGGCAAACTCAAAGAAAATCAATGTGTATCAGCAGTATTATGCTCTTGTTGAGGTTGTAAAGGATGTTCAACATCCAGAATATGACGGAAAGGTGTTCATTTATCAGTTTGGTCAGAAAATCAATGACAAACTTGAGGCCGCAATGAAGAGCACAGAATTCACTGACGGTTTCAATCCGTTCGCACTTTTCAATGCAAGACTGTTTGAAATCAATCTCACAAAGGGTGATCAGAAAATGGACAACAGCAGGGTTGTTGCAAATTATGATGCTTGCAGATTCATTGATAAGACTGCACCTATTCATTTTGGTGATGGACAAACTCTTACACAGGATGATCCTGAAACACAGAAGGCATTTCTTGACTGGCTTGATAAGGATGCTCCGAAAATCAAGAACTATCTCTGGAAGGAATGGGATGCAGAGACAACAGAGAAGGTGAATTCAATTCTTGCGACATACAAGTCAGGATATGTTGCACCGAGAACCACCACTGCGGCAGCAAAGGAGACTGTGAAGAATGTTCCAGAAACACCTGTATCCACACCTGTTGTTGAAACAGCTATGAAGGAGGAACCAGTTCAGGAGACTACAATTTCTGAAGATGATGATGCTTGGATCAACAGTGTTCTCAATTCGTAATCAATAATCATATTGAATCTTATGGCAGAGGGGACTTGTCTTCCCCCTGCCTTTTAAACATAATGTAAATGCACAAAACTTTTGTGATAAGTGATACCTGGTTCAACAGGAATCTTATAGATACGGATATGTCCGTATCTGATATCAACAATGTCATAATTTCAGCATGGAACAATCTTGTGAATGATAATGATGATGTTTATGTTCTCGGGGGGTTCGGCATTTCGGATCTTTACAATATAGTTGTAAGACTGAAAGGAAGAATTCATTTTCTTGAAAACTATTTCAATGTCGATGAATGCAAGTCGATGGATGATTTGAATATGTATGTTCAAAAATCAGGAGACACTGAACTTATAAACAGGATTGTGTTTGAACATAAGCAGATAATGCCTTTGAATGAACTTGATGTGATATTGTCTTATTTTCCTTTGAGAAATTGGTCAGGAAAGGATACTGGGACCATATGTTTCCATGGTGTGGACAATAATATAGATATTCAGGAACATACAATTACTTCAATTGCTTCATACTGGAATTATGGTCCGACATGCATAGATGACATAAAGGACAGTCTTGATGCTTTGTCGGAAGAAATGTAGAGAAATATTTGGAATTTCAATAATTTCATATTATCTTTGCACCTGTCAAACAAAAAAAAAATCAGTTTGACAAAATCAAGAATAAAAATAGTTAAAATAGTTTATAAGTTATGATGGATAGTAAATTGTATGGAGAAATTGGAAAAGCTGTGGAATATGCAAGAAAGAATGGGGGTTCTCTGACTGAACAGAATCTTTTGTATGTGGTCAAACTTGCAAATGACATATCAAGTAAGACAGGAGCAGACTTTGATATGCTTCTCGGTGAAGGTGTGATTGCAATGATAAAGGCTGAACAGAAATATGACAAGGAGAAGAATGATTGTTTTGCAAAATCCACCTGTATGGCTGTCAGGGGATATATGCTCAATGCAATCAACAGACAGACAAGTCTTGTTCATGTGCCTGCAAATCATATGCAAGGATTCAAGAAGGGTCAGGCAAGACTGTCAAAGTCAAAGATTGAATATTCACAGATTGATGCATCAAATTATGACACACTGGGAACTTCATACAATGACGCTTTCTCAAATGACAGAGATATTATACTTCAAGACGGATTGAAGAAACTTGATATTAATGGTAGAATAGCCATCGAGATGAAGTTGAGGATGGGGAAGTATGCGAAGATGATACCTGATGAAAATAATCCTGACAAGATGGTATATCAATACCAGAACAATCTTCATGCGATTGCTGAAGAACTTGAAGTTCCTGTTCCTACAGCGAACAAGATTTATAAGGAGGCCTTCAGCAAGTTATCCACATATTGCCAGAAGGCAATGAATGAATAAATTGAAGGACAGGATTTTATCCTGTCCTTTTTTCATAAATATAATATAATGTTCAATTTTTTCAAACATAAAAAGAAAAGTGAATCAAACACTTATGAAGGAAGGATTATTACTGATGATGAATTCAAGGAAATGATCCGTCCGAAGACAATGGGATTTGTGAATGATGAACTTGATGAGATAAACAAAATGATTGAAGAATTGAAATCTATGGGAATGAAGAATAATGAAAGCTGAAAATAAGGACATAATAAGGGACAGTATTGCGGATCTTCTCACAGACAGTGGAATTGATGTTGCAAATGATGATATAGATGCACAGACACTTACATTTCAAAGAACACCATCTCCTGTTTCAAGGGGTGAAATGGTGACTCTGGAACAGTCAAGACAGAAGGCAACAAGAGTAATGGAGACATTGTTGAGAGTGTATCTGTCCGACAATTTCATATCAAAGAGTGAGTATATACAGGCAAAGGTCAATCTTGATTCAATGACACTGGGAAACATTATGAACCAGATGGAAGTGAGTCAAAGGGCTATAAATGTCCTTATGGAAAATATAGAACTGGGTGATGTCAATCCGAAACTTTTTGATGCACTTGGAAAATTACAGGGAACTTTTATAGATCTTGTGCGAACACAGACAAATTATATAGTGAATGTGGGAAATGAATATGAGAAACTTGCTATGGATAAGGATCAGGTTATAGATACCACAAGTGTCTCAACTGCGAAGGAAATATCGTCTGGATTCAAATCAAGTAACCAGAAGGATCTTATGAGACTGATACGTGGAGTTTCCGAAAAGGATAATAAATGATGAAAAGAACATACAATATAGGAACTGAATGTTATGGACTTATAATTCCATCGAATGATCCGGAATTTCTTCTTCCTATAAAACTTGTCATACTTGAAAAATATGCAATGGGAGAAAGAAACACATATAAAGTCAAGATAAAAGATATTCTGGAAAAGGATATCAATTATCTCAAAGAACATTTTATGAACGTGAAGGTTCAGACAAATTTGAAGTCTGGTGTAAATGCATTATTGAAGAAACCAGAACTTGATGATGTAAATACATTGAATGATTTGTTACAGAAACTCAATGACAAGACATTTTATCTTGAAGATAACTATATTACTCTGGACAAGGAAGGTCTTGTTGATTTGTATAATAGGTTTGTCAAGTATATGATAAACTATCATTTCAGGAGATTGTATCAGCTTACCAGCAGGACATTTCTCATAAATCAGCCCATATACAACAATCAGAAGGATGTGTTCAAAAGAAGGATTGAAAGACTGGGGTTCAGTGATGTGTTTCAAAAATATGATTTGAAACTTGATATATAAAAAGACTGTCAAATGACAGTCTTTTTTTCATAAATAATTATATAAGTTTGAGTTGTCAATGACAAGAAATATAATTGAATCGAATGCCATAGAATATTCCGGTATCAAGTCAATATCTGGATTTACCTGTATTGTTCCCGGAGAAGATGAGAACAACTTTTATGACAAGAAATTCAGGTATTCTGGGGACAAGATATTATGGTCGGACTATAGACCATTGACAAACAAAAATCTGTCAAACATACTGATAAATGATGGCACAGTATATATTCAGTATAAGTTCAGTCTTGTGGGAGAAAGACCATTAACCGTGGAGAGTATATCACTTGATGTTGATTATATAAAGGATGAAAATGTAATTCCAGAATGTTTCTGGACAAACAGCAAGAGGTCTCCACAGATAGTATATAGTCAGGGAAATAATAATCTTTTCAATCCTTATGACATATCTTCTTCTCTGGGTATGTATAGTCAGTTGTCTACACTTGTGTCGAATATGTTCGGGATATGTGTGCAGTATTTCAAGACAGCGGCTAATTCAAGAAGTAGGGATGTGGTGTTGAAGGAATATTCACTTGAAAATGTCATTGACAATCAGAACATAAAGATACTTGTTCCGGATAATGCTCTGCCGAGCAGGGAGTTACAGTTCAATCAGATGATGATTGATTATGCAAATCAGTTTGAGATTCAAATAGTCAAGTCTGAATTCCAGAAAACATTCGGTGTCAATTCTCATCCAGATCCACATGATTATCTCTATTTCCAGAATTATTTGAACAAGATGTATATGGTGGATTCTGTGTCAGACCCGGATGATTTTGGATATATGTCTACATATTGGAGAGTGAGTCTTGTTCCTTACCAGAATATGAAATCTGTCGGTTTTACAAATGATGATCTTATGAAAAATACAGATCAGATTACTTTCTCTGTGGAAGGTAAATTTGAAGATGAGATGAAAGATGAGATTGATGATGCAAGAAAAGACAATCAGTTGAATGATATAGGTGATCTTGCGGAAGGTCAGGATGATATACGAAGAGTATTACATGAAAATGTAAGAATAGTTGAAGAGAACATATATAATGACTGGACTGTTGTTGCAAAACAGTATTATAATCTTTCAACAATAGAGAAGGGAGAAAAGGCTGTGGAATACAAGTATTCAGGACTGTCGTCAAATGATGAGAGAATGATTACATTTGCTTTCAGACCGTCAAATCTTAAGAATGTGTCAGAAAATATTATGATTGATTCCATTATGAATAATGATGGAAAAATCAGGTTCAAACTGAAATCATGGAATAACCTGTTCATAAAGGGAAATATGGTGAAACTGTCAAGAGTTTCCGGAATGAAAGGATGGTATAGGATATCAAATGTAGAAAAGAACAGACTTATTGTTGATATTGATTATAACTATGATGAATCCATAAGACTTATGTCCTGTGGAAAGATAGTATGTTATGAAACGAATTCCTGTGTATATGTTGAACCTGGATTTGAAATCATACAAATGCCCGACAGGATGATTGTGGTGATAAATGGAAAAAATTATGAATATCTGTTTGATGGATTTTCATCATTTGAAAGGAAATGGTATTTCTGTGTGTTCGGATTGAAGAATGGACTTTCAAATATGTGGTTGTATGAAGTCTCTGGAAGTGAAACACTGAACAATACACACAGTGAAATCAAATATATAGGTGCATCATCAAATGATATTGACAATTTCAGTATGACAGGATATTTCGGGTTAAAGGGTGGAAATCTTCATCTCACGAATTTCAGGTTGTGGAACAAACTGTGTGAACAGGATTTGCACAAGCTCATATTGAGTCAGTATATAGTGGATGATACACACAATACTTTGATAGTTGATAATGCACAGAATGAACTTCTGGTAAATTATAAATGGAGTTAATATGGCAGATGTGATAAACAGTTCAGCAAAGAAAGTGATAAAGGGTATGGTGATAACTTGCCAGACCGCAAGATTTGTGTCTCTTATGCCGAAACCGCAAGATTTCATAACAAGAATTGTGGGGGATGTTGTATATCTGTCTGCCGAAGTTCAGAAATTATCTGATGAAATAAACAGACTTCTTGAACAATATTCACAGATACCTGTGAATTATTTGATGACACAAGTAAACAGTATTACTGGATCTATGTCAAGGATAGTGGACAGAACAAACACATATGTCCAGACAGGTGTCAATAACCTTATGGGACTGGGTGAAAACACTATGGATATGATTTCAGAACTTACAGGAGACACGATAGATATTGTGGGGGAGACATCGAAAATGGTCACATCTTTCGGTTCAACCATTGCACACACTTCTTCTGCAATACTTGGAAAGACTGAAACTGCAAACAACATATATGATGCAACAGAAGTGATACTTGAATGGACAGGAGACGGGTTCAAGAATGTAAGTGAGAAGGCAACCACTTCATTGAACAAGGTATCACAGGGTATTACTGATACAAAGACAAAAATCAATTCGGGTATAAATGATGTTGCCTCAAAGACAAATGAAACCATAGATAAGTTTCAAAGGAATATAGAGACTCTGTTGAAGAATCTTCAGGAAAAGATGAATAAACTTTCAAGTGTACTTGACTCCGGATTTCAGGATGTTACCGGATTGAGTTCTGTGTCCACTGGTGCATCTTATGTAAATGAGGCATTGAAAGAATCAGATAACACCAGTCCGTCTTCCCAGGCAGTTGTCGCCATATCACAATCATTGTCGAATGTGATAAAGAACTTCAGTATATCAAAAGTCATAGGTGCTTTCGGGGGAGTCCTCACACAGTCCATCATTGTAAAGACAGGTCTTGATCAGTTGCCACCTATAAATTTCGAGGAGATGATATCGAATGTGAGGGATGACCTTACTATATCAAATGAAGACCTGTATAAGGAACTTGACAGTTTGACTGATTCAGCATATAATGATGTGAATGACTTCAACAAGACACTTACAGATATTCCAGCAGAAGAAAAAGAATATGGTGATGAAAAATATAAGGAGTATTTAAAGCAGTTCGATGAGGAGATATCGAAGCAAAGAGAACTCATAAGGATATCAATGCAGAGAGTTGAAAACAGTAAGGAGAAACTTAATGACAGACAGTTTGCAGCATTGAAGATGAGAGAAAGAAGGGCAACAAAATCTGCAATCAAAGAGGTGAAGAAGTTCAGGAAACAGGTGTTCAATGCAAAACAGACAAGCAGAAAGAAGGACATCATAGGTGATGAATTGACAAGGTTGAGAAAGGAAGTAGAATACAGATGTAATTCCATCAAGTCTGACTGGAATGATATGATGGATGAATACAGGAATGCGATAAAGGAAATAAAGAGTTTCTTCCAGACAGGTGGGGATGGTGATATGTTTATTGATGATTGTTGTAATGCAATAAATCAGGACTGCAACAACATAAAGGAACTTTGTAAGAATCTGACAACACAGTTGATAGGTGCAACCATAAAGGTTGCAATGCCTGCTGATATTGGAGCATGTGTACCGAATCCTGCATATAAGATAGCGGACTTATGGACTGATATAAAAACCATTATCAAATTTATCAAGGATTTGATTACATTGATTATAGACATTATGAACAATGTGAACAAGCTTGCAAGAATTATGTTGAATGGTATAAACAGTCTTTCTGAGATAATTCAACAGTTGATGAAACTACTGGGACTACAATGGTTTATGGATTTGATACAGAATATTCTGGACTTCTTTGGTGGGAAGATGGGTAGTGTAAGAGAACTACTTGAAAACATGCTTTCACCTGTCTATTACAGGGATACGGAAGAATATGACAACACAATGGAGATACTTGAAAATATGATGAATGACAATGGAACTGTAGATAGAGTATCATTGAGCACAAAAGATAGAGAATATTTGACAAACAGTGAGAAAAATGCAAGGTATTATGTTATATCTGATGATGATTTGAATGATTTGCGATGGACTTGGAAAAATGATTGGGAAGAGAAATATGATAAGTTTATGGATAAACTTGAAAGTAAGGGTGATGAAATAGTGGCATACAAGTCTCCTATACTTGCTGACAATGATGACAGTACCAGTAATGTATCTGGTTTGATGAATGGTGAGACAATAGATAATGACATAAAATTTGTAGGTTGGTATTTTTATCATCCGAATCTTGATCATACAAATCTTTCAAGATTTGCAAAGAAATTCAAGAAAAGAGTTATACAGAAGGCATCAAAGAAGAGTACAAAGAAAAATGGTGGTGTCAATAAGTTGAAGAACAAAAAGATAAGGGGTGTGAAAGCATATAACAGATTTTACTGGTATGCATATTATACAGAAGATCTGGAAAAGGATTGCTATGTTAATACTGCTGACAGAACAAAAAATGAGGATGTTTATATAGACAGTGTAGTCCAGACTGAAAATGGATCAATAGTGAATGTAGAAGGAATAGGTCAGGTGTTTGTGAAGGACAATATGGTGAAGTCGGGTGATTATGTGAATGTGAATGGCAAGAAATACAGGGTGAAATAATGGATATACAGAAATTATATAGGACAATATTTCCCATAGGTGGAATAGATGACAACAACAGGTATTCAAGGCTTACCGCTGATCAGATAAATTCTGTTCAGCTGGTTGAACCATCATTGCCTGTCAGTATGCTTGGACTATCAAAGAAGGACAAATATGACAAGAACAATCAGCCTGACAAATATGCATATAGAATTCCCATAGTGTCCATTGACAATTACAGAATAAACCCGATAGACCTTACTGGATTCAAACTTGACTATTCTGGATTTGTTCCTACTGTTATGGTCGAATTTGTTGACAGTTCAAATGATATGTTATCGACAAGTGTCGTAAAGGATGGATCAATAATAAAGATATATGTGGGTGGTAATGGAGATGAACTTTATTATAAACCCATAAGACAGGATTTCATAATTACCAGTGTTAAAAAGACAGGAGGTGGAAACCAGAATTATGGAGGATACTTCAAATACAGGGTATATGGGAAACTGAATGTTCCTTATGGATATAGAAAGGAGTCATGGTGTATGGGAGACTGTTCTGCTATGCAGGCATTGTTTAACCTGTCTGTTTATACAGGTCTGGGATTTGCCACGAATTTCACAAGAAACAATGTCCCTGATGTGATGAGATGGACAAATGATGAATGTAATACATATTTTGATTTTATGGAAGAGATATCCGGTCATGCCTGTTATTCACCGAACACTTTCTTTACTTCATTTATTGATCAGCATAATGTTTTGAATTTTATGGAATGTCATAGTCTTCTTTCGCATGGAGGAACAAAATCAGGAACTCCTGCAATGATATACAGAAACTTTCCTCCAAGTTCATTGCCGGATTATACCGGTGGAGAAAAGACTACAAAAAATCAGCTGTCTCTCAATCCGGAAGATGATGACCTGAACAATCCTTACCAGAAGTTGAGTTATTATTTTCTATCGAACAATGAATTCTTTGACGGATGGTCAAACTTTATTGAGGAATATACAGAAGTGAACAACTGTCATTCTTCCCTTACTGATGGATATAAGACTCATGTCCAGTATTCCGATTCAAACAGATCAGGATGGGGATTTACTGAATGTCAGTTCAATATAAAACCAATAGACAATCTTGACAGGAACATCAATACACAGGAAATAAATAGTCTTCCTGATGAAGTTTCACAGGAGTCATATATTCCACTGAATCTTATGCAGACGACAAAAAAAGATTATCAGGATGCAAAGGATGGTATAGATGATATGTCAAATGTCGAATCATTTACATCTTTCGGTGAAGTTGATACTTCAAATATGTTCAAACTTTATTATTTTTCAGAAGTGCAGAACAAATATCAGATGAACTGCTTGAAGAAATGTGGATTGAAGGTGATATTACAGAACTATAATCCTGCGATAACAAGATTCAGCAGGATATGGGTTGATATATATGACAAGAATATAAATTCAAATACACAGATTACAAAATCTGAAATACAAAAAAATGATACAGGTGATTATCTGGAATATAAGAATTTGAAGAACAACAATATATTGAAATATGAAGATGAAGGTGTCATAGATATGATTGATGATTCTTCAAGAAAAAACAAGAACTGGCCGAGAGGAGAATTCAACAGATCATTGTCTGGATGGTATGTGATAACGGAGATGAAGATATATTACAGTCCGGATGACAATAATTTGAAGATGGAACTTCTTCTCAACAGAATAGAATATCAGCCTTGTTTCAAAAATGAATATGACATAGCAAAGAAGGCGATAGATAAATATAAGGAATACAATACAATGGATGACTTGGTTGTGTCCAAGGATGATCCGAGTTACAGACAGTGATTATGGCGACAAACTTGAAAAACACATATTTATATGGAAATGCCAGAACAGGCAAGTCCGGAGGAGAAGACGGAAGATATAATTTCTATAATTTGTTCAAGAATGACAATAACAGTATAGATGATCCTATCTTTACAGGATTTACCTTTGATATTGATACCCTGCACTCCCCATTGTTTTATACTGGAAGTGTAGATGCAAACAGTGTATCTGATACATTGAGATATTCAAGTACTGAATCTGATGATAAGAACAGTCTTGCATCAAAAATAGAGGAACAGTTGACAAGCATATATAAACTTGCCATAGTTGGTTCACCCGACAGTTATGAAATAAACTCATTGAATGCAAAGGACATCATATCATATATGGACAGACATAGGGCAGGATATGGATTGCAGGATATGTATTATATGGACAATGTATCTTATGGTGCAATGGACTATATCTATATGGTGGACAAGTCTGCAAAAAGTATATATAGTAATGAATCTGGTGTGTCTGATCTGGGAAATGGGACACCAAATAATTCAATATATGATGACTATACGGAAGTCCTTGAACAAGGAAATATAAATATAGATTATAAGGTTGATCCCAATACAGGTACACCTGTTGTGAGTGATGTTGATTTGTCTGCTGCAAATGAATCAATGGATGATTATGAAATTCAATTGAATGATAAACTTGCAGGTGAACGACTGAAACATATAGACAATGAGACGAAGAGAGATGAGTTGAAGAAAAAATATGATGCAGAATATGAACCATACAAGAGTCTTCAAAAGGAGCTTGATGAGTTAAAGAAAAATGTAGATGATGATCAGTCAAATATAAAAAGTGAACTTTCTGACTTGCAGACAGAAGTTCAGACACTTGAAGCAAAATTGAAGAACAACACAATGGACACCGAGTCAATGAACAAGGTAGATGACTGTTATAATATCAAATATACAGATTTCTGGAACAGTGCTGTAAATAGTAAATATAATGATATCAAGTTGTCAAAACCTTCAAGTTTTGATGATAAAAAAAGTTCATTGACTGATGCAGAAAAAAATATATCATCATATTTTGAAAAAATATGGGAAATTGAAGAAACATCAATCACAGGTATAAGCAGAAAGTCTTCAATTCAGTCAAAGATAGATGGACTCAATGATGATATAAAAAAGAAGGAGTCTGTTCTTTATGGAATGGATAGTAATGGAAATCCGAGAACTGAAGGAAATCCTGATGACAATAGTTTATATGGTCAGTATCTTGCAGCAAAAAATGAAGCAGACAATGATGAATATTCTGTCATATCAAGACAGATAGATACATTGAATGATGCAAGGGACAATTATAATGATATAATCAAATATGATGCATATCAGAAGACAAAGAAAACTATAACAAATAATTTTCCGTCAACAGATGTAGAGAAGTCAGAGAGTTCAAGTCAAAGACAGGTTTATGAAGTCCCACAGACTGTATATGATATTCTCGGATTCATATCAGGTATGGACAGACTTACACATAACTATCCTTATATAATGCAGTCCATAACTGGTCTTGATGAGGCATACAAGAAATATTTTGTGTCAAAGGGTGATCCTTATATGGGTTCAGGTGATGACAAGATTACTATTTCTTGTTTTGAGTCTCTTGATTTGAGAGTATCATCTATGTTCAACAAGTATTTGAATGCCGCTTATGATAGGCAGTACAGAAGAGAGAGACTTCCTGTGAATTTGAGAAGATTCTGTTGTTCAGTGTTTGTTCATGATATAAGGAATTTCAGGAATGCTCTTGACAAATATTTCAATGAAAACAAGAATGATGATGGGAGTGTTGGATCAAAGATTGCTGAGATTGCATTGAATTGTATATCTGCGGTTGAATTCAAGTTTTATGATTGTGAGATTGTTCCGGAAGAAACTGGAAGTATATTTGATAATGTTGCAAATGACAATGCTGGTGATATGAAGAAAACAAACTTCACATTCACTTATGGAAACTGTGTGATAAATTTCCTACCTTTTGAAGATATGAGAAAATATTATAAAACTCCATTGGAACAAGTTTCAAACATCACACCAAATGATAAAAATGATAAGAATACACAAGAAAAAATAAATACTTATACATCCGAAAATCTTACAAAGGGAACAGAGCAAGAGAATGAAAAATACAGAAACTATACTGATAATTTGAATGCATCTGTAAGAAATCAGTTGAATTCCACATCAAGTGGAGATTTCAGGATGTGGTTTGACAAGAGCACTCTTGGTAATGTGAATAATAATGATTACAGGGATTATATAAGAAAGGATTCTTCAGTTGCAGTAGATGATTATTATAAAACTACAATGGTGAATGATTTTGCAATGAATTCAGTAGTCAATGCTAACAAGACTGCAACTGATATGGACGAGGCTTTGAGAAGGACTGTGGTGGGTATATCTGCATCGACCGGACTTCCTGTGGGAAAAGTTGTGGATGCACTTGATCTAGGTTTCATTGACCCTATAATCAATGAAAAGGACAAATCTGTAGCAGTGGTGAAAGACCTTGGTAATGTATCAAATAGCAAGATACTTCCAAATGGAAAAACAGAATATATAGGAAAGACAGATGGATTTGAAGAGAATGAACCTGACATAATAAGGGATCTTGGAAAGATATAAAAAATTGACAGTCATTATTGACTGTCAATTTTATAATTTAGGAATACTGATGTTTGGCATCTTTGGTATTGATTTCTGTGCTTGTCTCATCATATTGTCAGGTGAATACCAATTTTCATCATATCCCTGTTTCTTCATATCATCTTCTTCCTCCTTTCTTCTGTCTTCAAGTATCTTTGCATAACTTTGAAGAATATTCTGGAAGTCATAAAAGTAAAGGTTCATAATCACATCCCACTGCATATGGAGTTTTTCCATAGCAATGACAATATTATCATAGAAGTTCGTCTCCGAGATCTGAAATTGTAGGAACAAATAATGATCTGAATCCGTCGGGAAAGGTTACAGGAATCTTCAGCTCCCCTCCACATTGAGCACATGTCTCTGTTATCTCAAATTCAATACCTACATTGATTTCATCCTTCAGTCTTGATATGAGCGCAAATTTTTCCACAGACCATCCAGCAAGTTCAGTAATCTTTGCAAATACTTGTCTTTCAGTAAATCCCCTCCAGTCTCTTATAACATAAGGAAGAATATCAACAAGCGATGCATCAATCTTCTTGTTCTCAATCTGTTGTTTCCTTATCCAGTCTGCAATAACAGTAGTCACACCTATTGAAGGTGGTGTTAATGTGATGACACCATAATTCTTTGTCTGTATATTATAACATCTTGCAACAGGGTCATAGTATTTTTCAAGTCTTTGACTCGGTGCCCTGAACTTGAGCTTGCTTGAATTGAAATCTACAGTTTCCTGTGGATGACAACCAACAGTTGAACATGCACCTTCAGGAACAGGTATCTTTATGCTTGACTGACCATCCACAAATGTAAGTTCCCTTATCTTCAGTACAAGAACAATCCTGTCATCCTCAAGTATGTCCTTATAATGTCCTGGAGTATTTCCGTAATATACCTTTGTGCATTGAGACACTATATATGTCATCTTGTCTCTAATGTCCTTTGGATCATTTTCATCGACAATGGAGAATTCCCTGATTTCAGCAACTCTTGCAGCCCTGATACTTATTCTTGTATTTTCAGGATAAAACCTTCCCTGACTGGGAAGACAATCCAGAGGAATATTGACATATCCCATAGAATCATTTATTCTCTTTATGTCTGGATCATCATTGATATTGTTTCCAGCAAGATTTACTCTTCCCAAATCCTTTATGACTTCCTGATTATGTTCTTCAGGTGGTGTCTGTGACTGTTCAAATTCTCTTGCAACCTGATCCTCATAACTTTCAGTTGTATTTTTCTTATTCATGAATAAAAAATATTTTTATAATAAAAATAACAAAAATAATTTAGTCCATCAATGAGACTTTGACAGTTCTTCCTGGTGTTCCTTCAACCATAAGATTTATATCAAGCATACTTGGATCAAGTCTTATATTGAGACTGTTTATTGCTTCTTTGACTGCATCTGCGAGTTGTCTTACATCTATATTACTTGATGAAGTTGTCTGGACAACAGGGGAAGAAGATACAGAACCTGTCTGAACCTGTCCAGTATTTGAATTTCCTGTGTTTGCAAGTCCGTCAATGGATTTCACAACATCTTGACATGCATCAGCAAACTTATCCACAGCCTTTGTGAAACTTTCAAAAGGTTTTCCATTTCTTATTCCTGCAAATGACTTGAACATATCCTTCATTATGGATGCTTTCTCCACATCAAGTGAGTTTATTGACTGAATTGATGTACTTATGGGGTTCATTGAACCTTTGAAATCATCCATATATCTTCTCATCTTCTTTGACATTGACAATCCAGACTTGAGATTTCTCATACCTTTCTTGAAATCCGATGTGACACTCTTGAAATACTTTACATCATCTTTCTTTATTGCAGATGTTCTTTCATTCATCATAAGTCCCAATGCATCCACAGTCTTGCTTATGTTGTCAATTGCAGGCTTGCTGTCATATTTGTTCCAAGGAACAAGTGCAAGTCTTATAACATCCATTGATGCAGTGGCAGTAACAAGATGAGTGAGTTTTGCAAATGTAGGTCCCATTTCAGTAAGGGCACTTGCAGTCTTGAACAAGTCTCCAGCAACATTGAACAAACCCTTGATACCCTTGTTTTCTTCTTTTGATCTCAATCCGAATGCATCACTCAATGCATCCACAGTCTTGCTTATGTTGTCAATTGCAGGTTTGCTGTCATATTTTTCCCATGGAATGAGAGTTACCCTGATTATGTCCATTGCTCCGGTTGCAAGAACCAGTGTTCCCATCTTTGCAAATGTCTCACCCATCTGGAATATAGAACCAGCAAAACTGAACAAGTTTCCGGTAAAACTTGCAACCTTACCGAATATTCCTTTACTCTTGTTGTCATTGAGACCGAATGCATCCTGCAAAGATTTCACTGCATTTCCCACATGTTCAATGGCATCATCACCTGTATAATTGTCCCATGGAGAAAGTCCTTTTTTCAATACTCCCAGTGCCGCACCTGCAAGTAGTATTGATCCCATAGTAAAGAAAGACTTTCCAAAATCAAATACAGACATAGCAAAATCTATAATTCCTCCACCTATCCTTTTTGTCACACCTTTGATTCCACCTTCATTTTGACCTTTCCCAAGTTCAAGACCGAATATTTTTCTCAGTCCACCCACAGCGTTTTCAATGCTGTCTATTGCAGGTTTTGAATCAAAGTCCTTCCATGCTTGTAATGCAAGGCCAAATAATCCAAGTGATGCACCCATAAGAAGAAGAACACCACTACCAGCTGCAATAGGAAGTGCAAGAAGACCAACTCCCGCCACTGCCAGACCTGTTCCTGCAATGCTTGCAGCCATAACTCCAGATTCCTTCAATGTAAGGTCTTTTGTGGATTTTCTCAACAATCCAAATCCAAGAGAAAATGCGATGAGTCCTGCACTCAATACAGTGAATGCAATTGCACCTTTCATAAGAGCACCTATACTCTTACTCAAAAGTTTGAAAGTTCCTACAAGAACAAATATAATACCAGATGTCATAACTGCACCAAGTAATGCCACAGGTCCAATTACTGCAATTCCAGCAAGAGATATTGATGCAAGAAGCATAGAACCACAAACAGCAGATATTTTCTTTGTCTGTTTCTTTGCATTATCAATTTCTTTTCTGTGTTTGTGTAGTTCAATAAACACCTTCAAAAGACCACCTTTCTTACCATTACCGAAGAATACTTTGTTTATTGCATCTGCTCCCCACTGGGCTGGTTTTGAGATCAATGAAATCTTTGATAACTTCTTGACAATATCAATTGAAGAGTCAATGAAACTCAAAGTCTGTTCTGCTTCTTTCTGGTTCTTGAACATCTTGAACATATCAAGAGATTTTGACATAATTTTGCTGATATGATTCATCTTTGTTTTTGCAAAAATGAAGTCCTTCAACTTTATGTCTTTCAGTTTTCCTATGAGATTTATTGTCTCACCTATTCTGGCAGAAGACTTCTCCTTTGAATCAAGTTTCAGTTGTCCTATGTTTCCACTGAATGAATTTCCACCCGATTTCTGTATCTGTGAAAGAATTTTAGACAGTGTCTTTGAGATATTATCTGTAGATTTGATGAGAATCTTGTTTGCTTTTTCAAATGATTTTGAACCCGAAACAGATGACAATGAAGATTCTGTTGACCTATTGACTATGGATTCCACATTTTTATTCAATGAAATGATTGCATCCATAATACCATCTGATCCGCAAATTGATTTGCGGATTTCTTCAACATCCTTCTGTATTTTGGGAGAATTTTCGGCAATTCTCATTACTGCATTTGACAGGTCTTTCAAACTTTTTTCTGCCATCAAATCAAGGATTTATATTGTATATTTATGATAAAAATGATGTGGCTCGTTTGTCATATTATATATAATAAATATTATAAGAAGTTCAAATTTGATTTTTCTGTTACATAAACAAAAACATAACCATTATCATCACACCATTTCTTTGCATATTGTCTTTTACAGGTATTTTTTATAAATGTTTCCATAAGATAATTATAGTTCTTTATTGTATTTGGTGTTTTTCTTTTAGGTAATTCTGGTTTCTGTAATTGTTCTGTAGGTTTTACTTCAACTATATATTTTATAATTGTTCCATCTGGTTTTCTGAATGCAAAATAAAAATCTGGATAATATGTGTGCATCTTGTTGTCAAGGGTGAAAAAATATTTTATGGATAGTGGTTCTGATGCCCATTCAATTACTTCCGGTGTGAGATCAAACCATCTACATAACTTGAATTCCCAACTGCTACGATATATAATTTTTTTTGTATTTGTTTTATATTTGTCAGGATTTATAGGTTCATAGTATCCTTGTTTGAAAGGACCGTTTTTCTTCGGTTTTAGATCCTTGATAGTCTGCATTTGTTATCTTTATTGCAAAATATATTTTATTTATGGTCAATGATCAGGAAAAGTCAAAAAAATATGTGAAGGGGGAGAGGGAAAATGTATTGACCAGAATGGACAATGTTCATTCTATTACAATGTTTTGCCCTGTGAATTTTGAGAGTTTGAAATATCTTCAGGAATGTTTTAATATTATATGTCCACAATATAAGGTTGATGAGAACAGGTGGATTGATGTTCCCTGTACAGATGCTTTGAGAGTATTTCTTGTTGCTGTCAATCAAATAGGTATGGACAATTCATATCCCATTGATGTCATTTCAAGTGTATTGAAGACATTCAGTAGATTAAAATATATTGACTTTGAATTTATTGATGATAAGGATTTGATGAAGTCATTTGATTATAAGTTGTGGAATACTGATAAGGAAGCACACAGGAGAATATATAGGATAAAGAAACTTGAATTCAATTTGTCTGATATGTTTTCGCAGGAAATTATAGATATATTCAATAAGATTCTTATGGTAAATGAGATTATACCGAATTCATATCTTGACAGGAAATTTGAGATTGACTATTCATATAATGACTATATAAGTTATATGGATATGTTTCTTGGAAACAATGCATCTTCTCTCAATATGCTTGATGGAAATATATGTGATTATTTCAGGTCATTTCCGCAGGTCATTACAGAACATCAACCAGATATAAAGATTATTACGAATTACTCTCAAATATAGTTTGTTATTTTTATAGTATGAAAAGGTTTACACTTATTATAGATGGTCATAACTTCTTTTTCAGAAGTCTTTGGTCTTGTTTCAGACAAGGCAGGAGTAAGGTTTTGACCACACAAAAGGATATGGACTCATATGAGAAGAAATTGATGGTTGATTTCTGTTCAACTATCAAGTCTGTGAGTCCCATTATAACGGATATTGTGTTTGTGAGAGACAGTCATTCATGGAGAAAGGACTTGCTCTTACAACAGGAATATAAAGGAAACAGAAAGAAGATTCAGGACAATATTGACAAGACAGGATTCATTTCCACAACAAATAACTTTGTGGAGACATTGAAATCTGTAGGTGTGAAGGTTAGTCAGGCAGAAAGGAGCGAAGGAGATGATCTCATTTATGCATGGAGCGAGAAATTGTTCAATGAGGGCAAATCAAGTCTCATACTTTCCACTGACAGGGACTTGAATCAACTTGTAAAGTGCGTGAATGATGTCCATATTGTTCAATACAGTCCTATGTCCGACAAGTTATTTGTGTCAGATGGTACTGAACATATGATTTCGGAATTGAAGAATAGACCTGCACCCATACAGGAAAATCTGTTCAATGAAATTTTTACTATTTCAATAGAGAATGATCCATTTGAAAGATTTCTTGAAAATGTTTCAGTTGAGACTGTTGATCCTGAAAAAATAAGATTTGCAAAGATTGTAGGGGGTGATGTTTCTGACAACATATATTCTGTGTATTACAAACAGGGGAATGAAAACACAAGAGGTAGAGGTATTGGACCGAAGACTGTGGAGAAGATTTATGATGAATTCAGGAAGAGACTTGGGTGTGATTTTGATTATCACATTTATAGGCAGGAGGATAGTATGAAACTTCTCTGTAATGTGATTTATGATGTTGTGAAGATAAATGATGAGGAATTCACAAGGAGAATGCTTTTTGAGAACATAAAGACAAATGTTTCTCTTGTTTCATTGACAGATGAGACCATACCTGCTGATGTGATGGAAAGTATGGATGTTAATATTCTGAATGAGAGTTTGAAGTCTCCCGTCATATTGTCAAGGATTACAAAGGATGGTTTGTTCTCAAAGTCAAGGTTCAAGGATTACAAGTTGAGTATTCAGGTCAAGAGCAATGTCTTGAAGAATGTGGATGATGATGGTGATATGAGTTTTATAAAGGGATAATAAGATATGGACAGGTTTGTAAAAGGAACTGACAGGAAAATTTCAGGTGTTTGTAGCGGATTTGCTGAATATTTTGATATTGATGTTACACTGGTGAGATTGTTGTATTTGATGTTTACAATAATTTCCGGAGTCTGGGTAGGTGTCCTGTTTTATTTGATTGCATCATTGATAATTCCGGAGAAGTAGTTATGTGTGAGTTGTATGAAGTTTTGAATTGTTATTGTAACCGTAATTCGGGCGCAGTTTCAAAGGAAGACAAGAAGAAATATTCATATATGCTTCGTCGTCTTTTTGCGAGTAAATTTCCTATCCAGTGTGAGATGTTGAATAGACTTGATAGTGATTCTCTTGTGGATGCGGAAATGATTGCACTTCTTGCTATGAGGTTTAACGGAATTCCTGATTTTTTGAAATTGAGAATTGACCAGAAAAAGAAGAAAGAAGACATAAGAAAATATTATGAAGATGATGTTCTTGACAGATATATGGAGATAAATGAGTGTGGAATAAGGGAAGTGATGGAAGCTTATGAGTTTAATCAGAAATCTGTTGATACTGCATTGAAACTTATAAAGTCAAACTTCTTCAACAACAAGGACAAGGTCATTGTGAATAAGAATGTCAATAAGACAGATGATGAAAAACAAAAATCTTTATTTTGATGAGATATGACAGTTGAAAGCAGATTTGATATAAATGATAATGTGTGGAGAATGTTTAGAAACAAACCACATCAAGGTACAATTTCGGGAGTTTTTATATATATTGTATCCAAATCAATAAAAACAATAAAATTTATCTAAAAAATAACAAAAATATTTTTCATAAATACTTTATATAGATATTTCAGAAAATTCAATGACAACCCTGAAGATAAAATATTGTCTTGAAAATCAGGAAGATAGAAGTTTGATTTATGAATACATAAATCAATACAACCATTGTTTCAGGGTTGCATTCAACAGACTCTGTGATGATGTCTCACCATCACACAAGTCAATCTCTGAATTGAATCACACAGAACTGATGGATTCTTGGTTCATCCATTCTTCAATCCGTGATGCGGAAGGTCTGTACAAGTCAAACTTGAGCAGACAGACTGATGAAGAAAAGAAAGAAAACAAGAAAGTCAAGGTCATCTTCGGTGGAAAGAACAACTTCATAAAACGGTGTCAATCAAAGATTTCCAAGGAAGAGTTTGACAACAAGAGACTTGTTCCATTGTGTTCTGTGGGTGAGAAGAAATCAGGGACGAAGTCAGTGCATGGGAACAGGAAGTTCAAGCTCACAGAAGATTTGAAGAAAGTCATCTTCAAAATCAAAGAAAAGAAAATCATCTTGCTTCTTCCAAATCTAAAATCAACCATAAAGAAACAACTCATTGAAGTTTACAAGCACCAAGTGCTTGATGACCAGCCCATTACATACAAGGTTGATTTGAATTATGTTTATGTCTCATTTGATGAAATCATACTTAAAGAGATAGAATCAAGAAAAATTGAAAACAGGGTGTTCTCAATAGACTTGAACCCCAACTATGTTGGATGGTCAGTTGTTGACTGGAAATCATCCAGTGAATTTTCTGTGATTTCTTCTGGTGTCATCTCCATCAAGTCATTGAATGACAAGCACTTTGCTTTGAAGAAGTCAAAGAAGAACCCTGATGGATTGAGTTCAGACCATCCAAAGAGAATCCACCTCAACAACAAAAGGGAGCATGAAGTCTATGAAATATCCAAGAATTTGATAGACAAGGCATTGTATTACAGGTGTTCTTTGTTTGCAGTAGAAGAACTGAAAATCAAGTCTTCTGACAAGAAGAAAGGTTCAAAGTATAACTCATTGTGTAACAACCTGTGGAACAGGAATAAAATGGTGAACAACCTGAAGAAGAGATGTGTGATTTATGGACTGAAACTGTTTGAAGTTCAACCAAATTACTCAAGTTTCATAGGGAATTTCCTGTTCAGGGACTTGAATCTCCCTGACATGGTTCTTGCTTCAATTGAGATAAGTAGAAGATGTTATGAGTTTTATAATCAATACATTATAAAGATAAAAGAAATAAGAAAGAATATAATACAGCCTGAAATCCAAGATTTCTATGAAAGATGCACCAAGTCATTGGAAGAATTTGGTGTGACCGGAGAATTCAAGGATTTCAAGAGCTTATATGATTTCTTCAAAAACTCTAAAATGATGTATAGAGTTTCTTTGGATTCATTGAATCTGAAGTTTTTCAGCTTGAAATCAACCAAGTCTCTTGTGAGACAAATGACTTCATCTTGTTGATGGAATTCATTTTATTTATTGTTTCAAGTACATTCATGATGATGTGTATGAAGTGACATATTCAATTATGGGGTCAGATGACAGGATATATGAAAATGATTTATTCAGTTCAAAGGAGGAACTTTTGAAGTCATTATGAAAAGGGAATTCAAAAGAAATATAGGTGATGATGTTTGGGTTATTTATAATAATAAACCATTACTTTGTCAAATTTCTGCAATAAATTATTGTGAGTTTATTTCCACTATAAGTTTTGAACTGGAAAAAATTGAAAGATATACTTTGAAGTTTGATGATAAATATGTCGATCAGTTTGAACTGAAAGACATATATGATACAAAGGAAGATTTGATCAAATCTTTATAATTTGTTATATTTATATTGTAATTTTTCATTTTTATAGAAAATATATGTCAGAAAAAGTAAACAATGTAACCGAGGAACAGATTACTGCCACGGTTGAAAGGGTAAAAAAACTTCAGGATGTGCGTAAGGAACTTGCTGCACAGAATGAGGAACTGTCTTCAAGGGAGAAGGATCTTGAAGATGCAAAGGTTGTGTATGGAAACACATCAAAGGAGTATGCAAGTAGACTTGAATTTGTAGAGTATTCAAAGACAAAGATTGCAGAACTGGAGAAACAGATTGCAGAACTTTCTTATAAACAGTCAGAACTGAAACCAGTTCTTGATGAACTTACAAAGAAGTTTGAGGATGCTTTCCGTGCGGAGACTACAAAGGAGTATCATATCAAGTTGTCTGCAAAAGAGAATGATGGTAAGAAGGTATTCAAACAGCTTCTTGAGTATCTCAACCATAATGTGTCATTTACACCGAAGACAGCTGCAAATCTTATGATGCTTGTAAGGAATATGGAGGAAAACAAGTCTTGGGTGAATTCAAAGGATTTTGATGATGTCATTGTTCTTCGTTCATCAAGTGTACTCAGTCTTTGGAGATTTATTATGGAGGATATGACCGGAAAGGGTTTCTTTGAGGCGAGAACTTTTCTTGAGTGCTGGGTAAATTGCGGTCAGGCAATTTCAGATGCAATCCGTGAAATCCAGAAGGATAATGCAGTGTCAAGGGAAGTGGGTGCAAATCTTAATCTTGTTGAGGAAGAATTTAACAGGAGTGAGAATGATCTTCCAGAAAGCGAAACATTGACCACACAGGAAGAGGTTGATCCTGAAGTTGCGGAATAATTTTCATAAATAATTTGTGTTTAACCTTGTTTTCAGTTTTGAAAACATTTTTATATAGAATAATATGAGTATTAGAACTCAAAGAGTTGAAATTTATGAGGATTCAAATCCACTTGAATCCAGAATTGTAGAAATCCCTGTTCATAAGGGTGAGAAGATTATGTGTCATGAACCATATGTTGTAGATGCATTGAAAATGTATTCACAGTCCTGCACTGATGAGGTGATGAATGCAATTGCTGCATATGAGAGTGCAGGTAAGTTCAGGAATGTATGTGAGGGTTTTGTGTCATCATATAATGATAAGACATCTACTGCACAGATTTGTCTGTCAGAGAAACATGCCATCACTGTTGATGTTAACCCTGAAGAGAATATCAAGGTTGGGGATAAGATTGATGTTGTGGTTACAAAATCAAAGGGCAGGTTCTCTGGAGATGCTTCATCAAAGGGTGCACAAATTGAGAGGTTGAGACAGGAACTCATCAAGGAAATCCAGAATCCTACATCTGCATATATTGGTCTTGTTAAGGAGATTGTGTATAATGGTGCAAATGTGTTCAATGGTTTCATTGTTGATATCAAGGGTGTAAGATGTTTTATGCCAGGAACTGAATCTGATATTGTTCCATTGAATGATTTCAATGATCTTCTTGGAAAGGAACTTTATGTGATGCCTGTAAATTATATCAATGATGGTCTTATTGTTTCACATAAGGAATTCTTGAATACACTTAAACCAAGTGTTATGGAGAAACTTATAAACCTTGAAAAGGGAACTGTGGTTGAAGGTGTTATTTCATCAGTAAAACATTTTGGTGTATTTATTCTTATTGATGACTGTGTTGCTACTTTACTTTCAGTGTCAGAGATGAATGAAGTGACAGAGTCAAAGTTCAAGAATGAACAATTGAAACCGGGAGACAAGATTGATATTTATATTGACAGTATCAATGGTGATCGTGTTGTAGTTACTCAGACTGCAAGCAAAAGTGAGGGATGGTATAAACTGAAGGAGAGTGTTGATAAGACAAAGAACTATGTACTCAAGGGTGAGGTGAAGAATATTTTTGACAATGGTGTTGTTATCATTTCAAAGGAATTCAATGACATCACTTTCTTCCTTTCGGCAAAGGTTGTGAATCTTGAAGGTCTTGAAATAGGGAAACCTGTGGAACTTCCTGTCGAGAATGTGGATACTGTGAAGAAGACTGTGAGACTGAAGATTGATTAGTCCATTTTTAGCATTTGAAATTATATTTTTGAGACTGTTTTCAATTGAAAACAGTCTCTTTTCATAAATATATAAAATAATTTTATATGGCATTCTTATCTGGTGAAAATAATAACTTTCGTTTTTCTTTTCCAAAATTGTTTGTTCCTCAAGATATTGAGAACAAATATTCTCCAGTATTGAACAGGATACCTGGTAATATGTGCACCACTGTTGTAGATTTCTTGAACTACAGTATTCAGACAGTTCATCTTGATGTGAATCCGAATCAGTATGATCCAATAGAACAGCATGACAGGGGAACACAATATGGAAGAGTGTCAAGGTCTGATTTTTTCCCTGATTTTCTGTGGTTGAAAGATATGTCAATTGATTTTCAACTTGATTCTGCTTATATTGTATGGGCAGTTCTGATGGATTTGTTTTTATATTATTATTGTATAAAAGACAAGTATATACCCGCTGTTCCTGGTATGGAGATACTTGATTGCTATGATAAGGTCTTATATAGAATAAAATTTGAAGATTTACTGTTTACAAGTGTGAGTGGTCTTGAATTTGATTTCAGTTCAAACAGTGTGGAACAGAAAAAGATAACCACGACATGGAAGATGAACAGGGCAAGAATAGAATTTGAACCATCAAGAATATAATTATGTATGTAATAAAGAAAATAGATAAGAAACTCCACAGGGGTGATACAGTAGTCTGGACATTGAAGTTCAAAGATAAGAACATTGATATCAATGAGTTTTATAAATTTGAAAAAATAAATTATACTGTTGGAGATAATGATGTCATATTAAATGATATAAGTAAGGTAATAAAAGGTAAGGGACATTTGTTTAAGTTGTTTAATGATAATCCTTTTGATGGTGGTAATGTTGTACTGAATTTTCTTGATGACAGTATCACAGGAAATGAAAGAAACTGGAATTATGGAGACAGGGTTGATGTCAATAAGGAAATAGGAGATGAGATTGAATATACCATTATGAAAACAGGATATGTTCATAAAGGTTCAATCAAGAATTATGTCATCTCTTCAAAATATAAAGACTTACCCATCATAGGAGAAGGAATTCAATTCACTGATGATGATTTGATTGAGAAGAAAATGACTGTCATAACATTGCAGAATTATGATGGTGGTAATATGGACAGTTATCTGATCAGGAGAAATGGGGAAGAGATTATTGATGAGATTACAATCAATGACAATAATGTAAGTTTTGCATGTAAATTGAATGATACTGTTTCATTTGAGTTGAGAAGGGGTAATAAATCATATGACGAACATATCATTATAAATGAAACAATGTATGAAAATGGTACAACTGGAAAAACATTTGATTTTGAAACCTTGAATGAAGAGTTTGTGATAAAAGTAAACAATAAGAAAATAAGTGATATAACAGAGATAGGATATGGATATAGTGGTGATAGAAACATCTTGTTGCAGTTTGAAAAACCAAATATAAAGGGTAGTGTTGAAATAATTTCTAATATCAATGATATTGATTTTGAAAGTGGTTATTATGAAGATACTGACAAATGGAAGATAATTTTCACACCAAATACTACAAGTAAGGATAAGAATTATAAGTTGACTTTCACAGCAAATTATTATAAACCATATGTGTGGTCATTTGTTCAAAAACATGCAATAGAAGGAACATTGACATGGTCTCCTCAAGATTTGACATATGATACTACAAATACTTCTACTGTTATGACAGGTGTTCAGATTACAGAAGCAATAGGAACACTTACACCTTATTATGAAATTCTGGAGGCAAAACTTTCATCTATAGATGCAACAAGTTATTTTCAGTCTGCATTGAATAATAATACTGGATATTTGTCTCTGGGTAAATTGTTATTCAAGGTGACAGGAAAATATAAGATAACAATGCAGGTTACAGGACAATCAAATAAAACATATATAAAACCATCTACATATCCACCTATTCAAAAAAGTTTTTATATAACTGTCAAGTTAAAATAAAAAAATGGAGGACTTGAAAAGTTCTCCATTTTGTTTATTCATTGTCCTTATTATAATTTTCATAACAGAATTCTTCAAATGATTTTACTGCATTTTCATGAAGATTTATAATCTTATACAGTGTTGAATCTATAATTCCAAGTAAATCATCAATTGTTGAATTGATTTCTGTATAATCACCAAGAATATATTTGTTTGCATTGATGAAATCCTTCAGTTCCTGAATATATTCAACTTCAGTCTTTGCTTCTCCCGCAATCACATTTACATAAGGGTCTTCAATGACACCATTGATACCCTGATATTGTTCAATAATCTTATCTACAATACCCAGTGCCTGATAATAAAACTCATTCAGTGCTGTGTGTATTGAATATGATTTTGTTTTGAGATGCATTCTCCATACTATTGTCACACTTTCCTGAAGTGTTCCAAAGAATTCTGCAACAGTAGGAGCAAGAGGTGCATTAGGTTCTTCTGGAACAGGAACTACATCTCCTTCCTGTGGTGCAGGAATTATTTCATCAGTCTGTGCAAGAGTCTCACTATCCACAGGAACTGGTTCTGTGATAGGTGCATCATTTATAATTATATTATCTTCCATAATAAAAAAATATTTGTAATATATTTATGACAGAAATGTTTGCAGTGATTTCGACTGTTCAAGTTGTTTTTGTTCCATAAGATAGTCATAGTCTTTCTTGAAAGTCCTGTATATCTTATGGTTTGCTGTATCATTCACTACGAATATGTTTCTTGATATTTCATATTCATTGTTATTTGTATCTTTTAGTGTCAAACTTATTGTGTAGTTTCCTTCTTCCTTCAGGAGACAGGTAAGGTATTTTCCTTCATATGTCTGTTGATGACCTGTAGTATTATTTACTATTGTCCACACAGGATTGTTTTTCCCTGATATTCTGGTACATTCATAACCCAGAAGAAACCATGTGTAAGGTTTTACATCTACACCATTTCTTATGTATCTGGCATATTTTACATAAGGATAGAGAAAGCTCATACCATAAGATACATTGTCAGCAAGATACCATTCATTGGTCATATTATCATTGAAATATGGACCTTTGTTGATAAGTTCTCCTTTTGTTGTATATGTAGGCATAGAAAAATCAGGTTTATTGTCTGTCGATGTTCTTTCGGTTACTGCCCATGCTGTCATTTCCTTCAACTTGTCATCAATGAACTTATACATTTCATTTTCCTTTGACATATTATATGAAAGATTCTCCGGAAGATTTCTTGCATCATAATAAAATCCTTTGAGTTCAATCTGGTAAGGTTCAACCTTGATACATTTTGTTTTTGTAATCTCCTGTCCATCTACTGTCAATGACACGTCATAATAACCTGTATATGGAAGTTTTATGAATACTTGTTCACCTTTGTCTGTAAATGTGAAGTCTTTTCTTTCATATGTCTTTATTATTCCTATGTTTTTCAATTCTTCGTCTGTCTGGTCAATGGACATTCTTGCTGTCCAGATTGTTTCTGTATGACCAAATGAACTTGCGTTTTCAAATGTTATATGATATTTGACACCGTCAATTTCCTTGCAGTCATCTCTGATAGTTTTGTCAAATTCATATTTACCGGTTGATTCTCCATTTTTATCTTTTATTTCTATAAGACTTGAAAGTTTATAACCGAAACTTATTCCTGCATTTTCAAAAGTGAGACTGTCAAATGTCCTGTTTGTCAATACAACTTTTGCTGACACAGGTGCAAAATCATCATCAGTATTGTCCAGATCATCAAATCTTGTATGTTCTATGAATGTCTCCCTATAATAATCATTATATAATTTACATATTGTGTCATTGTCTGGATTTTCTATGGATGACAGGAAAATTCTCTGACCCTGTATATTACTATATTTTGTATCCGCAATATCACTTATTACATTAAACTGTGTCAGGTGTCCTGTTGATGATGATATACCTTTATATCCTTCTTTTTCTATTATATATCTTTCAAAGTATCTGTCATCGGTTATATGGATATATTTTCCCTGTTCGATGTCAAAATCAACATCAAGATTTGCCTTATACAGTTCAGTATGTGTTTCATCATTGAGTTTTGTCAGTCCCTGTAATCCGAAATAATTTGCTTCCCCTATTATGTCTATTATTCTGCTTGTTCCGGGCATAAACTCCTTGTTGAGTTTCTTTCTCAATGTCAACAGTTTTATGAGTGCTTCTTCAATGGTGTATGCAAAGTTTTCCTTCATTTCAGGAAGTTCCCACTCATCCACTTCTCCTGTGGGTTGGTTCAATGAATATACCAAAGCAAGTTGGTTTATCTTCTTGTAGTCCTTGTTAGGTAAGGTTATGGATCGTGTACCTATGTTCAAAGTCTCCTTCTTTGTAAGACTGTATTTTGAACTATGATATATCTTGCCGAAATTTATGTCATTTGAATTGACATTCTTCCAGTATTCTATGATGTTCAGGTTGTCATAACCAAAGAATTTTATTGCATTTATTATGGCCTTGTAAGAACCTATGTAAGGATATATGTTGTTTCCTTCCATCATAAGCTCCTTCCTTTTTTCATTGAGAAGAATATAATCTGGTTTATATTCTTTTATATCACTTTTCTTGAATATGATTGTATCATCTGGAGTTATATTGTATCCCAGATTTGAATTCCATATCTGGAGTCTTTCATCTTCCTCCACAGTTTCAGCAAAGAACTTTATTCTTGCTATTGTTTTATTTCCGCATTTTATTACAAGTGTCCTGTTATATGTGGTCGCATCATATTTTTCATTTGCAATAAATGCTATGTGGACAGGAAGTGTCTTTGATGAATTTTTGAACTCATCAAGTTCTACATCATATTTGTCAAATCTGTTTATGATAAGGGTGTTGCAGTCCGGACCATCATTTGGTGTATATTCCAGTGCAGATGTTTCCTTGATGATATAGTTCTCATCAAAGTTGAACATAAAGAATTCATCAACAAATTTGTTGAGACTGTCCCATTCAAATACAATCTTGTCTCCTGTTTCTCCTGTAGGAAAGACAAAATTATCATTTATGTTTTCAAGAATATATATTGTGGTGTTCGCATAAAGACCAACACTGATCTTAGGAAGATATATACAACCTTCCCAGTATCCTCTGTCATTCCAGTCAAAATTGAGTTCATATCCATCCTTATCAAAAAAATGGAGATTTCTTATATTCTGTTCAGTCATCAGTCAATTCTTTTATAGTCTTTTCTTACAGCATAATTGTTGAAGTTTCTCAAATATTTGACACTGTTTATGAGATGGGACATTATCCTGTTCAGGAAAGGAAACATTTCTCTCATATTTGGGTTTTTTTGAAGATAACTACTGGTGTTGTTTTCCATCAGTTTATCTTCATACTTGTATCCTTCATTCTTTGTTTCCCATCTGTCTTCATTTATGATATCATATATTGAAGAGAAACCCTTATATTTCACTATGTTTATGTCAGTGTTCTTTGATGTGTCCATATTATGAATTGTTTTTCAATAATGTGTTCAGTTTTCTCTGCATATTGAGATTGTATGAAGAATTGTCCACCTTGTCAATGAAGAATATGTTCAATGGTCCAAGTTTGCCTTCTTCAGGTGTTTCGGTATAATAGTTTCCGTCCCTGTCTTTCCACCCTCCTTTCGGGATGAACACTTCATATTCATTCATCTTGAGATTTCCGAAATCATCAAACCCTACTCTTGGGTCATCCCCATAATTCACTATTACTTTCTTTTGATTTTCGACATATTCAAGATTTTTCCATACTTTCTCGGTGGTATAGTAATAACCATCAATTATTGCCCTTTCATTTTCTTCATTTACAAAGAATACATCACAGGTATCTACACCATCAATTCCTTCCACAAGAGATATTATATCAGATACAGGGACAATGTCATTTCTGTTGATATTGAGATAATACTTGTCAAGTGCAGACCTTATGCTGCTTTTTATAAGTGTCTTGTCAATGTTCTCAAAATATCTTACTATGATGTTGATGACATATTTCTTTATTTTTGGGTCTATTATTTCCACTTCAGCATTGACAAGCATTCTTCCTGAATTGTCAAGAGCATTGATGACCGACTGTTTTTCATCATCATTCAATATGAATTCCTTTGTAGGGAGTTCGAAGAAGTCCTGACTGTTTGATAATTTTTTCTTTATGTCAGGTATTATCTTCAAATAAATCACATTGTCATCATATACATTCGCGTCATCTTTTGTGTTGTATGCATATATGAAAGAATACTGATTATATTTTGACAGATAACTTACATAGTTTTCGGGAGTTGCAAGCACAAATGACTTGCTGGTTTTCGGTGCGACAAGTTTCGTGAATTCTGGATCCTCAAAATCACTCCCAAGCATAGGAGACATAATTGTCTGTATTGTGAGTATATCATTGAGATTTACTTCATTTCCAAGTTCATCTGTTCCTGTGTCTTCAAATTTGTATGTAAGGTTGTTTGACTGTGCATTTCCACTTGCACCATCGGTTCTTATGTATGTTATTTCAATACGAGACCCAGCTGGAGGTATTTTACCAAATTCTCCGTTCCCGAAAAATACAGACAATCCCACATTTACAGATGACTTCACTATAAAACATTCACCTTTGTCTGTGCCGTCATCTGCTGGCATATCATAAAGACTTTCTACTCTTTTCCATTCCTTTCCGTTTACTGTGACTGCCACATTGTCATTGTCTGTCATAGTTTTTACTATGGGATTGAATGACTGTAATGACGTTCCATCGGATATAAATGTTTGACTTTCTGGAGTTCCCTGTATATAATTGACATTTACAAAACCACTATCTGCAACTTTCAACCTTATATAATCTGTAGGAAGATTGATGAAATATGTGCATCCTGTTTCTGGTATTGTGAATTTTGTAAAATTATTTATCACTACATAATTCCCTTCAATGAGATTGGTGGATGTGTTCAGCTTGATACCCATCATACCATATGCACTTCCACCACGGTATGCATTATGACCTGTCATCTGTGCAAGTCCATATATGGTTTCAATATTTTGTGCAGTCTTTATGTTGAGTTCCTCTGCTGTGTGTGAAATATATGTGAATATCAGTTCCGCCATATTCGCTATGACTGTCAATAATTGACCGAATGGTGAGGACGATGTAAATACAGCAGCAACTTGTCCATATTTGCTGTGAAGAAATGCAACGGCCTGTTCCATAAGTTGTGAGGCCTTCAGTTGTGTTTTGCTGAAAAAAGACATGCCTATTTATCAAATTATATAGGTATTTATGAAAAAAATCAGGAAATTGTCGTTCCTGATTTTATAAAAATTATACCAAATATGATGAAATTTTTTTGTTGTTTATCACAAGGTCTACTATCATAGCAACATTGTATTTCCATTTGACAAAATTGACATCAACATCCACCTTGTAAGAACCATCAAGATAAATGAAATTGTTTATCTGTTCCATTATGATGTTCTTTATCTGTGTCTTATTATATGTCGTGTCAAACAGATACTGTTCAAGATTGCATCCAAATTCAGGCATACATAATACTTCACCTTTCTTTGTGAATAGTATCATATCCACCTGTTGTATTATTTCATCCAGTTCATTTGTTATTTCAAGTACATTGTCCTTATATCTTGGTTCCTCTTCAGGAATTGCATATATGTCCTTCAGCATTATTGAATTATATTTACATTATTTTTTTCAACATTGTCATCAATTTCAGCCATTGTTGATATTATTGAAGTGTCCTTCAATGTACCACCTTTCATAATTCCACCCATTTTGCCGAGTTGTCCGGATACATTGCAGTCCTTCAACTGAATATTTCTACTGACAAAACAATTTTTTAACCTGCTTTCAGTACAGTTCGCATAACCAAACAGATTGCAGTCTATGATTGATGATGCATCTATTTTTGTGTCATATATGTCGCAGTTTCTTATTGTGCAGTTTTCAAGTTCACTTTCCACAATATCTACTCCTGACAGATGATAACATTTTTTGAGTTCAAGACCTTTCAGCTGGAGTCTTGATATATCAGAATCATAGTTTATTTCCACATCCTTGATATCATTTCTTATGACAATGTCAAAAAGCTTGTCCTTGATAGACGGGAATATCACATTTATTACAGAAATGTCATCATTGAGATCACTTGTTATTTTGATGTTCTTATATCTTGCCTTGAATAATTCATAACATCCAAATGCATCAAGGATGTCCCTATACTTTTTGTTCAGTTTGTCAAGTTTCTCAATTTCATCTTTATTGAGATTTGTATCAAAACATGTGTTGTATATTGTAATGATTGTATGATTAACACATTTGAGTATTTCTTCCCATTTATTCCTGTAATTTATTTCTCTTGCATATTTGAAAGATATATAACCAAGATTCAGTCTGTCAAATGTGATACCATAAATGTCTGTATCATCAGTATATTTCAGTGATTCCAATTGTTTTCTTATGGTATCTCCACACATTTCAAGATTCTGTGGTTTTATGTCCGTCAATTTTTCCAGATTTCCATCCTTTGTTGCATCACATAATGTTTTCAATATAAAGTCCTCATTGAATTCAAGAATGAACTTTGTGATGTTTATTTGTGAAATGTCACAGAAATCCTTGTTGAAACCTATATTGAAATACAGATATGAATTGTTGTATGTTTTTAATGACTTCAACAATTCAAGAATTTTAGGAAGTATGAATATTGCTTCAAAATAACTGTATAGTGAAGTTTTGATTTCATAAGAATTCCCATCCTTGATGAGTACAGCAGAATTGTCCGTAGGTTCGAGAAGTTTGTAGTCTATGTTTGAATATGATATGTCCCTATTGAGAATATCCTTGAGTTTTTCTATAAGTATGTTCTCATCATCCTTGAACTGTCCTTTGAATTCAAATCCTATAAGTGAATTACCAGTTATCTTGTCATTCTGGAATAAGTCCTTGTTCATTATTCGTAAGATAAAATATAGTATATTTATGAAAAGAGTGGAGATTTATTTCTCCACTCATCATCAAATACTGTAAAAATCAAAACTTTTACCATTGTCATCAAGACAGGATATTGATACTGTTCCATTGTATTTCTTCGGGTGCAGTATTCTGTGTGCTCCAGCTATACCAAAATATGCAATCTGTGTGCAGAATGCAAAAGCATTATTAGGTTTTCCGTTTGCATCCACTGGTTCATATTTCCAGAAACTAGAACACAAATCAAATAAGGCGTTTGCCTTGCAGTCAAGTCCATCATCAGGATTTGCCCAGAAAAAACTTCTAGATACATTATCCACAATGAGTTGAAACATTCTTCCCAGTTTATCACTTGCGGTGGGTTTCTGCATTTGATTTATCAGTCTGTTTGCATCATCCTGTGAAATGTTCCCTGACTTTATCTGTTCATTGATTTCATCCAGTTTGAATTGACGTACTTTCTGTATCCATATTGTTCTTTCAGGCATATATCCCAGACTCAATGCAACATTCATATCCTGTATGTTGCTTGTTAAAGTCTGCAAATCAGCTTTGAAACCACAGGAAACAGCTTTGTCATATCCTTCAGTTATGCATTTCAATATTTCTTTCTTCAGTTCTTCACTGTCCAAATAATTTTTCTTTGCCAAAGTAAATAAGGGATATTTTTTATATAAATAAAAATAACAAACTTGAAAAGTGGAGACAATTTCTTGTCTCCACTTTCTTTTATATGTCAATTTTCAAGTCTTTTTTAGGAACTATGATTTCCTTGTCATCCTTGTAACAGGTTATCAATGACTCATCTTCAAGTTGTCCTATTTCTGTTGATGTTATAAGAACCTTATCTCCTTTCTTCAGTCCGTCAATATCCTTCAGGAGAGATACTTCAATGTATCCGTTCTTTTTCATCTTTTTCTTGTCATATTTGAGGACTTTGGGATCCACAGTTTTTTCAAGATATGTCTCATTGACAAATTCTTGAAATGTCTTTATTTTTTTCATAACAGAATTATTCTGTGTATGATTCTTGAAGCTGCTTCTCAAACTTTCTTATTTCACCTTCAATGAGTTTGAGAGCTTCCTTGAGTTGTTCATTGTTGTCGGTTTCCTGAATACCTGCAATAAGTTCAGCCTTTTTTTCGGAAAGAAATGCAAGTGTATCCTTAATTTCATTTCTCTTTGACTCTATGATTGCCGATTTTTCACCTTCCACCTTGAGTCTTTTTTCAAGTATGGTGGTGGCATCATATTTCATAAACTCCTTGATTGCCTGACAAGCTTCCTTTGCGGTCTTGTATAATGTCATTTCATTGATATTGAAAGGAGCATTTACCTTATTCACATATACCCCTTCTTCAACATTGATGATTGATACAAATGCACCTGCAAACTTGTCATTCTGGATTGTAATGACCGGATTGTCAATCTCACAGAGGATATCCTTTGATTCAAAGAACTTTACAAGTTTCTTACAGTTTCCTATTGTCTCCCTGTCAAATATTCCACATCTCTTCAGTGTCTCATTGATGTCAATAATAGACATATCATTGATATTATTTACACCTGTGAGACCTATCTTGTCATTCTTGCAGTCATATTCAAGAACCATATTGTTCTTTCCATAATATACAAGTCTATCCTTGTCGGCTTCATATTTCATCAATGAGAGACCTTCAAGCACATTGAGATACTTTCTGTCTGTAACTACAGCTTCATCAAGTTTCTTTCCATCAAAGATGTAATTCTTTCCGTTGAGATTGAAGATTGTTTTTCCATTGTCTTCAATAACTGGAGAGAATACTTTCTTTACTGAACATGAAGAATTTTCATAAATCTTTTCATTCACTTCTCCCTGTTCTGCCTTTTCTTCCGCAACTATTGCAGAAAGAATTCTCTTTGCATCAGTGTTCCATGAATTTTCAAGAAGAACATCCTTCAATGCAAGTCTGGTGTTATCTTCATTTACAAGAACATCTACAAGTCCTTCATAAAGATTTGCATATGATGCATTTGATGACTGTCCTGCAAGACTGTTTGCAAAATTTGCTGCAACATAACTCCATTTGTCAGCAACAAATGACTCTTCTATCATCTTCCTGAAATCAGAAACAGGCATAAGCCAGTCATATTGTGTAAGATTTGAATAAAGTCCTTCAGCAACGGAATACTTCAATACAGGATTTACAAGAGTGTCATTTATTTCATATCCTGCCTTGATCTTTTCTTCCATCACAGTCTTGTCATCCTTCGTAATCTGGAGTTGTGCCATTCCGTTCTCGATGATTCTCTGCGCATTTGAAGCTGAAAATCCGAGACTGTTGTCCGACTTCATCTCTTCAAGAGCAGAGATTGCCTTCTCGGACTGAACATGCATTTTTTCAAGCGTGAGTTTCATATTATTATTTTCCTTTACGATATTTATATCTTTATTTACCTGTGCAGCATGTTTATTGTAGTAGTCAAGATGAGACTCAATCATTTCTGGAATCATACCCAGCTGCCACAATGACTGCTTGATTACTTCATCACTCTGTCCTGTTTTTTTGAAAGATGCAATGAGGTTTATCAAATTAGTGTTTATGTTGTTATCCATTGTAAGATATATGTATTTTATTTATTTATGATCAAAGTCCGGCAAGAGGATTTGATGACTTTTTCTTTTCATTGTTTTCTTTGTCATCATTTTCATCAGTTTTCTCATTATCTATGTTATCCTGATTGTCATTCTGTTTATCTTTCTGACTATTATCTTCTTCCTTTTTACTGTCCAAATTTTTATCAGGAGATTTTTTGATGTCCTTTTTATCGTCTTTTATATCATTTTTATGTTCTTTATCCTTCTTGTCATCATTTTTCTCATCTTTATCAGACTTCTTTACATCTTTGTCTAATTTCTTTTCATCATCCTTTATGTCCTTGATCTCATCCTTTATTGAACCTATATCTTTTTTGAGATCATTTATCATGTCTTCTATTGATTTGAATTCTTTCTTTTCCTTCTTTTCATCTTTTGACTTTTCATCCTTTTTCTTGAAGTCTGCAAATGACAGGGGTTGTCCCATATGATCCTTTATCTCAAGTTCCTGTTTTTCGGGTTTTGTATCCTTTACTTCAGGTTCATTGAGATGATTCTTATGGACTATGTCAAGATATGATGAGAAAGAATAGTTGTTCTCATCGTCTCTGTTTGTTATTTTATTGTTTATTTTATCCACCACTTCATTATACAGTCTTACCACCCCGGGAGACATCACAAGAGATTTGTAGTCTTCTGGTTTCTTTGACTTGAAACTTCCAAGAAGTGTCTTGAATATTGACTTGTATTCAGGATTTTCCTTGAGTATCTTCTTTGTGGTCTCATTTGAAATCTCATCTATATTCACATCAAAATCAACATTTATTGATTCCTTTACCACATCATTTGTATCAACATCAAAATCTTCAAGCTGGGATTTCTTATATTTTATGTATCTGTTGAATAATCTGTAAAACAGTTCCAGATATCGTTCTCCTTCATTATCACTATGGAGTATTATAGAATCAAGATCTTGACCTATCATAAAGACTGCAAAATCAGATAAAAGAACATCAGTATTGTCTTTGAATCCTTTGCTTGATTTGTTTCTCAATATGAGATTTGTCATATATGGATCAATAAGTTTCGCGGACACGGGTTTTGTTATACCATCATCTGAAACAAATTTGAATATGAATCCGTCAATAGGTGAATCAAAACCATCATTTTGATATAATGAGTGTGTGAGACTAGGGTTTAACAATGTTATGATGAACCTTGCAAATGAATCCTTATCTGAACCATTTTTGAGATAGTCATTAAGTTTCTCCTTTTGATATTGAGACAGATAACCTTTGAATACAGGTTCTTGATATGATATATCAAACATTTCTGCCCATGGTCTCAAATCATCAATATCTTCAATCTTTGTTCCTCCAGCAGTTATGATGCAGGAAAGAACAAGATTATTTTTAGGCAGAACCGAATAGTTGATGAAACTGGGTTGATGATTTGGAAAATATTTGCATATGAATGTCCAGTTCCCAGGTATCTTGTCGATTATGATTTTACTCAAATTGTTCAGATATGTCATGCCAGTGGAGTAAAAGTTTGTCATGACTTTATCGGCCACAGTTATTTCTTTTTTATTTATTCCTGAACCCTTGAAGAAAGTCAGTTTCCTGTTTAAGTCCATCTCTGAACTTATTCTTTTCTGAAAACTCAATGTTGCTGCATTGAGTTTTTCATTGACTATAACTTCCTTGTTTAAAAGGTTGTCAAGAAATTCCTGTCCTTCAGTATTGAGTATGTTTTGTAAGTTCAACATATAAATCAGTAAATTGTAAACATAATGTATTTATGAGAAAATCATTTATTTTATGATTTTTCTTTGAATAAGTCCTTCATTCAAATCTTTTTTCTTCAAATCATCAAGAGACTTTACCTTCATAGGTGATTTGTGTGTATTTGATTTCAATGTTGGTTCTTCAATTGTGTGTGCATATGATGAAGATATAATTTCTTCCATAACACCTCCTGTCCGCAATCCATATACACCAAATTCATCTGGTCTATATTCTATTATGCCTTTTGAATCCTTTGGTATTTGAGAAAGCATTTCATCAATTTCACACATAAGGAGTCCATCTTCAAATGCCGGAATAAATGACTTCATTTCCACATTAAATGAAGTTGAGAATTCCTTCTTGTCATTGAGACCAAATTCTTGTGGAAATTCCTGATTGTAATCTGATGGAAATGATAGACATGCATCCACATTGAACATCCCGAAATCAACCTTGAAGTAATTTGGATTCTTATATATCTTCGATATTATTGATTCTGTTATCTTGAACAATTCTATATTGTTTGAACATATGACCTTGCAGTCAAAAGAAAGAGTAACAGGAATCCACTCCACATTCAGGTATAATGTTCTCAATACTCCCTGACTTTCCCTTACAATTTTTGTCCTATTGTATTTATTTGTCTGTTCTGCTTGGTTTATACTGAATCCTGTAAGGTTTGTCATACATCTCGGAACCGATTCATAATCTCCGAATGCCTTCCCCTGTTCAAGAGCATCATAGTAAAATTCATCACGCAAAAATCTTTCACTATTTCCACCCACAATTGCATAAAGACAAGGAATATTGATTTTTTGAACAGAACCATTGTTTAATCTATTGTATATGTATAATTTTTTATTCATTTCTGCTAAAAAACATACAATCATAGATCTTATAAAGACATCATCTTTATTATATTTTTCATTATAACTGTTCATAATATTCATTAAATTGTTGTATAAGATCATCAAAATTATTAGTGAATATTTCTAAAAATCTTAAATTATTAGCTTTAGCAATTGCTCTTTTATTTACATCTCTAATAGTCCAATCTTTTATTGCTTTAATGTAATATGGTGTATTTTTTTCTTTCCAACATTTTATAATATTTATATCATCTATATTATTAGGGTCAAATGGATGTTTACCATGAGTCCAGTTTCCTTGAATTTCTACATATATACATTTATCTACAATGTAAAAATCACAAGCAAATGGATATAAATCAGATGTATATTGTTTTTCAAATGGTATATTGTTTAATAATAAATAATTTTCAAATTGATTTTCAAGTTTAGATGATGATGTTGTTTTGTTCTTTTTCTTTGAACTTAAAATTTTATTGAGTTTGTCTGGGTCTGAAGCTGCTTCTTTGCATTTTTTTATAAAATAATTATATCTTTCATTTGACCATTGAGTTCTGGTAATATGACATTTTATTTTACTATTTAACCAACTTTCTTCACTTCTGTTTAGTTGACCATTTACAGCATTAATATGATGCTGCTGTTTCTCTTTTTCACTCCAAGACATACGAGTTTGTTTACATTTCTCTTGTATTTCAATTTCTCGTTCAATACTATTGTGAAATCTATTAAAACACATTTCCGAAAATTTATTCTTTTCTTCTGGAGATAGGTTTTTGTAATAATTTATAAGACTTTCACTTTTCTTTTTATTAATTTTATTTTTATATTCTTCAGTAAAATTGTTAAATGTTTCTTTTGTTTTTCTTTTTACATTTTCATCATTTGCAGCACAAGTATGACAGCAGAAAGGGTAATATCCTGTTGCAAATGAGTGAAATCTTTTTTTATTACCACATTTACATTTAAATGATATTAATTTATAATCATCTATAAAATATAAATATAATTTCTCTTTAAATGATAAATCTAGAAAATAAAAAAATGTATTTTTAAAATCTGCATATATAGTTTCAAACTTTTTTTTAAAGACTGATTCTCTGCATAAGTTTGGGTTTTTTACAGATTTAAAGTATTCAAATAATTGATATTTATCTTTAATTTCATCCATTTTACTCTTCTTCCTTGTCATTTTCAATTTCATCCTCATCATCAAGTTCAGGGACAGGTTTTTCATACCCAGCATCCTTGAGAGCATTATCAACTCTGTCTATACTTTCCTTGTCATCTGGATCAATACCGAGAACATTTTCTATATCCCTTGTCCTGTCCTCAAGATCTTCAATCCTGTTCTTTATTGAATTCTTTTTCTTCTCTTTGTTCTCATCCTCCACTTTCTGATCAAAGTCATCCCCGTCACCGTCATCTATATGTATATATCCAGTAATCTGCGGATTATAGTCTGCAACCATATTCTTCGTTATGTAATTGATATAGTCCTTGTTCTTTCCATGAAGTTTTATGTCAAGAAGTTCCCTCCATCCTATTTCACGCTTTGCCCTTGATGTGTTCAAGTATTTTATCACATCCTTGTCAAAGGCAAGATGTCTTGCTATGTCCTGAACTATTTCCTTTATTGACTTCATTTCAAATATGAAATCGGTATATGACTTTATGTTGTTCATAATAAAAACACAATATATTATATTTATGAAAAAAGTGGAAAATCAAAAAGACTTTCCACCACTTCAAATAAACAAAAACAACAAAAAATGGACTACTTGTCAAGTATGCCAAGATACTGTGTCTCCTTTACAGACGCGATTCTCCATTCATTCATATCTCCGTCATACTCCTTCTTCACAATTTCATTGGCCTCCTCTGATGTCTTTGCATGGACAATCCATTTTTCATTCCATTTTTCCATCTTTGGATTTCCTGCCTTGTCCTCTTTGTCAGTCTCCCTCTGGAGCTTGACAGTCACTTCAAAATAATTCACTTCTACGTCTTTTGCCATAATTTTATAAAATTTTTAGAAAAGTTTCACATTGTTGTATAACACTTCATTTGGAAGCTTGCTTACTTCCTTCAGATCTTCAAGAATCTGGATTTGAAGATATGTGCTCAATTTTTTCCATGTTGATGATATTCCCACACCGCAATATTCACATACAAGAACGAATATCTGTGCCATAGTATAGTCTTCCTTCATTCTCGCATAACAGTATATGATGATGTCATTTATAATCTGGTATGTTATCACTACTTTGTCATCACCCAGAAGAATTGCCTTGTATTTTGAATTTATTATTATATTGTGGAATATTTTCTGGAATTCAACATCTTCATATGTTGAATTGTAATGACAACACTGTGGATCAATGGTTATCTTGTCATTCGATAAATCTTCTGCATAATCTACCTGATTCCATTTATTGTGTTTTATCTTGAGACTTCTTGATGTCTGTATTCTTTCTTCTACTGTTTTATCACTTGATTTCTTTTTGAATATATCTACTCCATTTTCATCAAGTTGTTTCTTTTTTTCTTCAATGGGTGGTTCCTGTGTGTCCCATTCATTATTGTCAATCATTTATTTTCAATTCAGTTTGAAATAAAAATAACAAAAATGAGAAAAGGGTATTATCTTTTCTCATTTTTCATCAAAATAATGATTCTTCCAAATCTTCTTGATCATTATCAATATATGTTTGAACTGTTTGATTTGTCAGGATTTGTGGTTTATGTGATTCATCCCAGCTTTCATTGTAGTTTATGATATTCTTCACAGTTCTCGGTTGTATATTCTTTTTTATGAATTCTCTCAAATGTTCCGGAAGACCATATTTGTCAAACAGACATTCATCAATATAGTCTATGTCATCTGATTTCCAGAAATCTTCTGAATAATTTTGAGTAGGAACAGATTTCCAAGCAGATTGATAACAGTCATGTGTATATTTGTTATCCATAAGAAGACATCTTGTGAATTTTGTCATAAGATATTTTGCATGACACTTTGCAAGTTTAAAATTATCAAACTTGCCTGTTTCTATATAAGTTTCTGTGCAGATTTCATTTGGATAACCTATGATGATATTTGCATATGTACCTCCCAGATATTCACCATTCATTCCACCCCATGACTTTGTATAAAATACTTTGTATTTATTTTTATGATCATTTGTTTTGCCTTTTTTAGGTAATGTATAGTCTTTATCTATATATCTTACACTTGAATTTCCATATATGAGTATGTCATCATTATTTGTTCTAGTTTCATTAGGTGCAGCAAGACCATATTTTTTGGAGTCTTTGAAGAAATCAGTTCTCAATCCATATGGTTTCAATTTTGATACTGTTGATTCCATTGAATTGAATTTATGATGAGATTTTACAATATCTACAATTTCAACAATTTCTGGAAGTTTCTTTGTTTCTTCAATGTGTAATCTTTTACATTGTGGATTTTTATGATCTGTATAAATCAACTGCTCTCCATTCAGACCATTGTCATATCCTTTTTTCCAATATATTATATTTGTAAACTTTGCACCTGAAATATTTTTGAACACATCCTGCACATTGTCAATATATACAATTTGTCTGTCTTCTTTGATTTCCCTGTTGTTCATAATGTCAAGTCCATTTTTTGATTTCGGATCCTGCCAACCTTTTGGAAAAATCATACAAACTTTCTCTGCACCACTTTGAATGGCCCATTTATAAAATTTTGGATATATCTGTGATTTATGTGAACCTGTATATGGTGGATTTGCAATTATTATACTGTCTTTGAAAAATCCCATATTTTCAATTTCATTTGATATGTGAGACAACCATAAATCAGTGTCTGTCTTATATGATATCTCGTCATAAAATATAACAAAATTTATATCCACACCATATCTTCCAAACTGAATTCTCAATGCTTCACTATATGCAATACATATAATGGGTATGTCATATTTCTTCAGTCTCTTGTATAGTTCGGGTCTGTCAATGATAATGTGTTTTATGGAATTGTCAATGACATCTTGTTTGTCAATATAAGATTTTGTCATATTGACAAGCAAATCATCATTTATGTATCCTGTTGGTATTTGTTCAGTTATTGTTTTAAAATAAAGATGATTCTCCATTATATATTTTTTGATTGATCCAGTTTTCAATATCGGTTATAATACTCTTGCATTTGCTCCTATAAAGATTATGAATTCTTCTGTCTGTATCGATACACATCCTTGATGTTCTTTCTGTCATAAATTGATCTTTTATCATCTTCACAAAGATGTCATCATATGTTATTTTGTTTGTCAAGTCTCTTTCAGTCAATTCTGATCTCAATAATTCAATGAAATCAAGCAGGACAACATTATCTCCATATATTGAAAGATATTGACAGAACCTTTCTGTTGAATAATAAATGAGACTGTTTGTGTCATTTATATCCTTCACAAAACTTTCATACTCCTGCCTGCTCAATATGTGATAGTATTTTCCATCCACTTTCCCATCCTTGATTTTTTGAACAATTTCATTCATTATGGAAACGATGTTATTATTTGAAATATTTGAATCAACAAATCTTATTCCTTCTTCTGTGAATGGTTCATCAACACTTTCATCAAGACGTATATTGATTTGTTTTTCTCTTGTTATACCCATATCAAACAAAAGTTCACGAATATCTCCATCTCTTCTTTGATAGTATGAATTCTTGTTTCCAAGAAGCAGATACTTGTCATTTGACAGTTTATATACACCATCAAATACATAAATTGCATTTATTGTATAGTCATCTGCATATGGACTTCTATATAATTTATTCTTCCATTCACCTATTCTTGTTGAAATGGATCTTTCTTTGTTGATTGATGCAAACCCAAGCTTATAGAACAACTTACTTTGTCCAGTAATTGAAAAAATATAAAATCCATAAGGACTCTTGAAATCAGTCATAATAAAAATTATTTTCTGCAAAGATAACAACTTTATTTCAATTCTGCAAATAAAATTCATCAAATAAAACTTCTGTAATTTGTTATTTTTCTTTTGAACTTTTTCATAAATATAAAAAGAGGACTTCATTATAATGTAGTCTGGTAAACTACAGAAGTCCTCAAATATAAATAAAAAATTATAGTATATTTATGACAACTATTGTTTATAAAGACATTAGTAAATCTGATGTTCTTCAAATTTTACTAACTTCTAAAAATTCTCGTTTAAAGGAAGAAAAAGTATTTTCCAAAATTTATCCCATATTATATGAAGAATTAATTAAATTTAATTTTCCCGATAATTTTAGTTTTTCACAGAAATTATATCATTTTTTGAGAGATGATTTAAATTTTTCATTAGGTATATGTGTGTGTGGAAATAGATGTAGATTTATTTCATTCAAATCTGGGTATGTTAATCATTGTTCTCTTAAATGTGCTATGAATGATGTTGAGACAAGAAAAAAATACAAAGATACTTGTATGAAATTATATAATACTGATAATTTTTCAAAGACAGAATTATGTAATGAACGTAGAAAGAAGACTTGTAATGAAAAATATGGGGTTGATAATGTATTTCAATCTGAAGATGTAAAGAAAAAAAGAGAGAAAACATTATTGAAAAATATAGGAGTAAATAGTCCTATGAGATCGGAAATCTGTTGGAAAAAATATAAAACCACATCAAGAGATAGATATGGTAATGATTTTTATATGCAATCAGATGAGGGGAAAGAACATTATATTCAAACATGTATAGATAAATATGGTGTTGATTGGTATTCAAAATCTGATGAATATAAATCAAGACATGATGAGATTCAGAAAATTATTAATAGTTCTAAAAGAAAAAATAATACATTTAATTCATCTTCTATAGAAAATAAATTGTCTCAATATTTTACTGATAAACATATAGTATTTATTCAAAATTATAGTTCAAATTTATATCCATTTAACTGTGATTTTTATCTTCCAAAATATGATTTATATATAGAAATACAGGGAACCTGGACTCATGGAGGTCATCCATTTGATAAAAATAATATTAATGATGTTAATAAGTTAAATGATTGGAAATTGAAGAATTCTAAGTATTATGATAATGCTATAGAAACTTGGACAGTGAGAGATGTAAAAAAACGAGAAACTGCTAAAAAGAACAATTTAAAGTATTTGGAAATTTTTACAAATAATGTTAATGTATTGATACATGTAATACAAGATAAATTTAAAGAGTTGGGATAGAATCTTGACTCTTTTTTGTTATCTTTGTTTAAGATTAAAATCACCTTCTAAAGTGATAAAAATAAAAATGATTTAATTATGCTTTTAGACATTATTCAAGATGGTACAAACCTCCAAGTATCATATTGGGGGGATGATCACAAAACACACATTGAGATTATCAAGATTCCTGAAAGTGAACAATTTATTTGGTTAACATCTCCAAAAGATAAATCTGATATAAAAGATAAAGATATAAAAAATTGGGATGGAAAACCAGTATATAAACATAAAATTAATCCATTTAAGGAAAAATTAAATAGATATAGACAGTATGAAATAGTAGATTCACTATCAGATGAGTTAAAAGAAAAAATATTCTCTTATAATGTTCCTGAAATATTCTTTATTGATATTGAGAATCTTATGCAGGAAGGTAAACCAGATCCTGAAAAGGCAGACAAACCAGTCACTGTGATAGGAGTATGTTGTCCTAATGATACTGTGATGGTTCTTTCAGGAGGACACAATCTTACTAAAAAGGAACAGACAACCATCCAAGAAAAGATAGATGATCATTTTTCACAAGTTGAAAGAAAGTTCAAGTTTATATTCAGGTATTTCAATACTGAATATGATATGATTTACTTCTTTTTCAAGTGTCTTGTTCCAAAGATGTCCATGGTATCAGGTTGGAATGTGGATGATTATGACTGGAGGTATATGTTCAACAGGGCGAAACTTCTTGGAATTGATCCGGCAATAGCATCTCCCACACATATTCTTACCGGTCAGGTGGACAGACCTGCACATGTCGGTCTTGTGGATTATTTGAAGGCATACAAGAAATGGACATGGAATTCGAACGAGAATTATAAACTTGATACAATCGGAGAGAAACTTTGCAAGATAAAGAAGGTGCAGCATATGGAGTCTCTTGATGATATGTATAATAACAATTTCGAGAAGTATGTATATTATAATGCCATTGACTGCTGTCTTGTCAAGCTCATACATGAAACTTGCAGTGCATTGACCTGTGGACTGACTACCGCATGGCTTGGTCATATCAAGGCAATGGATTGTTTTTCAACAACATATATTCCTGAAAGTTTGTTGAGGGAATATTATTCAAAGGATGGTAAGGTTTTGGCTGTCGATCCTATTCCAAGAAAAAAAGAAAGTGAAAAATATGAAGGTGCTTTTGTGAAGCAACCTGTTCCAGGATTACATAAATATTGCACTTGCAATGATTTTGCAAGTCTGTATCCATCTCTTATGAGACAGTTCAACATCGGTCCGGAAACTCTTGTCAAGATACTTCCTGAAAATGATGAAGTATTGAAACAGGAATGGAAAGATAAGGGGTATATTGTTTGTGCTTCAGGTGCTGTGTATAAGAAGGAAGATGGTAATTTGAAGAAGATTATCACTGATTTGTATTTCAAGAGAAAGGCATATAAGAAAACATCTTTCAAATATACACAGTGTATGTATGACTTGAAGGATATGGTGAAGAACAATGCATCAGATGAAGAAATAGAGGATTACTTGAAGAAAAATGAACTTGACAATGTTGTTGGATAAGGATATACTTGATTATGTCGCTCCTGATGGAAAACTTATTCCACAAAGGTGTTCAAAGTCTGTGCTTGAAAGACATGGATTTTATGAGTATGTCATCAACAGATATAAGGACAATACATTGGACAAGAATGACAAGAATTATTTGAGGGAATGTCTTTACAGGATGGTGAACAATATTGAAGTCCCTCCCGTCTGCAAGGTGTGTGGAAAGTCTTTGAAATTTTCATATCAAAGATATCCTGTATATTGTTCTCAATCTTGTTTGAATAAGGATGATGAAGTTTTGAAGAAAATTTCAAGTTCCTGTTCTCAATCATTGAAGAATGCATATGTGGAGAATGGAGATGAAATAAAAAAGAAAAGAGCGGAAACATTATCAAAGATTTATGGTGTTGAAACAAAATCTTCTTCTCCTTTTTCAATACAGGAGATACAGGATATATCAAAGGAAAGGATTTTTGAGAAATATGGAGTGAAGAATGTATTTCAACTTGAATCTTCAAGAAGAAAGAATGTTGATATCCAGAGACAGAAGTCAATCCGTATGCAGAAAGAAAGAGGGATAGATATTGAATACACAAATCAAGACACTTATCTGGTGAGAAATTGCTGTCCCATCCATGGTGATTTGGAATTCACTCAGACAGAATTCAACAACAGGTTCAGGTTGAGCAGATACAGGGTGTCAAATCCCTGCTATATATGCAATCCTTTCGGTAATCAGTTTTCTGGAATGGAGAAGACTCTGACAGATTATATAAAGTCCATATATTCAGGAACTGTGATTGAAAATGACAAGACTGTGCTGAATGGACTTGAAATTGACATTTATCTTCCTGATTTGAAAGTGGGATTTGAATTCAACGGAGACTACTGGCATATGAATCCTCTGTTTCATAGATTTGACGATATGAATCCGTCTTCCCACATACTTGCAGTGGATAAATGGAAGGATGACAGACATAAGATGATTGTTGCTGATGAGAAGGGAATCAAATTGTACAGAATCTGGGAATACAGTTTCGTTAATGAAAGGGAATATGTTGATGACTTTGTTATGAATGTCATAAGGGGAAACATTGAATATGAAAATCCTTTGATAAAGTTGAAAAATATTCTTGACAAGATAAATCCTGATTATAAACTCATTGATGACATGATATTCGAGTATGAACAGGTAAGAATTGTATATCTTGACGGATTTTATTGCGGAAAAGATACAATTTCAAAAGATTATTTGGTATCTTTACTTTCAAGGGATAGAAGAACTATATTTGTTTATGATTATGAGATAACTGACGAGAGAAAGTTTGATGTCATTGTTTCAGATATCAGGTATGCTCTGAATATGATAGACAGAAGAATATATGCCAGAAAATGTGAGTTGAAAGAACTTTCAAACAAGGATGTGAGGGATTTTCTTGTTGAGAACTCATTGTTTGGATACAGGACTGCTTCAATAACTTTCGGTCTGTTCTATGAAAATGAACTTGTTATGGTGTATTCTTTCGGAAACAATTATTATGGAAGAAATGGTGACACAGAAATCATAAGAGTCTGCACAAAAAAGAATACACAGGTGATAGGAGGGAGTTCAAAGTGTCTGAAACAGTATATAGACAAGTATGGAAATGATGGTGATGCATTGATATTTTATGTGGATGCAATTCATCATAATGGGAACTCAATGAACAAAGATGGGTTTGAATTCATAAGACATGAATATGGTCTGATGAACTATTATATAACTCATGAAAGATATGGAGAGACCTTCAATAGAAGTCCCGGCAGAAATGATGAGGTCAAGGAACTTTTGAAGAAGAATGAAATAATATGTGTTTTGACAAATGGTGTTGATGTTTATAAAAAAATTATAAGAAAATGACGGAAGAACTGAAAAATAAGGTAAACAAGATAATAGATTATTGTGGGGAACAGGCTGATATTTATAATAATTATCAATTGTCGACAAAGGTCGTTATCAATGGAATATATGGTGCATTTGGATTTTCTGGATTTTATTTTTATAACCCGAACATTGCAGAGTCTGTAACGAAACAGGGAAAGAATGCAATTTTGAATGCCGAAAGAATGATGAATTTATGGGCACAGAAAATTTGGTTGAAGGATGAAAATACCCATAAAAAAATGGGTATAAAGATAAAAGATAACTCTGTAATTATCAAACAGATAAGTCGATATATTGACACTGATAGCGTTTATTGTTCATTTTATGATATTGTCAATACAACTGATTGGATGGATCATCTTGTGTGGAGACTTACAAAAATCAACAAACAGACCGATCAGAAAGATTTTACTTATGTTTCACAAGGTGGATATCCTACAGAAGATGATGCAAAAAAATATTTTGATGTGAATTCAATTGATACAAATAAGTTCACATGGGATATTGATGCAATCAAACCCGCTGGACGTGAGTTTTGTCTTACATTGAACAGAGTATTCATGTCAAGTTATTTGAAAAAGGTTCATGAAGAATATGCAAAGAGAAATGATACACCTAATATTCTTGATTTTGAGCTTGAAGCATATAGTGAAGCAGGTATCTGGCTTGCAAAGAAGAAGTATATAAAGAATATGACATGGACCGAACCGAATGTGTATTATGATTCATGCACAAAAATCAAGGCAACTGGGGTGGAGATCGCACAGACTTCAAGTTCCATATGGGTAAAGGCACAACTTACAAATCTTGTCAAGTGGATTTTCCAGCAGGAGGAATTTACCATTGAGAGCTTTATAAAACAGATTGAATCCGTAAAGAAGGCATTTATGCTTCAAAGTCCGGAGATAGTAAGTGTAAACAAGGGTATGAACAAATACAGTGAATATGTATTGAATGACACTGATTCAATAGAGATGGCACCGAAGGCCATGGTCACAGTGCAGGGTGCTGCTCTTTATAACTATATCATCAATAATAATGACGGATTGAAGAGAAAGTATTCAGTTTTGTTTGATGCTGACAAATTATGTGTATTATATATAAAGCCTACAAGTAGATATACTTATTGGAAAAAGGAAACACAGATATCAACAAAGGAAGTCTCAAAGAATCCTGATATGTATAAACTTTTGAGTGATGCAAAACAGACTGTGAAAGGTATGGATATGTATACTGATGTTATGAGTTTGCAGAAATGTGAGGCTTTCAGTTATCCAGCAGGAATGTATCCTATGGACATAGCGGAGAACATAGAGATAGATTATAACAGGATGTTTGAACTTCTTGTGCTTGGACCGGTTAATAGAATTATAGAGGCGATGGGATATCAGCCTGTTGATATCAATATGACTTGTGAAAACGGACTGTGGTGATAAATTTTTCAAATTATGATACTGAAATATAAGGAATTTTATAACAGTCTCAATAATGTATTTGAATTGAATGAACTTGATTCTCTCAATGAAACAATGTCTATTTCAATGGATGTGAGAGATGAGACAAGAAATGTTGTCAAGTATATCAATGATGAATACAAGAGAGGAAATATGGTCATTGTTGATAAAAAGGATTTTGGAAAATATTCCTGTGAAACAATGAAATTAAAAAACAGTGCAGATATTGATATATATGGATGCAAATGTAAGATAAATCTGTTGTTTTTCAATTTTATTGGTGATGTAAGTGAAGATATGAAGAATGATAGTTGCAATGTTTCAATAGAAATAATTGTTGATTATAATAATAGTATTGCAAAGGTTCATTTCATTTTATCTGGTGGTATATATTTATATAATGGAAAACTTACAGATAAGTCTGAATCAATTTTATCACATGAATTGAGGCATGCATATACTGCAACAAAAATATATGATGGTGTGGAGAAGATGACTGTTGAAGAGAAAAGAAAACGGTCTTTGAAGTGGAGAGAGATATATAGACAGTCAACTGATTTTATGAAGTCATATAATAAAAATGTTTTTGTGAAAACATTTGAATCTAAAGTTTTTTATAAAATGATGTATTCAATTTATGCATGTGATGATTTTGAGATTGATGCATTTACTCAACAGGCATATGAAGAATGTAGGAATTGCAATGATAAAATTGCATTATATAACAAATTCAGGAATACAGATTTATATAGGATTATGAAATCATTTGAATGTGTTATAAAATTACTGTCAGATGATGAAATAAGGGAAATATATACACGAAAGAAAGGGGAGTATGGGTTTGATAAACTTCCTGAAATTGACAGGTTCATTGGACTTATTGAAAAGAAAGGAAGAAGGGTGAATAAAAATTGCGGGAGAGTTTTGACATTGATAAGTGATGAAATTGACGGTATATATGGATGTGAAGTTGTTGATGTAAGGTAAATTCAATATTGATTTTGTTATTTTTATAGTATGATTGATAAAAAAGAATTTATAGTTCCTGAATATATTCTTGATATTCTTCTCAAGGACAGGACTACAGGAAAGAACATAATGTGGGGAACAGATCAGTATGGATATGATCCAGAAACAAATATGACAGTGGAACAGGTTTCTGGAAATGTCATACTTCCCAGAGTATTCAAGTCTTTGGAAGACCAGAAGTCAAGGACTGATGACAAGGCGGAAGTATTCACACCATTGGAAATAATCAAGCAAATGAATGATGCTGTTGAAAATGACTTCAATGGAAATGACATTGACTATATAAACAGAAAAGTATTGGAGATAACTTGTGGTGAAGCACCATATATTGTTTCCAGATATGATGTATCAACAGGAGATATCATATCTCTTGATAAACGGGAAGGAATTCTCGACAGAAAGATGAGAAAGGTCAATGAGATGGGGGAAAACGACTGGATCCATCATATGTTATCTGTACTTGAATCTGTTTATGGATATGAGTGGCAGGGTGACTCCCTTCTGCTTGCAAGAATAAACATATTCAAGGACATAAATGACTGGCATATGAATATGTTTGGAAAAAATCTTGGTGATGATAATATAAATGAAACCATTGTCGTTGCAGAACACATAATCAGTAATATTATACAGATGGATGGTCTCACTATGATGGTTCCATATACAGATATTCCTGCAAGAATTATGGACTGGGAGAATGATGAGATGGTGAGATTTGATGGTAAACCTGATGAATCTTCATTATTTTGAGAAAAGTTTGTTATTTTATATATAAAAATGATATATGAGTTCATTCAGGAAAATTGATGGTTCTCCTTTATGGAATGATGATTATAATAAAGAAATCATTGATGATGAGATTGATGATAGGAAGATACTGTCTTTATATGATTATGAAAAACATAAACGGGACTGTAAAATAGAAAAGGAACAGTTGGACATTCTTGATAATGTTATTAATTTGTTGAAGTTAAAATATCAGAATGTTTTATTCAAATTTATTGTTCCTTCACATACATCTGGATGGTATATAACTGATAGTGGTAAGATTTATCATACTTCACAAAGAAAGAAAAATCCTTGGTTTGATAGTAAGACATTTGATGCAATTCTTGAAATTGAAATAGAAAATAAGAATTATGATATTTTCTTTGTCTTGAAAGGTGTTGAAAATCAAGTAGGACATCAGACAAATGTTTTACAGGAAATGGGTCTTTATATAAGGCAGATGAACAATAATGTTGATGACAATGTCAATTTCATATTTCTTCTTGATGGAAAGTTTATAGAAAGTAAATTTCATCTTGTGAATGATTCAACATATAAGACTGATAAGTTTATTATGTCAAATAGTTCAAATGTCAGGAAATCAATTGAAAATATATTGAAAAGATATATAAATGAATAAACGGAAACTTGGTCAATATTATACTGTGAATAATCCATTCACACATCCATTATTCAAAAAATGGATGTGTGAGTCATATGATGGTGATACTATTATGGAACCATTTGCAGGATCAAATAACATACCAAGACTTATTAATGAAAGTGGATATAAGTGTGTATGGAAATGTTTTGATATAGACCCATCAAATATGAACACATATCCTGAATATGTGGTTGAACAAAGAGATACGATTTCAAATTTTCCTGATGGATATGATGTGTGTATTACAAATTGTCCATATCTGGGAAAGAGTTCAGCAAGAAGAAGAAAGATAGACTATCCTTGGACTGAAGATGATTTGTATAAGGTCTGCTTGAATATAATTTTAAACAGTTGTGAATATGCTGCTGTGATTATACCAGAAAGTTTCATAACTTCAAGAATTTATAGAGATAGGTTGTGGGGTGTGATTTCATTGACTTGCAAAATGTTTATGGATACTGAATGTCCTGTGTGTCTGGCATTGTTTGCACCATACAAGAAAGATAATGTTGAGATATATTCAAATGATATATATCTTGGTAATCTTAATGAACTTGAAGATATGGATTTCAAGGATATAAGATATAATGTGTGGAAGTTTAATGATCCATTTGGTTCAATAGGTGTAAAGACCATTGACAATCAAATGTGTGATGATTGCAGATTTTTTAATGGAAATGAGATAAATCCGGAATTGATAAAGGTTTCAAGTAGATCATTTACAAGAATTTCAGGACTTCCAGATAATATAGATGTTCATAAGTTCATATCATTATGTAATGAAAGTCTTTTTGAATATAGACAAAAAACAAAGGATGTTCTTATGACTTCATTCAAAGGGTTGAGAACAGATGGAAAATATAGAAGAAGACTTGATTTCAGGACAGTAAGATGTATTATGGATAATGTTTTGAAAAATATGAATGAATCTGATGAATTTTCATTATTTTGAGAAAAGTTTGTTATTTTTATAATGTAAGTTAAAAATTAATTTATTATAGTTTTATAAGTATGAAAAAAGTAATTTTGAAAAACTGCGATGTTGCCGGTCTTTCCGGTCTTGTAAAGAAGAGTTCTCCATTTGATAATCTTGTGTTCATCAATCTTCGGGGAAGTGAGTTTGAGTCAACAGCATACAACAAGAACAAGTCAGCATTGAAGTCAATCTCTGCAAATCTTGAGGAGTATTGTGATGGATTCACGAATGAGTTCGGTGATGAACTTGTGAAGATTCAGTTCTCGAATGCAAGTAAGGTCATTTCAGTTCTTTCTCTTGTTGGAAATGAGGGTGTGGATATTACCTTCTATATTGAGGAGAACGGATATGCAAAGAAGATGGTAGTGGAGAATTCTGATGTGAATCTCACTGTTCCTGCAGCAGACAAGGAGGCACTTTCATTCCTTGAGATTCCGGAACGGGCAAGGTTCTCAATCTTTGAGGATACATCTACACTTGATTATAAGGTAGGTATTTCTGATACTGAGTTCAAGTATCTCATTCAGTTGACAAACATCAACAAAGAGTCTGTCCGTGTCAATTTCTCAATCAGCGGTGAGTCTGTGACAGTATCTGAGATTGAGAGTGTGGATGAGAATGTCCGTGAGATTGTGAATGGTTATCTTGAAGATGTAGATATTGCAAAGTTTGACGCATTTGATAAGCTTTATTCAAAGAAACTTGCATATGAGTCATTTGAGAAGTCCGGTGAGACTGATGGTTATCTCAAGTGTTTCAACAAGTCTTACTTCAACTGGATTGATTCAGACAAGCACTATGACATCGAGTTCCACAGCAACAAGATTAAGTTCATCTCTGTTGATGACAAGGGTGCAAAAACTTATGTTGTATTTACCCCTGTTGCATTTGCATAAAGAGAACACATATGATACAATGAAAGGGAAGAAAATATTTTCTTCCCTTTTTTGATATGTTTTCAAGAATTCACTCCATTATAATTCAATTCCTTCATAATCAAATTGATCTCAAAATTCCATATGAGTCCACAATATCATCCACAGGTTTGATATTCTTGAAATCAATGTCCTTCAGGTCATTCAGGTATTTCCATAACCCGTTCTTTTCTATGAATTCATCCTTCGTCCTGTTGTCTATGAATGATTTTATCTGGTCTTCCTTTTTTGCATTTCCCTTTCCAGATAAAGTCTTCTTGCCTTCCGTGGGACTTACAATCACTATGCAGTCATCCCCGAATTCTTCCAGAAGCTTTATTCTCAAAAATGAGTTATATAAAGCAAGATCAAGGGTGGATGATGATATGCTTCCATATGAGAAACCTTCTATTCCTATAATCACATCTTCATCTCCTGTTATTTCTTTCAACCTATGGACAATCATATATGCAATCTCTTTTGCTGATTTCATTTTCGTGTCCTGTTCTATCCTGTAATTTGACTTGTCTATATGTCTGGTATAAGGACAGAGTTCTATATAGTTTGAAAGAAGTCTGTGATATTGAAATTTCTTTGACTTCCCTTCCTTCCAGTTCTCCCCATAATCATCAAAGAAAGAAATGAAATGATATTGATTGTCCTTGAATATGCAGACAGATGGTGACACCAGAGAAAAGTCTATCCCTATTTTGATCATATGTTGAACCACTTTTTTGTATAATCCCTATACTCTTGAAATTTCATCATATTGTCATATGTTATTGGAATTCCTATGCTGCTGCCATAATGACTATATGACCATGTAATGATATCCTCATATCTCATATCATTGAAATGATATATGAAGTCTTCATAAAATGTATTGAGATTATAGTCTTCTCCTATATTTTCATAATTTTCATAATTCCAGTGTGCAACATCATCTTCATCAATAAGCTGAAGCATAAAATTTCCCCTGTATTTTGATAAATTATCACAGTCATTCAAAGAATTTACATTGTTGGATGTAGATTGAATATATTGTCCAAGTTCTTTGAATTTTTTTGCTATGCAATTGCAGATTTCCTTGTAGTCATGTTCCGAATATTCATTCTTGAAATCATCATCAAGAACAAAGTCAAGAATATCATCATATGAAGAAAATGTCATTGCAAGACCACTACGATATTTACCTTCATATATGATATAAACATAATCAGGATGTGTTTGTCTTATGTTGTCAAAACTTTTATAATCAGTGGTCCTGAGGTCTTGTTCTTTGATTATATCATATTCAGTATAACCTGTATTATCAATAGTTTCTATTATATATTTGTTATAATCACATTCTGGATTTTGCAGAAAAATGTCTATGCCAAGATTTGTTCTTACTTTTTTCCCGTCTTCCTTTTTCTTGTTTCCAGACAAATCTCTTCTTGCAATGTCTCCAAGAATTCCCTCAGTTATCCTACTCAATTTCTTCATATCTTAACAAATTTGTGTCCATTATATTCATATTTTGTCTTGCAGTTCTCGAACATGTTCTTGCTTGTCTCAAGTCTTGTAGTATCCCAGTATTCAATACCTATGACAGAAAGATTCTTGCAGTTCTCGAACATTCCATTTGTATTTATAAGAGACATTGTATTCCAGTCATTTGTGTCAAGAAATTTCAATTTTTCACAATGTTTGAACATTCCATTCATATCGAACACCATATCTGTCTTCCATTTCTTCCCGAATTTTATGCATTCAAGATTATTACAACCTATGAACATTCCACTCATATCTGTGATATTACTTGTGTCCCATGTGCTTATGTCTATTGTCATAGCATCATATCTTCCATTGAACAGCATACAGAAACTGTCTACCTTTGAGACATCTATTGTTCTCAAATCAAGTTCCTGTATGGTGTGAGCCTTATATGGACATACTTCTTCTATGACATCAAGAAGTTCTCCATATGTTTCTGGAAAATAAATGGGTTTGATGATGTCTTCTTTTTTCTTGTTTCCTGTAAGGTCTCTCCTTGCAATATCTCCGAGAATACCTTCAGTTATTCTGCTCAATTTCTTCATATTTTTATAAGTCTGTTTCCTTCTTTTTTATAATTGAATCTGCATTTATCAAACATTTTTTCCATATTTTTAACACTACTCATATCCCAGTTTGAAACATCAAGAGATATGAGATTTTTACAGAAAGAAAACATATGATTCATATTTTCAACATTTCTTACATCCCAGTTTGAAACATCAAGAGATATGAGATTTTTACAGAAAGAAAACATATGATTCATATTTTCAACATTTCTTACATCCCAGTTTGAAACATCAAGAGATATGAGATTTGTACAACCATAAAACATACTAACCATATTTTTAACATTTCTTACATTCCAGTTTGAAACATCAAGAGATATGAGATTTGAAAGACCATAAAATATAGAATCCATATTTATAACATTACTTACATCAATCATCCTTAAATCAAGATGGTCTTCATCTTGAGTTTTAATTTCATGTCTAATTATATCTCTTAATTCATCTTTTGTTTTTGGATAATATAATATCTTTATATTATCTTCCTTTTTCTTTTCACCAGACAAATCTCTTCTTGCAATGTCACCAAGAATACCTTCAGTTATCCTACTTAATTTCTTCATAAATTATTTATGATTTTCTGGAAATGTTTGTTATTTTTATTACAAGAAAATTATAAATTATTATCTTATGATAGAACGTGTCAATAAATTTCATCCAGACAAACTTGCGGACAGGATTGCGGGTGCGGTCGTGGATTATTGTTATTCAGTTCAAGAGAATCCGAAGGTTGCTGTGGAGGTTCTTGTTGGACATGGTCTCTGCACTGTTATTGTTGAATCAAGTGTTGATGTAAAGTCAAAGGATGTACTTCCCATTGTCCATAGGATTGCGGGAGAAAATGTGAAACTCAAACTCATTTCTGTTCCACAGGATATACATCTGGCAGAGAATCAGGAAAATGAAGTCCGATGTGGAGATAATGGTATTTTCAAAGGAATGCCTCTTACAGATGAAGAAATGACTCTCACGGAGATTATACACAAGATTGAAGACAAGTATCCTACTGATGGAAAGTATATTCTTGATGAGAAAACTGGAAGACTCATTGTGTGTCAGAGTCATTGTGATTCGGATGAACTCAAGAAATGGCTTGAGTATGAATATCCAGAGTATAAGATTATTGTAAATCCACTTGGAGACTGGACTGGTGGTCCAGGTGTAGATTCTGGAGCTACTAACAGGAAGTTAGGTAGTGATATGGGACATGCCGTTACTGGTGGAGGTCTTCATGGAAAAGATAGTTCTAAAGGAGACTGTTCAATAAATGTTTATGCATTTCTTGAAGCACAAAGAACAGGTAAGGAACAGAGTTTTTGTTGTGCAATTGGAGATACAGAAATTGATGGTATTCCATATAAAGAGATTGTACGAATTGCAAAGGAGTATATTGATACTATCGGTGGGTTTGAAAAATTTTCAGAATATGGACTGCTGGGATAGATAACATAATAAGGACAGATTAAATATCTGTCTTTTTTTTTTGAAAAAAAATTGGAAATATAAAAAACTTATCATATCTTTGCATCATAAAATAATAAGTATATGAATACATCAACATCAAAAATGAACTGGTTGGTTGAAAAAATTACCAAGTGTGGATATGACTGTAAGATTGTGGAGACAGGATCTAACAAGGGTACTGTTCTTATACCTACAGGTGGTGGAAAGAGTGGGATTATGTATATTAATATTTGTTATCATATTGCCAACTCTAAAAATAAACCTGGCAAATATGTATTTAACATATCTGCTCCGATATTGAAACTTTGTCAGCAGTTGGTTAATGATTTGTTTGAAGTTATATCCATAGTGTTTGATAAGGAATGTGATGAAAACAAGTTCCAGATATTTATTAATTCTTCAGATGATGCAAGTTCATATCTTTCATCTACCAGAAAAATTGGTAATGTATATAGTTTTGATGACTTTGATCGGTTCATTGACAGTAAGATTGCAAAATATGCATTTGTAATATCTTGTCATAAGTCTTTATATAAGTTTGCTGAAAAGATAGATTATATAAACAAGTATACAACAACATTTAATTATATTGATGAATCTCATCTTATATATAATCTTATAGATGAACCTGTGAAGACTGAAGATTCTACAGTTCTTATGGAGTTGAATAAGACAGATTATATGTATGCATTCAGTGCCACACCAGATGCAAAGGTTTCTAAAATAATCAAAGAAAAAGAACCTTACATTATTAATGTATCTCCTGCTGATCTCATCAAAGATGGTATCATATTGAAACCATTTTGCAAATATGTTATTGAACATATTGATGATGGTGATTATATGATAAAGTCGAAACATTGCAAAGATGCAATGGAAATGTGGACAAAAGATAATCCATATATTACTCATAAAATTCTTGTATCATGTGAGAATACGGATCATCTCAAAATGCTTGAGAATGAATTGAAGGACAAGTATGGATATAAGGTCTTTTCTACTTGTGCAAAAGAAGGAACTAAAGAAGAGATGGAACCTGTGGATCCGGTAGGATTTATTAATGCAGTAGATAACTGTAATGAAAATTGTTTTGTTCTTCATATTAAACAGTTAAGAGAAGGTATTGATATCAAGACACTTACTGGATGTATTATAAGTAATAGAAACTCTACAATATCTGATCCTGTTAAGGTTAAGTATGTTCAGACTATAGGTAGGGTTTTGAGACCACTTAAAGGGGAACGTGGAATTCCCGAAAATGAGAAAGTCAAGAAGTGTGGATATGTTCTTTTTGTACTTGGTGATGCATATGACAGAATTGAACGGGATACATTCAGATTTATAGTGAATTATTATGGTTTGAATGGTAATGACACATTCAGATTTATTAAAAACGATGATACTTATAGCCCTGATTGTCATAAAAGAGATTTTGCAGATTCTTGGGGGATATTTGATTTCACTGATGATGAGATTGTTGAAATTAATGAATTGAAGGGTAATGTCATTGATTTTCTGGAGAATAAAATTGGAGTAGAAATACAATTGAAAAATGAATTCGGTATAAGTATAGATAGTACAGTCAAATCAGAAATGATGGAAGAAGTTAGAAAGCACTTTGGGTTTTATGATGGTATGTTTTCAGTTAATAATATCATTTCAGATAGAGACTTGATGTCATATGCATCTAATATGCTTGATAAACTCATCAAAGAACTCACAAAAGAATAGTTATATGACAACATTTGAAGATAAAATTAAAGAGTCATATATGACTTTCAAATCAAATGAGAAAAATATCTGGCTTGAAAGAATGGTATATAAGAAAGGAAAGAAAATGTTCACATCTGCATCTATAGATAGATTTATAAAATCCAGAAACCCATTTGAATCATATAAAGATGCATTGAGTGTGAAATCATTTTGTACATTGATTAATAATGTATCAGACAAATATGTATTGTGGATAAAGGAACAGGATGGTGCTGATGCATATAATGAAACAGATTTTTGCAATATGCAGAATATGTTTAAGGGATTTATGGGGGAATATTTTTGTTATTTTTATGGAGAGAATGTAACCAGATTTATAACCACCAAGGGTATATATGGTGTCAGGTATATGTCTCCTAATTATGGAACAGATACTGGAATAGATTTCTTTGGATTGATGAATGGTGTTGCTTCTGTAATGCAGGTGAAGTGGTGGAATCAATATTGTATCCAAATCAATAAAAACAATAAAATTTATCTAAAAAATAACAAAAATATTTTTCATAAATACTTTATATAGATATTTCAGAAAATTCAATGACAACCCTGAAGATAAAATATTGTCTTGAAAATCAGGAAGATAGAAGTTTGATTTATGAATACATAAATCAATACAACCATTGTTTCAGGGTTGCATTCAACAGACTCTGTGATGATGTCTCACCATCACACAAGTCAATCTCTGAATTGAATCACACAGAACTGATGGATTCTTGGTTCATCCATTCTTCAATCCGTGATGCGGAAGGTCTGTACAAGTCAAACTTGAGCAGACAGACTGATGAAGAAAAGAAAGAAAACAAGAAAGTCAAGGTCATCTTCGGTGGAAAGAACAACTTCATAAAACGGTGTCAATCAAAGATTTCCAAGGAAGAGTTTGACAACAAGAGACTTGTTCCATTGTGTTCTGTGGGTGAGAAGAAATCAGGGACGAAGTCAGTGCATGGGAACAGGAAGTTCAAGCTCACAGAAGATTTGAAGAAAGTCATCTTCAAAATCAAAGAAAAGAAAATCATCTTGCTTCTTCCAAATCTAAAATCAACCATAAAGAAACAACTCATTGAAGTTTACAAGCACCAAGTGCTTGATGACCAGCCCATTACATACAAGGTTGATTTGAATTATGTTTATGTCTCATTTGATGAAATCATACTTAAAGAGATAGAATCAAGAAAAATTGAAAACAGGGTGTTCTCAATAGACTTGAACCCCAACTATGTTGGATGGTCAGTTGTTGACTGGAAATCATCCAGTGAATTTTCTGTGATTTCTTCTGGTGTCATCTCCATCAAGTCATTGAATGACAAGCACTTTGCTTTGAAGAAGTCAAAGAAGAACCCTGATGGATTGAGTTCAGACCATCCAAAGAGAATTCATCTCAACAACAAAAGGGAACATGAAGTCTTTGAGATTTCTAAAAATTTGATAGACAAGTCATTATATTACAGATGTTCTTTGTTTGCAGTTGAAGAACTGAAAATCAAGTCTTCTGACAAGAAGAAAGGTTCAAAATACAATTTTCTCTGCAACAACCTGTGGAACAGGAATAAAATGGTGAACAATCTGAAGAAAAGATGCAACATCTATGGTTTGAAACTGTTTGAAGTTCAACCAAATTACTCAAGTTTCATAGGAAACTTCCTGTTCAGGGACTTGAATCTCCCTGACATGGTTCTTGCTTCAATTGAAATCTCAAGAAGATGCTATGAGTTTTATAATCAATACATTATAAAGGTAAAACCACAAAGAAAGAATATAATACAGCCTGAAATCCAAGATTTCTATGAAAGATGCATCAAGTCATTGGAAGAATTTGGTGTGACCGGAGAATTCAAGGATTTCAAGAGCTTATATGATTTCTTCAAAAACTCTAAAATGATGTATAGGGTTTCTCTGGATTCAATGAATCCAAAGTTTTTCAGCTTGAAAACCACCAGATCCTGTGTGGATCAGATGATTTCATCTTGTTGATGAAATTCATTTTATTTATTGTTTCAAGTACATTCAAAGGATGCTGTTATCACATTTGATATTTTTCAAAAATTATTTTCAGATGGTGTCAGTGAAGAGTATATAGTTGGTGATGGGAGTCCAACTAAATGTTTGTTTCTTTTATGGACAGGATCTGAAAGTGATGTATATAAGATGTTGAATATTTTTAATGACAGAAAGATTACTAAAAAGATTGTTGTAATAGGTGAGGAATCATGGATGAGATCTTGTTTGAATACAGATATTGCATTTTGGGAATTTTTTTGGAAATCTTTGTCAGAAATATCTAATTAAATTTGGATGTTTTATTCTTTTTTGTTAATTTTGCAATATAAAAACAACACAAATGAAGAATATAAATAAGAATATTGAGATTGTTAATTGTTCCAATCTGTCCCTTATGAATTTTGACTGTAATGGTGATTTACTTTTGGTGGGGAACTTTAATGGTATCTGTGGTAATGAATCACAAACAAATATTGTGAATATCAGGACTATTATGATGACACTTAAAAACAGTCATATAGTATATGTAATGGGTGGTATGGATACTGTCAATTATTTTTATAATCTCATTAAAGAATGGAGTAAGAAACTTGATGTTGGTAGTCCGGTTTATTTGAAAAGACATTTTAAAGCTATGTTTTTTGATAAATATAGTATAGATGAGATTATTCCAGAGATGAAAAGGAAATTTAAAAGTATGGGTAAAGTAAAAAATATTATTGTCAATCCTCCATATAAGGGAAGTCTTCATTTGGACTTTCTTGAAACTTGTTTTGATAATCTGGATAGTTCATCTGGAAGAATGGTTATTATTGAACCGGCCACTTGGCTCATCAATGTCCGCAAAAATGGAAGGGTAAAGAAATATGATGAAATCAAGAAGAAACTTGGTAATCATATTCAATCAGTTGTGATTGAGAATTTGAATATAGAGTTTGGAACAGGATTGTATGTACCATTTGCAACGACAACTATTGATATGTCAAAGAAATTTGATACTATTGATTTTACTTGTTTTGGGGAACATAAGACCATTTCAAATATCTATGACTGCAACCTTATTGGAAAATATGACACAATTTGGGGTATTCTTAATAAGGTGTCAAAGTTTGGAGATATGATGAATAAACATATAACTAATGAAGACAAGGGTAGAGATTATTGGTATGCAAAATATAGTGAATTAACCCCGGACTGTGGTTGTTCAAATACAAGTGATAGAAAAGGATTGAAGTATGATGGAGATTATCTTTGGACAAATACTAATAATGGTATGTTTAATATAGGATATATTTATAGTTCATATCATACATATAATAATGAAATTTCAAATACACCTCTTTGTGCGTATGATAGAGGTAAACATCTTACTGATAAGATAACAGATAACATTTATGGCACAAAAGAAGAACTTGAAAACTGGAAACATTTCATTTTCAATAATAAGTTACCATTATTTATCAATATTGTCATGACCATTGACCAGAATAACAATTCAAAGGATTTTATCCCTTGGTTGGTGGACAAGCAGTATACTGATGATGAAATCAATATTATGTTTGAATTCACTGATGATGAAATCAAACTGATTGACACTACAATCAAGAAGTATGAAAGAAACAGTCCTTGGTTCAGGAGATATATGTGCGGGCCTGATTCAGTGTCAGATGAGTCTGTCCATAGTTTTATACAGGAAATTTCAAAGTAATGTTGGAAAGGGATAAAAATAGTCAAAGAGAAGATAGACATAATATAACACAGGAAGATTTTACCCCATCATCCATTGTGAAAATGCTTTGCGATAATGTATCAGAAGATGAATATAAAAATCATGCATCAACATTTATGGACAACTCCTGTGGGGTTGGAAATATTCTTGTAGAAGTTCTAAAAAGAAAATTATCATATTGTTCTACCATTAATGATGTTATTGATGTCTTGAAGTCAATTTATGGAATTGATTTGATGGCAGATAATGTTGAAGAATGCAGAAACAATCTTTATAAAATAACCATAGATATGTTTCCGGAAATAACAGATGATTTTAATATCAATTTTAAAGTGAGATCCATTATCAGGAACAGAATTCAATGGTGTGATTCATTGAAGTTTGATTATAATCACTGGCCACATTTATCTGTCACACCAAGGATGGGACATATGAATATAACATTTAAGGAAGTCAAAAAATCTGAAGATACAAAATTCCCAATGTGGTTTAAAGATTATGATGATTGTGAACCATCATTGTTTGAATGAAAGTGGGTGTAATCCCCACTTTGTTATTTTTATATAAATTATTGTTTTTATGGAAAACACAAAAATCTGGTTTCTTGCTGACACACATTTCGGTGTAAGGGGTGATGATGAGATCTGGCTGGATGACTATATAGGATATTTTGAGAATTATCTTATTCCCTTGATGAAAGAAAGGGTGAAGGAGAATGATATTCTTGTGCATTGCGGTGATGTCTTTGATTGCAGGTCTACAATAGGTCTGCATACTATGTGCAGAGTCATCAACCTGTTCGAGGAATTCTCCGAAATTTTCAAAGACATAAGAATCATTGTGGGAAACCATGACATATTCAGGAAGTCGTCGAATGATATTACATCAGTCAATATGTTAAAACACATACCCAATGTGAAGATATATTATGAACCTTGTGTGGAAGTCATTGATGGAAAGACATGTCTGTTTAATCCTTGGGTGGAAGATTTGGAAAAGGAGAAGATCATACTTTCTGGTGTGGATGTGAACTATGTGTTCGGTCATCTTATGATAGGAGGTTCAAAGATGTCAGACAGATCTGGAATGAAAATCAGTGCAACTTCCGGAATAAGTGTGAAAGACTTCAAGTCTGCACAGGTATATGCCGGTCATATACATATCAGACAGGACAACAAGAATATTCATTATATAGGAAACCCTTACTCAAAGGACAGGGGGGACAGAGGGAACAAAAAGGGAATAACTATTCTTGATGTGAAGACTGGAAAAACAGAATTCATCGAGAACACATATTCTTCAAAATTTGTGAAGGACAATATCTATGATATTGTTAATCTTACAATAAAAGATTTGAAGAAAAGATGGAATAATAACTATGTCGATCTTCATTTGAAAGGGTGTGATATCACAAGATGCAGTTTTGATGATTTGAGAGAATGTCTCAATGGGGTGTATAAGAGTTTTAATCCTGTTGGAGACAATACTGTCATAGAGACTGAAAATGTAAAGTCCGCTGATTTCAAGGATGCAAAGACAAGCAATGATTATTTGACGGAGTTTATTGACAGTCAGGACTTGGATGATGATTTCAAGAAGATGGTTATGGAGAAGATAATGGAATATAATGGAAGACTATGAAATTTCAGGCAGTAAATGATACTATTATCCTGTTGAAGGACAAAAATGTAAATGATTCCCCATTGATTCTTCCAGAAGTAAAACCACAGAATATGTTTGAGATACCGGAACCTTATACAGGAACAATTGACAGTGTAGGAATGGAAAATGAATGGAAGAAAGGAGATAGGATTGTCTTCTGTGAAATGGGTGGAGTATATTTGAAGATTGATGACAGGGAGTATGTTGTCATTACTCCGGATATGATAATAGGAAAATTGAAATGAGATATGGTGGATTTTGAAACATTGTTCAATGACGGTTTTGAGAAGGCAGTCATTGATATGAACGAAGTGAAGAACAAGGTGGATGAATGCAGGAACATATTGACAGAAAAGTTTGGAAATATTTGTTTTATAGAGGAAGGACATCATTATTTCATAGAAGACAAGGAATATATTCCTGTCAGTAATATAATAAAGAAGTATGAACCTTATGTGGACTGGGACAGGAAGGCAGAAGACTATGCAAGGAAATATGGGAAGAGAAAGGAAGATGTGCAGAGAACTTGGAAACTGAACAACCTGAAATCTACCATATCAGGAACAAGGACACATGAATTTGGGGAAAGTTATACGAATCTTATGTGTTGTCATCCGGAACTTATTTGTGAGCAGAACAGACCTCAATATGTGAAGGAATATAATGAACTGATATCTACATATCCAAAGGAGGATGCAATAAAGAAGTTCTATGATGAACTTGAAGACAATCTTCATCCTGTTGGTGCGGAGTTCAAGTTGTCTAGTAGATATATAACAGAAAGTCTTCCTATTTGTGGAACATGTGATTTATTGTTTTATGACAGTTCAAGAAAAAAATTTGTAATTGGGGACTGGAAGACTAACAAATCATTGATAAATGAGTATGGACGGAAGCACAATATCCTGATGGAAGGATGTATGTCAAAATTTATTGACGAACCTTTGTCACATTATACACTACAGTTCAATGTCTACCAGAGAATGCTTGAATCTGTGGGTATTGAAATTGCAGACAGGATACTCATATGGTTGAAGGATGATGGAACTTATGAAAGAATAAATATAGACAGAATTGATGATGTCATTATGGACAGGATTTTGAAGGACAGGAAATGATTTTCTTGTCCTTTCTTCATAAATAAAATATATAGTTTTTTGGTTTTATGAAGAAATTAAGCAAAATAACAGAAGGAATTCTTGGTGATATTGCAAAGAGAGATTTGTCAGGAGAAAAGAAAAGGGAAGATAAAATAACAGACTATGACAAACATATGATTGATTATCTTTTGAAGACCTTTGCACATGAGATTGTTTATTATTCAAGTTATGTAAATACATATAGTGAATTATATAACTATATCAAGACTGTAACATCTGGTGATATTGACGGTGATTTTGGTCTTGAAATATATGATTATCTGGATAATATCACCGAAGATTTGAGAAAAAGACTGTGTGATTATGTAAAGGATAATTATACCACTGAAATAAAACCAGTTTTGGATAAATATATTTTACATGAAGAAGAAACAAGAAGTGATGAAGAGAATTGATGAATGTGATACAATATCACCTAATGGTGGACTGACCTTCAATGATGTTTCAGGTATGGGAGACATCACATTCCCCGGTGAGAATGGTGAATGTGGTTCAGGAGACTTACCTATGGGTTCTGGAAAGATATATACACAAGTTGCACCTTTCAGTGAATTCATAAAGATGAAGAAAAGAAAGAAAAAGAAGGTTGGGAAGAAAGATGAACCATGTGCACATACTGAAAATTCAAAAGTATATGACTATGTGGATGACTATAAGACATATGTTTCAAGGACTTATGATAAGATGAAATAGGAAGAAATGATGGAGAGATAAACTTTCCATCATTTTTCATAAATACAGAAAGAGGACTTCAATATGATGAGATCCGGAAAATCTCTTTTTGAAGTCCTCTTATATAAAAATAACTCAAATTATTTATGGAAAACAAATCTGATGTGTTCCAGTTCGTTATGGAACATACAAAGCCCATGCAAAAGAAAATTTATTCAAGAAAATGTTTCCAATTATATTGTGAAATTTCAATAAATTCAAGTTTCGGTAGAAGTTGTATCATATTTGATGGATGATTTTGATTGAAACTGGAGATATATCCTGTATGCAGGAAGAAATGCATATTTAGAGGGGTTATAAAGGAATTCATAAATACTATATCAAATATATAAATTGATTATGGATTATAACAATAAAGGATACTATCCTTTGAATGAGAGTAAGAAAGCAAAGGATATACAGGTTGTGTTTTTGTCAAGCAGAGCAGAAAAAACAACTAAAAGTTCAAATTCAATGTTCTTTTTTGAAGATGCTGCAAAGAAAGCGGGTCTCAAGATGATTACTATTGATCCATCTTCATCTACAATAAAGAAAGATTCTGGTGATAATTATAAGGTCATTGAGAATGGGACAGAAAAGAAAACAGTGATTCTAAATCCTAACAATACCATTATAGTTCCTCGAAGGACAGTGTTAAAAAATGGTGAATCTAAAGATTTTATGCAAAGTTTACAAGATTATGGATTTTTCTGTTTCAATACACTTGAGACAATAGAAATTTGTGAAGACAAATTCTTAACAGGTAAAAAATTAAAAGAAAATGGAGTACCAACACCAAGAACAGTTATGGTAACATCATCATCTATAAATAAACTTGATGATAAGATTTCTGAAATTGGCGGACAATTTCCTATTGTATGCAAGCTAAAAAATGGCACACAGGGAATAGGTGTTTTTTTGATAGACTCTATGGTTTCTTTGAAATCAACACTTCAGGCAATTTTTGCTATTGCACCTAAAGGAGATATTCTTCTTCAAGAAAAAATAAATTCCGATTATGATCTCCGTGTTCATGTTCTCTATAAAGGATTTGAAAGAATGACACCTGGTATTGACAATTATGAAGTAATTGGGTGTATGAAAAGAAACCAACTTGAAGGGGATTTTAGATCAAATTATTCATTGGGTTCTACTGCTGAAAGGGGAGTACTTACACAAGAACAAGAGGATATAGTTAAACGAGCAGCAAAGGCTGTTAAAGCAAGATGGTGTGGTGTGGATCTCATTATGGATTCAAGAACAAAGCAATCTTATGTCATTGAAGTGAATTCTTCCCCTGGAACAAAAGGAATAACAACTGCTGCCAATCAAGATGTTGTTGGTACACTTATGGACATGTTCAAGGATTTCAAATATACAAAGTATGATTCCGATCAGATAGGTAAGTATGAGACTGTTACTCTCAAGACTTTGGGAGATGGTGTGGATGCAGTGATGAAGTTTGATGACAACAGGAACTTTACTGAACTTGAATGCAGTTCGGTGAATTCTAATGATGATACTGTTACTTTCGTGTTCAACGGGATTACATATACTGAAGACCTTTCAGGGGTGAGAAAGGGAAACCCTATGATTGAGTTGAACATCAAGTTCAATGGGACTGTATATAAGAATGAACTTGTGGTTCTCAAACAGGTGAATGACAACATTAACAAGAATATCATAGTTGGTGGTCTCAAGTTCATACACAGGATTTCCGACAAGGCTGTTATTACTGATGACAGTTTCATATTGACCGACAATACCACAAACTATGAAATACCTGTGGAAAAACTTGATGAGTCTTATGTGTTTGAGAACAAGAAGACAGATGATGTGAAGATGAGTTCAATCAAGAATCTTATTGTAAGATATTCACAAGGTGGAAGAGACAGATATGAAAATGGCAAATGGAGTATTGAAAGTCTTGAAAAGGGTTCAGAAGGAAGGGACAACTGGACATTGAAATGTGGTGATAAGGAAATTGTGGAATGTAAGGAAAATTATTCCACTTTCAAGACAGATGATATTTCTTTAAAACTTGCATACAAGATTGCTGGAGTGATTGAAGCTTATTATGGACATGAGGTTGATATGAGCATATTTGACAAGGACAAGGAATAAAGTTAAAGGTCAGGATAAAAAATCCTGACCTTTTTGATTTTCATAAATAGTGATATGGGGTGCAATTGTTCAAAAGATACTATACCTTTGTCATTGAGACAGAAGATAAGGAGAGAGACAAAGAAAAAGATTGCTGAAGTCAAGAGACTTTGGAGAGAAAGTGCTGACAATATCACTGTGGACAAGGATGCACTTGGATTCAAGGAAATCAAATAGGACTATGATAAAAAAATTTGAAGAATATATAAGAGACAGGGAAAAGATTACTGAAAGGACTGATCCAGAAAAGAAGACAACACATGATGGAAAGGAAATAGCCGGCATCAAGGAAGTTATTGAGATTGAAGGTCTTGGAAAGATGAAGGCAAAGCTTGATTCTGGAAATACTGCAATGAATGCTCTCATTGTGGCAGACTATTATGAAAACAGGGAAGACAGGACTGTCAAGTTTGACTTCAATGGTGAAGAGAAAGTCTATGATGTGGTGAAACATATAAGGATATGGCATCATGGTAAATCAACAGAAAGACCATGTATAAGGGTGAACATAAAGTTCAATGGAAAAGAGTATAAAGATGAACTTATTGATCTGAAGATAAGTGATTTGACCGGAACAAAGGATTACAGGTCAAGACTTCTTCTCTGCAAGGACTTTATGTCAAGAGCAAATATAGTGATTGACCCGAGCAAGGAATTCAAGATTACCGACAAGAAGGAAATCAAGAAAAAGAAAAAATGAAAAGGAAGAAATCAAAATTCTTCCTTTTGTTATTTTTATATAAAATAAAGATAGTTTTATGGCAAAAAATAGTGGAGTATTCAGTTTTAATGATCTTAATAAAGAAATGTCAAAAAATTCCAAATGGGGTGGTTTGATGTCTGATGGTGCTGGTGTGAGTGCAATAACAGAATATATTCCTGTTGGAAATTATATATGCAATGCATGTCTTACTGGAAGTCTTTTTGGGGGTATTCCAAATAACAGAAGTACCTGTTTATCAGGAGAAAGTGGGGTGGGAAAAACTTATTTACTTCTCAATATTGCAAGAGAAGCACAAAAAAAGAATTATTTTGTTATTTGGTATGATTCAGAAAATGCAATTGAAGCTTCTCAATTGAAACAATTTGGTGTTGATCCATCTATGTTCAGATATGAACCTGTGGGAACAGTTCAAGAATTCAAAACAAATATTACACAAACTGTTGAACTCCTTATTGAGAAGAAGGAATCAGGTATGGAAATTCCGAAAGTTTTGTTTATTCTTGATTCCGTGGGAAATCTGGCCAGTGCCAAAGAAGTATCGGATGCTTTATCTGGAAGTGATAAGGCAGATATGACCAAGGCAAAACAGATAAGATCAATATTCAGGATTCTTATGCAAAAAATGGGTGTCATTGGAGGAACATTTGTATTTTCAAATCATGTTTATGCAGCAACTGATACATATGTTCCTACAAGTTATCAGGCTGGTGGTAAGGGCTTAGTGTATGGATCAAGTTGCATTTTAAATCTCTCAAAAGCCAAGTTACGCGAAGGTACAGACAATACACAAACAGGTATTATTGTAACAGCAAAACCTGAAAAGAACAGATTTTGTAAACCTACTACAGTAAAATTTTATATTTCTTTTAGAACTGGCATGAATCCATTTGTTGGTCTTGAAGATTACATTTCTTGGGAAAGGTGTGGTATTGACAGGGGTAAGTTCATTACAGAATCGGAGGCATTGAAATCTGGCGAAGATTATCCAAAAATCACAACAAAAGATGGTGAAGTAAAATATTTTGTCCAGTCTGATACAGGAAGAAATGTATGTTGTGATGATGGGACATGTCTTCCTTGGAAACAGTTGTTCTCTCCACAGGTGTTCTCAAAATCAAGACTTGAAAGACTTGACAAATATATTCAAGAAGAATTCAAGTATGCTGACGGTACAAATCCAGAAGATGTATTTGAAGAAGACAATGAACCGGATGAAGATGTTTCAGTAGGTGATCTTATCAAGGGTCAGTTGGAATAAGATTTTGCTCACGACATAAAGATCGTGAGCAATTTTTATTTATATATCTATCAATTAGTTAACCTTACATAAAAATGGTGGAGAAACATCTCCACCATTTTCTTATCTGTATCTTTCATTCAGGAAGTCTTCTCTTGAAAGAACCGGACCATATTCATCATTGAGTGCAATCAAGTCATACTGATAGTCATTTATTTCATCATAGTCCTGATTGTCAAATTCTTCAATGAGTTCATCAAACAGTGATGTATAGTCTTCATTTGTCTTATGATTTGGTTTCAAGTCCTTGTTCTTGTAAATGGTTCTCACATTATCCGAAAAATAATCCCATATCATCTCTATCATTTCTTTGAATGTGTCATGAAGCTGTTCCTCATCCTTGAACAGATTTTTGAACCATCCCAGTTTTTCACCCTCAACTCCCTGTTCTTTGAGAAGTTCGGCAAGCTGATATTCATCAGCCTTTGCAAATGTCTTTTCAGGTCTGTAAAGGAAAGGTCTCAATACATCAATTACATTCTTGTTCAACTTCACATTATTCTTGTCATCTTCCTTATAAAGAAGTTTCTTTATGTTCTTGTCTTCAATGAGTTTCTTATAAAGTTCTCCTTTCTTCAATACAGGCACTATTCTCAAATCCACGAAATCATAATATTTTCTTGACTTGTGTTCCATCCTGAATTTCTTTGACGCTCTTTTATAATAGTTTCCATCATCTCCCTTTACGAATGAAGGTTTTGAAGGTTTCTTGTCAAGTTTCTTGTTCTTATATTTGTCAAGATCTTCTTTATATACATCCATAATCTCATTATATGCCTTTCTGGATACTCTGTAATACTTCATATTCTCTATTGTGGATGTGTCCGCAGTTGACCTCCTTGACACTATATTTCCTTCATCATTCATCTTCACTGAAACCTTTGATGCATATTTTCCGTCGAGATAGTCATATGCAATCTTGTTCGTATCTGATTTGTCAGTAAGACATTCAATTATTTCATTCAGTGTGAAGTTTCCAAGTTCAAACAGTTTCTTGTCTGCATCTACCTTTGTCTTTGAACCCAGAACTGTTTCCCTTATTGAATATTCCACTTTTTTCCCGTCAATCTTTGAATCAATATACTTCTTTCCTGTTCCGTAAAGTACATTTTGAAGAAGTAGAGTCTTCATTGTCTGTCCGAGGGTTTCTCTGATGTATTCCTTCGTTTCATTGTCATTGTTCTCTACAGGTCTGAATGAAAGTCTTGATAGAAGACCTTTCATAAAATAAGGCTGAGGTCTTCTCCTTATCTTTGCTGATTCTCCGAAATCACACACATCCGCAACCATCATAGTGAGAGTGTCAATTACCACCCCGGTTGATTTTTTGTTGTCTTCCTTTCCTTCCGGTCTGTCATTGTCATTACCAGTATCAGTTGAATCTACATAAAAGACAACATATTGAGGTTCTTCAACCGCTTCTTTTTTCTTGTCCTTTTTCTTGAACAGACTTTCATTGACAGACTTGTCATCATCAAGTTTCTGGTATTCAGACCATGCATCATTATGAAGTTTCTTCAATATGTCAAATGCCTGACTATCTCCATCAATCTTGTCTGCTGGAAGCATCTCCACAGAATTGACGGTATATGCTGCTGCACCTCTTGTTGATGATGCAAATCTCATCTTGTATTTACCCCACTTCTTTTTGTCAAAGAAAGGCATAACAAGAGGCAGGAATGTAGCATCGGGAGCAAGCACATCAAATGCTCCATGTATAGTTTCGGTATGAGTCAACACATCTGATATGGTTGCTCCACCGAATGAATGTATCTGTATTGTGGATGCATCCCTTCCGGCTATTTCGGCTGCTCTCTGGAATACTTCATTCGTCTGATCATTCGAAAGACCAGTCAGGAATGTGCAGAAACCGAATACACCCTTTGAAGCCTTTTGTGTTGCAAGTGAACCTCCGGTAGTCAATATTGTTGAATCAGGAATTGAACCGGAGTCCTGAAGTTCCTTTATCGCCTGTCTTATTGGACCACTTCCTCCCCATTTTGAAGTGTCGAGCATAAATGTCGTGGGAAGATCCGCATTGTCCTTGAATTCCTGTGCAGCCTTCAATACTCCTGAACTTCCTTTTGAATTCTGCAATGCTGCAAGAAAATCTTCATACGCCTTTACATTTTCTGTTGTTGCACCTGGCATTTCCTTCATTGCATTGACTGCATCCTTGTTTGCCTGAATGATGTCATTTCCCCTGAAATCCCCACCTAAATTTTGTATTTCTTCAGAAACTTCCTTTAATCCACCTTCCTGAAAACAGTTTGCTGGACTTATTTTCTTTGTAATATTGTATATGAATTCACCGAACTTGCCCATATCGTCTCCTCCGGTCCATCCCATTGAATTGCAGATTTCTCTCATCAAAGGTGCAATTGTCTTTGCAAATGTGGCAAGACTGAATACTGTGGAAAGAATACACAATGTAAAGAATATTGCAGTCTTCTTGTCAAAGAACTTTTCACCTTCCTTTCTTTCCTTGTTTCTCCTGTATATGAGTTTCAGGAGACCTATACCGTTCCAAGTAACCCCTACAAGAGCAGTGATGAACATTGTAAGTGCTGCACCAACTCCAGCAAATGCAAGCATCTTTGGAAGCATCCATACAATCAATGAAGCACAAAGACCTATGAGAATGGACTTCCACCAGCTCATCTTCTCACCATTCTTGTATCCGGAAAGCCAGGCAATAAACTTATTGTCAACTATCGATTCATCTATAATTTCTGAATAAGATTCAGTCATAAGTCTTGCAACATTGTCCTTGTCCTTTTCAAGCATTGTTTCAACCCTTATAATGATGTTGTTGATAAAAGATTTCTCCTCTGGACTTGATGCATTCTTGTAAAGATCATCAGTTTCAATATTGTCAAGTTTTGTCGGTTCCTCACCCTTGTCCATCTTGAGTCCACCGAGTTTCTTTACCACATCTACAAGATTATCTCCTATTGAAGTAAATACTTCAAGAAGATTATTGATGAATTCCCTGACACTGTCAATACCCTTTTTCACTATATTGCCTATGACTTTCTTGAGATTTTCATATCTTTCCTCAAAATCTTTTTTTGCCTGTTTTGCCCAGTCAACAAGATCTGAAGACTTTGCCTTGACAACATCCGCAGATTTTGATACGACTTCCTTCGCTCCGTCAATCATCTTCTTTGCAGTATCTGCAACCGCTGCCTTGCCATCGGTATATTTCTTTTTCAACCAGTCTCCTATACCTTCATTGATTGAAAACATTGATATAAGAGTATCATAATCATATTCAACACCCTCTTCAAGAAGTGAACCCTTATTGATTATATTTTCACAGAGTTCAATTTCCTTCTTGACAGTTGTTTCATATTGTTTCAACATCTCATTGAATATACAAGATGCTGCAATCCTTTCTTCCCTGTTAAATCTTATGTCCCTATTATATATTCTTTTTTGTGGACTCATTAAGAGAACTGTTTTCAAGACAATAGTTTCTTTTCACATATGTGGTTATTTTGTCCATAACTGAACATATTTCACCAGAATACTGATGTCCTTCATTGATTTGACCGAGATTGTCAAAATCAACATTATTTGATGTATAATCTTTGAATGATAAAATCATAATTTATATAATTTGAATGATAATTTATTTATGTCTGGACTTTCTTTTGTTATTTTTATTACAATAAAAAGTTGAAAAGATGATCAAACTTGACAGAGACAAGATTCAGGTAAGATATATTACAGGAATAAACAAATGTCTTCCAGATTATCCTACACCACTTGATGTATTATATGAAAGTTGCAAGGAAAGTCCGGATGAAAATTTGTTCTCGATTGCAAAGATGGAGAACAGATATGGAATTGATGAAGAAAAGATAAAGAAGATAAATGATATACTTCTTAATCTTGAATATATTGAAAAGATAAAGGACAGATATAAAATCATAAAGACACCATGGGATTAACAACAACAATAGAACAGGAGAAACTTGTATTTGCATATGCATTGAAGAAACCTGAATATCTCCTTAAAGTAGGTGGTGATTTTTTTTCAAATCCAGATATACAGTATCTGGCGAACAATGCCAAGTTGTTTTTTCAGGAATACAAGGAATCACCATCATGTGAACAGATGAAATCCATAATAAAAGGGGACAAGAAAGAACTTGCACCAGAAATTGTGGATGCAATTTATAATGTGGAAATAAATGCATATGAAAATGCATATCTGAAAAAGATGATTGAAGGATGGATTGTGTTCAGGTCATTGAACCATAATCTGTTTGAGGCTGTCACTCTGGTGAAGACATCAGACATCACTCTTGACAATGTAGATGACATTTCAAGAAAATGTGCAACTATGGTTGCCGACACGAATCTCATCTCATTTGACAATGATCTGGGTGATGACTTCTTTGATGTCAATAGTCATAAGAATACAAAGGAAGACAAAATCCCTTACATATGGGACTACTGGAACAAGATTTCACATGGTGGACTTGATAGAAAGACCATACACTGCTATATTGGAGGAACCAATGTTGGTAAGTCAATACTTCTTTGTAATGATGCAGCATATTTTGTAAGGGCAGGCAAGAATGTTCTGTTCATTACCTGTGAGATGGCAAAGGAGAAGGTGACACGAAGAATATCCGCCAATCTTTTTGATATGAAACTTGAAGATTATGATATTCTTGTTGAGAGTCCTGAAAAAGTAAGAAAGAAACTCAACAATTTCTACAATATGAATGGATTTCCTCCTGGAAAACTCCGTATCAAGGAACTCCCGACAGGTCAAGGAACTGTATTCGATGTTGAAAAACTCATAAAGGAAGTTGAAGATACTTTCAAATATAAAGTGGATGTTGTCCTAATAGACTATATCAATATTATGTCAAATTACAGACAACCCAATTCTGAAAATACATATTTGAAGATAAAGTCATTGGCGGAAGATTTACGTGGACTTGCTGTGAAATACGATCTGATTGTGGACACTGCATCACAGATAGGCAGAAGTGCTTTGAATGAATCTGATATTGACATTACAGATGTATCAGAGTCAATGGGACTCATCCATACAGTTGATAGTTGTATAGGTGTAATCCAGACAGAAGATATGAGAGTGGGAGACCTGAATGAAGATGGTATTGCAGTTCCTTATTACTGGTTGAAAGTGTTGAAGATACGTGAGGGTGAGGGAAAGGACACAAAATTCAGGGTTGATATCAACTATAACAAGATGAAACTCATTGAAAGAAGTGATGTCATAGATACAAACAGTCATTTTGCATAAAATAAAATTATGAAATTTACAATAGGAAATACGACAAAGGAGATTTCAAACAATCTATTTGCAAATCTCAATGTGGACAATATGTGTCCAAGTTATATATATACTGAATTATTCGGGACACTTCCGATTTATAAATGTGAATACAATCTTGATTATGACAGTGAAGAAGGTGATGACATTTATACTGTAGTATTCAATGAACTTGAAAAATCTGGTGATTTCAAAGTTCTCATATATGAATACAGTAACAACAAGAAGGAATTCCAAAATGATCATGGAGAACCCAAACTTGATGAAAACATTTATACTGATAGATTTCTTCTTGTATCAAATACTGAACCTGTGATGATTTCATATTCTTATGGTTCATTGAATGTGATGTCTCATTTGGGCAAGAAGAAAATCAATGAAATCATTGACAAGTATTTGAAGAAACATATAAGGATTGACAATAATGTCAAGTGTTATATCATTATGAGAGAGCAGGGAAACTATCTAAATGACTTCTCCATAAGACTTGACAATGATCTTGATTTTGGTCTTTACAATGATGGATTTGAACAAGTTCATAATGATATAGTGAAATCTATAAAGGAAGACAGTAATGGTCTGTATCTTCTGTATGGTAAACCAGGAACAGGAAAGACGACATACATAAGGCATCTTATAAAAGAATGTGGAACTGATACAAGGAAGTTCATCTATGTCCCGAGCAATCTTTTTGGTGAATTCACAAATCCTAGTTTTCTTCCGTTCCTTATAGAAAACAAAGGTTGTGTATTTATAATTGAAGACTGTGAAAGTATAGTTACCACTGTTGATGGTATGAGAAGTGATGTTATAACAGACTTGCTCAATATGTCCGATGGCCTTCTTGCAGATGCTCTTGATATAAAAATTATCTGCACTTTCAATATTGATGATGGACAGATAGATGATGCACTTTTGAGACCCGGAAGATGTAGATGTAAGTATGAGTTTGATTTATTGAAAAAAGACAGAGCAAACAAAGCCGCAAAAAAACTCGGTCTTGAACCTGTGAATAAGGATGTTGCACTTGCTGACCTGTTCAATTCAGGAAAAAGTTTTGTTGAAGAAAAGAAAAAGAAAATAGGTTTCAATATATAAATTATGAAAATTACATTTTTGAGTGACACACATAACAAGCAGGAACTTGTTGAACTCCCCGGTGGAGACATACTTATATTTTCAGGAGATTTTATGACCTCCGGATACTATTCTGGTGAGATAGATCTATTCACAAAATGGATATCAAAACAGGACTACAAATATAAAATATGTATTGCCGGAAATCATGACAGGTGTTGTGAGGCATATCCACTATATACAATAAAGGATATGTTTGAGAAATACTATGATGAAGGATTGAGATATATCTGTAATGAGATGATTGAAGTGGAAGGACTGAAAATATATGGAACACCTTATCAACCTTATTTCTGTAACTGGGCATTCAATGTACCTGATGAAGACAAGTTGTATGAAATATATAAACAGATTCCTGAAGATTTGGATATTCTTATAACACATTGTCCTCCTTATGACATACTTGACAAGAGTCATCTTCCAAGACCTTATTACCACACTACAGGAGAGGAACCACTTGGAAGTCAAGTATTGTCAAAAGTTCTTGATGAACTGGGTGAACACAGACCAAGGTATCATACTTTTGGACACATACATGGAGACGGAGGAAATACGATGGAAAAAGATGGGACAGTCTATATCAATGCAAGTGTATGTGATGAAAGGTATTACCCTGTGAATAAAATCATAACTCTTGACATTGAATCAAGGAAAAATGGAGATGAGTAATCATCTCCATTTAATATATAAAGAATGATATAGTTGTTGGTAATATCATTTATATATTTATTAATATGATGATAAAAACTCTTTTCTGATTTATGAATTTGTGTTTTTTAACAATAGTTTACTACTAAAATCTCAACAAATTGCATAAATACTCAATATATTAACAAGAAATAATTATGTCAAAATATTTAGATATCAATGGTCTCAAGTATTTTAAAAAGATATTGTATAATGACTTGAATCTGACAAAAGAAGAACCTGAATTTGGAGACATTCCTCATATATATATATATGGTGCAAGACCTATATATGAAATAGACAAGGATGAGATTGATGAATTAAAATATTCAAAACCAGGTAATAAGGTTAAGATTATTTACAAGTCAAAAAATATGAACTTTACTGATGAAAATGTAACTATCAAAAGACAGGGAGATGGAAGTATTACAAATTCAAAGGCAAATTTCAATATAAAGTTTAGTTCAAAACATAGTTTTTTGCATTGGCCTAGTGATGATACTTTTGTATTGAAGGGAGATCAAGAAGATGGTACACATATTGGTCTTGTTGCTGGTTCTAGACTTTGGGCAGACATAGTTAAGAACAGAGAAGATTATGATACATTGCCTGAAGGATATAAGAATTCACCTATGCAAGGTGCGATAGATGGATTTCCTGTAAAGGTTTATTATATTGATGATAATACTACAGATACACATAATGTGAATGCATCAAAAAAGTTGAAAACATATTATGATGGTGTATATATGTTGATTTTCAAAAAGTCTTATAAGATTATGGGACTTGATGTAAAAAACAATCCAGATGTGCAGGCAATGTTGAGTACAGAATTTTCATCAGGTAAAGTGATGAGAAGTGAATATGCTGTTCCAAACCCAAGGACATTCAGAGAATTATGGGGAGAAAAATACCCCACATCCACAAAACATTCAGGTATAAATCTTGAAGATGGATACAGTATGGTAGATGGTGTCAATACAAAAGACACACTTTCACCAAACATTCTTAACTCAATAAATGAACTTATCACAATTGTAAAGGATACTGATGATGAGACATTCAAATCACAGATAATAAATAAGATTGATTTGAATGGTGTAATTGATTACCTTATATTTTCATATGTGATAGGTAATGATGATGCATTTGGTAAAAATCAATTGTTTGGAACATATGATGGTATTAAATGGTATTGGGCAGCATATGATTTTGGAAGGGCATTTGGATGTTATGTTTCACCTACTGTGAAATTTCCTGAAAATGCACTTGAATCTTGTAATTTATTGTATGAAAGACTTTGGAATCTTTATCCTGACAAAATCAAATCAAGATATTTTGACTTGAGAAATAAAGTCTTTAAACCAGATGTAATATTCAAACATATTGAAGACATTTATAATACAATTGGTCCAGAATTATATGAAATGGACAAGAAAATATTTGATTGCATTGTGACACATAGAGGATCAACTTATAGGGATTTACTGGATATTGAGTCCTGGATAACACAACGATTGAAGTATTGTGATGTTATATTCAAGGAAATGAAACCAGAAGTTCTTTGTATGAAACTTGAATCTTCTCAAAGTTTAATAGAAACCGAAAATATGTCAGTTGATTTGTCAACTTATATTGTTAAGACTCCAACAAATGCAACTACTGATATTTTATATAATTCTTCACCATCATCAATAGGTTCAGTATCAGGAACAATTCTTACAAAAAATAAGGCAGGTGAAGTTACCATAACTGCACATACCCCATTCAGTTGGGGAGGTGATTATCCAGTGAAGTCTGTATTCAAGGTAAAATTTTCAGGAAAAAGTGATGAAGTTGTTGAACCAGATCCTGTAAAGAATGACATTTATATAGGCGTGTGTAATGGCAATTATTACCCTACAGACATCAATCCAAATCAGGTAGGAAAAATAGAGGCAAGGATTTATTGTCCACCTGATTATTTTGCTGGTTTTACTGGACAGACTGGAACACTTCCAAATGGAGATGGTAGTGTATGTGGTGCAAGACCAAGTGTATTTGCAAGAGATGAATATTCAATAAAATTTGCTGGAACTGGAGACTGGGGGTTACAGTTATGTGCAACCAAGAGTTCAAAGATTTATGCATTTAAGGACAGTGCATTGGGAAAACTTACTGTTGAATTATCAAATGATGGTGCATATATGGTAAAAAATGAAGCAGAAACAATATATGAACATGTAACTGAAGGCATTGCATATCCTACAGAAACTGGATGTTCTTGTAATTTTTCATTGTTTGATGTTGCTAATGAAAATAATCCTACCACACAGAAGAAACAAAAACCTATTTACATCAACTATATCAAGTTTTATGACAATGCAGGACAGATATTGAGACAATATGAAACACGAATTATTACTGAAACTATTGAAAATGGAAGAACGACAGGTATAGGTATTCCAACTATTGTTGAGACACACAAAGGATATGAAAAAGTCATCAATGTGGAAGGAAACAGAAAAGATGGGTCAACATTGATATATTATTTCACAGATACATCTGATATCAAGACATATAATCCTAATAATGTTGATGCTGGTGTTATTGTAGTTCCCGAATTGGGAGTTGCATTGGAAAATGGATTTTATGTAAATGAAAGTGATTATATAACAATAAAAAATGAAACAGCAAAACAAAGACTTTATACCCCATTAATCAAGATACCTGAATCAAAACAATTGAAAATCAACACTACTGGTGATTTAGTATTGAGATATATAAGTGTAAGACCAGATTTAAAAACCGGTATATATACACAATATCCTGAAAATAAAAATTTGAATGTAAATGAATATGTCATAACTGGTGATGACAGATATTATGGACTTGTATTTTCAAAAGGTGATACAGGAACTGATGTCATAACACCATATGAGTATAAAAACAATATAACACTTGTATTGAGTTAATATCATCTCATTTTTTCATAAATAGTTATATAGTTTTTTATTATGAACATTCTCGATAATGTATATAACAGTCTGAATAGTTGCGGAAATATGCAGCAGTATTGTCAGGAAGGTTATGTTCTTTATTTTCCATGCTTGAAGGATATAACAAGAGGACAGGATGTATGTTTCAACTTTTATATATCTGATACATCAACAAAGGATGTAGTTGATTTGAGAGATGTAGATTCCATTTCTCTGGATCTCAATGGACTGTATGGATGTTCATATGGAACATATTCTTATCCTGACAACATATCTTCATTGCAGACTGAAAAATATCCTGTAATTTATACAAATGATTTTGGCAAGAGATATAAATGTCATCTTAATCTCATTGCCATTGACACGGAGGATGAAAGTTCTGAAATGTATCTCAATTTCAAGGAAGAAGACTTTTATTCTGGAACTGATGTATCAGTTTCGGCATATGATACTCCTACTCATATTTTTATAGGTTGGGCATTGATGGATACTGATGAAGAATGTGAAGATGAGACATGGAATGACTATATATTCAGTAGAAACAATACTTATACTTTCAATATAAGTCAAAACTATACTTTATATGCACTTTACAGACCCAGAAAGAAATATACTGTAATGGTGAGTCCTGATAACAAGAACTGTCTGTTTAGAGTTACATATAAACATACAGATTGTTATGTATCGAACAGACCAGATGAAATTTATAATGATGGGTATGATCATATAGATGATATACTTGAAGGATACAGTCTCACAGTGGAAGTGATACCGAGCAAATCAGAAATAGATGAAAGTGATGCATATACATATAAGTTTGACAGATGGTCAGATGGAAACACTGAAAGAACAAGAAAATTTATTGTAGGAAAGGATACTGAATATTTTGAAAATGGTAATCAAATAAAATTGTCGGTAGTCTGCATAGGACCAGTTGATATATATGAACTCCCTGACACTCATATTGAATATGAGGACAAGTTTGATGATGAAGGTATTCATATCGATACACAGTTCAATGAAAATGTTGAATTTGAATATTATGGAGATGAATATACAAAGAATATTCAAAACATAACGTTCAAATATGAAGGAAAGGAAGGATTTCTTGAATTCAATAATGGGGTTCTTGAACTTTCATCATTTGATATAGAAGAAGGTATCAAGGTGGATATATATGCAAAGACAGATGATTATTGCGAGTTGTTTGTAAATATAAATGGTCTTGAAGCAAGTCAGGTGATTGATCAGGAAGAATTTAAGTTATATGAATTTTATTTCAGTAAGTGTGATAAAAAGAATATAGTCATAAGAACTTCTGGAAAATGTCTTGTTGATAGAATAGATGTTTGCAGGGAAGATATAATAGACAAGGGAAAGGCAAGACTTTGTCTTTCATCAGATGAGACACTGAAGATAGCAACCGGTCCATTGAGTGTGTCTGGTGCAATAATGGTGAAAGGTAAGATATATGGTATTGCAGACACACAAATAGGTGTTGTAAATAGACTGAAAAAAATAACAATCAATAAGATATGATTTTACGTAGGGATGAATTCATAAATGAAATATATCTTCCTGTAAAAGAACAGAAAGAATATGAGAATCTTGTAATTCTCAATGAAGGTATGATCAAAAGACTGTTTGGAAAAATAAGAAATCTTTTCAAGAATGACTGGGACTCAATCAAGGGAGACAGAAATCTTGTAAAGATATACAAGGAACTTGATGACAAGTTGTCCGGATTTTCTACAATGAAACTTGAAAAGAGAGACCAGTGCAACAAAATCCGTCAGGAACTTGTCAATTTTGCTAGTATCTGGTATGAACAGAAGATGAACAATGCAAAGAAGAATGACAGAAATCCGAAACCTGCGGTGTCAATGGAATTCAAGGATGAAACACTGAAGGACAGTCTTGAAAAATGTCAAAGGGTGATAAAGGAAGTTTCGGAAGGAGACAGTCAGATGAATAGGTGGGCACAGATACTTATGGATGATATGAAGATTGTCATAAATCAGTCCATACTCAATGATATAGAAGATGAAGAAGTAAGAAAGGAAACTGAAAAACAGAATCAGGAACTTGAAAAGAAACAGGATGAGATAAACAAGAAGATGGAGAAGTTCCAGAATGAACAGTTGACAAAAATTGACAAGGAAAGAAAGGATTTTATCACAAATGTGGATGCAACTCCTGTGAAGGATGACCTTCTGGGAGACAAGACCATACAGAATCTTTGTGGAGAATTCAAGAAAATTGATGATGCTTTGAACAAGAAGGGTGCAGACAGAAGAAAAATATATGATTCAGATAACTATCTGGGATTGAAATCAATAATCACAGATGATGTGCTCAATGACAAGACAAATTACAGGACAACATACAAGATGTTGACATTGTTCTATACATCTCTGGGAAAGAATGAAGTGATGGACAAGTTCAAGGAAGTTCCCGGTCTGTCTGTTCAGGCAATGTGCATAGGTATCAACTCATTCATAAAGAACTGCATATATGGTGGTAATGATTATGGTAATGAACTTCCTTTAATGGCAAAGTGTGCAGTTGTTTCAAACGGTGTGATAAGTTATAATCTTCCGTTGAATGACAAAGGTGATGGAAATTATTTCACAGAAATAGTAGGTAGTATATCAAACGGAGATTTCAGTAAGACAGACAATACCATAAACCTTCCTGATGACTTCAAAAGAAATGCAAAAAACCTTCTTAATAAGATTATAATGGAAGCTAAGAAACTGAAAGAACAGGGAGAAAAGGACTATGAAAACAAGATGAAATTATTTGATACCCAGTTTGAGAAAAAGAAAAATAAATAAAACAAAAGAGAGTGAAAAAAATCACTCTCTTTTTTATTTCTTGTTCTCTTTCTTGTTTGTATGGTTTTCTGTTGGAACAGGAGATTGTTCTACAGGAAATGCATCATTGATACCATCTGTGGCAAGATAAATGACATATGCATCCTTCAATGTATATGCACCTTTTTTTTGTCCCTGAATTGCAACCTGAACAAGGGCATTTGCAGCCGCTTTGAGACCCTGATTTGCATTGATAAGATCAATGGCCTGCTTTGCTATGCTTGCTTCATCCAGTGTCAAAATTCCTGCTTTCTGTGCCAGTTCAGCTGCCTGAACAAGAACATTCAGTCTTTCTTTCAATTCCATATGTATATGATATTTTATAATAAAAATAACAAAAAGTTCATAAATAATGTAAAATTATGATATAATAATGATCAATAATAATGTTCCGCAGAATCCTAATGTGAATTCGGGTTCAGTGATGGATGGATCAATATATTTGAAGAAATCAGAACTTCCAAAAAATGTAGGTGCATTTGATAATGACAAGGGATATATTTCATCATCTGCTCTTGAAGTATGGATGATGAAACACTCTTATATACCGAGACCTGAAATAGAAAGACTGATAAAGAAGGCAAATATAGAAATTATAGATATTGTAAATAAATCATCTGATGGTGAGGCAATCAAAAGACTTGACAGTTATATTGAAGGAATAAACAGGGAGATTGTCGAGATAAAGGACAGACTGAACAAGATAGGAATAACTGACATAAAGGGCATAAATGACAGAATTACAGGTATAAATGATGATATAGATGACATCAGGAAAGAAAGTAAAAACTATCTTACTGAACATCAATCTCTTAAAGGATATGCAACAGAACAATGGGTAAGGGAACAGAAATATCTTACGGAACATCAGTCATTGAAGGATTATACAAAGAAAACCGATATTCCGAATCTTACACAGGACTTCATAAAGAAAGATGATGTTCCTGAACTTATGGAAGAATATGCAAAGAAGACAGATATTCCTGAAATTCCCACGAAAATATCTATGTTTGAGAATGATAAAGGATATCTTACGGAACATCAGTCATTGAAAGATTATGTAAAAAACAGTTCATTGTCATCTTATGTAAGAAAGACTGATTTAACAGGTTATGTAAAAAAGACAGATGTATATGCAAAATCTTCAATGGACAATATTCTTACTGATTATTTGAAAAAAGATGATGCAAAAAATCAGTATCCATCAAAAGTAGAAGTATCAAAAACATATATTACAAAGACAGATGCAAACAATTCTTTTTTGAGAATAGAAGATTACAGGGGAATAAAGGATGCTGCAACAATAAATGATGAATATAAAGAAAAAAGTCTTGGCAACCTTACTGATGATATAAAAGGACTTATGAATGGTTTTTATATTGTCAAGGGAGATGATGGAGATGATGGATATGATATAGTCATTGTAAAGGATCATAAGATTATAAATATGTTCAAGGATGGAGTATCACAACCATCCTTGGTGTGGAGAGAAGAATAAAAAATAAATCAATAAAATTATGGGATCTTATATAAAGAGAGAACTTGAAAACTTCGACTATGACAAAAGATATGACACACTTATAGAACACAGGTGGTGTTATCTCAAGGATGACAAGAAACTGAAAGAATTCTTTGATGAGAAAGATGAAAATTCAAAACCGAAGATTTCAAGAGTACAGTCCAATCCGGAAACTACAGGGCAACATGGAACAATGTTATAAAAAAAAATGGAGAACTTATCATTCTCCATTTTTCATTTCATATATCTTTCTTGCATAGTGTTTTGTATCAACTGGAAAGTCATTTTCCATAATCCATTTGAAATATGATGTGTCCACCTTATCAACAGATGTACCTTTCCATTTACCGAAATCAAGATATACTTCCTTTGCACCGGAAGGCATGATCCTTATCTTGAAGTTTCCTGACATATCAAGATTGTCATTGAACACATCAAGGTCTGCATTTTCAAACTCTTCTCCACGTTTTCTCTGTTCTTTGTATATTTCAAGAGTTGCCTTTATGTCAGCTGTGGCTTCATGTGCATGCTCCATCTTCTTTCCTGTGTATCTTTCATATACTTCACCAAGCTTACCGGTATTGTATTTTCTATAAAGACTGTATATGTCATAAATCTTCACTCTGTAGTTCCATACTATGCCTGCCCTTATGAAAGAATAATACAATATGGGTATATCGAACACCGTGCAGTAATATCCGCCTAGATCACAGTTCTTGAAGAAATCATACACTTCCTTGGCAATTGACTGAAATGTGTCACAGCCTATGAGATCAGATTCAACCATTCCATGTCTTTCAGTAGCATCAGGATCAATGGGAACACCGTCATTGCTGCACTTGTGATAATATCTGTCAATCTCTTCAAGAGTATCAGGATTGACCTTTATGGCAGATATTTCAATTATTCTCACATTATTAGGATCATTTGACTTTCCTGTGGTCTCAAGATCAAAAAAGATAATCGGTCTCATTTTATTTCATCGTTTTGAATTTTCCGCATTTCTTGCATACATAAGTATATCTGTAATAATCACAGAAGTCATCAATGATGTGTGTTCTGTGAATAAGTTCCCACTCATGATGACAGGTGAGTTTAGAGAAAAGTTGATCAAAGAATTTCTTCATAAAATTTTTCAAGATATTGATAATTGGTTTCTATTGATTTTATTGATTTCAGTTTATTCATATTGATTTCATATTGATTAGGAAATGACTTGAAGATTTTTGTCATTCTTCTTATTCCAGAAATACAACAATATGATGGTAATGACCTGTCATTTTCACTGAATGAAGAAACATTGTCAGGAAATAATTGTTTCTTTCACATTCACATCAAATAAAGTTTTTACTGCATTATTTGTAAGTTGAATAAAATAAGGAATTCTTATTACCTTATAACCAAGATTTTCATAAAATCTTGTGTTTTCATAGTCTTTCTTTATCACATCCGGATTTTGAAAATAAGGAAGACCATCAAATTCAATGATGATTTTTAGTTTATCACATCTGTAATCAGGTCTTTTTCTGCAATAAGAACCATTTATATAACCCATAGGTTTATCATGAATCCAGCAATCAACAGAAATATTAGGAAATATGACTTTCAAGTATTCATCAAGTCCAGTTCTGCATAAACCTGTTTCCTTGTCTATTCCACATTTTCTTGCATCTTCACTTGTTTCTCTCAAAAATCCAAACATATGAATAAATTTATATATAAATAATAACAAAAAATGAGAGAATTCTTATGAATTCTCTCATTATAATGTTTGATTTTTCAAAATCCATTAATAGAGACTTACTCCATCAGCAAGTTTGAAATCAAATGCATAGAAATAAAGTTGTGGATTATGACCAGCACGAACTACTGCATATCTTGACTTCAATGAAGTCACAGGAGCACCTTCCATGCCTTCAGCAGGATAAGAAAGTTTATCTGCCATCAAATAAGGCATAAATACCAGTCCTGGCTCATTATCCTTACCCTTTCTACCAACTACAACTCTGGTATCTGCCCAAGGCATATTAGGATCAACATAAATTGATACACCTGAAACAGCACCTACTGGGTAAAGACTACCAGCATTCTGGTTGATTGTATTTGAGAGTGGATAAGCAACAAATCCTGCGCAATCCTGAAGTGCAGTGGCAATGGCAGCAGAGCAAACAGCATATGTGCCAGCACCTCTACGACCCCTCTGTGCGATAAGGTTGGATGCAGCAAGAATCTTGCTCATGATACGTCTCTGGATGGTTCCAAGAGTCTCAGCACCACCACCTACATAAGATGCAACATAACCCTTAGGTGCCTTGTCTGCTGGATCAACAGTGAAATAAGTATTGAGATTGATACCCTCGAAAGCTTCAGCCTCGATATGATTCTGACGACCGAGATCAAAAATCTCATTAAGAATCTCACGATTGATGTGCTGTGTGAGCTCATTTACAAGCTCCGCCTCAACCTGTGCAACAGCGTCAATACCATATGCCTTGAGATCCTGAATCTGCTCACGAGTGATGGCACCCTTTACCTGAATAGTCTTGGCCTCAACCTTCAAAGTGAAAGTATTGAGAGACATAAGGTTTGAAGGGGTAGACTCACCAGTTGCACGGTCATAAGCCTTTGCAGACATTGGATCACCATTCTTGAAACCAGCACCGGAGAAACCAGGGATGAAATCTTCAAGAGCCTTTACAGTGTCGATATCAACTACTGAATAATCACCCACTTTCTCACCATCACCAAGAAGAACCTCAGCAAGAGACTTCTTTGCACCTTCACCACCATTTACAAGGTCAGCACCAAAATAAGGTTTCTCCTTCACCTGGAAGATAGGACGACCATCGATACGTCCAAGAGCCACAAATACAAGAGAGTAATCAGTTACCTCAAATACTGCACCCGGCTTGAATACCTTCTGGAGTTCCTTGAAATCAACTGCATGTGCAATAGCATCATCATGTGCATGGAATGCATCACCAAGAGCATTCTCAATACCATCTGAATCAGCATCACCAGCTGAAAGAGTAAGTTTTACCATAAGTGGTGCAGTCTTTGACTCATCAGCACCCTCGAAACGAGGACGGAGATTTGTCTTACCTCCCTCATATACATAGTCCATATACTGGAGAATTCCAAGAGGACCCTGCATAGGAACAACAGGTACAAGATCAAGAGCAATTGTCTGAGCAGCTACCTGAACAGCAAGTGGAAGAAGTGAGAACGGGTTATCACCTGAACCACGTACACCATCATAACCGTTGTTAGGATTTGCACCAGGGAAATAAGGGGCACCCATACCACCTACATTCATATTAGGGTTGAGATGTGCATAACCAAGAGCACTTTCATTAAGATTCTGCTTCTCGTTCATATCATGGAAAGCACAATACTTAGACATCCAAGCCAATTTGCTGCGATCAGTAACACCAGTTGACTCAGTAATGAAACTTGACCAGGTCTTCATAACCTCAGCCTCGTTCAAAATAACATTCTGTAACATAATTTATATTATTTTATTATTTATTTATTGAATCAACCTAAAGAAACTTCGCTTCCATTTTTCTTTAGATATTTCATCATATATTATATTTATGAAAATAAAATTTTCATTTTTTTTTTGTTTCTTGAAGAAATTTCACTCTCTTCAAGAAATAATCTCACTATATTTATGCAAGATCATTTTTTATTTATAAAACATTAGGGTCTGGATTTTCAACAGGATTTATTGCATCCTTCGGGAACTCCATTTCCCCATAGTTTCTTGGTGGCTTACGGTAAGGACATCCATTTATCTCACATCTATACCAGTTCATTTCATTTATGACCAAATCCTTCTTGTTGCATTCAGACTTAGTTTCAGAATATCTTTCCCAAGCTATGTCCTTTGACTTATACAATTCATCAATCTTTTCATTTTGATGTTGTATCTGTTCCTTCAACTGGTTGTTTTCTTCCACACTTTTGTTATAAAGTTTAATCCATTCCTCATTTGATGCAGATAGATTGGATATTTCATTTGACTTCACTTCAACTTCTGCTGCTTCAGCCTCTGCAATCTTAAGTCTTTTTTGAAGTTTGAAATACAGAATACTTCCTATTCCACCAGTGGTGAGAAAAGTGATCAAACTGGTAATCACATATTGAAGTATTTCTGACATTTTATCATTTGCTGTTTTTGTTTATATAAAGAATTCATTGTCCATATAAGATTTATATGGACAAGAATTCTAGTATTTTCTCATGTTTCTTTGGATGATTTCCTTCATTCTCTGGAGTCTTTCATCTGAAACTGAAGCATTGATTTGAGCAGGAGCAACATTTTTTGACTCATCAATCTTCTGCATCTCTATCTGTTTCTCACGCATATCTCTGGTGTTCCAAAAATAAACAGCGCTTGCCTCATTGTTTATAACCAGCATCTTTGATTCAGCCAGAATCTCCTTCTTTCTTTCATCTGAAAGTTTTGACCATCTTTCATGAAGTCTTTCTGGCATATAATTGATGAGTGTAAAGTTTGTTGTGTCAACATTCTTCTTTGATTCCTCAACTACCTTCGCTTCAGCTTCTTTTGCTTCCTTATACTGCTGTTTTACGGTAGAAATAAGGGTATTGATTCTTTCATTGAGTTCTGTCTGATATGTCTTTGCATCAAATGCAGGTTTTTCTTCAACTTTCTCTTCAACCTTATTTTCAACAGACTCATTTACAGGTTTCTCATCAGCATCATTCTTTTCATTTACTACAGTAGAAGGTTTATTATCAATCTTGTTCACTTCCTCTGCAATGTAATCCTGATGATCTACCATCTGGTTCATCTTCTCTGCAAGATAATCTGCATGTGCTATCGACTTGTTCTGTTCCTCTGCAAGCATATTAGAATAGTCTATTGACTTGTCAAGCATTTCTGAAACATAATTCTGATAAGTAATGGTATCATTAAGATTTTCTGCAATGTAATCCTGATGATCTACCATCTGGTTCATCTTCTCTGCAAGATAGTCCTGATGACTTACCATCTGGTTCATGCTTTCAGCAAGATAGTTATTGTGTTCAATAATCTTGTTTGTTTCATCAGAAATATAATCCTGATGAACTATTGACTTGTCAAGAGTCTCGGCAAGATACTTTGTATAATTTTCAAGATGATTATATTTCTCCTCCATTTCATATGCCTTCTTCTCAAGTTCACATACCTTTCCTGCATCACAAGATACATCCGGACATTCCTTTACTTCTTCTGATGCAACCACAGGAGAACCAGAATCCTTGATTCGTGCAACCTCCTTTGCAACAAGATCTGCAATCAATGAATTATCAATTTTCTCTGCATCAAACTGCTGTGTAGGCTGTGATGCATTCTTGATTGTAGTAAGTTCATCCTTATAGTTCGAAATGGCAGACTGAAGATCGGATATAATCTCTGAAAGATGTTCAGTATACTTCTGGAAATCAGAATACTGAATAAAATTTTGTGTATTGTCTTCCATATTTGTATTTTTGAGTGTTTCTTCATTTTTCTGTGCCTGTGGAACTGCCTGATCTGCGGTCTTTTGAACTTCTGGATCAAGGTTTGTGTTTGCATCCTCACTGATGTCATATATATCCACATTTTCATCATCACCAAATCCATAAGATTCATTCACTCTCTTCAATTGTGCATTTGCAAATCCAGGATCGGCAACAAGGTCATATGTAAACAACTGTTGAAGTTTTACATGACCATACTCATCTACAGTACCTGCTGCCCTTGATGATATGTTAAGTGGAATTCCATCCCTCACAAGTGCCTGTGCTTCCTTGCCAGCTGTGGTATTGAGTAGTCTTATCTTCCCTATGATGGCATTCTGTTGTGGGTCATATTCAAGACTCTCTACCACATGAGACACATTTCCAAGAGAGATTTCAAAACCATGTGGATGGTCAAGTTCTCCAAGAAGTCTCTTGTTCTTGATTTGCTCCTTCAATGCTTCAACATGAGGAAGAAAATCCTTTGATTCATAAATCCTACCATTACGGTTTTTTGTATCGAACGTAGTGAAAGGTCCGGTCAATACGATAGAATCACTATGCTCATTATTCTCATTGAGAACCTGCTCAACCTGATAGTCAAGTGCGGCATTCGATCTTTCCACTATCAATAGTTTCTTCTCTTTCATTTTATAATGAATTTCTTGTATATTTTATTTATTTATGCAAATTTATTTTTCATAATTTTATAGTCCGGCAAGAGGGTTGTTTTCTCCATCATTTCCACCACCATTTTCTTCATTTTCATCATTGTTCTCTTTCTTTTTCTTTGGAGTGAAATCTTCTTTCGGAGCACCATCAAGTATCTTTGCGATGTCCTCCTGCTTGTATCCTTCTTTCTTCAGTTTTTTCTCATCCTTGTATCTCTGGTTGAGTTTAAGCTTCTCCTCACTCATACCAAAATATTCACGTACTATGAAGTCAAAATCAAAATAAGGTATTTCATTTCCGTCATCGTCATGTTCCACCATAGAACTCATTATGGATGAAATGAAATCAGACTGCTTCTGTAAAAGTTCAATCTCCTTGCTCTGTTCGAACACCGAATCCTTATTATATTCAAGACCAAGATTGACCTTGAAGTTGAGATCGGACATTATACTCTTATGTTTGAGACACATCTGGAGATAAACAGGCTTGGTAAGTATCTGTGAAAATATGGATCTCAATCTTGATATAAACTTGCTGAACCTTATCTCCTCCCTTGCGATACCTTCTGCATTCATAGAATATACACCTTCGCCCTGTTCCTTTTCAAATCTACTGTATGGTATTTTTGACGCCTGACGAAGTTTGTCCCTGAAATATCTCAATGCTTCAGTATCAGAAATCTCTGGTCCATCCCCTCCGAGATTCTGTATCTGCGGAGTCTCACCTCCTTCAGATGCCATAAAGATGTCCTTATAGAACTGAAGCATTGGTCTTCCATTTGTCTTTATCTCACCAGAATCCCAGTCAAAGTCCACAAGTTCCTTGTAATTTGTCATGGCCTGTGCAAGAGTCTGACGTCCCCTAGGAGACTGAACCGAACCAACAGGAATTATATATTGAGTCTTGTATGATGCATTCGTGACTGCCCATATGATTCTGGTTGCCTCCATTGTTCTCAATATGTTGAAAGATCTTATAAGTCTCTCCACATAAGATATTCTGGAGACCATATCCGCCTGTGAATAAGATATGAATATAATCTGCGAATCATAAAGTATCCTGTCCTGCATAGTCTGTCCAGATGCAGTTGTGGTCTGGTTCACAAACCATATCTTCTCATTTGTGGTGGGATCTATACCACCTGTAAGTGTTGACGGATCAAGTTCAACAAATCCTATGATTTCAGTCTGTTCCTGATTGTATACTATCTCAAATGCAAGAAAACCATCAATAAGCCATTTCCTGAAATAATTCGTGGCCTGAACTGCATCATAGAAACCAAAATAGTTATATATCTTATTGTATTCCTCATTGAACTCATTCAGAATATTCTGATCTGCTTTATAATTGAGTCTTATGTCAGCAAACTTGTTGACACCATCGAATACTATTGCTTCATCACATATTATATCAAGTATTTCCTCAATTTCATCCTGTAAGGCAAATTTTCTCAACATTTCCTTCTTTTTCTGATAATCCGCAGAAGAAAGATTGAAATATCCCTTTGAAAGTGTAGGATCTGTAGCAGACATTCTTGCAAAAAGCACCTGAACATTCTCATCATCAAGAGAACCAACCTGTCCTGTTATTGGATTCATCTGAAGATTCTGTGTCTGCAATGTCAAGTCAGAAGACCTGACATTCTTTATGACATCATCCTTATAGTTCATCCCAAAACTTGAAAGTCTTCTCAACATTCTTGTAACAGGATTGGGATTACTTGTATTAACTCTATTTGTATTTGTAAAACCAGCCATATAAATTATATAATAACTATATATTTATGAAAATTGAAATGGAGAACAAAATGTTCCCCATTTCATTATAAATCACCCCAACAATTAAATAATGTTAAATTTGCAAATTCTTGATACATTCCACTTCCACTTGCTGGTATTTTTGCCATAAATCCATCTGGATTGTTTTTCAAATTTTTTATAAGTGTTGCTAATATAGATTTTTTCTTATTATTTGCATTTGTTTCTGATAATGCTGTTCCAGTTTCATCATATTGTGGATCATTGTCTATAAGATATGAAACATAAAATGTTCTTGTTGCTGCGGTATAATTTGTATCTCCATAATCACTTACACCATTCCAAGGGCTTTCACTACTATATGATTCATCCAAACTGTAAACACCCGATGATACCAACACATAAAGATATTTTACATATTGATAACTCTTTATACTTCCAAGTTCAACTGTATATAATGGGTAACTCAATACAACAAATTCACCACCATTGGAATAAGATGTAACTTCACTTGTACTATTCGTATTTGTTATAAAATTCTTTATAGTCTTTTCATCATCTGTTGTTGCAGTATCAGGTATTAATAAGGTTACAATAGTTGGTACATCAAGGCCACCAACTGAACCTGTATCTGATTGTTTAAGATATTTTTCATTTGGCTTTATACGAACTCCACTCACACGAATATTTGATGTCTGTAGTAAATATTTTTCATCAAGTGCATTTATACCAAGAGATGTATTAACTTGACTCTGTGTGTTTCCTGACTGTATTACATCATATGCCTCCTGAACAGTTATTTTTGAACACTGTTTATCTGGATTCACATATCCACCATCCTTAAATTTTGTATAAAAATCTTCCACCGCAGTCCAGACATCATCTTTACCACCTATTGATGAATTTTTTTTATATGTAGGTATAAAATTCTGTGTTGATTGTGTTGTAGGCGATGATGTTTTACTTCCACCTGTATATATTCCTGTAAGTAAATCACACATAAAATCTTTATTTCTTACTTCAAGATTACTTCCAGATTGAATATATGCAGCATTTGAATTTATAAAATATAATCCAATATCATCAACATCTTCATATCCAACACTTGTATTCAAATGATTATTCAATATTGTTTCAAGACCACTTATACTGTCTATCAATCTATAATCATTCAAAGATTTATATGTTCCATTATCAAATAATGTGGTTTTTGACCAATCAACATTTGTTCCACTTCCAGCAGTTCTCCATGCACCAGGCCACAAATAATATTTTTCACCATCATATTCCATACATAATACCGGAACATTTGTTGCTTCTTGTAAAGAAGATGGTGCATCACCATATCCTGATATATTTTTCATATCATCAATAATGGTGATTGATATCGATGCTGATACATCACCACCTATTGTTGAAATTTCAAATTTATCACCATTTATTTCAGTCTTCTTTGTATCTGTTTCAGCAGTCAAAGAATTCGTGGTGATATTACCTGATATGTTTGCATTTTTTGCAGTGATATTACCTTCATCATCAATTATGCAATTATCACTTATGAGTTCAAACAATCCATTAGATTTGATAGACAATTTATGGTCAGCATTAATGTTTATCTTATCTGCATCAATATTGATACTTGATATTGCATTGTTCATCTCATCCTTTGTAACCATAGTCTTTATAGATGCTGTATGATCATCTATGGATGATTGCATAGTTGTCTGTGTAGTTTTTATTCCAGAAATATCTGTTGCCTGTGCATTTATCTGTGATATAATACCACTACTGTCATCTCCTATCTTTGCAGACAATCCAGATATCGAAGTTTCATTTGCACCTATCCTTGATACCGCATTTTCAAGACCTGCCTTCAATCCAGACTTTCCATCTTCCCCTTTTATTTCAGTGGTAAGATTTGATATTGAAGTTTCATTTGCATTTGCCTTATCACTTACAGACTTCAGTTCAAGTTTACTTGCTGCATTATCGGCAGTAGTCTTGATTTCAGCAATTGAAGATGTCAATCCTGTTATATTATTCTTATTTGCAGATATATCAAGTTTTGCACTGGCAATATCATCCCCATTCTGCTTGACAGATGACTGCAATGAAGATATTGCACTGTCATGTTCCTTATCTTTTTCAGTAAGAACTTTCAATGCAGCAGTCACACTTGTCTCTGAACCAGATCCACCGGAACCTATTGCAGATTCAAGTTTCCCAACAGATGTTTTTACATCATCTATTTCGGTCGCCTGTTGAGTCAATGTGGTCTCCGTTGTTCCCACACGGGTTTGCAAGGTTGCAAGTGCAGTATTTGTCTTGTCAAGTTCACTTTTTTCGGCCTTCAAATTAAGACTTGAAACTATGGATGAATTTCCCTCATTTATTTGAGCGTTGAGTTCATTCACCGCGGACTGAACACCATTCACCTTGTCATTTGTAGCATAACTGTCAAATTTTGCAAGAATTTCACTCTTATCTGTATCTATCTTATTTGTGATTGATGTCTTTGCTTCTTCAAGTTCCCCTGTGGTAACTCTCTGATTTATCAATGTTCTCAATGAATCCTTTCCATCTTCACTTGAACCATACACTTCAAGATTGATATTGTCAACATCCTGTGATATTCTTGAAAATGGTCTATCTCCACCATCAATCGGAACCCAGTGTTCTATTGCAAAATTTGAATCACCCTGTGTTGTTTGACATCTCAATGTGTCATGGTAATACTTATTGTTCTCATCGGTCAGTTTCGTCCCAGTAGGATATGTGCAGTTATACCATAAATCACCTTTTTTATATCCAGATGGTTTTACTCTAGGATTTCCTTCGTCATCATTACCTTCACCATATTCTCCATAAAAGATGGTAATGTTCCCATCCTTTGCAGACTGTGCAAGATTTTCCAGATTCCTGTCAGTGGTCTCCTGCCATTCATAACCTGAATCTGTCTTCACATATACCTTTGTTATACCCTGTTTCGTGTTATACCACAAATCATTGAGATGTTTCTTCCTTTCATCATCAGTTGTCCAGTCAATTGATGGATCATTCTCCTGAAACCAGTATTGAACCTTCCCGTCTATCTGGTTTTGAAAATCTGTCTTGTCTGTCTGATACTTTTCCTTGAAATCATCAAGATCTGCCTTATATCTTGTGGCATAATCCCAATCATCCCTTGACCATATTCCAGAATCCCTCTTTCTTATGCAGATAAACAAATCCTTGTCTGTATTTATCCACATGTCCCCTACATTATATGGAGGTTCAGGTGTAGATGTAAATATCTTTGACTTTTGATTAATCTTACCAAGCATTTCCGTGATTTCATAATCACGTATCAATTTCCATTCATATACATCATCATTCTTGAAGAACCTGTATGCGAATCCGGTAGTTCTGTCATAATAGAGATCTCCCTGATGTTTTTCATAAATCTTATTCTTTTCTTCTTCATTTGCAACATCCTTTATCCATGTTATGACAGGTTCATTACTCAATGTAGGTTCTCCGTCATAATACCATGTCTCTATATTTCCATCAATCTGGTCCTGAAATCCATCAAGAACTTTATTTATTGCATCATAATCAGCCTTATTTTCATCTCTATATGACTGTACAACAAAATTGATATTATTGGCAGTCTGTGTAAATTGAGACTGCATCTTCTCAACCGTTCCATCAAATTTCTTATTGAGACTTGACACTGTAGACTGTATCATATCAGCGGTTTGATTTATACTTGATACATCATCATTATAATCCTTTATCTCACCTCTGATTTTTTCAAACTCGATATTAAGACGACTCTCCGACAAATCCACCTTTCCTGAAATCTGGTTCACAAGATCATCAATTTTCTTGTAATATTCAGTCAATGACTTGTCCGAAAACACACTGTATGAACTCAATATGTCAAAATTTGAATTTATTTTGTCCATTGAGTCCGATATGATGTCAGTAGGAAGCAGTTTCTTGATATTGTTTGCCATATTTATTTACCTGTTTGATTGTTTATGATTTGTTTAACAGAATCTTCAAATCCATCAATATTCACGAACTTCTTTTCAAATTCTGTCATCTTTGCATCAAATTCTTTTTTGATGTTGTTTATTGCATTGTTATACATTGACCGCAGATTACTGATATCAATATTATGCTGTTTTTCTGCATCATCAAGTTTTTGTTGTAAGGTATTTATAGTATCAACAAGTGTTTTGTTATTGGAATTATATGTTTCCGGAAAATCATGCAAAGGCATTGATTTGTCAATATCTTTTATATCCATAATAATCAACTATTGTTTGTATCCTATATAAGTTGCCACAGCAGTTGTGAATACCCTGCTTGTAAACAGATTGTAAAGAAGTCCGCTTGTTATTCCAAGTGCCTTGCAGATTGCTTTCCCTATTGCAGGACCTATTGTAAGACCTGTGATACCTCCGGCAAGACTTCCAAAAAAACCTTCATCTATATCTTCACCAGATTTTATCTTGTTCACAATAATATCCGCAGCCTCATTCACTGCTTTCTGTTCTGATTCATTCAACTGAATATCTTCATTAAAATATTCATCAAAGTTCTTGATCATATAAAATAAAATTATATAGTTATTTATGGGATAAAAAAAAGAAAGGAGAACATTATCATTGATCTCCTTTCAAAAACAATATATAAACTAAATATTACTCATCGAACCCTGTGGAACTCAAAGCACCTGTCTTCAAAATCGTAAGTCGTTGAGAGATAATCTCAAGACCTCTTACTATTTCCACAAAAATATCAATGACTGCTTGATTTCTATCGATAATTTCACTCGTATTATTCGATGTATCCATAACAGTCTTGAAGTCATAAAGACCTCCATTGTTCTTCATACTGTTGAGGAAATCATCCACCAGTGTCTTGATTTCAAGTCTTGTCTGTGCAGTGTTGAATTCGAACACATATCTCTTCAATATGCTCTCAATACCATCCTGAATATAGATTGCAGCCTCACGGACATGTGCTGAAGACAGTGCCGACACAGGAGTCTGCTTTGCAGTCTTGTTTGCATACACCTCAACACCTACACCAGGTTCCCAGATAATTGAGTTGATACCCATAGGTTCCAACCAATCCCTGTTATCATGAACAAGAGTTGTTTCCACACCTACCACCTGATTGCCTGAAATAACACCTCTCTTCTGTCCTGCAACTATCGACCATGCAAATCCCCTTGAATATTTCTGGATATAAAGATTTGACACATATGCAGCAGGTGGAACTGACTTCGCAGCACTCAAATCAGTAATCCTCAAATAAGGGTAGTAGTATGCTCCCCATGATGCTCCGTTTTCAATTGTAGGCAATGAGAACAGGAAAGAAGGGTTCTTTGTTCTGTCACCTCCATTTGCAATGAGTTCAACATCAACTGCACCTGCGGCATTCGTGAACACAGGATCATTGCTCTTCTTGAAATCCATCTGTGAAGGACAGTTGATGATGGCGAATCCAGCCTTTCTTCCATAGCAGAGTTTTGTATATACATTCTTACACTCTTCCTCAAGACCGAGACCGAAAGTATCCACAAGATATCTCCACTGAATATAATCCCTGTCAATGAGAGTCTTGTAAAGATTTGATACAGTGGATGTATATTCAGGATTTTCACGAATCATATCAAGAATCATATTCTGTCTTTCATTTGTTCCATCAGGACATGCAACCTTCCTTATCTGGAAACCCCCAAGTGATACCCACTGGAGTCTGTCAGCAATCTTGTCAATAGGTGTAATCTTTGCAACAGCTTTGTCAGATGCAAGAACAGTCTTGTCAATCTTATCGGAACAAGACACAAGAATACCTATTTTATTTTTGTCATTATCATATGCATCTTTGATGGTTACAACTCTGGTCACTCTTGAAACACCATCAACATATCCAGAAAGAAGATAATCACCTACAGAAATATTTGAATATCTGTCAAGAATCACTTCATTGTCTTTTACCTCATATAACTTTGAATTCACATATACATTTGAATTATCAAGATATTTGAATTCTATCATCAATGGATTGATATCACTCTCAATACTTGCAACAGTACCTGCTTTATCATCACCATCAGATGTCTTATATAATGTTGCACCTTCTTTCAAATAAGTGGCATCTGCATATATCATATCAGTTGAAGGTTCTCCATCAACAATTTTTACCCATGCAAATGGGTGTTTTTTATCCTTTACAACATCTTTATCTGCATTTGCATCAGAAGTATTTTGATACAAATCCTGTCCAACTCTTACAATCTGATCTTTACTGTCATAATCAAATACATAAGACAGATAATCAAATTTCAAAGAAGGAACAGTCTTATCTTCACTTTTTCTTGCATCTACAATCTTTGCATATACATTATTACCTATGAGATCAATCTTCTCATCAATGAATTCATTGTCATTCTCATTCACAATCTCAATAAGATCAATGTTTTCAGCACAAAGTACACCCACAGTATCAACATCATCATTCACAAGTTTCTCAATCCAGATATTTCTTCCAAGTTTATCAGTGAAGTTTGGAATCAATGAGCCCACATACTTTGCTCTCAAATCAACAGAAGGAAGATTCAAGAACTTTGTAAGTTTTGCATCATTCTCTCCCCTGATGAAACCATTTTCATCAAAGTAAGACTGATAAATGATATCAGATGAAAATCTCTCGTATGGAGAATCTGCATCACTACTGTCATCAAGATGATATTCTTTGAGTGCATCAGTTTTACCATTAACATCATCACCATCCAAATCAATACCTGAATATATTGTCTTTGATGTCAATGATGGTCCAAAATCACCACCCACAACATAAACTTCAACAAGATAATCACTTACATAAGATGTTCCATTAAGATATTCTGGAACACTGTCCTCACCATACCATTCATTAAGGGTAAGCTGATATCCCTTTGATGAATAATCACTTGCCTTCTTTACAAGAATGGACACAGGTTTCTTCCCTATATTTGTAAAGTGAAGAATTCTATTATTCCAAGAACCTACAACATTATTTGCATCTGTTGCTGTCCCAAGACACTTATCAATAGCATCAAGATAAGATTCACTGTTTGCATACCAGAAATTTGCTGTGTTATACAATGACTGGACAGGAAGAGTTACAGGGTTGCAGTTCTTGTCATTTGAACTTATCGCAAATGACTTCTCCACAACCTGATCCATATCAGGATCAAGATTCAAAAGATTCAAACAAAGAATAGGTCCTGCACTCAATGCCACAAGTGCACTCCTGTGAAAGAATGAACCCTTCTTTTCAAGAGACCTGTCTATATTGCCATACAGTTTAATGAACTGTGCGGTAGATGTCACCAGTTTTACAGTATTGAATGGACCTGTCTTGCTGAAACCTACAACAAGTCTCAAATTTGAGACTGTCGTCGTATCATTTGAAATTTCGGACTTGTCCCTTTCAAATCGGTAAGTTCCGGCAGATTTCAAATTAATCAATTCTGCATCTAAAGCCATAATTATATTTACTTATTATTGATATAAGATATTTATGAAAATATAAAAAAGAAAAATCAAGTCATCATAAATAATAATGTGAAGGCGGTGTCTTCATAAGATATAAAAAATAAATAAAATTATATATGTTATCACATTTCAAAAATTCAACCGCTGCAGTGAACAAGTATGAGGTTGTGAATCCTGCACTTTTTGAGGTGACTCTTCTTCCTCCTACACTTGACGGTACTGATGACAAGACCACACAACTACTTCTTGAACATGTAATTTCAATATCAGGACTTGATGGTCTCAACCCATCAATGGGAACTGTAATACAGAAATACAAACAGGCAGACAGAGTTTATCTCGGTGTACCAGAAACCACACATCTTGAACTCTCTATGACATTCTCTTTGAACCTCAATGATGCAAATGAGAACTACATCTATACAACTCTCCGCAAATGGTATAACAAGGCATTCAATCCTGCAACAGGTTCTTATGGTCTCAAAAAGGACTATTGTGGATCAATGGTCATAGTGGAATACAATAGGGATGGTTCAATATGGAGAAAGACAACCTGCATAAATGTAATTCCGGGACAACCTACCGGTATGAACGACAGGAACATCAACTCCGGAAATGAGGCAAATGAACTCTCGATGACATTCTATGCAGACTGCTGGGATGACAACACTGTGGGTCTTCCTGTCTATGAGTAAAAAACACTATGAGCGTGCAGAAATCTGCACGCTCTTCTTATATAATCAAATATCCTTATTTTATGGCAAAAAAGAAAAAGATTGAAGAACAATCAATTCCAGAACTGATGGTTGATAAGAACCCCATTACTCTCAACCCTCTCAAATGCAGAAATGCCAAACAAAAACAATTTCTGGGACAGATAAGAAATCATGACATTACCATATGTGATGGAATAGCTGGATCCGGAAAAACTTATATAACACTTTATGAAGGTATTCTAGGTGTATTGAACAAAAGATTTGACAAGGTAATACTGTGCAAGTCAGTGATTTCCACACCAAATGAAAGTATAGGTTTCATACCTGGAACGGTTGAAGAAAAAATGGAACCACATATAATCTCTTATAAGGGAAACATGAAGAAGATGTTAAACAATGAGGCGAATGTGGAAAGATTGTTCAGGGAAAAGAAGGTTGAAGTTCTCCCACTCGCATATATCAGGGGTGTTACACTAGACAGGTCTTTCATAATAATAGATGAGTCCCAGAACATCACAATGGACTTGTTCAAGTCAATAATCACAAGAATAGGCGAGGACAGCAAGATGATATTTCTCGGTGACATTGAACAAGTGGATTTCAATCAGGACAAATTGAAAAGACAGTCAGCACTGCAACATATCATAGAACTTTTCAAGGATGAAGACTATATAGGATACTGTCACTTCAATGATGATGAAGTTGTGAGAAATCCTATAATTCCTAAAATCATACAGAAACTCAGGGACTATAAACCTGCATAAACAAAAATGGAGAAGAATGACTTCTCCATTTTTGTTTCACCATAATGTGTTCAAAGGTTTACACTCATCTTCATAATTGAACCACTTTATCACAGGGTCTCCTTTGAATCCCTTCTCCCACACAAACCAACAATAACATACTGCTGATACAGTTTCACCCTGTGAGAAGTCTCCATCAGGTCTGCAACCATATCTTTTTACTGACACGTACACAGTCTTCGGTGGATATTTCCGAAAGAGTTCATATCTCTTCTGTGTTTCAAGAAACTGAATCTTGAGAAACATTGCAACCTTATGTCCATCAGTTATAATGTTCATAGCATGCTCTGCAAATTCAGTGGCAAGACCATAAGGTGGATTCGTTATTATATCTCCATCAAATTTGTTCATAAGTTTCAGGAAATCATATTGTTCCCCCGAAAGACAACCATCATAACCATAATCAACTATGTCCGTCTTTTTCACATCATACCCTTTTCTTTCAAGTTCTCTTGCAATGTGTCCCATACCACAGCATGGTTCCCACACATTTTTGCTAAATATTTCAAGTTCAAGAAGTTTTCTTGTTGCCGATGGTGGTGTTGCATAGAAATCATTATCACTTCTTTTTACATCGGTATGATTTGATGATGCAAGTGTGACATGAACACTGTGAGTTCTCTTATTTTTATCTTTTGCCATAATTCAAAAATAACAAAATGGTGAGAAAAGTCTCACCATTTCATTTATTCCCTTATTGAAGATGCCTTTGTGCATATTATATGTTTCAACCCCACAAGTTCCTTCAAATAAGATATTTCACCAGCATACATACTGTTCATCTGTATATAGTATGTAAGACAGCAGATATATTCAAATGTCTTTTCACCACAAATGTGTTTCAAGAATACAGGTGGCTTCGGATTTCCATATGATGACCATAATGCATCACCAAATATCAGAAATACAGAATCCTTGTCCTTTCTCCTTATCTCATTGATAGTATGAGCGACATCTTCAAAATTCTCAAATCCCGGACCGGGATATTGTGAATCTATATAATCCCATGTCTGTGAAAGTACAACATCCTTTCCCTGTGATTTCAACATTTTTCCATTTATTTTTCTTGGAAGTGTTATCTGTTGACCAAATCCATATACAACAACATCAGTATATGAAAGTTCTTGACATAAATCAATTACCCTTCCGAGAAATGTATATACCAAGTCCTGATTCACTGAACCGGAAAAATCAACAAAACAATAAATTTTTTGTATTTCACCATGACCTTCTGTCTTCGTTGGCAGCACTGCACCTCTCCACAGATGATTTTTATTTCCCCATATAGTCTTGTTCTTTTTCTTTGCAGTATCTCCCTTCATTATTGACTTTCCTTTCAGGAATACTTCGAGCATACTCTTCCACTCGTCATTTCCTATCTTCAGTCTCAATGCATTCTTGACAACAGTCTTCGCCAATGCCGAACCACCTCTACTTTCACATTTCTTTTCAAGGCCGTCAACAACCTTCTTCTTTATATTGTCAAGTTCTTCTTCGTTGAAATCCTTTGAAGTATCCTGATTCTTTATTTTATCCATTTCTTCAATGTCCTTATCAGAGAAACCGACAGACTTCATATCATTCTTCAATGCATCATTATCAGGATTATCAATCTTTTCTCCTGCAAGACTTCCGGAACCATCTTCACCTTCCTTCATCTTGTCAACAGTTTCATCAAATGATTTCTCGTCTCCACTTTCCAATGCATCCTGAAGTTCCTTCAATTTCCTGTCTTTTGCAGACAATCTTTCTTCTGCACTTGATGCAGATGGAGAATCTCCCCTATTACCTGTAGGAGAACCACTTGGACCCTCTTTGTTCCCATCATTTTCATTTCCACTATCTTTATTTCCCGATGAAGAATTGCCTGATTTACTTCCAGAATCATTCCCTGATTCATTTTCACTTTCATTCCCATCTTCACTGGCAGATGAAGATTCCTTGTTGTCCTTCATCTGATCAATGGCATCATTTATCTCATCTCTCAACTTATCATCCTCTGACTTATCATCACTCGAACCTGAACCAGAACCATCCATATTTTCAGTTTCAAGTTCTGAATCATCCATATCATCACCAAATTCATTATCCCTATAATCAAAGTCATCAAACTCGTCATCAGAATCACTACCATCAATATTGACTTCCTTCTTTACCTTGTCATAATCATCCTGATCCCACAAAACTTTATTCTTTTCAAATTCCTTATCATTGACACCATCAAGTTTTCCCTTTACTTTAGGATCAATAAAGTCATCAGGTAAATCAATATCATCATTCTTTGTAAGTTCTGATTTTCCAGACCCCTTTGATGAAAGGTTATAAAAATATTTTGAAATCTTTTCAAATGCCTTCTGTCTTCCTTGTTCGGCAGTTTCCATTTCAGGATTTACAGGTATGGACTTTATTACTTTCTCTTCCTTTTCTTCTGTTGATTCATTTACAGTTTTCAGGATATTATCTAATTCATCAAATATATTCAACATAACCTTCAATTATTTTATTTCACCTTCATCAAGAAGTTCCTTATATAATTTCATTCCATTCCTATCAAGAGACATGATATCAATCACTCCATTATCATAAAGTTCCTTGAACAGTTTCTTCTCATTTCCTGATTTTATGAGTTCAGTACATCTCTTCATTTCACTCACATATGCATCCTTGAATTCATCAGTTGTTCTCCATACCTTCTGTGTCTTCAGCACCTTTCCTATTATTCTCAATTTTGATGCCGCCATTTTCATAAGAGAACCCTTTGCATCATCATCAAGTTCCTTGTCTATTGATTTCCTGAAAGCATTGAATACGTGTTCAAACACACCATCAAGAAGTCTTTCCATATCTTCCTTTGTTTTATTGAGTATGGTCTTATTGTCAATCAATGCGACAAGATCAGGAAGAAGTGATTCTTTCAAATCATCAAGATGATGGGACAAATCCTTCAAATCATTCTTTTTTATTTCACTGAATTTCTTTTCGGTGAGTTTGTCAAGAATATCAATATTCTTGTTGAGAATATCCACAGTATTATCAGAAACCAAACCAATCTGACTCAAATCAGCAAGATTCTTCATAACAATTATAAGATTTCTTATAGGATGTCTTTTCTTCAATAGTTCCTTTCTCTTCTCTTCCTTCTTTGCATTCCTTTCTTCTCTCTTTTTCTTCAGTTTTTCCTTTTCCACATCATCAGATATAATATCTTCAAGATCATCTTTTGCCTTGTCAAGAAGGTCTTCCTTCTCGTCATTTGACAATCCACCTTTCTTGATTTTTTCCATCGCATCCTTCAAAGAGTTTCTTGCCTTCTCTATATCCTTTGATGTACTTTCATTGTCCTTGTTGAACTGCCTTGCAATCTCTTCTGAATTGTCTGTCATACTGTCCATCATCCTGTCCATATCATTCAATGTCTTTGACAGTTCATCATCTGTCATTTTTGACGGATCCTTATGAAGATCATCTATAACATCATCCATATTGAGAGAAATGTCCGCAATATCACCGAGTTTTGAATTCTGCAAGTCTTCAAGTTCATCCTGAAGAGTCTTTTCACCATTTTCCTTCTTTCCCAGAAGTTTATCAAGAGTCTTTCTCAATTCTTTTCTCGCATCTCTTTTCTCATCATCATCCGCAGAAGGATCCATCAAGACCTTTGATGCCTTTTCAATTGCATCAAGTATCTTGAGTTCAACATCATCAAGAGAAAAACCATTGTTCTTCAACCATGTCTTGTATTCATCATCACCCACCTTGTGCATTATTTCTTCCCATGTCATGCCTGTGTATGCCTTGTTATACAGTCCATTCATTCGCTTGAAGAAATCAGGTGATACTATATTGTCATCCACCATTGATGCATTGACTTCATAATCCATGCAAATGTTTGCCTTCATATTTGCCTTCTTTCTTGCACCTTCCATACCATCAAACATCTTTACTGGATACATCTCATTGAACCTCAAAATATGATCAAAGAATATATGGAACATTTCATGGAACAGAATACCGAATACCCTGTTTGAATCCATAAGACAGACATTATACACAAAATCAAAGTTTATCCATAGATTATTATACCCGTCAACCGCCATAGTGTTCGTTATTTCACTTGGGCATACAGGTATATACATTATCTTGCACTTTGTCATAAACTGATACAGATAAGGATAATCTCTCATCATCTTATATACTCCATCATTGACAACCTTTATAAGTTTTTCAACCTTTACCTTAACTGGTTTCTTTGTCTTCTGATCATATATATCAACTTCATCAAGTTTCATTATGATATCCTCATTTCCTGATACAGAATCATAGACCGATTCATTCAATCTGTTATAATAAAAATTCATATAGTTCAACATATATCTTATTTATGAAAAAAGGATGTGATTACTCACATCCTTCAATAAAAAATATATAAATTTTATTTCAAATCAGCAGGTTCAAGATTGAATCTCCTGTCAACAGCCTGAAGATAATCCTTCAATGCAAGTCTTGTTGTCTTGTTCTTCCATGCATCAAGAAACTTGATGATATTCACATGCATAACCTTTACAATATTGTCCTTTGAAGAATTGTATGTCCTGTCAAGATTATTGAACATATTCACAAGAAGATTCACATCAGGAATACCGTCAGGTGAGTAAGATACCTTTATGTAATTTTCAATCTTCCTACAAACTTCAGAACATTTCACATCAGAAGGTATGACATACTTTGAATCTTCAAGAATATTCTTGACATTCACTGATGACTTTGCATGGGTTGCAAGAAACTGTACATATTTCTTTGCCATTTCTGCACCAATGATTGCAGATCCCTTCAGTTCTATCACATCGGAAGGAATATCCTCAATACTTGCATATCCATGATTCTCCTTATAAAGATTGAGTTCATTTATAAGTGCAGACCATGTACGAGGTGTAGGCCATCCTGACTTACCCTTCTCATATTCCTCTGGTCTGATTGTGTGCCAGTTTGTATATTCACCCGTATCTGAATCCTTCTCAAACATCAGAAACTCAAGTGTAGTGTCATCAAAACCACCTTCAGAAACAGCCCATTTCTTCCACTCGTCAAAATTTGGTATGAAGTTATATTGACCACCAAGGAAACGTGTTCCAACAACTGCTCCAGTTGCACCATATCCTCTTTCTACTTCAGCATCATCATTAGGCCTGTTTGAACAACATACAATGGCCCATTTATTGCCGAGCATAAATTCATCATTATATGTTCTCGTAAGAAGAAGCTGCATCAGGATTTTGAATATGGATTCATCAGCTCTGAAAAATTCATCCATAAGAAGTATTCCACCTTCTGTAGTTTCTGTTACATTAAGTAGACCACCCTTATTCTTCTTCTCCACATGACCGTTTGCTATGTCATTAAGAATATTAACCTCATCCTGATTTGTGGAAATTTTGAAGCAAGGAAGCCATGATTTTGGTGCCTCCGTAGAAATCTTGTGCATATTTCTCTTGATTTTCTCAATACTGTCAAGAGCAACACCGGATTTCTTTATAATGTCATTGACCTTAGGTCTGTCATCAAGATATTCCTCCACAGTCTTGTCAACAGGAATAGGAAGTGTGAAACCATCTACAGTCAAATCACCACATTCAACAACCATAAGTGCCTTTTTGTGATATTCATCCTGTTTTGTATTCCAGTTCTTGATGATTGTCTTCGGAATACTTGATTTACCTATACCTGGTGCACCCCATATGAGTATTGACCCACCGGCATTATCACCCTTATATGCTGGAACATTCTTTATTGCATCTTCAAGAATTTCACCAAGCTGTTTTGAATTGATATCAGGAATATCTCTCAACCCACCTTGTTCAGCATTAAATCCAACTCTCTTGAAATTATCCTCATTGACCATCTGAAGACAACCGGTATTACCATACTTCTCATAATGTTCGTTTATCATTCCCTTGAAAGTCTGGTAGTTCCTGTATTCAATACTATTCTTGTCAATGATACCATAATATTCAGGACTTTCAACAATATCAGCACTTTCCTTTACATTGTCATTCACATAATCATTCCTTACACCACAGAAAGCTGTAACACCGGGGACATCACCAGATGCAACAGTATTCAATGCAGTATATGCACTGGTTGCAGGATAAATTTCACCATCTTCCTTGAAGAAAGACACAATGTTTCCAAACTTCAATGCTATAGACTGAAAGAAACCCTTGATTTTGTCAAGACCCTTGTTCATATAGTCCTTGAACTTTCCTTCATTAATGAAAGTATCAAAATCAAGTACATGGACATATTTTCCTTCCTTTACCTTTGATGTGTCTTCCTTTTCAATCTCATCAAAAATTTCATTCCAGTGCTGAACCAGAAGTTCTGTTTCTTCATCCGCCGCTGCTCCTACCAATGGTAAGTCTGCTCTTACAGATTTTTTTACTGGCTGACCGGAAGCATCTCTCATAATTCTTCCGTCAGCATCTCTCTCAACAGTGCTTACAAATGCAGGTGTCCATTTCTTCAATGACTGATTGAACTTGGAAAATGAAAACATATTCTTGAAATCTGAACATGAAGACACATTCCACTCACATATACTATCATTGTTAAAAGATGACTTATAAAACATACCCTCCATATGTTTCACACCACTGGTATCCCATGAACTCAAATCTGCATTGGGAAGATCTGCAAACGCAAACAATGCACTCATATCTCTCACATCACTCACATTCAGTTTTCTGAAAAACAATGAATTCTTGTCAAAATTCTTTCCCTGCTTCTTTAATCTGTCATAAAGTGCATTTATTGAAACAAACACATTATGTTTCGGATCGGATTTCGTGTTTGAAAGTCTCACCGCACCTGTAAGTGTTGTAGACACTTCTTCTGGTGCATCTTCTTCACCGGAAACTTCACCCGAAATGGGTTTTTCCTCAACATCATCTTCCGGTTCATCATCTTCATCAGTAAATGCATCATCATCAAATATACCCTCATTTAATTTGAATAAGTTGATGGCTGTATCAATGGACTCATTTATTTCTTTGCTGTTATCTTCAACTGACTTATTCACAAGTTCCTCATTCTCGATAAGCCAATTATCAAATTCTTTTTCAACCTGTTCTGGTGTTATATCAGTATTACTTTCATTCATCTTTCTCTGAAATTCATCATACCATTCAAACACGGCAGGGCTCAATAATTGTTCAAGTATCATTTCAAATATAAATTATTTGTTTGTATTCATATCATTCTTGAGATCTTCCTTCCAGTCCTCAAGACCATATTTTCCACGGAGTTTCCTTCCGTATGCCTGTATGACACGCCATGTCATAATCTTATATTGCGGTTGGATAATAAGTTTGTCAACTTCCTCCACAAATTCTTCGGTCATACTTCTTGGAATTGTACACATTGCATCCGGTATGGACGTGTTCCCATATTCATCCATAATCTTCTTCTTTATCACCTCCCACACAGATTCAGACATAGGTGTAAGATCATAATCCTGAAAACGGTCAACAATTGCAGACCACTGCTGTTCACCAACCTGTTTTCTCATTGTTTCTCTTGGATTATTACCTATCACAATAACAGCACCGTCAAACACAAAGTTATTCGGCATAAGTGGAATAGTTTCTGCTTCAATTTCCTTCCATTCATCAGCAATAATCAATTCAGCACTTGACTTGTCATAACTGGTTCCAAGTTCATTTCTCAATTCCTTGAGTCTCTTATCCCTATATTCAGATTTCTCCGTCAATGACTTTCTTCCCATTTCCTTGAAATATCGTTCCTGTCTTGTAAGTGTTCCAGTTTTATATAAACCCTTTGAATCATCCTTTGAAGTCAATGGATAACTTACAAGTGAATCTGTACCTTCAGTCTGCAATGCAGCTTTCCACATAGCAAGTTTCTTATCTGTACTGAACAGATCTGGAGAATCATCAAATATAATAAGTTTACCATTATACTGATAAAGGTAATTATAAAAAGACTCTGCTGTTGTAGAACCAGATGACACATTTACATAATCCCTGTTGAGAACCATATGGTTTTCCTCAAGAACCTGCTTGACAGTATAAGACTTTCCTATACCTCCCTTACCTGTAAGAAGTAAACCTCTCTTTATCATGGCTGACGCATCATCAGCATCAAGTTTACCATTCTGTTTCACATAATGACACATCGCATTTGTCATAATTCTCAACTTATGCAATGTCTTCTCATATTTTATGGTGTCTTCCTTTATTGCCTCCTTTTTTGCTTCCTCCCTTGCAGCAATAGCAATAAGGGTGTCATCATCATCCACAACATCACAATCATCATCCACAGATGTCTTGATTGCCGGTCCGGCACCCTTATATTCACTGATAAGATTATCAAGAATTCCCGCATCTGCTGCCTTCTTTACTGACCCAGCAGTCTTTCCTCCAGTAGCAAGATTTACAATACTGTCAGCAAGACTCATAAGATATCTTGCCTGACTATCGGCAGTCTTTACAGGTTCTCCACCGACAAACACCTTCATCACCTTGACTGCTGTTGGATCATTACCTACTATCAAGTCAAAATAATCGGAAATTGCCTTTCCCTTCCCTGATTTACGAACAAAGTCATATACATAATCTCTGTCAGCAGGGGTGAGTTTTTCAAACCGTGCAACACTGTCCGCTGTCCATCCGTCTCCATATCTCACTGCCTCATTCAACATACCCTCATTCACATTGTGTGGAGTCAAGTCATATACCATCTGGTCAATCATATCCTTGAAACCCAGTTTCTGTGTTGAATATGTGATGACTGCCTTATTGCTTGCATTAATATCAAAATGATTGAACAATGACAATACCTTCACATTCGTGTCACGACAGCAGACTATATTCTTTGTCTCATCATCATTGCTGTATATCCACACACCTGGTATGTCATTGATGTATACCACATCATGATACACACCAAAATCACCAAGTCCACTTCTTTTGAGTTTTCTCAAAATGATATTGGTGATTTTTGACAAATATGGATTATCATATACAGCCTGACCTGTAATAACGTCATCTTCAGTCAAATCAACAGACTCTTTCTGTTCATCATCAACAACATCAACAGCTTCCTCTATCTGTCTTTTTGAATTAATATATTCCTGAACATCAAAGTCTCCAAACTTCTTTATCATAATTTATAAAATATTTTTATGTTCTTATAAAATTATTTATGCATCAATTCACATAGAGATTTTCATATACATTGTCATTGTCCATTCTCAACAATGTTTTCCTATATCCCCAGTTTCTTGTAGTGATATTTATCTGATTCTCATAACAGTCATCCGGAACAGTCAAATCACCAACAACATTATCATAACTCAATGCAAACTTTATATCCAATGAATTGAGAGTCCGCAGACCATCAAACAAGTCATAATAGTTTATATTCCCGAAATACATACCTGTACTCCTTGTCATCTCATATGGTGGATCAAGATAAAGAAAGTCTCCCTGTTCAACTGCTTCAAGTATCTGTCTGTAATCACATCTCCTGAATTCAACATCATTGTCATTTATTGTCTCACTCCAGTCATACAATATCTTCTTCAATATCTTTGGCATCATACCATCTCTCGTGATATGAAAGGTATTGTTGAAGTTTCCGAACCTGTTGTATCTGGGTATTCCATTCGTGCAGGTACGCATAAGAAAGAAGAAACAGTAAGGACTTCTTGTCTGGTTGAATTCTTCCCGTATATCCTCAAAATATTTTCTCTTGTCCTGTCTGTCTTCAATATTCTTCATCTCCGTCCACATCCTGACATATTCATCAAATAGACCATCAGGATCTCTTTTCACAGTGTTCCACAAGTCTATCAAATCCCCGTTTATGTCGGAACAGACATATCTTTGAACATTATGTGAACTGGATTTCATAAGCTGATACATAACTGAACATCCTCCACAAAAAGGTTCATAATATGTATCTATAAAAGACGGGAAATACTGGATTATCTCCCCACTCTGTATTCTCTTGCTTCCTATCCATTTCACAAGACACTGAACATCAAAAAAATCACCCATAACTTATTTTATGTTTCTGAAAGAAGTTCTCCTATCAAATCCAGCAGATTCAAGATGTTCTATGTCTGTTCTGTTATCCACAATCTGTTTGTCATACTGATGAGATATATATTCATATATCTTGTTGTATATCTCATCCGCTGAAATGAATTTAGGGACAACACCGAATGTGGTAAGGATGGGATTCTCAACATAAAACTCATATGTTGCATAATGACACATATAATTTTTATAATTTATAGAATAATGCAAAGCAAGAATGTTATTCTTCATCTCTTTCCATTCCTTTTCCTTTTCTGCATCAGTCATCAAATAAGGATTATCTTTCGTGTATCTGTTGAACCATCCACCATATGTATATGTATACTTATCGGGAAACTCCCACTTGAAATCAGTCTCCTTATTTTTTATGAAGATATAATTATAATCACCAAGTTTCAAAATCAGTTTCCCTCCATATACATCAAGATTGTCAAGAGCGCTTTGACCCACCCTCTTGACAAGCATATCATATGTCTCTGAACCTCTCCTGTCAAACACTATCTTCTCATCAATCCCATACTTTCCCACAAGATAGTCATAGTAGTCCTTCTTGTTGTCAATAATTTTCATAATGCTCCTTTCTTGTGATTACATAAGTCGTGTCAGTAATTCCTTCAATGGTTGTTGTCTTTATCTTCATTTCATATTTATCGGAAGGATATTCTTTCGGTTTTTCAGGAATAGAAGTTATAATCACTGTGGAAAGAATACCAAGTATCATAGCAACCACAAGTGCAATCCACCCCTTTACTCTCTTTTCATATGCAAAATGCTTCCCTGAAATTCCTGCAAATGTAAGTGCAAGCAAAAACAATAAAATACCAAATATATCCATATATTACTTTTTTATAAATTCAAGTGTATCAACTCTATATAAATCATTAGGTTCTCTTGACTTATCAATTCTCTTATAAACAATCAAACCTGATTTTTCATCCACCTTATATGGATAAAAATCATAAATGATGTCAGTATATTTCACTCTCGCTTTCATAAACTACAACTTAAAATAATTATAAAAATCTTCCTTGGTAAACCCCACATCATAACCATATCTCACATCTCCAGAATTACTCAATGAAGAAGGTGGATAATGTGAAGTTATAAATTTCCATGCCTTTTCAATTGCTTCTTCTGTTCCTGTTATATAACCATCTTGACAAACCTCAAATTCATCATTTTCGACATAATTTGTCATCGCATAATCAAATGCCTTTTCAAAATAACTCATATTGTCTCAAAATTATTTTTTGCAAAGATAATAATAATGTTTCAATTTTCAAAATTTCTATGTCCATAAACTATAAAAATATTCACACATAAGATCAAGGGCATCATTTTCCTTCTTCTTTTCTTCATCAGTTTTTATTCTATCATCCGCAAGAAGTTCAAATCCATCAACCATTCTCTTCAAGATATCCTTCCATTTTTCAAATGTCATACTTGCAGGATAACAACCCAGTTCACATACATTTTCATAAAATAATTTCAATCTGGGATAAATGAACTTTGAAATTGTCCCATCGAGAGACCAGAGTTCAGAATCGTCAAAACCTTGTTCAAGTCTCTGTTTTTTATAAATATCCCATCTATCATCATTTTCATCTATAAGAGTAAAATTGACATTTTTGATACCATATGGATCCCTTGGTGCAAGTTCCTGAAACTTCTTATCTCCAGAATAATAAAATTTTGCAGTTTCATATGAAGTAAGATTATCATATTCAAGATCAACCACATATAATGAATTACCTATATATGAATTAAATTCAACACAAGAATTGATAAATTTATAAACATCTATGGAATTCAATTCAGGATGATTATGCATATATGAAAGATATATGTTCCTGAAAAATCTGTTATATGATTTATAATCAAAGAAAGTATATTTCTTTTTGAGACTATAGTCCTTTATAAGACAGTCATTAATGACTGTCAGTTTCACTACACCACCATGATTGAAGAATTCAACAGGATAAAGTTCATCCAAGATAATTTCCATATAATTAATTTTTTTATATAAAAATAACAAAGTTAAATTCTTATGAATTAAATTTATTAAATCATCCATAATTTTTCTTTTATATATAATATGACAAACGAGCCACATTTCCCTTCTTTCTTTTTTTGTTATTTTTATGAAAATTATATTTTTTATGGATAAGTGCACATATATTGAGCTGTTTGCTGGTGTGGGGGGACTACATATAGGTCTTGATAGGGGTGGTAATGGTTTTTTCAAGTGTGTTATGGCAAATCAGTGGGAGCCATCAAGCAAGGATCAGTTTGCTGCCAATATATACAAAAAGAGATTTCCTGATGATCTTCTTATAAATGATGACATATGTAAGATTTCCGGCAAAGACATTGATTGTGATATGCTTACTGGAGGATTTTGCTGTCAAGACTACAGTATAGTATGCAACAAGTCAAAGTCTATGGGAATCGAGGGAAAGAAAGGTGTTCTCTGGTGGGAAGTGATAAGACTTATTACTGAAATGAATCACAAACCAAAATATCTTCTTCTTGAAAATGTGGACAGGATGCTTATATCTCCTGCAAAACAAAGGGGAAGAGATTTTGCACTTATACTTCAGTCTTTGATAAATCTTGGATACAATATTGAGTGGAGAGTGATTAATGCGGCGGATTATGGTATGCCCCAAAAAAGAAAAAGGGTATTCATGTTTGGTTTTTTGAAGGGTGAATTTGAAGTTAAAAACCCTACAAAGTGGCTTTATGAAGATGGTATTCTTGCAAAAGTTTTCCCTGTGAAGAAAAATGATGTAGGTCTATGGGGGCTTGACGGAAGAGTTCTTGATAGTAATCTTGTTTCATTGTCAAATGGTTTTAATAAGGAAAATATTGAAGAACATCCTTTTGAAAATGGAGGTGTGGTGATTGACGGAAAAGTATATACAAATAGATTATATCCCAATTATAATGGACCATTTACTGTATTGGGGGATATTCTTGTGAAAGGTGATGACAGAAAACTGATAACTCCCGAATATTATATAAAGGATGAAGATGTGAAGAAATGGGAATATGTAAAGGGACATAAGGAATTCAAAAGGACAAACAAGGATGGTTATGAATATACTTATAGTGAAGGTGCTATGTCATTCCCTGATTATCTTGACAGACCTGCGAGAACTCTTATAACCAGTGAAGTGTCAAGTAATCCAAACAGGTTTACACATGTAATCAGGGATCCAGAAAATGGAAGGTTGAGGAGACTTATTCCAATAGAACTGGAAAGGATACAGATGTTTCCTGACAATCATACAGAAGGAACTACAGATAAGAAGCGGGGTTTTTTGATGGGAAATGCTCTGGTATGTGGAATTGTTGAAAAAATAGGAAAGGAATTGAAAAACAGGATATGCAGATAAAAACTCTTGATGACATAATAGAAAGAAATATAGACAATAATCTGTATTTCAAGAAGAATGAGTGGGAAAGAAGAAAATATCTCAAAACCACTCTTCATATGATGTGTGAAGTCATAGATGATGATGTTTATCTTCATAAGAAAGGATTGAGACCTCCGCAGATATTGAAACAGAAGAGGACTGATGATGAGAAGAGAAGACGTCATCTTTATGGAGATTCTGGAAAGAAATTTGGTCTTGGTATGTATGTTGAACCTACAGGAGACGGTTATTCAAACACATTGACCACATTTTCCACAGATAATTATGTATGGGACAGAAATTTCAAGGTGAGAGAACTGACTGACAGAGAAACATTCAGATTAATGGATGTTGATGACAATGATGTGGAGAAGATTTTGAAGGTTGTTCCATCAAGCAGATGCAAGAAACTTGCTGGAAATTCGATTGTGGTAAATGTTATGACAGAGATATTTAGGGAGTTGTTCATTGACAGAAAGGAAAATAAAGAGAATGGACTATGGTGATGGATTTTGAAACTTTTATAAGTGAAGGACTGATAAGAAACTTACCCTATTGATAAAATGGTTGACTATATTAGAAAGAAGTACAATCTTACTGATGAGGAGATTGACATTGAAGGAAAGTCCATTATAATTGATATATCATCTTTGAATAAAACAGTGTTGAAAGGTGTTTATCAAATTTTGAATATGGGTGGATATTTCAAGTCATTTCAAATTGGGTCAGTTCATTACTTTGATAAGAAATTTGATGAAGAAATTTTTGATGAATTGAAAAAATCAGGAAAAGTGAAATATCTTTATCATGTATCTCCTGTTGAAAATGACTTGAAGATAAGGAGTCAGGGACTTGTTCCGAAACACAAGAACAGGAAGTATGATTATCCTGAAAGGATTTATCTATTGTCTGATGAGAATTTGAAGAACAATGAACATTTTTTGTTTGACTTTTGTAATCATCTTCATAATGTGCAGAAATATAATGTTTACAATATATACAGGATTGATTTTCAAAAGTTGAATGACATCAAATTATATGTTGCTCCAAATGCAAAGGACTATGTCGCATATTATACAAATGACAATATAAGTCCCGATTTGATTGAAAAGATTGATACAGTGAAACTTTCAAATTTGAATGAAAACAAGGTTATTGAATTTGCAGGATTTCATTGTAGATGGTATGATGATAAGATATCAGGAGGTTGTGGATATTGTTTTTTGAACAACAGATGTGATGACAAAGATTGTTCAAGGGATGGTTATTATGAAACTCTTGATGAATGTGAGTTAAGAAGTTATGATGCATATCAAAAGATAAAATTGGGTGAAATAAAAATAGGAAGAAAAGAATTATGAAAAAATTGATTGTAATTGCGGAAAAGGAAGAATTGAAACTTGTTGATAAGCTTGTTGAAAAAAATATTCTCGATAAGGATATTCAGGTTTTGATAACCGGTGTGGGTGCATTGAATGTAATAAATGCATTGAAGGATTTGCCGAAAGATGTCCACATCATAAATGTGGGATATGCTGGAAGCAAGGATTTGAAACCAGGGGATTTTTATGAAGTGGATAACTGCACATTATATCATCCAAATGTGGATTATCCTGAACCATTGTATGGATGTTATGAAATATGTGATGATCTTATGTCAAAGGATTGTTTCACAGGATGTGATTTTGTATTGAAATCTGACAAAACTGATTGTCTGTTCGATATGGAACTTGCATATATTCTTGTGCTGAATTTTGAAAGAGTGAGTTCAATAAAATATGTCAGTGACAATCTTGACTTGCAGGAATACAGGAAGAAACTGAGCTGATGTCAAATGATGTTCATATAGTCAAGGTTGGACCACATCAACAGGACACTGTCATGTATGTTGATGGGGTCTGTAGGTGTATATGTGCTGGTCATCACAACAATACAAATAGTTATCTCAAAATCCTCCACAAAGGAAGGATAAGAAAGATGACAACAAGGGAGATAGGTAGGTTAATGGGAGTTGATGACATTGACATTGACAGGATGATTGAATCTGGAATAAGTTTAGGAAACATCAATACTCTTTTCGGGAATTCGATTGTTGTTGATGTTATGACAGAGATGTTCAGAATGTACTTGAAACAATAAATAAAATGAATTCCATCAACAAGATGAAGTCATTTGTCTCACAAGAGACTTGGTTGATTTCAAGCTGAAAAACTTCAGATTCAATGAATCCAAAGAAACTCTATACATCATTTTAGAGTTTTTGAAGAAATCATATAAGCTCTTGAAATCCTTGAATTCTCCGGTCACACCAAATTCTTCCAATGACTTGGTGCATCTTTCATAGAAATCTTGGATTTCAGGCTGTATTATATTCTTTCTTATTTCTTTTGATTTTATAACATATTGATTATAAAACTCATAGCATCTCCTTGAGATTTCAATGGAAGCAAGAACCATGTCAGGGAGATTCAAGTCCCTGAATAGGAAATTCCCTATGAAAGAACTGTAATTTGGTTGAACTTCAAACAGTTTCAGTCCATAAATCACACATCTTTTCTTGAGATTGTTCACCATCTTGTTTCTGTTCCACAGGTTGTTGCAGAGAGAATTGTATTTTGAACCTTTCTTCTTGTCAGAAGACTTGATTTTCAATTCTTCCACAGCAAACAAAGAACATCTGTAATACAATGCCTTGTCTATCAGGTTCTTGGATATTTCAAAGACTTCATGTTCCCTTTTGTTGTTGAGATGGGTTCTCTTTGGATGGTCTGAACTCAATCCATCAGGGTTCTTCTTTGACTTCTTCAAAGCAAAGTGCTTGTCATTCAATGACTTGATGGAGATGACACCAGAAGAAATCACAGAAAATTCACTGGATGATTTCCAGTCAACAACTGACCACCCCACATAGTTGGGGTTCAAATCTATTGAGAACACCCTGTTCTCTATTTTCCTTGATTCTATCTCTTTAAGTATGATTTCATCAAATGAAATATAGACATAATTCAAATCAACCTTGAAGGTCATACCTATAGTCTTATGTAATTGACAATCAAATAGTTTATTGATTATTTTCTTATAACCTTTATGGAAATTACAAGAAACATCAAGTTTTATATGTGTCTTTCTGTTGGGTTTGAAGATGATGGTGTTTATGTCATCAAAGGCAAACAACCTGTTTGTGTGTTCCTTGTCGCCTATAGAATAGAGCAGTCTCATCCTTTTCTTCAGGAATTCTTCCTTTGAAATCTTTCCCTGACACCTTTTGATAAAGTTGTTCTTTCCGCCGAAAATGATTCTCTTGTCTTCATCCGTAGATGCCTTTATCTGCAATGACTCCTTTATTGAACTGTGTATGAGATAATAGTTCATCAATGGTATGTTATTGACTGTCAGACTCTTCAACTCCTTCTCTGTGATATCAGGGTTGTCCATAAGCCTGTTGTACATAAAATGCAGACAGGAATTGTACTGTCTGATATACTCAAACAACAAGTCCTTGTCTTCATCACTTACTCTGTATTTCAGCTTTATGGTTGTCATATAAATATTTATGAAAAAATAGTTTTGTTATTTTTATGGTAAATATGGATGAATTTTATTATTTTTATCAATTTGGATACAACATTGCTTGTTGACAGAAAGAAAAGAAATATTGAAAAATTGTGGTGAACATATAATAGTTTGTTATTTTTATTGAAGAAAAAATGTTTCATGAAAAGGTATAGAATAAGAAAGTTGACACCAAGAGAGTGTGGAAGACTTATGGGAGTTGATGACATTGACATCAACTATATGCTTTCCTGTGGATTGAAAGACAGTGAGTTGTATAAAATGTATGGGAATTCTATTGTAACATCATGTATGATTCATATGTTTGATAATCTGTTTTTGAACAGACCTGTGAAAAAAAATGTAGAGTTGTGGTAGAAAAATAATTTTATGATGAAAAAATATACAGAAGAAGAACCTTTGAAGGTTTTTACAGCATTTTCGGGTTATGATTCCCAGTGTCTTGCTTTGAAGAGACTTGGGATTCCTTTTGATCTTGTGGGATGGAGTGAGATAGACAAGGCTGCAATAAAGGCACATGATGCTTTGTTTCCTGAATATAAGGACAGGAATTATGGGGACATTTCAAAGATTGACTGGTCTCAGGTTCCTGACTTTGAGTTGTTTACTTATTCGAGTCCATGTTTTGTTGCTGGAACTCAAATTTTGACAAAAACAGGATATAAGAATATTGAAGATATACAAAAAGGTGATGAAGTATTGACACATACCGGAGAGTATCATAGAGTAGTTGATACTATGAATCATCTTTATGCAGGAGTAATGTATCATATACATACAGATTCCGGATTTGTGGATTGTACAAGAAATCATCCATTTTATGTATATACATCAGGTGAGTATGAATGGGTGAGAGCTGAAGATTTGAATGGGGATACAATGTATACCTGCGGTGTAGGACTTTATGGAGATGGAAACTGGACACATGATGAAATCTGTGAAAAGAAGTCATATGTATCTGATGCTCCTATTGTTGTATATAATTTTGAAGTGGAGAAAGATCACAGCTATATAGCTAATAATATTGTAGTAAAAAACTGTACTGATTTCAGCAATGCCGGTCTGCAAGCAGGTGGTGAAGAGGGTTCAGGCACAAGGTCTTCACTTCTCTGGGAATGCAGAAAGACCATTCTTGCAAAGAAACCGAAATATCTTATGTTCGAGAATGTGAAGGCACTGGTGAGTGAAAAATTCTTCTATCTTTTTAACAAATGGTGTAAGGAACTTGAAAGTTATGGATATGTCAATTATTATCAGGTCTTGAATGCAAAGGATTATGGTGTTCCCCAGAACAGAGAAAGAATCTTTATGATTTCCATATTGAAGACTGATGATGAACCAAATCCTTATTATGAATTCCCAAAACCAATGAAACTGGAAAAGACTGTCGAGGATGTGCTTGAAGATGATGTTCCAGAGAAGTATTATATGTCTCAGGAAGTGACCGACAAGTATATTCAGAGGATGAAGGAAGAATATCCCGATGGAATAGGTGAGGATATTGAGGATGATATGGAAGATGGTTTATGGTGATGAAAAAAGTGAAGAAGACTGTCATCAATACTTGTGAGGACGGAACTGCACATACTATTGTGGCTTGGTATGCAAAGGGGGGAAGAAGTAATTTTGCTGGATGGAATGGTTCAAATAGGTTTGTGATGACTGCGGTTCTTGAAGAATACGATGATGAAGAAAATGAAGAAAAATAGGGAAAGGTTCATAGTTGACCATCAGGGTTATGGCAAAGCAGATCCAAGACCGGGATCACATATGGTTATGTCTGCAAACAAGAATGTCTGCACCACATTGACCACGTTCTGTTCATTGAACAAGGCTGTGGTGGAGATTTATGAAGATGATGAAAGTTCAGACAGTGAAAGTTTATGGTAATGAGAATTCTGGATTTTGAAAGTTTTGTGAATGAATCGCACGAACATCTTGCGATTCTTATTACAATCCCAAAAACAATAAAATGGGAAGACTACAAGAAAGAGTTGGAAACTGTGAAGGATGGAAATCAGGAAATGAGTTTCAGGGTGTCATCAAAACCTACAAAGGTAAAACCAGGAGACAGATGTTATCTTTGTCATAATGGTTTTATCAAGGGATGGATGATTATTTCAAATATTGAATACAGGAATGCATTCGACTGTTCAACCACAGGGAAACACTGGGATGAAGGATGGTATGTATCTCGTTCAGGAGAATTCCATAAACTTGACAAGGAAATTCCACAGAAAGGGTTTCAGGGGTATCATTATATAAAGGAAATATAATTATGGGCAATGTTGTAAGAAATTCACAGTTGTTTGATCAGTGGCTTCATAGTTGCGGACTGACTTACAAGGATGTTTATAGATGTCTCAATGAGAATGGTATTACAGATTTCAATAATGTAATATCAAAATCAGGTATACTTCTTGAAGAAGATGACAGTGATTATTCCGGAAGAAGGGATTATCATGGATGTGATGAAGGTCTTCGTACGCATGCAGAGAAGGACTTGGACTGTGCAATAGGAAACATACAGGAAAGACTGTTCTGTATTGATAACAAGGATTTCAGAATAAATGAAACTGCTACACATAATGGGGATATCAGGAAAGATACGGATATCACCACCAGAAGACTTGATTTTATACACATCCCCACAGGAAAAGAGGTGGAATTCAAGGTGTCTTATTGTAAGACCATAAATGCCGAATATGATACCGTGATTTACAGGCACAGGGATGGAAAGTTTGCAGATTTTATGAGAAATGGGAATATCATCATCATATATTTCCCTTATCTTGACAAGGTTGCAGTCTTTGACAAAAATAACTTTATGGATCCGGACAAGCATGGACCGAAGAGATCAGTGAGAATTATAAAGACGGAAGAACAGTATGGGAAACTCTGGAACATAGTCTCCATATGGAAGGGTATGCTTATGGACTATCATATGATGAAGGAAGGGAATGGTGAAATCAGTGAGAAGATAATAAGATTATGTGCAAATAAAATAAAATAATAATATGTATAATGTCAAAAGTTTTCAAGATTTTTTGAATGAAGGTCTAATAAAAACATATCCCATCAAAAAAGTTGTCTCATATATACAGAAGACATTGAATTTGACAGATGATGATATAACTATTGTTCATGAAGGAACAAAATTTGAATCCATAATGGTAGATGAAACAATGAATGCTGAAGTTCTCAATAAAGTTATTGAGATATTGAATCTTGGTGGTTATTTTGAAAATTATAGAGAAGATGGAATAATATTTTATGATAAGTTATTTACAGAAGAAGTTTTTCAAAAATTAAAAAAATCTGGTGAAGTCAAATATTTATATCATATAACATTATCAAAAAATGATGATAAAATACAATCACAGGGTCTTGTTCCTAAATATAAGAATTCAAAATATACTTATCCAGAAAGGGTGTTTTTATTATCTGATGAAAATTTGAAAATAAATAAAAATTTTATCAATGAATTCTGTATTCATTTGGTGAAGCAAATGAAAAAGAAAGAGGATGAATATATCTTTTCAGTTTATCGTATTGATTTTTCAAAATTGAAAAATATCAGATTATACATTATTCCTAATGCAAAGGATTATGTAGGTTATTATACAATAGATTGTATAAGACCTGAATTGCTTGATAAAGTTGATACAATTGTGTTATGAATGATATAGATGTTTTTGGATTCAAATTTATATGGATATCAGACAATACAAATCAATGTTCATTGTGTGATTTGAAAAAATCAGGAAGAAATTGTCCTGACAAGTGCATAAAAAATGGATATTATAAAATTTTGGGTGGTGAAGATTTGAGATATTATGAAATACATAAATGGATACAAGATAATAAACCTAATTTTGGGAAAAGAAAATAATATAGAAATAGTGAGATAAGTGAGAAGATAATAAGACTGTGTGCAAGATGAATAAAATTTTGAAATTGAATGACAATGAGAGTTATGAACTCATTGATAATAAAGGTATTATATGTGAAAATTGTTGTTTCTGTGGAAATACTGGAAATTGTTGGTTGATTTGTAATGGTTATAAATGTGCTGACAGAAAGAAATTTATTTATAAACCTTTGTAATTGTTATATTTATAAATATATAGGGAGGCCTTTATTGAGACTTCCCTTTTTGATAAAATATAGTTTAGTTTATGGGAAAAAGTGTTGATGAAGTTTATAAGACATTATCGGATATAGATCATACCCTTTTGAGACCGGCATCATTTCTGGGGAGTATAATAATGGAGAAGTCAAATCAATATATACTTGAAGACAAGAGATTTGTATTGAAGGAGATTGAATATAATCCTGGATTGATGAAGACAGTTGATGAACTTGTATCAAATTCCATTGATGAATCGAAGAGACCTGGAACAAGACTCAATACAATAAAGGTTGAGGTTGATCAGGAGAATGGTACAATAATGGTGCATGACAATGGTGGAATTCCAGTAGAGATGCATAAACAGTCAAAAATGTATGTCCCGCAACTCATATTCGGCAATTTGAGGTCTTCGTCGAACTATGATGATAATGATGACAGGACTTGGGTCGGAACCAATGGACTCGGTGCAAAAATATGTAATATCATGTCGAATAGATTTGAACTTACCACCGCAGACGGGAAGAACAAGTTTCATATGGTCTGGACAAACAATATGAAGAGACATACGCAGGTAGAAGTGTCAAGATCAAATTCCCATTTCACGAAAATCATATATACCCCTGATCTGAAGAGATTCAGTATGGACAGGATAACTGATGACATGTTGAAGTCCATAGAAAAAAGAGTGTATGAACTTGCTGGATGCAATCCTGAATTGAACATTTGCTTTCAGGGAAGAAGGATTATGATAAATTCATTTCAGGATTACTGCAATATGTATCTTGATGATAACAATCCGTTGATATATGAGGAGAACAAGGACTGGAAGATAGGGATTGCGGTTTCCAGATCAGGAAACTTCCAACAGATAAGTTATGTCAATTCTGTTTATACATATGACGGGGGGACACATATAGATTATGTACTGAATCAGATTATACCTTTTTTGAGGGAAAAGATAAGTAGGAAATATAAGACTGACATACTTCCTGGACAGATAAAGAACCATCTGTTCTTATTTGTGGATGCTACCATAATAAATCCATCCTTTGGATCTCAGACGAAAGAAAAGATGATATCTGATGTGAAGAATTTTAAGACAGAGATAAAGTTATCTGAAAAATTTCTCAACAATATATATAAGAGCGAGATTACGAATTCCATCACAGACTGGCTGGATCAGAAGAAGTCCGCCGATGAAAGGAAGGCGGAAAGGGATGCGAACAAGGCATTGTCAAAGGTGCGGGTCGAGAAGTTGATTGATGCTACAGGAAAGGATAGAAAAAAATGCATACTTTATATTGCGGAAGGTGATTCACCACTGGCATCATTCAGAAAAAGCAGGAATCCACAGATACATGGTGCCATACCTATCAGAGGGAAGATAAAGAATGTATATGGACTGTCAGGAACACAGGCATTGCAGAATGATGAAATAAAAAGTATATTTGCAAGTCTTGGATTGAAAATTGGACAGCATGATCATACCGATATGAGATATGGAGAAATAGCGTTTATGACAGATATGGATAGGGATGGTGATTGTATATGTGCTCTACTTCTAAATATTTTTTATAGATTTTTTCCTGAACTTATTGAAGAAAAAAGAATATTCAGGGTGGTTACACCATTGTTGACTGTTGTGAGGGGAAAGGATGAGAAGGAATTTTATACAATGGATGAATACAATGAGTGGTGTTCAAAGAATGATTCTACAAAATGGGAGGTAAAATATGCAAAGGGTCTTGCAGCATTGAGCAATAAGGCATCAGAAAAGATGATAAATGATCCAAAGAAATTCTATTTTACAAAGGATGACTTGTCTGATGAGAAATTTGAAATATGGTTTGGTAATGATACGGATTTGAGAAAAAAACAATTGATGTAGATATGAAGGAAGAAAAGACTATAAGTGATTTTTTTGATAAGGAATACAGGGATTATGCAATGTCAGTTATTGAGGACAGATCAATTGCATCTGTGTGTGATGGACTGAAACCCAGCCAAAGAAAGGTTATATTTGCTGCGGACAAAATATGGAAGAACAATGATAAACCGAAGAAGGTGTTTCAGATTTCCGGAATCACAGCTTCAGAATCAATGTATGTACATGGTGATGCATCCTTGAATGCATGTATCACATCAATGGGACAGAAATTCAAAAACAATCTTCCTCTTCTTGATGATTGTGATACTCAATATGGTACCAGATTTTCACCTTTCGCCGGTGCTCCACGGTATATATCATCAAAATTGTCTTCAAATTTCAGACTTCTGTATAAGGATTTTGAAATACTTGAAGGGAAGATAGAGGAAGGTGTTGTTGTTGAACCACCGTTCTATCTTCCTGTGATCCCAGTTCTTCTTGTGAACAGTTCTGAAGGTGTTGGAGTCGGTTTTGCACAGAACATATTGAACAGAAATCCTAAAGATGTGGTTGATAGTTGTATAAAATGTCTCAATGGAAAGAAATTTATAGAACCAATACCTTATTATAATGATTTCAGGGGAGAATACAGAAGAGATAAGGATAATCCGTTGAAATGGTATTGTTGCGGAAAATATGAGATTATGAATACAACAACTGTTCATATTACAGAAATTCCGTATTCTATGACATTTGAAAAATATGAAAACATATTGAATTCACTTGTTGATAAAAAGATTATAGTGGGATATGAGGATCATTCTGCACAATGTGCAGACTATATTGTCAAATTTCAAAGAAATGTATTGAATGATTTGAAGGAAAAAGGATTTATTGAATCTACATTGAAACTTATTGAAAGTGAAACTGAAAATCTTACTGCACTTGATGAAAATGGAAAGTTGAAGATATTTGATTCTATAGAAGATATCATAAAGTATTTCGTTGATTTTCGTCTCAAATATTATCAGAAGAGAAAGGATTATCTTATTGACAAATATAAGAAAGAACTTACTGAACTTTGTTGGAGAGCAAAGTTCATAAAGTCCATAATAGACAAAAAACTTGTTGTAAATAACAAACCAAAGGATGAGATTGTGAAATGGCTTGAAGAGAACAAGTTTGAAAAGATGAATGGAGATTATGGATATCTTCTGTCAATGCAGATTTATTCCCTTACAAAGGAAAGATATGATGATCTTATGGACAAGGCAAAACAGAAGAAGGAAAATCTTGAAGATGTGATGAAGAAGGAACCGAAGGAGATGTATCTGGAAGATTTGCATGATTTGAAGAAAAAGTTGTAGATATATTTTGAAATGTGAAAATAAATGATTATATTTGCATAAATAATTATATTTTATTATTATATGAAGTATATAAAAACATTTGATGAATTTATTGATACAGAGACATTTGATGAACGATTGTCAATTATGGATTTCATAGAACTCCTGCTTGAAGAGGAGCATAATTCCGGATATGACAATATTGATGAAGGATGGTCATTTGGAACCAGAGGAAGGGGGAGTGACAGGACTTTCAAATTCACACCTGGAAAGAATGATACTGATATCACATCAACAGAAATCTTCAATGATGACAAGAAGTTCAAATATCATGAGGTTCTTCTCCCGAAAAGCGGGGTGATGTCATATAATCTTTATAAGATTTCGGATATGAGGATTTCAAAGGCATTGAAACATCCGCAGAAATTCAAGGATATGGAGAAAAGGAACATAGATTTTGACAGTATTGAAAAATTTATGCAAAGGACTTCTCTTTATATATATTCCATTTTGAAACATAATCCTGTGGATATTATCACATATCCCCAAAGTTCAAGTGAATTCAATAAGGATATGGTTGACCACATTATGAAAAGGATGCAGGGAGCAGAATGTATTCCGAATCTTATGGTGAAGAATGTCGATAATGTTTATGTCAATTTCACAGTTGCAAAGGAACTCGGTTTGACAGACAAGGAGATAAATCAGTTGAGACATGACATAGAGAACTGGCAGAAGGATGCCGACATATATAAGGACAGACTCAAAGTTGATGAACTGAAAGACTCCATTGCATATAAGCTCGGCAAAAGAGGAAGACCATCAAAAGAAATTATGAGAGTGAAAGAAGAAATAAAGGCACTTGAAGAACTTATAAGAATCAAGAGAAAGGGAAGAAAAGGAAGAGACAAGACAATAGACTCTGAAGGAAGGGCAAAGAATTTTGAAATAAAGTCCATAGAGGATAGAAGAAGGAGATCTCTGGAAGGTTTGTTCGGAATAAATCCAAAATTGAATGGAATTCAACAGAATTTGAAGGGAAAACATATTGTTGTATTCGATGACAATATATCTTCAGGTGCTACATTAGATGATATTTGTCTTGAATTGCAGAAATATGGGGTTGCATCCATATTGCCTATTACTCTTGCCATAATTCCCAAAACAGTTTATGGTGATAAACATGAATCATTGAAAGATAAATAATTTATTTGACAGGAAAATAATTTCATTTCCTGTTTTTTTTTTGTTATTTTTGCATAAAATAATGTGATTATGGGATTTGTTTCACCTTATTATTTTTATATATTTGAAATTATATATAAGTCAAAGAGATATTTCAAACTTGGGTATTCGATTCATCCCATTCAAAGGGTTGATGAATGGAGAAAGGATTGTCCTGATGGAGAAGTGAGAATTATATATACATTTGCTGGTGTTTCAAGAATAGGTTCAAATTATATACTCATAGGAGAAAGAGATAAACACCCACAGAATTCAGATGCGGTTGTAAGAAAATGGTTTCATCAAAATAGGTATACATCCATACAAGATTATAAAATATCTTTGGATAATGGTTTTTTCACAAAGGAAGGTCTTGACTTTTATGATAAGGACATCACTGATGATAAAATCATAGGATATGTCAAGGAATTTATCAAGGAAACAACAGAATGGTGTTTTGAGTATTCATATAAACTTTCAAAGAAGGAGTATGATAAATTTATTTCCAAGTTCAATGATGAATGTGGATATGTTGATTATAATAATAAACAGTTTTCTGACTACATTCTTGACAAATATAAATTAGATTTACATGATTTTATTGATGTAATGCAGATGATGTCATTATCAGGAGAAAGGACTGATTTGATTTCTGTTTGTGATTATGGAAAACATGATTTTATTGATAAAAATGATAAGAAGTCATTAATGAATTCATATAACCAGATAATTTTGAATTCAAATTATATTGCAATAAAGGAAAGAATAGAAAACTGGTTAAATGAAACAAACAATAGAAAAGAAATCATGGAAAAAATCATACCATCTCAAAATATAAAACACGGTATGGTTACTGATGATGTATATCAAAGACTTATTCATAATGTTGATAGGAGTGATAATGAATATGTAATCACAAATTGTTTTGAATCCATTGAAAATATAAGAAAGGATTTTCCTGATAAACAGATAGTTTGTATTGCATTTACTGTTGTTGAAGCACTTGGATTTGAAATGATGGGTGTTGATAATGAGTTTGTTATATTTAATAGAGAACTATGCAAGGAGATAAATAGAAAAAATCTTCTTGATTATTTTGATTATATAAACACAAGAATCAAAGAAATGGGTTTCTGGAATAAAAAATGTGCAGTTGTTGGTAATCCACCATATAATGTGGGGAACAGTCAAATATATCCTTTATTTTATAAGTGGTGTATAAATCATTTTGATGATGTGTGTCTTATATTTCCGTCTGGATGGCAAAAACCAAAAGACAAGAAAGGATTGAGTGTCATGAACACCCCAGAAATAAAATATGATAAACAAATTGTATACATTGACAATATAGATAATGCATTTGAGGGTGTGGATGGTGCAAAATCAACAAATATAATATATTGGAAAAAAGGATATGATAATAAACTTGACGGAAGTCAATTGTTGTATAATAATGGAAATAATCCACAAGTGGTTAAATTTGATACATCAAAAGATGATGTGAAAAGAGTTGATGAAGTAGGGGAAGTCAAGAAATATTTAGGTAATTTTGTGGGTATGGATACTATAAATACAGGAGGTATGCCATATAATATCAATACATTTTTTCTCAAAGAACCAGAAAGGGGAGGATTTCCAAATACATTATATGATAAGAGAATACATGATGATGATATAAAAGTTGTAGGATCAATAGACAGAACAAGGATAGAAAAATATGTTGATATAAATTATCCTTTCCCTGAACCTGTAAAGGATTGTCATAGGAATTATTATAAAGTATTCATACCGAATGTTTGGGGTGGTCAAAGTGGACAGTTTCTTGGAGGAACATATAGTGATATTTATATTGCATTTCCAACAGATATATGCACTGCCACTTATATAGAGTCTGGATATTGCAAAGATTTTGAAACTGTGAAAAGACATGCAAAATATTGTATGTCAAAGTTTGCAAGATTTCTGTTGCTTGACAATAAATTTAGTATTGCAAATTCAAAGACTGCTTGGAAATCTGTTCCTACTCAAAATTATTCAGAAGATTTCTGGAAATCAGATGACATAGACTATATTGATGAATGTCTGTTTGACAAATATGGTCTTCCGGAACATTTGAGAGAATTCATAAAAAAGAATATACAACCGAGAACTGTGAAGAATATCATAAACTACAATGATGAACAAATTGTTGATTGTAAATCTTCATCAGTTTCTGTAGAAGATGAATGGAGTGAGTTCTTATAAAATAAGAAATGACTATGAACAATATAGTTGATTATGAATCATTTTGTTCCCATATGAAGGAACAGATCGAGAAGGAAAGGATAGAACAGAGCAAATACAAATATAGTGATATATTTGATGATTTTCTGAAAATAAATGGTGTTGATGATGATACTGTGACGGAGGATATGATGGACTGGTATGCATATCATGTCTGTGATAAGAAAGGATATTTCAATCCTTATTCATTTTATTCTGATTGCTGCAATTATAATGATTATGTCAATGAAATGTTGGAAAAAACAACATTAGATGTTTTGAAAAAACAGTTGAACATAAATCTTGGTGCAGGTAAGAAATACCATGTCTCAAATTATACAGACAATGATGATAAGATGAATATTCTGCTTGTTTCAAAGGAAATATATGACAGAGATAAGATATTCAACACATGCAACAGTATGATGTGGTCATTTTCCGCAGTTGAATATGATGAAGGAAAATGGAAGAACCCTATGATAGTGGATAATCCTTATGTCTTCAATGACTATGGGTTTCCTTTGATAAGAATTCAGGTTGAACCAGTGAAGACAAAGAACATAACTGATTTTGTCAACAATAACTGCAAGGGAAAGATATATCATCTGTGTGAAAAGAAAAATATTCAATATATATTGAAATCTGGATTGAGAATAAAAGGTGAAAACAATAATTACAGATATATACAGAACAAGGTATATTTCTTTTGTGGTGAGACAAAGGAAGATTTGATGAAAAATCTGTCCATCATTATAAAATCAAAAAAAGAAAAAATAAATGACAAATCATCAATAATTGAAAGATATGGTTTATTGGAAATTGATGTAAATGGTTATAATATAGATTTCTATCAGGATGGTTATTATATGGATGATGTGAGATACATAGGTTATACATATAACTATTTTCCACCAAAGAGACTGAAGGTTGTTGATATCAATGATTTTATAAATGATTTATGAAGAATATAATTGATTATAAATCTTTTTGTTCTCATATAAAGGAACAAATTGAGAAGGAAAAGATTGAACAGAACAAATACAAATATCCCACAGATTTTGAAAGAACATTTGACAATTTTCTTGAAGAGAATAATGTAGATAATGATACTGTCACAGAGGATATGATGGACTGGTATGCATATCATATTTGTGATAAGAAAGGTTATTTCAATCCTGATATATTTCATATCCATTATCCCAATTTCAATGTTCATATCAATGAAATGTTGAAAAATACATCATTGTCTGTCTTGATCAAACAATTGAATATCTGTCTTGGTGCAGGTAAGGAATATTATGTCTCAAATTATACAGATAATGATGATATGGCAAATGTACTGCTTGTTTCAAAGGAAATATATGACAGAGATTATATCTTTGAAATATGTGGTAGAATGATGTGGTCATTTTCTGCTGTGGAATCTGAAGAAGATGTATGGGAGAATCCTATGATGGTTGATGAACCATATGTATATGATAAATATGGTTTTCCTTTGATAAGAATTCAGGTTGAACCCATAAAGACAAAGAATATAACTGATTTTGTCAATGACAATTGCAAGGGGAAGATATACCATTTATGCAATATAAAAAGAATTGATGATATCTTGAAATCTGGTTTGAGACCAAAGGGTGAAAACAATAATTACAGATATATACAGAACAAGGTATATTTCTTTTGTGGTGAGACAAAGGAAGATTTGATGAAAAATCTGTCCATCATTATAAAATCAAAAAAAGAAAAAATAAATGACAAATCATCAATAATTGAAAGATATGGTTTATTGGAAATTGATGTAAATGGTTATAATATAGATTTCTATCAGGATGGTTATTATATGGATGATGTGAGATACATAGGTTATACATATAACTATTTTCCACCGAAGAGACTGAAGGTTGTTGATATCAATGATTTTATAAAATAAAATATATGAGACATAATAAAACAAACATTTTTGAAAATTCAAAGTTTGGTGATCATTTCACCTTTGATGACAAGGACTGTATCTTTCTTGAAAAGATAGGGATGGACTTGTCTGATGGTTCGGAACAGCTTTATAAGCTTGTGGTTCATCATTATGTGAAATATACTGATGGTAGTGAAAATGATTTCACATCCACAATTCTTGCCCGACCTGATGGTTTTGCCTATGGTGATAAATATGTGAAACAGATATAGTTATGGGAAGATTGAAAAATGATGTGAAATGGACCGAAGAACTTATACAGGATTGTTTGAGAAGAAATTTTCTTTCATTTTCGACAAAGAAGTATGAGATATTCGGGAGATTTGTATATGACTGGGAATCTGATTATCTTGCAATAACAAGATCAGGATATGCATATGAATGTGAGATAAAGATTTCAAGATCTGATTTCTTCAATGACAGCAAGAAGGTGGAGAAACACATTATACTTGAAGGAAAGGATGAAAAAAGACAGAGACCTAATTATTTTTATTATGCTGTTCCAGAAGGACTTTTGAAACCGGAGGAAATACCCGACGATTATGGATTGATTTATGTCCATACTGGTTTTGTAGATATTGTGAAACCAGCAAAACTTCTACATAAGGAAAAGGTTGATATATGTGGTCTCAATCTTATTGATAAGTTTTATTATGGTATGTGGGACTATATTGATAAATATAGGAAGACAGATGTTAATGAAATAAAGACATACAAGAACAGAGTGAGAAAACTTGAAAAAGAACTTGTGAAATATGATGAATTACTTTCAGATGCAAACTGTCAGATTGATGAACTGAAGGATGAAATTGCAGGATTGAGAAATAATATTAGATAAAAATGGGAACTATATACTCGATTACTCCAAAAGATAAAATCAAAGGCACCATCAAACAGATGATGCCTTTTGGTCATTCTTACATCTGGACATCAGTTTTGCATTGTATCATCTGGTGCTGTCACAGTTATCTGTTCTCCATGGTATGCTAATATATCAGTGTAAGTAATGTTCCCGAATAATTCTATACAATCTGAAGGGATGTTTTCTTTTGTGATATATCCATGTTCATATCTTGGATCCCCATAAAAAGAAATTGACAAAGGTATTTTAGATACATCAAGCCTCAATATTGCATATTTTCCATCCTTGCACTTGTTGTTCTCTGAAAATAGTTGCCACCCGAAATATGCCACATCACATTTTCTTGTGTCTCCCTTTATCACATGTGCCCTTGGAGGATAATCCAGATACTCATTTTCACTTCTAATCTCTATGCCATGTGATAATATAGAGTCCACATTTACAATAGGAGTAATGTGATACAGATATTTATGTCTGTGGACTTCTTTTGTCAAGTCTCTTTGAAATGCTGGATCAAAACCCATAGCTCTGCATTTGACACCATATAGTAGCATTGGTTCAGAAATCATGGCCTTGTCCCATCCCATAGATTTCATTTCCAAAATTATTGTCTGGGTGTTTTTTGCCACATCTGCATACAATATTACAACCCTGACTTTATTCGCAATCACCTCACTGACCACCTGCCAGCTTTTGAATCCCATTGTCCTGAGTCTCTTTCTCAGTTCAAGAACAGGAACTGTAGCTGTAATAGTTTCTGACTCTGCAATTAATTTCTTGCCCTTACACAATATGCTATCACCGAACCCTCTACCTTGCAAAAAGATTCTCATGTCACTGTTGATGGACCTGATGTCCTTTTCTGATATGGATGAAACATCAAAAAAGTCTTTAATCCTTAAAGTGTCTTCTGATTTTTTGCCCTCCTTTGTGAACTCATCAAAAGTTTTGATATGTACAGTCATAAAATCAATTTTTAATTATTTATTCTTAAAAATAACAAACAATTCAGGAATGACAGTCCATTTCCTGAATTGTTTGTTATATTTTAGAGTAAGTAAATCTGATTAGGTATGGAAAAAATAAAAAGTTTCAATGAGTTTATAAATGACAAGTCCATACCCTCAATAGATGAAGTCCTGAAAGACAGCATCACAGAAGAGAAAAGATGGGAAAAGATTATGAAGATGGATTTTGATGAGACATCCATCAATCATGAGTTCAAAGTAGATATGAGGTTTGACAACTATTATGTTTATGAAAGCTCAAGGCATAAGCCCTGTGTTTATTTCAGGGTTGGTGAAGGTGAGTCTGATTTTTTACCAATGATGATATCAGACACACCTTATGTCCCATATTCATTTGAACAGACCATCAATGATGAGGATCTGTACTGGGTGAGCAATTTTGTGAAGACAAACAAGGCAAATCTGCTGAAATATGCAGATGGTGAGTTTGGATACAGCTCATTTATGTCCCTTGTGAATAAATGTGAAAACATTGCAGAAATCACAGAGGACTCAAAAAGAATACATCCATCAGATACAAATCTGAGCAGGGTTATCTGGATCGGTCCATATGACAAGACAGGACATTATTTGAGAATCAAGATTCAACAATCAAAAGGAAGTCATAACTCTAATGAATGGGCAGCATTGACCATACCTGAACTGAAGTTGATACCCAATATAAGTAAGACTGACATTTCAAGGTCTGAGATGAAGGTATTCAAGGACTTTGCAATAAAACACAAAGATCTCATTGACAAGTTTGCAAAAGGTGAGATAGATTTCAAGAAGTTCTGTGAAGATCTGAAAGGAGAAAAGGCCACAAATACTGACCAAGAAGAAAATCATCAATAGAATGTTGCAGATGCAAAAGAGTCTTGTGATTATGGTCCCAAGACTCTTTTTATGTTGTTGTGGGTAATCAGGTATATAGTTCCAAAAAAAAAATCTTTCTCAAATGAGAAAGATTTTTTTTTTAATTATGTTTTATTATCTTTGAATTTGACTATTTTTTATAAAACCTATTATTTTTTTCATATGCTTTATTAAATGCATCAACAAATTTAGGAATATCATAAGAATATAACATATTACTACCATCATTTGATTTCCTAATATTAGGATCATGTGACATATATTTATATGTAGATTTTAAAATTTCTACAGAGTCTTCATAAATTTGCTGTGCATTTGCAAAATCTTCATCTTCAATGTCCATAAGTTCATGATCATATCCAATATGTCTTTCATCCCATGATATAACAATAGATTCTACAGTTTCATCTTCATCAAAATCTCTATTATTATTAAGTGCTTTTAATATTGATTCATAAGCATTAGACATATCATATTTCAGTTCATATGATTTGGATCCAAAAGAATCTATAATATAATAATTATCAGATATTTTTGAACAACCTACATTTATGTCATATTCAGCATCAATGTTTGGACCAATTAAACCAAGAGAAAAATAAGTAGTGTTGGGGTATAAATTATGATTTATAATAAGATTATCAATAAAATATTGAATTTTTGATAAATACCAATTTTTATTTCTAACCCTTGATTTTATAAACAAAGGGTCAGTTTTGGTACTATATGGTTTATTAGTTTTTCTTTTTAGGATTTCCTGACCCATACTTTCTTTTATAAAATCTTCAAATTTAAGTATCATATGTTTTTTTGTATAATATATTTATGCAAATAGTTTTTTTTTTTGTTATTTTTATATAAAATTTGAACATTATGATCCAGTTTATAAAGGATAATTTTGAATTCATACAACAGGAACCTGGTATTGAGGGTGCATACAAGATGGCTGAACTTGCAGCCAGAACCTGTTACAGAAGTGAAAACTATATAAAAGAAGGTTCCGCACACAAGATTGTGGATGATATCTGCATAAAGAACGGACATACTTCCATAACTGAATTTGCCACCATTTATTTGAAGGTGAACATATGGAATGTAAGTGTCTTGAAAAAATATATTATGGACAGATATTCGAGAGTGAATGTCCATAATGCAAGTGCTTATATTACCACCACATTGAGGACAATCATACAGGGTGATTATAATGATCCCATTGATGCGATAAAGAATAATTTTGACAGGAACTGGAAGGAAGACCTGCAATACTGGTGTGAACCTACCGAATATCATCACAAGAGATATTGCTACAAGTTTGAGTGTGACAGGGTAGGAAGCCAGAGTTTTGAGAGACATAGGGGTATATATGGTATCTCTTATGCACAGGAGAGTACAAGATACTGCAACTATAACGGAAAAAAGTTTGGAGGAACAATAAAGATAAGTCTTCCGTCAAAGTTTTATGAACTCATAGAAGACTGGTCCGGATGTGCGGATATCAAGACAGGAAAGGATTATTCATATTTGCAGGACTGTACTCTTGATGTTAAGCTTGACTTTCTTTATAAAAATGACAAGGCATGGAAAGTTTATGTGGATGGATTGAACAAGGATGCAGATGACTATATCAGTTTGATAAATGCTGGGTGGAAACCAGAAGATGCAAGGGGGACACTTCCACTTGATCTTGACACCACATTTATGATGTGTGCATATCCGGAAGACTGGAAGATGTGGTTATACAGAAGAACAGACAATCATGCTCATCCACATGTTCAGAGAATTGCAAAGGAAGTTGAGAATGATATGAAAAAAAAGGGGATTATATAGTATGTGGATTAAGAATTTTATAAATGAGTTGAAGGCCTGGAAAATAGTAAGAAAGGTTTATAAGGAAAACAGGAAGGAATTTGAGAAACTTCATATCCATATGGACTGGGGAGGTAAATTGTATACTGTAATAAACCGAGATACTGATGTGGCATTGGGATCTGATGAGGACAAGGTGTATCTTCATAATGATTTGGCAAAGATATGGAGTCTGTTTACAAAATTGAATATTGCTGATATAGTGGCATATGATTTGAAACCTCTTGAAGATGAGAGAAAGATTGATGATGGACATATTGAATATGAGCATGGATATTTACTCATCTTCACACCGGCATGGAAACTTGACAGACAGTATGTGAACTGGAAGTCATTATTGTTTGTTTTTCTGTTTTTTTGCAGTATTATAATAGGGGTTGTTTATACCATATTGAAATATATGTAATGGTCATTGATAAGGAAAGACTCAAACTCTATGGTCTTGAAAAGTTCAGGAATGATGTTGAAAACATAGAGATGCAGTATCTCAATCTCATATATGATCCTAATTTCGATCATATAGTTGACAGACGGACATATGACAGAACAAGGGGTCTTATGAAATGGAGATGTGCCATATGTGGAACAGAAATATTGACTGATAAAAACAGGGAAGATGTGGAAAATTTCGTGTGTGAGAAATGCAGGGAATTATACAACAATGGAAGTCCTTTGATAGACAGAAGGATAATGGATTCAAGAACAAAAATGTTCAAATATATTGAAAATAAGTTATATGAAGAACTGGAAGACAGTTTGAAAGGCGGAAAATAATGATTTTCTGCCTTTTTCACATAAATAATGATATATATTTGTTTATATGGAATTGTTTGTCAATAAACCGGATTATGTAAGACTTGATGATGACGTGTCCTTCCAGATTATGAGGACAAACCCTAAACTGACCACGAATGTCAAGCTTTTGTATGATGGGAAGAACCTGTATATGGATTCCTATTCTGCAAATCCGTTGCTGTCTTCAAACAATTATAAGAATTATAAGGTATTGAAGACTGGTCTGTATAATGATGATTTGAAAAGGTTTCTTCTGGGAACAAGTTCTTCCGCATATGAAGTAGGACAGAATATGGAAAATACCATTGTGGGAGACAGTTTTGATAATCAGTTCGAGAACATATATTGGTCCGGGTGTGAATCAATCAATTCTTCTGTTTATCCGCAGGAGATGGGATTTGTAGCCCCAATTTATTTGAGAAAGAAAAGACCTAACTACTTTGTCATATTCAAGATAGACACCCCAGCAAACACAAATCTTGTCCCTATTGATGACAACAAGAAGGACAAGACATTTGATTTCAAAAATGACATACTTGACAGATCAAGAATAATCAAGGCTTTTGATTTGAGACCAGGAACTGTCATAGGAGACTATATAGACAGATATGTAAGTCAAAAGGATTTCAAATATGACAAATCATTGTATGTGAATTTTGCTGCAAAGGAAATATATTATTATGGTATAGATAAGTCTACCGGTGTCCTTTGTCAAAAGGTGAATAATATTTCTGAAACTCTTCTTGAAAATGACATAACCATTTCAAGATCTGATGACTGGATAACTTCCGGATATGAGAGGAACAATATGATATTTCCATATATCATAAATCTTGAATTCCTGTTTGATGACAATGAGACTAATGAATACAAGTTTGCCAGATATTTCGGTATGTATTGCAATGACATTGACTTGTATGAATATGAAATTCAGGAGTTCAATGAACCTGTCAAGATAAACGGAAAGATATTGAACAGTATCGTCAATCTTGATAAAATCAATATGGACAATGGTGCATTTTATTATGCAAAGTCAAAATATGATGAGATTTTTTCCATTGATGACAAGATGCGAATCATAGGAAACATCAAACAGGATGACTTTACCGGATTTGAACCAGTAACCATATCATCATATGGTGAAAAAATTTCAGGAACACAACCTGCCACTATGATGATCAAGGTTGACAAACCTCTGTTGAAGGGAGATAAGGTGATGATATATGATGTGTTCAGTTCAAATGGGACAGATGATGTATATAAGACATTTACTGCCACAAATACCGATAGACTTGAACCAGGAAAATACAGTATGACAAAGTTTTCATGTCTTGGAACAACAAAAGATAATGCAAAGGCAATTGCAGGTATAATTCGTGAGTATGCAACTGAAAACAAATGGATAACTGCATTCTCGGTAGATGATGTTGTGGTGATAAGATCTGCAATTCCGGGAAGTCAAATGAATGGAATGCTGAAAGTGAAGACAAGGGGGACAATTTCAGTATTGAACAGTTTCAATATGACTATTGATTCGGATGGATGGGTTGACTGCTTTACTGGAGGAACGAATTATGACGGAAGTCTTTTGAAGATATTGAAGGATGATATGAATATGTTCACATCCAACAGGTATTTAAAAAGTTATAACGGAAAGAAGAGTTCAAAGATAATGTCAGTCATCCCTTATATTGATGACAATGATGTCATTGATGAGAAATATTGCATAGTTTCTCTTGATGACAATGGAAAATATGTCAACTTGTCAAGGACAAGACAGGTGGAGATAATGGACATATATTACACAAGATTCGGTGTATTGAGTTTCTTCCCCGTGAAGGACTTTGATTTTGATACAGTAAATTCCGATTATGGGGAAGATACTATGATGAAGAATGAGATTTCAAAGATGGATGAATATCTCAACAACAAAAATAAATCAATATATGTAACTGTAGGTGTGGGAACCAATGATACACATAATGAGGACTTTGAAAATAAAGGCAATTGGGATATAGATATTATTGATACAAAAGATGGTAACAATAATACATCATATGTGAATTCTACGACAAATCTTCCTTATTACAGATTTATTTCAGATACAGGGGAGGAAATAGATACAGAATATGACTATTTCTGTGAAAATGTTCTTCCTGAATTGTCAATTGTGAACAAAACTGTTCCATTTATATCAAAATGGGGATATATGGATGAAGGCAAGGACAGCTGTGAAAATCCCTACAGGTTAAATACAAGCAAGATATTTGATACATGTAATTTCTCATCAAATACATTTATGCAGGATTGTGACATATTTGAATATACTCATTCCATGCCTTATTATATGGTAGACTGGAATGTGAATGAAAATGATAATATGAACAGGGTATACAATGAATTTCAATATGTCAATATTCCGGAAGTCTTGAAGAACAAATATTATGATGAAATTGATAATGCTGTAAAGGAGTGGTCATCATATTTTTCATCTGCCATTTATGATCGTTTTGATGAATTGTTTGGTGATTCTATTGACAGTGCAGAAAGTTCTTTCAAGAATAAGAGATTCAACAGGAAATATTCCAGATTTCTTCTTGGAAATGACAGTTCAAAATCATCTACATTGTTCAGAGGTGTGAAATTTGAAGTGGTCGGTATAAAGAATGGAAAGGAAATATATGGAAGTGATTATAATGGATATAAATTTACATTTCTGTATATACCTGTGAATTTATTGAACAAGGATGTTTTGACTGATGGTGAAGAAAATGAATATGTAAATTTCAAGATTGAGTTTGTCAAAAATGATGAATTCAAGTTCATTGTCGGTATGGTATTCTTTGATAGTTTGTCAAAATATATTGACAATGAGATGAAAGATTTCAATAAGACATATCTTTATGGGGGATGTCTTGGATTCAATATATACAGGAATAATAAGTAATATTATGGAAATCAATATAACTGTAAAACAGACTATATATAATAGTATTCATAGTTATCCACCTTCTTTAACTGGATTTGTAAAAAATGCAAAAGTATATTTATATAAAAATAAATATGCATGTACACCATCATATGTATTTTATACAGGCATTCATGGAATATCAAAAACTGTGTATGAAGATGTAAAACTTTATGCACAAGCATTTTTTGGAAAACATAAAAGTGGTATTGTTGAAGTTAGTACATCTGGTGAAACTGTGATAGAACTTCCTAATATATTTAGTGATGGATGGTTTCTCTCTGATACATGGGGAAATCTCCCAGATAGAAATGACACAGATGATATAAAGAGATCAATATACATTACAAACACAAGTAGTCCTTCAAAAATAGATAGTCAAACTACAGTATCAAATTTTGTAAATGATGAAGGTACACAAATTATTGAAATGTTTGCAAATTCTGAACTATCTTTTGATGGTGTTGCATTGATAGATACATCAATAGGTTTGACAAACAGTAAAATTTCAACAAACCCTGCTGTAGTAAATAATAATTTTTTGTATAGTTTTTATGATGCAGATGTATATAAACCTGCATATGTTTCAGGAAATTCTGTTTCGAGAGTATTTGCACTTCATTCATATGCAGGCAATACAAGTATAAATACATCCATAAAACCGGCATTTATAGGTGATAACACAATATTGAAATTTGATGGAACATCAAGTGATCATTCAATTGGTCAATATAGATGTTCTCAAAGTGTTCCAGATAATCAATGGGCAAGTTATGTTGCTGATAATGGAAATCTATATTATTCTATTGCAGTAACTAATCTTGATTGTATATTGCAGCAAACAGTAAAACTTATAAAAGGATATAAATACAAATTTAATATTTTTACTGCATCTGAAGCAAATAATGATGGTATTGTTATTACAAAAGTATCTGATTTTTTGAATGAAAATAATGGATATTCAGTTTCGAATGTAAAAGATTGTCTTGGTAAGTGTTCAGGCATAAGAAAAACAAATACATTTTCATATATACCACAACAAGATGAGACTATATATATTTCATTTCTTTCAGATAGTGAAGATACTGGATGGATTGATTCAAATGGAACAGATCCAGATGGTGTTGAATATACTGAATATGGTGAAGTTGAAATACAAATTGAAAAACCTGCAATATATGAAGTTAAGTTCTATGCGAATGGAAATTCATGTATAATAGGTAATGTTGAGACTTCTGAAAATGGTTATGTGATAGGTGAATATATCTTGAAAGACAAACTGAAAACTGTTGATACTGTCGACAAATCCCACATATTTATGGGATGGGGAGACAGTCCTGAAAATCCTACTACAATATACAATATTGACAATATTGTTGATCCATCAACACTACCTTCTGAATTGTATGCAGTATGGGAAGACAAATATGGATATTATAAGGTAAAGGTTGTAGATACAAATGAGAATGCCATTGCATCTGCAACAGTGATATTCTATGATGACATATCCAATACGAATAAAATTGGATCTGCAATTACAAATGAATCTGGTGAAGCTATATTTTCAGTAAGTATGAACAATGCACCAGCAAAATTATATGCATTTCCTATACTTGATGGATATGTGTATAATTCTGTTCGTAAGGATGTTGACAGGACTGAAACAAGAGATATGAACACAGGTGTCTCCATATTGTATATGTCCATATCAAATGATGGAGAAGACGCCGGAATGAAATCAATTTTGAAGACAATGTTTTCAAAACTGTCATCGAACCATATAAAGAAGTGTATAAATGACAATGAAGATGTGGATTATGATGAAGATGGATACAGAATAAATATAGTTGACCCTGATTCTGTAGATACTCTGGACATTTTTACATCTATTCCTGTCATAATGAACAGTGATAATAAAAACATAATAGGTTCTGTAGATACATCATTGAAACAGGATACAAATGAACTCAATATAAAGACTGTAAATAGATATTCGGGATATTATAATCCCATTTTCAAGGATATATTATTTTATGACAACTACAACAAAAACTGTCCTTATTCCAACACAAAATTTGATGATGACTATGAGGACAATTATGGAAAGTTTGGTATAATAAGAAATATGTGGTTTCATAAGGTGAATGATGAGAAATCTACAGAAATAGTGTCATCATTGACACCATATTATCCATTGACAGGTCAGTATGCTCTTGACTGTAAGGACTACAACATATTCGCGAGCAACTGGGATATGAATTATTACACAAAACAGACGGACACCCTTCATAGTGAAGAATGTATGAATGTGGCAAGTATGAAGAATGGATTGTGTATGTTCGGTTCAAAATATTTGAATACTCCTGAAACTATAGAAATTGAATGTCTTTCTGGTCATCAGGAATGGAATGATGAATGGATAACAAGTCCTAATGCCTGTGATGGGGAAATGATGTATAAGGAGGTAAACAGAAACAGTGTCAGGTTCTATCTTTTTTTGAAAAAGAGAATATTAAGATACTTTTATGAAAAACTATACAATGAGTTTTCAAAATACATAAGCAAAGACTATTCATATGGAAATAAGGGTCTGGAAGATGATATTAATGAATATGTAAGTAAGAATATACTGAAACTTTATAAACTTGAAAGAATAAGACTGTTTGTGAGACAGGATAAGATGGGGATTCATGATAATAGAATTGACAATGACTATATAACTTATATAGACAGGACTGTGGATGAACTGAAAAGAGAAGGTTTTAATGAAACAAGGACAATATCAATGTCAAAAATAAGTCTTGATGACTTTGACAGACAGATAACATATAATTTGAAGAATGGGTATAAAGAAGATTTTGGTTTCAGTTTCATAATAAAGAAGATATAATTTGAAAAATCCTGTGAGACATCTCACAGGATTTTTATTTTGACTGATATGGTATCAAAGTCCATGAACATTTTATTTCCATATCTCCATATTTCACAGTAAAGTCAATCTTTTTCTTATTGTTTTTTTCAAAAACAAAATTGGTAGTATTATTATCAACCGAATGTGTGAATATTATTTTTCTTGTATTTGTCTCATTGTAATAAGATTGTGAAAAATATTTAGATATGTTTTCATCAACTTCATCAAATGAAACATTGATGTCTGCACTCTTGTCATTTTCATAATAGAACAACTGTATACATGTTTCATCATCTTCTACTGCATTCCAGTTTTCATCACATTTTATATACACACAAGGTGATGACATGATGACACTGTATCCTACACCATCCACACCATCAATTCCTTGTTCTCCTTGACTTCCTGTTGGACCACCACCATGCATTGCAATGTTTGAGAAATTGTCATTTATCTTTCTCACCATTTCGGCAATTGTGTCTTCATTGTCTATCTTTATAAGCTTGAGATTGTCTCTCTTATCTCCATATTCAAATTCCGTATCTGCCATAATTATAATTCAGTTATCATAAGTTTATTGTATGGAATCACACCATCATAAAAGAATGTTGGTTCATTTTCATCATCGAACTGTTGGTTCGTGTCTATTGAAAGCAGATTTATGTTCAGATCAGTTATCTTCACTTTCAGGACAATTATTTCAAGTTCCTTGGCATATTTTTCTTCATATTGATCTGCAAGTTCATCAAACTCATCAGATGTTTCAAGATATGAATATGCAACATATTCATCAGTCGCAAGAAAACATCCCTGTGAAATGTTTTCGTATGGTGTGCTTTCATAAGACCAGAATGTTTTTCTGGGAAGTTTACCACCGAGACCATATTTTTTGATTGAATTCAAATAACATGACGGTGTGGAATGATAAAGATATTCCTTTCCTTCAAGATATTTCATAACAGGATTTTTAAGACTTTCCTTTATATCATCAACTTTTTCTCCGAACTTGATTATATATGCATCCATATTATAATTCACGAGTCTTCCTTTCTTTATCCATTCGAATTTGTATCTCATAGGAGGGATGTCCTTTTTGAACCTGTGATAGAATTCTACCACATCATATGTCTTTCCTTCAAGTCTTTTTGACCAGTACGGTTTTATCTCACGATAATCATGTGTGAGTTTTCCATCCTTTATCAAGTTATACCAGTATTCATTTACTGGCAGTTTCAAAACATTGTCCATATAATTATTTATGGGATTTTATGTTTGTTATTTTTATAGTGTTATGAAAAATGAAATAAAATATAATAAAGATAATCCATTGAAGGTATTCACCACATTTTCTGGTTATGACTCCCAGTGTCTTGCCTTGAAAAAATCAGGAATACCTTTTGATCTTGTGGGATGGAGTGAAATTGAGAAGAGAGCAATTGATGCCCATAATTTGATATTTCCGGAATATAAGGACAGAAACTATGGAGACATCTGCAAGATTGACTGGAAAAGTGTTCCTGATTTTGATTTCTTTACTTATTCAAGTCCTTGTCAGTCATTTTCAATATGTGGCAAAATGTTGGGTGGTGAAGAAGGGTCTGGAACAAAATCATCACTTCTCTGGGAATGTAAAAAGGCAATTGAAATCAAGAGACCCAGATATCTTATGCTTGAAAATGTAAAAAATCTTGTATCTGACAAATTTATACATACTTTTAATCTCTGGCTTGACTATCTTAAATCACAAGGATATACAAACTGGTGGAAGGTCTTGAAGGGATCAGATTATGGTATCCCACAAGAAAGAGAAAGAGTGTTCTGTGTTTCAATACTTAATCCAGATGGTAATTTCATATTCCCAAAAGGACACAAATTGTATAAATCTGTTGAAGATTTTATGCAGACAAAGGAACAGATGGGTGATACTTATGAAAATATTGTAGATCCCAAAGAAAATTATGAAAATTATATAAAAGAAAATCCACAATTATATAAGTTTGCAGTAAAACAAAAATAAGTATGGGATCAAAAGTATCAAAAATAAAAACAGGAAAACAGATTGCAAATGTAAATACTGTTGTAAAAGATTTTGATGAAGATATGTGGGGGACAGAATCAAACTTATTTGGAGAAACACCTGAAGATGCAATACCAAATAAATGTCCATATATAATTCAGTTGGGAAATATCAGACAGGACAGGAAAAAATTTTCAAACCCACAGGATGGACGAGTATATTCAATGAAAGGATGTTGTCCTACACTTCATCTGGGTGAACCACCAAGATTTATAATTGAAGATGATGATGGATATAAAATAAGAAGTTTGAGTGGGTTTGAGTCAATGAGACTTATGGGTGTAGAAGATGAAGATATACAAAAACTTGTTGATGGTGGATTAAGCAACAAACAATTATGCATGCTTGCTGGTAATTCCATAATAGTAAACATTATGAGTGAGATGTTCAATGAATTGATAAAACATTAAATGTATGGAACAAGAAAAAATAGTTGCATTTGAGGATGCGAAGTTTGATGACAAGACTCCTGAAATATATTTTGATGACGTGAAGGTAAAATATGTTCAGGATCCTGACTGCACGGAAGACAGGGATGGTGAAGTGCAGACACTTTTTATGGAGACAAGAAACAATGGAATTGACAGATTTATTGCATTTTCCACTGATGGAAAACATTTCTGGTCGGTAGATGATGTTGATGACATTATAAAATTATTCAATGATTTCAAGAAAAAAGCTGAAATAAAATAAAAATAAAATGAAAGTAAGAGTAAAGAAATTGAATCCGAATGCGGTTGTTCCATTCAAGACACATGACAGTGATTTTTGTTATGACTGTGTCGCTGTAAGTCGTGAAGAGATTGCACCCAATGTGTATAAATATGGACTTGGACTTGCATTTGAAATTGTAAGAGAAGATGGTTCTGTTGAAACTATTATGGATCTGGATGCCAGACCAAGATCAAGTGTGTGGAAGACAGGTATGGTATTGTCCAATTGTACAGGGACAATAGATGAATCATATCGAGGAGAAGTCTGTGCAATCTTTTATCATGTATTGCCAGATATGCCTATATATGAAATAGGAGATAGGGTTATCCAGATATGTCTTGGAAAGACTGAAAAGATTGATTTTGAAGAAACAGATGAACTTACATCAACAGAAAGAGGAACTGGTGGTTTTGGATCAACAGGAAAATAAAAGAAATTGCAGTGGAAATAACCACTGCAATTTTTATTATATCTTACTCAAAAGAGTATTGATGTCACCAAGAAGGTCATACACACATTTTGCCGAAGGATATTGCAAGTCGGTAGATGATTCACTTATTGATGAAACAAGATTTTTTTCCTGAAACTTGTCTGATGTCTTTCCATCAAGTGTAGTAGTCTCAATAGGATGAATAACATCACCTATTTTTATACTTTTGATTGTCTCTATATCTGTCATAATTTATATAATTATTTTTTATTCAAAAGTGATTTTATGTCTCCTACAATATCATACACGCATTTTGCGGAAGGGTATTGGTCATCCGTTGAATTTTCATCTACTGATGAAACAAGATTCTTCTGTTGAAAATAACTTGCAGGATGACCATTGAGATATTGTGCATCCAGAGGATGTTCAACACCGTCAGTAGTTCTGATATGAGTTATAGTCTCTATATCTGCCATAATAAATCATAAAATATATTATATTTATGAAAGTTTCTTTGTTATATTTTATATGATAAAAATATTTAGATATGTCATCAGTAAAAAATTTGGATACAATTCTTTGGACAGAAAAATATAGACCAGATACTCTTGATGGGTGTATTCTTCCAAACAGAATCAAAACACTTCTTCAAGATGGTGTAAAAACTAATATGCTTTTTTATGGAACTGCTGGAATAGGTAAAACCACAACGGCAAAGGCCATATGTAGTCAATTTGGACATAATACATTATATATAAATGGTTCTACAGAAAACTCTATTGATGTTGTTAGAAACAAAATCAGTGATTTCGCTATGAATCAGTCAATTCTTCATTATGATAACCCCATCAAAGTTGTCATTATTGATGAATCGGACTTCATGAGTCAAAATGCTCTGGCGGGAATGAGAGCAACTATCGAGCAGTATGCCACAAACACTAGATTTATTTTTACTTGCAACTATGTCGAGAAAATACCTGATCCTATTCAATCTCGTTTCCAGATGATTGATTTCAATTTCACACAGGAAGAACAAATTGAAATCAAGAAAGGTCAGTTCAAGAGAATTATTGAAATCTGCAACAAGGAGGGAATGTCAATCACGAAGGAAGCTGCATTAAAACTCTTACAGACATATTATCCAGACTTCAGGTCAATTATCAATCATTTGCAGAGATACAAGCTTGAAGGAAAGACAAACATTGTTGATACAGATGTAAAAGATTCAGCAAGTGAATATTCAGAACTTTATGATATGATTATCACACAGGACAATCCTGTGGAAAATTACAAGTTTGTGATGAAGAACTATTCAAATTGTGTAGATGAAGTAATTTCTGCACTAGGATATCCATTCATTGAGTATATATTGAAATCAAAACCTGCTCTTATGGGTAAGATACCTGTGATTTCTGTTCTCAATGCAAAGTATCAGCAGAATTTAAAAAACTGTATAGATCCTGTGGTGGTTCTTCTTGCAAATATTTTCGAACTTCAAATGGAGTTTCAAAAATAAATAAAAAATATTGAAATTTATCACAAAAAGAGATGTCATTTGATGTCTCTTTTGTTATTTTTATTTCAAAAGTTTGAATAATAATTTTTATTTATATGGGAAAAATATATAATGATGTTCAACAGTCTGGGAGTTCTGATCAGAAAAAGAACAATCCTGAAATTCTCCTGAATATGGGAACAATGGTAATAGGAAGAGATGATGTGATGCATAGGGAGAATGAAATAGACCGCATATACAACATTATGGATAAGGCTTCACACAGAGCCGTACTTCTTGTGGGGGATACAGGAATAGGAAAAAGAAGTATCATTGAAGGATATGTGCAGAAACTCAGGGACAATTACAGAAATGAATATGTGGTGGAGATTGATTTTGATGAACTTATCAAACAGACACACAATGCAGATTTTAGTCAGGTTGTTTCCACTATACTTGATACTGCTGTAAATAATGACAGTGCTCAAATAACTCTTATGCTGAGCAATATAGGTTATCTTCTCAATATCAACTGTTATGGTAATGCAGGATTTGCATTTATCAACAATATGATGAAATATATTGATGAAGACAATCTTCAGGTAATTATTACTGCAACAACAGATGAATATAAGGTAATTGAAGATTCTTTCAAAAAAGTCATTGATACATTTACCATCATCAAACTCAATGAACTCACAAAGGAACAAACTATTGATATTTCAAAAAGTTTTGTTGATTTTTATGGTGATGTATATGATATGACATTTCCAGAAAATGTTTGTGAACTCATATGTGATAATGCAGACAAATATATCAAAACCAAACCATTTCCCGGAAAGGTTGATGACTTATTTGATGAAGTCTGTGCAGGAGTATCAAATAAATACAGACATCTTGACAGCAGAATTATAAAACTCATTGGTGACAGTGATAAAATCAAGGAAGATATCAAGAAGTCAATGGAGTCAAATGATTTGATTACTTGTGAAACATTGAAAAAGAAACTTCAAAAGAATATTGACAAAGCAAACAAGATTGATGATGAAACATATACAGTCATTGACTTGACAGAAACAGATATTCTTGAACAGATAGGTAAGATTGTGGATGTGAATATCACGAAACTGTCGAAGGATCAGACAAAGTTTCTCAAGGATATGCCTGATGAAATCAAGAAATATGTGATAGGTCAGGATCAGGCTGTTGATATGGTTGTCAAGAATATACGAAGAAACAAGCTTGGGTTGAGAAAAACAAGACATTCAGCGGGAAACTTTATGTTCATTGGTTCTACAGGTGTGGGAAAGACTTATCTTGCAAAACAGCTTGCAAAATATCTTTATGGAAGTGAAGAAAATCTTTTGAGACTTGATATGAGTGAATTCCAGAATGAAATAGATGTATCAAAACTTCTTGGATCTGCACCAGGTTATGTAGGATATAAGGAGTCCGGTCTTCTGGTAAAAGGTCTTGCAAAGAAACCTGAAACTGTGGTTCTCTTTGATGAAATAGAGAAAGCACATCAAAGTGTCTACAATGTTCTTCTTCAATTGCTTGATGAGGGTTTCATAACTGGAAGTGATGGTAAGAAAGTGGATGCTTCAAAGGCTTTGATTATATTTACATCGAATATTGGTGTAAGACAGGCACAGGAAATGTCAAACCCTCTTGGATTTTCAAATAATACTGAAAAGAAAAAGAATGAAAACAAAGAGAAAATTATACGTCAGGCATTGAAGAAAAGATTCAGTCCTGAATTCTTGAATAGACTTGACAATATTTGTTATTTCAATTCCCTTGATTTGGAAACATTGAAATCAATTCTTCATAAGGAACTTGATGAATCAAATGAAAAAATAAAGTCATTGACAGGAAAGACTGTAGTTCTATCTCCTGAAGTGGAAGACTGGGTAATTGATAAGGTTGAGAAGGAAGACAATGGTGCAAGACCTATCATAAGGATACTTCAACAGAATATTGAGGAAAATATTGCGGATATGATTATCAATGAAGACAATATTCTTGATATGAAGAAAAAGACATTGACAGCAAAATTGATAAATGATGAAATTGTAATAAAATAAAATTTATTTATATATGAGAATAGCAGTTGTTGGACCTCACAGAGATGAGGTCATTTCAAAAGTGGAAAGTGCATTTGACACTACAGTAAAGAAACCATGGGATATAAAAGATGGTGCAAACATAATTGATTATGCAGCTGAGACATACAAATATTTCAATGAACACAATGTTGTGTTTGAAGGATCACCATTTGATTTTCTTGCAAAGGAAGAAGGTGAAGGTTATGATGATGTGTATGAACAGATTGCATTGAATACTCTGGATAATCTTGACTATATCGCTGTAATCACGCTTGATATGGATAGAAATGATCTTAAGATGTATAAGGAATATGCAAAGATTTATCCTGATAAATTCTATTTTTATACATCATACAATGATTTTGAACTTGCATTGAGATAAATATGAAGCTGAAGAAACTGTCATTTAGAAATTTCAAGTCATATAGCAATGTTCTGACCGAAATACAGTTTGATAACAGGTCTTCACTCAATCTTATAGTGGGAGAAAATGGCACAGGCAAGACGTCAATTGCAGAATGTGCCACTTATCTCCTGTATGGAAAACTTGACAACTTCACAGCATCTGATATTCCGAACAGGATAAACAAGGCATTTTATGGGAGGATTGAACTTGATTGTGATGGTCATATTGTAATAATAGAAAGAGGATTGAATCCTTCAATGTTCAGGGTTGAGATTGATGGTCAGGTTGTCGATACGGCAGGAAAGAACAATGTCCAGACAATGCTTGAGGAAAATTATTTCAAGATACCTTACAGCGTGTTCCATAATATACTTGTTCTTGAAGTGGGTGAAGTGAAGTCTCTTCTTTCTATGAATGTTGCAGACAAGAGAAACATCATTGATAAGATATGTGGATTCACACTATATAATACATACAATAAGTTCGTGAAGGATGATATGAAGAATCTCGGGGACAGGATGAATTCAAATATGGGTTCAATTCGTTCCGTCAATACTTCACTGAACCAGTATGACAGACAGATTGAAGAAATCAAGGAAAATGAGATTTCACAGGAAGAACTGGATGATCTTGAACAGAAAGTCATTGAAGCAAAAAAATTGAAACAGGAGAATGATGGTCTCGCAAAGAAAATCATCACTGCCAGAGAACAGATAAAGGGTGTGAAAATCCAGAAAATCGGTGAATACAACAATTTGAAGGACAAGATTGTTGAGATAGACAAGAAAATAAGACTGATTGAAAGTGGAAGATGTCCCACCTGCGGAAGTTCTCTAGAAACTGAAGAATTCAGGAAAGAAAAGGAAGAACTGATTGAACAGAAGAAGGAATATGCACTTCAAATGAAACAGATAAAGGAACTTGTTGACAAGTCTCAATCAAAATTGACTGTTCTTGACACAAAGGAACAGGAAATACGAAAGTCCGGAAATGACATAAGACTTCTTGACTTGCAATCAGACTTGAAATATAAGCAGACATTGAAGGAAAAGAATACAGTGTCAATTGAAAATTTGAAGGAAGGTCTCATATCCCAGCTTGACGAGATGAACAGGGAAAAGGAAGAACTCGAAAAGGAAAAAAGACTTCTTGACTATATGACAAATCTTACTGGAGAAGGAAAGGACAGTGTCAAGAGATATATATCAAATACATATATTCCCATTATCAACAGTCTTATAGAGGAGATGTTGAATTATATGAACCTGAACTACTCTATCACATTTGACGGCAATTTTGATGCTTCAATCAAGCAGAATGGAATGAATGTCAAATATTGCACATTGAGTAAGGGCGAAAAGAGGAGAGTTGATTTCGCCACCGTCATAGCATTTATAAAGTTTCTCAAGATACAGTTTGCTGAACTCAATCTTTTGTTCCTTGATGAGATTTTTTCAAATGTAGATATAAACGGTGTCAATGATATGATTGATATATTAAAGGATTTGAGTGAAGATATGAACCTGAACATCTATCTCATACATCATGCAAGACTTGAAGGAGTAATGTTTGACAATGTTCTACACACTACAAAGAAGGATGGATTCAGTCATATTGAGTATATATAAAAAAAATGAGAGACATAAGTCTCTCATTTTTTTTGTTTAGAATTTTATATATTTTATATAATCATAATATGCAGTTGATCTTGTATCCCCTTGAACAGAACCTACATCAAATGATGTCAATGCAGTTAGTGAGGACAAATATGAAGATACCCTTGTTGGATTATCATAATTAGATGCATCTATCAGTTTATTATTGACAAAAACACCATTCTTATTCAATTTGACATAAACTTTTCCATCAACATAAACATTTGTCTTTGTATTTGATCCACTGGAAGTAACAAGACACAATTCAAGTGCTCTTGATGATGGTGTATAATAACAATGAAAATTGATACCACCCCATGTTGATATACTGTTTCCTATGGACAATATATTTTGATTTGACAATGTGGTATTACATTTATCTGCATCAAATAAACATTCAATATAGTCATCATTTGAAAAATCAAAATTTGAAACTGTGTTTGACCATGATTTTCCATTGGCATAATGATTTTCAACAAGTATATTTTCTGTTGAAGAAATATTGCAGACAACATTACAAGATGCTGACTTATCACCAAGAGAAACATGCACATTTGTGTTTCCATTACCCACATATCTCAAATAACCATCAATGACATCAACAATACTTGTGTTATCACTATACCACATCATACCATCTGTGGTATTATCAGGAGTTATAGTAGATTTTAGGAATAATTCATTTGAAATATTCTCCTTTGATATTGTGAAACCAGTATTGTCAAGTGATACACTTTCACATGGTATATTTGAGTATCCAAATGTATGTGCCGTTATTTGAGTATATGATGCCAAACTTCGTACATTACCTTCAGATGAACCTATGAGTACATTTGATTCATCACATATTTCACTCCATATATTTGCAAAATTATACTGTTTTCCACCTGATACATATGACCATGAACTCAAAATGACACCATTTACATATATACCTGTACTATCCATCTTTATTGTTATTGAACCTTTATCCACACTGACAGATGATCTTTGTACACCGAGAAGATGATCAATAACATTTACCTGCAACATTCCTGAAGAATCTGGATAATAACACTGTACAGACCTGATATCTTGACCAGATGACCCCCAAGTATTGATAACATTACCAACACCAAGTATATTCTCATTTGTATTTGTGCAGTTTGTCAAATCAATAACAAATTCAAGACTACCACCAAGATTCATATTGAGACTGTTTACTGTCTTTTCCCATGACTGACCTGATACAATGTCATCAGTAGAAATTGTTATATTGTTTTGAACTGGTGCAACTTCACAAGTTATGGTACAGATTACAGACTGTTCCCCACATACTGCCTTTATTTGACATGTACCGGTTCCTATACATTTTACAACTCCATTCTTTACCTTTGCTACATTAGGATTACTTGAAATCCATATAATATTATCTGTGGTATCAGTAGGTGTAACAGTAACACCTATTGTGAAATCATCATAATCAGTAGATGTAAATGTATGTTCTGTAGTGTCAAATTCAATACTTGTACATGATTTATCTACACCAAATTGACTCACCATACTATCTACATATGCAAGACGCTTGGGTATATAACTTCTCAATTGTGTCAAATTTACAGTATCTGTATTAGGTATTGAAGTATATGGTGTATCTGTTATTTCTTCATCATACAAGTCCTTACCTATACTATAATAAAAATCTTCAAATTTTGAAAGAATATTATAGTCGCTCAATGCACCATTTCTCAATTCTTCATATCTTGATTTCATTTCATTAGGATAAAACTCAACAAGTCTGTTATAAAGAAGATTATATGGTTCCTCATATTGATCGGGACATTTATAATCAACAGAAACAAATGACTTGCCATCCCAGTTCAATCCCCATGTGCTGTCCATATCATATGATATCATCATTAATTTTGTTCCATCATAACTTGCGACAAGTTGATTCTTTCCCAATGAATCAAGTCCACAGTTTGCATATTGAAAAAGATAATAATCAATCGCAGACTGAACATCAATATATTGAGAAATACCTTCTCTGAATGTGTCTTTATCAGCAGTATTCTTCAAAAAAACTATAAGATTATTGATTGCAGATGCATATAATTCAGCACTTTCTTCTGTTTTATTACCTACTTCTATACTCCATGTACTCTCTGCAAGAATTTCAGCAGCAGTAGTTGTCTTCCTGAAATTTGAGGATGTCTCATTGAACACACTAACAGTATTCTGTTCACCACCAAGAACAAATTGAAGATTTGAAGAAATTCCATCATCTGTCATACCATAACACCATTTATCTTTTGGTATATTCCATGTATAAAGTCCCTGATATATACCATTTGCATATATCTTGAATGGAAATCCATCAATGGCACCTGCATTAGGTGCAGTCCTGAATGCATTTGGAAGTGATGAATAATCTGATCTGCTTCTTACAATATCCGCCCATAAATTTGCATTTACCACATTTCTTGCATGTGTATGATCCATATAGTTTGCTTTCAAACAATACTTTGTCTGTTCACTCCATCCCATATCAACAGGTTGAAGAATAGAAAGACTTTCATCAGAATAAAGAACTATAGTGAAATTCTTTTTAGGATAATTCATTGAACTTGTTCCCTGACACTTGATTTTGCAATACCCTGTATAAACCTTTCCGTCATTTTGCAGTCTGAACTTCATCTTGGCATTTGATTTACTTGTAGGCAATTCACCATAAAGATATAGAACAGGCATCTTTGTCTCTTTTTTTGTATTCACAGATGGTATCAAGTTCTTGATTTCATTGAGAGCACCTACAATATTTGTTTTATTGACGGTATTCAGTCCTGTCAAATCACCTATTTTACTATCTGTAAGTTCTTTCCATCCTTCCTGTGTACCTATATAAAGTTTGTTCTTATTATCAAGTACATACCATCCAAGATAATCAGAAACATATTCAGGAATACTTTCATCTATATTGATAAATAATACTTTATTATTCATATGTTTATTATTTGTCATGTTTATTAAAAAACCTCCATGTTTCAGGAGGTTTTTATTCAACTATTTATATCATATTATACAGTAGGCCACTCAGTCAACCACACAAGAGTAGCATCAGCAACTGCCTTGTCAGCATATTTCTTTGCGCCTTTTATAGTATTGGATACATCAGTGTCATCATCCTTTCCAAGAAGTTCAGTCTTCACTGCATCAGCAGCACCCTTCTTATCATATAATTCAGCAAAATCAGGAGCAACAACTTCAACTGCACTTACTTCACCCTTTGATGAAGAAACCTTTACACTTACTCCATTTGATTCTCCTGTTTTTTCACCGGCAAGATTATCAATAAGTCCTTTTGCAGTTCCTTTTATTTCATATGCACCTTCATCTCCAAATTCAACCCATTTTGCACCATCATATACAAATTCCTTGACTCCCCAGAGAACAATATCACCGGATTTAGGAGTATATCCATCTTTTGCAGCAACAGCAGAATCAAGTGTTTCTCCTTCAACTATGCCTGCAAAATGCATAGCACCTGCAAGATCTGCAACACTATCCTTTACAAATGCAGCAACCTGTTTTGCATTTACAAGATTTTCATCAACTGAATCAATAATGATATCATCTGTTGCGAAATCCTTTCCTGCGGCTGTTCCAAGAGTGTCCTTTACAATTTTTGCTGCATCATCTGCATATTTCTTTGCACCAGCAATAGTTGCAGAATCCTTTGTATCATCAGCACCACCAAGAAGTTCAGTCTTCACTGCATCAGCAGCACCCTTCTCATCATATTCACCAGCAGCAGAATCATCCCAAGATTTTACCTTTTCAGCAGAAATTCCAGACAATACAGAAGCATTTTCAAATGCATCCTGTTTTCCATTCCATTTCAATCTTTCTTCAGATGTAATATGTACATCCTTATCATTTACATGATCATCAATTACACTTACTATTGTCTCCAGTGCATCCTGAACATCATTTATAGGTTCACTATCATTACCAAACTCGAAACCTGGATTAATAGTTATATCCTTTGCAAGTCCAGTAGTCGCAACTTTTGATAATTTGATATCATCAGCAACCTTATTTGAAATCTTTCCATCAGATTCAACAACACCTGATTTGATGGTAACTACACCATCAGCAACACTTGCAATATCGGCAGAACCAGAAAGTTTTGCAATCTCTCCTGCAATATAGTCTGTGAGTTTAAGTGTAAACAATTCTGTACCGTCAACATTTTTGAAAGATACCACACCGGCATTATTCACTTCAGCAGACTTTACCTCACCAGATTTATCCTGATCTACATTATCAAGTTTGATGAATTTCTCACCATCACAGTAGTAGATCCCCCCCCCTGTGATAGATACAAATGAACCTTTACCATTTACATTTGCAACAGGAAGTTGATCCAGTACATAAAATTTAACATTCATAATTTATTGTTTTTATTTTATTTTTATTTATTATTTTCATTAACAGGAAATTCTGTCAACCATTTCATCTTGTCATCCACAATTTTCTCAACACTTTCATATACATCACTCTTAATATCATTACCATCAATATCTTTTTTTATGGAAAGTGCATCTGCAACTGTAGAATTTATGACAGTATCCTTCATTTTCTTTTCAAAATTATCCCTGAATCGTTTCAGTCCAGAGAAATCCAAGTATTTATTACCCATATGTTTAATTTTATATAACCAGATATAAATCACCATCATCTCCTGATGTGGTCTCGGTAGGAACAGCAGAACCTGTAGTATAATAATTCACAATAAGATTACCTGAAACCGATGCAACTGTTGTTCCATTGCTTTTTATACTTGCAGTATTACCCTTTACAAGCTGATTTGCATCAATGTCAATACCCACAGCCTTTATGGTCTGTATGCCTGCAAGCCATTGTTTTGCAGAGATTGTCTTGTCAGTTGTCCCCGGTATGATTGTTTCTGCATTTTTCACATCAAGCTGTTTTGTATTGTTTGCCTGACCACCTTTCACATATCCTTCACCTATAATTGAAGTTACAGTAATAAGTCCATTATCTGATATAGTTATTTTAGGTGTCCCCACATTTCCATCCGGTATCTTGACAACAACCTTTCCTGTTCCGTCATAATATCCTTTCGGTATTGAAATCTCCTGATTTTGTGCAACTACTGTCTCATCTATTGTCTGTTTCTCAATTTTTGCAATAGCCCTTGCCTGTATATCAATAGTATCCCCGAGACTTACTGTACCTGTACCGTCTATTGTTGTGTCCTTCACCAGACCGAGTTCGACAGTTTTTTTCTTGATGGTTTCTGCTGCTCCGTCAATTCTGGAGATTTCCTCCGTTATATTTGTCTTTATATCCACCATATCTTATATCTTATATTATATTTATGAAGAAATGACAAGTTTGAAAACTTGTCATTTCTTTTTCCATATTTTATATCTGCTGATAGTTGTGCAGAAATCAATTATTTCAATAAAGTCCTTATTTGTTATCTTATGTCCCTTATATGTAGAAATGCAATATGTGTTCTTCCTAAAATATTTTGACAATTCCTTCATTTCAGGATATTCATCACATATACTATTGAACTCTTGCTCTGACAATATAAAATAAACATTATATAAACCTATTTCATCATAAACACCATAAATGAATAATTCTTTCTCCCTGTTTCCCAAAATCATTACAGGTATTCTCACTATTGTTCCAGATACCTTTTGAAAAATACTTGTATCAGTACCACCGAATATCCTTTCATAATTGCTTTGAAAATAATCAAGAAATTGATAGCAGTCAAGATGATTTATATCATCTTCTTTCCTTGATTTTCCGGAAAGATCTCTTTTTGCAATATCTCCAAGAATTCCTTCCATTATTTCACTCATTTTTTTCATACCTATTTCTTTCTCCAAATTTGTTCTTCACCTATTTTTATAATGTCATCAATGAATTTCAATGTAAATTCATTTGTCAATGTATCTGGTGGGATCACCTTATATCCACCTGTAGGTATTGTAGGTCTTATTTTATATTTTTTAAAAAAATTTGGATATTCCTTATATAAAGAATTATATACACTTTCCGGCATTTTTAGTATAATTTTATCCGGTTCTGAATTCTTGAATTCATAAAGCATACTATATATATAAATATCATTATTCAAAATAGGTATCTGTAAATATTGAAAACCACTATTACCCGAACCCAATGACAATATTTCTCTTGGACCATATTTGAACACACATTCATAATGTGATTCAAAATATTTTTTAAACCCATCTTTATCCAATAGATTTATATCATCTTCTTTCCTTGTTTTTCCGGAAAGATCTCTTTTTGCAATGTCACCAAGTATTCCCATATCAATTATAAAGTCCTTTATTTCCAAAATATCCATCAAACCCATTATTCAGATAATCTGAATCGGTCTTATATATATTATTCATATTTCTATAATTATCATACAGACTCTCATATTGATCATCAACTCTGCTCTCATAAAGTCCGCTGATTTCCTTGTTTTCCTCAAGTCCCATCACTTCCTCCATCATCACATCAAAATAAGGATGATCAAATATTGCTGTCACATCGACAGTGGACATAGCCAAATCATCATGATCCCTGCTTGCCTTCCATGTGTTTCCTGACTTACTGAACACCTCAAACTCACTTACCGTGTCTTCATCTGTCACCACAATGTTATCATTTGCAATCATTCCCTTCAATGTTATGCACAATACTGGTTTGTTGTCAGCTTTCACTTTCAAACCATACTTTCTGGTCTTTGAGTCCTCACTATGAAAAAATCTCAATATTGTGGACATATCAAATTCATTCTTGTCCCCAAACACAGTCTGCATAAGATTCATAAATGCATTTCCAAAAGCATTGTATTCACATACAACCCTCACATTATCTGGTCCTATTACCTTCATCACAAGTATGTAAAGAAGTTTCGCGAGTTTTTCTAGTGTAGTAATGTTGCTCTTGAATCTTCCGACCTGAACAAGCTGAAAATAGTCCTGTTTCTTCACATCCTTGTCAGGATCATCAATGTCCTTTATGGAAGTCTTGTCCTTCATTCTCAAGTTGAATATATTTATGACTGAATTGTCTCCGCCACCACCTTCGGCAAGATCCACACCCAATACCCATCTCTTGTCAGGATTATGCAAATCTGTTATATCAAAATCAGGATGGAAAAGAAGATCGACATATTCATCCTCCCAATATTTTTCAAGAACAGGTATCTCCTTTCTCACATATCTTGTCCTTCCCTTCTGTAATTTAGCCAGACTGTCAGGGGAAAGAAGTGTATTTCCTGTAGAAAGAAATGAATTACCAAATTGTCTCATAAACTCATCCTCTCCTCCACAGTCTGCAATGGTCTTTTCCTTCCATGCTTCATCCCTTCCCGGAACCTGCCACCAGTCCACCCTTATAGGATGATATGAATTCGTGCCATCAACCGCACCCTGATATATGTCATAGAATTTGTTATAACCATTCGGTGTGGAAGTTATGATGATTTTCGAGTCTTCCATTGAAGATACGGTAGGCATTATGTTTTCATAGAATTCATTGAGAACAGACGGTTCGACATGGGCGAATTCGTCGATCAGCAATTCATGTATCGTGAAACCTATAAAACTGCGCTTTGTAGTTGCTTGAGCAATAATTCTACATCCATTTTCAAAAACTATCATGGTTTGATTATAAACCTTGATACCAGGCTTCATATAAAAAGGAAGATAATTCATAATTTCCTTCAACTTATCCATAATCTCTATTGCTGTAACAAGTTTATTAGCTGCAATACCAATATTTCTGTCAATATTGAATATGGCACTATGTAAAAGAAATAATGCAGCTGTAACTGTTTTTCCACTCTGACGTGCGGAAAGTGTGCAGCAGAATCGATAATTTTGATAACTTCTTAACATGTCTTCTTGATAATCTCTCAATGTTATAGGCAAGTATCCTTTACTTCCATGAAGACAATATCCAAAATTATTTGCAAAATAAATAACATCTTGTGATGATTTTGTCAACTCTTCTATTTCCTCTTTTGTATATTCAAATGAAAGACCTGCTCTTTTCAAACCAACCTGACCATCAAGCCAAGGATTTTCTTTATGAAATACTCCTTCAGCATGATCTCTCATCCAGTCATCAACAAGCTTAGAACTCCAAACAGTTGCTTTTATCTTATTTTTGTTATCTTTATCCATAATCAGCAATTTTATGCAAATATAAAAAATACATTATATATTATTTATGGATCTTCAAATAAGAGATAATTTGAACAGAACAGATAAGACTGAAGTATGGAATTTTATGTTGAACGAGTCATCAAAAATAGACAAATCCCATAAACTCTGCAACCCTGGTGGTTTCAAAAAATATTTTCCTGAATTATATAATCAAATAATAAATGATTCAAATCTTGATAAGTATGAATCATTCAAACAAAAAATGTGGCATTTTTTCAATAATGATTATACAATTCATTACTGTCCTGTATGTGGGAAAGAACAAAAATTTATGTCAATCATAAAAGGTTACAGACAATTTTGTTCAAATGAATGTAAATATAATGATGAAAATTATCTCAAAAAAGTAAGTGATAATTTGAAAGAACAATGGAAAGAAAACAAAAATAGACAAAATACTATTCAAAAACTTAGTGAAGGAAGAGACAAATGGTGGGCAAGTTTGAATAAAGAAGAAAGATTATTACACATTCAACCACTTCATAATGCAATGCGAGCATCAATCAAAAATATGAGTGATGATGATAGAAAAAAAATGTATAAAAAAGTTTCCGAAAAAAGTCAAATTACAAGAAGTAACTGGTCTCAGGAAAAGAAAAATGAAATATTGAGAAGACAAGTATCATCATATAAAAAATCACTATCATCCAGATCTCAAGAAAAGAAAAGACAAGTAAGTGAAAATATAGCAAATGGTCTCAAAAATATGTCTCCAGAACAAAAAAAATTGAGAAACGAACATCTTCATCAAACAAAACTCAAGAAAACACAGGATATGCATCCTGAAGTAATAGAAATATATACAAAAAAAGGAAACAAGAACACAATATATACATGCAAGTGTCAGAACCCAGAATGCAACAAATGCGAATCAAAAATATTCAAGACAACATTCGGATCTTTCATATATAGAAAGAAAATGAAGATGGAACTGTGTCCCATCTGTCATCCGAATACAATAGGAACATCATCGGGTGAAAAAGATCTTTTTGAATATGTGAAGTCCATTTATTCAGGCATTATACTTGCAAACGACAGATCTGTTCTTGATGGAAAGGAAATAGACATTTATCTTCCGGATTTGAAGATAGGTTTTGAATATCAGGGTGATATGTGGCATGCAAACCCCATTCTGTTTGATAAAAGTTATGTCAATCCAATAAATCACAAAACTTATGATGAAATTCATAAAATGGATGAAGAGAAGAAAGCTTATGCTGAAAGCAAAGGAATTCTACTGGTTTATATATGGGAGACAGACTGGATTGAACACCCGAGACTGACCAGAAGAATGATAAAAGACCTCATAAATACCTTATGAAAACAGGAATAGTTGTAAATGCATATGATCCCAAACACAAGGGTCGCTGTCAGATAAGGGTCATGTCTCTTCATACACAAACTGTCAATGGAAAGTATGTAATCCTTGATGATGATCTCCCATGGGCACTTCCTGCTCCCACAAATACATCAGGTGGAAGTTATGCAACTCCAAAAGTAGGGGACAGAGTATATGTAGATGTAAAGGACAAATATAATATCTTTTATTATGGTCCTGTGGAAGTAACTGGGTCAATAAAGGACTTGATGCATAACAATGCAGAAGACAGTGAAAGACTGAAGGTCATTGCATTTTCAGAAGACTTCAATGATGATGGCACAAAGGACTATGTGAAGATATATTATCTTCCTGAAGAAGGGTTGAAGATAGAATGCAATGGAAATTTCATCACATTGCCGAAATATGACGAGATGAAGATAGAGACAAAGGGAGGTGCAGGTTTTTCTGTCAATACAAGAACAAATGACATAACCATACATACGGACTCAAATGTGAATCTTGATTGCAAAGAAATAAATCTGACAGCAGATGCAGAAGAAAAACTCATACTGGGGTCAAAACTGATGAAGAAGTTCAATGAACACACACATTTCATACCCAGCGGAGTCTCGAACCCACCGATAGAAAAACTTACACCGGATGATTTTTCAAAAAAAATAAAAATAGGATAAAATATGGGTATACTTGGGGATATTGCAAGAAGAGATCTCACTGGAAACAAGAAGAAAGAAGATGACATTAATCATCTCAATATGGAAAATCTCAAAGACTATATAAATGATAATTATGTCATAACACCTTATTGGGAAGTAATCATAGAAGGAAAAAACACAATAAAGATTCCTATGATAAATATCAATTATGTAGGTTTGAAAAGACTCCGCAATGTATCTTTTCTTGACTATTTGCAAAATAAAGATATAAAAATATATAATCCTGCATTTTATGTTGTTCCTGAATTGAAGACTGCATTGAAAGAAAAATACAAGACAAAAGAATGGGATGATTATATGCACATTTATTCAAATAATGATAAAGTTGATAATAATTTCTTCATAAATGTTCTTGATTTTATCATAAATGAACTTGGAGATAAATCAATCACCAATAAGAAATCATAAATTGAAGGATGGAACACAGTTTCATCCTTTTCTGCATAAATAATTTATATATGTTGTTGATATATGGCAAATACTTTCTATTATGATGCCTGTAATGTAAATGCGAAGATGACACCATTTCCAGATGCTGAAATAGGTGTGACAAGTATTGATGAAGGTCTCAATTTTTATTCACCGAAAGATGAGAATAATGGTAAACTTTTGATGCCTCATTCCATCATGAATGAGAATGTAGCCATAAACTACAGAACAATATATAATGGTTATCCATTATTCTCAAAGGACAGTAATTTCACTCAATACAGCGACTATGAAAGATGCATGCAGAAGGATGAATATATTGCGGCATATTTGAGAGACAAGAAAGATCCATCTTATAAGAACATACTTTCTTATTATAATTCTGAAAACTTTGACCCATATGGACTTGCAAAATACAGGATGCAGGATTTCATATATTTGAAATACTATAACCAGATACCGAACAACTATATGGTCACACTCAGGAGATACACCAGACCTTGTGAAGATCATATGTTCGGTCTTGATATGAGTCCAGTTGTGGTAAACAGAATGAATGGATATGCGGATGATTATTTCGCACTTGCCACCGCAGTTACATATATGGGAGAGAAGACGGGAAACAAATTGTCAGATATACTCAAATTCGATTATGGTGCAAACTGGGAAGACAAGGAAGGAAAGGTTGAATCATTACAGAATCCAGACGGTGGACTTGCTGCACAATTGAAGAACAGGGGTAGAACAAAAGTATCAGATAGTATTCTTGCTGGAGAAGGATTGGATTCAAGTGCATCTATGACATCACAATTGAGATCGATGATAAAGTTTTCAGCACTGACACTGGGTAAGGGAACAAGTGTGACGGAGGCAATGACAAGTCAGCATGACTTTCCTGAAAATGCATTCAATAACAGATATGGAGAAGAGTTCTATGGTGATGTCAATGTGATAAACAAGGTGAAGATGAGAAGTAGGGGTATAACTTATTCAAACAATTTCTCTCTCACATTTGAATATTCATTGAAATCATTGAAATGTGTCAATCCCAGAATAGCAATGATGGATATACTCTCGAATTTTCTTATTCTTACCGGAAATTATGGTACATTCTGGGGAGGTGCGACAATCTTTTATGGAAACAGAAATATTGCCCCTCAATATGGTAATCCTATGCTTTTGAGACAGGGAAAATATGGAGAATATATAGCAAGTCTTGCAGGAGATGTAAAGGAAGGTTTCAAGAAGATAACTCAAATGGATTCAATCAACAGCACAGGAGACTTCTTCAAGGGATTATGGACAGGTGTAAAAAACATAGGTTCTGGATTCTTTCAAAGCCTTGTGGGAAATCTTCTTGGTGGAAATATAGGTATGGCCGGAGAAGCTCAAGTTGTTCCTGCACTGCTTTCAGGACAACCTTCTGGATTCTGGCATGTAACAGTGGGAAATCCATTGGATCCGATCGCAATGATGGGAAATATGGCAGTAACAAAGACAACAGTTGAATTCGGGGATATGCTCGGTTATGATGATTTTCCCACTGAAATCAAATTCACGGTTGATCTTGAACATTGCAGACCGAGGGACAATGCAGGAATAGAGTCTATGTTCAATGCTGGAAAAGGCAGATTCTATGCATTCACAGATGATGACCTGTATTCTGCATACCATACTGTTGATTCTATGCAGAACTTCACTGGGGACAAGAACCTTACTGAACAGGAAAGAGACACCACATTTGACAGAACCACTGGACAGGTGAAAAACTCTCCATCATCACACAAGAAACTTGACAATAACATAATAAAGACAATAGGAGGATTCCTCAATGACTAAACTGTTTGATACAAAAAGAACATATACCGGATATGATGGAGAGACATATGTGAATATGTCCATACCTGTTGTTGACATAAGCAAACTGAAAGGAAACTCCACAATGAAACTCAATCAGGATGAGAACGGAAGAATCGACACTTTCGTGTGGAACAATGTGTCGAACAATATGGATATGATTGACATAACGATGTATGCAAACCATATTTTCAATCCATTTGCAGTGAAGGAAGGAGACCTTCTTTATATACCTATGGACAATGTCAGTGTGTATGAAAGTAATGAAGAACCATCTCTTCCAGACGGGTCAAAACATTCTTCAAACTCAACAGGAGAAAAGAAGATGACATATGCGGAGAAAGTTGAATATCTTGCAAGAAAAGGTTTGGGAATAAAATAAAGAGTGATTTATGATAAATCACTCTTTGTGTTTATATCCTGCAAGAATAATGCCCTTTCATAGTCTCTTCTCTTTTTTGCCCCAGAAAATCTTTTGTTGTTGTAATCATGATCCATATTATTTATAATGTTTTCAACATCATAGTTCTTCAATGCCTTTTGAAGTGATGGACTCCCTTTTGTAAATTTCCCATATCCTATGTTATAAAAGAGATCAAACAATGCATCAAGCTGGTTCTGGGTATACTGTTCTATGTTTGGAACAGCTTCCACAAACTCCTTCACTCTCATAGGTATTGCAGTGTGAAAAAAATATTTGTCTGCCTGTTCTTTTGTCATTCCATTTGGGTAGTTCTTTTTTAGAAGAGGGGTAATCTTGAATCCCCATCCAGTAGTCTTGTGCCCCTTTCCATCATTCTTCCACCCCTGATGCCATCCTTCTGCCGACTTTATATAGTCAAGTATGTCTTCACTGGGATAAAAATCCTTACCCGGATTTGATTTTATATCTTCAACATTTTCAATCTTGTCATCTTGTTCATCAGATGATTTATGATTATCATTATAATGATGTATTCCTGTTGCAATTCCAGCAAGTGCGGCAGCAGACAATGCAATGTTCTTCAATTTGCCTTCTTCTATATTTTCATCACTTTGATTTGCAATGAACTCTTCAAATGTTTTTATTCTATTCATGATTTACTATTAAACTTATTGAGAATTTCATCTATAATGTTTATTGTTTTCTTTAATGTTGGTAGATGAACATTAAGTATATATCCATACCCATTATCTTTAACATGTATCATATCTTTATATTTATCATAAAATATTTAAAAATAATAGGTTCAGTTCTTTTTATTACCATCATGTACTTGAAACAATAAATAAAATGAATTCCATCAACAAGATGAAGTCATTTGT
>ERZ808258.10-NODE-10-length-204939-cov-20.224498_pt1 | contig 204939 bp, 158 predicted proteins | sample MGYA00521280_ERZ808258 | MGnify/ENA primary metagenome ERZ808258 (study PRJEB31516, sample SAMN03275585) | gut metagenome | biome: mammalia-associated habitat; material: feces | host: Papio cynocephalus | place: Kenya | collected 2012-07-19 ...
CCCTGTGCGAGAAGTACTACCACATAAGCCCCTACGCCTTCTGCAACAACAACCCGATAAACAACATCGATCCCGACGGGAGGGCGGTGTTTATGCTTTTTTACACCAAGAATAATGGCAGGGGAGACGAAATGTTTAAATCTGCGGCAGAAACAAGAAAATATGATATAGAACATAGTGATAATTTTGATCCCCAACACGATATTGTGCTATTAAAAGGTATAGAAGATCTTGCATCTATAAGTGATTGCGTGGAAGATATTGTTGATGAATATTCTGACACTTACGGACAAACGGCGGAATTTTCTATATGGTCTCATGCGGGAATAGATGGACCTGCTGGGACTGAAAATACAAGCTCGGACGCATTAGACAGAAAACAAATGACATTAAGCGGATGGGGCAAAATAAATTTTAATTGGCAAAATGGTGCTGTGGCAAACTTTTTTGGATGTAGAACGGGAGTTGCGTCCAACAATCAGGCCTCTTTTTCTACGCGTGTATCTGCATTAGGTAATTTTAGGAATGTTTCCGTTTATGGTCAGACATCTTATGCTTACCCTTCAACATATGTGAATTTGAGAGCAAATACCAACAGTATGATAAATGGTGCGTTTTCGTATCCAACATATATGGTCGGTGCCTCACGTTTGGGATTATCTGGCAGATTTTTTCCCACAATGTCGAAAGCTAACGCTATGAGAAAAAGTTATAATGGCCGGGGAGCGGTAAAAGGATATTATCAAAAAGGAATAATGTACAAATGAATATTGCGAGAAAGAAGAAAACTATAATATGTTTGGGGTTTGTGCTGTTACTTTTGCTAAACTCATATTTTGCGAGACCCGAGAACGTCCGTTCAAATTATTGGAAAAATACAAATGAAAAAGGATTGTTGGGGGAGTGTGGAAACGTTGCGGATTTTTTATGGTTCTCTCAAGACGGCTGGCAATACAATTTCCCCTTAGTAAAAAGAAACGAAAAGGTAAAAGGCATTGTTTGCATATGCCTCATGGGGCGTTTGGTAGTCTATTCTTTTGAAAACAATACCATAGGTTTTTATGTCTGCGTATGATTTTCAAAAAATAATGCCAGGCGTTCATAGCTGTGTATTGCTGAGTTTTACAAGCATTTTCTCGCCAAGTGCTGGATTTTTCCTGCAAGATACAAGCTGGTGTATTCAAAAGACAGTTATTCCGTACAGTTACCAAACGGAAGAAGGCAAGTGTTATGGGAACACCGTAATACAAGGCAATGAAATGCCGGCTTATGTGTTTTTAAGCTACGGCGTATTTGTTGTTACATGTTTTTCCAACGTGGACGACTATTACGAGAACGCGGAACGGTTTGACGTAGGGGAATGGAAATTAAAAAGCGATACGTTGGAAATCACATTGTGGAAGCCAAATCCAAAAGTGGAGCGGTTCTTTATAAAAAAGTCTGCCGAAAATGAAAACAAGATGCGATTGTATTATATTGACAATATAGGTGCATATGACGAGCTTGTGAAAATAAAATAAGTACACAGTCATGGATAATATTGGATATTTGGAATACTGTTGGAAAAAACGTCCGGATGTGCAATACAACAAGGTTGGGAAACATTATAATGTGGAGTTTGACTTGAGAAAAAACTCTTCATTGAAACATCAGGAGGTCGTCCCCAAGAATGACCCCAATGCAGTGAATAAATTCAAAATGATAGGAAAATGAAAACAGGGGATTTTGACTATTTCGTATTGTCGATATTTGATGTCGGCGACGGAAAAGCGAAAAAACAGGTAAAGGAAAGTCTCGATGCTCTGTCAGAAGGATATGAAGCAACGGTAACAGAAACAGAACCATTTTTTCAAGAATAGACATTAAAGCAATAAATATATCCGCAACAAATCATTGCATATGAAAATACCATTAATGGTTTTGGGGTTCGCTGTTCTGCTGGCGGCAATTGTTCATGTTTCGTTTGCATCTTCGGTCGGGTTGCGGAAAACAGACAGCATATCCTGTAAGCCGACTGTGGTTGACAGCGCGGAATTTTACAAGGAAAAAACACCTTGCCTCCTTTTTGATGAAAGGAAACCGGTATTAAAAAAGGAAAAAGGTGTGATTAAGGTGAATGGGTATAGTTTTGTTGACGACAAATCCGACAGGTTTTATTGCAAATACAATTATGAAGGGCGGTGGAGGGACTGGGTGCTGATATCATGCACCGGCTATAACGAGGAAGAGTATTACCTTATAAATGAAAAAAACGGGGCGTTGGATACATTGGTGGGGAAACCAAAGATTTACGGAGACATAATTTTATGTGTTGAAGGAAGCCGCACTGATTGGGATGGGAAATTGGAAATCTGGAAAACAGGTAAGAAATTCGCCTCATGCCTATACAAGTTTAAGCTGAAAGAATACGGCGTTTCCAGCGTGGATGATATATATTAGACTAACGACACACTTTATGTGAAATATAATTCGCTTAAATATATGAAAGTATGTCTGCGGCATCTGCACAATGCGCATTAATCGGCGGTGTACAGGGCGTATGCAATACGCCCCTACATATATGCAACAAGCAATTAACCAAACAATTAATTCCATATACAATTATTGCAAAACCATAACCGCCTGTCCTTTTCAAAACACGCCGAAAACTACATTTGACATGGGAAAAACTACATAGGACGCAGGAAAAATTATGTCTGATGTAATTCAAACTACATCAGACCTTTTTTCGCCACTTGCAAACACCTGAAAGACAAAACGTTACAGCGCACGTCTTTTATGCGGTTATCCTTTTGAAAGTCAAATCTTTACGCAATTCTGGCGGCATTTGCTGTTTCTCCGGCAGCAAGCAAAACGGATATGCCGTGGGGGATGCTGAACAAAATGTCCCTTTTCTGATTTTCCTGTTCCTAACCGGGGCATTTATTTGCCATGCCATACAATAACAGGCAATATTATCAGTTATAGAAATGAGTTATGCGCAAAAGTCTGCTCATATTATTTACGCTCTTTGCGGCGTGCTGCGCCGTGAGGGGGCAGTATGACCCGGAATACACCCATTTCTGGATGATGGAAACGTCGTTCAACCCCGCCGCCGCCGGAAACGAGGACGCGCTCAACATAACCGGGGCGTACTCCATGCAGATGACCGGCTTCCGCAACGCCCCCAAAACGATGTTCGCCTCGGCCGACATGCCGTTCATCGTCCTGAAAAAGCGCAACGGCGTGGGGCTTTTGTTCCAGAACGACGAGCTCGGGCTTTTCTCGCACAAAAAATTCTCGGCGCAATATGCGTTCCACATCGAAAAGCTTTTTGGCGGGCGGCTGAGCGTCGGCGCACAGGCCGACCTGCTCGCCGAGGAGTTTGACGGCACGAAGGCCGACGTGGAAACCTCAAACGACCCGGCAATACCCACATCAAAGGTTACGGGTTCGAAGGTTGACATGAGCGCGGGGCTTTTCTACCGCCACAAGAACTGGTATGCGGGGGCGTCTATGGCGCACATACTGTCGCCCACGGTGATGCTGGGCGAGACCAACGAGCTGAAAATCGACCCCACCTATTATTTCACCGCCGGATACAATATCAAACTGCGAAATCCGTTAATTACAATACACCCGGCAGTGCTCTGTATGTACGACGGGGGCGACTTCAGGGCTAACATCAGCGGGCGCGTGGAACTGCACGACGACAAGAAAAAGCTCTTTGCCGGGGCGACCTACAGTCCGCAGCACTCAGCGGCGGCGTTCATCGGGGGGCTTTTCCACGGAATAACCGTCAGCTACTCCTACGAGGCATACACCTCGATGCCCGACCTGAAAAGCGGGGCGCACGAGATAGTGCTGCAATACCGCCTCGACTTGAACCTGTATAAAAAAGGGCGCAACCGCCACAAAAGCGTGCGCTATCTGTAAACATAGAAACAACATCAGAACATGAAACAAATAGCTTATGCCTTCACAGCCTTCATCCTGTGCCTGACGCTCGCCTCGTGCTTCAGCAGCAAGAAGATGATGAGCGACGGGGGCGAAGTAACAGGACAACGCGGGGTGCGCTCGGAAGAGCCCGCGCCCTACGGAATGGTGAAAGTGCCGCGCGGCTATCTGAAGGTGGGGCTCGCCGAGCAGGACAGCCTTTGGGGGAATGTGATACCGCAGAAGGACATTTCGGTTGACGGCTTTTGGATGGACCAGACCGAGGTTACGAACTCCATGTACAGGCAGTTTGTTTACTGGGTGCGCGACAGCATAATCCGCGAGCGTCTTGCCGACCCGAGCTACGGAGGCGACGAAACCTACAAGATAGAGGAGGACAAATACGGCGACCCCGTAACGCCCCACCTCAACTGGAAAAAGCCAATCCCCTGGCGCAAGCCCACCGAGGACGAGGAGCGCGCAATCGAGAGCGTTTACACCTACCACCCGATAGACGGTTCGCGAATGCTCGACACGAAGCAGCTTAACTACCGCTACGAGATTTTCGACTACGCCAAGGCGGCGATGCGCAAATACCGGCTGAACCCCGAGGAACGCTCGCTCGACACCGACAATCCGGCAGACCCCGACGAGGTTGTCATGATTTCGAAAGACACCGCATACGTTGACGACGACGGAAACATAGTAAGGCAGACCATAACGCGCCCACTGTCGAGCATGTACGACTTCCTGAACACGTACATAGTGAATGTGTATCCCGACACCACGTGCTGGGTGAACGACTTCCAAAACGCCAACAACGAGGTGTACCTCAAAACCTATTTCTCCTCTCCCTCATACAACGACTACCCCGTGGTGGGCGTAACATGGGAACAGGCCAACGCATTCTGCGCGTGGAGGACAGAATACCTTCTGAGGGGGCTCGGCCCGGAGGCGAGAAACGTGCAGCGCTACCGCCTGCCGTCTGAAATAGAGTGGGAATACGCCGCCCGGGGCAAGGAGGGCAACCCGTTCCCGTGGAAAGACGGCGGCACAAAGAACGACAAGGGATGCTTCTTCGCCAACTTCAAGCCCGACAGGGGCAACTACACCGAAGACGGCAACCTCATCACCTCGAAAGTGGGCATATACGGCGCGAACTCGAACGGCCTGTTCGACATGGCGGGCAACGCAGCCGAATGGACAAACACAGAATACACCGAGGCGGGCGTCAGCAACATGAGCGACATAAACCCCGAACTGAAATACAACGCCGCCAAGGAAGACCCCTACCGCCTGAAGAAGAAAGTGGTGAGGGGAGGCTCGTGGAAAGACCCCGAATCGCTGATACGCTCGGCATGGAGGACGTTCGAGTACCAAAACCAGCCGCGCTCATACATAGGCTTCCGCTGCGTGCGCTCGCTGGCGGGGGCGGAAGCCGGGACAAACAAGGACAAAAAGAAATAAAATATAAGTCATGAAGACAAACAGCTTCAACATAATAGTGCGTCTGCAACGCTGGATGGACAGCGTGCCGGGGCAGACGTTCCTTAATTACGCATACTCCTGGGGCGCGTCAATCGTAATCCTCGGCGCACTCTTCAAGCTCACCCACCTTTTCGGCGCAGACATAATGCTTTTCATCGGTATGGGCACGGAGGTCATCGTGTTCTTCCTTTCGGCGTTCGACCGTCCGTTCGACACTGACGGGGAAACGCCCGAACTCGAGGAAAGCCCCGAAACCGATGAGGAAGATGCAGGGCAGACCGAAGCGGGAGGCACAGGAGGCACCACAATAATAATTGGCGGAGGCAGCGGAGCAGGACAGCAAACTGCGGGCGGAGAAATACCGCAAACAACGGCGGCGGCAAGTGCGCCCGCACAAGGCGGCGGGCTTGTGATGAACGGCGGCGCGGCAGTCCTTGCCGATGCAGGGAACGCGGCAAACCCCGAACTCGGAGACGTTACGCAGAACTATGTTGACAAGCTAAAGGAACTAACCGAAGTGCTCACCAAGGTGGAGGAGCAAAGCCGCAAGATGACCACAGACAGCGAGGAGATGATAAACCTCAACCGCACCCTCACGGGCATCAACACGGTTTACGAACTGCAACTGAAGAACATAAGCTCGCAGATAGGCACAATAGACCAGATAAACGAGCAGACCCGCAAAATGGCAAAGCAGATAGAGGAACTCAACGGCGTTTACAGCCGCATGATAAAAGCCCTCACTGTAAACATGAAGAACGCCGCAGCGGCATCCTCGGACGACGGAGGCGAATAACGCCGCAGCGCAACCCGCATTTGCCACAAACAGCGAAACCAACACAGCAAAATGGGAATTAAAAGAAGACCGGTATCTCCAAGGCAGAAGATGATCAACCTCATGTACATCGTCCTGCTGGCCATGCTCGCCCTAAACGTGTCGCCCGATGTTCTCAACGGGTTCACGATTGTTGAGGACAACATAAGACGCTCGACGGCAAGCACGGCATCGGACAACGCGGCAATGTACAGGAACTTTGACGAGCAGATGAAAGCCAACCCCGTAAAAGTGAGGGAATGGTTTGAAAAGGCACGCAGAGTACGCGCCATGAGCGACTCACTTTATGATTACGCCGAAGAACTAAAGCGCGCCATTGTGCTGCATTCCGACGGCAGGAAAGGGGACATTCACAACATTCTCAACAAAGACGACCTCGAAGGCTCGACATACGTAATGCTAAACCCCACAAGCGGACAAGGACGCAAGCTGTATGACGCAATAAACGGCTACCGCAGGAACATAACATCGATGATAACCGACAAGGACGAGATTGCCGTGATAAGCAAAAACCTCGCGACAGTCGTGCCGCAGCGCGAAAACACGCTGGGAAAGAACTGGCAGCAATATATGTTCGAGAACACTCCCACGGCTGCGGCGGTGGCGTTGCTCAGCAAGCTGCAAAACGATGTCAGGTACGCGGAAGGCGTGGTGCTGCACAACCTCGTCTCAAACATTGACGTAAAGGACATCCGCGTAAACGAGCTTGACGCATTCGTAATCCCCAACTCAAACACCATTGTGCAGGGCGGAAAATTCAGCGCACGCATAATAATGGCGGCAGTTGACACCACGATGCGCCCGTCAATATACGTGGGGGGACGCAAGGTTGCCTCAAACGGAATTTACGAGTTCACCTGCGGAAACACGGGCGACTTCAATTTCTCGGGATACATAGAAATGCAAAATGGGCAGGGAAACACCGTACGCCGCGACTTCACGCAGAAATACACCGTGGTAGCCCCGTCGGCGACAGTCTCCGCCGATTTGATGAACGTGCTGTATGCCGGCTACAACAACCCGATGAGCGTCTCCGCCCCCGGAGTGCCGCTCAACAAGATTGGGGTTTCAATGACAGGCGGCACGCTCCAGCCCAACGGCAACGGCAAATACATCGCCCGCCCCGCAACAGTGGGGAAAGACGCAGTGATAACCGTAACCGCCAACATGGAGGGGCGCAATGTGGAAATGGGCAAATTCACATTCCATGTGCGCAAGCTCCCCGACCCCACGGCATACATCGCCTTTAGCGACGAAAAAGGCAACGCAAGCCAATACAAGGGCGGACGCCCGCTGTCAAAGGCAACCCTCATGGGCACGCAGGGCATAGGCGCAGCCATAGACGACGGGCTGCTCAACATACCGTTCAGGGTGCTTGGCTTTGAAACCGTGTTCTTCGACAACATGGGCAACGCCGTGCCTGAAATCTCAAACTCCCCAAGCTTCACCGAAAGGCAGAGGAATATGTTCCGGATGCTCTCAAGGGGAAAGCGTTTCTACATCACCCGCGTAAAAGCCATAGGGCCTGACGGAATAGAGCGCACCCTGCCACAGGCTCTTGAGGTTATAGTAAACTAACGAAAATACAACAACGATTACGAATATGCGTAACATAAAGACGAAATACCTGCTGCCAGTCATCACGGCCGTAATGGCAATGCTCACCGCCGTTCCGGCAGAGGCGCAAAGCAAGACGGGCGGGGAAAGCCAGCCGTCCCTGTCGGTGCGCCGCCAGCGTCAGTCTGCGTTCACCTCACGCAAACCGCAGGCAAAAAATACAGCCAAGGCAAAACCAGCCGCAAAGAGCGCAGCACCCACAGCAAAGCCAGCCACCGCGCCCATAAAAGCCGCAGCAGCCGACACGGCAAACAAAGCCAACACTGCGCGCCCGAAATTTGTGCCGCGCCAGCAAAGAAACGCCGCCACGGCCGCAAAAACTTCGGACGACCGCGCACAGACAGACTTCCCCACCGCCCCCGATATGCCCAAGGACGTGTCGTGGCGCAGGGACATATACCGCACGCTCGACCTCACGCAAGACGCAAACGCCACACTCTACTACCCGCTCGAGCAGCAGGGAGACCAGATAAACCTGTTCACATACATCATGAAGCTCATACTGCGCGGGCAGGTCAAGGCTTACGACTACTCGCTCAACGGCAACGAAAACTTCGATGCCAAGAACCAGGTAAAGCCCAAGGACATTCTCGACCGCTACCATATATATTATGAGACAAAAGACGGCAGAATGCACATAAACGACAACGACATCCCCGCCGCCGAAGTGCTTGAATACTTCCTGAAGGAAAGCTCGTATTTCGACCAGCGCACCGCAACATACCACACAAAGGTAACAGCCCTCTGCCCCGTGCTGAAAAGAGCCGACGACTTCGGCGGGGCGGATGCAAAGTACCCCATGTTCTGGGTGAAGTATGACGACATCGCGCCGTTCCTCGCCAAGCTGCCGCTCACGGGAAGCAACTACAACAACGCCTCGACCATGAGCGCGGACGACTATTTCGCCATGAACCGCTACCAAGGCAAAATATACAAGACAAACAACCTTCAGGGCAGGGTGCTTGCGAACTACTGCACCACCGATTCTGCCTTGGCAAAAGAGCAGAAGAAGATAGAGAAGCAGCTGACCGACTTCGAACGGCACATCTGGGGCAACGACTCCACCGACTCCGCCAAAATCAAAAAGGACACCGTAGTCCAGAAAAAGGAAAGGCGCAGCCGCACACTCTCAAGCCGCCGCAGCGGAAACAGCACAAGCGTGAAGGAAAAGAAGACCAAAGGCTCAAACACGTCATCTTCGGGAAGCGCACGCGTGTCAGTACGCCGCCAGCGCCACTAAGCAACCCGCATCACGCCAACATACCAAGCCCCGCCCCCAAAAGCGGGGCTTTATTCTGCCTGCCCGGCAAAGACCGTCAGGACTTGCACCCCAGCAGACGGCAAGCCGCACCGCCAGCCCAAAGCACCACAAAACTCGCAATCCACAGGTAATACCCTTCCACCAACACAAAACTTTTCATGTTCATGGCTTCGTCAACGATTATTTTCGGACAGAACGAAAACAAGCCTCCCAAGGCGACCGTCAGCATAGCCAGACAATTAAAGCGCACGTACCTGCTCTTGAAGAAATCTATGACAGACAACACATAAGTAACGTTCGCATACCATGCAAGGAAATAAAAACCATATTTCCCTCCTGCGAACACCGCCATCCACCCCCATAGCAAGCTCCACCATCCGCCGATTGCATTCTCACGCGACAAACCTTCCGTAAGGTAATCAGGGAAACGACAGGCGGCAATGTAACACAGCACACTGAGCAGCACCACCACTTTTTTGCATAACTGTATTTCCCTAAACCTTACCTGCGGCATATTCTTTATTACGCTTTACTTTCCACTTCCTTTATGTGCATTATTTACCCTCCCAATATTGCTTGACATTTCTAAACCATAATTTCCGTTCCCCAATCTTTCCGATTTCCTCATCATAGAATGTCGCCAGCTTATCACACATAGACAACATCCATGCCTTTCTTGATGTTATCTCTACAAAGGACAGATTGTTGGCATTTGCAATTTGTATCTGTCCCCAACCAAGAGCTCCCAATGTCAAGCAACCCCAATCAAAAGACTCTATTCGCTTGAAATGGCAATCTGTATAATTGAGTTTGCCACCAGTAACATTATACGATATTATCAGGACACAAAAATTGTTTCTGTCGTCATTCTTGTAAAAAGTCGCCAACCTTTTAACAGAAATCAAATTTGGCATATTGAATTGTGTTTCCGTATTATGTGTCTTAACATCAACAGCATAATAATTATTGCTGGCATCCTTAAATGCCATATCTTCCATAGCACGTCTGCCAAACTCATCATTTACAGAAATACCATACTCTTGAAGAACTTCAGGCAATCCTGTTTCTGCAAGATATTCCTGCACTGCATCCCCAACTGCACGCGGAGATGACAACGAACTGCCCTTAACTATTTCTGTCGCCTTTTCTTTCAGGTGTTCCAATATTTTATTAGCAACACTCTCTATATCGAATTTTTCTGTCATACCAATCAATTAAATAAGCCCAAAGAGTTTTCTTCTTTTTGCAGGGATATTCTCTTTGAAGATATATTGTTCTGCTTTTTCTGTTCGCACAGCGAATTCCGTTCCCAAAACACTCCGTCAAAGTAACCCTGAATAGTCTTGTCTCCAATGGCCTGCATAAGCCTCTTCACAGCCCAAAGGCAATACTCATGGTTGATTTCCACGCCACAATATTTTCTTCCAAGTTTGCTGGCCACTACCGCAGCTGTCCCGCTACCCAAAAATGGGTCAAATATCCTGTCACCCGGTTTTGATGAGGCAAGAACCAATTTTGCGTACAGTTTCTCCGGCTTCTGTGTTGGATGGTCCGTGTTTTCCGGCATTGACCAAAAAGGGACACTAATGTCATCCCAAAAATTTGACGGATAGGTTATGCGGAAATTCCCGGTTTCTGTTTCCTCCCAATCTTTTGGCTTCCCGTCCACTTTATATGGTGCAATAACCTTTCTTTTCATTTTGACAGCTTCAACATCATAATAATAATTCTTGGGGTTCTTGACCGCAAACCAAATATCCTCCATTGCGTTCTTCCAATTGGATTTGGCGCCCCTGCCCTTTTCTCTCTGCCAGGTAATTCTGTTGACAACTACAAGTCTTTCTTCTATCACTCTTTGTATGGAAGACGTGCATTTCCAGTCTCCACAAATATACAGAGTGCCGTCAGGCGACAGCTTGTCACATACTTTATAAAACCAGCTTCTCAAATAATCTTCATAAGCATCTGATTTCATGCTTGAAAACTTTTTACCATGAAAATCCTTATCAAGATTATACGGAGGATCTACGATTATCAAATTAAAATATTCATTAGGTATATAATCAATGCAGTCAAAAAGATCCGCATTAATTATAGAATTATCGGCAAACGACTTTTTTACATCATTCGCACTCAAAACAAATTTCTCCAATGAAGGAATTTCGCTTTCAGATACAGTTAACGTTCTATTACGCTCCGCACGGACTTTTTCTCCCATTTGATTTCAACAGTTCCCAATAACTAAATATTTTCCACTAATACCAACAAAGTCAGTCTTTCAAGCATCTAAACCAACTTTTTCAGGTATCATAACTATTATTCTGTAATACAAAAATAACTGTTTATTTTATGATAAAACGGCCATGCTGTCAAAATTTCAAAGGATACGCACAGGTGAGAAATGGCAGCACCACATATAAACGCAAACAAGATACACCGATACCCTACAAGAATTACAATTGCTTCTGTTTTGAACATTACACGGCACATACTCGGTTGAGTTTTTGCAAGACGCTGGTTTACAACAATTTGCCTGTTTTTGAAATCATCCCATAAGAGACTGTTTCCCAGAGGTTTGCAACAGCGGAAAAAAGGTCTGATGTAGTCTGGATTATGTCAGACATAATTTTTCCTGCATAGGACGTAGTTTTTCCCATGTCCCATGCAGTTTTTCCGCTTTGCGAGCCGCAATGCTGTTTATATGCAAAAATCCGCGCTGAATGGTGGAAAAAGACGTTTTGGAGGGGGTTGATTTGCGCTACAGGTAATATCTGCATAATTTAGCGGCATTTTTGCACACCAATACTCTGCATAAAATTTTGCGCGGAAAATGTAATGCGGTAATTTTGCAGTTGGAAACGGGCTGTAATATACAGCCGTTATAATCAAACCCGCACGGGGCAACAAAACGGCAAACGCGTATGAAAAGAATCGTTTTTATCCTATTCGCCTTCATTTTAAGCGCCTCCATGCAGGGGCAGCACACAATCTCGCTCGACAGTTGCCGCTCCATGGCCCTTGCCAACAACAAGCGGCTGCTGATTGCCGGAAAGGAAATCGAAAAGGCAGAATACACCAGCAAGGCCGCAAAAACCAACTACCTGCCCAAGCTCAAGGCAACAGCCGCATACTTCCGCAACAGCCGCGAGACGCACCTGCTTGACAACTCCACGCGCAACAGGCTCAACAGCCTCGGCTCGTCAATATCGCAGCCGCTCGGCTCGATGGCGCAGATTGTGGAGCAATACCACCCCGAGCTTGCCGACAAGCTCACGCAGTTCGGCAACAACGTGATTGGCGAGATTTCGGACGTGGGGCACAGGATAAACAAGGGCTTTGAAACCGACACGCGCAACATGTTCGCCGGCGCACTCACCATTACGCAGCCTATATATATGGGCGGGAAAATCCGCGCCTACAACGACATCACGAACTATGCCAGGCAGATTGCCGAGGAGAAGCACCGCAGCGGGGCGCAGGAGGTTGTGCTTGAGGTTGACGAGGCTTACTGGCGCGTGGTTTCGCTGGTGAACAAAAAGAAGCTCGCCGAAAGTTACGTGAACCTGCTGAAGCGTCTCGACGGCGATATGCAGAAGATGATAAAGGAGGGCGTGGCGACAAAAGCCAACGGACTCACGGTGAGCGTCAAGCTGAACGAGGCGGAAATGACGCTCACAAAGGTGGACGACGGGCTTGCGCTCTCGCGCATGGTGCTGTGCCAGCTTTGCGGAATGCCACTTGAAAGCAGCTTCACCCTTGAGGACGAGAACAGGGAGCGGATTGCCCCGGCAAAGGGCGGCACATCGTTCGACATAAGCCAGGCATACGTTAACCGCCCCGAGCTGCGGAGTCTCGAACTTGCCACCAGGCTGTATGACAGAAAGGTGCAGATTGCCCGCTCCGAGTTTCTTCCGCAAGTGGCTCTCACGGGAAATTACCTGCTCACCAACCCGTCGGTTTACAATGGCTTTGAAAACAAGTTCAAGGGGATGTTCAACGTGGGCGTAATGGTAAGTGCGCCGCTTTTTGAGTGGGGCGAGAACAAATACAAGATACGCGCCGCAAAGGCTGACGCGGTTATCGCAAAATACGAGCTTGAGGAGGCAAAGGAGAAGATAGAGCTGCAGGTGAACCAGCAGTCGTTCCGCGTGAGGGAGGCGGAGAAAGTGCTGGCACGCGCCCGCAAGAACTGCGAAAGCGCGGACGAGAACATGAAAACCGCAAACATCGGCTTCAAGGAGGGAGTGATTCCCACAAGCGACCTTCTTGCCGCGCAAACAGCCTGGGTGTCGGCCCACAGCGAGGTGATTGACGCGGAAATAAACGCACGCCTCGCACAGGTTTACCTCAAGAAATCACTGGGAACGTTGGAATAAGAAAAATTTAAGGCTAAGGCTATGGCTAAGATGACAAAGGAGAGGAAGAACCTCTCGATAGGACTGTTGATTTTCACCGCCGTGATAATTGCCACGGCTGTAATGGGCATTATCCTTCTGCAACCCTCGACCGAGTACATAGAGGGACAGGCGGACGTTGAGGAATACCGCGTCTCGAGCAAAGTGCCTTCGAGAATTGTAAGGTTCCTCGTTGAGGAGGGCGACACCGTTCACGCCGGCGACACGCTCGTAATCCTCAACGCACCCGACGTGGAGGCAAAACTGCAACAGGCACAGGCAGCCGAGGCTGCGGCGCAGGCGCAAAGCGACGAGGCACGCAACGGCGCGCGCAAGGAGCAGATACAAGGCGCGTACAGCATGTGGCAAAAGGCGAAAGCCGGAGTGGAGATAGCCCAAAAGACATACACCAGAATAAAGAACCTCTACGAGCAAGGGGTTGTGGCGGCGCAAAAATTCGACGAGGCCACAGCCCAGCGCGATGCAGCAATAGCCACCGAGAAAGCCGCACGCTCGCAATACGACATGGCGGTGAACGGCGCGCGCCGCGAAGACAAGGCGGCAGCCGAAGCCCTCGTAAACCGCGCCAAAGGGGCTATCAACGAAGTCCAGTCATACATCAACGAAACCGTGCTCACCGCACAGGCCGACGGCGAAGTAACCGAGATTTTCCCCAAGGCCGGGGAGCTTGTCGGCTCTGGCGCGCCGATAATGAACATATCCATAATGGGCAAAATGTGGGTTTCGTTCAATGTGCGCGAAGATCTGCTGAAAGATTTCGGCAACGGAAAAACCTTCACGGCAACCGTCCCCGCACTCGGCGGCAAGGAAATCCCCCTGCGCACTTACTACATGAAGGACGTAGGGAGCTATGCGGCGTGGAAAGCCACAAAAACCACCGGCTCCTACGACATGAAAACTTTCCAGATAAAGGCACGCCCCGTTGACGGCGCAGACGGCCTCCGTCCGGGGATGTCGGTAATTTTCCCCATAAAGCGCTGACGCCGCAAGGCTGCACAGCTCCGAATTGCTAAAGCCGCAGAAAAATGGCAGGGTTCGCAAGCAGGGTGAAAACCACACTGAAAGTGTCGCAAAGGGAGGCAAGGCGGATTTTCTCAAGTCCGCTGTACGTGTTCTGCATGATTGCCGCGCCCATAGCGTGCTTCGTGTTCTTCCTCACGCTCATGGGGCGCGGAGTCCCCACCGAACTGCCCGTGGCGATTGCTGACCTTGACAACACAACGACATCGCGCTCGCTCACAAGGAACATCGAGGCTTTCCAGCACACAAAGGTAATCGCCCGCTGCCAAAGTTTTTCCGAAATGCGCGACATGATGCAGCGCGGAAAGATTTACGGGGCTTTCCTTATTCCCGAAAATTTCTCCAAGAACCTTCAGGCGCAACGCCAGCCCGCAGTTTCGTATTATTGCAACTACGCCTATTTCACGGCAGCCTCACTCGCATTCCAGGACTTCAAGACCATGAGCGAACTTACGGGAGGCGCGGCGACGCGCTCCACACTCCGCGCAAAGGGCGTGGACGAGCAGCACACCAACGCCTTTCTGCAACCTATCATGGTGGAGAAGCATTTGGTCGGCAACCCTTGGGTGAACTACTCCATCTATCTCAACAACGTGCTTGTGCCAGCCGCGCTGATGATTTTCATATTCCTCACAACCGTTTACTCAATAGGCGTGGAACTTAAAGACGGCACGGCACGGCAATGGATACTTCTCGCCGGAAACTCCATATTCAAGGCAATAATGGGAAAGCTTCTGCCGCAAACCGTGATATTCTTCGTCCTCGGCACATTCTACAACTTCCTAATGTTCGGGGTCATGAAATATCCGTGCCACTGCGGCATCCCCGCTATGCTTGCCATGACATACCTTTTCATACTCGCCTCGCAGGGCTTCGGGGTTTTCCTCATCGGACTTATCCCCCAATTCCGTTTCGCAATGTCGCTCGCATCGCTGTGGGCCATTGTAAGCGTGTCGATGTCGGGCTTCACTTTCCCCGTAACAAGTATGCAGCCGTCGCTCAAGGCCCTGTCGCTGTGCTTTCCGCTAAGGCATTATTTCCAGATATACGCGTGCAGGGCGTTGAACGGCTACCCGGCTTTCTACTGCCTCGACCACATTCTCTTCCTGCTGTTTTTCGTGCTGCTTCCGCTCACGGTGATGTACAGGCTGAAAGGCGTGATGCTCACATACAAATACGAACCATGACATGAGCATCCTGCGAAAAATAGCGAAAAGGTTCTGGCGGACGGTGTCCGAGACCGCGTTTGTCTGGATACACGAACTCAACACGGCGTTCCGCGACGAGGCGGTGCTGGTGTTCATGGTTCTCGTGCCGCTGGGCTATCCGTTGCTTTACTCCTTTATATACAACAACGAGATTGTGCGCGACATCCCCATAGCCGTCGTGGATGAAAGCAACTCAAGCCTCTCGCGGCAATATGCCCGCAGCCTCGATGCGTCGCAGTACACCAACGTAACGCAGATGCCCGCCGACCTGAAATCCGCGCAGGAACTGATGAGGCGGGGCAAAGTTTACGGAATTGTGCGCATCCCCCCCGATTTCAGCAAAAACATAAACACGGGCAGACAGGCATACGTTTACGCTTTCAGCGATGCAAGCACGCTGCTTTACTTCCGCCAGTTCTCCATAGCCAACACCGATGTGTCGCTGAAGATGAACGCCGACATAAAGATAAGGCAGGCCGGAAACACAACCGACCGCCAGGACGCGCTTACCGCCGCGCCGCTGAAATACGAGGAGGTGAACCTCTTCAACCCCACAACCGGCGTTGCGTCCTACCTGCTGCCCGCCGTGCTGATGATGATACTCCAGCAGACAATGCTGCTCGGCGTGGGCATAAACGCCGGAACGCTGCGCGAGAAGAACAGGTTCCGCCTTTTCCGCCCCATAGCGCGCCACGCCGGGGGGACGTTTGAAATTGTAATGGGACGCGCCCTGTGCTACATACCCGTGCATATCGCCAACGCCTTTTACGTGCTCGGCATAACGCCGATGCTTTTCCACTTCAACCGTCTCGCGCATTTCGGCGACGTGGCGGCGTTCCTCACGCCCTACTTGCTTGCAGTGGCGTTCATGTCGATAGTTGTGTCGCATTTTGTGAAAACCCGCGAGTCGAGCATGATGATTATACTTTTCTCCTCGCTCGTGCTGCTGTTCATCTCCGGAATATCCTGGCCTTGGAGCGCGGTGCCGCCATTCTGGAAAGGCGTGGCATACCTGTTCCCCTCCACGTTCGGGATAAACGGATTTGTGAGGATGACAAACGAGGGCGCAAGGCTGTCGCAGGTAAGTTTTGAATACATCGGGCTATGGCTCCAGGCCCTGTGCTACCTTTTGCTGGCACTATACACAATGAAGCTCGACATAAGGCAAAGCTGCCGCAACTTCAACCGCCAACGCCGCAAATCGCGCATCAAAACAGCCCAAACAGGCGGCAAAGACAAAAAATAACGGCAAAACGGCATTTTTTTCGCCATAAACTTTGGCGGTTAAAAAAAATCCCGTAAATTTGCATCGCTTTTCAGGCAGAACTGCTTCAATAGCTCAGTTGGTTAGAGCACCTGACTGTTAATCAGGGGGTCGTTGGTTCAAGTCCATCTTGAAGCGCGATTACAAGAAAGCCTTGCAAACATTGATTTGCAAGGCTTTCTTTTTATGCCATAACCCTCCGCGCAGAATTAAGCTCCGATTATGCGCTTACCTCACCATTTCTCCTTGAAATGCGTTTTGTCGCGAGAACGGCAAGTGCCTGTAAACCAACGACAAATTCCAACTTGAAATATTTTTGTAAGGACTTGTTTTCCAGAATATTGCAAGCGGGCGAAAAAAGGTCTGATGTAGAAAAAATTATATCAGACATAATTTTTTCTACATAGGACGTAGTTTTTCCTATGTCTGACAAAAAAACAGGCGAATATTGCACATTGTATTTTCAGCGCGGTGAAAAGGCGGAACATCATCATAAAACCGGATTGCACACACAATTCGGATTTTCTCTTCCTCATCCCAATAATTCATGTGATTTACTTAACTTTGCATACATAAAAGCAAACAGGAATGGAACAGAACAACTTCAAGCGCACCCTCGTTACCGCAGCTCTTCCCTACGCCAACGGCGGTGTGCATATAGGCCATCTGGCGGGCGTTTACGTACCCGCCGACATATACGTGAGATATATGCGCCTCAAAAAGCGCGACGTGCTGTTCGTATGCGGCAGCGACGAGCACGGAGTGCCCATAACGCTCCGTGCAAAAAAGGAAGGATGCACCCCGCAGGACGTGTGCGACAGATACCACAAGATAATAAAGGACTCGTTCAAGGAATTCGGCATATCATTCGACATATACTCGCGCACAACTTCGGAGACGCACCAAAAGGTTGCCTCCGACTTTTTCCGCACCCTATACGACAAAGGCGTGTTCATAGAGAAAGAGAGCGAGCAATATTATGACGAGGAGGCCAAAACCTTCCTTGCCGACAGATATATCACAGGCGAATGCCCGCACTGCCACCACCCCAAGGCATACGGCGACCAGTGCGAACACTGCGGCTCTACGCTTTCGCCGCAAGAGCTTATCAACCCCCAGAGTGCGGTGAGCGGATCAAAGCCCGTGCTCAAAAAGACAAAACACTGGTATCTGCCGCTCGACAAATACCAAGGTTGGCTGGAGCAGTGGATATTGCAGGAACACAAGGAATGGCGCCCCAACGTTTACGGGCAGTGCAAGAGCTGGCTCGACATGGGACTGCAGCCCAGGGCCGTGAGCCGCGACCTCGACTGGGGCATACCGGTGCCCGTGGAAGGCGCGGAGGGCAAGGTGCTCTACGTATGGTTCGACGCGCCCATAGGCTACATCTCAAACACCAAGGAACTGCTGCCCGACTCGTGGGAGAAATGGTGGAAAGACCCCTCAACCCGCCTCATACACTTCATAGGCAAGGACAACATAGTGTTCCACTGCATAGTGTTCCCCACAATGCTCAAGGCGGAAGGGAGCTACATTCTGCCCGACAATGTGCCGGCAAACGAATTCCTCAACCTCGAGGACGACAAAATATCAACCTCGCGCAACTGGGCTGTGTGGCTCGACGAATATCTGAGGGACTTCCCCGGAAAGCAGGACGTGATGCGCTACGTGCTTACGGCGAACGCCCCCGAAACAAAGGACAACAACTTTACGTGGAAAGACTTCCAGGCGCGCAACAACAACGAGCTGGTGGCAGTTTACGGAAACTTCATAAACCGCGCCCTGATGCTCACGTGGAAGTACTACGGCGGCAAGGCGCCCGCACAGGGGGAGCTTACAGAGTATGACAGGCAGACAATATCCGAGTTCACCACCGTCAAGGCCGACGTGGAGCGGCTGCTCGACAACTTCCGCTTCCGCGACGCGCAGAAAGAGGCGATGAACCTCGCACGCATAGGCAACAAATACCTTGCCGACAGCGAGCCGTGGAAACTGCAGAAAACAGACCCCGGAAGGGTTAAGACTATAATCAACATCTCGTTGCAGCTCGCCGCAAACCTTGCGATAGCCTTCGAGCCGTTCCTGCCCTTCAGCAGCAGCAAACTGCGCGGAATGCTCAATATGCCCGATTTCAACTGGGACGACCTCGGCTCAACCACGCTCATAAAGGAGGGCCACCAGCTTGAAAAGGCGGAACTGCTGTTTGAGAAGATAGAGGATGAGACAATAGAGGCGCAAGTGGCAAAACTCCAAGCCATAAAGAAAGCAAACGAGGCACAGGAGGCAAAGCCGCAGCCGCAAAAGGCATTCTGCGACTTCGAAAACTTCGAGAAGCTCGACATACGTGTGGGAACGGTGGAGGAATGCGTAAAAGTGGAAAAGAGCGACAAGCTCCTGAAACTTACCGTAAACGACGGCAACGGCACGCGCACCATTGTGAGCGGCATAGCAAAGCACTACAGCCCCGAGGAGCTGAAAGGCAAGCAGGTGTGCTTCATTGCCAACCTGCCCCCGCGCAAGCTGCGCGGCATAGAAAGCCAAGGCATGATACTATGCTCCGAAAACGCCGACGGCGCACTCGCCGTTGCGACCGTTGACCGCAAGACCGCCAACGGCTCGTGCGTGAAATAGCAACGCGGAAAAGACAAACACACATCAGGGCGGGGCATTACAGCTCCGCCCTGCGTCGTTTTTTGATATATATTGGCATTGGTCTACAGTATTGCGCAGCAGGTTCAAGCGACAGTATAAAATGCGTATGCAATATACGTCATAAATACACAAACAACAATTAATCAAATAATTGCGCCACAGTAGGGGCGTATTGCATACGCCCTGAATTGCGCCGATTACATTGTTTTTGCGGCGGATTGCATTGCGGTTTACGCGATGGCGTATAGGGCGTATGCAATACGCCCCTACAATTATCGCAAAACCAATACCGCTAAAATTATATTTGATGTAGGAAAAACTATGTCCTATGTAGAAAAAATTATATCAGACATAATTCAAACTACATCGGATCTTTTTTCGCCAATTTCAAACCTCTGAAAAACAACAAGTTATCTCATGCTTACAAAATCCTGTAAAACATTGCAAACCAAGCCGTTGGCATTTCCGCCGTAAAACGGCGTGAAAGGCATAAGCGTTCCCGGCAAAAGCAACTGCATTGTTTGGGAATGTTGCACGCTTATTTCATATACCGGCGGCACATTTCGTAAAATATCCCGCATTTAATTTTGTCGGAAGTTTCATATTTGCGACATTTGCCCTGTATAATTACCACTCACATGAAAGCCACCTGCAAATTGGTTTGCTGCATCGCAGCGGCGGTCGCATTCGCCGCCGTTTTTCACAGTTGCTCGAAAAACAACGGCAAACCTGCCTTAACCCACGAAGAGAAAAACGGCGTTTACTACTGGAAAACGGTGTTCAGCCCCGATGCCCAAGACAACAATTTTCTGTTAAAGCACAACATACGGCGCATATATCTCAGAATGTTCGACGTAACCGTTGACATAGACGACAACGACGGCAGAAGGATTCCCATCCCGAATGCAACCGTAAGGATTTCGGAGAGCGCATACAAGGAGCTGAAGTCGAAAAACATTGAATTTGTCCCTGTTGTATATATTACCCTCGACGCGCTGAAGTGCGGACAGGAGTGCGGAATTGGAGACCTTGCGAAAAAGATAGTGGAAAGGGTGAAGAATATGTGTTCCTATAACGAATTGTCCCATATTGAGGGTTTGCAGCTCGATTGCGACTGGACTCCGACCACGGAGAAAAGCTTCTTTGCCCTGTGCGACAGCGTTAAAGCCGAACTGCCGTTGAAACTGAGTGCCACAATACGCCTCCACCAGCTTTCGCGGCCGGCACCGCCTGTGGACTATGGGGTTCTTATGGTGTATAACACCGGCAACTTCAGCGACCCCGATGCAGCCAACTCCATTCTGGACGAGAAAGACGTAAAGCCCTATCTGAAACATATAGGCAAATACCCCCTGCATCTCGATGTGGCATATCCCACATACTCATGGCAGCTTCTTTTCCGCAGCCGCCGCTTCGTGGGGCTGCTCAACGGCGTGGAGGTGGGCGACACCGCCAAATTCATGCCGAAAGCAGCAAACGCCTACGTGGCAAAAAAGGACATGGTTTACAGGGAAACCATAATCTACAAGGGGGACATGATACGCACGGAGCAGTCGGACTTCCGTACCATCAGCCGCGTGAAAAGCCTTATAGAGGCGCAGATGAAGGGCAAGCCGCACAGCTCCATTCTCTACCATTTCGACTTGAAAAACCTCAAAAAATACTCTGACGATGAAACACAAAGCCTTTTCGGCAATGCTCCGGGCAAGTAGCCTTTTCGCACTGGCATTTGCGCTGGCAGCACCAGCGGCAGCCTGCGGACCATATTACCCGATTATCCCCACGCCAAAATTCTTCACCTCCGCACCCCATAAAAGTTTTGAGAGGCAGGAGAACATACGCCTGTGGCAAAAGCTGACCTCCGCAAGGATTCCTGCAAGAGACATTGAGGAAGCCGTATATAAGGACGGCATTGAAAAAATGGACGAGGCACTGTGGGATGGCTCGAACACGAAGAACCTGTTCTACATATACCTCAAAAACTCCAACGACGAAGAGGCGGAAGCCTACCTGCGCAACGCGAAAAAATTGGAAAAAGCCCGCGCCAAAACCACATCGCCGTGGTATTATCCGTCTTCGAGAAAAAGAAACGCGGTTTCCGACCTGCATTACATGGCTGACGCTTTCAGCCGCTACGGCGGGGAACGTCTGCGCGACCGCTACGCACTTCTTACTGTCAGGGCCTTGTTTGCGTCGCGCCAGTACGGCAAGTGCGTGGAATACTTCGAAAAGACTTTCGCCAAATTCCCCGACTCAAATCTTTTCAAGAGGATGTCCATGGGCTACGTGGCAGGTTGCTGGGCGCGGCTCGGCAACTCCGACAAGGCCAACAGGTATTTTGCCAAGAAGGGGGACTTCGGGTCGCTCACGGTGGAAAACAAAGTTGCGTACATGGCAGACGCGAATCCAGACGCCACAGAACTTATTGAATATATCCAAAGCTGTTCGTGGGACTCGGTGGCATTTTGCGGCATGATGCCCATTGCGAAGAAAGTGCTCAAAGCCGGGAAAGCCAAAAACCGTGGAGACTGGGAATTTGCGCTGGCTTATGCCGCCGGCGAGCATCACAACGACTACAAGACCGCAAGCCGCCACATAAGGAAAGCATTGCGGGAAAAATTCTCGTCAGAAGATTTGCGCGACCACGCCATTGCGTACAAAATGAAATGCGATGCCGCAAACGGCAACCTGTCGGAACTGCTCCAAGGCCTGAAATGGTTTGAAGGCAAAACGGATTTTCTTGCCGCCGATGCAAACGAATGGAACAGGATGCTGCAAAACATAATTTACGTGCACTATGTGCCGCAACTTTGGAAAAGGAAAGACTTTGCCACAGCCGTTCTCCTGTGCGGATATGCCGACAATATGCTGCTTTCAAAGCGATATGAACGCTATGCGTACTACAACAACACTTCCGATATCGATTATGCGACTTCCGACAACACCATATACGAATCGGATACCGTGGACGCATCGTCCTACTATTACTACCACGAATTTGACGTTGTGGAAAGCCGGCTCTTCCCGAAGATGCGCGACAACAAAAACCTAAGCAGCAGAAGCGACTACAGCAACCTGTCGTTCCAGCTCATGAACTCGCTAAGTTCATCGCAGCTCATAAATGTGTACCGCCGAATGGCGGCAAATACCCCGCTTTACCGCCACCTTAGAAAGTACGCCCGCACCGACAGGAACTACATCTACGAGCTTGCCGGCACTCTTGCTATACGCGAGGAGAACTACAGGAGGGCGGCGGCATATCTTTCCCAAGTTTCAGAGAAATACCGAAATTCCCTTAACACTTGCAACTATCTGAAACGCGACCCGTTTTTTGCCTACCCCACCGCAGAAACTTACGACAACATATTTTGGACCGTAAGCCCCGGCAAGGCAAAACTGAAGTTCGCCATGGAAATGCTCCGCTACCAGCAGGAAATGAAAACAGGAAAGACCGCCGACGAGCGCGGTCTTGCACGGCTAAAATATGCTTTGGGCCGCCGCAATTCACTCGGCAACTGCTGGGCACTCACACAGTATTGGAGGGGCGAGTGCATACCCGAACTTTTTATTCCGCAGCTGCAATATTGGGACGAAATGCTCACCTGCTACAATTTCCTGGACGATGGCGAGACGCAGAACGGCTTCGGTTTCCGGCATTACAATGAATACGAAGCCAAGGACAGCAAATCAGAGAAACTTTACAAAGTGGAGTGCAAAAAGGCTCTGGCGATGCTGCGTAGCGACGAAGCGAAAGCCAAGGCGCAATGCATCCTGAACAACTTCAAGACCGTAACAAAGCGTTACCCCAGCACCGCCGCCGCACGCAGGGCGAAGGAAAATCCTTGCGACACTTGGCACTCATGGCTGTAAAGGATGGTTTGTTTTGTGTGTACGATATGTTTTTTGCGGTGGCATATACGGTGTATGCACAATGCGACACAAATACAGAATAGCAATTAATCAGAGAATTGCACCGCTTGTAGGGGCGTATTGCATACGCCCTGAATTGCGCGGATTACGCAATGTCGCGACTGCGTTTGCCTATGTGTTCATGCGGTGGCGTACAGGGCATATGCAATACGCCCCTACATATATGCCGTGTGCAATCAAAAACAATATGCACCGTTCAAATGATTTCGGCAAAACCAAATTTGTCTGCTTTTTTCAAACACCCCGGAAATTACAACCGATGTAAGAAAAACTACATAGGACGTAGGAAAAATTATGTCTGATATAATTTAAACTACATCAGACCTTTTTTCAGCCGTTGCAAACACCTGAAAAACAAATCGTTACAAAACCCTTTCATATCGGCGTATTTGCCTGAAAAACAGTCGGATGCAAAAAATGCCCTTTTGGGCGGCATACCGCATGACGCAAACAACCCGCAACCTTGGCACAGCAGCCAAAGTTGCGGGTTGTATTATTTTGCACACTTCCCGCGCAAAGCGCGGGCGTGCCTTATCTCACCATTATCTTCACCGCCTTGGCGTCGCCGGCCTTTACCATGTAAACGCCGGGCGTCACGCCGGACAATGAAAGCGTGCTGCCGGAGGACGAAAGCACCTTTGCGCCCGAAGCATCATAGACGGTGATGCCCTTCACTCCGCTTCCGGCTGTCAGAATGCGGCTTTGCGCGTCATACTTCACCGCCGCCTCCGCATTTGTGCGGGGAGCGTCGATTGAGTTCACCACAGCGTATGACTTGCGCGCCGGAACAAGCGTCTCGTTCCTGTCGTTGGGGATTGAGTAAACGCCGAGCGACGAGCCGGAACATACGAGGTTGCCGCCGTAGTCGAACGCCATTTGGTATATTGCGTTATGGTCGGACTCATTGCGCACCCCTGCGGTGTAGGAATACTTGGGCGTGAGCGTAGGTGTGCCTCCGCTCCATGTTACGTTGAAGAACTGCAAAACGCCGTCGCCGTCGTTTATGACGAGCAGCCTGTTGTCGCGCGACACGGCAAACCCCGCCCCGCACGAGCCGCTCAGCTTGTCGGCAAAATCGGTGCTGCCCGAATTGAACACCACCTTGCCCGATGCGTTGACGTATATGAGCGAGGGAACGCCCGCCGTGTTGTTGTTCACGTACCTCAGCTGGCTCACCCACACGCCTCCGTCAGGCCCGGCAACAATCTGCCCTTCGCCGTTGGCTTCGAGAGAGCCTGTGGCAAACTGGCGGCTGGGGGCTTTAGTCCATGTTGAGGCTGCGGAAGCCCCGGTGCCTATATTATATACGCCCACGTTGTTGCCGAAATCTTCGAGCATCACGTACATTTTGCCGTCCTTGACGGTTACGCAGGGGGTTGAGGAACCCACCTTCACGCTGCCGTTGCTTATAAGTCCGTCGCTGTTGCGCGTCCCCGCGAAGAACTGCGTGAAACTGCCCGTGAGGTTTGCCGGATCGCCCACATAAACTCCCGAAGTGTTGTCGCTATAGTCTGCCATATACACCTTGCCGTTGTCGCCAACGCTTATGCGGTAGCCCATGGTGAAGCTCTGCCCTCCGCGATAGGGTGCGGAGTTTATCCTCGCGCCGGCTGGGGTGTAGGCGTAAAGTCCGTTGGACGCGCTGTTGTAGCTCGCGTAGTTCATGACATACGTCCTGCCGAAATAATCGGATTCGGGCGAGTTGTCAACGGCACAGTAAACTCTGCCGCTGTAGTTGGTTGACGCGCCGGCGGTGTTGAGCCGCACGATGTTCGTAACCGGCGTGCCTTTGAGCCTCACCGCCCATGTTACGGCGTTGTCGCCCGCCTTGGGAATGCTTTCGTATGCTATCCTGACGGTGTTCACACCCTCTTTTGGCGAACTTACCGCCACGCTGTCGAGAGCCTCGCCGCTTTGCGGGTCATAGAAAATTATCGTGGCTTCGAGCGGCTTGGTGTTTGCCGTGAAGTTGAACGTGCAGTTGCCGTCCGCCCCTTGGTTGTATTTGAGGTCGTATGCCGTTATTCCCTTAACGACCGGCTGGGACACGTTGTCGGTGGTGAACTTGGTTATCTTGTTTCCCGTGAACATATAGAGCGTCAAATCCTCGCCGTCAACCTTTGAGCCTGAAGCCATGAACGGAAGCGCGGAAGCGGCGTAAGTGAAATTGGCGTTAGCGCTCACCGGCACAGCTTTGCTCATTCCGTCGGTAACGTCGTAGAGGCGCAATCCGCCAACAGACGTGCCGTTGACGTAGGGCGCAGCCATGAGCGAGCGTCCCGCATACTTGAAGAACGATATTCCCGTAGCCCCCGCCTTTATGGCGCATGATGCATCCTCGGCGAACTCCGCCGACATCTCGCTGTCGTTGTTGGATGTCTTGGCTGGGGTGAACTCCTGCGGAAGCACAAGCTCGCCGTCGATTACGAACTTGTCGTCGGCAAGCGGCGACACAGTGAGTTGCAGGTTCTCACCCTGCTTTTTCAGCGAGAAGTTGCCGGAAGCCCCTATGTTCCTTTCAGTGAACACGGTGCTTGCTATCGTGTTGTCAACAATGTTGAGCATCAGCATCCGCGTGCCTTTGGAATCGCCGTTGGTCGTTGCGGTGGTGAGGACGGTGCAGTCTTTCGACTCCCCGCTCACGGCCAGGGTTTTCCCCATCACGGCACGGTAGAAATTGGCGGAGTTTTGCGTGGTCGCCCACAGCGTGGGGTTGGAATTGAAGTCGTCCCATTTGTAAATTCTGAGCGTTCCGCGCTTGTAGCCGTCGTCAACCTGCGTGTCGCTATACTGGTTTTGCATACTGTTAACGCCCACAAGCCTGCCGTCGGCGGTGAACGCTATGTCGCTAAGCGTGGAATAGTCGCCGGCGTTGGATGCGTCCCTTGCCACGATGCCGGTTGTACTTATTTTCTTAACGTAAGCGTTGGTCTTGAGGTTTATGAGGTGGATTTCGGGCGTTCCTGCATTGTCGGCAAGCACCACGGCGGAATCCCCGCGCACTATGGCGCGTTTAAGAGTGCCTTTCAGGTTGGCGTAGCTCTTTGAGGTGCGAGTGAACTTGAACTGCGCCGGAAGTTTGAGATACCCGGGCTGTTCGGGGTCGGGATAGTTTTTGTAAACAATCACGGGCGGGGTGTATGACGAGCTTTCCACGAGCAGCTTAACGTATGAAGTCTCGTTCGCCTTCACCGTTACGGGATTTTTGTATTCGTCGGTGAGCGGTTTGTAGCCGTCAGCCTCCACCTCAAGAGTGTAGTCGCCGGGGGCAAGTCCCTCGAAAACGAAAATTCCGTTGTAAAGTTTGTCAACCTGATAGGTCTGCACCGTCTCGCCTCCCTTTTTGAGCAAAACTTTCGCCCCGTTGACCGGCAGCCATTGGTCGTTGGTGTTGGGAGCGTAGTTGAAAAGGCGGTTTGCTATCTTCTCGTGCATATCCTTCACCGTTCCCATTATGTAGCCTGTGGCCTCGGGCGAAAGATTGAAGTAGTCGCGCACGCCGCGAGCCACCCTCACGCCCTCCTGACCGCAGTAGTCCTTGTTGAGTGCGCGGTGGCGCGCCGGCTGGTAGGTGTGGAAAAATCCCTCTATGAGGCAGCCCGGCACACTGTGCATGAGAACTCCGAGATAGCCTGTGTATTTGCCGTTGCTCCACGAGTTATGATAAAAGTCAACGTCCCCGCGGATATTCATGCTTGTGCGGCTGTACGCGCTCTGCGGGTCGAGCTCGTCCATGTAGTGGGGATTCCAAAGTGCCTTGCAAATGTCGCGGCTTCCCTTGGCGTAGTCCCCGCCGTCGCCGTCTTTCCCGCGATACAGGAACAGGGGGTAGTTTGTGGTAGTGCCGTCGGTCGCGGCGTTGGAGTGTATGGAAATGAACATGTCCATGTTGTTCGCGTCAACCTCCGCGCTTATTTCCGACAGGGAGCGGTTGTATTTTTCCGCGTCCGCCGCCCCGCTTACATAAGGATAAGGGCCGTTAAGGCGGCGCGAGTACATAATGTTCTTCTTCTGCACGCCCATTCTCTCAAGTGTCTCGCCTAGCTTGAGGCATTTCCACAAGTTGGTGTTGGACTCGTAAAAACCGCAAGTGTCCGGCCTCCCGGTCGAGGCGAGATTGGGATAGGGGATTGTGGCCATGGGCCTGTCGTTCGGCCCCCAGCTTCCGTGTCCGGGGTTTATGTATATCCTCACGTCGGACGCGCTCTGCGCCATTGCGCCGGCAGACACCGCCGCCACGGCAAGGGAAAGTATTGCTTTTCTCATCGTTCCTTTCATTTTGACACATTGATTATATATGTACCGCCCTGGGGTGTTGAGAACGAAATCCTGCCGGCGTTTTGCGCGGGCTGCGGATACATTGCCATAACCGTGTCGGCGGTGAGAACCTGCCTTTTGCCGTCGAGCGTAACCGCGACAACGCTTGACGCGCAAACCTTCTCGCCGTCGTCCTCGTCGCGCATCCCCACCACGGTGTTGCCGTCATACCATTTGGGCGCCCTTACAATTCCGAGCGGGATTATCCGCGTGCCGTCAACGTTGCACACAAACGCGCCCAGCCCCGCCACATAATACACGACCTTTGTCGCGTCGGGCGAAAGCTCGGGCCAGATGTAGCTGTTGTCCGTTCCGTTGGGCGAGAACACCGATGTCTTTCCGTCTTTGGTTATCATCAGCTGCCGGTCGTTAATCGAAAACGAAGGCACGTCGGTTTTCCTCACGCCCGATGCGAGAGTCTTTATGGTCTTTTTGCCGTTGTTCACAATCGAAGCCTGCGCCCCCTCTACCGAGTAGCCCTGCAAATTGCGCGAAGCCTTGAGCAGGCGTTTGCTCTTGCCGTTTGAAAGGTTCATGGAGTGGAGGGAAACGTGGCGCAAGTGGTTTTTGTCGTATGAGTTCTCGCGGTAAACAACGCTCCTGCCGTCAGAGGAGAGTTTCACGCCATACCCCGCGCCCGGCGCATCGGTCAGCCTTTCGCCCTTGCGAGTTGAGAGGTCATACTTCACAAGTCCGTCATACACGGGGCTTGTGAGCAAAAGAAAGTCTCCGTTCGGGCTGAACGCCGCAACCGAAGGCGTTTCCGCCGGCACGCTGACTTTCTCGACCGTCCCGACTTTCAGCACCTGCGCATATCCCGCCAGCGGGAGCGCAATTGCCGCAACCAAAATCTTCTTAATCATAACGTATTTCTTTAGTGTTCCTTTCATTTCACCCTTATGGGAGTTATGCCTATGGTCTGCTCCTGCTTCGAGTAGTTCACAATCTCGGAGATTTCGCTTTCCGAATTGTCGTGCCTGTTTACGGCGGTAACGAAATACTTTCCGTCCTCGGGCAGCGTGAACGAAGTTGTGGGGGTTACGCCCACGAGCGTGGCCTCCTGCTTGTCGCCGTTGCTGCGATATACGGCGTAGTAGCATTCCTGAACAGCATCCCACGTGAGTTCGGTTATCTTGAGAATCCTCAAGTTCCCCGGAGTGGCGGGCTTAACCTCGGTGTATTTTCCGTAGAACGGCACGAGAGCCTTCTTGGCATAGCGGTTCATGATTACGGAGTTGATGTCGCAGCGGTTCGTTACCATGTCCCTCATCCTGTACAGCACATCGCCCGAAATCTTCGCCTTTGCGTCGGCAAGGGCGAACTGCTCTGTAAGCATGGCGTTGGTCTTGAAGCCCTCCACAGAGGAGTTGGGGTCATATCGGTATATGGGATAGCCCACAAGCAATGCGCACCTTTTGGCGTTGGTCGCCCACTGGTTCACGCGGTTGTTGAAGTCGTAATATCCGGTGCCGGTCTTGTAGTATATCTGCGGTATCATCACGTCGAGCCAGCCGTTGAGCATCCACTTGTTCACATCGGCGTACTGCCCGTTGTAGTCGTTCTCGATGTTGCCCTGCGGGGAGATTGAGAACACCACCTCCTTGCGGGTGTCGCGTATGGTTTGCTGCAGGCTTCTCACCATCTGGGTTACATTGTTGCGCCTCCAGTTGTTGATGTCGGAGTAAGAGCCTTTGTACTTCTGGAACTCGGCGTCGTCGTTCATGCTCTCGCCGCTCGTGAGCGAGGGATAGAAGTAGTCGTCCATGTGAATGCCGTCAACATCGTACTTCACGATAAGGTCCTTCACTATTGAGTCGAGCCTTGCACGCGTTTCGGGAAGCGCGGGGTTGTAAACCCTTATGGTGTTGTAGTCCTTAACCAGCCCCTTCGGTATTTTGCTGTCGAGAGCCGGGAAAGCGTCTGACGCGCTGTTGCGCTTGGCTATGCGGTATGGGTTTATCCATGCGTGGAAACTGATGCAGCGTTTGTGCGCCTCGTCGATCATGTATTTCAGCACGTCATACCCCGGCCTTCTCCCCGCAACGCCGGTTATATACTGGCTCCACGGCTCGAACTGCGAGTTGTAGAAAGCGTCGGCCATGGGGCGCACCTGAAAGAATACCGTATTGATGTTGTATTTCTGCAAAAGGTTGAGATAGCTCACATACAGCCTTTTCTGGGTAACTGCCGAATAGTTCCCGTTGGGCCAGTCAAGCCCGTAAACCGTGGCTATCCAAACCGCCCTCATCTGCTTCTTGGGAAGCACGGGCACCTCCTGCGCGACATCCTGCGCATCGCCGTCGGCGCGAACGCCTATCCGGTCATCACGTGTCAATGAGCCGTCGTCGCTGCACGCCGCAAGCATCAGCAGCGACAAAGCCATGAACACCTTAGCAAGTACACTTTTTTTCATACTTTATTTGTTTTGTAAAGTTCTTTTTGCAAATATATGAATAAAAACAGCCACAGCCATAGCGCGTTGCCAAAAACCGCATACATTATAATGAGTTGGAGATAAAACCGCCCTAAAAGTGCGCCGGTTCAGCGGTTTTGTGGCGGCGGCTTGCGGTGCGGTTCATGCAATGGCGCACATGGCATATATCATACGCCACGCAAATATACAAGCATCAATTAGTCAGAAAATTCCACCGCCGTAGGGGCGTATTGCATACGCCCTGAATTGCGCAGTTTTGCAATGTTGCGGCAGAGGTTTGCGGTGTGGTTCAAGCGGCAGCGTACAGGGCGTATGCAATACGCCCCTACAATTCGCGCAAAACAAAAGTCGTGAAAACTATGTGGGATGTGGGAAAAATTATGTCCGATGTAGGAAAAACTACATCAGACATAGAAAAAATTATATCAGACCTTTTTTCGCCCTTCGCAAACCTTTGGGAAACAAACAGTTACAAGGATAGTTCAAAAAATGGGCAAGTTGTTGCCACACAGCGACTTGCGTTTTCCCGCGCCTTTCCGCACAATTCTCACTTCGCCGTCAGCTCCTCATACAGCCTTTCCATGCCCTTCGTTGCCGTGGTTTCGTAAAAACGTATGCGGGGCGAATTTGAAATCCTCACCGCCTTGGGGTCGATAACATACACCGGCACCGTGCGTGGCACGTAGTTAATCAGCCCTGCGGCGGGATAAACATTGAGCGAAGTGCCTATCACGATGAATATGTCGGCTGTGCGGGCCTCCTCAACAGCCTCGTCCATTTTCGGGACGGCTTCGCCGAACCACACAATGTATGGGCGCAGCAGCGAGCCGTCGGCAGCCTTCGCGCCGTGCGGCACAACCGTCTCGCCCTCCCCGAGCGTGCGGATGAAGTGCGGGTTCTCGGGGTCGCGGCTCGACGTAACCTTGGTCAGCTCACCGTGAAGGTGTATCACCCTTGACGAACCGGCGCGCTCGTGCAGGTTGTCAACGTTCTGCGTAACCACCACAACCTCGTATCCGCTCTCGAGCCTCGCCAGAAGCCTGTGCCCCTCGTTGGGCTGCGCCGTGGCAAGCTGCCCGCGCAAGCCGTTGTAGAAATCCGTAACAAGGTTGGGGTCGGCGTTCCAGCCCTCGGGCGTGGCAACCTGCTCCACCGGGTATTTCTCCCACAGCCCGCCCGAATCCCTGAACGTGCTGAAACCGCTTTCCGCGCTCATCCCCGCGCCGGTGAGAACCACAATCTTTTTCATGTTCATGTCATTGATTTTTATACCATATACAAAGATATATTAAAAATTCGGCGCGCCTTCGCTTCACATGGAATAAAAGTAGTACATTTGCGTATTAATACCGAGCATTGATGCCCGAAGAGGCTGTATGCTCCAAAAACAGATATATGAACAAAGTTAGTTATGCACTGGGCTTGGGCATAGGCCGGCAACTGCAAGACCTTTGCGGGGAAGACCTGAACCTCGAGGATTTCGCCCAGGCGGTAAAGGACATCTACACTGGCGGCAAGCTCGCCATTGACGAGATAGAGGGACAGCAAATGGTAATTGAATACCTGCAGCGCAGGGACGCAGAGAAAAAGGCAGAGCAGGCAGCCGCCGGAGAGGTGGCGAGAAAAGCCGGAGAGGACTTCCTCAGCGAAAACGCGAATAAAGAGGGAGTGGTTGTGCTTCCCAGCGGATTGCAGTACCAGGTTGTGAAAGAGGGTACAGGACGCTCGCCAAAAGCCACCGACAATGTGAAATGCCACTACGAGGGCACGCTGATTGACGGCACGATGTTCGACAGCTCCAAGAAGCGCGGCGAACCCGCAACATTCCCCCTCAACGGCGTCATAAAGGGCTGGACAGAGGGCGTGCAGCTCATGAAGGAGGGCGCAGTGTACAAATTCTTCATACCCTACAACCTGGCATACGGGGAAAACGGCGCAGGAAGCGCAATACCCCCATACGCGGCACTGATATTCGAGGTGGAGCTGATTGAGGTGCTCTGATTTCGGACAAACTACGACAATAACAATAGCAAAACAAAAATAGAAATGAAAAAAATCATTATCATGGCCGCCGGAGCCGCGATGCTCCTTGGCTCGTGCAACAACGGCGGCACTCCCAAGGCAAACCTTAAAACCGAAGTCGATTCCGTTTCATACGAAGTGGGGCTCGCCAACTCCCGTGGCATGAAAGACTATCTCTCGCAGCGCCTCGGCGTTGACACGGCATACCTTGACGACTTCATCAAAGGCGTTAAAGCCGGCGCACAGGCAGGAGAGGACAAAAAGAAGGCGGCATACTACGCCGGCATCCAGATAGGCCAGCAGCTCAGCACGCAGATGCTCAAAGGGCTTAACTATGAAATCTACGGCGAGGACAGCACAAAATCCATCAGCCTCAAGAACCTCATCGCGGGCTTCGTGGCCGGCGCGCGCGGCAAGGGAATGGTGATGAGCTACGACGAAGCCTTCAAAAACGCACAACGCCTTGTTGACAAACTCAAGTCATCCACTCTCGAAAAGAGCTTCGGCCCGAACAAGAAGGCGGGAGAGGAGTTCATCGCAAAGATGAAGGCTACAGCCGGCGTCAAGGAACTTCCCGGCGGCACACTGTACAAAGTGATTAAGGAGGGAAAGGGCGCAATCCCCGCCGACACCTCACGCGTTCACGTGAGCTATGAAGGCCGCCTGATAGACGGAAAAGTGTTCGACAGCTCATACAAGAACAACAACGGCAAACCCGTGGAGGTCAACGTGAACCAGATGATACCCGGATGGACACAGGCTCTCACCCATATGCCCGCAGGCTCCGTGTGGGAGATTTACGTTCCGCAGGATCAGGCTTACGGCACACGCGATGTCGGCACTCTCATCAAGCCTTTCTCCGCACTTATCTTCAAACTCGAACTTGTTGACGTAAAATAACCGAAACGATGCGTAAGTTTGGTATAATGCTGGTTGCCGCGTGTGCGATGCTTTTCTGCACAAACGGCGTTCAGGCGCAGACAAAGGCTACAAAGAAAGCCAAGACCGCAAAGGTTGAGAAGGCAAAGAAAACCAAAGACAAGAAAGCCAAGGACGTGAAAGCCGTGGCTGACACCGTTTCGCTGCCCGACTTCAGCTACGACATGGGCTTGGCGCAAAGCGAGGGGCTGAAGCAGTTCCTTTCATCGCGCCTTGGTGTTGACACCACGAGAATGGCCGACTTCATGCGCGGCTTCGACGAGGCGATGGCAAAAGCCAAGGACAAAGGTCTCAAGGCATACGCCGCCGGCATCCAGATAGGGCAGCAGGTGCTGGAAAGCATACTCCCGTCGATAAACAAGCAAATCACAGACAACGAAGAAGCGCCGTTTGTTGACGAGGGCGAGTTCAAGAAAGGTTTTGTAGCCGGCATAACAAAAGAAGGCATGAAACTCCCTCTCGACTCCGCAAAGGAAATCGTGAAAAAGCAGATGGAGTTCTACCACAACCGCCTCATGGAGCAGAAATACGGCGAAAACCGCAAAGCGGGTGAGAAGTTCCTCGCCGAGAACGCCAAGAAAGAGGGCGTGAAACTGCTTCCCGGCTCGAAGGTTCAGTACAAGGTGCTGAAGGAAGGCAACGGCCCGAAACCGAAAGCCACTGACAAGGTTAAGGTGAACTACGAAGGCAAACTTATAGACGGCACGGAATTTGACAGCTCGTACAAGCGCAACAAGCCCGCCACATTCGAGTGCAACCGCGTCATAAAGGGATGGACGGAAGCCCTGACCAATATGCCCGTAGGCTCGACTTGGGAAATCTACATCCCGCAGGAGCTTGCATACGGCGCACAGGAGCAGGGCGGCAAAATAAAACCGTTCTCCGTACTCATATTCAAAGTGGAACTGCTCTCCATCGAAAAGTAAGTATAATTCTCAAAACATACAGGTTTTCTGTGATTTCCCCGCGTATCTCGTTTGAGAAACGCGGGGATTTTGTTTACATACGAAAAAAAGCTACCTTTGCCGCAACAAAACCCTAAGACGATGAAAGCAATTGCCATCTCCCTTGTTTGCGCGGCGTTCATGCTCGCAAACGGATGCACACAAAACAAGCCGCGCCCCGAAGCTGCGGAAAACGGCGGCACGCCAGACAAAACACTTTTGGATTCCGCAAAGAAAGTCCCCGCCGTTCCTGACACCGACACCGTTTCCGCCGAAATCCTGACGCATACCGACAACTCCATGACCATTGCCATAACACAAGGAGGCAGGGAAATACAGACAATTGAGTACAAATTCCCCAACGACACCGACATGGTGAACCCCGGAAGCCGCAAACCAAACTGCACACTGCGCGACGTAACCTTCGACGGCAACAAAGACCTTCTGATAAACTTCGGCTCTTACGGCAACCAGGGCGTGGAATACTACAACTGCTTTGTATGGGATGCCAAGGCGCGGGAATTTGTTTACGAAAAGACTTTTGATGAAATAGAAAACCCCACAGCAAACACGAAATACAAATGCGTGTTCTCGCAATCCCGCAGTTCAGCCGCAGAATACGTTTACAAGAAATACGTTTACCGCAACGGCGGCTTCCGGCTTGCCGCAGAACTCCACGAATACTATTCGCAACCGGCGGAAGACGGTTCCGCACCCCCGGCAACCTACATGGAATACGCTAACGGCAAACCAAAATCAAACCATAAAGTTCGCGAAAGCGAAATAAGCGCGTTCTGGAAAGGCATATTGCACTGAAGCGTGAGCCACGCCGCCGCAATTTCTGCAAAACCAAAATTGCCTGCTTATCTCGAAACTCCACTAAAACTACATCGGACATGGGAAAAACTATGTCCTATGTAGGAAAAATTATGTCTGATATAATTTAAACTACATCAGACCTTTTTTCGCCTTTCTCAAACCTCTGAAAAACAAATCCTTACAACAGATTTTTCAAAACAGGTTATCATCTTGACAATGAGTGTATTATATAAACCGTGGGCTTTCCTGCGGTTTCTACGGCAACATACCTGCCGCACGGAAAAGGCTATGCGTTCCTCGCCACGGCGAAACTGCCGCCGAAAAAGCTTTCCCGCCTCCACATTGTGCCTTGCGGCATTTGCGGGGCCGGCACTCTGCCGTCTATTGCCGCCTCGCCGTGCTCAACAACCGCCTCGTCCCACAAACCGCTGTCGATAAAACTTTGCAGTGTCTCTGCGCCGCCCTCCACAAGCAGTGTCTGTACGCCGCGCCTGTAAAGCTCCGCGAGCAATTGCGGGACTACCGGCTGTGAATAGTCGGGATAAAAAAATCCGGTGTTTGCTCTCGCGTCTGCATAATCGCTTCCTGTAACGGCAAGTGTCGGTGCCCCGCCGTTGAAAAGCCGCAGCCGCGCCGGCAAGACGGCATGGCGGTCAAGCACTATGCGCAGCGGGTTCTCCCCCGCCCAGCAGCGGGTTGTCAGCGAGGGGTCGTCGCATTCCGCAGTGCCTCTGCCAACGAGTATCGCCTGGTTCATTGCCCTCAGCCTGTGGGAATTCATCTGCGTCAAAGGGGTTGAGATATACGTCCGTCCACCGCCTTTTGCCGCTATGTATCCGTTTGCGCTCTGCGCCCACTTCAGCGTAACGTAAGGACGCTTTTCGCTCTGGAAAGTGATGAACCTGCGGTTCAGCTCGCGGCACTCTCCCTCAAGCACACCCTCCGTAACATCTATTCCCGCCGCACGCAGCTTTTCCACTCCCCTGCCCTGCACTTTTGCAAAGGGGTCTATGCAGCCCACAACCACACGCCTCACGCTTTTGCTCACGAGCAAGTCGGCGCACGGCGGCGTTTTGCCGTAATGCGAACAAGGCTCGAGGCTCACATACACGGTGCTCCCGCGCAGAAGCCCCTCGTCCTTCACAGAATTTATGGCGTTGACCTCGGCATGAGGGCCGCCGCAGCGAATGTGATAGCCCTCGCCTATAATGCGACCGTCATAAACCACCACAGCCCCCACCATGGGGTTGGGGGGTGCGCCAAAAAATCCGCAGCGTGCCAGTTGCAGACAGCGGCGCATATACTTTTCGTCAGTTTCCCTATTCATTTCCCGGCAAAAACGTAACTTTGTGAAACAACTTCAAACTTCACCAGCATGAACAGCCTGTACACCGAAGCCGTAAGGCGTCTGAACGCCGTCTGTCCCCAAGGCGAGGCACGCGCCATAGTGCGTGCGCTGCTCGAAGACGCTTTCGGAGTAAGCATGAACGATGTTTACGCAGACAAAGTTAGGCAATTTTCGGCTGACGAGGCGCGGGATTTCAACTCAATGCTGCTCCGCCTTGAAAAAGGCGAGCCTGTGCAATACGTTACCGGCAAGGCGCAGTTCGGCAGTCTGACGCTGCACGTGGACGAAAGCGTGCTGATACCGCGCCCCGAAACCCTGAAACTCGCACAATGGGCGGCAAAGGAATGCAAAGCCGGGGCGGAAATTCTCGACATAGGGACAGGCAGCGGATGCCTTGCAATTTTCCTCGCGCTGAACGTGGAAAACTCACGCGTAACAGCCGTTGACATCAGCAGCTCCGCCCTTGAAACGGCTAAATCGAACGCCGAGCGATGCGGGGCGGACATAAAATTCATGGAGGCCGATGTGCTGGCCCCAGCAAGCGTTCCCGCAGGAAATTACGACCTTATAATAAGCAATCCGCCATACGTGTGCGAAAGCGAAAAGGAGGGAATGGAGCGCAATGTGCTTGACCACGAACCGGCAACGGCACTCTTTGTGGACGATGACAGACCGCTTTTGTTCTATGGCGCGATAGCCCGCCTCGCCGTCCGTTCCCTCTCCCCCGGCGGCGCGGTGATGGTGGAGATAAACCGCAGGTTTCCCGAAGAGACGGCGGAACTGTTCCGCCAACATGGCTTTGCCGGTGTGGAAGTGCGCAAGGACATGGAGGGAAACCCGAGAATGATTAAAGCAACACGAAAATGAAGCAACGCGCAACCCTTAACGCGCAACAGGCATTGGAACGCCTTGCCACCGCGTGCGCGAAAACCGAATACTGCGAGGACGACCTGCGCCGCAAACTAAGAACGTGGGGAGTTCCGTCAGAAGACCACGATGAGGTAATCAACACCCTGCGGGCGGAAAAGTTCATAGACGACAGCCGCTACTGCCGGGCGTTTGTCGAGGACAAATGGACTTTCAACCATTGGGGCAAGACGAAGATGCGCATGAGCCTCCGGCTGAAGCGTCTGCCCGATGGGGATATTGACGAGGCTTTGCAGACAATTTCCGACGAGGATTACATGGAAACTCTCTCGCAACTGCTGCGCCAAAAGTCGCGCACACTGCCCCGGACGGGGGATTACGAAAAATACCAGCGGCTGGCGAGGTTCGCTGTAGGGCGCGGGTTCGAGCCTGACGCTATCCGCGAATGCCTTGAACGCGGGGCGGACTGATGGGATGCCGCCATAAATTGCGCCGGTGTCTTGCCGCAACGCTCAAGTCGGTTACGGCAACGCTACTCCCGCAGACCTGCGCCATTTGCGGGCGCAGACTTTCGGCGGGGGAGCGCGGAATTTGCACGGCATGCACAATGTCGCTGCCCTACACCCGCTTCGGCGCACGCCGCAACAACCCTGTGGAACGCCTGTTCATAGGGAGGTTCCCCTTGGGAAGGGCAACATCATACATCTTCTACAACCGTGGCACAGAAACGCGCAATATGCTTTTCGCCCTGAAATACCACCACCGCCCCGAAATAGGCACGGAACTCGGCAGGCGCATTGCCACGGAACTGAAAGGCGGGGGATTTTTCGACGGAACAGACCTTATAGTGCCTGTGCCGCTTGCCCGCAAACGCGAAAGGCGCAGGGGCTACAACCAGAGCCTTATGCTCGCCGGGGGAATAGGCGAAGTTACGGGCATCACCGTTGACAGCACGCTTTTGGTGCGCACCGTTGACAACCCCACGCAGACAATGCGCACGCCGCAGCAGCGAATCGAAAACGTGGCGGGAATATTCAGCACAGCCAATGGGGAAAGGATAAGGGGGAAGCACATACTGCTTGTTGACGATGTGGTTACAACCGGGGCGACCCTCACGGCGTGCGCCGACAAACTGGCGGAAGCCGGCGCGGAAACCATAAGCATACTCACGCTTGCGGCCTCGTCATCGATAGGCGTATGGTAGTTTGCGCCGTTTCGCCATAAAAATATTCAAACCGCTGAAAAACAGAAAAACGAGCCATTTTTCAACATCCTGTATGAAATTCTTTGCAACGGCCTATTATAACGGCAAAAATTACATTTGATATAGAAAAAACCATGTCCTGTGCAGGAAAAATTATGTCTGATGTAATTCAAACTACATCAGACCTTTTTTTCGCATTTATAAGGCGTTGTAAGACAATAACTTGCACAGGAAATCTCAAAATACTGCAAAATTCTGCCAATCAGCAAGTTAGGCAAAAAACAAACAAACTTTCGGGAGGCTTCGCTATATGCTGGCGGCATTATTGCGGGAGTTGAAAATAACAGGAAAGTATTGCCGTCATTTTTTTCACGATTTCGCCATTTATAACTATTTTTGTAGTTCCTAAAAACCGCACTTCTGTGGCACAACGACTGATACAGGTCCAAAAGCAGGCACTCAGCCAGACGCTTACACCGCAACAGCTTTTGCAGGTGCATCTTCTGGAGCTTCCGCTGCGCGATTTCGAGCAGCGGGTGAAGGACGAGATTCTCGACAACGAGGCTCTTGAGGAGGGCGATGACGGCGAAAGGCATGATGGGGAGGAGACTGCCGAAGACGGTTTCGAGAATCCGGACGAGGGGGGCGCGGAAAGTTCTCGCGACGACGCTCTTGCCGACTACCTGAACGATGACGACACGCCCGACTACCTGCTCAATTCAAACAACGGCGAGGACGAAAAGGGGGACAGTCTGCCTTTCGGACAGCAGACTTCGCTTTACGAGGAGCTGACCTCGCAGATAGCGGAACACGACCTGACGGACGAGCAAAAGAAGGTGATGGTTTACCTCATAGGCTCGCTCGACAGCGACGGTTTCCTGCGCAAGGATTCGCAGAGGCTTAGCGACGAGATGGGCATCTACCACAACATCGACGTTTCACCGCAGGAGATAGACAAACTTGTGGCTGTGATGCAGACTTTCGAGCCTCGCGGAATAGGGGCGCGCAGTTTGCAGGAATGCCTGAGAATACAAATTCTCGCCGATGACAACAAGTCGCCCTACAAGGACTTGGAGCTTCAGGTTATTGACAAGTGCTACAAGGACTTTACGCGCAAGCGTTGGGACAAGATAGCCGGGCGGCTGCACATTGACAAACCCACAATGGACAGGGTGATGTCGGAGATAAGGCATCTCAATCCTCGTCCGGGCAGTGCGCTGAACGAGCTGTCGTCCGGGGCATCGCAGGAGGTTACGCCCGATTTCCGCGTGGAGAACGAGGGGAACGGCAACCTGCGGGTGTACCTCAACGAGGGCGAAGTGCCACCGCTGAGGGTTAGCCGCTCTTTCCGCAACACCATAGCCGAGTATTCCAAAAACCGCAGCACGCTCACGCGCCGCCAGAAGGACACGTACATCTACACGCGCCAGAAGGTGGAGTCGGCAAAGGTGTTCATCGATGCCGTAAACCGCCGCCGCAAGAACCTGCTCGCCACTATGGAGGCGATAGTGGATTTCCAGAAGGAATTCTTCATCGAGGGCGACGACACTTTGCTGAAGCCGATGATTTTGCGCGACATTGCACAGCGCACGGGGCTTGACATCTCCACGGTTTCACGCGTGAGCAACAGCAAGTATGTCGAGACGGAGTTCGGGGTGTTCCCGCTGAAATACTTCTTCAACGACAAATTTGTAACGCCCGGCGGAGACGTGCATTCCACAGTCGCCATACGCAAGGCCCTGGCGGGAATAATAGAGGGCGAAGACAAGAAAAACCCATACCCCGACGAGGTGCTTGCCGAAATGCTCAAGGAAAAGGGCTTTCCGGTGGCACGCCGCACGGTGGCGAAATACCGTATGCAACTGGGACTGCCGGTTGCGCGTTTAAGAAAATGACAGACAAATTTCTCATACAGGTTTCCAAGATTATCTCGGTGCTTTTCAAGCCGTTTTATTTCCCGGTGATAGCGTTCATAGTGCTGTTGCTTTTCAGCTACATGAGCCTTTTGCCGGTGAGCGTCAAGCTTACGGTGCTCGTCATAGTGTATGTGTTCACCGTTGTGCTGCCGCTGCTGTCGATTTACCTATACCGCAAGATAAACGGCTGGACGCGGCACCAGGCAAGCCGCCGCACGCGCCGCCTTGTGCCATACATCCTTAGCATGGTGTGCTACGGCTGCTGCCTCTACGTGATGATGCGTATGCGTATGCCGCATTTCATGAGCGGCATACTTGTTGGCGCGCTTGCCATACAGCTTGTGTGCGCGATAATAAACCGCTGGTTCAAAATCAGCACCCACTCCGCAGCGGCGGGGGGCGTGATAGGCGCGTTGCTCGCGTTCTCGTTCATCTTCTCGTTCGACCCCACGTGGTGGCTGTGCCTTACGATAGTGATTGCGGGGGCTGTGGGCTCGAGCAGGATAGTTCTGCGCCAGCACACGCTTTCGCAGGTGGGAGTGGGGACGCTTGTGGGATTTTTCTGCGGTTTCATCAGCATATTATTCGTATAAACAATTCATATTATGAAGCCTTTAGTAAGCATTATAATGGGCAGCACGAGCGATCTCCCCGTAATGGAGAAAGCCGCCGCCGAGCTTGATTTGATGGAGATACCTTTTGAGATTAACGCCCTTTCGGCCCACCGCACCCCTGTGGAGGTTTGCGAGTTCGCCAAGGGGGCTGAGGCACGCGGCATCAGGGTGATTATCGCCGCAGCGGGAATGGCCGCCGCCCTTCCGGGAGTGATTGCCGCTCACACCATTCTGCCCGTGATTGGCGTGCCTATAAAGGGGATGCTTGACGGACTTGACGCGCTGCTTTCGATAGTGCAGATGCCACCCGCCATTCCCGTTGCCACCGTTGGCGTGAACGCGGCGAAGAACGCCGCAGTGCTTGCCGAGGAGATACTCGCCCTTACCGACAAGGATATTGCCGCAAGGGTGAGGGAGGCGAAAAGCAAACTCGGCGAGAAGATTGTAAAGGCCAATGCCGAACTCGCCAAGGTGGAGTACAAATACAAAACCAACTGAACAACGCCCCGAATAGCATAAGACGCTGGTTTTCAAAATCATAGCCAGAAACAGGACACCCGCTATAACGATTTGTTTTTCAGACGTTTGCAAGCGGCAAAAAAAGGTCTGATGTAGTCTGGATTATGTCTGATGTAATTTTTCCTGCATCAGACATAGTTTTTCTTATGTCCTATGTAGTTTTTGGGGTGTTTGGGAAAAGGCGGGGAATTTTGGTTTTGCGATAATTGTAGGGGCGTATGGCACACGCCCTGTACACCACCGCCCGAACTTGCGCAGAGCCGGATTATTTCACGACAACCTTGTTTTTTAGCATTCCGCCATCAGTTTCAACCTTCACGACGTATATTCCGGGCGCAAGGCTTATGGTCTTTCCGCCACGGTCAACTTCTGTCCGCGCAACCTCAATTCCGCTTATGTCATACACATTCGCCACGGCTGCGGAGGCGAACCCGCCTATCCTTACGCCACCGGCAACGGCGGTTATGCTTCCCCCATCAACCTTGCTGCCGTTTATGCCGACCGGGGTCAGACCTATCATGCTGTCCATCCAAGGCAGGCGGTAGGCAAGATAGTCGCGCACCACCTGCACCTCGTTCTCGAACGAGCCGGCGCACTGGTATTCCTGATGGACTATCTGGTTCATTATCGGCCACCGTATGAAGTTGAGTTTTTGCGACTCCTCGAGCTCGCTTTGCAGACTGTCGATTATGTGGGTGAGGTTGTCGGCGGTCAGCCCCCTGTCGTATCTCGCCTTGCTCCAGATATGCTTCAGGCGTTCTTTCTCCACGCCGAGCACGCGTCCCACGAAGCCCCTCATGTTTCCCGCGCACGAACTTTTTGATGAGGCGTAGAGGAACGTCTTTATGTCAGAAACGGGATGTATGCGCGAGTCGTTCTCAAAGGCAAGGTCGAAATCCCACACAGGCCCCGTGCGGAAGCGCGTCGAGTCGCGGTCCTTGTACATATAAACGCTCCAGTAGGTGTCGGTGTTGCCGCTCAGTTCGCCCACGATGAAATGCTTGAGGAACGATTCGGGATCAAGATAGTTGCGGTAGCCCACTTCGGGGTTAAGGTAAAGGTTTCCGGCAAGGCGCGTTGCCATCCTGCTGAAATAGTCCTTGATGTAGTTGTACTGTTGTGTGGTTATGTCGTCCTCATCGGGCGACTTGATTGTTACGGGCAGACTGTACGCGCTGGAGGATGTGGTGAATTTTGATTTTTCCTTGTCGGCGTATGCGTCAATCTCCACGAGGTATCCTCCTGTGAGGTTCGGCGCTGTTATGTCCTCGGGGGTCATTTCGGTTATGCCCACGCGGTTTTTCCTCACCTCTATCTGGTCGCACAGCTGGTAAGTCCCTTCGTATTCTCCGTTGACTATAACGTCCACCATCTTGCACGCCGGCGTGTAGTCCATGCCCACCGCCTCGCTTATCTTGAACGCTATCGCGTTTCTCATGAGCGTCTTGTCGCCGTAGTTGTTTATCAGCGTCCACTTTCTTGCCTTGGCCGGCATTCCGAGCAGCCTTTTCTTTTTCGCGAGCTTAAGTTTGTATGGTTTTTTTGGAAAATCCCACGAGGCGTTGCCCCTGCCCCTGATTTCAAGGCTGTCGGAATAAAAGTCCTTGCCCGAATTTGAAATCACGCTTATTATGGCGGGCAGGTAAACCTCTTTTGTGTCTATTGTTCTCGCGCCGTCGGTGTTTATGACCACAACAGGGAGGTTTGTCGGCGTATAAAACTGCGTGTCGTCGCCTTCGCCCTCGTATCCGTAGAACTTTATTTCCGCCACGTTGCAGCGCACGTTGTTCGGACCCACATAGCGCACGTACCTGAACCCGCGCGAGACGTTCACGGTGGCGTATGTGAGCGCGTTGTCCTGCGGCGTGTCCTTTATCAGGTGTAGCGGCACGGCGTCGGTGAAGTCGGGGTTGTTCGCCCCCTCGAATATTCCGAGCTGCATGCGCTGCGGCCACCCCTTGCGTGAGGCGTAGGCAATCTTGGTTATGACGTGCTTTGCCCCGAGGTCAAGCCCCACCCATGTGTTGCTGCGTACGTTCGAGCCGTAAAAGGTTGACAGGTCGCCGTCGAACACCACCTCGGGCCCGCCGTTTGAATAGTCGGCTTTTTCCGAGCCTATGGGTGTTCCCGAAAGCTCCTTGCTGTTTTGGGCGAATGCGCCTGCCGTTGCCAGCAGTGCCGTGAAAATTGTGAGCAGTATCTTGTTCATGGAAAATTTCATTGTGATATTCGGCAAATATACGAAAAACGCAGGACTATGCGGCAAATACGCTGTTTATCTCACCATTATTTTCTTGCTAACGGTGTTGCCGCCCGAAATAATCCTCACAATATATATTCCCTTTGCGAGCGCCAGCCTCACGCTTGTGCCTGTGGCCTCGGCGCGGGCGGCTTCCATTCCGCTCATGTCGTACACACTAACTCTGTCGCCCCTTTGCAGAGAGGCAATCTCTATTCCGCCGTCTGCTGCCTCAATGCTCGTTTCGGCGTTGCGCATTTCAACCTGCTCTATACCCACCGGTATAAGTCCCACCTTGTCGTCCATCCAGGGTATGCGGTATGCGAGAAAATCGCGTACCACCTGCATTTCGCCTTCATACGACCCGGTTATCTGATAGTTCTGATTGACTATCTGGTTCATTATCGGCCAGCGCACGAAGTTGAGCTTCTGCGACTCGTAAACCTCCGTCTGCATACTGTCGAGGAACAAGTTCAGGTTTTCAAGCGTCAGCCCGCCGTTGTTCCTCGCGTCGCTCCACAGCTTTCTCAACCTTGCACCCTCAACGCCTGTAACCCTTGCCACGAAGTCCCTCATGTTTCCCGCGCTTGTGGTGTTGGGCGAAAGGAAGAGGAAATCCGGGTTCCCGGCAACAGGATGCACGCGAATGTCGTTCTCGAACGCGAGGTCGAAGTCCCATACCGGCCCTGTGCGCCAACGAGTGGAGTCGCGGTCCTTGTACATATGCACGCTCCACCATGCGTCAACGTTCGCCGCAAGCTCCTCCACGAGGAAACGCCTTAGGAACGAGTCCTCGTCAAGATAGCGGCGGAAGCCCATCACCGGGTTGTTGTATGAGGCCGAAGCCACGCGGCTCACCATACGGTTGAATGTGGTTTGCAGGTAGCTGAACTGGGCGGCGGTAATGTCGTCCTCATCGGGGTATTTCAGCGACACGGGAAGCTCGTAGTCCTTGGTTGTGAACCACTTCTTCTCCTGGTCGGCGTATGCGTCTATCTCCACAAGATACCCTCCCGTGAGTTCCGAGCCGCTGTTGTCGCCCGCGTCCATTTCGGTAATGTCCACGCGGTTTTTCCTCACCTCTATCTGGTCGCAAAGCTGGTAAGTGCCCTTGTATTCGCCGTTGAACATCACGTCAACCATTCTTCCGGCTGGGGTGTAGTCCATTCCCATCATTTCGCTTATCCTGAACGCCAGCAGGTTTCTCACCAGCGTTTTGTCGCCGTAGTTGTTTATCAGCGTCCACTTCTTTGCCTTGGCGGGCATCCCCAGCAGCCGCGCCTTGTGGGCGAGCTTCAGCTTGTAGGGCTTTTTGGGGAAAACCCACGAGCCGTTGCCCCTGCCGCGAATGCCGAGGCTGTCGGTGAGGATGCTCGAGCCGGAGTTTGAAATCACGTGTATTATCCCAGATGTATATACTGTTTTCGACGTTATCTCCTTTGCGCTGTCGGTGTGTATCACCACGAGCGGCAGGTTTGTGGCGGAGTAGAAGCGGCTGTCGTTGCCCTCGCCCTTTTTGCCGTAGAATTTCAGTTCCGCCACGTTGCAGCGCACGTTGTCCGGGCCTACGTAGCGCACATACCTGAACCCTTTTGAAACCCTCGGGTATTTGGTCGTGAGCTTCCCCTCCTGCGGCACGTCCTTTATCATGTAGAGCGGCATGGCGTCGGTGAAGTCGGGGCTGTTAGCCCCCTCAAACACGCCAAGCTGCATTCTCGCCGCGCTGCCGTTGCGCGGGGCGTAGGCAATTTTGGTTATCACGTGCCTTTCCCCCAAGTCGAGCCCCACCCATGTGTAGCTGCGCCCGTAGGAGGCGAAAAACGTTGAAATGTCGCCGTCGAACACATTGTCCTTTGTGTTCACGGTTGTCGAGGGGTTGCCTGTGGAATAGTCAACCGACAGTTCCGTGCCTATGACCCTCCCGGTCAGAGGTTCGGTCTGCGCCTTTGCCGGAAAAAAGGCTGTCGCTGATATGGCTGCCGCCAAAAGAAATGTTCTCATTATGTGAAAAAAACATGGTATGCCGCGCAAATTTACGAAAAGCATTATATTTGCCGAAACAATGGACGCAAAAAGCATACTCATAATGGGGGCCACGAGCGGAATAGGCCGCGAAGTGGCTGAAATGTTCGCCCGGAAAGGGTGGAAGGTCGGGGCTTGCGGGCGCAGGGAGGCGCTTCTCGAAAGCCTGCGGGCGCAATATCCGCAAAACATCCTCACCATGACGGCCGATGTAAACGCCCCCGGCACGGGGGAACGGCTCGCCGCCTTTGCCGGTGAACTCAACGCCCGGGCCTACCTGCATTGCAGCGGCATAGGGTGGCAGAACGCACGGCTTGACCCGGAGAAGGAACTGGCCACGCTGCGCACAAACGGCGAGGGCTTTGCGCGGTGCGTGGGCGCGGTGTTCCGCCATTTCTCCGCCACAGGCGGGCATATAGCCGTGGTTTCCTCTATCGCGGGGACCAAGGGGCTCGGCCCTGCGCCGGCATACTCGGCAACCAAAAGGTTTCAGAACACATACACCGACGCCCTTGAGCAACTGGCGTGGCAACGCCGCCTGGGCATAACGTTCACCGACATACGCCCCGGCTTCGTGGCCACCGACCTCACAGGCGGCGGAAAGGGCTACCCTATGGTTATGAAGAAGGAAAAGGTTGCGGCGGCCATCGTAAGGGCTGTTGAGCGCAAACGCCGCGTGGCTGTCATAGACTGGCGGTATGCCGCGCTCGTAACGCTGTGGAGGCTCATGCCGCGCTTTTTGTGGAAGCGCCTGCCGATAGTGCGTGATGTGCGCTGACATGTCCGCGCCGCGTTTCAAGCGGTGGCGTATATGGCGTATGACATACGTCTCGCAAATCCACAATCCGCAACCATTCAGAAAATTGCACCGCCGTAGGGGCGTATGGCATACGCCCAGAGTTGCGCGGCTTTGCAAAATTGCGACGGCAATGTGCGGCGCGGTTCATGCGGGTCAAGCGGTGGTGAATGCGGCGGTGTGAAGGGCGTATGCCATACGCCCCTACAAATGGCACAAAACCAATACCGCAAAAAATATATTTGACATGGGAAAAACTATGTCCGATGCAGGAAAAATTATGTCTGATATAATTCAAACTACATCAGACCTTTTTTCTCCACTTCCAAACCCCTGAAAAACAAATCGTTATAAAGAATGTTCAATATGGGGCTATTCTTCTGGAAGCCAAAGCGTTACGCAAATTTCGCGGTTTTGCCGGAAATCCCGAGGGCGCGAAGAGTTTGGCGGTGGCGGAATGCGGAAACAGGCTGCATGAAAAGGGGCTTGAAAAAATGAGCGGATTGCGGGGTTGCGGCTTGCGCGTTTTTTAGTAACTTAGCTCCCTAAAACAGCATTAAATACCTGAACGCAATGGACAGTTATCACAAAGTTTCCTTGCAGGGCAAGATTCTCCGGGTGGGGCTTATACTTGCCAGCGTGCTGCTGGTAACCTATCTGCTGCCGCGCGAGAAGAGGTTCGGCTTCGACTTCAAGCTCAACAAGCCGTGGACGCACCGGCAGGTGATTGCCGACTACGATTTCCCGATATACAAGAGCGACGCCGCGCTTTCGTCCGAGCGCGACAGCGTGGAGAGGCTGTTCCAGCCCTATTACACCGAGGACGCATCGGTGGGAAAGACGCAGGTCGGCCACTTTCTGCACGACGTTGAGTCGGGAAAACTCAAGGACACGCCGTCATCTGTGGTGAAGCTCGTAGTGAGCCGCCTGCACGACATATATTCCGCAGGAGTTGTGCGCTCCGAGGAGCTGCGCGCCATGAACGACAGCAGCATAAGCGCGGTGAGGGTGGTGAGCGGCAGGGAGGCCAAGAGCCGCAAGCTCGGCGAGATTTTCTCAACACGCACGGCATACGGCTATCTGCTCAATTCCGACACTTCGCTCGTAACCCACGAGCAGATGGTGCTGCTTGACCTTTCAAAATATCTCGAGGCCAACCTCAACTATGACAAGAAGCGTTCCTTGGCTGCCAAGCGCGACCTGTTGGAGGCCATATCGCCCACATACGGGCTTGTGCAGAGGGGGCAGAAGATTATAGACCGGGGGGAGATTGTTACGGCCAAGACATACGACATACTGAAGTCCCTTGAAAGGGAGTCGCAGGTGAGAAACGTGCCGTCAAAGGGGATGCCGCTCATAATGTTCGGGCAGTTCCTGCTTGTGGCGGTGGCGTTCACGGCGTTCTTTGTGTATGTGAGGATTTACCACAAGAACTATTTCAGAGACATACGCACGTTCTTGTTCATGCTGTCCCTGCTCGCGCTTTTCCCCATTGCGGTTTCGCTGCTGCCCACAACGTCGAGGGCTCTCGCCTTTCTCGTGCCTTTTGCCATGGCGGGGATTTTCATGAGAATATTCACCGACACCAACACGGCGTTCCTCACCCTCGGCTCTACGATATTCGTAAGCTCGCTTGCGCTTGCCGATCCGTTTGAGTTTATAATAGTGAACTTTTCCTCGGGCGTGGCGGCAATCTACGCGCTCCACGACCTGCAGCAGCGTTCGCAGCTTTTCCAGACGGCGGTCATAGCCACCGTGGTGTCCGCGCTCACGGCAATGGCGTTCGACTTCGCGCAGGGAACGGACATAAGGTCGTTCGACAATATGCTTTACGTGTATCTGTTCATCAACGGCATTTTCCTGCTGTTCTCATATCCCCTGCTCTATCTGGTGGAGAAACTGTTCGGTTTCGTGTCGTCGGTTACGCTCATCGAGCTGTCGAACATAAACAACCCGCTGCTGCGGCGGCTTTCAAAGGAGGCTGCCGGCACGTTCAACCACTCCATGCAGGTGGCAAACCTCGCCGCCGACGCTGCGTCGAAAATAGGCGCGAAGACACTGCTCGTGAGAACCGGGGCGATGTATCACGACATAGGGAAACTGAAGAACCCCGCATTTTTCACCGAGAACCAGAGCGGCGTGAACCCGCACGACCAGCTTTCGCCCGAGGGGAGCGCGAGGATAATAATATCCCATGTGCCGGAAGGGCTTAAGCTCGCCGACAAGTACCACCTGCCATCGGCGGTGAAGGCGTTCATTTCCACGCACCACGGGCGCAGCAAGGCGAAATACTTCTACATAACATGGATGAACGGGCATCCCGGCGAGAAGCCCGATGAGGAGATTTTCACATATCCCGGCCCGAACCCTTCAACGCGCGAGCAGGCAATTCTTATGATGGCCGATTCGGTCGAGGCCGCGTCGCGCTCGCTTAAGGAGTATTCCGACGAGTCGATAAGCGGGCTTGTGAACCGCATAATCGACAGCCAGATTAAGGAGGGCTATTTCCGCAAATGCCCGATAACGTTCGACGACATTGAAAATACAAAGGACGTGTTCATCGAAAACCTTAAGACAATTTATCATTCAAGAATACAATATCCCGAGCTGAACACCACCGCCGGCAACACAAGGCAGCGCAACTTCAGCAACATTTTCGGGAATTTCAGAAAACAATAATAAGAAAATATGGAGCGTACAATAAGCATTTTGTGCAAGAACAACGGCGAGACAATAGAGATGCCGCTCGGCAGCACGGTTTATGAGGCATACGAAGCCCTTGGCGTGGAAATGGAACACGGGCCCGCCTGCGCCGAAGTGAACAACACGGTGAGAAGCCTTAATTATGTGCTTTTCTCTAACAGCGACGTGAAGTTTCTCGACATATCCTCGCCCTCGGGCATGAGAACCTACACCCGCTCGCTGTTCTTCGTTTTGTGCAAGGCCGCCGGCGATTTGTTTCCCGGAGCGTCCGTAAGAATCGACACGCCTGTCTCCAACGGATATTACTGCCGCATAATTAAAAACGGGGAGATAACCGACGAGGAGGTTGAGGCTCTTGGCAAGCGCATGAAGGAGATTGTCGCCGCCGATATGCCTTTCCGCAAAATCAAGGCCCACACCGCCGACGTGGCAAAGAGGTTCAGGGAGGCGGGGATGGAGAGCAAGGCGAAGCTCATAGAGAGCGACGGCAGCCTTTATTCGTGCTACTATATGCTGGGCGACACGCTCGACTACTATTACGGCGCACTGCTGCGCTCGACTGCGGGCATCTGGCTTTTCGGCATGGAGAAATACCATGACGGCGTGCTGCTGCGCCTGCCGGATGCCTCAAATCCATCGCAGCTCAAGCCAAAGACAAAACAGGAAAAGATGTTCGGCGTTTTCCACGAGAACCACGAATGGCAGAGAATAATGGGGCTGAACACCATAGGCGACCTTAACGAAATGCTTTCAAAAGGGCTTGAAAACCTCGCAATAAACGTTTCGGAGGCCTTGCAGGAAAAAAAGATTAGCGGCATTGCCGAACAGATTGCATCGCGCAAGGACATAAAGGTGGTCCTTATATCCGGCCCTTCGTCAAGCGGAAAGACAACGTTCAGCAAACGCCTTTCGGTGCAGCTTGCCGCGTGCGGGCTGAAGCCTTATCCCATTTCGATGGACGACTATTTCGTTGACCGCGAAAAGACTCCCAAAGGCCCTGACGGCGAATACGACTTTGAGAGTGTGTATGCGCTCAACATCCCGCTGCTTTCGCACGACCTCGAGAACCTTATAGCGGGAAACGAGGTGGAGCTGCCGCGATACAACTTCCACACGGGAAAGAGCGAGAAGAGCGGCGTGAAGCTTAAAACAGACAGCAACATGATTCTCGTAATTGAGGGAATACACGCGCTGAACCCCGAACTAACCAAGCAGATTGCCGAGAAAAACAAGTTCCGCATATACGTCTCCGCGCTCACCTCAATTCTTCTTGACGACCATAACTATATTCCCACAACCGACAACCGTTTGCTGCGTCGCATTGTGCGCGACTACAAATACCGTGGCTATTCGGCGCAGGAGACCATACGCCGTTGGCCGAGCGTGAGGGCGGGCGAGGAGAAATGGATATTCCCCTATCAGGAAAACGCCGACGTGATGTTCAACTCCGCCCTGCTTTTTGAGCTTGCCGCCCTGAAACCGCAGGCCCTGCCCCTTTTGCGGCAGGTTGGCGAGTGCGAGGAGGAGCATTCCGAAGCCCACCGCCTTGCAAAGTTCCTTTCATACATCAAGCCCATTCCCATAGAGGGGCTTCCGCCCACGTCGCTGCTCAGGGAGTTTGTCGGCGGAAGCACGTTCCATTACTAACATCTTAGGTACGGAAAAACTTTTCGGAATGAGAGTACTTATTGTAAACACTTCGGAGCATACCGGCGGCGCAGCCATTGCGGCGGCGCGGCTCAGGGAGGCTTTGGGGAACAACGGCGTTAAGGCCACGATGCTCGTGAGCAAAAAAGAGTCGGAGTCAATCACGGTTGCGGAGCCTCACGATGAAGGCAGGATTAGATACAACTTCCTGTGCGAGCGGTTCACTATATGGAGGGCCAACGGCTTTCGAAAACACCGCCTGTTTGAGGTGGACGCCGCCAACTTCGGCATTGACATCACGAAGATGAAGGATTTTGAGGAGGCTGACGTGATTCATCTTCATTGGATTAACCAGGGTTTTCTTTCGCTCAAGAGCATAGGCAAAATCCTCAAAAGCGGAAAACCTGTGGTGTGGACTCTGCACGACATGTGGCCGTTCACCGGGATTTGCCACTACGCAGGCGACTGCGACCGCTACAAGGACTGCTGCGGCAAATGCCCGATGCTTTATGGCAGAGGTTCGCAAATGGATCTTTCGCGCAGGGTGTTCATGCGCAAGCGCAGGCTCTACCAAAACGCCAACATAACCTTTGTGGCGTGCAGCGACTGGCTGGCGCAGTGCGCCCGTTCAAGTGCGCTGCTCGACGGAAAGCGCGTGCTCAGCATCCCCAACCCCATTAACACAAGGCAGTATTGCCCGAAAAACATGGGCAAGGCGAGGGAGTCGCTTGCCTTGCCGCTCGGCAAGAAGCTGCTGCTTTTTGCCGCCTACCGGGTAACAAACAAGATAAAGGGGATTGACTATCTTTGCAAGGCGGTGCAGATTATCGCCGGCGAGCATCCCGACATAGCCTCCAACATTGCCGTGGTGGCGGTGGGCAAGGAAAGCGACGCGCTCAAGAGTCTGCTGCCGGTGAGGGTGTACTCCATGGGCTATGTCTCAAACGAAAGGAAGATGACAGACATATACAATTCCTGCAACGTGTTCATGATACCCACCATGCAGGACAACCTTCCCAACACAATAATGGAGTCGATGGCGTGCGGCGTTCCCTGCGTGGCGTTCAATGTGGGCGGAATACCGCAGATGATTGACCACAAGGTCAACGGCTATGTGGCGGAATACAAAAACGCCGCAGACTTTGCCGAGGGCATACTGTGGAGCCTCGCGCCCGAAAACGCCGCGACACTTGGCGAAAAGGCGAGGGGCAAGGTAAGCTCCGCATTCTCCGAAACCGCAGTGGCGCGAAAGTATTCCGACCTTTACAGCAGTTTGGCAGGAGGGAAAAATGAGTAACATAAAGTTCACAGTAGCAACGGTTACATACAACGCCGCCGCCGTGATTAAGCGCACGCTCGACAGCGTTGGGGAGCAGGACTACCCTTATGTGGAGCATCTTGTTATAGACGGCAATTCCCACGACGGCACTGTTGCCGAGTTCCTGCACTACCAGGAGCGCAACGCACGCGAGGCGAGGCACGAGGTGAACGCCGTGAGCGAGCCGGACAAGGGCATATATGATGCCATGAACAAAGCCCTCGCCATGGCAACAGGCGACTTTATCATATTCCTCAACGCCGGCGACAGGTTTCACTCCCCCGATGTGCTTTCGCGCATCGCCGCCTGTGCGGACGGGGACACGGGCGTGATTTACGGCGACACCGACATCGTGGGCCCTGACGGCGGCTTCATACGCCACCGCAGACTTTCGCCGCCCAGACGTCTCACGTCGCGCAGCTTCCTTAACGGTATGCTGGTGTGCCACCAGGCTTTCTTCGCAAGGCTTTCGGTGGCAAAGAAGGTGAACTATAACCTGCGCTACCGCTTCTCCGCCGATTACGACTGGTGCATAAGGGTTATGCGCAAGGCGGAGAGGGCGAAGCTGAAACTCGTAAACTCGGGGATTGTCGTGGCGGATTATCTTGACGGCGGCATGACGGTGAAAAACCACCGCAAGTCGCTAATGGAAAGGTTTGCGGTCATGGCACGACGCTATGGCATAGTCCGCGCAACGGCAATGCACGTGTGGTTCGTTGTGCGTGCCGTGGTGAAGAAGTAGTTGATATTGTTTTGTTAGACGGTATAACTAAAACATATGTTATGTTTTGCTTTTCAAGTTTCTGTAATTCAAGAACAAAGTGTCAGATGGTTTCCATTCTTTTGCTAATTCGTCAGCCTTTTCTAACCAACGCTGTATTCGTTTTTCCGGCTTAACACTTTCGTTCCAATATTCCACAAATAAAGCGTCATTCATTCTGTATGCAGCTTCAATCATGTCTTGCTCTATAAGTTTTAAGGCTCTTTCGATGTATAGCCCTCCTTTGTCATCATTCTGAGGATTGGCAACACTACCGGCTGAAAACAGATCACGCGCTTGATGACATATAACTCCATGGTATGTGAGCAGGTATAAAACAATATCATCGTACTTGTTGCGTGTACGTCCTGACTTTACAATAGAAGGACATAAAAGATCTCCCTCTGCCCGTAGTCTGGTTTTGTCTTCTTGTGGTAAATTAGTATATAAACGGGCTTCTGCAGGTGTAGTATGGTTTTCTCCACCTTCTTTATCTTCTACCCACCATAAGCGTCCGTCTGGATGGATTTTTCTGGCATAAGCTCGAATGTATTTCATTTTCTCTTGCATTTTCAATTTACGAAAATCATCATATCTAATACCCATTTGCTTGAACAATGGTATATGCAATTTTTTATCGTTTGGCATCTCTATTTCAAAACGAGGAACGTGTGATGTACGTACGTGTATGACGCTATTTTCCCATTCAGCCCATTGTACATTGGGAATACCTCCCATTTTCCCATAGATGATGTATATGTGTTTTACGGAGTCGATCCTTTGTGTTTCCAATACGCTGTTTGCAATGCAGCGCCATGTGTCTTGCGTAGTGAACTTAACTTCTACACCATACTCACCCATGGCTATATCAGGAAAAGCCTGCGGGTGTGGAGAGTAGTTTATTACAAATGATTTGTCTGATGACGTAAGTTCGTCTAACAGTTCGCGAACCCTATTTTCAAACTGAGTTGAAGTTCTGAATAACGCTATTTTTGCTTCAACTATTAGCTTGTTGCAGCAAACATCTAAAATATTTTCAAACTCAACTTTTTCATTGTTTGATAAAAATTTTTTTCAAAGCATTGGCGACATGCCATGCAAGAACAGGCGGAACAGCGTTTCCTATTTGTCTTTCTGTTTCACGTAATCCACATGGAAATATAAAAGAATCAGGAAATGATTGGATGCGTGCAGCTTCACGCATGGATATCCTTCGTGGCAGAGAATAATGAAATTGAATATTTCCGTGGCATTCAGCACGGATGGTATATCCTGGACGTTCCGCCAAAAGTTTTCGGTTTCCTTGTTCTCCGCTTATTTTGGCATTACTCCATATATGGGAAAAATTCTTATCCTGGGGAAGGTTTTCCAAATCACCCAAAGCCTTAAGGGCTGTTATGGGTTTATTCAACAGTGGTAATGGAGGTGAAAATATGGGCATGTCTTTTCTAGTACCAACAAAAAGGATGCGTGTACGTGTTTGAGGCACGCCATATTCTTCCGCATGATACAGATGGTAGCTTATATTATATCCTAAGGCTTTAAAGTCTGAAAGAATTTTCTTAAACGAATATTCATTTTGCTTTAACAGAAGACCGCCTACGTTTTCTGCCACAAAAGCTTTGGGTTTTATACGCAGAACGCTTTCAACAATATATTTGTATAAACTGCTTCTTTGCCCCTTTACTCCTGCCATTTTACCATTAATAGAAATGTCTTGGCAAGGAAACCCGCCAATAACCACATCTGCGTATGGAGGAAGAGTTTCTATTTTGTCTCTTATATCCCCTTCTATAATTTGATGGGGAAAATTAAGTCTATATGTTTTACAGGCAGCAGCGTTTATTTCGTTAGCCCAGATTATCTTGAATCCTGTCTTTTGGAAATGCCTCCCCAAAAAATCAAATCCGCCAATAATTCCCAAATCCATTCCTCCGCATCCAGAAAATAACGATACAACAGAGATTTGGTTTTCTTTATGCGGAATATTTACCGGCATAAATTCCTTTGGTGGCTTATTTTTTCCGGGAATATTTATTGCTTGTTCCATAATACAAAAATACTGTATTTTCACCATTTGGAAATTTTCGTGGATAAAATAAAACTGTAATTGACTTACCGGGATAACCCCAACGACAATATATGAGAAGTTTATTATGCTACAGGTATGGCATATAAAAAATCGTAGGGGTTTCGCTTGTGGGGTTTGAATTATTCTTTTAGCATATAATGCTTTTGCGGTGTGGAAAAAAGGTATGTTGCAATGAAAACTACATTTGATATAAGAAAAACTATGTCCTATGTAGAAAAAATTATATCTGATATAATTCAAACTACATCAGATGTAATTTTTGAGGCGTTTGGGGAAAAGCCGTCGGTTTCGGTTTTGCGCCATTTGCTGGGGCGTATGGCATGCGCCCTGTATGCCAACGCGTGAACCGCATTGCGACAAAAGCAAACCACGACGGCAATAGCGGCAAAATTGCGCACTTCAGGGCGTTTTGCATACGCCCCTACGGCGGCTCAATATATTGTTTGATAAAGATTTCTATGGCTGACGCGCCCTACGCACCGCCGCCCGGAATCACAATGCCTTATGGTAGCAGCGGCGGCGTTTGTGCGTCTCGCTCTTCAGGTATTTCCACTGCGTCTGCACTTTCTCGTTCTCCTCGAGCTCGGGGTTGGTCTCGCCGTAGCGGAAGCCCATCTTCACATACGCTGGTATGAGGTCGGCAAAGAGCAGTGCGTTAACGCCCTTGCTTTGGTATTCGGGCTTCACGCCCACGAGCAGCAGGTCGAGAACGTCAGAATGCTTTATGAACAGGGCTTTCAGAAGGTGGAACCAGCCGAACGGGAAGAGTTTTCCGTGCGCCTTCTGCAGTGCGCGGGCAATGGACGGCATTGAAACGCCCACCGCCACAATTTCGTTGTTTGCATCCTCCACAATCGAAATCATGCGCATGTCCAGCAGGGGGAAATACGTCTTCACATACTGGTCAACCTGCCTTTTCGACATCTTTGAGTAGCCGAACAACGGTGAGTAGGCCTCGTTTATGAGGTCGAAAATGCGGTAGGGCAAGTCTGTGCCGCTTATCTCCTTGCGCGACTTTATGTGGTGCATATGCAGGTTAGAGCGTTTCATCACGATGTCCGCCACTCTCTGGTAGCCGTCGGGCACGCTCTCGGGAACGTAAAGTTTCTTCTCTATCCAGTCGGTCTGCTTTTCGTAGCCCAGCGCCTCCATGTGCCGGGGGTAATACGGATAGTTGTATATGGTTGCCATTGTTGACAGTTGGTCGAAGCCCTCTATCAGCATCCCCTCCGCATCGATGTCGGTAAAGCCGAGCGGACCTACGATGTCGGTCATGCCCTTTTGCCTTCCCCACTCGCACACGGCGTTGAGCAGAGCCTCCGAAACCTCTCTGTCGTCAACGAAGTCAATCCACCCGAAGCGCACGTTGCGCGTGTTCCAGGTTTCGTTTGCGCGGTTGTTTATTATCGCCGCCACGCGCCCCACAATCTTTCCTTCCTTGTAGGCGAGGAAGTACTCCGCCTCGCAGAACTCAAAGGCGGGGTTTTTTTCTTTCGAGAACGTGGACTTCATGTCCTCATACAGGTCGGGCACGGAATAGGCGTTGCCCTTGTAAAGTTCGTAGTTGAACCTTATGAATTTCTTCAAATCGCGCTTGGTCTCAACGCGGCGTATTTCAACAGCCATCTCAGCTTATTTCTTTTTCTTTGGTTTCAGGATTTCCGAATATGTTTGCGGCGAGTTGAGTATCTGCCGCGCCGCGTCAAGGGTCTTGTCGCCGTTTAGCGAGTTGCGCACCGCCCCGCGCTTGTAGTAGTAGCGCAGCATTATCTCGTTGTTCAAAAGTTTCTTGATTTCGGGCTTCCAGTGGTCGAAGTCATAGCTTTCGTTGTGGGTCAGCTTTGCCTCAAGAGCCTTTATCTCGTCAGCCACGTCATAGCCCTCGAACTTTGCGATGCTCTTGAGCTGCTTCAGAACCTTTTCGCTCTGCTTGTCATACGAGAACTTTTCGGCTATGGCGTATTGCTTGAACTTTTCATACTCTTCGTCGGAAATGTCGAAGCTCTCCGGCTTGTCTATCTGCGGATGGCGGTTGGCGAAACCGGTAACAAAGTCAAACAGCACGCGGCTTGTGAGCATGGAGGGGCTTAGGTAAATCACAATGTTCGCAACGCTGTCAACCTTAATCACGCTGTCGGGCAAAATGCCTCCGCCGTCGCGCACCGGGCGTCCGTTGGCCGTGTGGAAAACATGGGTCAGGCTGTCGGGAATCCTGCCCACCGAGCCGTCGGCATTGCGGTGGGAATAGTCAATGGCCTGTATGCAGCGCCCGGAAGGGATATAATATTTGCTCGTGGTAACCTTCAGCATTCCGTCGTATGGCAGCGGGCGCGTCTGCTGCACAAGCCCCTTGCCGTAGGTGCGAGTGCCCACAACCACAGCGCGGTCGTAGTCCTGCAACGTGCCGGCCATGATTTCCGCCGCCGAGGCGCTGCCGCCGTTCACAAGCACAGCGATGGGAATTTGCGTGTCCAAAGGCTCGCGCTGTGTCTTCAAAACCTGCTGCTCGCTTTTCACCTTTCCCTTGAGCTCCACCACGGTCTTGCCCTTGTCTATGAAAAGGTTCACAATCTCCACTGCCTCTTCGAGCGAGCCGCCGCCGTTTCCGCGCAGGTCGATAAGGAGTTTTTTCGCCCCCTGCCCTTTCAGCTCCACAACGGCTTTGCGCATTTCGTCGGCGCAGCCCTGTGTGAACTGCGAAAGATATATGTAGCCGGCATCGCCGAGCATTCCGCTGTATGTTACGGCGGGAGTTTTTATGGCCTCACGCGTAACCTTCACCTCGCGCACCTTGTCCTCGCCGGGACGCTGTATTTTCAAAATGAACGTAGTGCCGGGCTCGCCGCGAAGCGCATCGCTCACGCTTGATGTGAAGTCGCCAGAATCCTCTCCGTCCTTCAGCGGGCCGAAAGCCTTTCCGGCAATCTCCATTATGATGTCGCCGGCGCGCAGTCCCGCCTTTGTCGCGGGGCAATTCTCAAACGGTTCGGCAACGATGCACCTTTTCAGCTCCTTGTTATAATGTATTAGTGCGCCCATGCCGCCGTATTTTCCCGTGAGCATCTGCTTGAGGTCGCCGCGCTCGCTGTCGGCAAAATAGTTGGTGTAGGGGTCGAGCGTGGAAAGCATTGCGTCCGCCGCCTCCTTGATGAGCTTCGACGGGTTTATGGTGTCAACATAATAAAGGTCGAGCTGCTTGAAAAGGTTGTTGAACACGTCGAGGTTCTTCCCAACCTCGAAATTGTGGTTCTTCTGCGCCGCCGCCGGCAACGCCATAAGCAGCGCCGCAACAGCGGGCATGGCGGCTTTAAGTGCTGTTCTCATCGTCATAGGGCTTATGCCTTGCAGAGGGTTTCTATCTTGGTGCGTATCTCCTCCCATGTGTTTTCGGGAAGAGCCGTGCCCGTTACCTGTATGACCGCCGTTGAGAGCAGCGTGCCTGCCTTGAGGCAAACTTCGAGCGGGCAGCCGGCGGTGAAGGCGTACATGAACCCGGCGGTGAAGAAGTCTCCCGCCGCCGTGGTGTCAACAACTTTTTCAACCTCCCCTGCGTTGCACGATGCGAAGCCGCCGGGCGCGGTCTTCGAGCGTGCCATGCTGCCGCGTGCGCCGAGCTTCACAATCACGGTGTCGCACATGGAGGCTATCCTCTCAAGCGATTTCTCAGGCTCAAGCCCGGTAAAGGCAAAGCTCTCCTCCTCGTTGGCGAAAACAATGTCAACGCTTTCGTCCACAAGCCTCGTGAAAAACTCCCTGTCAGCCTCCACTATGTTGTAGCTCGCCATGTCGAGGCACACCTTCATGCCGAGTTTTTTCGCAAGCTCCACGGCGCGGTTCATCAGCGCGTGGTTCTGCACCAGATAGCCTTCAAGGTAAAGGTATTTGCAGCCGCGCAACATCTCCTCGTCCAAGTCCTCCGGCTCAAGCGCAGCCGCCGCGCCGAGGAACGTGGCGAAAGTTCTCTGCCCGTCGGGCGAGATGAAAGTGGAGGCAACGCCTGTGGGCATGGCTGCCTTGCGGAAGCACGCCTTCACCCCTGCGGCGGTCATGGTGTCGGAGTAGAAGCGGCCGTATTCGTCATCGCCCACCTTGCCTATGAACCCCGGAGTGCGCCCAAGGTGCGCCAGCGCCAGCATGGCGTTTGCCGCCGACCCGCCGGTGGCGCGTGAGGGGTCAAGCCCCTTTATGCTTTCGCTCACCTCGCCGAAGCGTTTCTCGTCTATAAGCTGCATCGAGCCTTTCGGCAGGTTCATGGCGGCAAGCGTGCTGTCGTCCTCAATATGTGCCAATGCGTCAACCAGCGCATTGCCCATGCCTATGATTTTATCCATTGTGTCAGAATTTTAGTGCAAAGATAACGAAAAGGCGGCAATATTGCGGCGGCGGTATGCGGAGCGGTTCGGGCGGCAGCGTACAGGGCGTATGCCATACGCCCCTGCAAATGGCGCAAAACCAGTACCGCCAAAAATACATTTGACGTAGGAAAAACTATGTCCGATGTAGAAAAAATTACATCAGACATAATTCAAATTATATCAGACCTTTTTTCCGCCGTTGCAAACGTCTGTGAGCCAAATTCTTACAAAACCTATCCGAAATTAGACAAAACTCTGGAAACCAGCGGTATAACTTAAACTGCGCCGGACTCCGTTTTTTCCCCGAGCAACGAGCTGATTATTTCGAGCATTCCGCTGTTGTTTGTCTGCTTCCTGAAACTCACGTTAAAGCCGTCGTCCCTCAACTGCCCGAAGAACTTTTGGGCGCAGTCTATCTTCATTTTCTCCACAGGGCGCAGCGCGTCCCCGCCGTCAACACCCTTTGTCTCGACAACTATGTTCATTTCGTCTTTGCCGTTTTGGCGTCTCACCACATACATGAAGTCGGGGCTGTATGTGCCGTCCAAGGTTGGTATCGACACGCTTCTGCGGGGTATTTTGCCATACACCACAATTTCGTCGCACTCGGTTTTTATGTCCTTGCGCTCCAAATCGGAATCGTATGCTATAGTGTCGTAAAGGTATCGCGGCGCGGGTTCGCCACGCTCCACATACACGCCTATGTTTCCCGTGGGGATTTCGTCGCGCAGCTTTCCGTTGATGTCGGTGAGCGAGGTTTCGCACGACTTGTAATCAGCCTGCCTGTATCTTACAAGCCCGGTTATGTTGTCCGCCTTCCACTCGTCAAACTCTTTAATGAAGCGCGTCAGCGACGCCTCGTTTATAAGTTCCGGGGCGTACCTGTGGGTGGAGAAATAGTTGGCCATCACCTTGTGTACGGTCTTTATTGGCAGGGAAGTGGCTTCGTTTATGCGCCGCAGGAATACGCCGTAGGGCAGAGCCTTGCCGCCCATGCGGTATTGCGTCTCGCGGTCGTGAACCACGGTTGCCGTGCCGCCCTGGGTTGACACTGTGTCGCAGTGCGCCGTCATGGTTGGCGCGGCAAACACTTCGCCGCTGATGCTGAAGCCTTCCTCGATTTTCGCCGTAAGGTTGCCGTCGAAAAATATTATGTACTTGCGGTTGAGAATGCGCCACAGCCTTTCCAGCTCCTTGTATCTCTCCTTGCGTATCCTTGTGCCGCTTGCCTGTTTCCTGTTGTCGTCCCTCACTTTGTCGCTTCCAACCCCAGCCATGTTGAACTCGGGATATTCGAAGTTTAGCTGCGCAAGTTTTTCAAGGTTTATTTTCTTGTCTCCGTCAACAAGTTTCTTTTGCAGAAGCTCTATAAGCAAACTCGTATCATCAGTACCACGTTTTTCAGCCACTTCCTTCAACTGCGTGCTTGTTATGCACAGTTCCGCGCCGGCAAGGTTGTCGCCGTTAATCTCGGCAATGAGTTTGTTTGCGAAGTCAGCCTCCCTGAAGTCCACAATGTAGTGCAGCATAAAGCGGTCGCCGCTAATCCGGTTGCCGTATTCGTCCACCGGCAGCCGCAGCCCGCGCCCCACTTCCTGCAACTTGCTCGTCTCGCTTCCGCTTGAGCGCAGTTTTGCAATGGTGAACACGTTGGGGTTGTCCCACCCCTCCTTGAGCGTCCACTTTGAAAACAAAAACCGGCGCACGTTCCATGAGCCGTCGTCGTTGCGGAATTGCAGCAGGTGCTTCTTGTTTCTCAGAATGTCGTCAACCTCGCGCGCCACAGCCTCATCCTTGTCGCTGTTGTCCCGGGCGAAATATCCCGCCGAGCATTCCCCTATGTTTTCCAGGCTTGCCTGCAAGAACTGCGCATAGTCCTGCGAGTTTTCCGCCGTGTTTGCGATTTCCTGTTCCAGCCTTTCGCGCAAAAGCCTCCCGAACGTGTCGCGCAGCCAAGCGTTCCCGCCCTCGCCGTCGCCACGGAACGACGCTATGTCGTCAATGAAAAACAGCGCGAGGGTCTTTATTTTCTGCGTTCGCATGAAGTTGGTGCGCTCGGTCTCGAAATGCCGTTGTATTGCAAGGCGCATCATCCCCTCCTGATAGGGTGTGGAATAAATGTCAACGTCAAACTCCTCGCCCTTGTGCTTCTCCTGTCCGTTGGAAAGCGCAATCATGTCCCTTCCAATTCCGCTGATTAATATTCCGCCCATTTCGGGGGATATTTCGCCCAGCGAGTCGCCTTTGTAAAGCGTGAGCCTTTTTGCGCCGCCGCTTGTGATGTGGGCGAAAACCGCCGAGTTTCTCCCTTTGGTTGACATCAGGCGTATTTTCTCGCTCTTGCGGCTCAGCGGCTCGAAATGGTTTTTCGCCACGCCCTTTACGAGATTTTCGTTGAAGGCTTGGAAGGCGTTGAGGTTGTAGAGCAGGTTTTGGTAGTCCTTTGCCTTGGGGCGCACGCCCTTTGCCTTTTCGTCCACGTCGGGAAACGTCGCCCCGAAACGTATTATGCACTGCGGCCGGATGCGGTCGCGGATAACGCCGAACGTTTTCCCGCTCTGCCTGAAGCGGTGCGGCTCGTCGATTATCAGAAATGGGCGCGTGGCTTTCAGAGCGTCGAGCGGACAGTAATAGCCCTCGATTGTCTGGTCGTAGTCGCGGCCGAGCATCTTTGCCTTGCTGTCGGAAATCAGCGCCGCGTTGACGAGAAGAACGTATATGCGGTTTGAAATCTGGTGCGAGCCGCCCACAAACTCCCTGACCTCGGAGGGGAAAAGACGCTTGCCGTTTTTCACGGGCCGCGCGGTGAGCACGCACAAGTCGATGTTGGCGTCATAGCCGCAGTCGTCCTTGAAATGGCGTCTCACGTCGGGGTCGCCCATAAACGACCTTGCGCCCTCCTTGATTGCGAGCGTGGGCACGGCGACTATGAACTTGTTAACGCCATACAGTTTGTGCAGCTCGTATATGGCGTGTGTGTAAACGTATGTCTTGCCCGTGCCGGTCTCCATCTTGATGTCGAGGTTCAGCGTGGCTTGCGGCGCGGAAAACACGCGGGCGTCCGCCGGCACATTAAGCTCCTTTTCATCCTGTATGGCTCTGATGTTGCGCCCTATGGCTTCGTCGTGCAGCGGTATCAAGGGGTTTTCGCACATTGCCGCAGGCCTTTCAAACGCCACGCCTTGGAAAACGCGCGTTATGGCATCCACGGCCCGCTGCTGGTGCTTCAAGCCCCTCTGGTATCTGATTTCCATTTGTCAGTATCTTATGTGGAGTTCCGCCTTGAGGTGTTTCGCGCCGTCATGAAGCATTCTGAGGTTGGAGCGCAGCATCTCGGTCTGCCCGTAGTTGAAGCTGTAGCCGAACGCCACAATCTCGGTTGGGTTGAATGCGGGATCGTTTCCGTATTTCTCTATGAGGGCAACCATGGCGCTGTTGTCGAAATCCCCGCCCTCGAGCAGATAGATGTGCCGTCCTATGGTGTAGGCGGTGTATTTGGCAAGGCGGAGTTCCTGCGGCTTGGCTGTAAGCCCGTAACCGTCGCCCACGAGCCACGTTGCCAGCACAGTCTCCCTGCCGAACGTTTTCAGAATGTCGTCATCGGTTAGCGCGGCGTGCGGGTCGAACTTCTCCAGCCGGTCGAGCGTTTTGCGCGCCACACTGTGCAATGTGAAATGCTTGAAGCCCAAATCCATTTTCCCGGCAAAGAGCGGATTTTCCCCGCGTATCTTTTCCGCCGCCCGCCTTATGCGCTCCATGCCTATCTGGTCTATTGTGGCATATCCCGCATTCCGCGCCGGAGAGCCTTGCGGCGTAGCCTCGGGAAGCTGAACCATTATGAATTTGCGCCTGCCCTCTCCATTTTCTTCGGCATTCAATTGCATTACGGCATGAGCCGTTGTTGCGCTGCCGCTGAAGAAGTCAAGAATAATGTCGTCCCCATGAGTATTCGCCAAACAGCAAATACGTTTTATCAAATCTACAGGTTTAGGATAACTAAATACCTTATCGCCAATCAGAGCTTTTAAAAGTGTAGCTCCCGTGGTATTTTTTATATCGTCAATTACAGTCGTAAATAATTTGGTATTCGGTTCGCCAACTGAAACTTCAAACACTTTTTCATACGCAACCCATTCACCTTCTTTCTTCTTAAATTCCACAATTCCATTGTCAATGTTTTTCTGCATTGTTTCTTTTTTCCAACGCCAACGCCCTTCTTCTTTTTCGTTTAGCATTGGATAAAAATCTTTTCCATCGGGATCTTTTATTGGATAATACAGATTTGGTCTATCGGTGCGCCGGCTGTTGTCTCCCCACTTCCTTAGGAGTTGTAAGTTATAATGCTTTTTCTTTTTCTCATCCCAAAAAGGATATATCTTACCTTCTTTTCTTATTTTGCCAGATTCAAATAACCTCACATGACTTGAATAACACAACACGTATTCGTGTACTATCGCATAATGTTTGCTGTCCTGGCGACCGCCACTTCCTTTTCTCGTAAATTGCGCCACGAAGTTTTCCTCGCCGAAAATGGAATCGCAGAGCAGCTTCAGGTTAGCCTGTTCATTGTCATCGATGGAAATGAAAATCACTCCGTCGTCGGTCAGAAGATCCCGCGCAAGAAACAGGCGCGACGCCATGAAGGTGAGCCACGCCGAGTGAGAGGAGGAACGGCGCGAGGTGAGGTCGAGGATGCGCTCCGCCCTCTCCTCGTCCACCCCAAGACGCTGTTCGAGCTGAGCCGCCGTGAAGTTGAAACTGTCGCTATATACAAAACCGTCGTTGCCCGTGTTGTAGGGTGGGTCTATGTAAATGCACTTCACGCTGTTGCTGTAGGATTTCAGCAGGTGCTTCAGCGCGTCGAGGTTGTCGCCCGTGATGTAAACGTTTTCGCTCGCGGCGTTTTCGGGCTTGGAGTTGTGCGCCCCATCGGGCACAACTATCGTCTCTGTGTCGGTCGCGGCAATAAGGTTTGCGTAGTTCCTGCCCAAAAAGTCCAGGCCGTAGCCCTCGTGCGTGGCGGGGACTTCGGCGGATATAAGGTTTTGGAATTTCTGCAGGTCGAAGTTACCGTTTTTGTCAAAGCATTGCGGAAAATCCCTGTGGAGCTTTTCAAGCGTTCCGCCGCATGGCGTGGCGGATTCGTTTTTATGGATTATGTCTTTTATCATCGGGCGCGGGTTTTGTGCCTTGCCCGAATTCCGCCAAACCAAAGGCGCGAACCTTCTGGCTTGACTTCAGTTGAGGGATTGGACGCCCTGCGGCACAGAAAAGCACAAAAAGTCCGCGCCCTAAGCGCGAACTGTTGCATGCTTATCCTCATGCCTTTTGAAAGTGTCCAATTTTCAACTGAGAGAATAAGAGCAAAAGCCCTGTTTGTTAATATTTTATGTTATTGCAGTTCTGTTTCTGTTTGTTGTTTGTTTGTTGATTGCGCAGTGCAAAGATAATGAAAAGGCGGCAATACTGCGGCGGCTGTTTGCGATGCGATTCATGCAATAATGCACAAGGCGTATGCAAAATGCCTTTGTGGAGGATAATTTATTGATTGACCGTATGCTGTATAGATGTAGGGGCGTATGGCATACGCCCTGAATTGCGCGGATTTGCAATGTTGCGGCGGCGGTATGCGGAGCGGTTCGGGCGGCGGCGCAAAGGGCGTATGCCATACGCCCCTACAATTGGCGCAAAACCAGTACCGCCAAAAATACATTTGACGTAGGAAAAACTATGTCCGATGTAGAAAAAATTACATCAGACATAATTCAAATTATATCAGACCTTTTTTCCGCTGTTGCAAACTTCTGAAAAACAAAAACTTACAAAGACAATGCAAATAAAAGGCCATTGTCTGCAAACCAGTTGGTTATGAAAAGTTTTACTCACTCCACAAAACTGTCCCGCTTAGGCGGTGAACACTACATTGGCTCGTATTCGTCCAATTTATCCACAAGTTTGTAAAGAGGGATGCCTTCTATGCAAAAATTCTCCAAAACATCATTTCCATTGGCGAATTTTTTAATCGTTGCGGTAAAATTCCCGTCCGATAACCACACACAATCTGTATCAACCATGAAATAGTATGGCTGTCCTTTGTATCTGATCATCAAATCATATCCCTGCACCGCAAAGTCATAGAACAGACACTCCTCCGCAGGAGTTTTGTACCCATGATACAAACTGCCGCTATTATCAGGCGGAAACTTTCCGTTAAAGGCATAGCCGTAAAAGTCCGTTCTTATGTAAGGATCTTTTATCATAGTCATTCAAATTTCTTATTTGATACAAAAATATATCATATTTCTTTGTATTTCAATTTGTTTATGAAAATTATTTGGAAAAATGGCGCGGTTTTGTTTGGCAATTTGGCGGAGAATTTGCGCAGCGGCACACTCGGTATGGAATTGCGGACACAGTTCGAGCGATGGCGTTCAGAGAGTGTATCATTCTTTATACAAACACACAGCGTCCAATCAATAAATAAATTTCGCCGCCGTAGGGGCGTATGGCATACGCCCTGAATTGCGCGGATTTGAATGTTGAGGCGGCGGTTTGCGGAGCGGTTCACGCGGCAGTGTACAGGGCGTATGCCATACGCCCCTACAATTCGCGCAAAACCAATACCGCCAAAAATACATTTGACGTAGGAAAAACTATGTCCGATGTAGAAAAAATTATATCAGACCTTTTTTCGCCCGCTTGCAACGCTCTGAAAACCATTTCCTTACGAAATTATCCCAGAACAAACTATTGTTGCTGGTTTTCAGGCGTTTACCGTTTTTGCTTCGCCCTCCACGCCGGTCTTTCTATTTCCCGCCCGTCTTTTTTGCGCACTGGGGGCAAAGTCCCTTTACGAGGAAGTTCGCGCTGCGGCGCACGTAGCCCGGGGGCAGGGGTACGGGGGGCAGGGGTGTGGAGTTGAGGCAGAATGTGCGGCCGCACTGCTCGCAGAAAAAGTGCACGTGTCCGTCATCGTCTTCGCTTGTGCTGTGGCTCAGGCACAGCTCGTAGCGCGTACCGCCGTTGCCGTCCTCTATGGTGTGGACCAGGCGGCGTTCCCTGAAAAGGGTCAGGGCGCGGAATATGTTCGACTTGTCTATAAGCACAAGGGTGTCCTCAAGCTCCTTCATGGTCTTGGGACTTTCCTCCCCGGCCAGGGCCTTTACTATCATAATGCGGTTTGCGGTGGGCTTTATGCCGTGCCGCTCCAACAGTTCCACAAATTTGCCCTCGTCCATGTTCCCAATGTCTTAACCGGGTGCAAATTTAACGGTTTCGGCGGAACTGCGGATATGGCGCGGGCTTTTATTTCAGCATATTACGCAGCCGCAACACGGCAAGGTTGTAGTCTCTCACGGTTTCGGCGTATTTCAGGCGCGTTGCCGACGACTCCATGAGGCTCTGCATATACTCCACATAGCCTATGTCGCCGTTTTCATATGACACCTTGGCTATGCGCTCCATTTCACGCGCCTCGGCAAGCCCTCCGCCCTGGTAGCGGTCTATGCGCCGGCGTGCGGCAAGGCACTTGTCCTTCTGCACGCGGTATTCGGTCTCTCCGCGCTGCTTGGCCTGCATGGCGTAAAGCTCCGCCGTTTCGCGGTCCTTGCTTGCCGCCCTCACCTTGGCGCGTGTGGGGCCGAAGAATAGCGGCAGCCCCACCCCGACCTCGAAGCCCATGAAATCGCCACCCGAGAAGCGGCTGCGGTCAACGTTGTAGGGATTCCAGCCTTTAAGCACCATTTGCCCGCTAAGCCCGACGCTGAAGTTCGGAAGCCAGCCGCCTTTCGCCTCGGACACCTTGCGCCTTGCCGTTTCGAGGGCGTTGGAGCTGTACTCCCCCTCGGCGGTGCGCGAAAAGTCGAACTCCGCGCCGCCGTCCCACGGCAGGGGCTTCAGTTCTCCCTCGGCTGGAAGTATTTCCTCAACTGTGTTCAGAAGTTCCTGCATCCTGTGCTGCAAGGCGAGCAGTTCCGCGTCCGCGCTCTCCTGCTCCATGCTGTTTTCGCTCTTCATGCGGCTTGCGGTGAGCTTTTCGAGCTGCCTCGCCTCCCCTGCCCCGTACCTCACTGTGGCAAGGCGGAGATATTCGCTCACTATGGTGTCCTGCTCCGCGAGTATGCGTTTTTTCTCCAAGGCGAACACCATCTGCATATAGGTTTCCGCCACCTCCGCCGCCAGTTGCTTGCGGCTCAGTTTGGCGCGGCTTTTCGCCACTTCAGTTTCCGCCTTGAGGCTTTTGCGGCGCAGGGCGTAAACCGTGGGGAACTCGAAACTCTGGCTTATGGAGAGGCTGTTGTCCGGGCTTCCGCCGGATGTGGGGTCCTGTTTCAAGGAGATCGATGTCTTTTCCATGTCCCATGCCGTGCCTTGCATGATATGCGCCTTCTCGGCCCCGGTCTCGGCGGCCCTTATGCCGTAGTTGCTCTTCTCAGCCGCCGCGATGCACTCCTCGAGCGTGAGCCTTGTCTGCGAAAACGCCGCAAGCCATGCAAGCGTTGCGAGGGCGGCGGCATATATTCTTCTTGAAATCATGTTTCGCTATTTTTTCGTGAAAGTCTTGTAAACAGCCGGCAAAACTATAAGCGTGAGCAGTGTTGAGGTTATAAGTCCGCCCACGACAACCGTGGCGAGCGGACGCTGCACTTCCGCGCCATCGCCGTGGGACAGAGCCATTGGCAGGAAGCCGAAGCTCGCCACAAGAGCCGTCATCAGCACGGGGCGGAGCCTTATCATGCAGCCTTTCATTATTCTCTCGGTTATGTTGTCAACACCCGCTTTCTGCAAGTCGTTGAGCTGCCCCACGAGAACTATGCCGTTGAGCACCGCAACGCCGAACAGGGCTATGAAACCCACTCCCGCCGAAATGGAGAACGGCATCCCGCGCAGCCACAACGCCCATATTCCGCCTATCGCCGCAAGGGGGATTGCGCTGAACACGAAAAGCGTTTCGCGCACGCTTCTCACCGTGGCGTAGAGCAGCAGGAGTATCATCGCAAGCGCGACGGGGATTGCCACGGCAAGGCGGCTTGCCGCCTCGCGCAGGTTCTGGAACTCGCCGCCGTAGGTGTAGTAATATCCGGGAGGGAGCGTGATGTTCTTGCTCACAAGCCCCTCGATTTCCTCCACGGTGCTTTCGATGTCGCGTCCCCTTACGTTGAAGCCAACGTATATGCGGCGCGTGCCTTCTTCGTGGGTGATTTGCGAGGGTGCCTCCACGTATTCCACACTCGCCACCTGCGATAGCGGCACTGTGCCTCCGCCCGGAATTGGCAGGTAAAGGTTTTCGAGGGATGAGATGTCGTTGCGCAGGTTCTTGTCAAGGCGCAAAACTATGTCGAACTTCTTTTCCCCCTCGTACACCACGCCCGTCGCGCTTCCCGCAAAGGCTGTCTTAAGTATGTTGTTCGCGTCCTTTATCGAGATGCCGTATTCCGCCATACGCTCATGGTTGTAAATAACCTGTATCTGCGGAAGCCCCTGTACCTTCTCGACATAAGGATTCGTAACCCCGCGAACTTTTCCCACTATCTTCGCCACTTTTGCCGCCTCCTCGGCCAAAACACCAAGGTCTTCGCCGTAAATGTTTATGGCAACGTCCTGGCGTATTCCCGTGATAAGCTCATTGTTCCTCATCTGAATCGGCTGGCTCATTTCAACTTCCAGCCCGGGAATAGTCTCGAGAGTTTTTCCCATAAGCTCCATCAAGCCGTCCTTGGTCTTCGCGCTTTTCCACTCAGACTTGGGCTTGAGGGCAATCATCATGTCGGCTCTTTCAACAGGCATCGGGTCGGTGGGGATTTCAGCGCTTCCGATGCGGGTTACTATCTGTTTCACCTCCGGGAATTTCTCTTTAAGCAGTTTCTCGCCCATTGTCGTCGCCTCGGTCATCTGGGTGAGGCTTGTGCCTTGCGCCATGCTCAGCTCGGCGGCAAAATCGCCCTCCTCCAAACTCGGAATAAATTCCCCGCCAAGCTTGGTGAACGCCGCCAGACTCACGGCAAACGCACATACCGCCCCGACAATAAGCTCACGGCTGTTCCTCACCGCCCATTCAAGCACCGGTTTGTACAAGCCGTGAAGTTTTTCCACCATGCGGTGTGCTATGTTCCTGTCTGTGCTGACCTTTTTGCTCAGAAGCAACGCGCTCGCCATTGGGACGTATGTAAGCGAAAGTATGAACGCGCCCATTATGGCGAAGAATATTGTCATGGCCATGGGGCGGAACATCTTTCCCTCTATGCCCGCAAGAGTCATGAGCGGGATGTACACTATCATTATTATAATCTCGCCGAACGCCGCCGAGTGGCGTATCTTCGAGGCGGAATAAAGCACCTCGCCGTCCATTTCGCTTTGCGTGAGGCGCATGGAGGGATATTTCGCCTTTTGCTGCTCTATGTGCAGGCACACAGCCTCGACAATTATCACGGCAGAGTCAACAATCATTCCGAAGTCTATCGCGCCGAGGCTCATGAGGTTTCCACTAAGCCCGAAAAGCCTCATCATTCCGAAGGCAAACAGCATGCTCAACGGTATGACGCTCGCCACCACAAGCCCCGCCCGCCAGTTTCCGAGGAAAAGCACGAGAATGAATATCACAATCAGCCCGCCCGCCACAAGGTTGTGCGCAATGGTGTTCTCAACGCGGTTCACAAGCTGCGTGCGGTCGATGAAAGGCTCTATAACCACCCCTTCGGGAAGGCTTTTCTGTATCTGGGCCATACGTTCCTTAACCCTGCGGCTCACCTCCTGGAAGTTCTCGCCCTTGAGCATTATGGCAATTCCCGCAACCACCTCTCCCTCGCCGTTGCGCGTAACCGCGCCGAAGCGGGTTGCCGAGCCAAGCTGCACCTTTGCCACGTCGCCCACCCTGACAGGCGTGCCGCCAACGGCCTTTATGGGAATGTTCCTTATGTCACCGAGAGATTTCGCCACGCCAAGCCCACGGATGTAATACTGCTTGTCGTTCTGCTCTATATAACTGCCGCCGGTGTTCCCGTTGTTGTCCTCGAGAGCCTTGTAAACCTCCGGCACGGTAACTCCCGCAGCGTTGAGTTTCTCAGCGTCCACCGCAACCTCGTATTCCTTGACAAAGCCTCCCCAGCCGCTCACCTCCGCCAAGCCCTTAGTGCCCGAAAGCTGCTTCCTCACAATCCAGTCCTGTATTGTGCGCAGCTCGGTGAGCGAATACTTGTCCTCGTAGCCCTTCTTTGCGCGAACCGTGTAGTGGTAAATCTCCCCGAGCCCTGTGGCTATGGGTCCGAGCGAAGTCTTGCCGTCCCTTGGCAGCTCCTCCTCGGCCTCCTTGAGCTGCTGGCTCACCTGCTGTCGCGCCCAATATATGTCAGCCCCGTCGTCGAACACAAGCGTTATCACCGAAAGCCCGCTGCGCGATATGCTCCTGCGCTTTTCGAGCCGGGGTATGTTTGCCATCGCCATTTCTATGGGCGTGGTGATGTACTGCTCCACCTCCTGCGCCCCGAGCGAGGGAGCCTGGGTTATTATCTGCACCTGGTTGTTGGTTATGTCGGGCGTGGAGTCGAAAGGAAGGCTTACGAGCGAAACAACGCCCCACACCGCGAGCATCAGGCTCAAAACGCCCACAACCAGCTTGTGGCTTATGGAATATTCTATGAGTTTCTGGAACATGACAAGTAAGGCGTAAACTGTTTAGTGGTTGTGTTCGCCATGCTCGCCAACCGCGCTGGCAAGATAGTAGCTGCTGTTGGTAACCACGGGCAGCTCCTTGTCCAGCGGCTCCACGAAGGCAATCTGCGTGTACCCGTCCTCGCTCATCCCGGTTCTCACCTCGCGGCGGCTGAAATGGTGGGTCTTTTTTATGGCAAGCGAATGGTTCACGTTGTGCACGAACACATACGACTTGTCGCCGTCCTTGACGATTGCCTTGCTCGGCACGGCCTCCACCTTTTCCCTGCCGGTGGATATAAGCCCTGTTACATACATTCCGCCAAAGAGCGTTTTGTCGCGGCTGTCGAGCTTCACGTGAACCGCCACGCTGCGGTCGCCGTCGTTGAAGCTCTCGTTTATCCCGCTCACGCGCCCCACGACGGTGCGGTTGCCCTGGTTGGTCATCGAAAGCAGCACCCTCGCCCCGGGCCTCACCTTGTCGATGTCCTTTTCAAACACGTTGAGGTCGCACTCCACGGCGTTGTTGTTGTTAACGGTCATCACGGGCGTCTGCATATCCACATAGCTTCCGAGGCTCGCCATGATTTTGCCCACCGTGCCGCTTATGGGCGAGCGCAGGGGGAACGTGGTCGTGAACTTGCCCGCCTCCACGCTCCTGGGACTTATTCCGAACTGCACGAGCTGGCGCGAAATGCCGCTCTGCCTTGCCGCCGAAATGTTGTATTGCGCCGTGGCCTGCTGCAGGTTCTTGCCCAGTCCCGCGCCCTGACTTGCAAGATAGCTCTGGCGTTCAAGCTCGCTCTTGGCGTATTCGGTCTCCTTGCAAACGGAATAGTATTCGCGCTGAAGAGCCACCACTTCGGGGTTCTCCACCGTGGCGACAATCCTGCCCTTCTCCACCTTGTCGCCCTCGCTCACGTAAACCTTGCGCACCACGCCCTGCATGGTGCTGCTCACGTCGGCAGTGTTTTGCGCCCTCACCACAAGGCGGCCGTTTGCCTTTATGCAAAGGTCCATATCGCGATGCTCTATGGGCGAGGTGGCGAGCTTCACAGCCTTAATCTGCTCCTCACTCAGGGGAATGCTCGAAAAGTCGGCTGCCTCCTCGGCGTGGTCGTGTTCATCGTGTGCGTGGTCGTCCTTCCTGCCCAGCATCACAACGGCAGCCAGTGCCGCAAGCGAAACCGCTATTATAATAATTATTTTCTTCATAAAGCCTGTTTTTGTTTCCGGATGCAAAAATAGGACATAATGAGTGCAACCCGGTTGCAAACTTCGCAAGCACGCGAAAACCGCATCAGACATGGGAAAAACTACATAGGACACAGGAAAAATTATATCAGATATAATCCAAATTACATCAGACCTTTTTTCGCCATTTTCAAGCCTTTGAAAAACAGCAACTTACACAAGTCATTCAAGAGTAGATAAAATATTGTTTTACAGGCATTTGTGCTTTTCAGTGATTGTTTCCTGTTATTTCCGTCGGATTGGCTTTTTGCCAATCCGACGGAAAATGGTAACTTTGCGGTATATTCACCTTTAACACCGAAACTTATGACTCCGCAAACTTGGGCCGTAGTAATTGTTGCCGTAATACTGTTGTTCGTGTTCCTTTACCGCATAAAGAGGAAAAAGGAAAAGAAAATGGGCAAGGACCTCGAAACGCTGGTTGAGAAGAAGGACTGGCGCGGAGTGTGCCGCATTTTCAAAAAGCAGATGATTATATGGGGCGCGGTGCTCGCCGCCTCGATAGCCCTGCTGATTGTGCGCATTGTTACGGAGAGGCATTTCACCGGCACAATAATACTGGCGGCGTTTTTCGCATACCGCTTCTTTAAGCTCGTGAAGCTATACAGGATTTCGCTGCACAACGCCCAAATGGAAGAGGCAAATGCAGACGAAGAGGGACTTTCGGAAAGCGACAAGAGGAAAATCGAGGATTTTCTGGACTGCAACTTCACCTATGTCGCCGACCCTCACTGCGACGTGAAGCAGCTGTGGCTCGAAGCCCGCGAACGCGGAAAGCGCGAGGGTTTCCACCCGATAGTTCTCTCGCTCAATGCCGCTATGGGGGACGTGCTGTACATTAACAGCTGCGGGGAGGGAAACGAAGAGGACATAGACATAAACCGTCTGCGCGAATGGAGAATGAAGACGCTTGCCGAGCCTGTGGGCGACGGCGAGGAAATCCTGCGCAAAAGATATGAGGAGGAGGTTAACTGCCAGAAAGAGGACGGCACGCTCGCCGAATGGGAGGCGGACGTAGTGAACGGCGCGGCAAGTGATGATGAGGCGTATTACGGGGAACTCGACACGATGTCGCCCGAAGGCAGGGACATCATGATAGCGGAAGTGCCGGTGCACGAGCCGTGGCAGGTGTTCGCCTACCTGCCCGTGGGCGGCTGGAACGAATGCCCCGACTTCAAGGAGCACATGGCGGTGGCGAAATACTGGTATGAGAAATACGGCGCGACGATAGCCGGCATTTCAAACGACACCGTAGAATACGTGCTGCCGCACCCGGTTTCGGAAACCGAAGCCAAGGAACTCGCCAAGGAACAGTTCGCATACTGCACCGACAACATTTACCAGGGATTCGACAACCTCGCCACCCGCGCCCTTGCCAGCACCAAGGCAACGGTGTGGTATTTCTGGTGGGACTGACACAGCAGAGAAACCCTTTGAAATATGCTTGAAACCTGCGGAAATCTATCATTTTTTCGCACATTCCCACAGGTTTCAAGCACATTTTGCCTGTTCTTGCTGCTTTTGGAAAACCAAAGACTGCCGCGCAGAATGTATTAATTGGTATCTTTGCAGCGGAACAATAAAAATCTGAAGCATCATGTCAACCGTGTTGTATCCTTCGCCCGTGTTCGGCCCAATACACAGCCGCCGCCTCGGGGTCTCGTTGGGAATAAACCTTATGCCGGCAGACGGAAAAGTCTGCACATTCGACTGCATTTACTGCGAATGCGGCTTCAACGCCGACCGCCGCCCACACAGCCGTCGCCCCACAAGGGAGGAAGTGGCGCAAGCTCTGGAAAAGACGCTCAGGGACATGAAGGAGAACGGCCCGAAGCCCGATGTGCTGACTTTTGCCGGAAACGGAGAGCCGACGCTTCACCCCGATTTCCCCGCGATAATGGACGATGTTGTGGGACTGCGCAACGAATATTTCCCCAACGCCAAGATAAGCGTGCTCAGCAACGCCACGCTCGCCCCAAAAGCCGCAATACGCGCCGCGCTTATGAAAGCGGACAACAACCTGCAAAAGCTCGACACGGTGAACCAGCGTTACATTGAAACGCTCAACCGTCCCACAGGAAAATATGACGTGAACGAAATCATCGAGTCTCTGAAACTATTCAACGGACACGTAATAATACAGACCATGTTCCTCAAAGGCACGGACGGAGAGGAAAACATCGACAACACCGGCGACGAATACGTGATGCCGTGGCTCGAAGCCGTAAAGGCAATCAAGCCGCAGGAGGTGATGATTTACACCATAGACCGCGAAACGCCCGACCAAAAGCTGCGCAAGGCAACCCGCGAGGAACTCGACCGCATTGTGAGCCTCATAAAGGAAACGGGAATCCCCGCAACCGCATCGTATTGACCCATAACGCAGGTACGGAATATAATTTAACCGATTTTGCCGTATTGTTGCGGCGCGGTTCATGCGGCAGTGTACAGGGCGTATGCCATACGCCCCTACAATTTCCGCAAAACCAATGCCGCTAAAAATACATCTGACGTAGGAAAAACTATGTCCTATGTGGAAAAAATTATGTCTGATGTAGAAAAAACTACATCAGACCTTTTTTTGCCGTTTGCAAACATCTGAAAAACAAATCGTTACTGCGGACATTTCTTGACTGCTTACTGTTTTGGAAACCAGCGCGTTACGCATTTTTTGCGGCATTTGCCTTCTCGCAAGGGATTTGGCTGCGGATAATGCTCACTTCTTTTCGAGACCGGCAAGGTTGTCGTAGCTTTTCTGCAGCATTGCCTTTGCAAAGTCCAGGCGGCGGGGCGAGGGCGAAGGCGTGTCGGTAAGTGTGCGCTTTGACGTGAGGTCGTAAACAGTCGCGCCGGTGGAGTCGATGAACGATATGCCGTTGTCGAAAGCGTGGTACGCCGAGGGGTATTTGTATGTGGCTGACAAAACATCGCGCGAGAATACAAAATCATCATGCCCTATGCCAAGCTGCCCGAGCAATGTGGCGGCAAGGTCGCTTTGGCTGCACAGCTTGTCTATGCGGCGCGGCGTTTTCACCGCCCCGCCAAGCCACAGCATGGGTATGTGGTAACGCCTTGTGGAGGCCTCGGTGAGCCCTTGGGGATAGGCGATGCCGTGGTCGGGGAGTATTATGACGAGAAGGTTTTTCCATTGCGGCGTGCGCCTCATCTGCCTTATGAACCTGCCCATGCAGTCGTCAAGATATGCCATGGCGTTTGCCTTTTTGTCGCCCTTAATCCTGTTGTAAGGCACTCCCCACGGCTCGTGCGAGGCAAGCGTGAGGAATGTCGTATGCCACGAGCCGGGCTTTTCGGGACTTTTGCGAAGCATGTCGTAAAGGAAGTTGAACGTAATGCTGTCGGTAACGCCCCAGCCGTGGGTGAGCCTCTGCGCGGGGGTGAACCGGGTGTCGCCAATCACGTTGGTGTAGCCCGTGGAGCGCAGGTAGCTCTGCATATTCGTGAAATTGATGTCTCCGCCGTAAAGAAAGGTGTTCGAGTAGCCGTTCCTTTGCAGGGAGCTGCCTATCGAGGGCAGGTTTCGGCTTGCCGCCGGAAGTTTCATGACCGATGCCTTGGGGAAAGCGGGATAGCCGCTGAGGATGGAAAGCACGCCACGGTCGGTGCGGTAGGAATTGGCGTAGAAATTGGTGAAGAAAACGCCCTCCTTTGTCAGGGCGTCGAAATTCGGGGTGATGTTGTGGGGATTTCCCATCGCTCCCACGAACGTGCCGCCGAAGCTTTCGGCGATTATTATCAGAATGTTCGGGCGGCGTGTGGTCAGGAGCGTGTCGTCTGCTATGCTTTCGTTGGAAAAGCCTAACGCGGCATAAACGCTGTCGCATTGCGTGGCTGGGAAAAAGCGTCCCATCTTTGAGAAGTCCTGCGACTTTTTCATTGAGGAGAAGAGGCTGAACACCGGATTGACCGCCGAATGGTTCAGGAACTGGTTCTGGCTGTAATAGACCATGCCCACATTCGCCGTGGAGCGTCCTATGCCGCCGCGTATGCCGAGGAAAACAAACCCGCCAAGCAAAACGGTGAGAATTGCGGTCTTTACACGGCTGCTTTTCTTAGGGAAATCGAATTTGCGGGGCGTTGCCCTGCGCAGAAAGAAGAAGAACAGTGCCGAAAACGCAAGCACCGCCGATATTCCCGCAGCAAGGTAGCCGGGGCTCACGCTGCTTGTAACGCTCGCAGGAGAGGAGAGATAATTGAATATGGTCGCGTCAATTTTGTAGTCCCAAAACGAATAAAGGCTTGTGTCGCCGGCAAGAATGAGAGTGCACACAAGCGAGACGACGGCATAGTATGAACAAAGCACAGCGCGCAACGCCGGAACTTTTAGCCACACGTTCAGAAGCATAAGCAAAAGCACCGGCGACAGGATGTAGCACGCCGTTGCGGTGTCGAGCGGAAAGCCGTGGGCAATAACCGGCAGGCAGTCTGAAAGTCCGCACCTGCGGGCGGCAAAACCGTTGAAGAACATGAAAACGAGCTTCCACAAAATGAAATACGCCATCACCACAATGAACAGGCGCAATAAAAACGCAAAATGCTTCTTCATGACAATATTTCTTAGTTGCGCGTCAAAGCTGCTGCATATCGTTCAGGCGTTTGTAGTAACCGTTTTTCGCCAGAAGCTCGTCGTGAGTGCCGCGCTCCACTATGCGCCCCTCGTGAAGCACGCAAATCTCGTCGGAGTTCTTTATTGTGGAAAGCCTGTGGGCGATGGCGATTGTCGTGCGCGTCTTCATGAGCCTTTCGAGGGCTTCCTGGACAAGACGCTCGCTTTCGGTGTCGAGTGCGGAGGTTGCCTCGTCAAGGATAAGTATGTCCGGGTTTTTGAGGATTGCCCGCGCAATGCTCACGCGCTGTCTCTGTCCGCCCGAAAGGCGGCAGCCACGGTCGCCAACCGTTGTCTGGTAGCCGTTCTCGCTCTCCATTATGAACTCGTGGGCATTTGCGATTTTCGCCGCCTCGACAACCTCCTCCATTGTCGCGCTCTTAACGCCGAAGGCTATGTTGTTGAAAAACGTGTCGTTGAAAAGGATTGCCTCCTGATTGACGTTGCCTATAATCCCCCGCAAGTCGGCTATCTTCAGGTCGCGGATGTCCGTGCCGTCAATGGTTATGCTTCCGCCCGTAACATCGTGATAGCGCGGCAGAAGGTCAACAAGCGTGGACTTTCCCGAACCGCTCTGCCCCACAATGGCTATGGTCTGCCCGCGCCTTATTTTAAGCGAAACACCATGCAGCACCTCGCCGCCGTTCTTGTAAGCAAAATGCACATCGTTGAACGAAATCTCGTCTTTAAGCCCGCCGACAGGTTTTGCGTCCCCCTTTTCCGTTATCGGGTTTGCGGCGTTAAGGATTTTGTTCACACGCTCCACCGAAGCCATGCCCTTGGGAATGTTGTAGGACGCTTTCGCGAAATCCTTCAACGGCTGGATTATGCTGTAGAGTATCACCATGTAGAAAATGAACGTGGGCGCGTCGATCGGGGAATGCTTTGAGAAGATCAGAGTTCCGCCATACCAAAGCACAAGCACTATGAGCACCGTGCCGAGAAACTCGCTGACAGGATGGGCCGAAGCCTGGCGCACGGCAACTTTGGTGGCGGCGTGGCGGTAGTTGTTCGTGCAGCTGTCAAAACGCTCGTTCATCTTCCTCTCCGCCGTGAAAGCCTTGATTATCCTCATTCCGCCCAAAGTTTCCTCAAGCTGCGCCATTGTCTCGCTCCACTTGTTTTGGGCGTAAAGCGACTTGGCCTTGAGCTTGCGCCCTATCCTGCCCATTGCCCAGCCCATAACCGGAAGCACTATTACCGTAAACAAAGTGAGCTGCCAGCTTGTGTAAACCAGAACCGAAAAGTAGCACACAAGGAGTATCGGATTTTTTATCAGCATCTCCAAAGAGCCGGTTACGGAGTTCTCTATTTCGTTCACGTCGCCGCTCATGCGGGCTATAATGTCTCCTTTCCGCTCGTCAGAGAAGAACGAAAGCGGAAGAGAGAGTATCTTGTGGTAAACCTTTATTCTAATGTCCCTGACAATGCCTGTGCGCATCGGCACCATGATTGCCGCCGAGGCGAAATAGCTTCCAGTCTTGAGGAATGTTGCGGTTACAAGAAAAAGCCCTATCATCAAAAGCGTTGTCGAAGCCCCGTATTGCTGTATAAGCAGCGTGGTGTAATAATAAAAGTTGTTTACAAGTATGTTCTTAAGGCTTTCGCCGGCGGTGTCCCACGGAATGAAATGATACTGCGTCTTCTCTATTCCGAAAAGCATCTGGAGCATCGGGATAATCGACATGAACGAAAACACGTTCAGTATTGCCGAAAGCAGGTTGAACAGCAGCGAGCCTGCAAGGTACTTCTTGTAGGGCAGCACGTAGTTGGCAAGAACTTTAAGGAACTCTTTCATTTTCTCGTGAGGTGGATTACGCTTTTGTCTTTAGTGTTTCCGTCCGAAATCGGCGGGTATCTCCCCCCATTCCGACGTTTCCCATTTTATTATTTTTGTAGTGTAGCTGTTGTTTCTCAGCCATTGCTCGGCGCGGCATATGAGTTTGAACAGCTCTTCGGTTTTGGAATTTCGCTCAAGCTTGGTGCGGCATTGCTTCTTCTTCACCCATAGGATTGCGTTGCGGCTGTCGGAGTAAACGGGCATGTCCAAGCCTTTCTGCTTCAGGAGGGCGAGCGCGTGGACTATGGCGAGAAACTCGCCTATGTTGTTAGTGCCCCAAACAGGGCCGAAATGAAAAATCTCGCGGCGGTTTTGCAAGAACACCCCGCGATATTCCATTTTCCCCGGATTTCCCGAACACGCCGCGTCAACGGCGAGCGCACGCTTCTCAATGCCCTGCGGAAGCGGAGGCTCTGTTTGGGAAGCATACCGCTTCACCTCCACGCTGCGTTCGGAAGGAACTCCGAGCATGAACTCGCGGCGGGCCTCGTCCTCGCTGGCAAACGACTTGTAACGCGCCCCGTCAAAATGCTCCGTCTCGCGCTTGCAGTCCTCCCAGGAAGTGTATATCCCGGGATTATGACCAGACCAGACAACGTAGAATTTCTGCTTTTTGCGGGGCATTTCGAGTTTTCGTTACCGTTTCATTTCCTTGCCGGAAACCGAAATCCAAAAAGTGCAGCCCCCGGTTTTTCCGCCGGAAGCCGCACTTTATATTTTAGTTTAATTACATTCTTTCGGGCATCTCGATGCCGAGGAGCTTCATGCCCTCGCTTATCACCTTAGCCACGTTGGCCGAAAGCACAAGGCGCAGATGTTTCACGGCGGCGTTATCCTCGCGCAATATTGAGTAGTCGTGGTAGAACTGGTTGTAGGCCTTCACAAGCTCGTAACAGTAGTTGGCAATCCCGCTCGGGTTCATGTTCTCGCCCGCCTCCCTTACGGTTGCGTCGAAGTCGGCGAGAGCCTGAATGAGCACGCCCTCCTTTTCGTTCACGGGAGTTCCGGCAGCCACAGGACCCGTGATCTTCAGACCGTCGCCCGCAGCCTTGCGCAGCACGGAGCGTATGCGGGCGTAGGTGTATTGTATGAACGGGCCGGTGTTTCCGTTGAAGTCGATGCTCTCTTCGGGGTTGAACAAAATGTTCTTGCGTGCGTCAACCTTGAGCAGGAAATATTTCAGCGCACCAAGCCCCACAATCCTTGCGGTCTCGTTCTTCTCCTCCTCGGGCACATCGTTGAACTTGCCGAGTTCCTCACTCGTGCGCCGCGCCGTCAGGATCATTTCCTCCACAAGCTCGTCAGCGTCAACCACAGTCCCCTCGCGGCTCTTCATCTTTCCGTTGGGCAGGTTCACCATGCCGTATGAGAAATGCACGAGGCTCTTTCCCCATTCAAAGCCAAGGCGGTCGAGAAGAATTGAAAGCACCTTGAAATGATAGTCCTGCTCGTTGCCCACAACATAAATCATCTTGTTTATGGGGAAATCCTGATAGCGCAGTTTCGCAGTTCCTATGTCCTGCGTCATGTAAACCGAAGTGCCGTCGCTGCGTATGAGCAGCTTCTCGTCAAGACCGTCTTTCGTGAGGTCGGCCCAAACGCTGCCGTCGTCCTTGCGGAAGAAAAGCCCCTTTTCCAGCCCCTGGTTCACAAGCTCCTTGCCCACGAGATAAGTGTCGCTCTCGTAGTATATCTTGTCAAAGCTCACGCCGAGAGCCTTGTAAGTCTCGTTAAACCCGGCGTAAACCCATTCGTTCATCTTTCTCCAAAGAGCGCGCACATCCTTGTCGCCCTGCTCCCATTTCACGAGCATTTCGTGGGCCTCCTTTATTAGCGGCGCCTCGCGTTCCGCCTTTTCCTTGGCTTCTTCCTCACCCATTCCCCCGGAAACGAACTTCTTGGTAAGCTCTGCAACCTCCTCGCGGTAGTGCTTGTCAAACAGCACGTAATAGTCGCCTATGAGGTGGTCGCCCTTCTTGCCCGAACTCTGCGGTGTCTCGCCGTTGCCCCACTTCAGCCATGCCAGCATCGACTTGCAGATGTGAATGCCGCGATCGTTCACAATGTTGGTCTTCACCACCCTCTTGCCGCAGGCCTCCTCGATGTTGGCAACGGCCCACCCGAGAAGGTTGTTCCTCACGTGTCCAAGGTGGAGCGGCTTGTTGGTGTTTGGCGAGGAATACTCTATCATCCACAGCGGGGCGTCCTTGCCGGGCTTGTGAATGCCGTAGTTCTCGTCCCCGTCGATGGTGTTGAGCAAATCGGTCCAACTGTCGGCCGAAACGCAAAGGTTCAGGAAACCCTTCACAACGTTATACTTGTCCACTGCGTCGCAGTTCTTCAGCAGGTATTCGCCAATCTCGGCCGCCGTGTCCTCGGGCTTCTTCTTCGACACCCTCAAAAGCGGGAACACAACGAGTGTGAGCGAACCCTCAAACTCGCGCTTCGTCTTCTGAAGCTGTATCATCCCCTCCTTAGGTTCAACGCCGTAAAGCGCCCTCACCGCCTCCGCTGCCGCAGACGCTATGCTTTGCTCAATTTTCATATCCTTATATACTTATATTTCCACACATTACGTAACAATCTGCAAAATTAAGCATTTTAGCCCGATAACCGCCGCTTTTCATCGCACAACATTGCGCACGTCCGCCAAACTATCTGAACCCCTCGGGAATGTTTTCCATTTGGCTTTGCCACGACCAACCGTCGGGCTTCTCCTTGTCATCGAACCAAACGCAGCCCGACTTCACCCACCTTTCGCGGTAATCCCGGGTTGAGGCAACGGTGTAATCCTCATTCCCGAACTCCACCCCGCAACAGGGGCAAATTTCATAAGAGGGCGTTTTGCCGTCCTCCCCCCAAGGCTTGAACCCAAGCCTGTACCCGCAAACGCGGCATCTGTGCGAATCATCCTTCATAATCGCCATATATTATTTCCGATTTCCAAAGATACGAAATTCTATGACAACCAAGCGGAAACCCCATTCCATAAAAATAGCCCAATCCGTTGATAATCATAATGTTGCTACTATTTTGCAGTGTTTGTATAAGACGTTGTTTTTCAAGTGTTTGCAACGGCGGAAAAAAGGTCTGATTTAGTTTGGATTACATCAGACATAATTTTTTCTACGTCCTATATAGTTTTCCCTGCATCCTATGTAGTTTTCGCGGTGTTTGATAGAGGGCTGTTATTTTTTGTTTTGCACCTTTTGCATGGGCGCATGGCACACGCCCTGTACGCCACCGCTTGAAACGCATAGGTAAATGACGATGCAATATCGCAAATTCGCACAATTCAGGGCGTATGCCATACGCCCCTACGGAGGCGCAATTTTCTGATTATTTTGCTCCTTGTTTTTTCCTGAAATGCCTTCCTATCACCGGCAGACCTGACAGGGGGAAGTCGTAGTGTATTATGTGCGCCACGAAAAGGATTATCAGCAATGTGTTTATGCCGAGGCGGAGGGGCGCGGGCAGGGAATGCGGGGTGAGGAGCATTATCGCCGTGAAAAGGGCGGCGACCATTACGTAAACGGCTATGGACTTCAGAGGGTAGTTTATGGGGTATTTTCTCTGCCCAGTGAAATAGGACAGGAGCATCGCCGTGCCGTAGCCGGCAACTCCCGCCCATGCGCACGCCATATAGCCGTATTTTGGAATTAGCAGCACGTTAATCAGCACAAGGACCACGCAGCCCGCCCCGGAGAACCATGCACCGTAGATTGTTTTGTCGATGAGCTTGTACCAGAACGAGAGGTTGAAGTAAACGCCCATCATTATTTCGGCAGCCATTACTATCGGCACAACCTTGAGCCCGTCCCAGTAGTCGCGCCCTATGATGTATTTAAGCACGTCGAGCCAGCCCACAACCACAAGGTAGGCAAGCAGGGTGAAGATTATGAAATATTTCATCGCCTTGGCGTATGTGTCGCGTGAGCCTTTCTCCTTCGCGCTTCCGAAAACGAACGGCTCGTATGCGTAACGGAACGCCTGGGTTATCATCGCCATTATCATGGCAATCTTTGCCGCCGCGCCGTAGATGCCGAGCTGCACATGACCCTCCGCGCCGGGGGAAACCATGGGGTAAAGTATCTTGTCGGCAGTCTGGTTGAGTATTCCCGTAATTCCCAAAAGGAGTATCGGCCACGAATACGAAAGCATTTTGCGGGACAGGGCCTTGTCGAAAACCCAGCGGAAGCCTGTAAGCTCCTTCCAGAAAAAGAAAGTGATTATCCCGGTACAGAAAAGGTTGAGGCGGAAAACGTAGCCAACCCCCACCGAAGGATCGTAAACCGAAGCCGCGAGGCCGTGGGTTGAGGGGTTTGAGTACATAGCCGGAAGAACAACGAAATAAACGATGTTGAGCGCAATGTTCAGCACTATGAAAAGCATTTTAAGCGCAACAAACTTCCAAGGTCTGTGCCTGTACCTTAGATATGCGAACGGAATGCACTGGAAAGCGTCTATCGCCACGCAAGCCGACATTATGGCAACGTAGTCCTTGTGGGCGGAATATCCCATGAATGACGAAACGGGGTTTATGAACGCCAGTACAAGCGCCACAAACAACAAGGCGACTCCGCCGACCATTATGAGAACCGTGGAGTACGTGCGCATTGGGTTCGCGCCCTCCTTGTTCACAAAACGGAAAAACGTGGTCTCCATTCCGAACGTGAGGATTACGAGCAGAAGCGCAGTGTAGGCGTAAACATTGGTTATCACGCCATATCCGCCCGACGAAGCCGCTATCTTTGCCGTATATAAAGGGACGAGGAGGTAGTTGAGAAACCTGCCGACAATGCTGCTCATCCCATAAAGGGCGGTGTCCTTGAAAAGCGTCTTTAGATTAGCCATGGTTTATATTGTATGCCATTTTGTATGCAAAAACTTTTTATCCGAAAAACATATAGCATATTGCTATGGCGGCAATAGTTCCGGCAATGTCGGCAATAAGCCCGCACGCCACGGCATGGCGCGTGAACTTTATGCCCACGCTCCCGAAGTAAACGGCGAGAATGTAAAACGTGGTGTCGGTTGAGCCTTGGAACAAACAGCTCAGCCGCCCCGTGAACGAGTCCGCGCCGTACGTTGTCATGCAGTCAACCATCATGCCCCTTGCGCCGCTGCCGCTCAAAGGCTTCATTATTGCCGTAGGCACTGCACCAATCCAATCGGTGCTTGCGCCAAACTGCACAGCCAACCATTTTATTCCGTCTATAATCCAATCCATCGCCCCGGCGGCGCGGAAAACCCCTATGCCCACAAGTATGGCGACGAGGTAGGGAATTATCCTCACGGCTGTCTCAAATCCGCCTTTGGCCCCCTCGATGAAAGCGTCGTAAACATTGACTTTTTTCCTGAGGCCGACAAGAATGAAGGCTATTATGATTGTAAACAGAAGTATGTTGGCCGACGAAGTTCCCACCAAGTCCATCGTGGCTTTGTCAAGGCTTGAAAATCCCCAGACTATTAGGGCGAAAAACACGCACGCCCCGCCGAGGGTGAGCAGCAGCGTCTTGTTGAAAAGGTTTATCCTTTGGTAAATGCTCGTGGCTATTATTCCTGCGAGGGTCGCGACAAACGTGGCAAGCAATATCGGCACGAAAACATCCGTCGGCTGCGCCGCGCCAAGCTGCGCACGGTAAACCATAACCCCCACCGGCACTATGGTAAGCCCGCTCGTGTTGAGCACAAGGAACATAATCATCGGATTTGTGGCTGTGTCCTTTTTCGGGTTAAGCTCCTGAAGCCTCTCCATGGCTTTAAGCCCGAGCGGCGTCGCGGCGTTGTCGAGCCCGAGCATATTGGCGGCTATGTTCATGAATATGTTGCCCACCGCAGGATGCCCCTTGGGGATTTCGGGAAACAGCTTGCTGAAAACAGGATAGAGCGCACGCGAAAGGGCCTGCACAAGCCCTCCCCTCTCCCCTATCTTCATCACGCCGAGCCACAGCGAAAGCACTCCGGTAAGCCCGAGCGAAATCTCGAAAGCCGTCTTGGCGGTTGTGAACGTGGAGTTCATTATCTCGGGGAACACCGTGGCGTCGCCGAAAAACAGCAGCTTCACCAGGGCAACGGCAAAAGCTATGACAAAAAAAGCTATCCAAATATAGTTTAGCACCATAGTGCGGAAAGATAAGTAACGACTGCAAAATTAGCCAAACAATGGAAAACTCGGCGTAAAACCTGTCGAAATGTTGTTCAAGAATATGAACTGTTTCAACGTTCTATGGGTTTCGTTACTGCAATGTTTACAAACAAAGGGCAAATCCACAGCATTCCAACCATGTTTCCAACAGTTTTTCACACGCAAACAAGTTTATGGCATTTTACTTTATTTCAAATTCATATAAAGTTGCCTTTCCCATTTTTTCGGAGCTTTCCACAATTTCCACAGCGTATAATCATTATCATCATCCTTTTGTAAATTCCAAAACAGAATGATATTTATATGCCTATGGTTTCGTGTAGATTTTCAAGTTTGGTGATTGTTATCCGTAAAAAACAGTAATACAGATAATTAGCCTTATTTCTTTTTAATGGCGTAAGTTATTGTATTCAAGATGTTTGCAAGCGGCAAAAAAAGGTCTGATGTAATTCAAACTACATCAGACATAATTTTTCCTGCATGGGACATATTTTTTCCCATGTCCCATGCAGTTTTTTCGCCATTCTATCAAATTTCAAAATACGCGCTTATCCTTTCTGCCGCCTTCTTCATTTCCTCCGGCTTCGGGCTTAGTTTTTCGCGGCGGAAGTCCATATCCTTCTCGCTCTGCATAGGAATAAGATGTATGTGGGCATGGGCAACTTCAAGGCCAAGCACCGCCATTCCCACCTTCCTGCACGGGAAAGCCTTCTTGAGGGCCACGGCAACGTGTTTCGCGAAAACAATCATGCGCGCCAGTTCGTCGTCGCCCAAATCGAAGATGTAATCCTCCTCACGGCGCGGAATGACAAGCGTGTGTCCCATAACCATGGGGTTTATGTCGAGAAAAGCGTAGAACTCGTCGTTTGCCGCAACTTTGTAAGAGGGTATCTCCCCGGCGGCAATCTTTGCAAACACTCCTGCCATATTCTTAGATTGAAATGTTTATGATTTTAAGCTGCACAACGCCCTGCGGAATTTTTATGTCCACAACATCGCCCACCTTGTGCCCGAGCAAACCTTGGGCGACTGGTGTCTGGGATGAAATCTTTCCCTCGCGGAGGTTCGCCTCGCTCTCGCTGACAATGGTGTATTTCATCTTGGCCTTGTTTTTAACGTTCTCCATCTCGACGGTTGAGAGAATCTGCACCGTTTCGTTCGAGAGTTTCTTCGGGTCTATGATTTTTGCGCTGGCAAGTGCGGCCTTGAGCTTGTTTATCTTCATCTCAAGCATCGCCTGTGCCTCCTTTGCCGCATCGTATTCGCTGTTTTCCGAAAGGTCGCCCTTGTCGCGCGCCTCCGCTATCGCCTCCGACGCTGCTGGGCGGTCAACTGTTTCCATGTGCCTTAGTTCGGCCACCATTTTGTCGTAGCCCTCTTGTGACATATAAGCCATAAGTCTGTATCTTTTTAAGTTATTATTCTGTCCTTCCCCTCCAAAGAGGATAAAAAACTAAAAGAATCCCAAAGCATAGCCATGGAATCCTTTCGTTCTTCGTTTCTGCAAAGGTATGTAATTAGTTTGATATGACGAAATATTTATTGCAACAAAAAGTTTTTCACTCTTTCATCGCTCCCGCCTATCTTGCTGATTGTTTTTGCCTTTTCTTTTCACGGCGTTTATGTTCCGCATCAGCCCGGAGTATTTCGCCCTCTTCACCGCACTGCCTCTGAACAGCTCGCGGTATTCCTCTTCGGTAAGCGTGTTCCATTCATCGCGCTTCATCTCCAAAAGTCTTTCCGTGGGCGCGAACTCGCCCACTTCGGTAGGCGTTGCAAAGCGGTTGTGGGGACACGCGCTCTGGCAACGGTCGCAACCGTAGATGCAGTTCTCCATCTTGGTTTCCGTGCCTTCGGGAAGTTCTCCCCTCTTCTCTATCGTGAGATACGAAAGGCATTTCCGCGCATCTATATAATACGGTTCGTAAAGGGCTTTGCCCGGACAGGCATCAATACATTTGGTGCAATTTCCGCAATAATCAGCCAAAGGCTCGTCATATTTGTCAACCTCGGCGTTTATGAAAAGCTCGCCAAGAAAGAAAAAGCTGCCCTTGTGCGGAATTATAAGAAGGGTGTTCTTGCCTATGAAACCCACGCCGGCACGCCACGCCCAGTAACGCTCGGACACCGGGGCGGTGTCGCAAAACGCCCTGCCATCAATCACATCTTCCCCATAGTTTTCGCGTAATGCGCGGAAAAGTCCGAAAAGCCTTTGCTTGACTACGGTGTGATAGTCCTTGCCGTATGCATAATACGAAAAAGTATATTCTCCTGCGTCCATTTTTTTTGCGGGATAGTAGTTCAGCGCAACTGATATTATTGACTTTGTTCCCTCAACGAGCTTTGCCGGGTCAAGCCGCATATCCATGTTGCGGGCAAGGTAGTCCATTTCGCCGTTCCTGCCTTCGGCAACAAAACTCCTCACATAGTCCGAACAGGACTTTTCCATCTTTTCCGCCCTGCATATTCCGCACGCCGAGAAACCAAGATCCGCCGCAGTTTTTTTAATGAAATATGACGAAAGCATCTTTTATTGAAGCCCGAGCAGTTGGGAGGCAAAATGCCAAATGGCGATTCCGCCCGAAACCGATACGTTCATTGAATGCTTTGTGCCGAACTGGGGGATTTCTATTGCGCCGTCGCAGGCGTTCACAGCCTCCTGCGAAACGCCCTTCACCTCGTTGCCGAGTATTATGGCATATTTCCTTCCCTTTTCAGTTTTGAAATTCTGAAGCTGTATGCTGTTCTCTACCTGTTCGAGCGCGTAAACCTCATACCCACCGAAATGGAGCTTTTCTACGGCTTCGAGCGCAGACTCACAACTCTCCCACTCCATCGATTCCTCCGCGCCGAGGGCAGTCTTGTGGATTTCGGGATGAGGCGGACAGGCGGTTATGCCGCAAAGCAATATCTTTTCGAGCCTGAACGAATCGGCGGTGCGGAACACTGAACCCACGTTGTACATACTCCTCACGTTATCGAGAACAACCACGAGAGGAGTTTTCGCTGCGGCCTTGAATTGCGGAACGTCTATCCTGTTTAGCTCTGTAACCTTCAATTTTCTCATACATCTGCAAAATTAGCCAAACGGTGGAAAACTCGGTGGAAAACCTGTTGAAATGTTGTTCACGCGTTTGAACAGTTTCAACTGTTTTCAGGGTTTCGATGTTGCTTTGTTGACAAGCCGAAGGCAAATCCACTGCGTTTCAACGAGGTTTTCAACAGTTTTCCACACACTCTTATTCTCTTTTTATTTTGCTGCATTTCAGTTTAATGCAAAGCTGCTATTTTTTATTTCTGGCAGTTTTCCACAATTTCCACAGCGTATAATCATTATCATCCTCTTTTTATAAATTCTAAAATAGAATGATATATATAATTTATAGCTTCATTGGATTATTCTAGTTTGGTGATTGCTATCCGTAAAAAGCAGTAACACAGATAATTAGCCTTATTTCTTTTTAATGGCGTAAGTTATTGTATTCAAGATGTTTGCAAGCGGCAAAAAAAGGTCTGATGTAGTTTAAATTATATCAGACATATTTTTTTCTATGTCCTATGTAGTTTTTCCCACATCGGATGTTGTTTTCCCGGCTTTGGTTTTGCGCCGTTTGCAGGGGCGTATGCAACCGCAAAATATACAACACATATTTTCGCCTTGAAACCTTCAATAAATTCACATATATAGTATTAAAAAATAAAAGGCTAAATTTGCATTTACTATATGTGGCAGATGAAATGTTTTTCGATGGTATTTTCCGTTGCTGTGGTAATCGCGCTGTGTTCGTGTTCCGCCGCAAGGAATGCGAAGACTGCTGAAAACGTGATTGCATGGCATAGTGAGGAATATTCCGAAAATACCTTCATTGCCCATTACGATGCCTCCGTTGGAAAAGCCCCTCTGCTGTCCGCAGCAAAGAAAATGGGCTGCACCGTGATATATGAATATGGCATAATAAACGCCGTGGCTTTCAGGATACCCGAAAAGGGAAAGAAAATAGAAAGCGTAATTTCTGAAATAGGAAAGGTGAAAGGCGTGACAGGGGTTTCGCGGGACAGAATAATGCACTTGAACGAAAACAAAATATAGAATTATGAACAAAATCACCACTACCCTGCTTTTCATGGCAGTATGCGGAATTTCAGCTTTTGCGCAGCAAAGCGGAGGCATAACTCCTGAAGTATTGGGTCAGCTTAAAAAGATGCAGCCGGCAACGGCTTCGGACAAGGCGCTTGCAAACGCGCTGACGGCAACAGACATAAACGTTCTTACGAGGAACGCCGCAAATCTGGCGGCGCAAAACAAGTTTTTCTCAAACTACGTGAAGTCGGAGGGAATAACCGACCAGAAGTCTTCCGGGCGGTGCTGGCTGTTCACAGGGCTCAACGTGATGCGCTCCAAGATGATAGCGAAATATGGTTTGGGCGAATTCAAGTTTTCCCATGCATATTGCTTCTTCTACGACCAGCTCGAGAAATCCAACCTCTTTCTTCAGGGAATAATAGACAACGCCAAGAAACCCATGGACGACAAGCTGGTGGAATGGCTGTTCAAGAACCCGCTTTCAGACGGAGGCCAGTTCACAGGCATAGCAGACATTATATCAAAATACGGTGTTGTGCCGTCGGATGTTATGGCCGAGACATACGCCGCCAACAACACGGGACGCATGAACAAGCTCGTGAGCTACAAGCTGCGCCAGTTTGGCATCGAGCTTCGCGAAATGGCGGCTAAAGGCGCAAAGAAGGACGCAATTCAGAAGCGCAAGGTTAAAATGCTCGGAACTGTTTATCATATGCTCTCGCTTTTCCTCGGCACTCCCCCGGAGAAATTCACATGGACCATGATTGACAAAAGCGGCAAGCCCGTTAGCACAAAAGAATACACTCCGCTTGGCTTCTATAACGAATATGTTGCCGCTGACTTGAAGAACAACTATGTTATGCTCATGAACGACCCGACAAGGGAGTATAACAAGGTTTACGAGATAGACTTTGACCGCCATGCTTACGACGGGGAGAACTGGACATACCTTAACCTGCCGATGGACTCCATAAAGCAGATAGCCATACGCTCCATTAAGGACAGCACAATGATGTATATGTCGTGCGATGTGGGCAAGTTCCTCGACAAGAACACGGGCGTTCTTGACAGCGCAAACTTTGACTATTCCTCCATAATGGGCACAGAGTTCAACATGACAAAGAAGGAGCGTATTATGAGCTTTGCCTCAATGTCGTCGCACGCAATGACGCTTATGGCAGTTGACCTCGACAATAGCGGAAAGCCTTTGAAATGGGAAGTTGAAAACAGTTGGGGAAGTGATTACGGTTACAGGGGACACCTGATTATGACCGATGCTTGGCTTGACGGATATTTGTTCCGCCTCGTGGTGGAAAAGAAATATATGTCGCAGCCCACGCTCGACTTGCTCAAGCAAAAGGCCACGCTGCTCCCGCCTTGGGACCCCATGTTCACTCCTGAGCAATAAATAAACTAAAAATGGTGTGCCAGAACAGCACACCATTTTTTATTGAACTTGAATATACACTTTACTTTTCCTTGTCAACAGGCTTAATCTTCATCTTGGCTTTCAGTGCATAGTTTTTGAATGAAAAATTATAGTCTTTGTTTGAATCAACCTTACTGCCGTCAAAACTCAAATCAAATTCAACTGCCATACGTTTGCCCTCTTTGTCCAGCATATTAATTTCGTAATTAATAGGCTTGTGGTCTTTCTTGTCTATAGACAAGAACTTGAAATTAGTTTTGCCGTTCACAGGGAAAGTTCTCTTGAAACCCCTATAATCTATGCATTCATAAACAGATGTGCCAGGTCCGGGATTATACCTATACCAAATCCATATTTTGAAATCTGTGAAATTCTCTTTTTTCTCATCGTAATATGCAATCATGCTTATTACTGCCGTAGCGGAATATTTTCCTTTGTATGCCTGAATGTTATTCAAGACAAAGCTTTTATGCGGCATTTTTTTCATGCCTACCGGAATTGTGTCCTGTCCCTGTGCAAAAGCAGTTACAGCCAATGCAAGCAATGACATGAAAAGAAGTTTTTTCATGATTTAGGCGTTTTGCTAACGCTGGCGTACATATAGCCATTAGGAACAACTTTATTTTCTTCAAAGTCATAGTTCAGTATGAGATTTACATCAAATTGGGCATATAGAACTTTATCAGTATTTCCCGACCTCATGTGTATTTCTATTTCTGCTTCAGTTCTGTCTCCGGATGAAAATCCCTCTTTGTCTATGATTTCAGTTCCGTGCACATTTTTTACGCCGTAATCGTAAGTACCTTCAACTAAAAAACTGTAGGTAACACTTACAAGGCTAATGTCATTTGTGTATCTTCTGTAAAAGCATGACGCAAGTGCACTTAATTTGAGTTCACATCCATAGCCATCCCTATAAGTATAAGGTTCGTATCTATGAACACAAGATTCCACAGTTGGTTCTTCGCTTCCTGAGCCGCTTCCACTTCCTGAACCGCCTCCTGACCCACTGCCACTTCCGCAGCCATAGGATGAAACTTCGTAGCCTCCGTTGAGGATTTCATTCACAAGTTCCGCACTTACAGGGCGGAGTTTTTTCTTTTCTTCCATAAAGAGAATTTTTAGGTTGTAATGTTTTTCGCCGACCGCCTGTCGGCATTTTTTTGTTTATTTACAGCATTCGGAAAATAGTTTTCATGATTTCCGTCTGCCTTTCAAGAGTACAGTTCCGATGCCACCGCAGCATCATCATTCTGTTTGGAATAGTCATCCGGCAAAGCCGGCTTAAACACAATACGCGCTTTTGCGCCGCGGACTTTGTTCTATTTATTGTCGCTGTCTGTCCGCACCGAACTTACGATGCTTCAAATATAAACAAATTAATTTATATTACAAAGTTGTTTTGGATAAAAATAAAGAATTTTTTTCCGCTTACCTTAGTTTGAAAACTATCGGGGTTGTCATGTAAACTTTCACCTTTTTGCCGTCCTGCATTCCTGGCGTAAACGTGAGTTTGGCTATAACTCTCTTAGCTTCAGCGTCAAGAATGGGGTGGGATGAGCGTACTATTTTCATGTCTTCGGGCTTGCCTTTTTCATTGACGACATAGCGCACCATGGTTATACCTTCAAGACCTTTCTCCTGTGCCTCCTCTGGATATACAATGGTTTCAGATATTTTCCTTATCAAATCCTGCTCGTCTCCCTTGGAATATTTAGGCATTTTTTCGGCGTGGAAATACACTCCGTTGAGGTCTCTTGAATCGGCTTTCAGCTTTTCAGATTTGTTTATGTAGGCCATGTCAGAGTCGTTGCCCTTGGTGCCTACGCGCTTCCAAAGTTCCTGCCATTTGCCCTCCCCGGAGTTTATGTTGTGGACAACGTTCATCAGTCCGTTGCCTATGAATTTAACTTTAATTTCGTTTGTTGTCCCGGCATTTCCGTCCTGCGATTTCTCTACGGTTTCCTTTATTATAGAGTCGTTTACAACGGTGTATTTGCCTTCTGACAAAATTGTGGAAATGTCCTTGTCAGACTTTTTTGTCATTATGGTGTAGCGGCCGTCGTTGCTGTAGATTTTCCATGTTCCCACAAAGCTTGTCTGGCTTTCGGTTTCGTTTCCCGACGGTATGGTGAGCTGCCAAATTCCTTTAATGTTTTTAACTGTGCCGCTTTGTGAAAAAGATGCGGCAGGGGAGAGTGCCACCACTGCAAAGGCTGTGATATTTCTCAATAAAGTTTTCATTGATACCATGTTATTTTGATTGCAATGATAGTGATTTATCTCCATACTGAAAAGCAAATCGGCAGAAAAATGTGCAAAAATAAAAGACGGCACGCTAAATGTATGCCGTCCTTATTGTTGTTCCACACCGATTCGAACGATGACTGAGAGAACCAAAAACTCTAGTGCTGCCATTACACCATGGAACAAACACGGTGCTATCGTTAAATAGCGGTGCAAAATTACTCAAAACATTTTATTCCGCAAACTTTTTTTCTCCAAACTTGTTTTCAGGCGAAAAACGTAAGGGTGGGGCAGGGTGGTGATGATTTATATATTAAAGGCTTTTGGTTGTGGTATGATAAAGAATGTAAAGTGCGTATAATCAATAAAAAGTAATATTGTAGGGGCGTATTGCATACGCCCGAAGTGTGCCGTTCTTTGCAACGATTTGCGGTGTGCTTCATGCGATGGCATATATGGCGTATGCAATACGCCCCTAAAAATGGGTCAAACCCTCAACCGATTATTTCTCTCGAAACACTCCGAAAACTACATAGGACATAGGAAAAACTACGTCCTATGTGGAAAAAATTATATCAGACATAATTAAAATTACATCAGACCTTTTTTCGCCGCTCTCAAACCATTGGAAAACAAATTGTTACATTAAATAGTTATATTACCGTATTATATTGATACACAATGTATAAAGAAAACATTGCGGCGTTTGTTGTTCAACAAAGAATATTACCGTGGCGTTAAATACAACACCATGGTAATTTCTTATATCTTGCCATAAGCTGTTTTCTCTGGTAGTTTAATGCGCCTCGAGCCAGTTTTTGCCCCAGCCGAAATCTGCTTTAAGCGGTACGGATAGCCGGTATGCATTTTCCATTTCCCAAATTACTATCTGCTGCACTTTTTCCTTTTCATCGGGGAACACGCTGAAATTCAATTCATCATGAACCTGCAAAATCATTTTCGAACGAAGTTTTTCCTCCTTGAAACGCTGATAAATTCTTATCATTGCAATTTTTATTATGTCGGCGGCACTGCCTTGTATTGGAGCGTTCACTGCATTCCGCTCGGCGTATCCTCGCACAACGGAATTGCCGGAATTTATGTCGGGAAGATAACGGCGGCGGTGGAGTAGTGTTTCGATATATCCCTTTTCGCGGGCTTTTTCAATGCTTTCGTCCATATATTCCCTTATGCGCGGATATTCCTTGAAGTAGTTGTCTATTAACTCTTTGGCTTCTTTTCTCGGCACGTTAAGGCGTTCGGAAAGACCGAATGCGGATATTCCGTAGATGATGCCGAAGTTTGCGGTTTTCGCCTTGCGCCGCTCGTCTTTTGTTACATCTTCGATGGCTTTGTGGTATATCTTTGCCGCTGTGGCAGCATGAACGTCGTCATCGTTGTTGAATGCGGCGAGCATATGTTTGTCCTGGGAAAGATGGGCCATTATCCTGAGTTCTATTTGTGAGTAGTCGGCTGAGAAAAACTCGCAGTTTTCCTCGGGAATGAATGCCTTGCGAATTTCTTTTCCGTCATCCCCGCGCACAGGTATGTTTTGCAGGTTCGGATTGCTCGAACTTAGTCTGCCGGTTGCCGTAATCGTCTGGTTGAACGAGGTGTGTATTTTTCCCGTTCTTGGGTTTATAAGCTGCGGCAGGGCATCGAGATATGTTGAGATAAGTTTCTTCATGCCCCTGTATTTGAGTATGTAATCAACTATAGGACTGTGGTTTCGCAGTTTCACAAGCACTTCTTCCGAGGTTACGTACTGCCCGGTTTTTGTTTTCTTTGCTTTCGGGTCGAGAGCCATTTTGTCGAAAAGGATTTCGCCCACCTGCCTTGGTGATGAGAGGTTGAATTTTTCGCCGGCTATCTTGTAAACCTCTTCTTCGTATTTGTTCATGCGCTGTGTGAAAAGCTCCGAAGTCTCTTTCAGTGCGGCGGTGTCTATGCTCACTCCGTTTTCCTCCATTTCGGCGAGCACATTTGCGAGCGGCATCTCCACATCGTTGAAAAGGCTTTCCATTCCGGCTTTCTCGATTTCGGGTTTAAGTGCCTTTTGAAGCCGGAGCGTTACATCGGCATCCTCGCAGGCATATTCATATACGGCTGACGGCGGAAGCTCGCGCATATTTTTTTGGTTCTTGCCTTTCGGGCCTATAAGCTCTTCGATTTTTATTGTAGAGTAGTTGAGGTATTTTTCGGCAAGCGTGTCCATGTTGTGAGGGAGTTCTGGCTGGAGAATATAGTGCGCCACCATTGTGTCCCACAATTTTCCGCCGACGCGTATTCCGTAGTTGCGCAAAACGAGTATGTCGTATTTTATGTTCTGTCCGATTTTCAAAATTCCGCTTTCGTATGCCGGTTTGAAAATATCGACGATTTTTTGCGCCTTTTCCCTTTCGGGCGGCACGGGTATGTAGTAAGCCTCAAATTCGCGGATTGAAAAGCTCAAACCAACAAGTTCGGCGTTGATTGCATCGGTTGAAGTGGTTTCGGTGTCTAAACTGAGGAAATCCGCATACAAGAATTTTTGGCATAATTTGCGCATTTCATCTTCACTGTCAACGAGATAATAGGAGTGGGGCAGGGTTTTAAGGCTCGAAATACTGCGGTATTTTTCTTCTTCCTGTGGGGCGGTAGGAAATACGCCAGAATTTTCGGGTTTTGAACCTTTGTTTTTTACACTTTTATTAACACTGTTTTGCTTTTCCTCTTTTTCTGTTTCAAATACATCAAAAAGTCCTCCGGCAAAGTCGCCTTCATTTTTTTCAGGCTCTGCATTGAGGCGTTTTAGCTTTGAGCGGAATTCAAGTTCGGCGTATATTTTTTTCAATTTTTCATAATCCGCCTCTTTCACTTTAAGGTCGTCGAACGAAAACGAAATGGGAACGTCGGTGCGTATCACGGCGAGAGTTCTTGAAAGTCTGATTTGCTCTTCGGCACTTTCGATTTTTTTCCCGATCGCACCCTTTATGTTTTTTGCGTTCGCCATTATGTCGTCAATGTCCTTGAACTGCGACAAAAGTTTCACTGCGGTTTTTTCCCCGACTCCCGGACAGCCGGGAATGTTGTCGGCTGTGTCGCCCATCAGTCCCAAAAGGTCGATAACTTGAAGTGGGGAGCTTATCCCGTATTTCGCCTTTATCTCCTCAACGCCCATTTTGTCGAATCCGCCTCCGTGCGTTGGTTTCAGCATCCAGACGTTTTCGCTTACAAGCTGCCCGTAATCCTTGTCGCCGGTTATCATGTAAACTTCGGTTTCGGGCGAGGCGAATTTTTTCGAAGCTGTTCCTATAACATCATCAGCCTCAAAATTTTCGGCTTCAAGCAAAGGAATGTTCATTGCCCTGATAATGTCTTTTATCACAGGCACAGATTTGCGAATGTCTTCGGGCATTGCCTCGCGCTGCGCCTTGTAGGGCGGGTACATTTCATTGCGGAAAGTTTTGCCGCCTTTCGGGTCGAAAGCCACAGCCAAGTGGGTGGGGGAGAGCCGCCTTATTTCTTCGAGGGTGTTGATGAAGCCGTAAATTGCAGAGGTGTTGAAACCTTTGGAGTTTATTCGCGGGCTGCGGATCATCGCATAGTAGGCGCGGTATATGAGCGCGTAGGCGTCGAGCAGGTATAATTTGTTCATCTGTCCTTATTTTTCTGTAAATGTAATGAAAATCATCGAATGGGTAGGTATAAATTCGTATTTTTGTACCTCCAAAACAATGACATGGCAGAACTTCAGACAATAACTTCCCCTATAGAGAAGGAGCTTTCAAAGTGTGTTGAACTTTATGACAAGGTGTTGGGTCATGAGGATGACCTGCTCGGAACGATACTTGAACACGTGCGCTCAAGAAAAGGGAAGATGATGAGGCCTATACTTGTCCTGCTTTCCGCCAAAGAGTTCTCCCCGGTGAACGAAATTACTTATAATGTGGCTCTTGCCCTTGAACTTTTCCATAATGCCAGTCTTCTTCATGACGACGTTGTGGACGAGAGCGACGAGCGCAGGGGAATGAAGTCGGTGAATGCCAAATTCGGCAACAAGCTCGCCGTTCTGGTGGGGGACTATCTGCTTTCAATGGCTCTGAAACAGTCGGTGGAAACTGGCAGAATGCCTATTGTGAACCGCATATCCGAACTCGGAATTTTGCTGTCGGAAGGGGAGGTTAAGCAACAGGCGAACATACGCAACAAGGTTGTCTCGGAGGAGGCTTATTATGAGGTTATCCGAAACAAGACCGCCGAACTTTTCTCAGCTTGCGGCGAACTCGGCGCGTTTTCGGTCGGTGCGTCTGAAGAAGATGTAAAAAAAGCCAAACGGTTAGGGGAGATTATTGGTATGTGCTTCCAGATACGCGATGACATATTCGACTATTACGACAACTCAAAGATTGGGAAGCCTACGGGAAACGATATGCTTGAGGGAAAGCTCACTCTTCCTGCCATTTATGTGTTGAAAAATTGTGGTGATGATTTTTATCATAAAATAGCCAACAAGGTGAAGGAGGGGAGTGCAACCCCCGATGAAATCAGCGATTTTATTGGCTATATTAAGGAAAATGGCGGCATTTCATACGCATACAAGGTGATGGACAACTACCGCGAGGAGGCTTACAACATTTTTGGGTCTTTCAAAAACGAGTCTGTGAAGAGTGCGTTAAGAAGCTATGTTGATTTCGTTGTAAGCCGCGACAAGTAAGCAGATTTTCCAATTTTTCCCGTCCTTTTATTTTGTGCCGCATTGCTTGCCGGTGCAAACTATGTCTGATATAATAAAAACTACATCGGACATAGTTTTTCCTACGTCTGATGTAGTTTTAGGTTTTTCAAATATCTGAATTACTATTATTTACGTCTTAATGTAATTTTGTAATCATATAATTGAAATTCAACGTGTTATCTTGTTTTAAGCGTTTCTCGCCAACTTAAAAGTATTTTGCTTCTGAATTTGTAATTGCGTCAATCAAGGAATTTGCAAGGCTTGATGCCCCAATGCGGAACAAATCAGTTGTAAGCCATTCTGTGCCAAGAATTTCTTTAACTATCGTATAGTAGTTCACTGCATCCTGTGCGGTTTTCACACTTCCGGCAATCTTGATGCCTATCTTGTAGTTATGGTGTGCGTTATACTGCTTTATTGCTTCACACATGGCGTAAACCGCACCTGGGGTTGCGCCTATCGACAGCTTGCCGGTTGAGGTTTTAATGAAATCTGCCCCGGAATACATCGAGAGTATTCCTGCACGCATTATGTTTTCGGCACTTTGAAGTGCGCCTGTTTCGAGTATCACCTTGAGCTTGTTTTCGCCGCAATAGCTTTTGATTTCCTCAATTTCCTCATCAACCGTCTCATAATCAGTGCTGAGAAATTTCCCTACAGGAAGTACTATGTCTATTTCATCTGCGCCGTCTTTGAGAGCGAGTGCGCTTTCAACGAGTTTTACCTCGCTGAATGTCTGCGCTGATGGGAAACTGCCTGCTACGCTCGTGATTTTAACCCCATCAACCTCAAGGCTGTTGTTCACAAGATGCACGAAATTTGGGTAAACGCAAATGGCGGCTACGTGGGGAAGTTCGGGGTATGCGTCCTCGAACGAGTTCACCTTTTCCACCATCGAAAGTATGCTTTCATCGTTGTCCGTTACCTTTAACGAGGTGAGTTCAAGACTGCTCAAAAGAAATTTCCAGACTTCCGAATTGTTGTTTTCCTTTGCGTGATGCTCCACAATGTGTGTTGCCTTATGTTCCGCCTGTTCCAAGGTGAGGGAGTAATCGTATTTGTTGAGCGTTTCGCGGATTTTGTCGTACAGGTTGGCGTCTTTCTCGCCGCATCCGCAATGGTCATCGCAATGATGGTGGTGTCCGCAGCAGCAATTATGTTCGCCTTCGTGCTCGTGATGGCAGCAGCAATGCCCGTGTTCTGTTTCTTTCATGATTTATCGTTGTTTTTAAGTTTCTCGTTTTCAATGTGCCGCGTGCTGTCGCGGCTTGTCTTTTTTTCAAAGTTCTTTTTCATTGCCTCTTCAAGGTTCACTCCTGTTTGGTTGGCAATGCAGGTGAGAACCCACAATACATCGGCGATTTCATCGCTTAAGTCGTGGTTTTCACCTTTTTTGAATGACTGGTCGCCGTATGTGCGAGCCATAATCCGCGCCATTTCGCCCACTTCTTCGGTGAGACAGGCCATGTTTGTAAGCTCGCTGAAATATCTTACCCCGTATCTCTTTATCCAAGAGTCAACTTCGTTTTGCAGTTCTTGAAGTGTCATTGTCATTCCTTGTTTTTGGTGTCCATGCAAATTGTTACAGGACCGTCGTTGAGCAGTTCCACTTTCATATCTGCGCCAAAAGTTCCTGTTTTCACCGGCTTTTCGAGTTCCTTTTCCATTGCCTTGCAGAACTTTTCGTATAGTGGGATTGCCACGTCATGACCAGCGGCGCGGATGTATGACGGACGGTTGCCTTTTTTGTAGGATGCCATTAGCGTGAACTGGCTTACGACAAGAATTTCGCCGTTTATGTCTTTGACAGAAAGGTTCATAACGCCGTTTTCATCGTCAAAAACCCTAAGTCCTCCTATCTTCTTTACAAGCCATGCTATGTCTTCTTCTGTGTCCGGGTTTTCAATTCCCAGCAGAACAAGGAAGCCTTTGCCTGTTTCGCTTTTCTTTGTCCCGTTTATCGTTACACTTGCGTGGCTTACGCGTTGTATTACGGCTCTCATTGTGCTTGCTTTGGTTGTTAGTTCACTGCAAATTTAGCGATTAAAGTTTATTATCGGGAAAACAATGCAGTCTATATAATATATTTTATTGTAAAACAAGGTGTTAAAGTTGCTCTGCGGGCGATGCTTCGCGTTCATGGAGCTGCGAGTAGAGGTTCTCGCCCTTTTTGTTTCCGAGTATTTGCTGAAGTTCTGCAAGGTTCGCGCTTTTTACTCTCTTCACGCTCCCCAACTTGCTGAGTAATAGTGTTTTTGTTTTAGGACCTATGCCGTTTAAATCATCAAGTTCGGATTTTAGTGCGCGTTTGCTGCGTTTTTGCCTGTGAAACGTTATGGCAAAACGGTGAACCTCGTCCTGCATCCGCGTGAGCAGGCGGAATAGGGCAGTGTCTTGTTTTAATCCGATGACCATCGGCGGAAAACCGTAAAGAAGCTCGTGCGTGCGGTGGCGGTTGTCCTTGGCCAGACCGGCAATGGGGATTTTCAGCTTCAGTTTGTCATCGACAATTTCGCGCACCACTTCCATCTGTCCCTTGCCGCCGTCGGTAATTATAAGGTCGGGGAGTGGAGTGTTTTCCTCTTTGGCGCGTGAGTAACGGCGGAAAACGACTTCTTTCATCGAGGCGTAATCGTCAGGCCCGGCAACGGTGCGGATGTTGTATTTGCGGTATTCTTTTTTGGCCGGTTTCAATTTTTCAAAGACAACACAAGCTGCCACGGCATCCGTCCCCGATATGTTTGAATTGTCGAACAGCTCAATTCTGAAAGGCGGTTTTTCGAGATGAAGGTCTTCTTGTATTTCCTTCATCAGGCGCATGTTTTTTTGTTCGGGATTAAGCTTTTCCGATTGCTTGAGGCGGTCGAACTTATACTCTTTAACGTTTAATTGTGAGAGTTTTAGCAGTTTGTAGCGGTCGCCTCTTTGCGGAATGGAGAAGTTTACGCCGTTCAGTTCTATGTCAACAGGGAAGGGTACTATTATTTCCTTTGCCTTGCTGCCGTAGCGCCCGCGCATTTCCACTATTCCCATTTCGAGAAGCTCCTCATCGCTCTCGTTAAGACGCTTTTTGTATTCAAACGTGAAGGCCTGGTTTATCATTCCTTTTGTTACGTGCATATAGTTTATATATGCGGCGTTTTCATCGCTTTCAATGGCGAAAACATCTACGTTGTTCACAACGTTTGATACGACCTCGCTTTTGGCGCAGTAGTTCTCGATTAAATCATATTTTTTCTTGATTTCAGCGGCTTCTTCAAAGCGTAGTTGCTGTGCGAGAACTTCCATTTCTTCACGCATTTTGCGTTGCAGTTCCTTGGTGTTGCCATTAAGTATTTCGCGTGCTTCGGCGATTAATCCAAGATATTCTTCTTGTGTTTGCCGCCCTGTGCATGGCGCAAGGCAGTTCTTTATGTGCCATTCCAAACATTCCTTGTAATTTCCGCAACTCACGCCTTCCATTGTCATTTTCATGGCGCACAACCTCGGATGTATGACCTTTTTAATAAGGTCGAGCAAGGCGTACATTGTTTGTATGTGTGAATATGGACCGAAATATTCCGAGCCGTCGAGTATTCTTTTTCTCGTTTTGATGATTCTGGGAAAATCTTCTTTTGTTATGCAGATAGAAGGATAGGTTTTGTCGTCTTTCAGCAGGATGTTGTAGTGCGGCTTGTACCGTTTGATAAGGTTGTTTTCCAACAAAAGCGCGTCTTCTTCGCTCCTTACTACAATATATTTTATGTCGCGTATTTTGCTTACGAGAATATGCGTTTTCAGGTTCGGCTGCTCTCCTTTGAAGTATGAGCTGACGCGGCGTTTAAGCTTTTTCGCCTTGCCTACATATATTATTTCGCCTTTTTCGTTGAGGTATTGGTAACAGCCGGGGGAGTCGGGGAGATTGTCAACAATTCCTTTCAAATACTCAAGCCGTTTGTTGTTTTCCTCTTTTGTCATTGTTTTTGCCACATCAGATTACAAGCAAACTTTGTATGTCCACATTTGCAGGAAGTGCCTTTCTGCCATCGGGACATTCGCTTTTAAGCTCGAAAATAAAGTTCAGAAAAACCTCCTTTGGCGAGAATTTTTCAACAAGATTATATGCCGCTTTCATTGAACCGCCAGTAGCCAAAAGGTCATCGTGAATTAAAACTACGTCACCCATTTTAATGGAATCTTCCTGCATTTCTATCTCGTCGAAGCCATATTCCTTTTCGTATTTTTCGCTTTTTATTTCTCCCGGCATCTTACCTTTTTTGCGGCACATCACAAGTCCTGCGCCCAATTTATCTGCAAGAATTGACGCCAATATGATGCCTCGTGTCTCAACTCCCACAATTTTTGTAATGCCTTTATTCTTGTATCTCCGATATAGTTCTTCGCCCAATTCACGTATCACTACGGCATCGGTGAAAAGGAAGTTTATGTCTTTGTACTGTATTCCCTTTTTAGGAAAATCGGGAATGTTTCGCAAGTGTTCAAGCACGTATTTCTTGTTCATAATAAGGCTTTTTGAATGTTTTGTGATAAATATTGTTTCACGTGGAACTGAAGTAAAACTTTAAGTTATTTCTTGTTTTCACCGCTTCATAAGAACTAAAAGAACGCTTATATCGCTGGGAGAAATTCCTGGGATGCGGCTCGCTTCTGCGAGGGTTTCCGGATTTATTCTTTCAAGTTTTTGACGTGCTTCTATCGTGAGCTGTTTTATTTTGGAATAATCGAAACGCCCTCGGATTTTGATGTCCTCCAAACGGAGAACTTTTTCTGCAAGTTTGCGTTCGCGCTCGATATATCCTTTGTATTTTATTTTAACTTCGGCAGCTTCGCACGCTTCTTCGCATCCTCCGTTTTCACCTCCCATAAGTTTTTGCAGCGGAGCAATGTGTTTTGATAATTTCTCCAGATTAATTTGCGGGCGGTTTATGAGTTCTGAAAGACGTTCCGAGAATTCAATTTTTGTAGTTCCCATTTCAACGAGTGCATCGTTTATTTCTTTTGGCTTAGCTTTGGTGCGCTCGCAATAATCTATGATGTCGTCTGTGATTTTTTGCTTTTCCTGAAATTTTCTCCAGCGTTCTTCGCTAATAGTTCCAAACTCCTTTGCCTTTGATGTCAGTCTTTCGTCAGCGTTGTCCTGACGCAAGAGGATGCGGAACTCTGCACGGGACGTAAACATACGGTATGGCTCGTCAACGCCTTTTGTTACCAAATCATCGATTAGCACTCCTATGTAAGCCTCATCGCGGTGCAGTATGAGTGGTTCTGCGTCTTTTACCTTTTGTGCGGCATTTATTCCAGCCATTATACCTTGCCCCGCCGCCTCTTCATATCCTGTTGTTCCATTCACCTGTCCTGCGAAGAAAAGTCCCTTTACAATTTTAGATTCGAGCGAGTGGTTTAGTTGCGTGGGGTCGAAGAAGTCGTATTCTATGGCATATCCGGGGCGGTAGGCTTTGGCATTTTCGAAACCTTTTATATGGCGTATCGCTTCAAGCTGCACGTCAATCGGCATACTTGAGGAAAAGCCGTTGAGATACATCTCGTGGGTTGACGTGCCTTCGGGTTCGAGGAAAAGAGGGTGGTGGCCGCGGTCGGGAAATGTAACGAGTTTTGTTTCTATGCTTGGGCAATAACGCGGGCCGATGCTTTGAATTTGCCCATTATACAGCGGCGAATCTGCAAGACCGCTTTTCAATATTTCGTGAACGGTTTCGTTTGTGGAGCACAGCCAGCAGGTGAGTTGCGGGAGGCTTCTGCTTTCGGTTATGTATGAAAAGCGGTGAAAGTCGTTTTCGCCCTCCTGCACTTCAAGCTGCGAGAAATCTATGCTGCGTGCGTCTATTCTTACGGGTGTCCCTGTTTTCATTCTGTCCGAACGTATTCCGTGGCGTGTTATTGACGCTGTAAGATTAGCCACCGCCGGTTCTGCGCAGCGTCCGCCCGGAACTTTCTTGCGCCCAATGTGCATAAGTCCGTTCAGGAACGTTCCGGCAGTTATCACAACGGCTTTTGCGTTAATCCTCACGCCCCATTGTGTTGCCACTCCCACGGCTTTTCCGTTTTCCACAATGAGTTCCTCCACTTGGTCCTGCCAAATGTCGAGGTTGTCGGTGTTTTCGAGAATCCTGCGCCACTCCTCGCTGAACTTCATGCGGTCGCACTGCGAGCGCGGACTCCACATTGCCGGACCTTTCGAGCGGTTCAGCATACGGAACTGTATTGCCGTGCGGTCGGTAACTATTCCTGTGCAGCCCCCGAGCGCGTCGATTTCGCGCACAATTTGTCCTTTGGCTATTCCGCCTATTGCCGGATTGCAGCTCATCTGCGCTATTTTCGCCATGTCCATTGTTACAAGGCAGGTGCGGCATCCGCATCTTGCCGAGGCGCTTGCCGCTTCACATCCGGCGTGGCCCGCCCCAACCACAACTACGTCATAATTCAAGTTCATCATAATCTTTTGGCAGTGCGCCTTTGTCCGTGGCGCAGAAACATGGCAAAATTACTCCAAAATAATGGAATCCAAGTTTTTTTTGTGTTTGCACAAAGCAGGCAGGGGAAAGAATTATGCTTTTTGTCCGACTTTATTTGTTTGGCAACCAGAATATTGTGTTGTAAAAAGCTCTCCGTTTCACTTTAATTTCCGAAAAAGGATTTTTGCAGGTTGCACGTGGAACATCTGCGTTTTGTCGCGGAGCCGTGGTGTGTATTCTTCACTAAATCATTACCTTTGCACCCGATTTTATAAGTTTACGTAAATTGAAGACATTTGAAGAGCTCGGATTGGAGCCCGAATTGATTAAAGCCATTGACGAAATAGGCTACGAAAGCCCCATGCCTATTCAGGAGGAAGTGATTCCATACTTATTGGGTGAGGGTAATGATGTGATTGCGCTTGCGCAAACCGGAACCGGCAAGACTGCCGCATACGGTCTGCCCCTTTTGCAGAAAGTGAAGAAAGACAAAGAAGGCGTTCAGGCCGTAATCCTTAGTCCCACGAGGGAGCTTTGCCTGCAAATTGCAGACGACTTAAAGGAATATTCCAAGTACCTTGACCACATACACGTTCTCGCCGTTTACGGAGGCGCGGACATTGGCAGCCAGATAAAGGCGTTGAAGAAAGGGGTGCAGATAATTGTGGCGACCCCAGGCCGCCTCATAGACCTTATGGAGCGCAAGGCCGCCAAGCTCGACTGCGTGGACAATGTTGTGCTTGACGAGGCTGACGAAATGCTCAACATGGGTTTTACCGAGAGCATTGACGCAATTCTTGCCGGTGTGCCGAAAAACAGGAACACACTGCTTTTCTCCGCCACCATGAGCCGCGAAATCGAGAAGATAGCCCGCAACTACCTCACCGACCCCAAGGAAATCGTTGTCGGCTCGCGCAACGAGGGGGCAGAGAAAGTAAACCACGAATACTATCTTGTCCACGCCCGCGACAAGTATGCCGCCCTGAAGCGCATTGTTGACTACCAGCCCAAGATATACGCCATAGTTTTCTGCCGCACCCGAATGGAGACCCAGGAGGTTGCCGACAAGCTGATACAGGACGGCTACAACGCCGAAGCACTTCACGGGGAGCTTTCGCAGGCGCAGCGCGACCTCACCATGCAGAAGTTCCGCCAGAAAAGGGTGCAGCTTCTTGTGGCCACAGACGTTGCGGCGCGCGGCCTTGACGTGGAGGAACTCACCCACGTGATAAACTACGGCTTGCCCGAGGACATAGAGAGCTACACCCACCGCAGCGGGCGCACGGGGCGCGCCGGCAAGCGCGGAACGTCGATAAGCATCGTCCACCTGCGCGAAAAGGGCAAGATACGCCGCATAGAGAAAGAGATAGGCAAGAAGTTTGTGCGCGGACAACTGCCCACGCCAAAAGACATCTGCACAAAGCAGCTCTACAACGTGATAGACAAACTTGAGCGCACGGAGGTTGACGAGGAGCAGATAGCTCCGTTCATGCCCGAGGTGATGCGCAAGCTCACGTGGATGGACAAGGACGACATCGTGAAGCGCATCGTGGCTTCGGCGTTCGGGCGTTTTGTGGAGTATTACGCCAATGCCCCCGAGATAGTCGAGCCTGACGACAAGAATGCGCGTGAGGACGATGGCGGGGATGGCAAAAGCCCGCGCCGCGACCGCCGTTCGCGCAAGCAGGGCGGCGGCAAGGGCGGAAAGGTTACGCCCGAGAAAGGCTACAAACGCCTTTTCATCAACCTTGGCAAACGCGACGGCGTGTATGCCCGCGAAATCATAGGCATGATAAACAAGTATGTTGGCGGAAGCGTGGACATTGGGCGCATAGACCTCACCACAAGCTGCTCGTTCTTCGAGGTTCCCGAGGGCGATGCGCCGGATGTGCTGAAAAGTTTCAGGAAAGCCAGCTACAAGGGCCGCCGTGTTGTTGTTGACGATGCCGAAGCCACGGGCACAAAGCATTCCGACAATGGCGGTGCGGGAAAACGCCGCTCAAAGGGCGGGGAGAAATTCCGCGACGAGGTTCCGAAAAAGAAGAAGGGCAAGAAGCGCGATGATTTTCAGGACGACGGTTTTGTGAACACCAAGAGGCACACCAAGGACGACTGGAAGAAATTTTTCGAGCATTGACGATGTAAAGGCTGATGCTTGTGTTTTGTTTGCAGAATGCAGACATCCAACGAATTGTAACCTTGTAGGGGCGTATGGCATACGTCCGGATTGCGCCGCTTTTGCAATATTGTGGCGATGGTTTACGATGCGGTTCAAGCGGTGGTGTACAGGGCGTATTGCATACGCCCCTACAATTATCACAAAACCATAACCGCGCATTCTTTTCCAAACACCCCAAAAACTGCATCGGACATGGAAAAAACTATGTCCGATGCAGTTTTTTCTACATAGGACGTAGGAAAAATTATATCAGACCTTTTTTTCGCCGTTACAAGCCGCTGAAAAACAAAATCTTATAAGCAAATTTCTGATAAAGGGCAAATCTTTGCAAACCAAGCGGTTACGGTGAAAACCGCACTTTCCGCATAAGCCGTCTGCCTGTTGCGGACAAAAAATATCTTTTCCCGATGTGCCATGTTTCTCAATAAATCGCTATTTTTACACCAAATAATCATTTCAATGACACTGAAACGCATAATCCTCGCCTTTTCCGTTATTGCGGCGTCCTTTGTGGCGGCAAGTGCGCAGCGCGTGAATTTCACCATAGGCGGAGGCTTCTCGACCCACAGCGGGAGCTCCACCGACAACGTGGGGGCTTTCAAGCTCGGGGCTTCATACGAATACGAAATCCCCGGCAACTTTAGCATCGAGCCGGGAGTGTTTTTCTATGCCAAGGGCTACAAGGACAAGAACGAGAGCGTGTATATGCGCGATGACAAGGGCAACATCGTGAACGGTGAGGACGGCAATCCGCTCATGGGGGTGAAGAACGTCAGCACCGGCAAGTTTTATGTGGAGGTGCCGGTCATGGCAAACTACTATCTTGAGGTCGCGCCGCTGCACTACATCGAGTTTTCGGCGGGGCCTTACGCCGCTGTCGGGGTGGGCGGCAAGCGCAAGACACGCGGCGACACCGACCAGGACTTGCCCGACCGCTTCTATTACGAAAAGTCCACCTTCAAGGAGAAAGGCACAAGGCGTTTCGACTGCGGCGTTTCGGCGGGTGTGGCATACGAGTTCAACCGCATTTTCGCGGTCGGCGCGCAGGCTGACTTCGGCTTCATAAACTTCCGCAAGCAGGGCGGCAGGAACATATCGGGAATAGTAACCTTCAGCTACCGTCTGAGGCTTGACCAATAGCATGGCTTCCGGAGAGAAAATGAACAATTTAATACCATAGGCGATATGACAGACTTTCTTATGACATACCATTGGGAGATGTGGGCGGTCGTAGCCCTCATGTTCCTTGTGCTCGAACTTACCGTGGGCGACTTTTTCATGCTCTGCCTTGGCGCGGGGGCTGTGTGCTCCGCCGTGGCGGCATCTTTCGGCTGCGGGTTCGGCGTGTGCCTCGCCGTGTTTGCGGTGGTCTCGGTGGCGTGCCTCTTCTTCCTGCGCCCCAAGGCTTTGAAGCGTTTCGGGCAGAAAAAGACCCGCAGGAGCAACGCCGACGCGCTTGACGGCAAGACCGGCGTGGTGAGGGAGGAGATAAAGGCCGGCGGCTACGGCTACGTGGCCATAGACGGCGACATGTGGCGCAGCGTGTCGTGCGACGGCGCGGCGGTGGCAGCCGGCACAAAGGTGCTCGTGCTGTCCCACGAAAGCATCATACTCACCGTAAAGCCCTTGCCCGCAGAGTGAAAACACTATTACAAACAATTAAAACATAACACCATGTTCTACGTATTAGCAGCAATCGCTGTTCTTGCCATAATAATCGTGGCGAAGAGCATAACAATCATCCCGCAGTCGAGCACCAAGATAATAGAACGCCTTGGGCGCTACCACGCAACGCTCAACCCCGGCATAAACATCATAATGCCGTTCATCGACAAGGCGCGCACCATAATAGTGATGAGGAACAAGCGTTACTACTATTCCAACGAGATAGACCTGCGCGAACAGGTTTACGACTTCGACAAGCAGAACGTGATAACCAAGGACAACGTGCAGACCGAAATCAACGCGCTGCTCTATTTCCAGATAGTAGATCCGTTCAAGGCCGTTTACGAGATAAGCAACCTGCCCAACGCCATCGAGAAGCTCACCCAGACAACGCTCAGAAACATCATAGGCGAAATGGAACTTGACGAGACACTCACCTCGCGCGACACCATCAACACCAAGCTCCGCGCCGTGCTCGACGACGCCACAAACAAGTGGGGCATAAAGGTGAACCGTGTGGAACTTCAGGACATCACGCCGCCGCGCAGCGTGCTCCAGGCAATGGAGAAGCAGATGCAGGCCGAGCGCAACAAGCGTGCCGAAATCCTCAACAGCGAGGGAGAGAAGCAGAGTGCCATACTGAAGTCGGAAGGCGAGAAAATGGCTACGATCAACCGCGCAGAGGCTGAAAAGCAGCGCGAAATCCTCAATGCCGAAGGCGTTGCCGCAGCAAAGGTGAAGCAGGCCGAGGCCGAGGCAAAGGCTGTGGAGCTTATCACCGAGGCTGTGGGCAAATCCACAAACCCCGCAAACTACCTGCTTGCCCAAAAGTACATACAGATGCTCCAGAGCGTGGCGAGCGGCGACAAGACAAAAACCGTTTACCTGCCCATCGAGGCAACCAACATGCTCGGTTCGATAGGCGGCATAAAGGACCTTTTCAAGGTTGAATAGGAATTAGGAACGAAACAACAACAATAAAAATCCATGAAAAATATATCAAGACGACAGTTTTTGAAGGACAGCCTCATGGGAGCGGCTGCTTTCGCCATAGTGCCGGGAAACGTGCTCGGCAAAACCTACGGCTTCAAAGCCCCGAGCGACAAGCTCAACATTGCCGGCATTGGCGTTGGCGGAGTGGGGCGGCGCAACATGACAAACATGAACACCGAGAACATCGTGGCCCTTTGCGACGTTGACTGGAAGTATGCCATGAAGACGTTCAACGACTACCCCAAGGCAAAACGCTTCAAGGACTGGCGCGAAATGTTCGACCGCATGGGCAAGAGCATCGACGCCGTGATGATAGCCACCCCCGACCACACCCACGCCGTCATAGCCGCCCACGCGATGACCCTCGGCAAGCACGTTTACCTGCAAAAGCCGCTCACGCACTCGGTTTACGAGGCAAGGCTGCTCACCAAGCTCGCCAAAAAGTACAAGGTGGCAACGCAGATGGGAAACCAGGGAAGCTCTTTTGAGTGGAACAAGCGCGTTGCCGAATGGATTTGGGCCGGAGAGATAGGCGAGGTGCGCGAGGTGCATTGCTGGACCGACCGCCCCATTTGGCCGCAGGGTCTGATGAAGCCCACCGACACTCCTGCCGTACCCGACACGCTCGACTGGCCTTTGTGGATAGGCCCTGCCGAGATGCGTCCCTACCATCCCTCGTATTGCCCGTGGAACTGGCGCGGCTGGTACGATTTCGGCACAGGCGCGTTGGGCGACATGGCTTGCCACATAATGGATCCCGCAGTGCTTGCGCTCGGTTTGAAGTACCCCACGAAGGTCATCGCCTCGTCAACCCTCAGCAACCTTTATTCGCCCCCGTATGCCGAGACAATCACCTACACATTCCCGGCACGCCCCAAGAAAGGCAATGTGGAGATGCCCGAACTGAAGCTCACGTGGTATGACGGCGGACTTATGCCCCCGCGTCCCGAAGAGCTTCTCGACGGCGAAATGCTCGGCGACGAGAACGGCGGCATCCTGATAATCGGCTCAAAGGGGAAGATTATGACAGGGTGCTACGGCATGAACCCCACGCTGCTCCCGAAGAGCCGCATGAAGGACTTCAAGGACCCCGCGCCGAAACTCCGCCGTGTGATAACGAGCGACGTGGCGAGCATCTGGGACTCCAACGCCCACGAGCAGGACTGGATTCGCGCCTGCAAGGAGTCGGCGAGAAACCGCGTGCCGACGTGTTCGGATTTCGAGTTCTCCGGTCCGTTCACAGAAATGGTGGACATGGGCGTTATGGCAACGCGCCTCGCCGGTCTCACAGGCCTTCACAAGGAACTGAAATGGGACGGCGAAAACATGAGGTTCACCAACATTTCCACCAACGACAAGGTGAAGATTGTGAATTACGACGATTTCAAGGTGATAGACGGCGACCCGCGCTTCGACCGCAGGTATGCCGAGTTCAGTGCGCTCGACCTCGTTAACGAATGGATTAACCACACTTACCACAACGGCTACTCCCTGCCGCCGATGCCGAAAGACTGAAAGCCATGAAGCGTTTGCTGTATATACTCGTGCTGCTTGTGCTGCCGCTTTCCGTGGCTGGCAAGACAAGGGCGGAAAAACTCTGGTGGAAGCTCGCCGTGCAGACATGGACTTTCCACAACACAGATTTGTGTGCCACAATAGACAAAACCGTCGAGCTTGGCGTGAAGTACCTTGAGGTTTTCCCGGGGCAGCGGCTCGGGGGAAAATGGGGCGACAAGCTGTTCGACTACAACCTTGATGCCGCCACCTGCAGGGAACTCCGCAAATACGCCGCCTCGAAAGGCGTGAGGATAGTCGGCACGGGCGTTTTCGTCCCCGGCAAGCCGGAGGAATGGCAACGTGAGTTCGCCTTTGCGAAAACAATGAAACTTGAATATATATCCTGTGAACCCGCGTCTGAAGACTGGGATATTGTGGAGAGCCTCGCAAGGAAAACCGGCGTAAAGGTGTCTGTGCACAACCATCCCAAACCCTCTGCATACTGGAACCCGATGAACCTTCTCAAGGCTATAAACGGCAGGAGCAGGCTTGCGGGCTCTTGCGCCGACGTGGGACACTGGCTGCGTTGCGGGCTTATGCCTGTGGAGTGCATGAGGGTTCTCGACGGCAGGATAGTGAGCCTGCATTTCAAGGACATTGTTGACGGCGGCGACCCCGAAGCAATGCACGACACCGTTTGGGGCGAGGGAATCATTAAGATGCCTTCGTTGCTGCGCGAGCTGAAGCGGCAGAAATTCAGGGGGTGGTTTGCCATTGAGTACGAGTATAATTGGGACAACTCCATGCCCGAAATAAAGAAAAGCATAGAAAACTTCAACCGCATGGTGGAGGAATTGCGCTGAGGCGGCGTGCGCTTTTCAAGGCGTTAAGCCATAATAAAAAACATCCTCAAAGAGGGGCGATTGTGCCGCTTTGGGGGTGTTTTTGTTTTCATTCGCATGATTTTTGGCTTCAAACAAACCGACTTTTTCCGTAAATGCCTATATTTGCGCAGAATTAGCAAAACTAACAAATGAAAATCAGGAATATTTTAATTGCTTCGGCTTTTGCCGTGAGCTTGCAGGTTTCCGCCACCGACGTTTACGTTTATGTGGCAAACAACTATGTTCCCGTGGCGTCCCTTGGCAACATCCGCAAGATAATCAACGGCGACACCCAGACGACACTCATCTCGGCGAAAGGGGACACCGTAACGGTGGACAACTCCGCTTTCACTTACATCACGTTCCACCGCACTTCGATACCAGTGGGAATTGAGAGCGCAAAATCGGAAAAACTGAAGATAACCTACGAGGATGGGGCGGTGCGTGTGAACAATTCCACCACGCCAAAGAACATTTCGCTCATATCCTCCGACGGAGCTGTGTTTGCAAGCATAACGCCCGCCGATCGCGATGTTGTGGTTTCCACAGCCGGAATACCGGCGGGAGTGTATGTGGTAAGGGTGATAACTGCCGATGGCAAGAAACTTACAAGGAAAATCATCAAGAAGTAAACGACTATGAAAATATTCAGACGCAAAAACATATTCCCGCTGTGCCTCGCCGCAATGTTCGCGGCTTTTGCAGCCAGTGTAACTGCCGACAGGATTGTAACCGTTTACGGTCAGGGGAAGGTGCTGGGCACATTCCCGGCAGCCGATGTTGACAGCATTTCCTTCGGCGCCACAGGCTCGCTGTTCAAGATCTACAACTCCTCGCGCTACCAGCTTCTGCTGAGGTCGCGCTCAAAGGTTGACAGCATTGTGTTCAGCGGCGAGTTCGACAAGAGCTCGTATCCCGAACTCAACACCACCAGCCTGTACAACAACCTCACGGTTTCGTATGACGAGGAAACAATGGTTTATTCCATAAGCACCACCGGCGGCGACCCGTATATATTCACGAAGACGCTTACAGCCGACCTTCCCTCCGACTCGTGCGTGCTATCGTTCGAGTACAACTGCCCCAAGGGCGTGAGCAACCCCCAGATTTTCTTTGGCGACCCCATAAGCGAGGCGCGCTCCGTGATGGCGGCCAGCATACCCGCCACAATGGGCAGCGAGTGGGCGACCTACAGGTATAACATAAACACTCTGCGCAAAAGCATGAGTTGGGGAAAGAAAGGCGACCGCCTCCGCATTGACCTCGGAACGTCCTCGGGCGTGGACATAAAGCTCCGCAACCTGCGCATACGCGTCATGACGGACGAGGAAAGGCGCCAGGAGCAAATTGCCGACAGCCTTGAAAAGGCAAAGTCTGTAATGGCTAGGAACCTCACCGACTATCTTGCCGCCGAATACGAATCAAAGGTAACCAATGTCGATGTGTCGTATGACAGCATCACCATCTCCGGCACCTGTGCTGGCGAGGGCAATTTCGCCATTGCCGACGTTGCGCCGTTCGAGGACGTTACCGAAACCAGGAAGTTCGACTACATCACCGAGGTGCCCAACGGCGACTTCACCGTGAAGGTCAAGCGCAAGCTGCTGCGCAGTTCCTTGCCGAGGTACGACCGTGTTCTTTCAAAATGGGCGATTGTGAAGATTAACGACGACGGCACGCACACCCTTGTGTCCCACGCGCGCTACGCCGACGATGTTTACGCCACGTATTCCGCCGAGAAGTGCGAGTTCAAGGGCAAGAAGGGCATCGCCGCCGGCGGAGGCTCGAAATACATTGCCGATTTCGACGATCTCGACGTCCACAGCATAACCCAGAACATAGTGCTCAGCTCAATCATATCCACCACCAAGAGCAGTGCATACTCTTCGCCCTACTATTACGGCGGGCGCACGTATTACATAAACACGGGCGCGGTTGCCGGATATGACGCAATACTTAAGGCGGCGCAAAAGAAGGACATCGTGGTGGAGGCAATCATCCTCACGCCCACAGGCTCGGAATACACCGACCCCGAATGCACCGGCGGATACTACACCATGCCCAACATGACCACCGCGCTGGCCACAAACTTCTACGCCGCATCGCTCGACTATCTCGCAAGGCGTTACTCCACGGGCGAGAACGGGCGCATACACCACTGGATTATGCACAACGAGGTTGACCAGGGCGACACCTGGACAAACATGGGCAACCAGCCCGAGATGCGTTTCTACGACAGGTACATCAAATCCATGCGCCTTTGCTACAACATAGTGCGCCAGTACGACCAGAACGCCTCGGTGCTCGGCTCCTACACCCACACATGGTACATTTCCGGCAACGAGTTTTCGCCGAGAACGATGCTTGAGCAGAATGTGCAGTACTCCAACGCCGAGGGAGACTTCCGCTGGGGAGTGGCATACCACCCTTATCCCATAAGCCTGCTGAGGCCCGAGTTCTGGACAAACGACAAGGGCTACGCCACATTCAGCAACAACGCCGCGTATGTAACGTTCTACAACCCGGAGGTGATAAACGCCTGGATTCTGAAGAAGGAGCACCTCTACAAGGACGGCACGAAGCGCGTGCTCGTGTTCTCCGAGCAGGGCACCAACTCGCCGTCGTACAGCGAGACCGACCTTGCGAAACAGGCGGCGGGGGCTGCATGGATCTGGAAGAAGATCACGCAGCTCGACGGCATCGACGCGATGCAGTGGCACAACTGGGCGGACAACCGCGAGGAGTTCGGGCTGCGCATAGGCTTGCGCGCTTACGAGGAGGGCAGCTTCAAGGCTCTCGACCCCAAGCCCGTGTGGTACGTATGGCAGGCTGCCGGAACCGACAAGGAGGACGAGGTGTTCGAGCCCTACCTCAAGGTGATAGGCATCTCCTCGTGGGACGGAATAGTCAAGACCGTGAAGTAAGGCGGCAGACAACGCAGGAAAAGTTTCATTACACATTGTTCCGCAGCCCCGGCAGCCAAAGCCGGGGCTGCGGTTTTTCTTTTCCTTGTGGCGGAAAGTGCCGGAAAACGTGCAATCCGTTGGTTTCCAAAGAATTGCCCTAGTTTTGGAATGTGTTTGTAAGTTTTTGTTTTTCAGGCGCTTGCAAGTGGCGGAAAAAGGTCTGATGTAGTTTGGATTATGTCTGATATAATTTTTCCTGCATGGGACATATTTTTTCCTATGTCCCATGTAGTTTTTGCGGCTTGGGTTTTGCAATAATTGTAGGGGCGTATTGCATACGCCCCTACGGCGGCGCAATTTTCCGATTAACCGCTGTTTGTATGTTTGTATGGTGTGTGACGCGTACTCTGTACGCCGCAGTATGAACGGCATTGCAAACCGCCGCCCGGATGCCGCTTTTGTTGAAACAAATGTGAAAATATTGTTGTGCTTTGTAATTTGCCCGGCGGCAAAAACGCCGCTGCGGAAAGTTTTTGCCTCAAAAACTGATTTTTTGAAAAAGTCTTTATGCTTTTGAAAAAACATTTCACTATATTTGCGGCAGCAATAACATGACGCAAGATACAAGATTCACTAACTCTAAGCATTACCGGAACTGACCAAAAAGGGGAGGGATGAAAAAAGCTCCCTCCCGCAGGTTTTCCAATAACATTTTTTATTGCACGCCTGTGCGCAAAAGTTAAATAAACGCCGGCAACCGCATAAACTTGTAGGCGCGTTTTGCAATTTCGCAACCGCCGCAAAGGCGCGTTTGGATTATTTTTTACAAGGAAGCGAAGTTTTCAAAAATAAATTTTGGTTGTTCAAAAGTTATTTCACATATTTGCCACAATAAATAACCAATGATGCAGGAATTCTAAGCAAACCTGTACCGCCTCAGGGGGGGGCGACACCTCTTTCGGCGGCTGGAAAGGAAATTCATTCACATTATTAATTCATAGTTTATATGGAAAAATTTTTCTCAAAACTGATTGCCCTTGCGGTGCTGCTTATAATGGCGCCGGGAGCGGCTGTCTTCGCCGCCAATGACGACGGAGACCCTGTGGAGGAAGAACAGACCCTCCAGGAGCTTTTGGACAGTTTCCAGTTTGGAGTTGACGACTATGCTTACGGCACAGGGCCGGGCTATGTCGGAGACGAGACTGTCTATGAGGAGTTTTACAACATCTATTCCGACGCTATCCAGCTGGCCGGAAGCACAACTGCCACCGACGAGGAGAAGGCTGCGATGTGCACCAAGCTGAAGGAGGCAAAGGCAAAGGTGGAGGCTGCCATCAACCCTGTAGTTGACGGCACCTACTACATTGTTACCGCCTACAGCGTGTTTGCCGAGAAGGACACCATGGCGTGGTTCGCGCCGCGCGAGGGCAACTACCCCGGCTGGAAGAAGAAGGCCCCCAAGGTAACCTTCATGTGGAACGTGAAGAAGCTCGAGGACGGCAACTACTCCATCCAGAGCCTTTCCACCGGACAGTACGTAAACCACAACGACGTAATCGACGGCCAGGAGACCAACATGTACATGACCGACGCACTCGAGACCGAGCAGGTGTTTGAGAACATCAGCCCGAACGGGCAGTTCAACATCCACTGCCTTGGCGCAACCTGGACTTACAACATCCAGCACCACAACGCCGGTGTCGCCACCAGCGGCCCTATCGGAAACTGGAGCGACAAGAACGTGAACGGCGAGGGAGCGTGGAGGCTCATCCCTGTGAGCGAGGCTGACCTTGCCGCTGCCGAGGCTACGCGCAACCGCGACCTCTTGGAGGTTGGCGTTAATTCGTTCGTCGAAGGCGACTACACTTTCGGCACCGACCCCGGACAGTACTCAAAGACCGCTTTCGACGCAGTGAAGGCAGAAGTTGAGGCTTCGAAGAAACTGCTTGCCGATGAAGAGAACGTTCCCACCGAGGAAACTTGCAAGACGGCTCTTGACAAATACACCGCAGCAAAGGCAGCCCTCGACGCATCCCTCGTCGAGGTAACCGACGGTTACTACACCATCTCCAACAACACATACAGTTCGGCTGTGAATGGCAACACCTGCCAGGCATGGGGCGCGAAGAACAGCTACCTCTACGGCTTCAACTGGGAAGTTGACAACCCCGCGTTTGTATGGAAAATCACCAAGCTCGCAAACGGCAACTATTCCATACAGAACAATGAGACCGGCGAGTTCATCAATTCAACCGACCTCTTCCAGCAGGGCGCAAGTATCAACCTTACAAAGACCCACAGCACCGACCAGGTCATCAAGCGCAAGAAGGGCGAAAAATTCAACATCGCCGATGCCACCAGCGTGAGCAAAGGCTTCGGCTATGCAACGGGCATCGACCTCGTTTGGATTATTGCGTCTTCAAGCGCAAGCGACCTCTACCTCCACAAGTTCACCGAAGAGGAGGTGGCAAACATGGCTGTGGCATACGCACAGCGTCTCCGCACCGACAGCCTGCGCAACCTCATAACGGAAACCAGCGTGCGCGCAAACAGCGACTCCGTATATACAATCGACATGGAGAGCCCCGTTGCCACCGACGCTTCGCAGCTGTTCATAACCAACCAGTCAACAGAATCGTCCGACTTGAACAATCTTATCGACAAGAACTTCGACACATTCTGCACAAGCGCCTGGAACGAATCCACCGTGGGCGGCACCGACTTCCCCGACAAGTTCCACGCCATACGTGTTGACGCCGGCGAAGGCAAGACCCTCCCGCACAACGTAGGCTTCCATTGGCGCTCACGCGGCTCGTCTTGGATAGCAATGTATCGTCCGACTGACATCAAGTTCTATGCAAGCACCGATGGCGAGAATTGGGATTATCTTGGCGAACGCAAGAATCCGGAGGCAGGGTTCACCACCACGGCTGAAGAACCTGAATACACCAGCACAGAACCCATTGTTCTCAACAAGCCTTACCGCTACATCAACATGGAGGTAATCAAGACCAACACCAACGACCTCGGCAAATACAGCAAGCCTTTCTTCCAGTTCTCCGAATTCAACGCTTACCCGATGAACGCAGAGTTCAACGAAAAGCTCAACGACCCCGAAATTCTTGAGGCTGTAAAGAACTTGCGCGAGGCTATCGCAGCCGCTCAGGGCAAGGTTGATAACAACAACGCAACTTCAAAGGATATTGCCGACCTGCGCGAAGCTTACAAAAACCTGCTGCTCGTTTGGAAAGACACCACCGACATCTGCAACATTTACAACAAGGCAAAGGCTTTCGCTCCCAAGGTTGCCGTGGGCGAAGACCCGTTCTGCTTCCCGGGCGACAAAGTCGGCGACTTCGAGGACGCTCTCGTGGAGGTTGACGACGCTTATCCCTTCGAGGACATCAGCCAGCGCGAGGTTGCACGCCTTGACACTCTTCTCACCCGCGCTTACAATGCGCTGATAAACTCTATGGTTGGTCCTGACCCCAACACATGGTACTTTGTAACTTGCGCCGACGAAACGGCAGTTGACGGCTCAGGAAACCCCGTGAAGGGCAAATACACCTATATGGGCGGCTATTCCGCTTCCGACGGCATGGGCTGCGTGGGTCTTGAAGGCATTGACAAGGATTTGCGCCGCGTCTGGAAGTTCGAGGCTACCGGCACTCCCAACGTTTACAACATGATTTGCGTTGCCAACGGCTGGCCTATCAACCGCGGTCCTGTGCGTCTTGAGGCTGTAGGCGAGGGACAGTTTGCCATTTACACTAACGCGGACCTCAACTCTGCGTACTACATCCAGAGCAATGTGCTTCCCGGCGTTCCTGCCATGTCAGGTAAAGAGCCTGTAGCAAACGGCTGGGGTGCATGGGCAATGGAGGTGATCTCGCCCGAAATGACACGCCGCATCACCATGAAGAGGGACAAGGTGTTTGCAATGGTCAATCCGTTCGACACCGAGGCTCTTCCCACGGCATACACCGAAGGACATGACGTTAAGACTTACAGCGTTTGCGGCTACGAAGTCGGCGAGGACGGCAAGACTATCAGCGCAATCAACCTCACAGAGTTTGTTCCCGACGAGGAACTGGGCGGCATACCCGCAGGCACTCCGTTCGTAATGGTTGCTGACGGCGATCAGGAATATGACGCCACGACAGCTGTTGTAGTGGATCTTCATCCCGCCCACGGCGGAAATGTAACCCACGAGGCCAAGATGGTCAACGGTCTTGGCGGCACGTTCGCTTCATGGCCTTTCCCGTCTCCGCTGATCTACTTCATCGAGAACGTGGCGCGTGTATATACTCCCACACAGGGCTGGACGCTTGATCCTCTGGACGCTTATGTTGACCAGAGCAAGATTGTGAACGATCCCAACGCTTCCATCGACAAGGTTATCCCGGTTGACACGAAGTACGCTTCAGTGGAAATCCCCAACGGCATAGCATCTTTGGTTAACTCCAACAAGGCGGTTGTTGACGTTTACACCACCGACGGTGTGCTTGTAAGGAAGAACGTCAAGGTTGCCGAGGCTACCAAGGGCTTGAAGAAGGGTGTTTACATTGTTGGCAAGAACAAGGTTCTCGTTAAGTAAACCACACTTCAGAATATAGGAAATCCCACGCGGTTTGCGCCGCGTGGGATTTTTGTTTGCCGCCCCCCGGCAAGTTGCCGGGGGCTTTTCGTGTCTGAAATCAGTTGTCCATTATGGTGTCTGATTTTGGTCAGGTTCTTTTTATTTTTCCTTGCTCCTTATGTGTTCCTCGTATTCCGCAAGCTCGCGCTCACCGAAATGGGCGAGGCCGTAATGCTCATCGTGCTGGCTGAGGTCCAGCCCCACCTTCTCGCTCTCGATGCTCACGCGCATGGGGATGAATTTGTCGATAATCCAGTAGCCAAGGTAACTCATGCCGAAAGTGTAGGCAATCACAATCGCCACCGCAAGCAAATGATACAGGAACACGATCACTCCCTCGCCCGTGCCCGAAACCAGTCCTTCGTGAATGAAGATGCCGGTCATTATAGTGCCTACAATACCGCCCGTGCCGTGGGTGGGGAACACGTCGAGCGCATCGTCAATGCGGCTGTGCGAACGCCAGTAAACGGCTATATTGCATATAATGGCTATCGCGAACGAAATGAAGATTGTCTGCCCCACGCTCACGTATCCCGCCGACGGCGTGCAGGCCACAAGCCCCACCACGCAGCCCACGGCCGCTCCCATTGCCGACGGCTTGCGCCCGCGCAGGCAGTCGAAGAATATCCATGTCATCATTGCCGTTGCCGATGCGGTGGTGGTGTTCAGAAAGGCCTTCACCGCCTGTCCGTCGGCATGGAGCGAGCTGCCTGCGTTGAACCCGAACCAGCCCAGCCACAGCAGCGCCGCACCGAGAAGCACGAAGGGTATGTTCGCGGGTTCCTCGTCCTTGGTGGCGGTGCGCCTCCTGCCCAGGAAAATCGCGCCCGCAAGGGCTGCGACGCCCGAGGATGCGTGAACCACGATGCCGCCCGCAAAGTCAACCACGCCCCATTTAAGGAAAAGCCCGTCGGGATGCCATGTGAGATGGGCGAGGGGGCAGTATATGAACACAAAGAAGAATATCATGAAGAACAGGTATGCCGAAAACCTCACCCTCTCGGCAAACGAGCCGGTGATGAGCGAGGGGGTGATGATGGCGAACTTCATCTGGAACAGTGCATACAGCGCAAGGGGGATTGTCGCCCCGCCGAGAATTTTGCCGGTCGGGGTGGTGTAAACAGCAGCCCCCACGTTCTGGAACATGGCAAAGGTTGTGGGGTTGCCTATAACGCCGCCTATGTCATCGCCGAAGCACAGGCTGAAGCCGAACGCCACCCACAGCACGGTTATGATGCCCATGGCTATGAAGCTCTGTAACATGGTGGAGATTACGTTGCGCGCACCCACCATGCCGCCGTAGAAGAACGAAAGCCCCGGTGTCATCATGAGCACGAAGATTGTTGCGGTGATGAGCCACGCCACGTCCGCGCCGTTTATTTGCGAGAAGTCGCACTCAAAACCCGGTTCCGGTGCAAAGAGGCCCGCTATGGTGATTGCCACCATAAGCCCCATTAGGATAATCCATTTCTTTTTGATTCTCATATTAAGTTTGCTTTTTGTTGGTTTGCGGCGCAAAATTAGTCTGTTTGTATGGAAAATAATTTCAATTTCAAGAAAAAAGAAAGCAAAGTGTTTGTTTTAGCACAAAAATGACAAACAAAGTTTGAAAAAGCAAAGTTTTTGCACCAAATGCCATGACGCGCACCATGCACCCGACAAACGTGGCGCGAATGCGGAAGTCCGAAAAATTACATCAGATGTAGGAAAAACTATGTCCGATGTAGAAAAAATTATATCAGACATAATTCAAATTACATCAGACCTTTTTTCGGCGTTTGCAAACGTTTGGAAAACAATAAGTTATGCGAGTGAGTTTGTTTGAGGTTAATTTATTAGTAAACAGGTATTTATGACATTTTTGCCCCAATGGCGTATTAAACGCTTCAAGTTATCGCTGCAAATATTATAAAGCGGCGCAATTCAGGGCGTATGCAATACGCCCCTACAAGTGTTAAGTGTCAATTATATAATAATTTGCGCCTCCGTAGGGGCGTATTGCATACGCCCTGTAAGCCATCGCCAAAAACATACCAATACAGAACACATCGGCAACTCCACAAGCTGCCGCCGCATCATGAATTTTGCTTCCGGGATGTAATAATTTTTGGGGTTGTCTGTTATATGTGTGAAAACTGTTTTAAGGATTATGTACAAAACAACGGACGACAAACTTTTTGTGGGCAGGGGAGTGTACACCTTCATGGTGTTTGCGGCTTTTGCAGTGTATTTTTTGCTGATAACGGGCACTGTGCCGCGTGGGTTCAATTTAAGGATGGGCGATGCCAGCTTTCCGCTGTTCTATTTGCTGTGCAGCGTTATGTTTGTGGCGGTTCTTGTTGCAGGACACCGCCGCAACTTCGTGAATGCTGCGGGGCTTGGGCGCGGTGCGGCGCGGGGGGGTGTCCGTGCCGCCATTTGTGTGCTTCCCATGTTCATCTATATGTTCCTTGCCGGGAGCTGTTCGCGGCAAGACAGCGTGCTTTTCCTGTTCAACACCGCCTTTGTGGCAGCCTTTTTCGAGGAGTTCATATTCCGTGGCTTCTTGCTGGGGCAGCTGTTCAGGTACTGCCGCTGGGGCTTTGTGCCGGCGAGCCTTGCCGCCGCCTTGTTTTTCGGCGTGGGACACGTGTTCCAGGGCGGCGACGCTGTTTCGGCGTTTTTCGCGGCGCTCGTAACCGCGCTCGGGAGCGTGTTTTTCGGCTGGCTGTATGTGGAGAGCCGTTACAACCTTTGGTTTGTGGTTTTCCTGCACGTGCTTATGAATCTTGTGTGGACGCTCTTTTCCGCCTCGGTCAACGGGGTGGTGGGAAGCCTTGTCCCCAACCTGTTCCGCCTGCTCGTCATGGCTGCCGCCGTTGCAACGGTTGTGGTCTGCAAGAAACGCTCGGGGCAGCCGTATGCGGTTAGCCGCCACACGCTTTGGCGCAACCGACAATGCTGAATGCCAGCACGGAAAGTGGGGACGTTTTGGGGCGCGGCGGCGGCTTACGTCAAACTAAATTGCTATCTTTGCGCACGGAATGCGGACTGCGGCTCCGCAGCATAACTTATTACGATAATTAAGATGGATTACGAGTTCAGGAAGATAGAGGAGAAATGGCGCAGGATTTGGGCCGGAAAAAAGATATACCACGTTACGGAGGACACTTCAAAGCCCAAATACTACGTGCTTAACATGTTCCCCTACCCGTCGGGGGCGGGGCTTCATGTGGGGCATCCCCTCGGCTACATAGCAAGCGACATTTACGCCAGGTACAAACGCCTTTGCGGGTTCAACGTGCTAAACCCCATGGGGTACGACGCCTACGGACTTCCTGCGGAGCAGTATGCCATACAGACGGGGCAGCACCCTGCCGTAACCACCGTGAAGAACATAGCGCGCTACCGCGAGCAGCTCGACAAGATAGGCTTCTCGTTCGACTGGGATCGCGAGGTGCGCACCTGCGACCCCTCATATTACAAATGGACGCAATGGGCGTTCATACTCATGTTCAACAGCTATTATTCAAACGCCGAAAAAAAGGCTCTCCCAATCGAGGGGCTTGTAAGGCATTTCGGGCAAAACGGAACAGCCGGCGTTGACGCGGCTTGCGGCGAGGAGCTGGAGTTTACGGCAGAGGAATGGAACGCAAAGAGCGACAAGGAAAAGCAGCAGGCACTGATGAACTACCGCATAGCCTATCTTGGCGAAACGGAAGTGAACTGGTGCGCCCAGCTCGGCACAGTGCTCGCAAACGACGAGGTGGTTGACGGCGTGTCTGTGAGGGGCGGTTATCCTGTGGTGCAGAAAAAAATGAAACAGTGGTGTCTGCGCGTGTCGGCATACGCACAGCGTCTGCTCGAAGGGCTTGACACAATAGACTGGACCGACTCTATAAAGGAAACGCAGCGCAACTGGATTGGGCGCAGCGAGGGAACGGAAGTTGTGTTCTCGGTGAAGGACAGCGACAAGAAGTTCACCATTTTCACAACCCGCGCCGACACAATGTTTGGCGTAACGTTCATGGTGCTTGCCCCCGAAAGCGATTTGGTAGATGAGCTTACAACGCCCTCGCAAGCCGGGGCGGTGAAGGCGTATGTTGACGCCACCAAAAAGCGCACCGAGCGCGAGCGCATCGCCGACCGCAAAGTAACCGGCGTATTCTCGGGTTCGTATGCCATAAACCCATTCACGGGCGAGGAGATTCCAGTGTGGATAAGCGATTACGTGCTTGCCGGCTACGGCACAGGCGCAATCATGGCCGTTCCCGCACACGACAGCCGCGACTATGCCTTTGCGAAGCATTTCAACCTGCCCATAATCCCCCTTATCGAGGGATGCGATGTTTCAGAGGAGAGCTTTGACGCAAAGGAGGGCATCGTAACAAATTCCCCGCGCAAGGACGCAAAACCGTATATAGACTTTTCGCTCAACGGTCTCACAGTGAAGGAGGCCATTGCGGCAACCAAGAAATATGTAAAGGAACACAAACTCGGCAGGGTCAAGGTAAACTACCGCCTCCGCGACGCTATTTTCTCGCGGCAGCGTTATTGGGGCGAGCCGTTCCCGGTTTACTACAAGGACGGAATGCCCTGTATGCTCCCTGTAGAATGCCTGCCGCTCGAACTGCCCGAAGTGGACAAATACGAGCCGACAGAAACCGGCGAACCTCCGTTGGGACGCGCAAGGATGTGGGCGTGGAACGAAAAGGAACGCAAGGTGGTTGACAAAGATCTTGTTGACAATGTAACGGTGTTCCCCCTCGAACTCTACACAATGCCGGGCTTTGCGGGTTCTTCGGCATACTACCTGCGCTATATGGACTCGCACAACGACAAGGCCCTTGTTTCGCCCGAAGCCGACAACTACTGGAAATGCGTTGACCTTTATGTGGGCGGCACGGAGCACGCCACAGGGCATCTTATCTACTCGCGCTTCTGGAACAAGGTGCTTCACGATTACGGATATTCCGTGGCGGAGGAGCCTTTTGCGAAACTCATAAACCAGGGAATGATACAGGGACGCTCAAACTTTGTTTACCGCGTGAAGGAAGGCGAATACAAAGGCAAGTTCGTGTCTCTGGGATTGAAGGGCAAGTATGACGTAACGCCCATCCACGTTGACGTGAACATAGTTTCAAACGACGTTCTCGACACGGAGGCTTTCCGCAAATGGAGGCCCGAATACAAAGACGCGGAGTTCATCCTCGAGGACGGCAGGTATGTTTGCGGCTGGGCAATAGAGAAGATGTCGAAGAGCATGTTCAACGTGGTGAACCCCGACATGGTTGTGGAGCGTTACGGAGCGGACACTCTGAGACTTTACGAAATGTTCCTCGGCCCTATAAGCCAAAGCAAACCTTGGGACAGCAACGGAATTGACGGCTGCTCGCGCTTCCTGCACAAGCTGTGGAACTTGTTCAACGGCAAGGACGGGATTTTTGCGCCCGATGACGCAGAGCCTACGGAGGACAACCTGCGCACGCTGCACAAGCTCATAAAGAAAGTTACCGATGACATAAACAACTTCTCCTACAACACAGCCATTTCGGCTTTCATGATAGCCGTGGGAGAGCTGAACGCCCAGAAATGCACGTCAAGAAAGGTTCTCGAACAGTTGGTGGTGCTTATCGCGCCGTTTGCGCCCCACATAGCCGAGGAACTGTGGGAACAGCTCGGACACGCACAAAGCGTATGCGACGCCAAGTGGCCCGAGTTCAACGAGAAGTTCATAAAGGAGAGCAGCGTAACCCTTAGCGTTTCGTTCAACGGCAAGACGCGCTTCACCATGCCGTTCCCGGTGGAGGCCACGAAGGAGGATGTGGAAAAGGAGGTGCTTGCCAGCGAACAGGCAAAGAAATACATTGACGGCAAGCAGATAGTCAAGGTGATTGTTGTGCCGGGACGCATTGTGAACATTGTTGTGCGCTGAAAATATGTTTCCGCCCATTGCGGCGATAAGTATATGGAACATTCTTTGAGTATGCCGGGTGTCAAGATGACGCCCATGCAGTACATCCACGACTATGCGCTGATAACATTCGGTTTGCTGTGCTACGCGGTGGGGTTCACGTGCTTCATACTGCCCTACCAAATCACGACGGGTGCGGTTGCCGGTATCGGTGCGCTTATATTCTACGCCACCCACGGCGCGTTTCCCGCTCACTACACGTTCCTTATCATTAACTCCGCCTTGCTCGTTGCCGCCATAAAGGAGCTTGGCTGGCGGTTCTGCGTCAAGACAATCTACGCGGTGCTTGTGCTCAGCGCGTTCATGGCTGTTGGCAAGGACCTGATGCAGAGCGTGCAGGGATTTCCGCTCAACTCCGAGCATCTTCCGATACTCCTCGGCGACAACCAGGGCTTCATGGCGTGCGTCATAGGGGCTTTGCTCGAGGGCATAGGCATTGGGCTTGTGTTCCTGCAGGGCGGCAGCACCGGCGGAACGGACATCATCGCGGCGATAGTCAACAAATACCGCGACATAACGATAGGGCAGATGATGATAGTGCTTGACATCGTAATCATCACCTCTTCGCTTTTCACCCCGGTGGGCGACCTCACGAAACTTCTCTTCGGGTATTGCACGCTCATCATAACCAACACCACGCTCGACTATGTGCTGAACGCCGGGAGGCAGAGCGTGCAGTTCCTTATCATATCGCGCCATTACGAGAGCATAGCCTCGGCGATAGAGTACTATCACCGTGGCGTTACGGTGCTCGACGGGCATGGCTGGTACAGCAAACAGGAGCAGAAGGTGCTTGTTGTGCTGGCGCGGCGCAGGGAGAGCAAGGACATTTTCCGCATCATAAAGCATACCGACCCCAACGCCTTTGTTTCGCAAAGCAAGGTCATAGGCGTTTACGGCGAGGGTTTCGACAAAGTTAAGGTGAAATGACCCGGCAGCCCCACAAGCGGTTCACTGTTGTGCCACAGGGCGGACTGGGAAACCGTATGCGCGTAATCCGTTCGGCTTACGCGCTTGCGCTTGAGGCGGGGGCGGACGTGCGTGTGGCTTTCGCCGAAAACGACGAATGCCATTGCCGCTTTGAGGATGTGTTTGCGGAGCTGTATCTGCCTTCGGGAAATTTCCGCATCAGCCCCGCCGAATGGCTTGACACACCTCCGTCAAGGCGCAACCTGCATTTGCCGCAATTTGCCCGCAAGTTTTTTTACGGTTTGCAGCTTGACGGTTTCAGCGCGTCGGACAAAGAAAAAGTTTTGCGTGTTTCCGCCGCGAGCCAAAGGGTTTACATTTCCACCTGCTACGAGTTTTTCGGCAATACGCTTGAAATGTCATCCCTGTTCAAGCCTTCCGCCGCTGTCAGCGAAGCCGTGGCAGCCTTTACGGGGCGTTTTGGCGGCAGGGCGGCGGGTTTCCATGTCCGCACCACCGACAACGCGCCAGCGGTGAGCAAAAGCCCTTGCAGCCTGTTTGAGGAAGCCGCCCGCAGGGAGTTGGAAACACATCCTGAAACCTCGCTATTTCTCGCAACCGACAGCAACGAAGTGAAATGCCGCTTTGTCTCCGAATTTGGCAGCAGGGTGATAACCTCCGATGCCGAACTTTCGCGCTCTTCCGTAAAGGGAATGATTGCCGCTGCGGCGGATATGTTCGCCCTGTCGCATTGCGCTGCGGTTTACGGCAGCCATTATTCCTCGTTTTCCGAAATAGCCGCCGAGCTTGGCGGAAAGTGCGCCAAAATCCTGCGGCTCCCTTAATCGTATTTGACTTTCCGCCGGCCGCACACCGTAAAGCCGCGCTATGGCGTGCTTTGCTGCGACAGCGACGTTGTCTCATGCGTGCAATTGGCTGCCGGTATGAAATTGGGCAAAACGCAGCTTGCGGGGCGGCGTTTCCTGAACATGACAAAACTGCAAGTCTTCAATTTCGCCAATGCGCGTGAGGTTGTCTTGCAACGGACGTGGCAAGAGTGCTGAACGACCGTTGTAAAAGCGTGCATCGGTCGTTATAAAAACGCATACCGAACGAAGTGGGACAATTGTATGCAGTGTTGTTGGAACGTTGCAGCGTCTTTCAGACAAAGAGAATTTTTATTTTGAGGGCAGCAAGATACGTAACAAGCGGCATGAGGATTTACAGCAATCCTCATGCCGCTTGTGTTTGGCGTTTTAAGTGGGACAGACCGGCTTTCGGACTGTCAGTATTCCTCCTCGTTGAAGAAGAAATCCTCCTTTGTGGGGTAATCGGGCCACACGTCCTCGATGTTTTCATACACTTCGCCTTCGTCTTCCAGTTCCTGAAGGTTTTCGATAACTTCCAGCGGGGCGCCCGATCGTGTGGCGTAGTCAATCAACTCGTCTTTGGTGGCGGGCCATGGCGCATCTTCGAGTTTTGAAGCTAATTCAAGTGTCCAATACATAGTTTTTGGCGTTATATTTTGAAAACGGCGCAAAATTACAATGTTATTCCGAATAGGCAAGAAAAATGGGGGAAAATTTCGCGCTATTGCGTTAATTCTTAGAATTAAAAAGCGGCGGTTTGCAAAGTTCCCCGCGTTGCGGGCTAAAAGCTCACGGTGTAGCTTTGCCTGTTGAGCTTTTTGTTGAAAAACACAAGCCCGATTTCGTGCAGGTCGAACGTTACCACCGCCCTTGGGTCTGCACATATCTCCCGCCATTCGGCTTGCGCCTTCCGCGAGGCGTGTATTCCTGCGGCGGCGAAGAAGCTGCGGTCGCTGCACGACTGCGCCGTGATGTGGAACGCCGTGAGGAAGTCCGCCCCGGGCGCGGCGTAAACAAATTCCTGTGCCTGCGCGGGCATCTGGCTTGCCTCAGGGTATATGGAGATTAGGGTCTTGCGGCTTCCCGCCGCCACGTATTCCGCCGTCAGCGCGGAACGTACGCCTATAAGCGATGCTTGTGCCGGGCGGCAGCGGTTTGCGATGCGGAACATCAGCCTGTCGCCGCGCGGCGAAAGCCCGTGTTCTCCCCTGCGGCGTTTGTGGCGGCGTTTTTTCAGCTCCTTGTAGGCGTAATAGCGCGAGTGTTCATAAACCACGTCCTTTATGAAGCTGTAGGCAAAGGGGGAGTGCACGCCATAGCCGTTGCGGTTGCGGAACCGCCGCAGCCTGACGAAAAACCGTTTTATTTCCCTTGCCCAAGCATTCATGTCGGATGCAAAATTACATATTTCTGCCTCAGTTCGGGGCGTGAAACCCAAAAAGACGAAGTTGCCCCGTGTCCTGCATAAAATATCCGTGCCGTCGGTTTGCCACCGAAGAAAAGCGAAAACGCCCCAATTTGCGCAACATATTGGTTTTCAAAGCGATGTCCATGCAAAGAATGTCTGATGTAAGAAGTTGTTTTTCAGGGGTTTGAAAGTGGCGAAAAAAGGTCTGATGTAGTTTGAATTATATCAGACATAATTTTTTCTACATAGGACATAGTTTTTCCTGCATCAAATGTAATTTTCGCGGCTTTTGCTTTGCGCCATTTGTAGGGGCGTACTCTGGCAACGGTTATGTTAGCTAATATGCCAAGAACGCACAATCCTGTACGAATTTCAAAAGTCTATTGTCCCGCGTCCGCGTATATTTCTGTTAAAACCATTGGGCTTTATTGCGCCGCAATCATAAAAAAGCCTAAAACGGACGATATTTTTTGCAGGAGTGTTTGCCGGTAATTGTGGTCTGCGTATCTTTGCCGTGTGTTTTTCATAGTATTAGATTTAAGGTTAACAAGATTGGGGTACGGCGGTACCCCATTTTTTTTGCCTTTTCGCGCCCGAAAATCCCGAAATTACCCCCTGCGATATGGCACAAAAAAGAAGAGACATCATGGCTTTCACGCTGCATGACATCTCCCTTTTCGAACAAGATACATAACAATTAAATCTTAGCGCGGATTTACCGCCTCGCGGCGTGGAACTGACACCTTTTCCATGGGAACTGGCGCATCCGCTATGAAACATCGATTTATCGGATGCAAAGGTAGGCATACCCGGTTCTGCCCGCAATACCTTAAAGTGGGTATAACCATTTGCAAAATGGTGATTATGCCGTAAGGAGGGGTGAATGCGGCGCCGCGCCTCCCGGGCGGTCATGCCATGAAACAGTGCCAATCCGTGCGGATACGTGCGGCGGGGCGCGCAATTTATGGAACGGCGGCCATTTTGAAAGCAAATGCCGTGCAAAACAAACATATATTTGCTATATTTGCAGTTGCAAGCAAACTATACGTTGCCAAGAAAACAATAAACAAACATATCACTTTATATGAAAAGAACAATAAGCAAGATGCTCGCGGCGGGATTTGCCGCAACGCTACTTACATTGCCGGCAAGCCATGTTGCCGCGCAGGTTACAATCGTGCCCCAGCCGCAGGTGGTGAGGCTTCAGGCCGGCAAGGCTTCGGTGCCGGCAAGCCCGAAAGTCTATATCGACAAGAAAGCCAAAATCACCGCCGCGTACCTTGGCGCACAGTTCAAGGAGGCAGGCATCACCCCGGTTATGGTGAACAGCGCGGCAAAGGCCGACATCGCCATTACCATGGGCAAGGGCGCGGGACACAAGGAGGGCTACAAGCTCGAGGTTAGCGACAAGAAGAAGCCCGCAGTTGCCGTTACTGCCGACGACCGCAGCGGCGCGATTTACGCAATCGAAAGCATACGCCAGATGCTGAAGAGCGAGGGCGGCGGCTTCACAGCCAACGTGTGCGCCATTACCGACTGGCCCGAGTTCGGCTGGAGGGCTTATATGCTCGACGAGAGCCGCCACTTCCACGGCATGGCAATGGTGAAGCGCATGGTGGACGAGATGGTGCGCCTCAAGATGAACACTTTCCACTGGCATCTTGTGGACGACCCGGGCTGGCGCATTGAGATAAAAGGCTATCCCAAACTTACGAGCGAAGGCTCGCTGAGCGACCACTCGCATTTCTTCCAGGGCGCGGAGAAGTGGAAGGAGGCCTATCCCGACCGCGAACGCTCCTACTACACTCAGGAGGAAATCAAGGAGGTGGTGAACTATTGCGCCGAGAGGGGCATCCGCGTCATTCCCGAGATTGAGGTTCCCGGACACTGCTACGCCGCCACGCACGTTTATCCTGAGCTTCTGGCAAAGGGGGACAACGACACCGATCCCGCAATCTACGACGTTGCAGCCCCCGAGTTCTGGAAATTCATCGAGGCCACCCTCAGCCAGGTTGTGAAACTTTTCCCCTCGAAAATAGTGCACATCGGCGGCGATGAGGCAAACTATTCCCGCTGGACAAAGAACGAAAGAATAAAGAACTTCATGAAGGAAAACGGTCTTCACACCTATCCCGACATGCAGCTCTACACAATAAACAAGTTGCAGAAGTTCCTTGAGAAGAAAGGCGTGAAACTTATCGGATGGAACGAAATTACCGGCGACAACGTACACGGCGAGGCCAATCGCGGCGAAAATTCCGCAGTAAGCCTTGACCCGAGCGCGTTGGTGCAGTTCTGGGACGGCTCAACCGACCTTGCGAAGAAAGCCATCAAGAAAGGCTTCAGCCTTGTGAACTCTAACCGAGTGTTCACCTATCTCGACTACGGCTATCCCACAATCTCGCTCGACCACGCCTACAGCTTCAACCCGTATTTCGAAGACCTCACCCCCGAAGAGAATTCCAGAATCCTCGGTCTCGGCTGCCAGATGTGGGGCGAATGGACTCCGACCGACGCACGCGTTTACTTCCAGACTTTCCCGCGTCTTGCGGCCTACGCCGAATGCGGCTGGACAAAAGTTGAGAACAAGAACTACGCCGACTTCGTGCGTCGCATGGCCCCGGTGGAGAAGATTTGGCAGGGCAAGGGATATTTCACGGGCCAGCCCTCATATTCCATGGGAACTCCCGAAGCAGCAAAGTAACAAGTGAGAAACAAATAAAGGAATAAAGGTAATATCGGTTGTGTCCTCCGCGATGCGACCGATATTTTTGGATTTAAGTCCTACTAAAAACCGAAAACAATCATGAATATAAAAATCACCGCCGCGCTTGCCGCTTTGTCGCTCGCCCTTTTGCCGGCTGCGGCGCAGGACACCGAAGAAAATTTGTCGTGGGACATATATCCCGACACATGGGTGGGGACAGACGGCGCGGGGCGCATACAGCCAACGCAAAAGGAAACAGGTGCGACAAAAACCGACAAGAAAAGGGACGTGGGAATGTTCTATGTAACATGGCACACCAAAGGACTTCATGCCGGCAGACCGCCGTTTATGGGCGATGTTACCAAAATTCTCGAGAAAGACCCAGCCACGCGCCTCGACGGCAGCAGCAAGAACTGGGGGGCTTACGGCGGTTATCACTGGGGTGAGCCTGAAATGGGATATTTCCTTTCGGCCGACCCCTACGTGATACGTCATGATGTCTCCGCCCTTGCAGACGCGGGCGTTGACGTGCTTATTCTCGACGTTACCAACAGTGTGAGATACTGGGACGAATGGGAGCAGCTGTTCAAGATACTCGACGAGATGAAGAGCGGCGGGCAGAAAGTGCCGAAGTTCTGTTTCTGGGTGTTCAACGGAGTTCCCACATACTGCGCACAGGAGATTTTCGAGCGCGTTTACCGCCCCGGACGCTACAAGGATTTGTGGTACTACCGCGACGGCAAGCCGCTTTTGCTATATAACGCCGACCCATCTTTCGATGCGAACGGCTATCATCCCGACCCTGTGCCCAACTTCCTGTATGACGCAGACGCCGTTACCAACAAGAACAATCCGCACTACGGCGACACGCTATATACAAAGGAGCGCATTTCGTACTATCCCAAATACATTCTCGACTTCTTCAGCCTGCGCAACATGTGGTGGGGCTACTACAAGTGGGCCGGCAAGCGCTTCATAGGCAAGGAGGGCAACTGGACTTTCGGCCTTGACCTCGGCGACAAGCCCGTGCTCGACCTCACCCCGCGCGAGCGCGCTTCGCGCCACAACGGGCAGATTGAGGAAATATCCGTAACCCCCGCGCAGCATCCCGTGTCGCTTATCGGCAAATCGTGGCGGGCAAGCACCGGCGAGCCGGAGTTCAACGAATACGACCTGCCGGTTGCCACATACGTGCCCGAACTTGGCAAGAAGATGGAACGCCCCACGGCATACGGCATATACTTCCAGGACCGCTGGGACGAGGCTCTGAGCATAGACCCGCCGTTCATCTACCTTAACGACTGGAACGAGTGGTCGGCGGGAAAGTATATGCAGGATCCGCCCGTTACCTTCATGCGCCGCAAGGGGAGCAACTATTTCTTCGTTGACCAATACAACGAGGAGTTCAACCGTACCATAGGCCCGATGAAGGGCGGGTTCACCGACAACTATTATATGCAGATGGCGGCGAACATACGCAAGTACAAGGGCGTGCGCGCAATTCCCGAAAACCACGGCTATTTCACATCGTGGGAAAACGAGAAAACCGAATACCGCGACACCAAGGGCGACATTGCCCACCGCGACTTCGACGGATATTCGGGCTTGCACTACAAGGACGAGCTCGGGCGCAACGACATTGTGCTTTCAAAGGTTGGCGTAACCAGGAAGGACGTGCTTTTCCGCGTGTCGGCTGCCGACAACCTCACCAAGCCCGAACCTGCAGGCTGGATGCTGCTCTTCATAGATGCCGACAAAAACAGCGGCACAGGCTGGGCGGGCTATGACTATATGGTCTCCGACGGATGGCTTCTGAAATATAACGGGAACGCCCCCGACAGCACGGCGGCGTGGAAGCCCGTGGCAAAGGTGGAGACGCGCATTGACGGCAAGGACTACTATGTAAGCGTCCCCCGCAAGCTGATAGGCGCGAAGGGCGACAGGATAACCTTCGACTTCAAGTGGGCCGACAACCCCGCAGACATGAAGTCGCCCATAGGGCTTGCGCTTGGCGGCGACACAGCCCCCAACCGCCGTTTCAACTACCGCTTCATCTGGAGCAGGGATTGAACGCCAAATTCTGCAAGTTACTGGAACACAACAAATTGTCTTGGCTTGGAAATGATTTGTAAGACGTTGTAGTTCAAGACATTAAAAGAGCGAAAATTATGTCTGATGTAGTTTTTTCTACGTCAGACATAATTTTTCCTGCATCGGACATAGTTTTTCCTACATCAAGTGTGGTTTTGGGAGTGCTTGGAAAAACTGCCTCAAAACTTGAAAACAATGCCGTTTTCCGCCTGTTTGTGAATTTTTGGGGGCTTGCAGCGCATTGTGTATGCGAACAATGACTAAATTTGCACGTATTCCTCTAAAAACAAACATGATGAACAAGGCAAAACTTCTTTCGGCGGCCCTTTTGGCGGGCTTGTCGCTCGGCGTTTCGGCGCAGACGGAAATTCCCGAATCCCCCGATTGGGACGTTTACCCCGACACGTGGGTGGCAACCGACGGCGCGGGGCGCGTGATGCCCGGAAACGCCGACGTGGGCGACTATAAATTCGGCAAGCAGCACACAGTGGGCATATTCTATGTTACGTGGCACACAGCGAATGTGGCAGGCATGCACTCGCCCTACGGCGCGGACGTGTCGAAGGTGCTTGAGAGCGACCCGGAGGCGCGCAGGGACAAGGACAATGCCGCGTGGCAGCCGCAATATTACAACTCCTACCACTGGGGCGAGCCGGAAATGGGATATTTCCTCTCGGCCGACCCGTTCGTGATACGCCGCGATGTGTCGATGCTCGCCGACGCGGGCGTTGACGTGCTTATTCTCGACGTTACCAACGCCGTGAGGTACTGGGACGAGTGGGAGGCTCTTTGCAAGGTGCTAACCGACATGAAGGCCAACGGCAACAAAGTGCCGCAGATTTGTTTCTGGAGCTTCAACGGCGAGGCTATATATGTTGTGCAGGAGATATACGACCGTTTCTATTCAAAGGGAAAATACAAGGACCTGTGGTTTTACTGGTACGGCAAGCCGCTGCTGCTCTACAACGCCACGCCGGCCAACGACGCCAACGGCAGCGGGCACAAGCTGCGCAACTACCTTTACGATGCCAACGCCGCAACCAACCCAAAGCATCCCCACTACGGCGACCCGCTCTACACCTCGCAGTATCTCACCGACTATCCCGACTATATAAAGGAGTTTTTCACGCTGCGCAATATGTGGTGGGGCTACAAGGAATGGAACGGCAAGAGTTACGTGGGGACGGAGGACAACTGGGCGTTCGGCTACGAAATGCACACCCTCGGCTCGTACACCGCCAAGGATCTCGTGTCGAAGCACAAGGGGAAATATGAGGAATACGCAGTTACGCCCGCCCAGCACCCCTCATCGATGGTGGGAAAGTGTTGGACGCGCAAGGGCGGCGAGCCTGAACTCGACGAATACGATATGCCAGTGCCGCAGTATGTGAAGAGCGCGGGCAAGACGGTGGACGATCCCGAAAGCTACGGCATCTACTTTCAGGAGCGTTGGGACGAGGCTTTGAGTGTCAGCCCCGACTTTATCTACCTCAACGACTGGAACGAGTACACCGCCGGAAAATACAGCGGCGACAACCTCACGTTCATGCGCCGCAGCAACAACGGCTTCTGGTTCATCGACCAGTACAACGCCGAGTTCAACCGCACAATCGGTCCTGTGAAGGGCAGATACACCGACAACTATTATATGCAGATGGCGGCGAACATACGCAAATACAAAGGCGCACGTGCCGTTCCGCAGAACTACGGCATCGCCCCGCAGGGGGTTGGACGGCCTGACGCTTCGGCGTGGGACGGAATAAAGACCGAATACCGCGACACGAAAGGCGACATAGCCCACCGCTCATACGGCGGCTACGGCGGGCTGAAGTACACCGACAACCTCGGGCGCAACGACATTGTGCGCTCAAAGGTTGCCGTAACGGCTGACAGCATATATTTTTACGCCGAGACGCAGGACGACCTCACGGCTTGCGAGAACGACAACTGGATGCTCCTTTTCATCGATGCCGACAACAACCACTCCACAGGCTGGAACGGTTATGATTTTGTGGTGAACAAGAGCATAGAGGGCAATGTGTCGTCTGTGATGAGCTGCGAGGGGGAAGTGTCATCGTGGAACAAGACCGCCGAAGCGCGGCTGCTTGTAAACGGCAACAGGCTCGTAGTGGCAATGGCGCGGAACGACCTTAAACTTTCGGGCGATAACCTTACGTTCGATTTCAAATGGGTTGACAATCCCAGAGACTTCGACTCGCCGATCGGGCTTGCGACTGCCGGCGACGCAGCCCCGAACCGCAGGTTCAACTATAGGTTTGTGTGGCACAAGGAGGGAAGCGAGACGGTTTCGGCAAGGCAGAAGCTCATCGACTTGATAGAGGAATGCAACCGCAGCAAGCTCACAGAAAGCCACGCCTATGGGAAAAACCCCGGAATGGTGGCGGATTCCACCGTTGCGGCACGTTACGCGGAGGCGTTCCGAAACTCTTATTCGCAGGCCTCACTCGAGCTTGACGACAGCAAGTACGAGGCGGCGGCAGAGGAATTGCGCAGCGCGGCGGAAGCACTCAGAAACGCCCCGGTAGTACCCCTGTCGGACGGTTACTATTTCATTGCAAGCGCAAACCCTGCATATTCGGGCAATACAATGGCTTTTGACCAGACAACCGCAAGCTCGAAAATGCTGCACTGGCAGAAACTTGACGAGGACAAGCCGAATTTTGTCTGGAAAGTAACTTCCGCCGAGGGCGGCAGGACAATGCAAAACCTTTTCTCCTCGCTGTACATAAACAAAAGTGCCTTGGACAATTCCAATTCCACAATACGCCTCACCGACACCGTGGGGGCGAAACAAGTGGTAACGCCGCTCAACCACGCAGGGCAGTTCACGATTTCAAACACCGTTTACAATGCGCCGTATTACCAGAAAAGCGGCGAGAGCGGCAGTTCGTCGAGCGGGTATGTTACTCCGGGCGAGGGCGGTGTCTCATCGTGTGCGGCGTGGAGGTTTGTGAACGCCGACGGGTACTTCATAAGAAACTTCAAAACCCCTCTTGACTCGGTGGCAAACCTTGCAAAGGAAAAACTGGACGCTTCCGTTGTGATGAAGGACGGAAATCCCGACCCGCTTTCGCCGGCATTTAACGCCGGGATTAAGCCAAAAATCGACAGGCTCTCGCAACTTTTGGCGCGGGACACCTTGCTCGACATCCATTCAATAACAAAAGCCGACATAGACACCCTTGCCAAGGCTTACGAGTCCTTGCTCGCCGTCTGGCCCGACACCACGGAATTGTCGCGTATATGCATCGGGACGGAGCATTTCCTCAAGAGCAGCACCTGTGGCGACGAGATAGGGGAAACCTCGCAGGAGGCGTATTCCGCCCTTGAAAGGCAATATGCGGCAACAATCGCAAAACGTCCGTTCTACGCTTTCACCCGCCGCGAGATTGACTCGCTGGCGGCGGAGCTGCAAAAGGCGAAAGACTATGCCGATGCTGCCGTAAACCCTCCTGCGGGCGAAATTTGGTACAACATAACCAGCACGGACACAACCAAGCTTTCGGGAAGCAGCTCCCAAGGCGAATGCCTTTATGCCAACAACAGCACGCCGTCTTCACAGGTTTACTGGGGAGGAACCCCCGACGCCAACAGCCGCAAGGTGCGCAGCGCATGGCGGTTCGTGAGCCTCGGCAACGGTACGTATGCCGTGCAGAATGCGGGTTCGGGATGGTATCTCGGCGCTGCCGCAAAAGAGGGGGACAACCTCAAGATGAGCGAAACGCCCGTTGCATACCGGCTGATGTCCGTCGGAGACAGGCAATGGGCTTTGCAGAACGCCGAAAACGGCATGAAGATTACCACCACCTCCAGACGCCGCTACGTGAGCCTTGGAAACGATTCTGCGGGGACAAACCTGCCGACAGCGTGGTTTGTGTCGCGCATCAGTACAAACGACCTGCGTGATTCGTTCAATGCCGTTGAAGGTTCGCTCGGCGTGCTTACCCTGCCATACGCCCAAAAGGCTCTGCCGCAGACGGTGAACGGCGAAAACATGAAGCTGTATGTTGTGAGCGGCTCCAAACTCGACGCTTCGGCAAAGACAATATCCATAGACTTGTCGGAGTACAATGAAGCCACAGTGCCCGCAGGTTTCCCATTGGTTTATTTTACGGGCGAAGAATACAAGATAACGTCTGACATACCGTTCCACACGTTCCCCGAGACAGATGGGGACGTGGTTACGGAGGCGCGGAACGTAAACGGGCTTGTGGGCGTGCTGAAGCCTGTGGTGGTGCAAAACGACACCTGCGGGTATTTCAGCGTGCGCACGCTTGTGCCGATGACGATGAAATGCACAGTGCCGGCACAGGGCGGATACGTGAACGCCACTTCGATAGCCAACATCGCAAGCATGAACGCCGACCTTACGGTGAATGTGAGCGGAGGCGGACTTCTGAACGGCATTTCGCAGACAATCCGCAGGTCCGGTGAGATAATTGACGTTTACAGCGTGGAGGGCATAATGGTAAGGAGCGGCGTGAAATGTTCGCAGGCGTTGAAGGGGCTGCACCCCGGCATATACATCATAGGCGACCGCAAGTTCGTGGTGAAGTAAGGGGCTTGCCTGCAAGGAAAACGCGGGTTCGGGATAAGGTTTCCATAGAAACTGCGCAGCTTGCAGGTGTCGCAGATGAGGACGTGGTCATTCGTCTGCGCATTCCTGGAAAAATTATGTCTGAAACAAGAAAAACTATGTCCGATGTAGGAAAAATTACATCAGACATAGTTTTTTCTACGTCAGACCTTTTTTCGCCTCTTGCAAGATGCAGAAAAACAAGCTGTTATACAGGTTGCTTGTTTGTGAGTATTTCTTTTGAAAATCAGGGTCTTACGCATTTTATGGCGATTATGGCAGTTTCGCGCTTGCACGTGGCAAGTCATAAAAATCCCCTCCCGCGACAGTCATCGCGGAAGGGGATTTTATATTGTTTGTGCCGTAAAGGCCGGGGGGTGTGCGGTTCAGAGCCTGCGCTTTTCGGCGTTTCCTGCGCCTGTGCCTTTATAGTGGCTCTTGGCTGTGTTGAAGTTGTAGGTGAGCGTGAGGCTGAAGTTGCGCGTATGGTTGTAGCAGTCTTTCGTAACCTTGACAGCGTTTCCGTAGTTCGTCCACCTTTCCTTTGTCCCTTTCAGAATGTCGTTTGCCTTGACGTTTAGCATAAGCGCATCGTGGAAAAGCACGCAGGTGTATCCCAAATCCAGGGAGGAATACTGCTTGAGGTGCGAGCAAGTGCCGTCGGAGGGTATGCCGTAGGAGTAGTCGAGCGTGAAGAAGTTTTTCTTGCTGATGACAAACTTGTTGTCCAGCTCAAAGTATGCGCCCGCACGCTGCAGGTTCTCGCTGATGCCGTATTCCCTGTAGCTGACAAAAGGCTTGTCGAACTCCGCCTCGAGTGTAGGCTGCCAGAAACCGAACTTTGGCGACAGGCTCACGGAAGCATAGACGTTCTGGCATTTTCTCAGGTTGCTCCATTTGCTGATTGCTATCTCCTCGCCGTTGTACAGGCTGTTATAATACGTAAGCTGGTTCTTGTCGTAATTGTAGCCCATGTTCAGGCTCGCCCATTTGTAAACGGCGTTGAACTCTATGTTGTGCGTTATGTTGGGGCGCAGGTATGGGTTGCCCGCCTCGTAGAGGAAACGTCCGTCATACTGCACATTGTTGCGCAGGGCGAAGTAGCCCGGGCGCGAAGTCTTTTTGGTGTAGCCCAAGCTCAAGTTCCAGTCGCCCTTGCTCCATTCCGCCGAAAGGTTGGGGTAGAGGTCGTCGTATTTTCGGCTCGGCTCATTCTCCTTCACGCCGTTGCTGCGGTAGTCGGTGCTCACGTGCTCGTAGCGCAGTCCCGCGTCAAAGCTCCAGTCTCCCACGCTAAGGCTGTATTCCGCGAACGGCGCGACATTGGTCTCCTTTATGTCGCTGCGGCTTGAGGGTATGAGGTTTTCGGGGTTGTTGTAAACGCTGTGGGTGTTTGTAAGCGTTGCCTCTGTGCCGGCGTTCAGTGTTCCTTTGCCCACGGGATAGCCCAGCACAACCTTTCCTGCCGTCATGTTGCTGTGGTTGGAGTTGTCGGTGTGCACCTCGCGGTTTTCGTATGTCTCGGACTCCTCTTTCCACAAATCGTTCCTGCCGGACTTGCGCCAGATGTAGGTGGCGTTTACGTTGATGTCGAGTTTCCCGGCTTTGCCCATGTAGTACGAGCTTGCCTCGTGTGTGGGCCCGTTGCCTGTGCAAATCAGCGCGTTGTTGTTAATGGTTCCGTCGGGCTGCCCGTCGCGGAAAATCTTCATGAGGTTGTTTTTTCCCACGCCCTTTCCGTGAAGCGATTTTCGCAGCGAATAGTACGCGCCAAAGGAATTGCCGGGGCTTGTCTCGTAGTTGAAGCCCACTTTCTCGTTTATTGCCGCGCTTTTGAATATTGTGTTCAGGCTGTGGTCTATGAACGTTTTGCGCCTGTCGGTGTTCATTTCGTAGGTAAGGCGGTTGTCCTCGTACGAAACGTTTCTGTCGGCATAGAATGTGTTGAAGATTTCAAGGCCGTTCTTTCTGTATCTGGTGTCAATCTGTCCGTATCCGTTCCATGCGGGGTTGAATTTTGTGTTGGCTTCGGCGCGGGCGGAAAATCCCTCGCCCTTTATCGGCTTGGTGTTGATTTTTATCACCGACTTGGCTTCCGCGTTGTATTTCGCCCCCGGGCTGGTTATAATGTCCACGCTCCTGATGTCGGTTGACTTGAGCTGCGTAAGTTCTTTGTTGTCCCTCACAAGGCGGTTGTTGATGTAAATTTCGGGCGTGCCCTTTGCAAAAACGCTCACGTCGCCTTTGGCGTCAACCTTGACCCTTGGCAGTTCGGCAAGCACGTTTCCCGCAGTTCCCGCCATACTAAGCAGCGAGTTTTCCACGTTCACGCTCATTCCGCCCTGCGTCATCTTGTATTTGGGTGCGGAGCCTTTCACCACCACGCCGTTTATGGTGTAGCTTTTGGGGTGCATCGTGATGTTTCCGACCTTTTTCACAGGAGTTGCAACGCACAGTGCGCTGTAGCCTATGCAGGAGAATTTTGCTATCACCTCATCGGCGGCGCACGGAATTACGAAGTCGCCGTTCTCGTTGCTCACGCCGCCTATGATGAATGCCGAGTCGGCGGGGTTGAGAAGCTGCACGTTGGCATACAATACAGGCTCGCCCTTTTCGTCAACGATGCGCCCGGAAAGTTTGCGGTTCGACTTATCCACGCATTCCACAGTGATGAGGCTGTCGCCCGTTGTGATTGTCATGGGGTAGAAGCCCACAACCTCGCTAACGGCTTCGGGAATGGTTTTGCCGGTTATCTGCTTTGTTACGGTGTAGTCCTCAAGCTCGTTGTATATGAAGCTTATCTTGTAAGCGTTTGTGGCTTTTGCGAGGTCTATAAGCACGTCGGCCATTGACTGCTTCTGATAGTTGCGCGATATGCGCTGCGCCCCGGCTGCCTGCACTGCGGCAAGCAGGAGTATGATGTAAAAAAAGCGTTTCATGATTGCTGTCATTCTACGGTTAGCGTGCCTTTGTCGAGGGTGAGCGTTACGTTCTCGAACTGGTTCAAGTCCTTCACCACTTCAGCCATGCTCTTGCGGCTGTCCCAGTCGTAGTACAGGCGGAGCCTCTTTGCGCTCCCGCTCTTGAACGCCACTTTCACGTCATAGTATGCCGCCATTTCCGTGAGCATTTTTTCGAGCGTTATGTTGATGAACGTTCTTTGCACTGCGGGCTTTGGGCTTTTTATTGATATTGTGTCGGGCGCGGCTTCGGCTTGCGCTTTTTGCGCGTATGCCGTTGCGGGGGCCGCGTTGCCTTGAGCCGTCTCGCGTGCGGACTTGGCATAATGGTATGCGGCGAACGACACGCCCGACAGCATCACCACGCCGGCGAATACGGCTGCGGCTTTCATTGCGTTCCATTTGCCGACGAATGTGAACCGTCTTTGAGGAGCGGCTTCGGGATGCGCGGCGGCGAACTTTGCCCATTCTTCGTCAACGTTGATGTTTGCATCGTCCATGTTGGTTGCCGTGTTGGCTTCGGCTATCGTTTCGTAGATTTTGCGGCTTTCGGGGTCGCTGAGCATTGCCTTGAACTCCTCGTCGCTGTAACGCTCGGGATGCTCAATCATGTTGAGTATTTTCTCAGTCTTTTCCATTTTCTTCAGGGATTGAATTGTTTTTTGAGTTGTTTGATGCCTTGCGCGAGATGTTTGTAAACCGCCGCCTCGCTTATTTGCAGTGCCGAGGCAATTTCGCCGTAGGTCATCTTTTGGCGGTAGCGCATCTTGATTATCCGCGATGTTTGCGGTGTGAGGCCGCTGTCTATGTAGTCCCTCACCAGTTCCAGTTTGTCGGCAAGCCTTTCCGCCGGCTCCCCGCCGCATTCCGCCTCGCACATCATCAGGTTTTGGATTTTGTCCCTCACCTTTTCGCGGTTCAGTATGTTAAGGCATCTGTTCCTTACGCACACGAGCAGGAGGCTTTCCGCAGTTTCGGGCCTTACAGCCAGCTTTCCGTACAAAACATCGGCAAAAACATCGCTTACAACATCTTTTGCGGCGTCGCTGTCGCGCAGAAGCGCTTTGGCCAGAAGATACATCCTGCGATAGTGGCGCTTGAAAAGTTGTTCTGTCAGTTCTTTCATTGTCTTTTTTACCGTTGTTCAGTGATAATACAAGCGGGAAGCCAGTTTCCCAACCCCTGAAAGGGAAAAATTTTTTGCAGGGCGTGAAAAATGCGTTGCGTGGCGCAAATGTACGAAAGCATCCGCAATTTGTAACCCTTTGATTAGCAATAAATTGCCATTATTCCAAAATTCTTTGTAAGTATCTGCTTCACAGCGGGTTGCAAGTGGCGGAAAAAAGGTCTGATGTAGTTTGAATTATGTCTGATGTAATTTTTCCTATGTCCTATGTAGTTTTTCCTACATCCGATGTAGTTTTCGGGGTGTTTGGTTTTGCGCCGTTTGCAGGGGCGTGCTGCATAAATACAATAATCATTTAACCGGCAGATTGCATATGCCATATATTCCGCCGCCTGAAGCAAGTTGCGTACATCAATTCTTACACAAATTTTGCCAGAACCCTTTTTGCCGTCTCGCTGTCGGCGGAAATTTGCCTTTGCAGGGCTTCGAGCGAGGGGAAGCATATCTCGTCGCGCAGGCGCGACACAAATTCCACGCTTATGTCCCTGCCGTAGATGTTGCCGTGGAAACCTGCGAGGAAAGCCTCCACCGTTGTGTCGCTGCCGTTGTGGAGGGTGGGTCTCGTGCCTATGTTCACCACCGAGGCATACTTCACGCCGCCCACATGGGATATGGCTGCATATACGCCCTGTTTGGGGATTGTCTTGCCCGAGGAAGCGGCATCTACGTTGGCTGTGGGGAAGCCGAGCCCTGTGCCGACATGGCGGCCCTCAACAACTTTCCCCGAAAGGGTGTATCTGTAGCCGAGCATTGCCGAAGCCTGTTCCACCTTTCCCTCGAGCAGTGCGCCGCGTATTGCCGACGAGCTTATTTCCATGCCCGAGGGCGGGAGGTATTTCGCCGCCCTCACAACGCAAATCCCAAGGCGTGCGCCTATGGTGCGGTAGTGTTCGAACGAACTGTCGCTGTCGTGCCCTATGGAATGGTCGTAGCCCATTACAAGCGCCTTGACGTTGAGGCGTTCCACGAGATAGCCGCGCATGAAGTCCTCTGCGGAAAGCGCGGCGAACGGCTTGGTGAAGTCCAGCATTGCGCAAAAGTCAATTCCCTGCCGCCCGATGAGCGAAATGCGTTCGGGCGTTGTTGACAGGAGCGGCGGCCGGCTTCCGGGGCGCAACACGGCAAGTGGATGTCCGGGGAACGTTACCGCCATTGTGGCGAGGCTGTTCGCGCGGGCGACAGCCTTCACGTTTTCGAGCAGGAAGCGGTGTCCGAAATGCACGCCGTCGAAAAATCCCACGGCGGCTGCGGAGGCTTTTGCGGGACGGGGGCCGCCCTCATTCAGCACCCTCATCAGTTTTGGGCGTTGTTGAACAGTTCCATCCAGTCGCCGCCGCCTTTTGAAAGGTATGTTTTCAGCCCTTCCTTGGCGGCTGCCTCGCAGTTGTCCTTGCTGTCGTCTATGTAGAGGGTTTCCCCGGGCTTCACCCCCGACTCCTTTATGGCGAGCTTGAATATCCGGCTGTCGGGCTTTGCCATTCCCAGTTTGTAGGAAAGGAAAATCTTCTCAAAATAAAAGTCCACGGTGCGCCCGCGATACAGGAAGAAGTCGTTTGTGGAGAGTGTCCAGTGAATCCTGTTTGTGTTGCTGAGCATGAACAAATGAAACTTGTCCCTGATGCTTGCGAGGCATTCCAGACGCTCTCTGGGTATTCCCACAAGAAACTCGTTCCACGCGTCGATTATCTTGCGGTCGTGAACGTCGGGGCGGCCCGATATTCCGCGCAGCGCGTCGCAAAACTCCTCTGTGCCTGTCTCCCCGGTTTCAATGCCCGAGAACACGCCGCTCTGCACATATTGCCCCAAAGCGTCGCGCACGTTCACGCCAAGCCTTTCGAACGCCTCGATGCAGCGTTCGCGGTCAAGGTCAACGATAACTCCTCCGAAGTCGAAGATTATGTTTTTGATACCGGTCAGTTCGTTCATCTTATAAATGGTTTATTTTGTTATTAGTCCTTTAGGGTGTCTGGCTGCTGTCCTGCGGCGGATGGCGCGCACCGTTTCGGGAACGGCATATACGAGGAACGTCGTGAAGAACATCTCAAGCCATACGCTGAAGTTCAGGTGGAATGTGCGGAACGCCGAACCGCCGAACTCCACGAGCACCGCCTGTCCGGCGAGTATCAGGAGCATTCCCGCCAGCATTCCGTGGCATTTTAAGAATTTGTGGAACGCGAAGTTGCGGCTTCCCCATGCGCGGACGTTCAATAGGTTCCAAAATTGCAGGAACACGAAAACGGAGAAAAACATGGAGAGGTTTTTCAGTTGCAGTGCGGTAAGGAGGGCGGGTTGTGCGTTGAGCCATTCCACAATGCACAGCATGGCCAGCAGGATTGCCGTAAAGGCCAGCGAAGTGAGCATCACCCTGCGCATTACAGCCTTTGTGGCGATATACACAGTGTGCTTGCGCGGCTTTTTCTTCATCAGCCGGTTTGAGGGCGGCAGTGTGAGCAGCGCCACAATGGCGATGAAGTCCATTATCAAGCCAATCCAGAGCATTTGTGAGACTGTGAGCGGAAGCAACGCGCCAATAACCGCGCCAAGAAGCACCGTGAGGAGCACGGTGGCGTTGGCGGTGTATCTGAAAACCATTTGCCGCCTCATGTTCTCATACATTGCCCTTCCCCATTTCACAGCCGACAGAACCGTGGTCAGAGAGTCTTCCGCGAGCGTTATGCCCGCCGCTTCCTTTGCCGCCGCTTCCTTTGCCGCCGCTTCCGCATTGCTTGAGGCTATGCCCGCATCGGCGAACGTGAAGGCGGGAACATCGTTTATGCTGTTTCCCGTAACCGCTACCACTTCGCCGAGTTTACGCTGCAATTGCACAAACCTTTGCTTGTCGCAGGGTCTTGCGCGGCTGATGATTTTTATCTTTTGTATTCGGTGAAGAGCCTCCTCATCGGAGAGCCTTGCAAATTCCTCGCCTGTGATTGCGTTTTCCGCGTTGTCGGTGTCTGCCCAAATCCCCGCCAGCCGCGCCATTGCGCGTGCGGTTTCGCCGTTCTCGCCTGTAACAATCTTCAGCTTTATTCCGGCTTTGCGGCATTGCGCGGCGGTTTCCGGGATGTCGGGACGCACGGGGTCCTGCATCACAGCCACTCCGGTGTATTTCAGCCCCCCCGCCGACAAGGCTGCGGAAGCGTCGCTTTCGCCGTGTTCCAGACGCTTGCGGGCAAAGGCGAGGGTGCGCATTGCCTTGTTGCGGTAATATTTGAGCAGTTTGTCGAAGTCGGCTTTCTGCTCCGCGTTGTCGCAGAAGCTTTCCACCGTTTCGGGCGCGCCTTTCACGAAAAGGTATCTTGCACCCTCCACGTTGGCTATGGTCGCCATGTATTTACGTTCCTCCGAGAAAGGTATGCGGTCTATGATTTCCGCCTTTTCGCGCAGGCCGGCGCAGCTTTCGCCTTCCTTTCTCATCCAGCGCAGTATGGCGCATTCCGCCGCGTTTCCAATTTCCATGTATCCGCTGTCCTCTGCAAGAAAGGCTGTGGAGTTTGCCGCCGCGCCGATGCAGAAGTCCCGCTTTGCGCCGCAGTACTTCATGTCGGCCACAACAAGTCTGTTCAGGCTGATGAAGTCGGAAATTCCCGTGCAAACCATTGTAACCGCGCTAAGTTCCTCACAGGCCTGCGGATCTCTCACGGCAATTCCGCCTTTCCGCATTCTTCGGGCGTTAAGCGCGACACAGGCGGGAAGCAGCATGGGAAGTCCTTTGGGAAGTGAGATTATAATCATCGCCACGCTCATCATGAAATTGTTTACAAGCGTGCCGAATATTTCGTGCCAGCAGTTGTTTGCGCTGTAGTTCACTTTTAGCAGCCCCTTGACGGTGAGCAGGAGAAACGAGCTCAGGGACACGTACAAAACCACGCGGCTTGTTACGGAGACTATGCGCGTGAGCTGTTTCCCGAAAGGAGTGCTGCAGTAAACGGAAAGGGGAGTGTCCTTTTGGATTTCCGCAATTTTTGTTTCGTCTCCCACAGCCGTTACCTGCATCACGGCATCCCCCTCGAGAACGTATGAGGAGCGGAAAAGCAAGCCTGCATCTGCGCTGTCGCCGGAGCTTTTTGCCGCGTTTTTTTTCACGGATGTTTTTCCGTCAATGGGAGATTCGTCAACAAGCAGCGAATGCGACACGAGCAGTTTGCCGTCTGCGGGAATTTCATCGCCTTGTCCGAGGATTACAATTTCACCCGAAACAACTTCGCTGCGCTGTATCTCGCAAACCTTGCCGTGCCTCACGACCTTGGCCGTATATGAGTCTCCCGCCTTTTGGGACTTTCGGATACGGCGCACGACAAAATCCTCCAAGCCCTGCATCACTCCGAAATAAAGAAGCACGGTGAGAATGACTCCCACCGTCCCCGCGCAGCCGTTTCCGTAGAAACCCAGCACAAGGGACATGAGCGAGGCAAGCAGCAGGGCCTTGACCGTAGGGTCGCAGAGCTTTTCCGCATACCTCCTCAACGCCGATGGCCTTCGTGGCGCGGTCAGCACATTCCTGCCGTGCGCAAATCGGGCGGTGGTGATTTCTGCCTCACAAAGTCCCCGGCGTATCTTTTTTATGGTGTCGGTATCGGGCGTTGCCATGGGTTTGCTTATAATGCTTTTGCAAAGTTAGCAATTTCTTCGCTAAGCGGTGGGAAACCCAAGCCCCGCCGTCCTTTCGGCAGGGCGGCGGGGCTTGTTAATGTCTGTTGTGTTTTTGGTTTCGCGGCGGTGGCTGCTGCCTTACCAGTAATCCTCCGCCTCAACTCCTGCGTAAACGTTCTTCGGACACCATTCCATGTAGTCTATGTCAAGGTGTGCGGCGGGGTTGTTGAGTATGGTTTTGAACCTTACATAATATGTCTTGTTCTGGTCCACATATCCGCGATACAGTATGTGGCGCAGCTTGTGGAGCGCGAAGCCGTCGTTTCGCCCGCCCGTTGTTCCTGCCGAACTTGCGCTGCCGTAGCAGTTTGTCCCTTTCATTATGTCGTGGTTGCGCATATTGCGCTCCAGGCGGAAGTTCTCCTCCTTGTCGTCGCCGTCTATGAAGAAGGCTATGCGTTCGGTGTTCTCGTTATATCTCATGTCCACTGGCAGGCCGATTGCCGGCAGGTTGTTGCGGTCAGAACCCACGTAAACCTGCATCATGCCGCAGCCGTCTCCGTTGCCCACGGCCACGCGCAGCTCGTATGTGCCGCTGTTTGGCACACGCGGCAGCTTGAAAATCACATCGTAGTTGCCCTCGAAGAAAGGCTCGTCCTGCTCGAAGGCGCGGTTGCCGGCAAGTCCGTAAACCTCCAGCAGCGTGAGCTGTGTGTCATCGGTGAAGCGTATTCCCTCGCAGTAGCCGTCGTAGATGTAGTAATAGTTTGTGTTGGGCAGGGCGCGGAGTCCGTTTGTCATGAGTTCGGGCTGCTGCGAAAGCACATCGAAGCGGATGCGCTCGTTGAGCACCTTGCCGGGAACGTCCTCGTCATACCACAGCACGTCGTCTATCGGGTAGTAGAAGCCGTTGAGCGCCTGAATGTCGCGCACGCCGTTGGCGGCGTTGACACGGATGCCGGGACGCGGCACAAGCAGCTCGTCGTAAGTGTCCCAGTCGTATTTCGCCACGTAGCGGTTAAGGCGCTTGCCGTCGGTTTGTTTGCCCTCGGTCATCTTCAAAAGGCGCGGGTACTTGCCCATCGTCTCCCAATACTGCATCTTGTCAATGCCGAGCTTGCTGGGGTTGGTGTATGCGTAGCCCACTTCGTTGTAGTGTATCACGAGTTTGTTGAACGGCATGGAACCCCTCACAAGGTGGTAAGCCACAAACTGGTTCACGGCGTTGTCGGGGCTTGTAAGGTCGTTGCTCGTGGCATTCGGGTAGTAAGTTTTGCATATCTCGCTCACCTTATTGATAATCTCGTCCCAGTTCGATACGCCGCTGCCTTCGTATTTGAGCGTGATGCCCCATTTTTCGCACAGCACCGAGTCGGGCTCCACAAAAGCGGTATAGCCGTAATACCTGTGCGGCGGCACGATGGCGTTCATGGTAGGAGTTTGCACACGCGAGGGAAGGTCGCGCGCCTCATACTCCTCATCGCGTATCAGCGTGAGGCTGTCGCTCCATTTTGTAACAAGCAGCAGCCGCGAGAATATCTGCAGGTTGTCCTGGCTTGCTATAAGGTCGGGCAATGTGCTCGAATAGGGCATCACCACGCGGTTCACCACGTGCATCCAGCCGTTCTCCGCCTCGTTGTCAGCACTCGTTATCTCCGAGAAGGCGTCGATGAAAATCCTCACCTTGCCCGTGGAGTCGTTCGTGCCGAAGGAGACGGTCGCAAAGCGGTCCGCCATTGTCTTGTAGTCGAACGTGCCTTCCTGGAACGTTGTAGTCTTGTATGCCTCGTTGCCCTCCGTGTCGATTATGCTGTTGAACACGATGTCCTGCGCCACCGAGTCGGGAGTCTGGTTGATGTCGTAGTTGGGGGTTGCGAAAATCGAGTCGAGATAATGCTGCACGGCGGCGTTCGTGGGCGCAAAGACCGTGTAGTTTCCCCTCGCCTCGAGCAGGTGGTCCATTGTGGAGCCCTTCTTGCCGCTCTTGGCGTGCTGCAGCATGAAGTAGTAGTTGCTGAGGTCGGGGTTTTCCTTCACATAGTCGGCAATCGACTTGCCGGTGAAGACAAACATATCAGAGTCGTCCACGTTGTCAGTACACGACTGGAAGCTGAGAATTGCAGCCACCAAAACAAAGAATCCCAAGTAAATTCTTTTCATGGCAAAGTAATTAAAATTTTTATTCTGTTGGTATGCACATCCCAATCATGACCGTATGTATGCCATACGGTCGCTTAGGACGCACAAAAATGTGATTTTTTGAGTGAATATCAAAGGGATTTTGCGTTTTTTTGAAGAAAAATTGCAGGTGCGTTCCGAAAAGCGTTTATTTCCGCGCCCCACACGCCATTTTCACAATGCGATTTTGGGCGGTTGCCTCCGCTTCTGCAATTGGTACAGCAGACAAATCTTGTCGTTTTTCCAAACACCCCGGAAACCGCATGGGACATGGGAAAAACTACATAGGACGTGGGAAAAATTATGTCTGATATAATCCAGACTACATCAGACCCTTTTTCACCATATGCAAACACCTGTAAAACAAAAACTTGCAAGGATTTTTCAAAACAATGGCTTTGCTCTGAAATTCAGAATGTTACGCAATTTATGCGACATTTGCAGTTTCTTTGACGGCAGGAGGGGCGCTCCAAGCGGACATGTGCCATAAAAAAGACATGAAACGATCAAGTCTTTTCTGATTTCCGATCTTGGACGGAGGTGTTTTTGCTTGCAAAACGCCGGCAAATATTACAAAAACTTGCCGCCAGTGCGTTTTGCCGAAAATGTTTCTGAAAAAGCCGGCTTCGAAAGGCAAATGCAGCAAAAACTGCAACGCGGGGGAAAGGCAAAGCCCCTATCTTTGCAAATGAATCAGAGAAGACAAACAAACACTTAAAAACTTCAAGATTATGGCTAACATTCATCAGAAGCTCACAGAGCTTATCGGCGGCACGCCCCTTGTCCGCATTAACGAACTTACAAAATCCCCGGAGGTTAGGGCGGAAGTGGTGGCGAAGCTGGAATATTTCAATCCCGGCGGAAGCGTGAAAGACCGCATCGCGCTCGCAATGATAGAGGATGCCGAAAAAAGCGGAAGGCTCAAGCCCGGAGCCACAATAATAGAGCCTACGAGCGGAAACACCGGCGTGGGGATAGCCTGGGTGGCGGTTGTGAAGGGATACAAGGCCATTCTCACCATGCCCGAGACGATGAGCGAGGAACGCAAAAGCCTGCTGAGTGCGCGCGGGGCGCAGCTTGTGCTAACGCCGGGCGCGGCCGGGATGAAAGGGGCTGTGGAAAAGGCGGAGGAGCTGCACAGGCAGATTCCCGGTTCCGTAATATTGCAGCAGTTTGACAATCCCGCCAACCGCGCAATACACGAAAAGACCACGGCGGAGGAGATATGGAAAGACACAGACGGAAAAGTTGACATCGTGGTCGGCGGCGTGGGGACCGGCGGCACGATAAGCGGCATCGCCGCAGGCCTGAAAAAGCGCAACCCCGCCATTGAGGCATACGCCGTTGAGCCCGACAGTTCGCCGGTGCTTTCGGGCGGGAAGCCCGGGCCGCACAAGATTCAGGGGATAGGCGCGAACTTTGTGCCGGGAAACTTCGTGAGGGAAGCCATCAGCGGCGTGGTGCGCGTGAAGGACGATGATGCAATCAGGACAGGGCGCGAGCTGGCTCTGAAGGAGGGGCTGCTCGTGGGAATATCCTCCGGGGCTGCCGCATGGGCTGCGATAGAACTTGCCAAGAAACCGGAGAATGCGGGGAAGCGAATCGTGGCAGTGTTCCCCGATACCGGCGAAAGGTATCTTTCAACCGTGCTTTACGCCTTTGAGAAATACCCGCTGAAGTAACGGCGAAAAATCCGTTTAATGTAGTCTTACAGGGTCTGGTGTGGCTTTTCCTGCATCAGACCCTGTTTTTGCTTGGAGGGTAAAACAGGAATTTTCTTCAGGCGCCGCTTTCGGGGAAAATCGCGGCTTTCGGAATGGCCCGGCATTAATTTGGCTCACAAACTCTTTGTAGTTCAAACAATTTGGCGTAATTTTGCCAGCCAATAACAGTGCCAGTAACATGAAACATATTTTCTTGAGAATAGCGGCTGCGGGCTTCCTGTGCGCCTCGCTGCTGTCTTCGTGCTTCAAGGACGAAGCCCCCAATGCCGAGTGCGACATAACCAAGGCTTATATACACGTTGACAATCCCGGGGATATGTTTTTCAACAGTTCCGACACGCTTGTCAGCGTAACATCCACCGACAGCGTTATAACTTTCAACGTAAGGAAAAACACCGACATCAGCGCCCTCGCACCCGAATTTGCGCTTACGCCCGGCGCGACAATCTATCCCGCAAGCGGCTCGGTGCAGAATTTCGGGAACGGCGGCGTAACCTATACCGTTACCTCGGAGAACAGGGCTTGGAAAAGAACTTACACGGTGCATTTCAAGCACATTGTGAAAACCGTGAGCGACACCACATTCCTCGATTTTGAACACTGCTCCCTCAACGCGGGCGGGAATTACTATGTATGGCAGAGGGTTGCCGATGACGGCACTCTTAAGAGCGACTGGGCTACGGGCAATGCGGGGTTCCTGCTCAGCATGGACAAGGCGAAGCCGGAGGAATACCCCACAATTCCAATTGCCGACGGTTATGACGGCAGCGCCGTGCAGCTCACCACCCGCAGCACCGGGCCTTTCGGCGTTTGGACCAACAAAAGGCTTGCGGCTGGAAATCTCTTCCTCGGCACTTTCGTGCTCGACTCTGCGCTTGTAAGCCCCATGAAGGCTACGAACTTCGGCATAGTTTATGACAGCAAGCCCGTGAAATTTACCGGGTACTACAGATACACCCCGGGCAAGAACTATCAGGACCGCAAAGGCAATATTCTCAAAAACATGACCGACAGCGCGGCGGTTTATGCCGTGCTGTACCGCAACCACGATGCCGAGGGCAAGCCGATAACGCTTTACGGCGACAACGTGAAGACAAGCGGGCAGATTGTCGCGCTTGCCGAGCTGGAATATGTCGCCCCCACTGACGAGTGGACGCCGTTTGAGGTGGCGTTCAAGTATTCCGCAGACGTTGACATGGAGCTTCTTGAAAACCGTGGCTACAATCTTACCCTCGTGTTCTCGTCAAGCAAGGACGGCGACCTGTTCTGCGGGGCGATAGGCAGCACGCTGTGCATAGACAAAGTGAGAGTGATAAGCACCAAAGAGAACTAAAACCGATGAGAAAGACAATAATACTTACAGTCCTTGCGGCTTCGGCGTTTGCCGTAGCTCCTGCAAAAAAGATATTCGAAGACCTTGCCTACAACCTCAGGGTTGGTTATTCCATTGGCGGAACAGCCCCGATTAATATGCCGGCTTCCATCCGCAAGCTCAACAAATACACGCTCACCAACAATCTCCAGCTCGGTATTGACGCACGCCGCAAGTTCGACGACCGTTGGGGTGCGCTCGTTGGCGTGCATTTTGAGAACAAGGGCATGAACGAGGACGCGCAGGTCAAGGACTACCACATGAAGATCGTGCGCGGCGGGCAGGCTCTCGAAGGACGCTTCACCGGCGACGTAAAGACAAATGTCGCAGAATGGATGTTCACCGTGCCGCTTATGGCCACGTATTCCTTGGGCTGTGTTACGCTTAAGGCAGGCCCGTATTTCTCTTACGTGCATTCGCGCACGTTCGACGGCGATGCCCACAACGGATACCTGCGTGTGGGAGACCCCACAGGGGCTAAGGTGATAATCGGCGACGAACCCGACACGAGGGGGCATTATGACTTTTCGCACGAAATGCGCCGCTTCCAATGGGGAGTGGATGTGGGGGCTGATTGGTATTTTCACAAAAAGACAGGCGTTTATGCCGACATAAGCTGGGGCTTGAACGGAATACACAAAAGCAGCTTCAAGACAATCGAGCAGACGCTTTACCCGATTTTCGGGACAATAGGGATAATTTACAAACTCAAATAAAATAAGAGAAAGGACTATATGAAAAAAATCTTTACTATTCTCGCGCTCGCCATGGGCGCAATCACCGTTTCGGCCGAGAACTTCACCGATGTGCTCACCGTGGATGTGAACGGCATGGTATCGGAGCAAAAGGCCACCATAAGCCTTGACAAGGATGAAAACGGCGAATATGTCTTCAGTCTGAAGAACTTCGTGCTTCAGGCAGGGGAAAGTTCCTTGGGCGTGGGGACTATAGAACTGAGCAACGTTGACGCTGTTGCCGGGGACAACGGTTTGCTTACGCTCACAACAAAGCAAAGCGTGAAGATCAAGGCGGGCGATGACTCGAGTGTTGAGACATGGCTCGGTCCGATGCTCGGCGATGTGCCTGTGGAGCTTGTTGCCGAAAAACGCGGCAGTGCGCTTTATGCCGTAATAGACATCGACATGGCGATGATGCAGCAGGTCATAAAGGTTACTTTCGGCAACGGCGGCTACCAAATTCCCAATTCAGGATTTGAGACTTTCCATAAATATACGGTGAAGATGGGCGGACTGTTCACGGCAAAGGATGTGGATGTCTATGAGGCAACCTCATGGCATTCGTTCGCCACATCAACGGGTTCTCTCGCGTCAACGGCAAACCGCACCGCAAAGCACCCCTTCACCAACAAGTCCGACATCACACGCCCCGGTTCGGCGGGCAGCAGCAGTCTGATGATAACCTCCACGTCGGCTTCGGGGATAATCGCAAACGGAACAGTTACCACTGGGCGCATGAATGCCGGGGACATGACTCCCGCCAGCCCAAAGAACCACGCCCACCTCGACATGAGCGTTGAGGACAAGGACGGCAACGGCGATCCTTTCTACGCAGTGATGAACGGCCGCCCCGACTCAATTGCAATTTGGGTGAAGTTCAAACAAAGCGCGGCGCAAAAGGATCATCCTTACGCCACAATCAGCGCGGCAATAACAAACGGCACATACTATCAGGACCCGCAGGAAGAGAACAAGGTTTACAACAACGTGCTCGCAAAGGCAAAGAACGCGAAAATCGAAAGCAACGGCTTTGCATGGCAGCGTGTAGCCATCCCCTTTGAATATGTGAACGACACCGTGAGCGGCAAGGCAATCCTCGTTACAATATCCACAAACGCCGATGCCGGCAAGGGAACGGAGAATGACACCATATATGTTGACGACGCGCAGCTCGTTTACAATGTCTCGCTGGCTTCCGCAAAAGTCAAGGACGTTGATGTTGACTTGGAGGATGGCGTAACCGAATACACCGTCAACGGACTTACCGGCGTTACGGCTGACGACATAAAGGTTGTGGCTGACGGAAAGGGAGCGAAGGTTGAAAAGACGCTCACCGAGGTTGACAAGGACGTTGTTGTCAGCGTTAAAGTAACCTCCAACGACCTCAAAACTTCCAAAGTTTACACGTTCACCATGCCCGATGCGGTGGTAACAGGCATTGACAACGCCAAGGCGGACGCCAACGACAAGATTAAGGCGGTTTACGACACGCTCGGCCGCAAGGTAAATGCGACAAGGCACGGCGAGACCTATATAATAGTTTACGAAAGCGGAAAAACCGAAAAGGTGGTCCGCTGATACAATTAACTGTATTACGGATAACGGGTCATGTCATGGCGTTTCCGCCGGGCATGACCCGCTTTTTTTGCCCCGGCGGCGATGTGTTTTATGTGGCGGCATATAGAACGTATTTGGTAAGCATCATAAATATATAAATTCAATCAATCAGGGAATTGCGCCATTTGCAGGGGCGTATGCAATACGCCCCTGCAAATGGCGCAAAAACAAAGCCGTGAAAACTACATCGGATATAAGAAAAACTATGTCCGATGCAGGAAAAAATATGTCTGATATAATTCAAACTACATCAGACCTTTTTTCGCCGCTTTCAAGTCCTTGAAAAACAATTTCTTACAAGAGTAACTCAAAAACAGTGATAAAGATGTGATTATCTGTGAGTTAAATTGTTTTCCCGAAATCCGTGCCGGTCTGGGTGGGTGTGAGGGTTTTGTCAGTCCTTTACAAGCTCGCCGTGGAGGGTTGCCGACGAGGCGGAGAGTATTCTCACTTTGGCGAACTGCCCTATGCGCGCGTCTTCGCGGTTGAACACCACAACCTTGTTCTGCTCGGTGCGCCCGAACAGCTGTTCGCGGCTGCGCTTGCTCGTACCCTCGATGAGTATGTCGAATGTCCTGCCTATGCACTTTTGGTTGTTTTCGAGCGAGAGCGCGTTCTGCAACGCTATAAGCTCGTTCAGCCGGCGTATCTTCACATCCTCCGGCACATCGTCCTCAAAATGCTTGGCGGCATACGTGCCGGGGCGTTCGCTGTACTTGAACATGAACGACGAGTCGTAGCCGCACTCCTTCATGAGGCTCAGCGACTGTGCGTGATCCTCTTCCGTCTCGGTGCAGTAGCCGCAGAAGATGTCGGTTGAAAGTCCGCAGTCCGGCACTATGCGGCGTATAGCCTCCACACGCGACATATACCATTCGCGGGTGTATCTGCGGTTCATGAGTTTCAGTATGCGGTCGCTGCCGCTTTGCACCGGCAGGTGTATGTGGCGGCACACGTTGGGTTCTTCGGCAATCACGCGCAGCGTGTCGTCGCTCATGTCCTTGGGGTGGGACGTGGTGAAGCGTACCCACATTTGGGGCGCTTCCTTCGCCACCATCCTTAGAAGTTCGGGGAAGCCGGTTGTTTCCCCATCTTCGGCGGTGAACGAATATGAGTTCACGTTTTGCCCCAGCAGGGTAACTTCCTTGTATCCGCGCCTTTCAAGGTCTTTAACCTCGTTTATGATGCTTTGCGGGTCGCGTGAGCGTTCCCTCCCCCTCACGTATGGCACAATGCAGTAGTGGCAGAAGTTGTTGCAGCCGCGTGTTATGCTAACGAAGCCCGATATGCGGTTTCCGCATATGCGCTCGGGGATTATGTCGGAGTAAGTCTCCACGGTCGATAGCTCAACGTCTATCGCCTTGTTGCCGTTTTCGGCCTCGGCAGTGAGCTGTGGCAGCATCTGGTATGAGTCAGGCCCCGCTACAAGGTCGGCGTGGTGGCTTTCGAGCAGGTCGTCCTTTGTGCGCTCCGCCATGCAGCCCAGCACGCCTATTATCAGTTTTCCGTGCCTTGCCCTCTTCATGGCGTTGAGGGCGTTAAGGCGGTTGTATATCTTCTGCTCCGCGTTGTCGCGCACGGAACACGTGTTGAGGAACACCGCGTCGGCGTCCCCGATTTCCCCCACCGTGTCGTAGCCAGCCGTTTTCATTACGGAGGCAACCACTTCGCTGTCGGCCACGTTCATCTGGCAGCCGTAGGTCTCTATGTAAAGTTTCTTCATTTCCTGTTTGTATTCGTGCGCAAAGTTACGAAATAAAAGCTATCCGCATTTTCACTTCCTTGCGGTGGTGAAGAACGTGAGCGGTATCTTGGCGAGGAAAATTGACGGCTTGGCGGTTTCGTGGCACGAGTAGTATGTTATCCACATTTCTTCCCCCACCTTGAGGAACGAGGGATATGAGTTGTCGTCAAGCGAGGGCAGTATGAGCGTTTCGTGAAAGTCGCCGTCGGCATTGCCGCAGTATATCATGGTCTTGGGGCGTGAGGGGATGTGTGTCTCGCGTCCGCCGAGCAGCGTCTTTCCGTCGGGGAGCACATAGGCATCCGGCCCTCCGCAGAAGAAGCCCAGCTCTTTCTGCTTCCAGTCGGTGTATGGCGGCATTGAGGAGAGCAGCATCGCGGAGCGGTTTCCGCTTTCGCGGCGCACGAACAGCAGCATTCTGTCATCGGCGGCGAAACGCACCGTAGTCTCATTGGGATAGCCGGCAATGTCGAAAGTTTTCATCACTGTATATTCCTGTCCGTCCTTGGTGGTGAGAAGCTCCAGCTTGTTTTGGTCTCCGGCCTTGAAATAGCTGACTCCGTAGCCTGTGCCCCTGTGCCATGTAACGCGCCACAGCCATGCGAAATCCTGCGCCGCCGACGATGAGACCCTCACCTGTTTTGGCGCGGAGAACTTCCTGCCGTTTTTCGAGAACGCGGCGAGCGTGCTTGTGGATTCCAGCTTTTGGTTTTTGTAGAGCGAGCAACCCATAAGCACCATCAGCTCCCCTTTTGGCGTAACGGAGAGCTTGGGGTCGCGCAGGTCGAACCCCGCCTTTGCTATTATGGCGGCGGTTTCCCACTTGTCGCCGTCGGGCGAGGATATGATGTGTATTCTGCCGTCGGCTTCCCCTTTTTCGTTGAATATGTGGCTGAACCCCTCGCGGAAAGCGCAGTAGTATTTGCCTTTGTACTCAATGAGCGACGTGAAGGCGCAATGCGTTGAGCCGTCGCCCCAGATGCGTTGCAGGTTGTAGCAAATGTCCTGTGCGCAAACGGCGGATGTGATTAGCGCAAAGAACGCAGAAAGTAGCAATGTCTTGGTTTTCATTGTTGCGTGGAATGTTGAATGGGGCAAAATTATGAAAAATTACGCTGGATAAGGAAAATTATCACTACTATTGCAGTGGCAAAATACATAATTAATATGAGCGACAGTCATCCTTTGGCGAAATTTGCATATTGTCCGCGCTGCGGGAGCGCGGATTTCATGGTCAACGGCCCGCGTTCGAAACGCTGCGGGCATTGCGGTTTTGTATATTACCTTAATGCGAGCGCCGCCACAGCGGCTTTCATCGTGAACCGCCGCAATGAAGTGCTTGTGAGCCGCCGTGCCTTTGAGCCGGCAAAAGGCACGCTCGACCTTCCCGGAGGCTTTGTTGACCCCGGCGAGTCAACAGACCAGGGTATGCGCCGCGAGATTTTGGAGGAGACGGGATGCCACGTGGCGGAAATGCGCTGGCTTTTCTCCCTGCCCAACAGCTACAGCTTTTCGGGCTTTGAAGTCCCCACCGCCGACAGTTTCTTTTTGTGCCGCCTTGCCGAGGGGGAGAAACCTGCGGCGTGCGATGACGCGGCGGCTTTGGAGTGGGTTGCAATTAACGCCCTGCGCCCTGCGGACTTCGGGCTTGACTCCATAAGAAAGGCTGTGGGGATATTCGCAAGCCGCCCTTATATGCAGGTTTTGCCGTTGCCACTGCGCCGTGGCTTTGAGTAATCCGATTTGCGTAAAGCGCTGGTTTGCAGAGCAATGACCAATTAATAAATGCCTGACATAACGATTTGTTTTTCAGAGGTTTGAAACAGGCGAAAAAAGGTCTGATGTAGTTTGGATTATATCAGACATAATTTTTCCTGCATAGGACATAGTTTTTCCCATGTCCCATATAGTTTTGGGGATGTTGGGGAAAAGTCCAAAAGTTTTGGTTTTGCGCCAAATGTAGGGGCGTATTGCATACGCCCTGTGCGCCGCCGCCCGAAACGCATCGCACAAACAAAACAAGCTATCGCGGCAATATGGCAAAAACGCGCAACCCTGTCATGATTTCAAAAACGTCTTATCCCGGACTCTTGTATCTTGGGTGTGGCTTTGCATTGTCATAAAACGTTATTTTATAAATTAAAAGCGTACCTTTCATTCGCTATCAAAGAATTTTCCATACTTTTGCAACCCGAAGAAACAAGCAAAGAGGAAAATAATGCAGAAAAATCTCGTAATCGTCGAATCCCCGGCAAAGGCCAAGACCATACAACGGTATCTTGGCGAAGACTACAAGGTGATGCCGTCGTTCGGCCATATACGCGACCTGAAGAAAAAAAACAACGGTATAGACCCCAAGACATTCCAGCCGCAATATGAGATACCCAAGGACAAGGCCCATGTGGTGAGCGAACTGAGAAAAGCGGCGAAAGGTGCGGAAACCGTATGGCTCGCAAGCGATGAGGACCGCGAGGGGGAGGCCATTTCGTGGCATCTCGCCGAGGTGCTGAAACTCCCCGTAACCGACAAGCACCGCATTGTTTTTCACGAGATAACAAAGCCCGCCATTCTCAACGCCATAGAAAATCCGAGGGCTATAGACCTTAACCTCGTTGACGCGCAACAGGCGCGCAGGGTTCTTGACCGCATCGTGGGCTTTGAGCTTTCGCCCGTGCTGTGGCACAGGGTGCGCCCCTCGCTTTCGGCGGGGCGCGTGCAGAGCGTTGCCGTGAGGCTTATCGTTGAGAGGGAGAGGGAAATAAACGATTTCAAGAGCGAGACGTTCTTCCGCGTAACGGCTTTGTTCGCCTTGGGCGGCAGCACCTTTGGCGCGGAACTGAACAGGCGTTTTGCCACGATTGAGGAGGCGGAGGCTTTCTGCAACGATTGCAGGGAGGCCGCCTATGAGGTGGATGCGGTTAATGTGAAGCCGCAAAAGCGCACTCCCGCGCCTCCGTTCACCACTTCCACGCTCCAGCAGGAGGCGGTGAGGAAGTTCGGCTTCCCCGTGTCGCTCACCATGAGCGTGGCGCAGCAGCTTTACGAGGAAGGTCTCATTACATATATGCGTACCGACTCGGTGAACCTCTCGTCATTCTGCATAAACGCCTGCAAGGATGAAATCACCGCCACCCTCGGCGCGGAATATTCCAAGCCGCGAAACTATGTAACCAAGAGCAAAGGCGCACAAGAGGCCCACGAGGCCATACGCCCCACGTCGATGGAGCGGCATGGGATAGACGGCACGCCGCAGCAAAAGAAACTGTACAAGCTTATATGGCTGCGCACCATAGCGTGCCAAATGTCCGACGCGCTGATAGAGAAGACTTCCGCCGACATAGCCGTGTCAACACGCAGCGAAAAGTTCACGGCATCGGGAGAGGTGGTGAAATTTGACGGTTTCCTGCGCGTTTACCGCGAATCACGCGATGGCACGGATGCTTCGCAAGACTCAAACCGGATGTTGCCGGCAATGCAAAAAGGCGACAAGCCCGAAGCGTGCGGGATTACTGCCACACAGCGTTTCACCCAGCATCCGCCAAGATACAACGAGGCTTCGCTCGTACACAAAATGGAGGAGCTCGGAATAGGCCGCCCGTCAACCTATGCGCCAATTATCAGCACCATACAGCAAAGGGGCTATGTGGTGCGCGGCGACAAGGAGGGCGCTCCGCGAAACTACAGCGTGATAACCCTGAAAGACGGAAATATAACAAGGCACGAGGCCACCGAGACAACAGGCTCCGACAAGGGAAAGCTAATCCCGACTCCCGTGGGGCTTGTGGTTACGGATTTCCTCAAGCAGGAGTTCCCCGACATTATGGACTATAACTTCACCGCCGAGGTTGAAAAGCAGTTTGACGAGGTGGCAGAAGGCAAAAAGGAGTGGACGGGGCTTATGAAGGACTTCTACGAAAACTTTGAACCGGAGGTTGAACGTTCCAAAAACGACAACAACGGCAAAAAGGTGGGGGAGCGCGAACTTGGCACAGACCCCAAGACCGGACGCAAGGTGTTCGTGAAGATAGGGCGCTACGGACCGATGGTGCAGATAGGCACTGCCGAGGAAGAGGAGAAGCCGATGTTTGCCACCATACGCAAGAATCAGGACTACGAAACGCTGACCCTTGAGGACGCGCTCGAGCTTTTCAAGCTTCCGCGCACACTCGGCGAGTTCGAGGGCAAGGATGTTGTGATAGGCGCGGGACGTTTCGGGCCTTATGTAAGGCATGACGGCAAATTCGCCTCACTTCCCAAAGGCGTTGACCCGCTGAAAGTAACCCTTGACGAAGCCCAACAGATTATTCTCGACAAGAGGGAGGCCGATGAGAAACGCCACCTTAAAAAGTTTGACGAAGATGCCGAGCTTGAAGTGATGAACGGTCCGTATGGCGCATACATTTCCTACAAGAAGAAGAACTACCGCCTCACGAAAGAACAGAAGGAAAACGCCGCCGCGCTTACCTACGAGGAGTGCATGAGGATTGTGAACAGCGAGCCGGCAAAGGCAAGGCCCAAGGCCGCGAAAAAGACCGCTGCGGCAAAGACAACCAAAACCGCCAAAAAGAGCGCGGTCAAGAAAGCCTGATGAAAAGCATTACGCTCATTGGATATATGTGCGTGGGCAAAACCACGGTGGGGAAAGAGCTTGCCAAGCGTCTGGGACAGACTTTCTATGACCTTGACTGGTACATAGAGGAAAGGTTTCACACCAAGGTGCCGGAGATATTCGCGCAATACGGCGAACAGCATTTCCGCGATCTTGAACGCCGTATGCTGCACGAGGCTGCCGAGTTTGAAAACATCGTGCTTTCGTGCGGAGGCGGCACGCCGTGCTTTTTCGACAACATGGAATACCTTAACTCGGTTTCCACGACGGTTTACCTTAAGGCTTCGAGCCGGACAATCCTGGGACATCTCAAGATAAGCAAGGGCCGCCGCCCGCTTCTTGAAGGCAAAACACCCGATGAGCTGAAGGCGTTTGTTGAAAGCCAGCTCGCCGACAGACAGCCGTTCTACTCCAAGGCGCGGTTTGTGCAGGAGGTGTCCCCTCTTTGCACCCGCGAGAAGATTGACAATATTTGCAATGAAATAATCGAAAAAATAAAAACTACTGATAAATGAAGAAATGGCGCGTTGAAGATTCCGCCGAGCTGTATAACATAAACGGTTGGGGTGTCAATTATTTTAACATCAACGAAAAGGGACACGTTTACGTAACGCCGCGAAAAGACGGAGTGGAAATCGACCTCAAGGAACTGATGGACGAGCTTGACACGCGCAACATCACGGCCCCTGTGCTGCTCCGCTTTCCCGACATCCTTGACAACAGGATAGAGAAAACCGCGACGTGCTTCCAGAAGGCGGCAAAAGAATACAGCTTCAACGCCGAGCATTTCATTATATATCCTATAAAGGTAAACCAGATGCGCCCCGTGGTGGAGGAGATTATCAGCCACGGCAAACGCTACAACATAGGGCTTGAAGCCGGCTCAAAACCCGAACTTCACGCCGTGCTTGCCACGAACATGGACTCCGACAGCCCGATTATATGCAACGGGCACAAGGATCAGAGCTATATAGAGCTTGCGCTTCTGGCGCAGAAAATGGGGAAAAAGGTGTTTCTCGTGGCGGAAAAGCTTGACGAACTTGAACGCATATTCGAGGCTGCGAGAAAACTGAACGTGCGTCCGCAGATAGGCATACGCATCAAGCTGGCATCGACAGGCACGGGCAAATGGGCGGAAAGCGGCGGCGATGCGAGCAAGTTCGGGCTAAACTCCAGCGAGCTTCTTGATGCGGTAAGAATACTGAAAAGCCGGGGCATGGAAGATTGCCTCAATCTTATACACTTCCACATAGGCAGCCAGATAACAAAGATACGCCGCATACAGTCTGCCCTGCGCGAGGCTTCGCAGTTTTACGTGCAGCTCCACGCCATGGGCTTCAACGTGGAGTTTGTTGACTGCGGTGGCGGGCTTGGCATCGACTACGACGGAACGCGTTCGAGCAACAGCGAAAGCTCCGTAAACTATTCCATTCAGGAATACGTGAACGACTGCGTATATACTTTCGTCGATGCGGCCAACAAGAACAACATCCCTCACCCCAACATAATAACCGAAGGCGGACGCTCGCTTACCGCCCACCACAGCGTGCTTATCCTCGAAGTAACCGATGTGGCCTCACAGCCGCAGATGCCCGAGGATTTCGAGGCTACCAAGGACGACCACAAACTTGTCCAGGACCTTTCTGAAATTTGGGACAACCTGTCGGCGCGTTCCATGCTTGAGGACTGGCACGATGCGGAGCAGATACGCGACGAGGCTCTCGAACTTTTCGACCACGGAATTATCGATCTGAAAACCCGCGCCCAGGTGGAGAGCCTTTACTGGAGCATAACGCGGGAGGCAAACGCCATTGTACACACACAGAAGCACGTGCCGGAGGAGTTGCGCCGCCTCGACCGCCTGCTTGCCGACAAGTATTTCTGCAATTTCTCTCTGTTCCAGAGCCTGCCCGACTCTTGGGCGATAGACCAGCTTTTCCCCGTGATGCCTATACAGCGGCTTTGCGAAAAGCCCGAAAGAAACGTTACGATACAGGACATCACCTGCGACAGCGACGGAAAGATTGCGCAATACGTCAACGCCATGCAGCAGACTTCCACCGTGCCGCTCCATTCCATACGGCGCGGAGAGCGTTACTACGTGGGAGTGTTTCTCGTGGGGGCGTACCAGGAGATTCTCGGCAATATGCACAACCTCTTCGGCGACACCAACGCCGTTCATGTTACGGTGTCGAACGACGGCTACAGCATCGACCGCGTGATAGAGGGCGAAACGGTGGCGGAAGTGCTGGAATATGTGCAGTATGATGCCAAACGCTTGCAGAGGCGGCTGGAGACGTGGGTGAAGCGTGCCGAACTGAACGGGAAGATAACCATGTCGGAGGGCAACGAGTTCCTCGCGAACTACCGCAGCGGGCTTTACGGCTACACGTATCTCGAACTGAACGACGACGAGCTTTACCGCGAGAACGACAGGGTGCGCTTCAAGGACAAGAAAAACGAGGATGAACAATAAAGGAGTAATATGAGACAATCGCTCACAATAATAAAGGTCGGCGGCAAGATTGTGGAGGACGCAGACGCGCTTGCCGCGCTGCTCGACAGCTTCAAGGGAATACCCGGAAACAAGATACTCGTTCACGGCGGCGGACGCACGGCAACGCAGGTGGCTTCGCAGCTCGGCCATGAAACCAAGATGATAGACGGGCGCAGGGTTACAGATGCCGGTATGCTTCGCGTGGTTACGATGGTTTACGGCGGCTTGGTGAACAAGGACATCGTGGCGGGGCTTAACTCGCGCGACGTGTGCGCCCTCGGAATGACAGGCGCGGACTGCGGCGTGATTGTTTCCCACAAGCGTGCTGCAACTCCTGTGGACTACGGATTCGTGGGCGATGTTGACAAAGTTGACTCCGCACGCCTGGCATCGATAATAGACCAAGGCATAACGCCTGTGCTTGCCCCGCTCACCTTTGACGGACACGGGGGCCTGCTCAACACCAATGCCGATACCATAGCCGGGGAAACGGCAAAGGCAATGGCGCATCTCTACGACGTGAGCCTTGTTTACTGCTTCGAAAAGCGCGGTGTGCTTGCCAGCCCCGATGATGACGACAGCGTTATCCCGGAAATCCATGCGGCAAACTTCCCGAAGCTCGTAGAGGACGGAGTTGTGAGCGGCGGCATGATACCGAAAATACAAAACGCCCTGCAAGCCGTGGAGGCCGGCGTGAAGCGTGTAATAATCACGGCGGCAAAGGGACTTGACATAGAGGGCGGCACGAAAATACTGCCCTGACATTACTCTGGCATTATAATGCAGTTTGACATGAAGAGACTTTCCGTCATCGCTTTTTCCCTTCTAATTGCCGCCGCGTGTCTTGCCGCCCCCGGCGGCAGGCGCGTAAAGGTGCGCCTTTCAACCAGCATGGGCGACATTGTGGTAGAGCTATACAACGAAACGCCCAAGCACCGCGACAATTTCGTGAAACTCGTAAAGGAGGGCTTTTACGACGGTTTGCTGTTCCACCGCGTGATAGAGAACTTCATGATTCAGGGCGGCGACCCCGACTCACGCGGTGCCGCGCCCAGGAAGCGGCTCGGCGAGGGCGGGCCGGGATACACCGTCCCCGCCGAGATAGATTATCCCCTGCATTGGCACAAGCGCGGCGCGTTGGCGGCGGCGCGCGAGGGCGATGACGTGAACCCGGAAATGCGTTCAAGCGGCTCGCAGTTCTACATAGTATGGGGGAAAGTCCAAAGCGAGGGCGCGATGGAGGCGGTGAAGCAGAGAATGTACGAGGTTACGGACGGGGAGTTTGAACTCCCTGACGGAATAATGGAGAGTTACGAAACCAACGGCGGCACGCCGCATCTTGACGGCTCATACACCGTGTTCGGCGAGGTGGTTGAGGGCTTGAATATTGTCAAGGCTATCCAGGGGGTAAGAACCGACAAGTACGACCGCCCCGTAAAGGACGTGAAAATCCTCAAAGCCGAAATTGTGGAATAGTCTGCACTCTTGTAAAAGAGTAAAATACGATTATATATTATAGCGTTGCCGTAGGGGCGTATTGCATGCGCCCTGAATTGCGCGGATTTGCGATGTTGCGACGGTGGTTTGTAATGCGTTTTATGCGGTTGCGTACAGGGCGTATGCAATACGCCCCTACAATTATTGCAAACCCCAAGCTAATTGCCCTTTTGCAAACACTCCGAAAACTACATTTGATGTAGGAAAAACTACATAGGACGTAGGAAAAATTATGTCTGATATAAATCAAACTACATCAGACCTTTTTTTCGCCCTTTGCAATATACAGGAAAACAGATCTTTACAGACAAATCGCAAAAGCGGACAAATACTTGAAAACCAGTATGATGCGTAATAACCGCCAAATCCGGCAGGAAGCGTTCAATAAAACAGCAGAAATCCGGCAGTTCCGCAGATAACAATCATCCTTATCGGGTTTATCTTGAAGAACTGGGTGCCCACAAAAGCCGACACGAAAAGAAACACGCTTATGTAAAACTGCCAGGGGTTTATGCCGGGTGCGCTGAAGTTCTCGCGTGTCATGAGTATGAGCGCGGCTGCGGCTATCAGTCCCACAACCGTGGGGCGCAGGAGCGAGAACATGGTGTCAACTATGCTTGTTTCGCGGTATTTTATCAGAACCTTGGTGATTGTGAACATGAGTATGAACGACGGCAGCACCACCGCGAATGTTGCCACAACGCTTCCCAGCACTCCCATCGAGGGGGGCATTCCCGCGTTGACAACGGCGGAATAGCCCACGTAGGTCGCCGAGTTTATGCCGATAGGCCCGGGGGTCATCTGGCTTATTGCCACAATGTCGGTGAACTGCGATGTGGTGAGCCACTGGTATTTCGTAACCACCTCGCCCTGAATCATCGAGAGCATGGCATAACCCCCGCCGAAACCGAAGAGGCCTATCTTGAAAAACGTGTAGAAAAGCAGTGTGAACAATAAAATCCCGCTCATGTCATTCCTGCGGTTTTATGTAGCGTGCGTAGATGAACCCTCCGAGGCACACGAGGAGTATAATGTAAACGGGGGAGACCTGGAAAAGCCATATCGCCATGACGGCGCAGAGCGGCAGCCACACGTTTGAGAGCTTTATGCCCGCGCTTTTCGCCAGCCTTATGCACGGCGCGGCTATCAGCGCGACTACTGCGGGGCGTATTCCCTTGAATACCGCCTCCACCGTGGGGTTGTTCTCGAACCGGTGGAAAAAAAGCGCGATTGCGAGAATTATCAGGAACGAGGGAAGCACGCAGCCGAGCGAGCAGGCAATCGCGCCAGGCACTTTCCGCAGCCTGTAGCCTATGTTAATGCTCATGTTCACGGCAAAAACTCCGGGAACAGTCTGCGCCACGGCTAAAAGGTCAAGGAATTCCTCCTTGCCAATCCATCTTTTCCTGTCCACAACCTCGTCCTCAATCATGGGCAGCATTACGTATCCCCCGCCTATGGTGAAAAGCCCTATGCGGAAAAACGTGGCGAAAAAACTCCAATACGTAGGCATAATCTCTTGCAATTGCGGCCGAACCAAGCGCAAAGTTAGCGTTTAAGGCGCAAAGCGCAAAACGGCGGCCTGCATTTTCGGCAATCCGCACGGGCGCGGCTTGCGTTCCGGCGGCGATTATATTGTGCGCTTGCCAAAAGGCGGTGCGGCTTCATGGGTTGCGGGCGGCAAAAATATGCGCTCATATTTGCCTGTGCCGGCTGAAAATCCTAAATTTGCATAATCTCTATTTTCGGCATAATAAAAAACCGCATAACCGACAATTATAATTTTCATGTCCCGCATTCTGGCATTGAGACTTTCGGCACTTGGCGACGTGGCCATGACTGTGCCTGTGATTCATTCGCTCGCGGAAAGTTTTCCGGGCAGCGAGGTCGTGGTGGTGTCCCGCGAGAGGTGGGCGGCGTTGTTTGCGAATATGCCGGCAAACGTGCGTTTCTACGGAATTGACTTGCAGGAATACGGGGGATTGCGCGGATTGGAAAGACTTTTTGGTGAACTTCGCCGCGAAGGCTTTGACGCTGTGGCGGATTTCCACAACGTGCTGCGCACAAAGTACATTGACATACGCTTTCGCATGGCGGGAGTGCCGGTGGCGGTCATTAACAAGGGGCGCAGGGAGAAAAGGGAACTGACAAGGCTGAAGCACAAAAGGCTCGTGCAGCTGAAAACCTCCACAGAGCGTTACGCCGATGTGCTTGCAAGGCTCGGCTTTACGTTCGACCTTGATTTCCGCTCGATATTCGGCGACGACGAGGGCGATGTGGGAACTCTTGCCCCGGTTGTGGGAGCGAAAAACGAAAACGAGTGGGTTGGCATTGCGCCTTTCGCACAGCACGAGGGCAAGATCTATCCTCTGGAACTCATGGAGCACGTTGTGTCGCTGCTTTGCAAACGTCCGCAGCGCAAGATATTCATCTTTGGCGGCGGAAGCGGGGAGCGGCTGATTGCCGGGGAGTGGGAGAAACGCTACCCTTCGGTTACGTCGCTCGTGGGCAAGGGAAGGATGATTGACGAGCTTGGCGTGATGAGCCGCATGGACGTTATGCTTTCCATGGACTCGGCAAATATGCACCTGGCCTCGATTGTGGGGGTGAAGGTCTTTTCCATTTGGGGTGCAACGCATCCTGCGGCGGGCTTTTCGGCTTGGGGGCAGACTTCCGACACGTTCATACAGACCGACATGGACTGCCGTCCGTGCTCGGTTTACGGAAACAAAAAATGCTGCCGTGGCGACTATGCCTGCCTCAGGCGCATTGACCCCAACCGCGTTGCCGAGAAAATAGAGACGGCACTCGAAACTAAAAGACTTTCAAGACAAAGATGAGGAACTTGGGCTACTGCTTTCTGCGCGGGGTGATTTACGCGCTGTCACTGCTGCCCTTCAGGGTGATATACATTCTCAGCGACATACTGTATGTGCTTGTGTACAGGGTTGTGGGCTACCGCCGCAATATTGTGCGCATGAACCTGCGCAACTCGTTCCCCGGCAAGACGGAAAGCGAGCTGCGCGAAATTGAGCGCGGCTTTTACCATTCCTTTTGCGACAACATGGTGGAGATGTTCAAGCTCATTTCAATCTCGCCCGGGGAAATGCGCCGCCGAATGACTTTTTCGGGGAATGACGATATAGAGAAATCGCTCGAAACCCACCAGTTCTGCTTCATATACCTCGGGCATTTCTGCAACTGGGAGTGGATTTCCACGATGCCGCAATGGTTTGACTCGGGGCGCGTACAGTGCGGACAGTTGTACCACCCGGTTAAAAGCAAGTTCTTCAACAGGCTGCTGCTTGAGCTTCGCGGGCGTTTCGGGGCGGAGAACATCCCGAAGAAGGACGCGCTGCGCAGGATTATAACCATGCGGGGTGACAGGAAAAGGACGATCATAGGGTTCATAGCCGACCAAGGCCCGCGCTGGGTGAACATTCACGAGTGGGTGGGCTTCCTCAACCAGGACACGCCGGTATATACCGGCACGGAGAGGATTGCCAAGAAGGTGGGCGCAAGCGTGTTTTTTGCCAACGTGAAGTGCGTGAGGCGGGGATATTACCACTGCTCCCTTGAAAAGATTACCGATGATCCGCGCTCATATCCCGACTACAGGCTTACCGACACATACATGAAGCTGCTTGAGGAAATGATTTGCCGCAGCCCGCGAAACTGGCTCTGGACGCACAACCGCTGGAAGCGCCACCACGAGGACGAGCCGGCAAACATAGAGCGCCGCAACGAAAAGGAAAGCCACGCCTCGCAGGGGGCGTGACGCAGCGCGGATTGTGCATCCCCAAATTCCATTACCCCGGAAATTACAGTTTTCTCAAAACACCCCGAAAACTACATGGGATGTAGGAAAAACTATGTCCTATGCAGGAAAAATTATGTCTGATATAATCCGGACTACATCAGACCTTTTTTCGCCTTTTTTCAAACTTCTGAAAAACAAAACGTTACAACGAAATACTTTTGCGCGGTTTTATTTTGAAAATCATGGGGTTACGCCGTTTGCCAATGGTCGCTGTTTCGTGGGGGTTTGGCTGCGGCGTTTTGCCTGCGGTTATTTGCCGGTTATGATGTGCTTTATGCTGTTGAGCTTGTTGAGCGCCTCCATTGGAGTGAGGTTGTTGATGTCGAGACCGAGTATCTCGTCGCGTATCTGGGTCAGCACGGGGTCGTCAAGCTGGAAGAAGCTGAGCTGCGTGCCTTCGCGGGTTGACGCAATGGCTTGTGTCTGCTTCGACACGTTTTCCCCGGGCGTCGCCGCCTCAAGCTCTTTCAAAATCACTTCGGAACGCTTTATTATCGACGGCGGCATTCCCGCCAGACGTGCAACGTGGATGCCGAACGAGTGGGCTGTGCCGCCCGGCTCGAGCTTGCGCAGGAACACAATCCTGCCGTTTGTCTCGCACACGGTGATGTTGAAGTTCTTTATGCGCCCGAAATGCTTCTCCATTTCGTTCAGCTCGTGGTAGTGCGTGGCGAAAAGCGTGCGGGGATGCCCCTTCGGCCCTTCGTGAAGGTATTCCACCAACGCCCATGCAATGCTTATGCCGTCGTAGGTTGATGTGCCGCGCCCCAGCTCGTCAAACAAAACGAGGCTGCGCTGCGACATATTGTTCATGATGCTTGCCGCCTCGCTCATTTCGAGCATGAAGGTTGACTCTCCCGCAGAAATGTTGTCGCTTGCCCCCACGCGGGTGAAAATCTTGTCAACAACGCCCACACGCGCACTGTCGGCGGGGACGTAGCATCCCACCTGCGCCATTAGGGCTATGAGCGCGGTTTGGCGCAGGAGCGCGGACTTTCCCGCCATATTGGGGCCCGTGAGTATTATTATCTGCTGCTTTTCGGTGTCGAGGTAAACATCGTTGCTCACATAGCTTTCCCCCGGCGGCATCTGCGTCTCTATCACCGGGTGTCTGCCTTGCTTTATGTCGAGCACCTCGCTCTCGTCAACAACAGGCCGCACGTAGCGGTGCTCCTGTGCGCATACGGCGAAGGAGTGTAGGCAGTCTATTGTGGCTATGATTGCAGCGTTGAGCTGCAGTGGCGTTATGAATTGCAGCGCATAGCTTACGAGTTCCGAGTAAAGGCGGCTTTCGAGGGCGAGTATGCGGTCTTCCGCGCCGAGAATCTTCTCCTCAAGCTCCTTTAGTTCGGGGGTGATGTAGCGTTCCGCGCTGACGAGGGTCTGCTTCCTTATCCAGTTTTCTGGAACTTGCTCCTTGTATATGTTCCTTACCTCAAGATAGTAGCCGAACACGTTGTTGAAGCCAATTTTCAGCGACTGTATTCCTGTCTTCTCGCTCTCGTCGTCGCGCAGTTTGGCGAGAATGTCCTTGCTTGAATGCGAAATCTGCCGCAGTTCGTCAAGTTCGGCGTTATATCCTGGGGCAATCACCCCGCCTTTCGACACGAGCGACGGTGGGTTTGGAACAAGTTCCTGCGATATGCGGTCGCGCAGTTCTTCGCACAGGGCAATCTTTTCGCCCATGTTCACGATGTCCGGGTCGGAAGCGTTTGCGCATTGGCTTTTTATCGGGGCGATGCAGGCGAGGGCGCACTTCAGTTGCGCCATCTCGCGAGGGCTTACCCGCTCAAGCGCGATTTTTGACGTAAGACGCTCCATGTCGCCGATTCCTTTCAGGTTCTCGTCTATCGTGTCGCGGAAACCGGGGTTGCGGAAAAAGTATTCCACCACGTTTTGCCGCTTCTCAATCTGTTTCACGTCGCGCAGCGGAAACAGCAGCCAGCGCCTCAGCAGCCTGTCGCCCATTGGCGTGTCGGTGCGGTCTGTTACGCCGAGCAGGGTGTTGCCTCCCTCGTTCATGGCTTGCACTATCTCAAGGTTGCGCACGGTGAATTTGTCGAGCTTCACATACCTTTCCTCGTCAATGCGGCGTATAGATGTTATGTGTCCCGTATGTGTGTGCTGCGTCATCTCGAGATACTGCAAAACAGCCCCGGCTGCGGTTATGCCGTTGTGCATATAGTCGATGCCAAAGCCTTTGAGCGTGCGCACGCCAAAGTGCTTTTGCAGTTTCTCCCTCGAACTGCGCTCGTTGAATGCCCAGTCGTCGAGTTCGTAAACGTAGTATTTTCCGAAAATTTTCAGGAACTTGTCGCGCCGTCCCCTTTCCACGAGGACCTCCTTGGGCGAGAAGTTGGCGATCAGCTTGTCAACGTATTCCGTTGTCCCTTCCGCGCAAAGGAACTCCCCGGTCGAGATGTCGAGGAACGCAAGCCCGCACGCTCCGTTGCCGAAATACACGGACGCGAGGAAGTTGTTTTCCTTTGACGACAGGACATTGTCGCCCATCGCCACGCCTGGCGTCACCACTTCGGTGATGCCGCGCTTCACAAGTTTCTTGGCGAGTTTCGGGTCTTCGAGCTGGTCGCAAATGGCCACGCGGAAGCCCGCACGTATAAGCTTCGGCAGGTATGCGTCGAGGGCGTGAAAAGGAAACCCCGCCATTTCCGTACCCTTGCCGTCGCCTTTGGAGCTGCGGTGGGTGAGGGTTATTCCGAGAACCGACGAAGCCGTTACGGCGTCTTCAAGGTATGTTTCGTAGAAGTCGCCGCAGCGAAACAGTATCAAGGCGTCGGGATGCTCCGACTTGAAGCGCTTGAACTGCTGCATCATTGGTGTCAGTGTTTCGCTTGCCATTTGGATGGAAGGTTTTTGGTTTACGCAAAGTTAATGCTTTTTCGGGATATGGTGAAGCCGCCCCCGTGCCTAAAGTTTCGGCGCAAGGGCGGCTTCTGCGGGTGTTTCGTGCAATGGGGTTACTTCACGATTATCAGGAAGTAGTTCTTCTTTCCGCGCTGTACGATAATGTAGCGTCCGTCTATGAGGTCTTCCTCGGTTATCGGGCGGTCGAACTGCTGCAGCTTGTCCTTGTTCACGCTCACTCCGCCGCCCTGCGTCAGCTTGCGCATTTCGCCTTTCGAGCTGAAGCACTGCGTGGTCTCGGCAAGCAGGTCAACGGCGCGTGCGCCTATAGCCTGGTCTTTCGGAACCTCAAAGTGCGGCACACCGCCGAACACGTCGAGCAGCGTGCGCTCGTCGAGTTTCAGCAGGCTTTCCTTGGTGGCTTTGCCAAAAAGGATGTTCGATGCCTCAAGGGCGGTTTCATATGCCTCCTGCGAGTGAACCATCACCGTAACCTCCTTCGCGAGCAGTTTTTGCAGCTTGCGCTGTCCTGGGTCTTCGCGGTGCTCGGCCACGGCCGCGTCTATTTCGTCCTTGGAAAGCGATGTGAAAATCTTAATGTACTTCTCCGCGTCGTCATCCGCCACGTTGAGCCAGAACTGGTAGAACGTGTAGGGCGTTGTGCGCTCCGGGCTGAGCCAGATGTTGCCCTGCTCGGTTTTTCCGAACTTCCTGCCGTCGCTCTTCTTTATTAGCGGGCAGGTCAGGGCGTATGCGTCGGCTTCCGGGCCGAGCGTGCGGCGTATCAGTTCCGCGCCGGTGGTGATGTTTCCCCACTGGTCGCTCCCGCCCATTTGCAGTTTGCAGTTCTTGTGGCTGTAAAGGTAGAGGAAGTCGTAGCCCTGCAAAAGCTGGTAGGAGAACTCGGTGAACGAAAGCCCGTCGCGCGCCTCGCCGTTAAGGCGTTTCTGCACGCTGTCCTTTGCCATCATGTAGTTCACCGTGATGTGCTTGCCTATGTCGCGTATGAAGTTGAGGAAGCTGTAGTTCTTCATCCAGTCGTAGTTGTTCACAAGCTCCGCCTTGTTTGGCGCGTCGCTGTCAAAGTCGAGAAAATGGGACAGCTGCTGCTTTATGCCGGCGATGTTGCGGGCGAGCGTCTCCTCGTCAAGCAGGTTGCGCTCCTGGCTCTTTCCCGACGGGTCGCCAATCATTCCCGTTGCGCCTCCGACGAGTGCCAGCGGCTTGTGTCCCGCCATCTGAAGGTGGCGGAGCATCATTATGCCGCAAAGGTGTCCTATGTGCAGGCTGTCGGCGGTCGGGTCTATGCCCACGTATGCCGTTACCATTCCCTTGTTAAACAGTTCGTCGGTGCCCGGCATCATCTGATGGAGCATACCGCGCCATTTGATTTCGTCAACGAAATTCATCGAATGAGTTGTAATTTTTATTTTGATGAGTAATAATGTATATACAATGCAAAGTTACTATAAATTTGCGAGATAAGGGGGAAGCCGTTCGTTGTAAGAATGTGTGGGAATGTTTTCCGGCATTGCAAACGGCAAAAACGCCCGAAATTGTCTAACAAACTGGTTTACAGAGTAATAATCGTACAGAAGATATTCTTTATAACGGTTTGTTTTTCAGTGGTTTGAGAGAGGCGAAAAAAGGTCTGATGTAGTTTGAATTATATCAGACAAAATTTTTCCTACATAGGACATGGTTTTTCCTACATCAAATGTATTTTTCGGGCTGTTTTGAAAAGGACAATCGGTTTGGGGTTTGCAATAATTGTAGGGGCGTATTGCATACGCCCTGTATGCCACGGCATGAGCCGCGTTGCAAATCCGCGCAAATTGTCCCGAACCCGCACTAAAAAAGCAAGTGGGATATGCCCGGGTGTGCAAACACGGACATATCCCGCCTATGTTGTTTCCGTCAGGGCGGAATGCGGTTTTTGCCGCTTATTACTTCACGAACTTGGCGTTCTTGAGGTATTCCGCGCTCTCCGCCGAAGCCTTGAACATTTCGTCCATCACCTGGTCGTCGGAGTATTTGCTGCCATCGGCGTTCTTCTTGTCGCGAAGCCACTGCGGGGTCTCAATCTCCACGAAATAGTTCTTCATCTTGTTTTTGCGGAACTGGTTGAAAATGCCCTCGAAGTTGATTGTGCCGCTTGCCCCGATGACGAAATCGTCCTTGATGTGGAGCAGCTGTATGCGCTTGGGGTATTTCTTGAGATACGCCACGGGGTCCTGGCCGCCCTTTGTGCACCAGTAAACGTCAAGCTCGAAGCAAACGTAGCGCGGGTCGGTGTTCTCCACGAAGTATTCCCACATCAGCTTGTCGCTGTCCTTCAGTTTCTGGAACTCGTGCGCGTGGTTGTGGTAGCCGAGCGTCAGGCCGTATTCCTTTGCGAGCTTGCCCACACGGTTGAAGTATGCGCACATGCGGTTCATGCCGGCAACGGTGTAGTCTATCTGGTAGCTCGGCACAACGAAGTATTTGCCGCCGCACGCTTTCTGTATCTTGAAAAGCTCGCGCCAGCGGTTCATTATCTCCTCTTCCTTTGCCGGGTCTTCCTGTATGCTCGAGTGGGTGGAGATTATTTTGATGCCGTTGGCGTCGCAGATGCCCTTGAACTCGTCGGCGGGCAGCCCGAACACCTTGGGGTCGCCGCCCCACTGCACAAGCTCCACCTCGTTGTAGCCCATTTTAGCAAGACGCTCTATCGAAGCCTTGGGGTTCTTGTTCATAGCCCCCATTACGGTGTAGAGCTGGAAGCCTATCTTCTTTTTCGCCGCCACGCCCTGCGGCATGGAGAACGCCATTACTGTGATTGCCGCAAGCACATACGCCGTTACGGCACTGCGGCAGGTTTTGAATGATTTTTTCATTTGCTGTTTGTTTTTGTCGTTATTTTGTTTCTGCAAATATAGTAAATTCCAGTTGTTTGCAGTGCCGTTGCGCTTTGTTTGTTCAGGGAAAGCCGCATAAAAAAGTGCGCAGCCGCGTTTACGGGTGGCGGCTGCGCACTAAATGGTGGTTACTTGCTGATGGGGTATTCGTTCCTGTCGATAGGTAAATCTTTGTCAATCGGCGTGAGTTTGCATTTAATGGACAAAGGGGACTTTTTCTTCCCATTATAGCGCACGTCGAGCTTGACAGCCATACGTTTGCCTTCCTCTTCAAGAATATTAACGCCATAATTCAAAGGATCGTTACGCCGGTCGGCCGTTTCGATTGCCAGATATTTGAAATGCGCCTTGCCCTTTACAGGAATTTTCTAAAAAAAAGTCTTTTCACACGACGAGCCGCGAGGATCTGTACCCGGTCCCGGGTTATATCCCATTGCAACCAGTAATATAAATGATTCAATATTCTCATGTGATTTATCATAGTTGCACGTAAGAAAAGCACGAACCAGAGCCGAGTGTTCTTTTTTGAATACGACAGCCTTTTCGCCATACGTCTTGCACGAATCGGCAGAGGTCTTGTTTGCTGCAGAGACATTATTTATGGCAAGGATAAACACAGTCACAAAAACAGAGGCTAAAAACTTCAATTTTCTCATGTCATTTCGAAATTATATAAGGTTAAGTTGCAGTTCCAAACCGTTGAGGAAATCCACATAAAACTCTATCGCGTCCTCTATCTCTGAAATTTTTATGTATTCATCGGCTGTATGGGAGCGCGATGACTCTCCCGGACCGATTTTAATTGTCGGGAAAGAAAGCAGTGCCTGATTGCTGAGCGTGGGTGAGCCAAAAGGTTTCCGTCCCATTTCAACTGCGCGGCGCACAAGCGGATGCGAAGCCGGAATGTTCGATGAATTCAGACGGAAAGAGCGCGCTTTTGCCTCGCTTCCCACTGCGGAACTTATTATATCGAACAGCTCGCGGTTGGAATACAACTCGTTTGAACGCACATCGGCTGTGAAGGAACATTCGGCGGGAACAACATTGTGTTGTGTGCCGGAATTTATAATTGTAACCGTGGCGCGGGTGTCGCCCAAGTGCTCGGAATGCCGATGAAAGCGGATATTTTTTATGGTTTCTACATCTTCAAGTGCCTTGTATATAGCATTCACGCCCTCGTTCCGTGCGGCGTGTCCGGCTTTGCCATGGGCGGTGAAATCAATCACCATAAGTCCCTTTTCCGCCACAGCGGGCTGCAAGCCCGTGGGTTCGCCAATTATTCCCGCGTCGATGTGAGGAAAACTTTCCAAAGCCAGTTCTATGCCGCCTTTGCCGGAAACCTCCTCCTCGCACGAGGCGGAGAAAACAAGGTTGTAGCCGCGCTCCCTGCTGCACATTCCGATATACGCCTCCAAAAGCGATACAAGGCTGCCGCCGTCATCGTTAGCCCCCAAGCCATAGAGTTTGCCGTCCTCCACAACCGGGGTGAAAGGGTCATGACTCCAGCCTTTCGCCACCCTCACCGTATCGATGTGCGCGTCGAGAAGCAGGGTGGGCTTGCCGTCCGAATAGTCGCGGCATACGGAAAACACGTTGTTTCCCACGCGCTGCATTTTCAGGGTCTTTCTCCCGATGAAATCGGCAATTTTGCCGGCAGCGGCAGTCTCCTCGCGGCTGAATGAGGGTATGGCTATCAGTTCTTTCAGAAGCTCTACGGCCTCTCGGGTTGCGGTGTTCATTTTATTTGCTTTGGATTACCGCAAATTTACGAATTTCCGTTCAATGGCAAAGCGGACACCTGACAGTAAAACATTCAATATGGAATAGGGGGGATCGCAGGTTTGTCCAAGCGGTCAAAGCTGAGGAAATTTATGTTGGCGCTGTGTGTTCGGGGAAACCGCAAAACTTTGCTAGCGTATTGATTTGCAGAGTGATGCGCCGATTTTGAAGCGAAAATGTAAGTTTTTGTTTTCCAGATGTTTGCAATCAGCGAAAAAAGGTCTGATGTAGTCCGAATTATATCAGACATAATTTTTCCTGCATAGGACGTAGTTTTTCCTGTGTCCCATGTAGTTTCCGGATTTCCGCGCCATGATTGCAAAGGCTTCGTTATATCCCGTATGACATTTGGCGTTCCGTCATACAAATCAAGGGCAAAAACAGGGGATAAACGCGCTTTATTTCGTATATTTGCACGAAATTTGAGCTTATTATGGACCGACAGTATTTATCACGGTGTCCGGCGTGCGGTTCGGAGAACGTGGCTAGGAAGTTTACGGCTGTGGACTACACCGCCACAGGCGAGACTTTTGACGTTTTCGAATGCGCCGCGTGCGGAATGCGTTTCACCCAAAACGCCCCCATTGAGCAGAATGCGGGAAAGTACTACCACTCACCCGACTACATATCCCATTCCGACACCCGCAGGGGCATTGTCAACCGCATATACCACCATGTGCGCAGCGTCATGTTGCACCGCAAGGCAAAGCTCGTGGCAGAGGCTTTGGGCAGGTCGGAGGGCAAACTGCTGGACATAGGCGCGGGAACAGGCTATTTTGCCAACGAAATGAAAAGGAGCGGGTTCTATGTGAACGCCGTGGAGATAGACCCGGGGGCGAGGAAGTTCGCCTCGGAGCATTTCGGCATAACCGAAGAGGACATCACCGCCCTCGACAAGTTCCCCGACGGGAATTTCGACGCAATAACCATGTGGCACGTAATGGAGCACGTTTACCGCCTGTCGGAGGAGTGGCAGAAACTCCACCGGTTGCTCAAGGATGAAGGGCGTCTGATTGTTGCCGTGCCAAACTGCGCAAGCGCGGACGCGGAACATTACAGGGAAATGTGGGCTGCGTACGATGTGCCGCGCCACCTGTGGCATTTCACCCCCCACACGATGCGCCTCGTGGCGCAACAGCACGGCTTCAAGCTCATAGCCACCCATCCCATGCCCTTTGACGGTTTCTACATCTCCATGCTCTCCGAAAAGAACAAGGGGGCGGCGTTCCCGTTTGCAAGGGGGCTGTGGCAGGGGTTCAGAGCCTGGTCGAAAGCCTCGTGCAACAAGGATAGAAGCAGTTCGGTGATATTCATTTTTGAAAAACTCTCATAAAGCATAATATTCCGCACCATGGGAAAGAAGCATAAATCACGCAGCAATCTGAGGCTGAACGTAGCCACCTCGTGCATAAGCACCACGCTTGTGCTTGTGCTGATAGGCATTGTGGTGTTTTTTGTGAGCGTGGCGGCGAATTTCAGCCTACACCTGCGCGAGAACTTCACCGTTACGTTGATGCTCGACGACGACATATCAAACATCGAGGCATACAACCTGCAAACCCGCCTGCGCTCCATGCCATGCGCCGCCCACGTGGCGTACATTTCAAAGGAAAAGGCACAGAAAACGCAGCGCGAAGCCCTTGGCTGCGACCCGGCGGAGTTCAACGGCACAAACCCCATGCCGGCTGCTTTCGAAGTGAGGCTCAAGGCGGAGTATGCCAACGGCGACAGCCTTTCGAAGGTGATGCCGGCACTTAAGGCGGAGCACTATGTGATAGACGTTGACTACCCCGACAAGCTCATGGACAGCATAAACGAAAACATACGCAACGTGAGCACCGTGCTGCTTGTTGTGGCGGTGCTGCTGATGTTCGTGTCGTTCGTGCTTATAAACAACACTATGCGGCTCAGCGTGTATTCGCGCCGCTTTGAAATCCGCACAATGCAGCTTGTGGGGGCGCGCTCCTCGTTCATACGCCGTCCGTTCATGCGGAGGGCGTTCTGGGTGGGATTTATAGCCGCCGCGCTGGCCTGTGCGCTGCTCGCCGCAGGGATAAAGGCTCTTTTAGAGTTCGACCCGTCGCTTCGGGAAGATGTTGACTGGCAGGTGTGGGCCATGACATTAGGAAGCGTCATGGGATGCGGAATAGTGCTCATTCTGCTTTGCGCATACGTCTCGGTGAACAAATACCTGCGTATGCGTGCCGGCGACCTGTACCGCTGTTGAACCAAACTAAGAAAACTGTAACCAAAATGGATAAAAACAAACTCGCGTTCACGCGCAAAAACTTCATCCTGCTTGCCATCGGAATGGCAATCGTAATAATCGGCTTCATACTCATGGCCGGCGGAGGCTCGACGGAAAGCCGTTTCAATCCCGAGATATTCGACGCACGCCGCATCAAGCTGGCCCCGGCAATGTGCTTCGTGGGCTTCGTTGTGATGGTAATGGCAATTCTCTATCCGTCGAAAACGAAAAACGGCGGGGATGGCGAAACCCCGGAAGCCAAGTAAGCGGCCATGGATTGGTTTCAGGCCTTATGGCTCGGCATCCTGCAAGGATTTACCGAGTACCTGCCCGTGAGCAGCAGCGGACACCTTGCGATAGCGTCCCGCCTGTTCGGGGTTAATGCGGACGACAACCTCACATTCACCGTTGCCGTTCACGTAGCAACCGTTCTGAGTACGCTTGTGATACTCTGGAAGGAAATTGCGTGGATTTTCAAGGGACTTTTCAAACTTGAGTGGAACGACGAAACGCGCTACACGCTGAACATAATAGTCTCCATGATACCTGTGGGCATTGTGGGGGTGTTTTTCAAGGACTATGTTGAGGGCGTGTTCGGTTCGGGGCTCGCCATAGTGGGTGCAATGCTGCTCGTAACCGCGCTCCTGCTCACGTTCTCCTATTACGCCAAGCCGCGACTGAAAAAGGACATCAGCATAAAGGACGCCTTTATAATAGGAATAGCGCAGGCCTGCGCCGTGATGCCCGGACTTTCGCGCTCCGGCTCTACAATAGCCACGGGACTGCTTCTCGGCAACGACAAGTCAAAGCTCGCGCAGTTCTCGTTCATTATGGTAATTCCGCCAATCCTCGGCGAGGCGCTTCTTGACGTAATAAAAGGAATGAGGCACGGCGCGGAGGCCGCCGTCGGCGACATATCGCTTGGCGCGCTTGCCGTGGGTTTCCTCGCGGCGTTCGTAACAGGTTGCGTAGCCTGCAAGTGGATGGTGAACCTTGTCAAGAAAGGCAAGCTTATCTACTTTGCCGTTTACTGTGCGGTTGCCGGAATACTCACGATAGTCCTTTCATAAACCGTGCGGACGATGAACTTTTTTGATGGGGAAATACTCGCGTTCGACAAGCCTTACGGCGCAACGTCATTCAAGGTGGTTTACACCGTGAGGAACACCCTCACCGCACGGATGGACGGAAGGAAAATCAAGGTGGGACACGCCGGCACCCTCGACCCTCTCGCCACGGGCTTGCTGCTTATATGCACAGGCCGCGCCACGAAGAAAATCGAGGAACTGCAAATGCTCGACAAGGAGTATGAGGCGACGCTCCGCCTTGGTGCGACCACGGCGAGCTTTGATATGGAGCATCCCGAAAACGCCACATTCCCCACCGCGCACATAACGCGCAGCATGGTGGAGGAGACGCTGCGCAAGTTCGAGGGCGACATACTCCAGACCCCGCCGGTGTTTTCCGCGTGCAAGGTTGACGGCAAGCACGCCTACCATCTGGCACGCAAGGGCAGGGAGGTACAGCTCAAGGCAAAGCCCATACGCATATACGGCATAGAGCTTCTGGACTTTTCCATGCCCGAAATGAAAATCCGCGTTCACTGCGGCAAAGGCACATACATCCGCGCCCTTGCACGCGACATAGGTGAGGCCTTGGGAAGCGGCGCATACCTAACCGCCCTGCGCCGCACGCGTGTGGGGCAGTATATTGCCGACCAAAGCCTGAAACCGGAGGACTTCGCGCAGTGGCTCGAGGGCATAGACGTGGAAATACCCGACATAACAGGGGGAACTTCAAACAAAAAGCAAAACAATAATACAGCAATATGAAATTATCTCAATTCAAGTTCAAACTGCCAGACGACAAAATAGCGCTCTATCCGCCCCACCACCGCGACGAGTCGCGCATGATGGTGCTGCACCGCAAGACCGGTGAGATAGAGCACAAGATGTTCAAGGAGATAATAAACTATTTCGACGAGCACGACGTGTTTGTGTTCAACGACACCAAGGTGTTCCCCGCCCGCCTTTACGGGCTGAAGGAGAAGACCGGCGCGAAAATCGAGGTGTTCCTGCTCCGTGAGCTGAACCCCGAACTCCGCCTGTGGGACGTGCTTGTTGACCCGGCGCGCAAGATACGCATAGGCAACAAGCTCTTCTTTGGCGAGGACGGAAGCATAATGGCTGAGGTCATAGACAACACCACGAGCCGCGGACGCACGCTGCGCTTTCTCTACGACGGGCCGCACGACGAGTTCAAACGCCAGCTCTACGCCCTCGGTGAGGCTCCTGTGCCAAAGTTCATAAGGCGCGATGTTGAGCCTGAGGATTTGGAACGTTTCCAGACTATCTTCGCCAAAAACGAGGGCGCGGTAACAGCCCCCGCAAGCGGTCTGCACTTCTCGCGTGAGCTTATGAAGAGAATGGAGATTAAGGGCATAGAGTTCGCGTTCCTCACGATGCACTGCGGTCTTGGCACATTCCGCTCAACCGACGTTGAGGACCTCACCAAGCACAAGATGGACTCCGAGCAAATGGCTGTGGAGAAGGAATGCTGCGATGTGGTGAACAACGCCATCGACCACGGACACAAGATAATCGCTGTGGGGACAACTGTGCAGCGCGCGCTCGAAACCGCCGTGGGGGCGGACAACCACCTGAAGCAATACGAGGGCTGGACAAACAAGTTCATCTTCCCGCCATACGACTTCCACATCGCCAACGCCATGATCGCCAACTTCCAGCTGCCTTTCAGCACGCTGCTCATGCTCACGGCGGCATACGGCGGCTACGACAACGTGATGAACGCCTACAAGGTGGCATTGAAGGACGACTACAAATTCGGCCCATACGGCGACGCTATGCTTATAACAGACTGATGAACCACACCGTATTCCTTGCTTTCGGCTCGAATCTGGGAAACAGGCGGGAAAACATAGAGCGGGCTTTGGAACTCCTTAGGCAGGAGGGTCTGAAGCCCGTTTCGGTTTCGCAGCCAGTAGCCACCGCGCCCGAAGGCTTCGCGTCGGCAAACGAGTTCCTCAACTCGGCTGCCAAGTTCACCACAGCCCTTTCCCCGCACGAGGCGCTTGAGGTTACGCAGCGCACGGAGCGCATTCTCGGCAGGACGCAGAAGTCAGAGGGCGGCATTTACCACGACCGCACGATTGACATTGACATACTGTTTTATGACGACATTGTTCTGAACACGCCCGAACTCTCCATTCCCCACCCGCGAATGGCGGAAAGGATGTTTGTGCTGAGCCCCATGAACGAGATAGCCCCCGCTTTGCGCCATCCCGCAAACGGCAAAACTATACACGAGCTTTATATGGAGGCAAAACAGGGTAAGCGGTAGCATTTGCGGCGTATGCAATACGCCTGCAAATCTCGTAAAACAAAAAATAGCGGCTCTTCCCCAAACACCCCGAAAACTACGTGGGACATGGGAAAAACTACATAGGACGCAGGATAAATTATATCAGACATAATCCAAACTACATCAGACCTTTTTTCACCGCTTGCAATCCCTTGAAAAACAAAAACTTGCAAAATCCTCACACTTAAAGACAAGCGTTTGCGAATCAATATGTTATGAAAAGCCGTGTGCTTTTTGTATAATTCAGAACTAAAAACAATCCGCCCCGCAATATCGGCAAGGCAGCCGGCACTGCGGGGCAGTTTGTTTTGTTATTGCGGGCGGGAGGGCTGTGCCGCTTGCAGCTCACGCAGTTTGAGGCGTTTGCATCCCCGCGCCCTGGCAAAGGCGTGTGCGGAGTTACCAGTAATCCTCCGCGTCAACTCCGGCATACACGTTCTTGGGCACCCACTCGAAGTAGTCGATGTCGAAGTTTGCGGCGGGGTTGGTGAGCACATTCTTGAACCTCACATAGTATGTCTGCTCCGGGTTCACGTAGCCCCGGAATATGATGTGGCGCAGTTTGTGGAGCGAGAAGCCGTCGTCGCGTCCGCTTGTCGTCCCAGCCGAACTGATTGAGCCGTAGCACTTGGGGCCTTTCATCACATCGTGGTTGCGCATATTGCGTTCCATGCGGGTGTTCTCCTCCTTGTCCTCCGTGTCGCGGAACCATCCGATGCGTTCCGTGTTCTCGTCATACCTCATGTCGATTGGCAGGCCTATTGCCGAGAGGTTGTTCTTGTCAGTTCCCACGTAAACCTGCATCATCCCTCGCGCCGCACCGTTCGCCACAGCCACGCGGAGTTCGTATGTACCCTCGTTGGGGACACGCGGAAGCTTGAATATCACATCGTAGTCGCCCTCGAATTGCGGCTCGTCCTGCTCGTATGCACGGCAGTTGGGGTTCCCGTAAACCATCATCAGCGAAAGGTCGGTCTCGTCGGTGAATGTGATGCCTTCGCAATATCCGTTGTATATATGGTAGTAGTTGTTGTTGGGAAGTGCGCGCATTCCGTTGGTCATCAGCTCCGGCTGTATGGCAAGCACATCGAAGCGTATGCGCTCGTTGAGCACCTTGCCGGGAACGTCCTCGTCGTACCACAGCACGTCGTCTATCGGGTAGTAGAAGCCGTTGAGAGCCTGAATGTCGCGCACGCCGTTGTTTGGCATCACAAGCACGCCGGGACGCGGCACAAGCAGCTCGTCGTAGGAATCCCAGTCATATTTTGCCACATACCGGTTGAGGCGCTTGCCGTCGGTCTGTCTGCCCTCGGTCATTTTCAAAAGGCGCGGGTACTTGCCCATAGTCTCCCAATACTGCATCTTGTCGATGCCAAGTTTGTTGGGGTTGGTGTAGGCGTATCCCACCTCGTTGTAGTGTATCACAAGTTTGTTGTACGACATCGAGCCTTTTACGATGTGGTATGCCACAAACTGGTTCACGGCGTTGTCGGGGCTTGTGAGGTCGTTGCTCGTGGCGTTGGGGTAGTAGGTCTTGCACACGGCGTTCACCCTGTCCATTATCTCGTCCCAGTTGGTTACCAGCCCGTTCTCCCTTTTGATTTCAACGCCCCACTTTTCGCACAGGACAGAGTCGGTTTCCACAAAGGCGGTGAAGCCGTAATATCTGTGCTGTGGCACGCGCCCGCGTATCGTCGCGCTGTTGTCGTAATCGGGCAGGTCGCGGTTTTCGTACTCCTCGTCCCTGATTGCCTGCAGGCTGTCTTTCCAGTTGGTGGCGAACAAAAGGTGGGAGAATATAAGCAGGTTGTCCTGACCGGCGATGAGGTCGGGCAATGTGCTCGAATAGGGCATCACCACGCGGTTCACCACGTGCATCCAGCCGTTCTCCGCCTCGTTGTCAGCACTCGTTATCTCCGAGAAGGCGTCGATGAAAATCCTCACCTTGCCCGTGGAGTCGTTCGTGCCGAAGGAGACGGTTGCGAAGCGGTCCGCCATTGTTTTGTAGTCGAACGTGCCTTCCTGGAACGTGGTCGTCTTGTAGGCTTCGTTGTGTTCGCTGTCGATTATGCTGTTGAACACGATGTCCTGCGCCACCGAGTCGGGAGTCTGGCTGATGTCGTAATTCGGGGTTGAGAAAACGGAGTCAAGATAGTGCTGCACGGCGGCGTTCGTGGGCGCAAAGACTGTGTAGTTTCCCCTCGCCTCGAGCAGGTGGTCCATTGTGGAGCCTTTCTTGCCGCTCTTGGCGTGCTGGAGCATCAGATAGTAATAACTCAAGTCGGGATCCTCTTTGATGTAATCGGCAACCGACTTCCCAGTGAACACGAAGATGTTTGAATCATCTACTTTGTCGGAACACGAGAAGAAGCTGAAGGCAAAAATAGCCAGCGTCAGCAGTCCTAAACTGATTTTTTTCATGGAATATATATTTTCTATTTTAATTTTCATTCAGTGGCTCGCGCCACAAAAGATGCTTAGAAGTTTTCAAAGGGCAAAGATGTGAATTTTTCCCAAACCAAGCAAATGCAGCACCCGTTTTTTTCACCCCTAAAACAAAGATTTTGAAAAAAGTACAAACGCTGCAAAATAATTCGCCCAATGCGTTTCTTGTTATGAAAATATGTGCTAACTTTGCAGCGAATATCTGACCGTCCGTTCAGGGGCGCGATTGTATTTGTTTGTTTGGTGGATAGATTTGAGCTGCTTGCAACCACTTGAAAACAATGCTAAAACAACGGCCGCGTTCAGGCCGTGAGGCGTTTCCGCAAAGTTTTCAGCCGGGAAGCGGCAAAGTCCCCGCCACACGAGAGAGAAATTCTAACCCGTGTGCAAAGGCGAATGCCCCGGCACACACAAATTATTTTATATGGCTTACTTATTCACTTCCGAATCAGTGTCAGAGGGACATCCCGACAAGGTGGCCGACCAAATATCGGACGCCGTGCTTGACGAGTTGCTTGCTTACGACCGCAACTCAAAAGTAGCTTGCGAAACATTAGTTACCACAGGACAGGTGGTAGTGGCAGGTGAAGTAAAGACAAAAACCTATGTTGACCTTCACGAGGTTGTGCGAAAGACAATAGGGCGCATAGGCTACACAAAGGCGGAATACAAGTTCGAGGCGGAGTCGTGCGGCGTGCTTAACGCCATTCACGAGCAGAGTGCCGACATACGCCGTGGCGTGGAGCGTGAAGACCCCATGAACCAGGGTGCGGGCGACCAGGGGATAATGTTCGGCTACGCCACAAACGAGACGGCGAACTATATGCCGCTTACTCTCGCGCTGGCAAACAAGATTCTCACCGTGCTTGCGGAAATCCGCCGCGAGGGAAAGGTTATGACATACCTGCGTCCCGATGCGAAGAGCCAGGTAACGGTTGAGTATGATGACAACAACAAGCCCGTGCGCATCGACACGATTGTTGTTTCCACGCAGCACGACGAGTTTGTCGAGGCAAAGGACGGCGGCCAAAAGGCGGCGGATGCCGAAATGCTCGCGAAAATCCGCGAGGATGTGATAAACATCGTCATCCCGCGTGTGCTTGCCGAAATCAAGACCGAATCGGTGAAGAAACTTTTCAACGGCGACATAAAATACTTCGTGAACCCCACCGGCAAGTTTGTCATCGGCGGCCCTCACGGCGACACGGGACTTACGGGGCGCAAGATTATAGTTGACACATATGGCGGACGCGGTGCGCACGGCGGCGGAGCGTTCTCGGGAAAGGACCCCTCGAAGGTTGACCGCTCGGCCTGCTATGCCGCACGCCACATAGCGAAAAACCTCGTTGCCGCCGGCGTTGCAGACGAAGTCCTGATACAGCTAAGCTATGCCATAGGCGTTGCGGAGCCGATAAACATATATGTAAACACCTACGGGACTTCACACCTCAACATCACAGACGGGGAAATCGCCAAGAAGATCGGCGGCATCTTCGACCTGCGCCCCTACGCAATCGAGGAACGCCTGAAACTGCGCAACCCCATCTATGAGGAGACGGCAGCCTACGGACACTTCGGGCGCGAGCCGCAGACGGTAACGAAACATTTCCACAACGCCTACTTCGGCGACAGGGACGAAACCGTAGAACTTTTCACATGGGAAAAGCTCGACTACGTTGACAAGGTGCGCGAGGCGTTCGGCATCTGAAAATAATGCAAACCATTTGCCCGGCGCAGCCACACGACAGGTTGCACCGGGCTTTGTTTTTTCACGGATATGGACAAAATAAAGAGAGTGGCCGTTTACGCCGCCTCAAGCTCGCAAGTGGCGCGGGAATACACCGGCGCAGCCGCCGCGCTCGGCAAAGCCCTCGCCGCAGAAGGCATCGAGGTTGTTTACGGCGCGGGCAAGGTGGGGCTCATGGGGGCTTTGGCCGATGCCGCGCTCGCCGCCGGCGGAAAGGTTACAGGCGTGATACCCGAATTCATGGTTGACAACGGATGGTGCAGGGACGGGCTGACAAACCTCATCGTAACTCCCGACATGCACGCACGTAAGGAAAAAATAGTATCTTTGGCGGATGCCACGATAGCCCTGCCGGGCGGGGTGGGCACGCTTGAGGAACTGCTGGAGATTATCACGTGGAAGCAGCTGGGGCTTTACTCCAACCCGATAGTCATCCTGAACACGCGGGGTTACTTCGCCCCCCTTGTCGCAATGCTCGAAAGGGCGGCAAGCGAAAGGTTCATGCGCGATATACACCGAAGCCTGTGGAGCATTGCCGACACGCCGCAACAGGCAGTTGAACTTGTGAAGTCAATCCCGCAATGGGACACCGCAATATCAAAGATGGCGCAAATGTAACGCCGCACGGATAAAGCCATTAAGTGCAGAACATGGAAATCATTCCGCCAAAAACGCCGCAAGACACGGTGGCGGGCTACTCGTTCGAGGAGACCGCCGACTCGCTTGCCGCCGCCCCGCCGCCCAAGCCCAGGACGGTGAGCGGAATACTGCGCCTGCTTCCCGCCGGCGCAACCCCCGAGCAGCAGGACTCCGCCGTGCAGGCGATGATGGACATACCGCCCGCCACGCATCTCTCCACGCAGCCCGACACCCTGTACATACCGGGGCTGAAAGGCTCGCCGGCCCATGTTGATCTGGAAAAATATGACTTGCGCAAGAACTATTTTTCCGACAAAGAGTACTTCCACCCCGAATTGCGGGTGAACCAGATAGGGATGGCGGCAGAGCCGGTAACCTACCGCCTAAGCAGCGACGACTACGTAACCGGGCTCCTGCTCGCGAGCTTTTTCATAGCCTCGCTTTTCATAGCGCGGAACATCGGAATCCTTGCCGACAGGACAAGGAACTTCTTCCGCTTCCACCATGACGGCGACTTTTCCATGAGCGCGAACCCCGAAACCAAGGGGCACGTGTTCCTCATACTGCAAACCTGCCTCACGCTCGCCATACTGTTTTTCGACTACACGCAGCTCAACCTCACCGAAGTGTTCAACCAAGTGTCGCCATACATACTGCTGGGAATGGACACCGCAATATGCTTCGCATACTTTGTGGCAAAGCTCGCGCTCTACAAGGTGGTGAACTGGGTGTTTTTCGACCGTGCGCAAAACAGGCAGTGGCTCGAATCCTACCTGTTAATGGTAACCCTGCTCGGACTGTCGCTCTTCGCCCTCGCGCTGCTTGTGGTTTATTTCGATTTGTCGTTCAAACCCCTTGGGATAACAGTCGTTTTGTTAGTCTCGACTTTCAAACTGCTGCAGTTAATCAAATGTAAACAAATCTTTTTCGCATACCGTTTTAGCGGTGTCCATTTAATTTTGTACTTTTGCACCCTGGAATTGATACCGGTGCTCCTGCTATGGAGGGCATTGGTCTATTTCAACGAAATATTGATAGTGAACATTTAAAGAAATGATCAAGAAGATTCTGGTGTCCCAACCCCAGCCAAGTTCAGAGAAATCACCCTATTTCAATATTGCGCAAAAGTACGGAGTAGAACTTGTTTTCAGACCATTCATAAAGGTGGAGGGCGTAAGCGCAAAAGATTTCCGCAAGCAAAAGGTAAACATACTCGACTACACAGCCATAGTGTTCACATCGCGCACGGCGGTGGACAACTTCTTCCGCATGGCGCGCGAACTGCGCATCACAATCCCCGAGGACATGAAGTACTTCGGAATCTCCGAAACCGTCTCACTATACATACAGAAATACGCCATCTACCGCAAGCGCAAAGTGTTCTTCGGCACGACAGGCAAGCTCCCCGAGCTTGTCGCGGTGATGATGAAGCACAAGGCGGAAAAATACCTCATCCCCATGAGCGATGTGCACGACGACCACATAAAGACCACGCTCGACGCCAAAGGCCTCAAGTACAAGGAAGCAGTGATGTACCGCACTGTGAGCAACGACTTCAAGCCCGAAGAAAAGTTCGACTACGACATGATGATATTCTTCACATCGGCGGGCGTGCAGGCGTTGAAGAAGAACTTCCCCGACTTCAGGCAGGACGACGTGCGCATAGCCTGCTACGGCAATTCGGCGCAAAAGACGGTGAACGAGCTCGGCCTGCGGCTCGACCTTGCCGCCCCCACCCCCGAAATGCCCTCGATAACGGCCGCGCTCGACAAATACCTCGCCGACAACAAATAATACACATCATATTATACATACGCGGGGCGGTGAAAGGAAACCTTTCACCGCCCCGCAGTGTTTCTGCAAACCTGCGCAACCGTCTGGTTTCCAAAAACTCCCACGACAAGTCAAAAGATGGGGGTAAGCTCCAGGGAAACAGCACGTTGCAAATTACGCAAAAAAGGTCTGATGTAGTTTGAATTATATCAGACATAATTTTTCCTGCGTCCTATGTAGTTTTTCCTGCATCAAATGTAGTTTTCGGGGTGTTTTGAAAAGAATGCGTGATTATGGTTATGCGTCATTTGCAGGGGCGTATTGCATACACCCTGCACGCCGCCGCATAAACCGCACCGCAAACCGCCGCCACAGAATTGCAAACCCGCACAATTCATGGCGTATGCCATACGCTCCTAAGGCGGTGCAATTCGTTGATTGGAAAGATATTGTCTGTGGAGACGTATTGCATACCCCTTGAATGCCACCAACCACCGCACAAACGCCGCAAGCCTTCATAGTTGCGCAGCAACGGCATACGGCTGTATATGGCGTTCTGTCAATGATAGATTTATGCCTTGCTGGCAATGCTTTCCGCTCAAATCAATATGCCTGTCTTGAGAATGTCGGCATATAGCGGGTTGCTTGTATCGTCAGTAAGCAGTACAGGCTCTATGAGGTTGCTCACCTTGCGTTTAAGTTTCCACAATAAGGGAGTGTCCTCAAAATAATTGTCGCTCATGCGCTCCACAACCACGGCAATGTCTATATCACTGTCCTCCGTATAATTGCCTTTGCTGAACGAGCCATAAAGATAAAGAGCCTTCAGGGGCAACCGTTCCTCAACTGCCGCTTTGTAGCGCTGTGCCAATATTATAGCCTGCTCTTTATCCATTTTCTTAGTTCGTCAGTTTTGCCCTTCATGCAGGTATTGTCCTCCATGCGTGTCTTGGCATTGTGTCTGGTGCAAATATAGATAATTTCTTACCGTATAAAACAAAAAAGCAGTCAAGATTTCTCTTAACTGCTTCTTTTTTCATTGTGGTACCACCAGGAATCGAACCGGGGACACAAGGATTTTCAGTCCTTTGCTCTACCAACTGAGCTATGGCACCAATTTGCGCTTTGCGGCATTGCCGAATTGCGAGTGCAAAAATAGGCGTTTTTTTGATACCGTGCAAATTTTTCGTCAAAAAAGTTTGCCTGTGCTGTGGTATTGCTGATTTTTTAGTAACTTTGCACCCGCAAAACGGAAAGTAGCGCAGTTGGTAGCGCACTACGTTCGGGACGTAGGGGTCGGGCGTTCGAATCGCCTCTTTCCGACACAATCCGTGGCAAGTCCTTATTGCTGCGGATTTTTTGTTTGCGCAATGCGGTTTGTGCGGTGGCGTACAGAGGGCGTATGCAATACGCCCCTATATATATACAATAATCATTTAATCATTAATTCGCATTGTTCGACAAATGGCGCAAAAGCTAATCGCGCATTTTTTCAAAACACCCCGAAAATTACATTTGATGCAGGAAAAACTACATAGGACGTAGGAAAAATTATGTCTGATATAATTCAAACTACATCAGACCTTTTCCCCGCCGTTTCAAGCCCCTGAAAGACAATTCGTTACAAAGGATGTTTCTTGCGTGGTTATTGCTTTGTAAGTCTGTGTGTTACGCATTTTTGGCTATACCGAAAAGTTTTTCGGCGGCAGGTTGTCTGCGCGGTGTTCCTTGAGGCGTTTCAGGAGGGCTTCGCCGAGGTTGTCCTTTGGCTTGAGGTTCAGCTTTGCGCGTATGTGCGTTCGCTGGCTTGTGATGTTCCCCTGTGTCTTGCCGAGTATGGCGCAGATTTCCGACTGCTTCTTGCCTTGCAGGATGAGTCTGCATATTTCCGTTTCCGAGACGCTGAGTTCCGGGAACGCTTCGGCTATCGTGGCGAGCTGGGTGCTCTTTTTCACGAGGTGGTCGTTGACGGCGGAGAAAAGCCTTTCCCGGCTCTGGTCGTCCATTATGCTGAGCAGGCGTATGGTCTGCTTTTCCGAAGGCTTTTTCTCCTTGCCCAGCTTCAGCAGCTCCATTGCCTGGCATTTGTCAAGCCCCAGCAGCCTCATGAGAGTTTTCTCGTCCTCGTGCAGCTCGGTGTTCTCCATTTGCAGCCCCTTGAAGTCGTCGAGCAGCTTTACGCCGAGAAAGGATATGAGCACGCAGATTATCGTGAAGAGCGGCAGGAGGTTGCTTATGTCCTTGTTTTCCGAGATTACGGAACAGGCCAGGTATGTGGCGAATATTATGAAGCTCATCGCGTGGGGGGTGTGCTTGAAGTGGCTTATGAGCGAAAGCATGAGCATTGCCACCGACAGCACCATGTCGCCGAGGATTACCACGCGGTAGTAGTTTTCGCCGGCATGGAACGCGCTGTAAACCATCGCTGCGGAGAAAGTGAACTGGGCGAGGTAAATCTGTATTTTGAGGGTGGCGGCGAGCGAGATGATGCGCTTGAGGAATGCAGTGTCCAATATGAGAAGCAGGGCGAGCCATACGGTGTTTATCTTTACGAACACTGGCTCGGTGTCAATCAGCAGTCCGAGAACGTTGAGCGGCACGATTAGCAGTATGCCCAACGTGGAGAACATCAGGACCGAGAATCTCTGCCTCTCAATGGCGTTTGTGGCGTACAGCCCCGACACCCTTTCCACCGGATTGCCGATGTGTTTGCGGAAAAACTCCGGCAGCTTGCCTTTCCGTTGTTTGCCTGGCTTCATGAACTGTTTCGTTTGGTCGGTACTGCAAAAGTAACGCTTTGCCGCCAAAGTGTGCCCCGCCGCAGAAAGACAATGGGGCTTTTGCCGTGGCGGCGGGAGAAAATTGCAGTGTCATGCCGCGTGTGCGGGCGGAAAGCGTTATATTTGTATAGTGATAATCAAAAAAACTGACAAGACAATGAAAAAAGAGTTGGTAAGCGGGAACGCTCCCGCTGCGATAGGGCCTTACAGCCAGGGGATAGAGGCAAACGGCTTTGTGTATGTGTCGGGGCAGCTGCCCATTGACCCGATAAGCGGTAAGTTCCCCGACGGCGGGGTGGCTGCGCTCACCAGACAGTCGCTCGACAACATCAGCGCAATACTTTACGAGGCAGGGCTGACTATGCGCGATGTGGTGAAAACTACGGTGTTTCTGACCAGCATGAAGGACTTTGCCGAGATGAACGAGGCGTATGCGTCGTATTTTGAGGATGCCGCCCCGGCGCGTTCGGCAGTCGAGGTGAGGGCTTTGCCCAAGGGGGCGCGGCTGGAAATAGAGGCGGTTGCTGCAAAATGAGGAGGATAGGCGTTTTTTGCTCTTCGCGCGGGGACATAAGGAAGGAGTTCCTCGACGCGGGGCGCGAGCTTGGCGCGGAAATAGGCAGACGCGGGGCTGAAATGGTTTACGGCGGCTCGAAGTGCGGGCTTATGGACGTTACGGCGCAAGCCGTGCGCTCCGCCGGCGGACGCACGGTGGGCGTGATGCCGCAGGTGCTGCTCGACAGGGGGCTTGGGGCGGATGCCGACCTGGTGTTCTACACCGCCAACCTTGACGACCGCAAGGCCACCATGCTGCGCGAGGCCGACGTGTTCGTTGCTCTGCCTGGAGGGATAGGCACGCTCGATGAGGTGTTCACCGTTGTGGCGGCAAACACCCTCGGCTATCACAGCAAGACCACCGTATTATATAATGTGTGCGGGTTCTGGCAGCCGCTGGTTGAGGTCCTGAGGAAAATAGAAGCGGAAAAGATGATGGACAGCCAGTGGGGCGGGCGGCTGAAAGTGGCATCGTCCCCCGAAGAACTGTATGGCATGATTTTCTGAATATCCGCAATAAAACAGGACATGAGGCAGGGGCGGCAAAAAAAAACAAATATTTTTTTGCAACCCCTGTAACTTTTCCCCAACCTAACCGTCTTTTAAGTAGAGAACGATGAAAAAGCTCAGTTTCCGCGATGATGTGCTGCCGCTGAAGGACAAAATCTTCAGGCTTGCACTCCGCGTAACGCTCAACAGGGAAGAGGCTGAGGACATTGTTCAGGACGTACTGATGAGAGTGTGGGACAGGCGCGGCGAACTCGCGGGGGTGGCTTCGATAGAGGCTTACAGCCTGACGGTTTGCAGAAACCTGTCGCTCGACCGCCTGCAGCGCAAGGAAAACTCAAATGCCAGCCTTGACGACGCGCCGCCAGCCGAAGCCGATGACGACACGCCCGACGAGCGGATGGTGCGCCGCGAACGGCTCGACAACATAAAAAGGCTCTTCGACAGGCTTCCAATCCCGCAGCGGGTGGCAATGCAGCTTCGCGACGTGGAGGGGAAAAGCTACAAGGAGATATCCCTGATTACGGGTCAGACCGAGGAGCAGGTGAAAGTGAACATCTTCCGCGCACGTCAGTACATACGCAAACAAATGGAGAAGATAGAGAATTATGGACTATAGTTATATCGACAAACTGCTGGAACACTATTGGCAATGCGCCACTTCCCTTGAAGAGGAAGAGATGCTTAGGGCTTTCTTCCGCCAGAAGGAGATACCGCAACGCTTTGAGCAATACCGCAGCCTGTTCAACTATGAGGATCTCGCCGCTTCGGAACGCCTTGGCGCGGATTTCGACGAAAGGATGACGCGAATGGTTGAGCAGCCGGTGGTCCGTGCGCGCCGCATACCGTTTGCCGTGCGTTTCAGGCCTTTCCTCAAGGCCGCCGCTGCCGTTGCCATAGTTCTCACGTTGGGGAACGCCGCCCAGCATTCGTTCAAGAACAGCGACGCAAAGGCTCCCGACTACAATTATGCCACATACAAGGACACTTACGAAGACCCGCAGGTGGCATACGACAAAGTTTCGTCCGCGCTTAAGGATATGTCGAAAGGCTTGCGCCAGCAAATGGAGGCAGACTCGGCATTGCGCGTTGACAAGACAAAGAGCGTTCAATGAAAAGACTGCTGACTTTTTTCTCGGCTGCGGTGCTGGCTTTGTGCTCATGGGCGCAGAGTGCGCAGGACTTCGCGGCGCGTTTCATGGAAAGCCTTTCGGGCAACGACGAAGTGAAATGCGTAACGGTAGGCCCGAAGATGCTAAACACGCTTGCAGACATAGAGGACGCGGGAAACCGCAACGGACTGAAGGAATGGACTGACGGAGTGAAGAGCATAAGGATTGTAACTTCCCAAAGCGATTCAGACGAGTTGCGAAAGGATGCCGTTGCAATGCTGAAGGCAAACCGCAAAAGATACTCGCCCTACCGCCCGAAAGGCAATGCCGATTATGGCGACTGCCTTTGGGTCAGGAAAGTCAAGGGCAAGACCGTGGAGCTTGTATATGTGGCCCCGCATTCCGAGAAAGGCTTCATGGTGATGGACTTCACAGGCAGAATAAGCGACGGCTTTGTCGAGAATTTAATGAGATCCGAGGAAGAATGAAGGCGGAATATCACAGGAAAGAATACGACTGACATAAATAGTAAAACAACCAACCGCCACGTTGCGAAACGCGGCAATCTTAAAACCAAAACGAAACCGAAAAGTTTCAATTCTCTCAAAGGTAAAACAACCAGTATTGATTATCTGCGATACAAGGGGGCTTGAAAAAGCTCCCTTTTTCGTGTCCGCGCTTTTGTGCGGGCAAGGACAAGGCGGGGCGTATGCATCGGCATACGCCCCGCCTGTTTATTTTGCGCTGTGCCTTCAAGCCTTGTTTTTGCGCCGCATTATCGCCGCGTCAACCGACTTGCCGCCGGCCCCCATGTAGAAAAGCACCGCGATGACGGCAATGTAAACAAAGGCAAGCTCCCCTGCGCCGAATATGTCGCATCCGTGTACGGCGACAAGGGCCACCGCAAGGTTCACAAGCAGTACCGCCGCTGCGGGACGCGTGAGAAACCCTGCGACAACGGCTATGCTTCCCAGCGTTTCTGCAAGCATGGAAAGGGCGAGCGACATTCCGTCGCCTATTCCAAGCGGGTCGGGAAACTGCGGCATCAGCATGGAGAAGTTCACAAGTTTCCCCAAGCCGTGGATGAACATCATCGCCCCGAACACAATGCGCAGCGCAAGCAGGGCGTTTGACGTTTTCGCGCCGTTGCTCGTGGCGAGCGCGGTTTCAAAAAGTTTTTCCCTGTCAATCATACTGTTTCCTGAACTTTTTGGGTTTTGCGGAAGTTACCTTCACCAAAAGTTCCAGCAGCTTCTTGTCCTGTTCCGGCGTTGTGGTCAGATAGCGGTGCCTGCCGTTTGGCGAGGGGGTGAAATGGTTGAAGCCTTTGTCGTCAATGCTTATCGTGCCCCGCCCGCTGAGGTTGAAAAGTTCCGGGTGCACGAGCCATATCACCGACATCACGTCAAATTCACACTGCGTATAGTTTGGGTCGGGGTTGTTCACGCTTGTTGCCACGATAAGCGGATGCGGGTTTGCCCACGTGAGCTTTTCCCTCATCAGCTTTACAGGGTATCTCACTTTTTCTCCTATTTCAAACGGGTTCTGCACTATTTCGCCCGGCCATTCGCTCATCACTTTTTTCATTGCCGGGATGTCGCAGTTCACGTTGTATTCGCTGAACGGGTTTTCGCGGTAGCAGCCCATCATGGTTGACAGCACCTTCACTTTTTTAGCCACGAGTTCGCGCCCGGTGAGCGGGGAGAATTTGTCGGGCTTGGAGTCGAGCAGCAGGGCGAGGTTCGTGGCGAAGCCCACGGAGATTATCGCCACGCTGTTGTCAGGCTGTTTGGCGAGTGTGCGGCGGTAGAACTCCACGGCATCCTCATACTTTCCCTTCTTTGTCTGTTTGAATGCGGGCTTGCCCTTTGAGTTGCGGCAAAGAGCCACGGAGTCGGCGTAATGGTTTCCGTCGTTGGGGCGCGATACGGGCGTGGGGCTTTTGGCGACCGGCACTTTGCCGTAGCCATACCAGTTGAGCGAGCCGTCAACGGCGGGACACACGTTCGCGCCCTCCTTGTGCGTGCCAACGCCAAGGAGCTTGAGCTTCCCAATATCGTTGTATTTGCAGATGAATTCGAGCGCGAGTGCGTCGTCGGCATCGTTTCCGTAGTCGGTTTCGTAAATCACGCTCATTGGTTGCGCCTGTGTTGCGCCGGTTGTCGCCAAAAAGCACAGGGCGGCGATTAATAGCTTTTTCATGGACTTATATTATTTTACGGATTACAAAGATATTAATTTTTCCGTTTGCGCGGCGCGGCACTTTGCCATATCGTGCTACTGCCAGACTATTCGCGAAATGGCAGATGCCGCCATAATCGCGTAAAGCCCTGAAATTTAGCGCAATGCCCAAGCAAAAGAAGCTCGCTGCAACGAATTGTCTTTCAATGGCTTGAAAGTGGCGGAAAAAGGTCTGATGTAGTTTAGATTATGTCTGATATAATTTTTCCTGCGTCCGATGTAGTTTTTCCTGTGTCCCATGTGGTTTTCGCCATGTTTTGAAAAAGCGGGCTGCTTTGGTTTTGCGCGGGTTGCGGGGGCGGTTCATTTTGAACGCCGCTATACATTATTTATAATTCATGTGGCTTACAGATTGCCCTATTCTTCGTAAATTTGCCGATTAAGCGGTATAACGCCCGCGCATCCCTTTTATGAGGCTGATAAGGAAACTCGACATATTCATTATAAGGAACTTCCTGACACTTTTGGCAGGGGCGTTCTTTGTATGCCTGTTCGTGCTGATGATGCAGTTCACATGGCGCTACATAGACGAGCTTATCGGCAAGGGGCTTTCACTGGACGTTTTCGCCAAGTTCTTTTGGTACATGGCCCTGTCGCTCGTACCCCAGGCCATGCCGCTCGCCATTCTGCTTGCGTCGCTCATCACTTTCGGCAACATGGGCGAGAGGCTGGAGCTGCTGGCAATGAAAACGGTGGGCGTGCCGCTTCTGAGGATTATGCGCCCGCTGATAATCCTTGTGTCGGGAATTTCGTGCGCCTCGTTCTATTTCCAGAACTTCACCGGCCCATACGCCGAACTGCAGCTGCGAACGCTGCTCCTGAGCATGCACGAGAGTGCGCCCGCGCTGGAGATACCCGAAGGCACATTCTATAACGGCATCCCCAACATCAACATCTACGTGAAGCACAAGCACAACGAGACGGGGATGCTCTACGACGTTATCATCTACAAAACCGACCAGGGCTTCAACAAGGCGCAGATAGTGCTTTCCGACTCGGCAAAGCTCGAAATAACGCGGGACAAGAAGTTCCTCGTGCTGCAACTGTTCAACGGCGAGCAGTTCGAGAACCTCCAGACAGGCACGTTGAACCAGGTTAGGGCGTATGTGCCTTACGACCGCGAGACTTTCAGTTACAAGAAGTTCATAATAGATTTCGACAGCAACTTCAACGTGCTCGACGCAAACGCCATCGGCAACCGCCCGGAGTCGAAGAACATGAGGCAGCTCGTGGCGGGCATCGACTCGATGGAGATACACGCCGACAGCCTCGGCAAGGTGAACTACGACTTCATATCCCGCATGGGCGGTCTCGGCCCTGTGCCGTCGCTCGACTATACCGGCTACTTCCCCCTGAGGGACAATTCGCTTGCGGGCGTTCCGGCGGAGCCTATAGGCAGCGCGGCAACGCAGTCAAGCAACCCCGACAGCTTCAGGATTGCGAGGGAGGCCGAGGAGGCCAAGGCGCAGAGAGAGCGCAACGCAAAGGCGGAAAAGGCAATCAAGGCCTACAAGGCGAGAGAGCCGCAAATCGCCGCCGCCGCAAGGAAAATAGACTTCGACAGCCTTGTGGCGTCGCTTCCCGCCGCAACACGGGCGGACATGGTGGCGCGCGGGCACGATGTGGCGCAGCAGATTGTAACCGACCTTGAGTGGGAGAAGTACGAGGTGGCTGACAACGACCTCCTGATAAGGAAATACAACATAGCCTGGCACGAGAAGATAATCGTGTCGCTAACGTGCCTGATATTCTTCTTCATCGGCGCACCGCTCGGCTCGATAATACAGAAAGGGGGACTTGGCGCGCCCACCGTGCTTTCGGTAATGATTTTCATTCTTTATTACATAATAAGCACCTCTGGCATGAAACTTGCCAAGGAAGGTACGTGGGTGATTGCGTTCGGCATGTGGATGAGCGTCATGATACTCGCGCCGCTCGGCGCGTTCCTCACCTACAAGGCCAACAACGACTCGGTGGTGTTCAACCCCGAGGCCTACCACAGACTGCTCCGCCGTGTGCTCGGCCTCCGCAGCCGCCGCCATGTGGCACGCAAGGAGGTTATCGTTTACGACCCCGACTACGCTTCGCTTTACGAACGCCTCGGCGTTCTTGCCGAACGTTGCAGGGCGTACAACGAAAGGGAAAAACTCTGGAGAATGCCGAATTATCTCAGCCACTTCTTCTATCCCAAGCCCGACCACGAGGTGGAGAAAATAAACGCGGAAATGGAGAGCGTGGTTGAGGAGCTGTCGAACACGAAAAGCCTCAAGGTGCTTGACGAGCTTAACCGCTTCCCCGTGATATTCGCCTCCGCCCACGTTTCGCCCTTTGCAAACGCATGGCTTAACAGGGTGTCGGGAATTTTGCTGCCGGTGGGGCTTTTCCTGTGGTTCAGAATGTGGAAATTCCGCCTCAGGCTGTTCCGCGACATGAAGCAAATTGTGTCGTCGTGCCAGAAGGAGCGGGAATACATAAGCGAAATGATGCCCGTAAAGGGTATGCCGAACGAAAACAATATGCAGAAAATATAATGACAGAGAACGAAAACTTCAAAATGGCAACTGTGGAAGAGGCGGTAGCCGATTTCAAGCAGGGGAAATTCGTCATTGTGGTTGACGATCCGGGAAGGGAGAACGAGGGCGACCTAATAACTTCCGCCGAGATGATAACCGAGGAAAAGGTGAACTTCATGCTGAAAAACGGCAGGGGCGTGCTTTGTGCGCCGATAACCATATCGCGGTGCAGGGAGCTCGGCCTGCAGCATCAGGTTGAGGACAACACAAGCCTGTTGGGCACTCCGTTCACCGTGGCGGTTGACAAACTTGATGGCTGCACCACAGGCGTAAGCACGCACGACCGCGCCGAAACCATAAAAGCCCTTGCCGATCCGAATTCCACGCCCGAAACTTTCGGCAAGCCGGGACACGTCTGCCCTCTATACGCCCAGGACAACGGCGTGCTGCGCCGCGCCGGCCACACAGAGGCTGCCGTTGACCTTACGCGCCTTGCCGGTCTGCGCCCTGCCGCAGCACTTATAGAAATTCTCAACGAGGACGGGACAATGGCGCGGATGCCGCAGCTCGTGGAAAAGGCAAAGGAATGGGGATTGCGCATACTGACGATAAAAGACCTGATGGAATACAGGATGAAGACCGACTCGCTCGTGGAAAAGGGCGACGAGGTTGACATGCCAACAGACTACGGGCATTTCCACCTTATTCCTTTCCGCCAGAAAAGTAACGGCAAGGAACACGTTGCCCTCATAAAGGGCGAGTGGGGTGCAGACGAGCCGATACTTGTGCGGGTGCATTCATCTTGCGCCACAGGCGACATCTTCGGCTCCAAACGCTGCGACTGCGGCGAGCAGCTCCACCGCTCCATGCAAAAGGTCGAGGAGGCCGGCAAAGGCGTTGTGCTTTACCTGAACCAGGAAGGGCGCGGCATAGGACTTATGGCGAAAATCGCAGCCTACAAGCTGCAGGAGGAGGGGTACGACACCGTTGATGCCAACATACACCTTGGCTACGACCCCGACGAGAGAGACTACGGAGTGGGCGCGCAAATCCTCAGAGAGCTCGGCGTGCACAAAATGCGGCTTCTGACAAACAACCCCGTGAAGCGCGTGGGGCTGGAGGCATACGGGCTGGAAATTGTGGAGAACGTGCCAATAGAGATACAGCCCAACAAATATAACGAGCGTTACCTGCGCACAAAAAAAGAGCGCATGGGACACACGCTGCATTTCAACAAATAACAAACCAAACATTATAACTATGGAAAAAGAAATCAAATTCGGAACCCCAATGCTCGAGGGCGTGCAAAGTGCCTACCGCGTGCTTATGCGCAAGGTATATATGTGGATGGCCCTGGCTCTTGCCGTAACAGGCTTCACTGCATTCTACATCGCGTCCAATCCCGGAATGCTGCAAACCATTTTCACCTCGCGCGGCATATTCTTTATGCTAATCATCGCCCAGCTCGCGCTTGTGTTCATCCTTTCGGCGAGAATAACCAAGATGTCGTTCCCCACGGCGGGCATAATGTTCGCCGCCTATTCGGTGCTTAACGGCGTAACAATGTCGTTCATCTTCATAGCTTTCACCATGAACTCCATTGCAGGGGCGTTTTTCGTAACGGCGGGGATGTTTGCCGTAATGTCGCTCGTGGGCTTTGCTCTCAAGAAAGACCTGAGCTCCTTCGGCTCGTTCTTCCTCATGGCTCTGGTGGGGCTGGTCATAGCGTCGGTAGTGAACATATTCTGGGCGAACAGCGTGCTGTATTGGGTGATAACATACGTGGGCGTGCTGCTCTTTGTGGGGCTTACAGCTTACGACACCCAGAAAATAAAGCATATGCTCATGGAATACGGCGACGAGGTGAACGACCACACGCAGAAGCTCGCCCTTTGGGGAAGCCTCTCGCTCTACCTCGACTTCATAAACCTGTTCCTATACATCCTGCGCTTCTTCGGGCGCAACGACAACTGACTTCCACCCAAAAGGGAAACAACATAAAATACATAAAGCAATGAACGAACTGTCTGCACGCTTAAACCGCCTTGCCCCGTCAGCCACACTGGTGATGTCGCAGCGGAGCAACGAACTGAGGGCTGCCGGCGTTGACGTTGTGAACCTCAGCGTCGGCGAACCCGACTTCAACACCCCCGAACACATAAAGGAGGCTGCCAAGAAAGCCATAGACGACAACTATTCGCGCTATTCCCCCGTGCCGGGCTACCCCGCGCTGCGTGAGGCGATAGTGGGGAAGCTGAAACGCGAGAACGGCCTTGAATACAAGCCCTCGCAGATAATATGCTCAAACGGCGCAAAACAGAGCGTGTGCAACGTCATAATGTCGCTGGTGGGCGAAGGAGACGAAGTGATAGTGCCAGCGCCATATTGGGTGAGCTACACCCAGATGGTGAAGCTCGCCGACGCAACGCCCGTAACCGTCCCCACAGGGCTTGAGCAGGACTTCAAGATGACCCCCGCGCAGCTCGGGGAGGCGATAACCCCACAAACACGCGCACTGATACTCTGCTCGCCGAGCAACCCCACAGGCGCAATCTATTCATATGGCGAACTCGAAGCCCTTGCCGAAGTGCTGAAGAAGCACCCGCGCGTAATGGTAATCTCCGACGAGATTTACGAACACATAAACTACATCGGCAAGCACGCAAGCATGGCGCAAGTGCCGGGCATGAAGGAACGCACCGTGATAATAAACGGCGTGTCAAAGGCATACGCCATGACAGGCTGGAGAATAGGCTTCGCAGCCGCAGAGGAGTGGGTGGTGAAAGCCTGCAACAAGCTTCAGGGGCAGTACACCAGCGGGCCATGCTCCGTAAGCCAGATGGCGGCCACCGCAGCGTTTGCCGGGCCGCAGGAGTGCGTGGAGGAAATGCGCCGGGCGTTTGAGCGCAGGAAAAACCTCATAGTGTCGCTCGCCCGCCAGATACCCGGACTCGAAGTCAACGACCCCGAAGGCGCGTTCTACCTCTTCCCCAAGTGCAGCAGCTACTTCGGAAAGAAGGACGGCGGCAATGTAATCAGCGACTCCAACGACATGGCGCTCTACCTTCTCGACAAAGCCCATGTGGCAACCGTAAGCGGCGACGCCTTCGGTGCGCCCGGATACTTCCGCATGAGCTACGCAACCGACGAGGGCAGCATACGCAAGGCCATGCAGCGCATAGCCGAAGCCCTCGCAAGGCTGAAATAACCGAGGCGAAACATAAAAACCCAAGCCGGGAGACATAAAAACAACAGTCTCCCGGCTTTTTCAGCCCCCTCCGCCCCGCGCCCGCTCCGACAACCCCTACGGTTTTTGCAAAATACTGAAAACCAGAGCATAGCCACGAAAGAATGAAATTGTGTAAGCATTTGGTTTCCAACACACTGCAAGGCAGCAAAAAAAGGTCTGATGTAGGAAAAATTATATCAGACATAATTCAAACTACATCGGACATAGTTTTTCCCATGTCCGATGTGGTTTTTGCGCCACCTGCATATACTTCCTCCTGCCCCAAATCCGCACCACCGTTTGCGAATGTCAATTATTTTGATGCAAAGCAATTCTTTACATAAACCATCACCCGAAGTGTTCCGTATAGTTTTCCATACATTATGTTTTGCGATTAGACGAACATATGTAAAATCAACAAAAATATAGATGGTTTATATTAATGAGATTAATTACGAAAAAATCCCGATCCATGAATAATGGATAAACAGGATTTTTTATATTTGCAGAGGAAACAAAAGTTATGTTTGATAATTAATAGGCAAAAGAGACAATAAATGGGTAAAGTTATGGAGAATTCATATTATATATTGACAAAAGAAAAAGTAATAATTGAACGCTTACACATCTGCACTTGGGAGTTTCCCCGGGCGTCATCTTATATAGAATTTGGCTTGGAATTTCCGTATGATAGTTTTACAGATGACTATATTGAATTTTATTTAGCCGCTCCATTTATCAAAAAGGGCGATTTTTTCAAATGCTTGCAAGAAAATCTTTCTAATAGAGAAAATGGACGGTTCATTTTTAATGATGTTGTTAGGGGCATTGAAAACGTGGGAGATGACCCTAGAGACGGAAGTATATTGAATTTTGAAACACGTGGCAACATAACTGTTCTCCCATGTGAAGCAAAGGCATACAAGGAATATGTATTACTAAAAATTAAAAAGCCCAGTAAATATAAAGGAAGTGCCTATTTTAGAGTTCTTGTTAAAATAGAAAAGAACTCTATTGCCATAAATAAAAAAGGTATTGCTAAAACCACTTACATTTATGATTTCAAAATTAATGAGACACGCAACCTCCCGCAAAGTATATATGATCTGAAGAAGGATAAAGTACTGAATATTTGCGAGGTCAAGAATTTTTTTTGCTTACATATAGTTCCTGATAGCTTTATGTTTAGTTTTATTGACTCTTCAAAACTGAAGAATATAAGGAAATTAGAGTCCTGGTCATTTCAAAAATATCTCCCAGATATAAAAGACATTAATAGAGATTGTTATAACATTATTTTTTTGAAAGATAACAATAATTCGGGCAAAAGAAGCTATTCTATGTTTACTATGTGTACAGAAGAAATCATAGGCTTCAAACAAATAGCATTAGCAATAGGAGCAAACATTTTGTGTAACTTATTATTCGCGTTTTCTTCTTTAAGATTTGCCAAAGATCCCCAAATTGAGTGGTATCGCCAAATCCCTTGGGAGTATTGGGCGGCTTTGGCGATATTGCTTATTTTATGTATTTATCCCTTTATCCCCTTAATAAAGAAGATGTTTCAAAAATGAAAGCATTATTAGACACTAATATAATTATTCACCGGGAAGCAAACAAAATCGTTTCTCAAGATATTGGCATTCTTTATCGTTGGTTAGATAGGGGGAAGTACATTAAGTGTATTCACTCCGCAACTATAGAGGAAGTAAAAAAGAATCCGAATAAAGAGACCGTTGATTTGTTCTTGGTCAAGCTCGAGAGCTATGAAGTTGTAGAGATACCTTCACCTGTTCGAGAAGAAGTTAAAGCAGTCTCAGGGCTGTGTGATACGACTAACAATGATAAAGTGGACACCATTTTGTTGAATGAGGTTTTTGTAGGCCGAGTTGATATTTTAATAACCGAAGATAAGAAAATTCATAAGAAAGCACTGCAACTTGGCATTCAAGATAAAGTTTTTACGATAGATTCGTTCTTAGAGAAAACTTTTGCAGAGCATCCAGAACTTGTCAACTATAAGGTCTTGAATGTCCAAAAGCTAAAATTTGGGAGAATTGATTTGAATGACACTTTCTTCGATAGTTTAAAAGAGGATTATGCAGGGTTTGATAAATGGTTTGTGAAGAAATACGATGAAGAGGCGTACATTACCATTAATTCTAATAATGGTATGCTATTGTCATTCCTTTACCTCAAAGTTGAAGATGAATATGAAAATTATTCAGATATAAATCCTATGTTTCTCCCTAAATGTCGCTTAAAAATAGGTACGTTTAAGGTAATTAGCAACGGTTTCAGGCTCGGGGAGCGATTTGTCAAAATAATATTTGACAATGCTTTGAAGAATCGTGTTCAGGAAATATATGTAACGATTTATGATAAGCGTCCAGAGCAACGCAGACTTATAGAACTGTTAGGGCAATGGGGCTTTGCCTTTTGGGGAAAGAAAGGGGAAGAATTGGTTTATGTCAGAGATTTTTCTCCAAAAATTGATGCTGAGAATTTAAAGGCCTGTTTCCCTTTTATTTCAAAAGATAAGAGTGCGTATATAGTTCCCATATATCCAGAATACCATACCGAATTGTTACCTGATTCTATCTTGAATACGGAATCACCAGAAGAATTTATTGAAGATTTCCCACATCGTAATTGTATCAATAAGGTATATGTTTCAAGGGCAATGGAACCATATCCTGATATCGGAGATATTTTGGTGTTTTATCGAACTGGGGGCTATTATAAAAGTGTAGTTACGACCATCGGTGAAGTAGTAGAAATAAAGTTTGACTTTCAAGACGAGGACGATTTTATTTTATATTGTCGCAAAAAGAGTGTTTATCCAGAACAAGCCTTAAGGAAGATGTGGAGATATTCTTTTAAGAAACCATTTGTCGTGAACTTCTTATATGTTTATTCTTTCCCTAACAGAATAAATATGAAAAAATTAATCGATTTAAATGTTTTGCAAGGAGTGAATGATGCTCCACGAGGCTTTAAGTCAATAACCAAAGAACAATTTGAGATTATTCTAAAAGAAACGAGAAGTGATGAAAGTTTTATTATCGGTTAAACCTGAATTTGTAGAAAAGATATTTGCGGGAACAAAAAAGTACGAATTTCGTAAGTCTCTGTTTAAGAGAAGCGAAGTAAAATACGTTGTCGTTTATGCTTCGGCTCCGATAAAACGTGTAGTCGGAGAGTTTGAAATAGACGATATTTTATCTGACGATGTGGATGTTGTGTGGGATAGAACCAAAAAGCATTCAGGCATTACCAAAACGTTTTACAAATCGTATTTTCAAAACAGGAAAACTGCAAATGCCATACAAATCGGGCACATAAGGAAATATGAAAAAGCAAAATTGTTGTCAGATTATAATATTCAGCAGGCCCCGCAATCGTTTTGTTATATAGAATAGTCGCTATGCCAATAAATTGGCTTATGAATAAGCAGCAGAAATAGTTCTTAACGTATTGCGACCATGGCTGTGAGACAAATGGTTTTCTAATTGCGGTGGTATGATTAGTTGCAAATAAAAGAGAATTATCCATAAGAATTTTGGGTTCTTCCGTTAAATGCATAGATAGAAGATATGAAAAAGTTAATCTTAGTTGGTTGTGTGATAGCAATGTTGGTTTCATGCAACGACAACAAACATTGGGAGTATAAAGTTGTAGAAGCGGTTGGTATACGAATTGGGGATCAGCGTGCAATAGTTTTTGGCGACCAGACGTCTATGCTCAACGAAATGGGCAGGGACGGTTGGGAATTAGTCAGTACATACACCGAAGTTGAAACGGTTTTCCCTAATTTCGGGAATTCCGAGTACGTGACAGGTATTCGTGATAATCATAGAACGTACGCAATAAATTTTGTGTTCAAGCGCCATTATGTCGGTAAAGGTGGTGCGGCAAAAAAAGAAAGCGCAGAAGAAAAACGGAAAAAAGAACATGAAAAGCTCTTTAAGGCTCTTCAAGAAGGGGAAACTGTAACTGTTCACATCGGAGATGAGGACGAATAGCCATTCAAATATTTCAAAGTGCAGTTGACGATTATCGCGAAAGTTGCAAAGCTGGCGGCACAGAACCCCACAAGCCCTACAGTGGCAACTTGAATGTTCGTCTGACACCAGAAATACACGGCAGGATAGCCGTGCTTGCCCAACAAGCCGGAACAACGATTAATGGGTACATTCGCCAAACGCTTGCCAAGGCGTAGGGGTAACTGTGTAGCCCTTTCCCGAATTTCAAGGCCGCAAGAGCACGAAACAGATTTTAAAATATTATGTGTGGATATAATAGATGGTATGAAATTATTTTTACTTCCCTTGGGCTACCCGGTAAAAGAAAAACGGCTGATAGCAACTGAACTATCAACCATTTTTAGTACCCAGACCCGGGATCGAACCGGGATGGATTGCTCCACTGGTGTTTGAGACCAGCGCGTCTACC